>Ga0079992_129075_pt1 | contig 213371 bp, 192 predicted proteins | sample FaiFalFF_MnMetaG_3_FD_69197 | JGI IMG/M metagenome (GOLD analysis project Ga0079992, IMG submission 69197) | Freshwater microbial communities from Yellowstone National Park, Wyoming, USA - Fairy Falls B (FF_Mn_B) MetaG (SPADES assembly) (version 2) | ecosystem: Environmental > Aquatic >...
GTCCTGTGAATAGAGTGAACACCGGGGAGAACCGAGGCGTCGCAGCCCATGTCCCGCGAAACGCCTGCGCCAATAGGTTGTTGACAAGACTCAGCTACCCTGTATAATCTCTCGCGAGGGAGGTTGTTCATAGCAGTACAGCGACACTCGCGATAGTAATGGGAGGGAGGTAATTGGAGCGTGGGACACAACCCCGTCTTGAGGACACTCCTTGGGCCGCACAATCTGCACATACTAAAGGAGGTGAGCGTATGAAGCGAAGGATCTTGAAGGTACTGCTTCTGGTTGGACTTTCGTTTCTGCTCATCCCGCAGATCGTGTGGACACAACCAGGCGGCGTTTTGAACCCACGTCTGCGGAAGAGCTATCCCAATCTCACGCAAGCATTCTCCGATCCGGCTCTGCTGCCGGGGGATACACTTTTAGTTGTTCGCACAGTCACGGAACCAGGACCGGTGATCATCCCACCGGGCTGGTTTGGAACGATCATCGGTTCGCCGGCTATGCCTGGGACGATCCAGCAGTCGGCCCCAGGAACCTGCGATCCCGTCTGGGGGGGGGGAGTAAATTGCCTGATTGACGCCAGACTGCGAGGGGGGCTTGTGCGAATCTTGGGGCTGCGGTTCCGTGTTCCCAACGGAGCTACGGGCATTCAGGCGATTGGATGGCCCGGTTTGAATCCCAATCCTTTGACAATTGCAGGATGTCACTTTCAGGGGGCGACGAGTGCAGCATTCTTCAATGGCATCGTTGTCGGTGCTCTCGGTGGCGCGATTCTCATTGAGAAGAACATCATTAGTGGGAATATCGGCGACACAGCGATCGCGGTGGTTGGAAATGACACGACTCCTGTGAATGTACAGATTCGAATGAACCAAATCACGATCGTAAATGCTAATGATCCACCCACGAATAGATTAGGGATAGGAATCGGTCTGACGGGCATTGTTGGAGGAACTGTCCTCGTCGAACGGAACAGAATCGTAGGCGGTGGTGCGACGGCGGATGCTCTGGCGGGAATTGTCCTCGCTCCGTTTTTTACTATTCCCACGACGAATGGGGCAAAAGGAGCGATCATCAGACGCAATACGATCCTTAACTTTTTGGATGCGACTGTTACCACCACGCCATTTCCACCACAACGAGGGACAGGGATAGCAATTGATACCTCCCCTGGTGTTCAGATTCTGGCGAATCTCATTAAGGACAATGCCGACGGCGTTGCCGTTGATCCGCTAACTGCTAACAGCAGCGCAGGCCCGCCTCCTCCGCAGGTCAATGATAACAATATCACGTGCACGAATGTGGCGGGCTGCGTGGCGGCTGGGGCTCGAGGTGTGGTGTTAAATCCTGGCACCTATAACTTGAACGCAGAGAACAACTGGTGGGGAACTGCGACTGGTCCCGGCGGGACAGGATGTCCGGGGACGGGCTTACCTGTTGTTCCGGCATGTGGAACAGCTGTGGGTCAGGTTGATGTGACGCCGTTCCGGGGGAGTCCGAATCCTCAGGCGGGAGCGTGACAGTTCCGGGGGCCTTCGCGGGATTCGCTGAAGCGAAGGCCCCCGGGCTGTTCCCGTCATGGGCGCGGGAGTTCGATGGGGCGACCGGCGAGCACGGTGGGCGCGGCGAAGCGGCGCAGGGTCTCGTTCAGCTTCGGGATGTCCTCGCCGAGGAATCGGTTCACGCGCCCAATCTTCTGGTCGAACTCTTCGCGCAGCTCTCGCAGATACTCCCTCTGCGCGGGCGTGGGCGCGGCATTCGGACCGTCAATGGCGAAGAAGAGGCCGCCGAGGCGCTCCACAAGACGCGGTCCCGTCATAGACGTTGTCACGTTTTGCGGACGCGCCAGCTCGTTTTGCAGGGCTTCCACCTGCTTGAGGTGCTCCGAGAGGGTTCGGCTGAGGTCAGCGGGCACCTCAGCGAGCCGATCGCGCACCGTCCGTTCGACCTGTTGCAGTTGATCCCGAATACTATCGAGCGCCCGCAAGGCCTCGTTCGTCGCCGAGATCAGATCACGAAGCTGAAGCCCGGCCTGAAGTTGCGCCTGCAGGTCGGCCTCGGGGACGGAGATCGTGGGATCGAGTCGCACCTCGACGGGGCGTTCTACTGTCTTTTCGCCCACGATCAGGCGCACGCGGTATGTCCCCGGCAATACCTGCGGACCGCGCGGCCCGCCAACGAATTCCACTTCTTCCGGGCTTGGTGGACGGCGCAGCTTCGGCCCTTCGTAGCGCAAGTCCCAAGCCGTTCGGTTCACCCCCTTCTCTTTGGGAATTTGCGTCAGCTCGCGGATCACTTTCCCCGCACTGTCGAGGATCTGAATCTTCACCGTCGTCTTCTCATCGGGCTTCTCCCGCAGATAGTACGTGATGAGCGCGCCATAAGGGGGATTCGGCCCGGTGAAGACTTTGTTGCCGATGCCGTAGCGTGCGAATCGTGTGGCAAAGCGCAGAGCCGGTCGAATGTCGAACAGATGCACCTCGCTCATTGCGATCTCGGGACTCATCTGCTGAATCGGCGTCGCATCGTCGAAGATCCAGATGCTTCGTCCGTGGGTGCCCAGAATGAGATCGTTCTCTCGCGGGTGAATGAGGATATCGTGTACGGCGACCGTGGGAAGGTTCTTCATCCGAAGGGGAATCCAATTCGTCCCGCCGGTGTAGGAGATGTAGAGCCCCAGTTCCGTTCCGGCGTAGAGCAGATTGGGGTTCTTCGGATCTTCGCGCACGACCCAGACGTAGGCGTTCTCCGGTAGGTTCCCGCTGATGTTCGTCCACGTGCGTCCGCCGTCGGTCGTCTTGAAGATGTAGGGGCGGAAGTCGTCGAGCATGTGGCGGTCGAACGCGACGTAGGCGACGTCAGGACTGGTGCGCGAAGGCTCGACGTGAGAGACCGGAGAGAAGGGTGGCAGGCCAGGCACGTTCTTGATGACATTGGTCCAATTCTTCCCGCCATCGCGCGTGACGTGAAGATTGCCGTCATCGGTCCCGGCCCAGATCACGCCCGCGCGCGCCGGAGATTCGGCCAGGCTGATGATCGTGCAGTGATATTCGGCCGTCGTGTTCTCGGTCCAGACGGGTCCGCCGGCGTCCTTCTGCTTCTCCGGATCGTTCGTCGTCAGATCCGGGCTGATGACCTGCCACGTCTTGCCGAAATCGGCGGATTTGAAGACGACGTTCCCGCCGTAGTAGACCGTGTTCTTATCGTGCGGCGAGAGCACGAGGGGAGCATTCCAGTTGAAGCGATATTTCAGCTCGCCTACGGGCCCGCCATCATTGCGACGCGCTTGCGGACTGACGTTCTGTTGCTCTCGCGTCCGGAGATCGGTGCGGAAGAGATTCCCCCCTTGGGACTCCGAGAGGTAGAGATCGGGATCATCCGGATGGGCGACCACATGGAAGCCGTCGCCGAAGCTCACCATGATCCAGTCATCGTTGAGAATGCCTGCCGGCTCGCGCGTGCGGCTCGGGCCGGCCCATGTCCCGTTGTCTTGCAGTCCCCCGCTCACCCAATAGAAGGGCAGGCGATTATCGGCATGGACCTGGTAGAACTGTCCGAGCGGAATGTTGTTGACATACTCCCACGTCTCTCCTCGATCGTAGGAAACGGCGATCCCTCCATCGTTTCCTATCCACATGCGAGAGGGATTTGTGGGATCGATCCACAGCGCGTGGTAATCACTGTGTATGCGAGCGGCGAGGCGGCGGAAAGTCCGCCCCCCGTCTATCGAGACGAAGAAGTTAGTCGCGAGCGTGTAGATGCGGTTCTCATCCCAGGGGTCCACACGCATATCCGTGTAGTAGAAGCCGCGCGAGACGATGCGAACATCGCGCGAGACTTCGCGGAACGTCTCCCCGCGATCCTCCGAGCGGAAGAGCGTGCCCTCCTTGGACTCCGCGATGACATAAACGACCTGCGGATTGCTGGGAGCAACCTTCACGCCGATACGGCCCATGAGCTTCGGCAGTCCGCGCTCCAGCTTCTTCCATGTCCGTCCTCCGTCGACGGATTTGAAGACACCGCCCCGCTCGCTTCCGCTGCGATGCGTCCACGGCTTGCGCTCGAAGTGCCACATCGCCGCATAGAGGATGTTCGGATTGCTGGGATCTATGTCCATATCCGAGACGCCGTGGTGCGCGTCAATATAGAGCACTTTTTGCCAGGTGCGCCCACCGTCGGTCGTCATGAAGACGCCACGCTCTTCGTTCGGACCGAAAGCATGGCCAACGGCTCCGACGTAGACGATATCCGGGTTCTGGGGATGAATCAGGATGCGCGAGATGTGTCGCGTGTCCCGGAGACCGAGATGCTGCCACGTCTTCCCCCCGTCGGTGGATTTGTAAACGCCATCCCCGAAGGAGACGCTGTTGCGCAGGTTGGATTCACCTGTCCCCACCCAGATCACGTCGGGATTTTTCGGGTCAATAGCGATGTCGCCAATGGAGATCGTGTTTTGCCGATCGAAGAGAGGCGTCCAGGTAATGCCGCCGTTGGTCGTCTTCCACAATCCTCCGGAGGCCGTCGCCACGTAGACGACGTTGGGATTCCCGGGCACCCCTTCGATGTCGGTCGTACGCCCGCCCATAATGGCCGGCCCGATATTCCGCCATTCCAAATTGTCGAAGAGAGACGGCTCAATGCGCGGGCGCGCCTGATCCGACGTCGGACGCGTTTGCGCCGGCGTCTCTCCGAACACGCGCGCCGTCAGCGAGAGGCTCATGATGAGGCTCAGAAGGATCCCCACCAAACGCCTGCCCGCTCGCGCAGGTTTTTTCGCGAAACAAACGCTCGAGAGAAACGCGGGGCACAAGCCCCAGAGATGACGGTGCCGCATACGCTCCTCCTTGACTCCCCGAAATATTCATCTCCCCAAGCCGAGCACATTCTATGAGTCGTGCTTCGTTTTGGTCAAGAAAGGAGGGAGGGTCGCTGTTCTTAGGGTTCGCGTGCGCTCGCCCGAGGCTAATTTCGGGCGCCCGCGTGCGCGGGCTTTATACAGGTGGGGTTGCTGATCCCCCTTCGACTGTCCCCGTCGCGTCTATCCCGAGGAATCAGCGTGGTCAGGTACTCAAAGTGGCAGCAGGCGTGAGGATTCGGAACGTCCGAGTGAGTTCCTGGCGATAGGCGATGATCTCCTCGTGCACGCGGGCTTCGTTCCAGCCGAGGTGATCGCCCATGAGACGAGCGGCAACCGGAGCGCAGCTCAAGCCCAAGCATCGGCTCCATCCGATGGCCGTGCGGCGCAGGAAGATATCCGCGAGGTGCACGGCGTGCTCGCGTTCAATGGCGTAGATGATTTGGGCGGCGATATCGGGATGGTGGGGGCAGAGGCGTTTGCCGAGGGTCTGCTCCTTTTGAACGAGTGCGAGCACTTCTGCGCTTAAGCTTCCGTAGACCTCCAGGAGATGCGCGGCCGATTCCGCAGCCACGCCGAGGGATTGCGCCGCTTCGGCGAATTCTTGTGGGGAGAGAGGCGCTCCTCCGGGCAAGGATTCGAGCGGTCGAGGACGTGCGCACTCCTTCCTCCCGAGCTTTCGACCTGCGAGGGTCACGACTTCGTCCGCGAGATGCCGATACGGGGTGATCTTCCCTCCGATAAGAGAGAACATCCCGGCGATTCCGTCCTCGCGTTCATGATCGCGAAGGATATGACGACGCGTGATCGCGCCTTCGGGTACGCCCGGTTGATAAGGGAGCGGGCGCACGCCGGAGTAGGCGTACCAGATCCCCTCGCGGTGAAGGTGCGGGCCGAGCAGCCGGCGAGCTTCCGCAAGCAGATACGCGATCTCCTCGTCGCTAGCGCGCGCGTGATCCGCATCGTCCTCGTGTCGGATATCCGTCGTGCCGATGAGCACCCAGTCCCTCCAAGGCACGATGAAAAAGGGGCGCCCGTCGGTGCATGCTACGGCGTAGAGCGCGTGACGGAGCGACCACACGTTCGGGACGACGAGATGGCTTCCCCGCGTGCCTCCGATCAAGCGGGGGATGGTGCGCGGGAGCAGATGGCAGACGGCATCCACCCATGGGCCGGCAGCGTTGATCACCAGGTGCGCGCGGATGGGGATCTCTTCTCCGCGGATTCGATCCCGTACGCGCGCGCCGCGCACGGCCCCACCCTCGACAAGGATCTCGATCACCTCGGCGTAATTGAAGACATCGGCGCCGTGCTCTTCGGCCGCTCGAACGTTCTCTATGACGAGGCGTTCGGGATAGCGGACCTGCGCGTCGAAATAGAGGAAGGCGGCGCGCACGTCGTCCAGGACAAGTGCCGGCTCTCGCTCGCGCACTTCGGCGAGCGAGAGCGGTGTGTGAGCGGGCAGACTCTTGCCCAGAGAGAGAAGGTCATAGGCCATCAGTCCGATCCGAACGCGGAAGGGGTGATACGAGGCCTGACGAGGGATCAGGATGAGGAAGGGAAGAGGGCGAACCAGATGAGGAGCCAGGCGCAGCAGCGCCTCGCGTTCGCGCAGCGACTCGAAGACCAAGCCGAACTCCCCATGCTCCAGATACCGCAATCCTCCGTGAATGAGCTTGGTGGAACGGCTCGTCGTCCCGCTGCCGAAATCGTGGCGTTCCAGAAGCACCGTCGCGAGTCCGCGTCGGGCGGCCGCAGAGGCGATTCCAGCGCCGTTAATCCCTCCGCCGATGATGAGAAGATCGTAGATTCGTTCCCTCAACCGACGCTCCCGACGCGTCATCTCAGCCTCCTCTCCGGACGATTCGGCGCACCCTCTCCCCACGCGCGCGCCCGTTCTACGGCCCGCTTCCATCCGCGGTAGAGCTCGTCGCGCTCGTCCGCCGACATCTGGGGCAGGAAGCGCCGTTCCATCGGCCACCGATGAGCGATGTGCTCCGGGCTCTTCCATATTCCGACAGCCAGGCCGGCCAGATAGGCCGCTCCAAGAGCTGTGGTTTCCGTGATTGCCGGTCGCACGACGGGTCGGCCGAGGAGATCGGCTTGAATCTGCAGCAGGAGATTATTTCGTGCCGCTCCGCCATCGGCGCGCAGTTCCTGAAGGGTGATCCCCGATGCGGCTTCCATTGCCTCGATGACATCGCGGACCTGAAAGGCAATGGCTTCGAGCGTCGCGCGCGCCACATGGGCGCGAGTTGTGCTCCGCGTGATCCCGAGAATTGTCCCTCGCGCGTACATGTCCCAGTGGGGCGCGCCCAAGCCAACGAAAGCGGGGACGATGTAGACTCCTTCGCTCGAGGACACCTGGCGCGCCAACTCCTCCACCTCTTCCGCCGAGCGGATGATCCCCAGTCCATCGCGCAGCCATTGTACGGCAGCCCCGGCGATGAAGATACTCCCCTCGAGCGCGTAGCGCGCGCCCTCGCGCAGTCCGAAAGCGATGGTCGTCAGCACGCCGTTTCGCGGAGGAATGGGGATCTCGCCGGTCATCAGGAGCACGAAGCATCCGGTCCCGTAGGTGCTCTTCGCCATGCCGGGATGGAGGCAGGCTTGGCCAAAGAGCGCCGCCTGTTGATCGCCCGCATCTCCGGCGATCGGGATCGAGGCTCCGAAGATCGTGCGGTCGGTCTCCCCGTAGACTTCACTCGACGAGCGCACTTCGGGCAAGAGCTCGCGCGGGATATCGAGCCGCCGCCGGATCTCCTCATCCCATTCGTGGGTGTAGATGTTGTAGAGCAGCGTGCGCGAGGCGTTCGAAGGATCGGTCACGTGCGCGCGTCCTCCCGTGAGCTTCCAGATCAGCCACGTATCCACGGTTCCGAAACACAGCTCACCGCGACGCGCGCGCTCGTGCGCTCCGGGCACGTGGTCGAGAATCCATCGAATCTTGGTCCCCGAGAAGTAGGCATCGAGCACCAGACCCGTACGCTCCGCGATCACGCGATCGAACCCCTCTTGGCGCAACTCCTCACACAAAGGGGCTGTGCGCCGGCATTGCCAGACGATGGCGTTGTAGATGGGCCGACCTGTCGCTCGCTCCCAGATGAGCGTCGTCTCGCGTTGGTTTGTGATCCCGAGAGCGGCGACTTCCTGAGGAGCGACTTTCGCCGCGCGCAACGCCTGACACGCGGCCTCTCGCTGCGATTCCCAAATCTCTTCGGGATCATGCTCGACCCATCCCGGTTGCGGATAGATCTGGCGGAACTCGCGCTGCGCGAAGCCGCGAATGTGTCCCTCGGCATCAAAGAGCATGGCGCGCGAGCTCGACGTTCCCTGATCCAGAGCGAGGATGTATCGCATAACGCCTCCCTGACGAGAGTACCCCCCGTGGGAGCCTCAGACGGTGTTCACCGGCTTTTCTCCGAGGGCAGAGCATCCGGCTCTCCGAGATGGCGGCGGATCACATCGGCCACCGTCGCGGCAGCTTCCTGCACGAGCTCTTCCGAGTCGGCTTCGACCATCACGCGAGCGACGGGCTCCGTCCCCGAATATCGCACGATCACGCGTCCGCGCTCACCGAGTCGAGCTCGAACCTCCGCCAGGGCGCGGGCAAGTCCCGGGATCGTCTCAAGCGGCGGCTTCTCTCGCACGCGCACATTGACGATCTGCTGCGGGTAGCGCAGCAGTCCGGCGCGCAGCTCAGCGAGATCGCGTCCGGTCTCCCGCATCACGTTCAGGACGAAGAGAGCCGTGAGCAAGCCGTCTCCGATCGGGCTGATCTCCGGCAGAATGATGTGTCCCGACGGCTCCCCCCCAAGCGATGCGTGCTGCGCGAGCAGTTGCTCGAGCACGTACCGATCTCCGACTTTCGTGCGCACGAGTGTGATCCCGCGTTGGGCGAGCGCATGCTCCACGCCGAGATTCGTCATCTCTGTCCCCACGACCACATCTCCCCGCAGCCGTCCCTGCTCCTGAAGATATGCGGCGAGGATGTAGAGCACGTCATCGCCATCGAAGATCTCTCCCGCTCGATTCACGAACACGACGCGATCCGCATCGCCGTCGAGAGCAAAGCCCACATCGCAGCGGCGCTCCAGGACCAGATGGCGCACGGCGTCGGGATAGAGGGATCCGCACCCGTGGTTGATATTGCGCCCATCGGGCGTGATGCCGATGGCTTCCACATGGGCGCCCAGCTCCTCAAGGAGCCGAGGGGCGAGCCGATAGGCCGCTCCATGCGCGCCGTCTATCCCCACACGCCATCCGGCCAGCGGACGCTTCTCCGAAGAACTCATCGCGCGCTCGCGCAGAAAGTGGAGGTATTCGGCGGCCAAGTGCTCCGCCTCCGGCGTCGGCAGGGGCTCTCGCTCCATTCGCGTGCTCGCTTCTGGAGATCGAGGCTCGATGTCCACTGTGCGGGCGAGGGCTTCGATCTCCTGCTCCAGGAGCGCTTCTTGCGCATCGTCCAGCTTCATCCCGAGGGCGGAGAAGACCTTGATTCCGTTGTCGCGGTACGGATTATGCGAAGCGGAGATGACGACGCCGGCTTCCAGCTCCGCGTGAGCGCGCACCGCATAGGCGATGCCCGGCGTGGTGAAGATGCCGGCGCTTGTGATCTCACCCCCGGCCGCGCGCACGCCCTCTGCCAAGAGGCCTTCGATCCACGGGCCGGACTCCCGCGTATCGCGCCCGATGAGCATACGCGCCGTCCGACCGAAGACGCGGACAAGCGCCATCCCGCAGGCGACGATCGTGCGCGCATCCAAAGGATATTCGCCCGCGACGCCTCGAATGCCATCTGTTCCAAAGAGCCGACCCATGTGTCTCCTCCTTCTGCCGATGAATCGCGTCACCGGCCTGGGGCGAGGACTCGAATCCTCGCGCGCTCGGGTTCGCACCGCACCCCGCGGAGGTGCGCATCGCTCGGAAGATGCACCCGGAGAGCGACATCCTGCTCCTGTCGACGTGATGCGAGGTCACGGACGATGTCTTCCGGAATCGTCACGAGGATCTCGCGCTCGGAGAGCGCCTCCACGGTCGAACGCGGTCCTCGCACGATGACGTCCGCGAATCGGGGGGTCACCTCAAGGCCGCGAAGTGATCGCCCGAGAGTGATCGGACGACGTGGAAATCGCCGCTCGATCACTTCCTCGACGAAAATCGAGACCGTCACTTTCTCCGGAGCGACGCGCGTGGATTCGAGCCCCGTGAGATCCAGGGGCGCCGTGACCGTGAGTGTGGAATTCACCCCCTCGAGGGGGATCGTATGGGTCGGGATCCCCTCCAGTCCGTTCACCAGCGTTTCCGGCCCCATGACCCGAGCGCGCTCCGGCTCTACCGCATATCCCGTCACGACGTAGTTCGCCGCGAGCGATCGCTCATCCAGGCGGGGACGAATAGGGACGTCCCGCGTGATCACCCGGTGCAGCTCAAGGGGAAGGGTGGGGGGATCAACGCGCAGAATTTCAATCCCCGCCGGTCGTCGAACCTCGCTCGCGTCAAGCGCCACGATGTGTCGGCCCGGTGCGAGGTGGCTCACATCCACCACGATCGAGAGATCCTCCGGTTTGAGGCGAGCGATCTGAGAGGCCGGCCCACGGACGCGGACATCGGCGACCCGATAGGCCAGTCCCGTCACCAGCATATCCGATCGCGCCGTCTGTACCCGCACCGGGACATTATAGAGCGTCGCGTCGCGCAGCGCGTGTTCGGACGAGACAGCGAACCAGAGCAGCAGCGCCAGGCCCACCGAGGCGAGCTTCAGCCAAAAGTTGGCAAGGATCATCCGTCGGAGCGCCTCACCCAGGGCACGCTTCATCCTCCGATCGTGTCCCGATGCCTCCTCCATGGTTCCGCTCTCGCGCGATTCGGGCACCCCACGCGATCTCGGGATCGCGTGGGGACCCCGGGCGCACTCCCTCACGCGCTCCGCTCGCGACGGCTCCACCGAGGTTCCGCAAGCGACGTGCGGAGGAAATGGCGAAGTCGCGTCGCATCCAAATGCCGATAGATATGCCCGTCGACGACGAAGGAGATGATCCCCGTCTCTTCGGAGACGACGATAGCGACCGCATCCGTATCTTCCGTGATGCCAATGGCCGCCCGATGGCGCGTGCCCAATTCTTTGGAGAGTTGCGGATTCAATGTGAGCGGGAGAAAGCAACTGGCCGCCATCAGGCGATCCCCGCGAATGATAACCGCACCGTCGTGCAGCGGAACGCGCGGATTGAAGATCGAGACCAGAAGGTCGTAGGAGACGCGGGCATCCAAGCGCACGCCCGTCTCGATGAAATTCTGCAAACCGACGGTGCGCTCGAACACAATCAATGCCCCAATGCGCTCCGCCGCGAGCGTCGTGACGGCCAGGATCACTTCTTCGAACAGGTGCTCATACTCGCCGCGTCGGAGTCCACGCCCTCCAAAGGGGCGGGGCAGATACCGTCCGAATTGAATGAGCGCGGAGCGAATCTCGTTCTGGAAAATGACGATGATGGCGATGCCGATATAGAGCATGGCGTTCCGAAGCACGAACTCGAGCGTATGAAGCTGCGCCCACGTCGCCAGGAGATAGAAAGCGCCGAGCGCGAGAAGCCCGTACACCATGTGAATGGCGCGCGTGTCCTTGATCAACTTCAGGACACCGTAGATGAGCAGCGCCACGAGCGCGATGTCGGCCAGTTCGCGCCCGGTCACATGCGCGATGGCATCCCAGAAGGTCTTCATCTCCGCGCCCATGTCGCGTGTGTGCTCCTGTAAGAGGCTCCCGCACGTGGATCACCTCGATGAGGAAGGGAGGAGAACCCGCTCTGCCAGTCCCCCCACGATCTCCCCCTCGCGCGGGGTCCCCACGCCCTCCTTCAGATCGCGTGAGGTTCCCCCAGGGTTCCGGTCACGCGTCCTCGACAATCTCAAGAACGACCGCTTCGACCCTTCCGGAGCGAATCCGGTAGGCGCGAAGGTCCAGCGCGGGCCGAAGCGAAATTATAAAATAGACGGCTTCCGGATAGTAAGCCCGCTCCACGTCTGTCGGTGAGGGAAAGGCGGCCGAGAGGGGGTGCGAGTGATAGATGCCGAGCACGCTTTCTCCGCGAGCTCGCATCGTACGAAAGGCCGCGAGCACATCCCGCACATCGGCGAAGTATTCGACGGTCGGACGCTCCGCCACGTTGCGCAAGGGGTAGACCGACCGGATGAGATCTCCGGATCCGGCCAAGAATCCGCAGCACTCATAAGGAGCCGCCGCGCGCGCTTCGCGCTCGAGCCGCTCGGCAACTGCTCGTGTGAGGCGAATCCGTGTCACCGCTTCGAGGAGATCCCGTGCTCGGGCGTACGGAGATCCCCACCTGGGGTTCCCGTTCGGAAAAAGAGCACATGGTGGGTACTGTTCTCCAGCTCGATCGCGCCGCGAACGGCGTGGAGAAAGTGATCGCCGTACCGCGCCAGAAAAGAGAGGACATTCATCATGCGCTCCTGCAAGGAACCGTGCGGAGCGAGCGCGAGCACGAGACGCTGTGCGTGTCGGAGGAGGAGATCCTCGTGTCGGGCGCGCGCCTGAAGGTAGCGCTGGCGCAAGGTCTCAATCTGTCGGCGCATCGTTTCCTCGGCGCGGTCGAGCGACCGTTCCAGCGTGGGATCAGCCGCCCGCAACAGCGGACGGAGCCTGTGCAGGGCTTCGGTCACGGCACGATGGGCGTCCTCAAAGCGGTGGGCCTGATCCGCATCGAGTGTGCGCTCCATGAGATGTCGAGAGACCGTGTCCACTCCGTCGAAGAGATCCACCACCGCGAGGCCGTATTTCTCCAGAAGCTGAGCCATGCGAGGTTCCACAAATGTCAGCGAGAGGCGCGGGCACAGTCGGGGCATCGGGAGATCCAGTACGTCGTATATCGGTCCCAACTGCGCGAAATATGCGATCTCGCTCGGCCCCCCCACGTAGACGAGTGTCGGAAGCAGGGCATCCTGCACAGGAGGGCGCAGCGCCACATTCGGGCTGAAGCGCGCCGGGTCATCGGCAACCTCCCGAAGCAGATCGGCCAGCGTGAAGGTCGTTCCCCACGGACGGAGGACGAAGCGATCGCCCTCCCACAGAAGCGGGCACCGGCGCCCCTGCTCCAAACGGAAGAGGAATGCGCGACCCCGATCGGGATGAATCTGCGGGCGATACCCTTGCGCCTTCAGTTGCTCACTGTGCGCGCCGAAGGCTTCACACAGGCGCGGCCACTCGCGCACTGCTCGCCCCAGCACGCCCGCCGTCAGACGCTTGATCTGTCCATCCGACGGATCCAGAAGGATGAGACCCATGTCCGCACTGAGACGCGCCATCATGCGGGCGAAGGCGTCAGTGAGCGAGAGGCCCGGAGCGTACGCCGTCCGGATCAGAGCCTCGATCTCGGGAAGGAACTCCGAATCCGGCAGCGCGCGCAGAAGCTCCTCGAGGACCGCATCCATGCGCTCATCGAGAGCGATGGCGCCGACTGGCTTTCCCTCCTCCTCCGGCAATAGGGGATACCGCAGAGTCACCCACTGCCCATCGCGTCCGAGCACGCCGCAGTCGGTGGCTTCTGCCAGATCGTGATCCTCGCTGTGGATCCAAAAGATCGGTACGGCCCGTATCCCACACGCGCGCAGGGATCGGGAGACGTGCCACGCCGTCCACGCTTTATAGAGCGTCAGAAGCGGTCCCGTGAACAACCCCGCTTGTTGACCCGTGACCACAGCGACTGTCTCCGACTCGGCCAGCTCCCGAATGTTCGCGAATGTCGCTTCGCTCCCCCCCCATCGCGCGTTTTGCTCTCGGAGAATGCGGCACAACTCCTCTCGGTGGGGAACGTGCGCCGCGGCCTGACGCGCGCGCTCGCGAAGTTCGGCCACGTCCGCTGGTGAGAGCGGGAGGAGCAGCCGCCCCCCGCGATAGAAGTCGGCGATCTTCTCGAACTCGGAGAGAAAATCGAGGAAGAGCGCGGGGAGATTCGGAAGCTGCGCAAAAGCGAGCTGTTCCCCGCGGACGATCGCCGCCTCGGCGCTTATGCGCTCTCGGTGTGCATCGTTCACATTTGCGAGATTATATCGGGTCCTCCACGGACGAGCAAACGCAGCTCTCGGATCATGGACATCCCGCGTGATCTTCGGATCACGAGGAGACTCTGTTGGGGCTGCCGAGCAGCGCGTACCACGTGGGACGGCGATCGGCGAAGAGATCCGTGAGCGGTGTGACGCGCTTATCGCACGCCTGCTGCGGCGCGATCTCGACGACGCCTATGTCCTCTCCCTCAGGAGGGGCTTCGCAGAGGATGCGTCCGTCGGGAGCGACAATCTGACTGCGTCCGGTGAAGGTCACCTGGAGTGATCCGCACGTCTCCGTTCCCACGCGATTGGCCAGGATCCAGAAGACGCGGTTCTCCAACGCGCGCACGCGCGTGGTGAGCTGCCCGACACCCGAGAGGATCAGATTCGAGGGATGGGCGATCACCTGCGCCCCTTGTAGCGCCAGTGTCCGCGCGGCTTCGGGGAAGAAGTGGTCGAAGCAAATGAGCAGGCCGATCGTCACTCCCTCGACCTCGAAGACCGGAAAGCCGAGGTCGCCCGGGTCAAAGAGCCGTTTCTCTTCGTGAAACAGGTGCATTTTGCGGTATGTCCCGATCACGCCCTGCGGACCGATGAGCACAGCGCTATTGTAGCAGCGATCGTCGGCGCGCTCGGCGAGGCCGAGGACGACGTAGCAGCCGCGCCGCTTCGCGCAGGCGTGCACAAGCTCCACCGTGGGACCAGGAATGGGTTCCGCCAGACGCCATATATCCTCGCGACTCGCGAAGAGATATCCGGTCACGGCCAACTCCGGCAGAACAATGAGATCGGCCTCCGCGCGGTCGAGAGTGGCCGCGAGGCGTTCTCGATTCTTCTCCACAGCTCCGAGTTCCGGTGCGAATTGAGAAAAGGCGATCCGCATGTTTCCTCCTTTTGGTGCTGTCCGCGTTCTAGTGGAGAGCGAGATCGGCAATCTGCCGCGCCAGACCGATGAGACGCGCGCCTTCGAGATTCGAGAGCAGCACGATGGCCAGTCGCTCCTGCGGTCGCAGATAGAGCAGTGTGCTCACGCGCGGTTGTCCTCCTGTGTGAAAGACCTCGCGTCGGCTACGTTCTTCGGATAGGCTCCACCCCAGGCCGTACGACGTCTCGCGCCCATCGCGCGTCTTCTGAGGCGTCCACATCTGGGCGAGCGTCTCCGGACGAAGCAGCACCCCCTGCTGTAGCGCGAGAGCGAATCGCGCCAGATCGAGCGCGGTTGCGCAGAGTCCACCTCCCGGGATCTTATTGCTCGTGTCCGCGAGGGGGGAATTCTGCAGCTCTCCCGCCGGCGTCCGCCGATATCCCTGCGCTCGATGAGGGATAATGGCGAAGACATTGTCATCGCGCGCCTGCTCCATTCCCGCAGGTTTGAAGATATTCTCCCGGACGTAGTCCATGTAGCTCATCCCCGAGGCCCCTTCGATCACGCATCCGAGCAGAGTGTAGCCATAGGTCGTATAGGTGAAACGGGCTCCCGGCTCATGCTCGAGCGGATCGTCTTTGAAGATCTCCAACGCGTCCACAATGCGCGTGTAGTGGCGCGTGCTTGTGATCTCCTCGGGCCGCTTGTAATGGCGAATGCCACTCAGGTGTGCGAGCAGATGGCGCGAGGTGATCGGCCAGGGCTTTTCAGGAAAGGCCGGACAATAACGCTGAACAGGCGCGTCCAGATCGAGCTTTCCCCGCTCGACCAGTTGCATCGCCGCCACAGCCGTGATCGTCTTCGAGATGGAGGCTAGGCGATACACGGTTCGTTCAGTCGCCGGGACCGAATTCTCCAGATCTGCGAATCCGAATCCCTTCGCCCAGTGCAGTCGGTTCTCGGTCACGAGCGCGACCGAGAGGCCGGGGATCCCTTGCCGCTCCATCTCCGCGCGAATGGCGCGTTCGATCTCGGCCACGCGTGCGGCGGGGAGTTGCCCTAATGCAAGACCCGGAGAGGCGATCGGCGGTCGCTGCACGACGAGCAGCACTCCGATCGCGAGCGCTCCGAGTAGGCGCACCGAGAGTGTTCGTCTCATCCTGCCGCCTCCTGAGAGATTGGGGAACTCTCCGCAATCCTGAGGAGTGCGTGGAGTCCCCGTGACGCTCCCGCTCGTCGCCGCCTCATGCTGAGGGACCGCGAGTCACACAAGAAAAGGGAGGAACCGTTTCGTGCGCGCCGCATATTCGAGATAGGCACTGCCGAACTCTTCCTCGAGCTGCCTCTCCTCCTGTCGCGCGAGCCATCCGTAGGCCGCCACCAGAATGGGCCAGAGCAGCAGCGTCACCACCGACGGCCAGTGGATGAGCCATCCGAGCGTGAACAGCAGAATGCCCGTGTACTGCGGATGCCGCATGTAGCGGTAGAGACCCGTTGTCACGAGCCCACTCGCACGGTGAATCTGCCACCAGCCGATGGCGATGAGCGCCAGCCCAAGGAGACTGAGCGCTGTTCCCACCGCTTCGGGATGCCACGCTCCGAAGGCGTGCCGAGAGGCGCGCGCCAGTTCGGGGATCTCCACAAGAGGGGCGAGGAGGAAGAGGACCAGGGGCCACCCGAACATCTCCGTCATGAGCGCAATGACAAAGGCGGCGAAGATCCCGCGCGACTTCCAGACGTGCCGAGTCGGCCGCCGATACGGCAGCAGCGCGAGGAAGGTGAGTACGATCGCGATATTGAGCACAATGAGGCCCGAAGTCCCGAGCACCTGTCGCACCCAGCGCACGGTGATCGGTGGTCCGGGATGTACGATCTCGATCCCATACAGGATCACGAAGAGCCCGATCGCTATCCCCCCAAGGAGGGCTCTCACAGAAGTGCCGCGCGATGTCGCCGCCTGCATACGCTATCTCCAGCGCGTCCGAAGGCGCGCATCCAGCGCCCATCGGCCCGGATCGCCGAGCACAAACAGCACGGCGATCCCAAGATACAACGCCGCGAGCTCGAATCGCCAATCCGTCGTGAGATGCCGATAGACGGCCACGAGCATGGTGATCGCGATCCCGCTCGCTGCCAGGCGGGTCAAAAATCCCACAGCCAGAAAGAGGCCACCGAAGAACTCCGCCACCGCGGCCGCCAGAGCGAAGAGCGTTGGGAAAGGGAAGCCCAAGCCGGCGACCACCTGCACGAAACGCCACTCTTGATCATGCGCAAGAAGGGCATAGGCGGACTTCACCTTTCCCCAGCCGTGAAAGGCAGCGAGCATACCTCCGGCGAGAACCCGAACAAACAGAAGTGCGACATCGCTTCGATACGCCACCGTTCGTCCTCCTGAACCGGCGAGGTCGCTGCTCCGTTCCGAAACCCGCGGATTGATCCGTTCCGTGGTCGTCCACTGAGCTGCTCTCGACCTCGCCCTGCGTTGCTCACTGGCCCGATCCGCTATCGCCCTCGGGCCTTGAGGATCACTCCATCTCCATCTCCAGCTCCAGTTCCACGCCGTGCCCCGTCCGCTCCGAATGTTGTTTGTGCCGGCGCACGCGAAAGAGGGGGACGCTGACCAAATGCGTCGCCTCCTCCTGCCGGTCCGGGAAGAGGTGAATCGTTACCCTCCCTTCTCGTCGGCGCATCCGTTCGGCGTCTTCGGGCGAGACGTACCCGATGAGCACCGGGGAGCCATCGCGCAGCTTGTGCATCTCGTAGCTCAGGAAGATCTTTTTCCGAAAGAGCGGAGCGTCCCACTGCCCTACGGCGCATGTGAACCCATACACGCCTTCCGGAAGCTGATCAATCCCCGTTCCCTCTTCGTCCTCCGTGAGCGGTCGGACGCCATGCTCTTCCCGTAGCGCCAGGCGTTCGGGTTCCTCCATCACGATGCCTCCATCGAAAGAGCGATTCGCACGGACCGACGGCTCTTCCCGTCGCCGGCGCCACCAGGAGAAGACCCCGGCGATGGCGAGAACTCCAAGGGGCGCCACGGGAATCGCCGAGCATTCGTCTCCGAGCAGACCACTCAGACAGACGATGCCACAGGTGAGGATGTCTCCGACACTCTCCCCAAGAGGAATACTCATGAGCGTGAGAGTCGAAAACGGGATCAACATGGCCACCTCCTCCGCGAAGATCTCTCAGCGATCTGATCGCGTGTCCCATTTGATTCCGCTTCGCTCTCATCGGCGAACGATTCCGTGCGTTCGGCCTATACAGTGTAGCGAGCCGCTTTCGGGAGAACAAGCGGATTCATCCCGCTCCCGCGCCCGCTTCACCCTCGTTGCGTCGGCGCGTCCCAGAAGGGATCGACGTTCTCCAGCGAGCCCTCGCGCAGACGACGGGCGCGTTCGACCGGTTCGGAGACGATTCGGTGCACGCGTTCGAGGAGCGGATCAATATCCTCCTTTCGCATCCCCGCGGTCTCGATCGTGTCGTGGATGTAGACGGTGATCGTCGAGGGATAGAGCATCCAGCTCCCCGTCCGATGGAATTCGAAGGAGCCGACGATGCTCATGGGCACGATCGGATAGCCCGTGTAGTGCGCCAGCACGAAGGCCCCTCGCTGAAACGGCCCCACGCGACCCGTGCGCGTCCGCGTGCCTTCGGCGAAGATGATGAGACTGATGCCATCGTCCAATGCCTGCTTGGCGCGCCGCAGCAGCCGGCGAAAGGCCACCGGGTTGTTCGTATCCTTGGGCACCGGAATGTTGCCGAAGCGTTTCATCATCCACCCATAGGCCGGAATCTTGAAATGCGTCTCCAGCTCCAGCCCTCGCACAAACTGCGGGATGGCGGAATAGATCACGAACGCATCGAAGATGTTCACATGATTGCACACGAAGATGCTCGTGCGCGTGGGATCGAAGCCCGGCGCGTAGCGGACCTGCAGGCGAACGCCCGCCAACCGCAGGACGTTGCGGAAGAACCACCGCTGCAGGCGATCGTTCTTGCGCGGATCCACGAACATCCCCAAGAGGACCAAGAACGTGCACACGGGGAAGAAGTGCAGGATGCTCACGATCCAGAGGATCGCGCTGCGGACCACAAGGTAGAGATTCCGGATCACGCGCATCCCGTTCCCGCGCCGTCGCGCTTTCTCCCCAAGAGAGACCCGCTCATGCACCTTCAAGCGTTCGATCCACACGGCGTCGCTTCCCTCACACCATCACCTCTACGGCGGCGGGCAGGACATCCAGCCGTTCGCACTGCACGCGCAAGACTTCCCCATCAATCATGATCGGGACCGGCCCTTCCAGAAAGAATTCGATCTGCCGAACGGCTCGCCGTTCGCAGAGCGGATGCGCCACGTGAGAGCCGTCGAAGAGGCGGGGCAAATTGCGCACGAGACCGAGTCGTCCGATGGGTCCCCAGCGCACGTACTCGATCAGGCCATCGCAGGGATCGGCCTGAGGGGCGATCAGCATCCGCCCGCCCGTGAACTTGCTGTTGGAGAAGGTGAGGAAGAGACATCGGCGCGCATCCGTCTCGGGGGCATCGTCCACGCGCACGGGGAACGTGCGCCGCTTGAGCCGGAGCAAACACGCAAAGACACCGAGCACGTATCCCAGCTCGCCCAGCGGCTTGAACCATCGGTTCGTCACCATGGCCACATCGGCCGGAAAGCCCAGGCTGAGGAGGTTGAGGAAGTAGAGGACGCCCTCGCGGTGCACCAGTCTCAGCACGTCACAGGCGCGCGCACGGTGAGCGCGTACGGCATCCAGGAGGCGCTGAAGGCCCGTCTCGAACTCCGCTCGAGCCGCTTCCCCGGACGCGGGGAGGAAGTCGCGGAGAAAGGAGTTTCCAGTCCCCAGAGGAAGAAGCGCCAGGCGAGGGCGCTCGTCCTCCCGCTCGGCATCCGGAAACAACCCATTGAGGACCTCGAAAGTCGTTCCATCGCCGCCCACGACGAGAAATGACCGATACCCCTCTCGATACGCCGCGCGAACGCGCAAGGGGGCATCTCCGGGCCGGTGCGTCCATACTACGTCCATCAACAGACCGCGTGCGCGCAGCTCCGCCAGCACGCGTGCCGCGCGCTTCCCGCACCGTCCCCCACCCGCCGCCGGATTGACAACGGCGAAGAACCGATCTCGATCGGATGTCGGCGTCAGAGCCATTGGACGTCAGAACGGCTCCGATGCGCGCGAATCTCCTCGGCCAAAACCGTCCGCTTGATCTTCAGCGATGCCGTCCGAGGAAAGTCGCGGTCCCAGATGAGGTATCCGTGAACGCGCTTGTACTCGGGCAGTTGCCGATTCCGCGCGAGGATATCGTGGCGCACGGCTTCGGTGATCTCTTGCCCCGGATGCGGGCGCACGATCAGCACGAGCCGCTCATCACCCAAGCGGCGCTCCGGCCAGAGGTAATTCGCGGCGAAGATGCACAGCTCTTTCACGGCCAGTCCTTCGAAGAAGATCTCCACGTCCTCGGGATAAATGTTCTTCCCTCCCTCGGTCACGATCATATTCTTCTTCCGCCCCACGAGGTGCAGATGCCCCGTCTCATCTATCCAGCCGAGATCGCCCGTGAGGAGCCATCCATCAACGATCGTTTCCGCTGTCAGCTCAGGATCGTCGAGATATCCCGCCATTACATTCCTGCCGCGAACAGCGACTTCCCCGATCCCGTCGGCGTCGGGATTGAGAATACGCACCTCCACGCCGGGCAGCGGCTTGCCCACCGTATCCGCGCGGAAGGGTCTCAGGTCATTCACCGTGACCGCCGTGCACGCTTCCGTCAGTCCGTAGCCATTGGCGACGGGGATGCCCAGGTCGTAGAAGAATTGGAGCGTGGAGGGTTCGGTGAAAGCTCCCCCGACGATGAGCATCTCCAGATGCCCCCCGAACGCGCGATGCACCTCGGGAAAGAGGCGACGGCTGAGTCGAACGTTCGGACGCCGTCGCGTGAGCCAGCGGTTGAGCCGCATGAGCGCGCCGAGCGCCAGGCGCTTCCCCGGCGGCAAGGCCGCGAATCGTTCTCGCAAGCCCCGCTCGAGGTTCTTGAGGATCATGGGTACGAGGCTCATGTGCGTGATCTTGTATCGCACAAAGGCCTCGCGGATATATTCGGGGCGGAGCGTGCGCAGGTGCACGACCGTCGCTCCGCACACGAAGGGTCCGATGAAGCCCACCATGAAATCAATGGCGTGATTCGTCGGCAGGATGCTCAGGTAACGCACCTCGGGAGAGAAGGGATAGATCGCCGTGAGCGAGCGGCATTGTTCGAGATAGTTGTCGTGGGTGAGGAGGCACCCTTTCGGACGTCCGCCCGTGCCCGAGGAGTAGACGATGCATGCGATATCCTCGCGCCGGCGCGGGACAAACCGAGGTTCCCCTTCGCCGCGGAACTCCTCCCACCGCACGGCCTCACCCAGGTCCGCTTCCGGGGGAGCTTCCGTCACCACTACCAGCCGGAGGGGCAATTCGGTGAAGCCGGCTTCCTGTCGGAGCGCCCGCCAGAACGGAAACTCCGTGATGAGGATCGAGGCCCGCGCATGGCGCAGCAGCGCCACCTGCTCCCGCGCGCTCAGCTTGTAATCCAGCGGGACGAGCACGCCGCCCACGTGAAAGAGGGCATAGGCCGAGAGCAACCACTTCGATTGATTGCTCATGATGATGGCCGCCCGCTCATCGGGTGCAACCCCATGATCCTGAAGCGCGCGCGCAAGAGGCAGCGCCCGCTCCTTGAATTGCCGATATGTCAACCGACACGTCTCCCGATCGCGGTCGGCTTCGATCACGCAGACCTGATCCGCCCACCGCTCGAGCGCATCGCGGAGCGCCTCGCCCAGTGACGCGTATCGTTCCAGCTCCAGCATTACACCCTCGCGTGGATGCGCTCGGCCAATGCGCGAAAGCTCGTCACCCCTTGCACTTCGTAATCCGGCAGCTCGATGCCGAAGTGATGCTCCAGACGCGTGAGCAGCTCCAGGGCCTGCAGACTATCAATCCGCAGCTTCTCGAAGATATCGTCGTCGGGAGCGAGCTGCTCTTTCGGGATGCGAAAGTGAGTGGCCGCCAGATCCAGCAGCTCCTCCACTATTTGTTCCAGCGTGCGCGTCATGGCCTCTCCTCCGGTCGGATCCCGGCGCGCTGGCCGGCTTCCCGCACATATCGCGCGATGGCTTCATGCGTCGCGAACCACACGCCCGGTCGCTGCCGCATGTGCTGAATCAGCCGTTCGAGCATGACGATGCGCGAGCGGTGCCCGATGATGTGCGGATGCAGCGTGAGAATGAACATCGTCCCTTCCTCATAGGCCTGATCGAATTCCGCGCGCCAGATCGAGAAGACTTCCTCCGGCGTTGTGTGCGGCCGAATCGCCGATTGCCGATCCATTCCGAAGTACGGGTAATCATCGAGGATCCACTCAACCGGCAGTTCGACGATCCCTGTTGGCGTCCCTTCGAGCAGGACCTCATACGGGCGATCATCGGCCATGAGGCTGCTGTCGTAGAGAAGGCCGAACTCGCGAATGAGCTTCATGGTCCATGGACTGAAGTCCCACGAAGGCGTTCGGAGACCCACAGGGCGGCGTCCGGTGATCTGTTGGAGAGCCTCAATGCTCCGGCGCATCACCTCCCGCTCTTCCTGTTCCGAGAGTAGAGAATTCCGCTCATGGATCCATCCGTGAAGGCCGATCTCATGTCGCCCGCGCGCCAAGATCTCTCGGACCGATTCGGGATAGAGTTTGGCACTCATGGCCGGGATGAAGAACGTCGCCGGTATCTCATACGTGTCCAAAAGGCGCAGGATGCGCGGCAGTCCTGCGCGCGCGCCGTATTCACCTTGAGCCATCAGGGCCGGAGAGGTGTGCCCATCCCGAAGCGCGGGCGTCTCGTTGTCGACGTCAAAGGAGAGGCCGACGGCGACACGCGCGCCACCGGGCCACTGCCGAGGCGTCAGATCGCGTCCAGCGCGCACGCGACGCGCGATATCGAAGACCCGACTCTCAGGCCAGGCCCACGGAGGTTCTTGACGCCTCAGCTCCGTCGCACGCATCCCCCCAAAAAAAGCGAGCACCACAATCCCCCCGATGAATCCCCACCACCGAAGATGCCTCTGCGTCTTCATGATATGACCTCCTTGTGGGTTCCTCCGCGTGCGCCCCTCAGGGAGCTCCCATAAGCTCCAAGGGCCGGTGCTGCTGCTTCCACTTCCGGAGGAACCGCCCGAAGACACCGTTCCACGGCGGGATCACAATCGAGACCGCACCGAAGGCCCGTGCTTGACACGCCAAGCGAATGAGGGGTTTCGGCTCATCCGTCTCGATATATCCGAACTCTCGAAGGCGACGTCGCTCGTACTCCTCCATCTCGGAGAGCTTCTCCGCGCCACCGAGCACCCCTACCCAACAGGATCCGCAGGAGCCGGACCGGCATTGCACGGGGATAGGCCCTTCATTGGGCACGCATCGCGGATCACGCAGGTGATACGGACGCTTGTCCTGAGCTGCTGCCGTCGTCAGGTGCTGACGGTTGATCAGCCGAAAGGTCGCCTCAGGATCGTTCTCATCGAAAGTGATCGTCCACACCTTGTCCGGATACCGCCACCAGGAGAAAAGGGGTTGGCGGTCATCGCGGGCGCGGCGGGCGAGCACTTCTTCCGGCGTTCGGGCAGCGATCTTAGGATCGAGAGCGACCACTCCCGGAGCAGCGTCGAACGCTTCTCGTCCCACCTGCTGAAGCGTCATGAACGCGACGGCCGTAATCCCCACAAGCAGCGACGGCTCTATGCGCCGCGTCTCGGCCACCATCTCGGCGACCGCGCGGATGTGATCGGCCAGGCTCAAACTCTCGGGCGCGCTCACCCGATGCCTATAGGCGCTCGTCGCGCGCTTCACATCAGGCCAGTAGCGGTGCCCATATAGGAACCGGTGCGAGGTATCGATCTGATCCGCCAGCCGGTACCTCCCCTCGAGAAAGAGCTCGCGGGCCAGGGCATCCGGATCCTCCGCCTCCTGCAATGCTCGGCAAAGCGACAAGGGAAAGAAGTAGAACCAAATGCGCGTCGCCGTCCGATCCACGTCGTGAATGTACGGCTCAAGCTGTGCCAGGGTGCGCCCCCATGCGTCTTCATCATGCTGGTTCAAAAAAGCGTCGAAGCTTCTGTTCTCGCTGGTCCCCATAGCCCCATCATCCCACGCGAGAAGATGGTTTCAAGGAGCCCCCCTCGAGCCCCAGTTCCCTCCGCAGAGGGAGCTATTTTAGCAGGAAGTCGCCGTTGACTCAAAATTTCCATCTCGCGCGCGTCTTCGAATCGTGACCGCAGGGGGACCCCACCTGGAGCCTTCCGTACCCGCTCACCGAAAACCGAGCAGGTCGCGGGCGTCATAATCGCAGATGAGCCCTTCTGGATCCTGACGCTCATAAGCCTCGCGATCCACCCAGACCCGAATCTGCTCATTGGAGGAGGGAAGAGCCTTCTGAAAGATTCCTCTGCCCTGGGCCAGGGGTATGGGTGCGGATGCGTTGGCTCAACCGGTCCAGGTCGTTAGCCTGGAGATCCAGTGGCTCGGCGCCTCCGGTGATCAGCGCTTGCGTGCCAGGGCTGCCCGGCACGGCAAAGAGCAGCCGCCCCTGGCGACGGGCCTTCGCTGCCGTGTCCAGGCTACCGCTTTTTTCCTCGGCTTCGACCACGATCACCGCCCGGCTCAAGCCGCTGATGATGCGATCACGCGCCATCAGGCTGGGGCCTCGCGCCGGGGTATCGGGATGGAGTTCGGACAGCAGTGCGCCACGGCGGGCGATGGCTTCAGCCAGGGCGATGTTCTCCCGAGGGTGGATGGCGCGCAGGCCGGAGCCGGGCACGGCCAGGGTGCGTCCACCTGCTGCCTGCAAGGCACCGCGATGGGCCACGGTGTCAATCCCCAACGCCAGCCCGCTGACGACCGTCAGCCCGCGCTCCGCCAGCTCGCGTGCCAGCCTTTCGGCGACGGCCACGCCCTGGGGCGTTGGGTGGCGGGTGCCCACGATGGCTACGGCCTGAGCATCGGTCGGACGCAACTCGCCGCGCACGAACAGCACCGGCGGCGCGTCATAGACCAGACGCAGGTTGGCTGGGTAGTCCTCATCATCCCAGGTCACCACCTGCAGGCCCTCATCGGCCAGGGAGGCCAGCTCGGCTTCAATCGCCTCCAGTGAAACGGCCCGCAGCCGGGCCACGACCTCGGCGGTGAAGCGAGGCACGCGCAGTAGTTCTTCGTCCGGCGCAGCGAAGGCCGCCTCCACGCTGCCGAAGCGTTCGATCAGCTTCTGAGCGGTCGCCCCGCCGATACCGGGCAGGGTAGAAATGGCCAGCCAGTGGAGTTTACTCATCGGGCTGCTCTCCTACGCATCAGTGTGAATCGTGCGCGTCAGGGTCAGGACGCACAGGCGTGCTGCCCCTGCCTGACGCAGGACGCGGCAGACCTCCTCCAGCGTGGCGCCGGAGTCATAGAGGTCGTCCAGGATCAACAGGCGCTGGCCGCGCACATCCCCCCGCACAGCGAAGGCTCCGGCCACGTTGGCCCGTTTCTGGGCCAGGGTGTGCATCTCTTTTTGAGGTTTGGTATTGCGCGTCTTGACCACGACACGCTGGACCGGTCGCCCCAGTCGTGTACCCAGGGCATCGGCCAGGGCGCTCACCGGATCGGAGGGACGCGGCGTGGAAGGTGGCACCGGGACGATGGCGTCTACGTCGGCCAGCTCCGGGTGTTCGGCGCACAGGGCCAAGGCCTGCTCCACCAGGGGTGGCAAGGCCGAAAGGTCGTTCTGGTATTTCAGGCGGTAAGCCAGTTCGCCGACCGGACTGCGGCTCCATTCAGCACCAGCGAAGCAGCTGTGAAAACCCAGCGCCCAGCCGGCGTGCCAGGGGCCTGTTAGCGGTCGTGGGTGGGGGCGAGCGAGGAAAGTAGCGATGTCTTCACCCTTGTCCCCCTGCCCCTCCTCTCCCTTGCTCCTTTGCTCCCGCCTCCAGGCTTCTACCACACAGCGAATCTGGCCGTAGGGGATGTCGTCGGGCAGGCAGGCTTTGATGGGAGCCAGAGCCGAAACGTCGCCGACCTGAGCGATGGCGGCTCGCACCTGGGCGACGATGGCCTCCGGCACTACCGCCGAGAGGGATACCGCCCCCTCGCCGATCAGCCGGGCCAGGTGGCCGTAGATGGTACTTTCTTTCAGCCCCCGTTGGGCAGCGATCTCGGCCGGGGTCAGACCCTGGGCGAACATCTGCGCGGTCAGGGCGACGGTGCCGCCGGCTTCGCGCTCGGCCTGTTTGCGAGCAATGGCTTCCGGCGATACCCCACGGGGCAGGCGTAGAGGGATGGAAGCACGGGCTTTGAGGGCCGCTTCGCCCTGGGGTGTCAGGCGCAGCACGGGTCGTTCTCCGCCGATCACTTTGAGGTATCCCTGAGCAATCAACTGCTCGATCAGGTCCTCGATCTCTCGCAGCGAGAAGATGGCCAGCCGGCCGTAGTAAACGCTTTGGTCGTAGCCAAACCGGTGCATCTCCCTGGCCCGTGATCCCTTCAGCAAACGGGCGAGTTTCTCGCGACCCACCCCCCACTTCAGGCGGCGTAGGGCGTCCAGGATAACCAGGGCTGTTCGTTCAGCCTGAGAGAGGCGAGAAAGGTTACCGACTGGAGTGGAAGAGGAGGCGGCCTGCCGGGAGAGGCAGTTATCGCAGCAGCGGGATGCTTCAGCAGGGCCACGGTCGCCGAAATGGTCCAGCAGTATCCGGCGCCGACAGGAATTCGCCTCGGCGTAGGCGATCATCTGCGCCAGTTGCGCCCGGCGGTAGTGGCGGCGCTCTTCCATCCCGGCGGCCGTGGCCTGTACTGCGGCCTCATCCCACGGACCGGGGCGCAGCAACATGCGCAGGCCAGCGTCGCCCAGGCGTTGGACGGCGCCAGCGGCCTCCAACTGGGCCAGCCCCACTTTCACCTTGACCTCGGGCAGGCCGGTGACTAAGGAGAGGTCATCGGTGGTCAGCCACACCTTGGATCTGCCTGATCCCCGTAAAGCTTCATAGAGGGCACGAATCTCCTCAAGGGTGGGGGCATCGTTTTCAATGAACCATTCCTGCAGGGCGCGGTCTTGCGGCGCGTAGAGGAGCACGGCGCGGGCAGGCTGCCCGTCCCGTCCGGCGCGACCGGCTTCCTGGTAGTAGGCTTCCAGCGTGCCGGGAAGCGTGTAGTGCACCACCAGTCGCACGTCGGGGCGATCAATCCCCATGCCAAAGGCGTTGGTGGCGACCACAATCGGCAGGTCACCGGCAAGGAAAGCCTCCTGAACCCGGGTGCGAGTCTCTGCATCCAGCCCGGCATGATAATGTTGCGCCTCCAGGCCACACACGTTGCGCACAAACTCGGCCACTTCCTCGGCATCCCGCCGCGTGCCGACATAAACGATGGCTGCGCCATCACCCCAACCGGCGAGCAGGTGCTGCAAGGTCTGCAGCTTGGCCGGCAGGTCGGCGGTGTAGCGCACCTCAAAAGTCAGGTTGGGGCGATTGAAGCCGGTGACGATGCGCCGGGCCGAGGGCAGGCCGAGAAGCCTCACGATGTCGTCCTGCACCTGGGGCGTGGCGGTGGCGGTGAGGGCCACGGTAACCGGATCGCCCATCTGGGAGCGGGCTGAGGCGATGTGCAGGTAATCGGGCCGGAAGTCGTGGCCCCACTGGGAGATACAGTGGGCTTCGTCCACGGCCAGCAGGCTGACGGTGACCGAGCGCAGGGCCTCCTGGAAGGGCGTGCTGCGCAGCCGTTCGGGGGCCACGTAGGCCAGGCGGAAGGCTCCTTCCGTCATGGCCCGCAGGCGGCGGGCCTGTTCGTTAGTAGGGAGAGCGCTGTTGATGCAAGTGGCCGGGATGTTATGGCGAGCCAGACTGTCCACTTGGTCTTTCATCAAGGCGATGAGGGGCGAGATCACTAGCGTCAGGCCGGGGCGGTGCAGGGCAGCAAGCTGGTAGATGAGCGACTTGCCGGCTCCGGTGGGCATGACCACCAGGGTATGCTGCCCGGCCAGCAGGTTTTCAACGGCTTCGGCCTGTCCGGGGCGGAAGGCCGTGAAGCCGAAGTGAGTACGCAGGGAGGTGGTGAGGTCGGCCATACTTACTACCCCTCCTTGCTCAGTAGCTGCTCCAATTTCGTCTTCACTTTCCGCTTCCGGTTCTTGAAGGGATGGACGATGGTCGCCTCTGATCGGAGAGCGGATTGAAGCCACGTGGTGTGTAGGTGGGGATAGCGGGCCGTGAGGGAAGGATACAACACCGTGATGATCGTAAGCGTAGCGGTCTTCTTATTCTCCCAGGTGACGTCAATGGCTTCCTGCTGGATCGCCGCATAGGCCTCTGTGAGCGCCGCCACCTTTCCGTTCTTCCCCAACCGAAATCTCACACACATAGTTGGCATGCCGATCCCCGTCGTTGTCCGACATCATATCACACAGACAGTGGTCAGGATAAGGGCAAACTCACGTCAACGGCATAATTCTCATCCCGTCTCCCCCTGTGCCTTCTTGTGGAATTTCGGTGTTGAAGGAAGTTTCTCCTGTGTCGCCATGCGCACCGGCCAATTGTAGACAGAGAGTGTGGGCCTGGCTAGGGGACGCGTGCCGATGAAACGGGATCCCTTATCCCGTCTTTTACTCTTTGTCAAACTTTGCTATACTGTGGGCCGGTCCGAAGGGGCATGGTCTGGGGAGTCGAAAGGCGGAGGGGAGGGTTTCGTGTATGCCGGATGAGCACAAGGAGCACGCGACAGGCGTTCCGGCGTCTGGAATCTTCTGGCGCGTGGAAGGGAGCCTACTGAACGTAAGCGCCGTGCGCCCGATCGCCTTTTTCACCTGGAATGCGCAGAGCTTTTCGGAACGGTGGATGCGGCGCTTGGGGGTAGCGCTCTCGGCCTTAGTCCGCCCGGCTCTCTATGTGACAGATCGCGTTCTGGCGACGCGTCTGCTGCATGCGCTCTTGCGCGGCATCAGTCGGGATCGCCTCGATCTGCTTGGGGAGGAATACTTCCACTATGTCCTCAAGCCGCGGTTGAACCAAGAAGCGGTCGCGTGTCTGCGCCAGGTCGCGGAGCGCGAGGGGGCTGTGATCTTGGTGAGCCAGGCCTTGGACCATGTATTGCGTCCTCTGGCGCACCATCTCGGCGTCACATATATTGTCGCCAACCGATTGGAGTTCCGAGATGGCTTGGCGACGGGACGACTTCGGGACCCGGTGATCCGTCCACGCGGGGGATTGGCGCGGTTGCGGTCTCTGAAAGCCGATGGACGAGTCACCTGCGAGGAGCTGGCGCGCGATCTCGGACTTGCCCCTGAGCAGATCCGACAGGCGATCTTTCCCGCTACTCGAGAGGTGGATGTTCCGGCAGCGGCCGCGCGTATCGTCCTCTTTCAGGAGTCGAGGAGGCCCGAGCGCCTCTCGGTTCGTGAAACGCTCGCGGGGCGGCATATTTTGCTCATTGGGGGGACAGGATTCATCGGGAAGGTTTGGCTGGCCAAGGTCTTGAAGGACCTTCCCGAGATCGGGCGCTTGTATCTTCTCATCCGTTCGCATCGGACGACATCAGCCGAGCGTCGCTTCGACGCTTTACTGGGAGAGTCCCCGGTCTTCGAATCCTTGCGAGAGCGATATGGGAGCAACCTCCGGCACTATGTGCGCGAGCGGGTTGAAGTGATCCCCGGGGATATTACCCAGCCGGATCTGGGACTGGCGCCGGAGACGCGCGCGCGCCTTCAGCAGACGCTCGATCTTGTGATCAACAGCTCGGGGTTGACCGACTTCAACCCTGATCTCCGCGACGCCTTGGCCATCAATGTGGATGGGACGCTCCATGTGCTCGACTTCCTGCGGGGATGCCAGCGAGCGGCGCTTCTGCATCTCTCGACGTGTTACGTCGTCGGATATCGTGATGGGTACATTCCGGAAGTCCCCGTGGTGAATTACACGCCCCGAGGAGCGGCCGATTTCGATGCCGAGCGGGAGTGGCAGACGCTCCATGCGCTCGTGCGCGAGATCGAAGCGCGCGCCATGAGCTCGGAGGTCACCGAGGAGCTGCGACGGCATGCTTTGCAGAAAGCGGGGGAAGCGCACTCGACGGACCCGTCCGGGTTGGAGGAGCGACTCCGCCGATATCGGTGGCGGTGGATTCGCAATCATCTGATAGAAGCTGGAATGCGTCGAGCGCAGCAGTGGGGATGGCCCAATACCTATACCTTCACCAAGAGCCTGGGCGAATCGTTGCTGTTCGCCCTGGGCGCTGATCTCCCCATTGCCGTCGTGCGTCCCTCGATCGTCGAGAGCTCGCTCCGGGAGCCCTTTCGCGGATGGAATGAGGGGGTGAACACCTCAGCGCCCATCTCTTACCTGCTCGGGACGTACTTCCGACAGCTCCCCTCCAATCAGTGGAAGCATTTGGACATCATCCCCGTGGATCTTGTCGTGCGCGGGATGATCCTGATCGCGGCGGCCCTGTGCCGCCGCTGTCACGAACGCGTGTATCATCTGGCGACCTCCATGCGCAACCCCTGTACCATGCGCCGCTCGATTGAGCTGACGGGTCTGGCCCATCGCAAGTTCTATCGAGCGCAGAAGGAGCTGGAGTATCGGTTGCGCGCGTTCTTCGATCCCATTCCCGTCTCCAAGGAACGGTATCAGCGGCTCTCGGTCCCGAGTCAGAAGGCGCTCGTGCGAACGCTCGGGCGGCTCAGTGCACCCCTGCCCTTCGTCTATCCCTCGCTCGTGCGCAAGGAGCGCGATCTGGATCGAGTCGAGAAGCTCATCGAGCTGTACGAACCGTTCATCCTTCACAACGAGCACGTCTTCGAGGCGAATCACATCGAGCTGCTTCACGCCGCTCTTCCTCCCGAGGAACGCGAGGCGTTCGGATACGATGTCACCGAGATCGACTGGTGGGAATATTGGATCAACATTCACATCCCGGCTCTCCGCCGATGGTCCTACCCGTTGATCGAAGGGCGTCCTCTTGAAGAGCCGTCGCGGCGGACCTCCCGCTCGTGGACGGCATCGAGCATGGGAGCGGCAGCCGGACCTTCCGGGGGGTGAGCGACGAGATGGCGATCACGGTCACAGGAGCGACGGGATACATCGGCGCCCATGTCACAGCGCTTCTGTTGGAGCGGTATACGGAACCGCTGAACTTGCTGGTGCGGGCCAGAAGTCGGGAGGACGCTGCTCGGCGCCTGTGGCACGCGCTTCAGCTCCATATGCCCTTCCCGGTCTTCTACGAGTATCTTCGGACGCGCGTGACGGTCTATCTGGGGGATCTCACCGAGCCTCGATTTGGACTCTCGGATGCGGAGTACCGGCGGCTTGTGCGCGCGACAGATGCCCTCATCCATTGCGCCGCTTCGCTCAATCGGCGCTCCGAACGCAGTTGCCTGAACGTCAATCTCCGAGGTACGCTCGAAGTTCTCAAGCTCGTCTTGGCCGCCCGTGACGATCACGGCGTACGCCGCTTTAGCCATGTGAGCACGGTCGCCGTCGCCGGCCATCGTCAGAATGAGATCGTGCGCGAGGATGAGGCCATTGACTGGAATCGTCCGGATTACGATCCCTATGCGCGCACGAAGAAGTTCTGCGAGCACATGATCCGAGAGTTGCTGCCCGATGTTCCTTTCACGATCTTTCGCCCGAGCATTGTGCTCGGCGACAGCCGATATGGAGCGACGACGCAGTTCGATATGGTGCGCGCCTTCGTCTTCCTGGCGAGCCTTCCCGTTCTCCCCTTCCGGCCGGAGGATCGCGTGGACATCGTCCCGGTGGATTTCGTCGCCGAGGCCATCGTCGCGCTGCATCAGAAGGAGCGGCCGAAGTATGATACGTATCATCTCTCGGCCGGCGCGGGCTCGCAGACCTTCCGCCAACTGACCGATGCGCTGGCCCGCGCCCGACGGAGGCCGAAGCCGCTCTATCTGCCCGTGTTGGAGCGCCCGTTTACAGCTTTGGTGAGCAGGCTCGCCGGATGGCGTCGCACACCGATCGGATACGTGGCTTCCTTGCTCAAGGTCTTCATGCCCTATCTGGTCTGGAACACGGTCTTCGATAACACGCGCGTGGTGGAAGAGCTCGGGCGCACCCCACCGCCATTCTCCGAGTACTGCTATCCCCTCTATGTCTTCAGCACGACGCACCGTTTCACCTATCCCTACGCAGAATGGCCGGAAGGCGTCGCCATAGAAGACGAGAGTGCCCCCATATCTCGCCTTCAGGAGAGCCCGCTATGATGGATCTCCTTCTCGAGCTCTGGGTGGGCGCGATCATTGAATGGTTCAAGCTGCAGTGGATTCTCGGAATAGGGGACCGATGGCGACCCGGGCGAGAGCTCAAGCTTTTGCTGGCCGGATACAACGGCGCGCGAAATACCGGAGCCGATGTGCGCGTCGAGGAGATGGTGCGACAGATTCGCCATATTCTCCGAGGAGCGCCCGTCAGCCTGAGCGTCCTCACGCAGAACTTCGAGCTGACGCGCGGCTACTTCCAAGGGGCTCGACAGGTCAAGCTGCCGGATGTCTTCCCCCCCATGCTCGCGCGCGAAGTTCCTACCTACGATGGCGTCATCGCGTGCGAAGGATCCATGTTCAAGAGCAAATTCGCCAACGCGCTCACGACGATGATGGTGGGCGCGCTCGGTATTGCCGCTGCGCGCAATCGCCTCTCGATCGGCTACGGAGCGGAGGCCGGAGAGATGGATCCGTTTCTGGCGCGCTTGGTCCGCCGCTATTGCCGACACTCGCTCATCATCACGCGAAACGAGGAGTCGCGGGTGATCCTGAACCGATTGGGCATTCCGACGGAACTCGGTACGGATACGGCATGGACGTTCGAGCCGCTGGGCCCGGAATATGGACGCGCCGTGTTGCGCGAGGCCGGATGGGATGAACGACGCCCGGTGCTGATCGTGTGCCCCATCAATCCCTATTGGTGGCCGGTGAAGCCCTCGCTCTGGAAGTATGCGCGTCACGCCCTTACCGGAGCATATCGGGAGAGCCACTATCGCACGATCTATTTCCATCGGTGGGGACCGGACGTCGTCGCGCGATACGAGCGCTACCTGACGGCCTTGGCCCGAGCCATTCGCGCGTTTCGAGAACGAAGCGGCGTCTTTCCTGTCCTGGTCGCTATGGAGATGCTCGATCGCGACGCCTGTGGTCGCCTCTCGGAACTGTTGGGCGGTGTCCCCGTCTTCACCTCCGATCGGTACGATATGTATCAACTGGTGAGCATCCTCCGATGCGGTCACCTGATGGTCTCCTCGCGCTATCATGGGATCGTGTGCAGCATGCCTGCGGGCGTCGTCTCGGCCGGCGTCACCATGGATGAACGGATCCGGAATCTCATGCACGAGCGCGGTCATGCCCATTTGCTTCTGAGCGTAGACGATCCGGACCTGGAGGAGCGACTGCTGGAGGTCCTCACCACACTTCAAAAGGAGCAGGAAGCCATCCGCGACGATATCGGGCGAACGGTCGTCCGTCAGCTCAAGCTCATGGCGCGCATGGGCGTTCATTTTGAGGAGTATCTGCATCGGTGCTATCCGGAATTCCCTATCCGTCGGGGAATTCTCTCTTGGGAGGAGTACCTGCCTCCGCTCAGCCCCACGTTGCGCCGATTGCTCGAAGAGTATGAGACCGGAGACTCTTCGACGGAGAGCACGTCATCGGCGCGGCCGCCGGCATGAGAGGTGGCTGTGCTCGAAGGCGAGTGACGTCTGGAGTACCCCGTGATCGTGGGAGGGAAAAGCGGTGAATTTCCTGGAGCATATTTTTCGCCACCTGAGGGAGACTGCGGATCAACCCGTTCTTCAAGAGGTCCGCTCGGAAGGCATTCTCTCCGTGACCGGAGCTGAGCTTCTCGCCATGATCCGCACAGCGCGCGCTTACCTGCGGCGTCAGCGGGTGCGGCCCGGCGATCGGTGCGCACTTCTCGCGCCCAACAGCATTCGCTGGGTTGCGCTCGATCTCGCCCTCATGGCCGAAGGAATCATCGTCGTCCCGCTCTATATCCGTCAGACGCCGACCGAGCTCGTCCACATCCTGCGGGATTGCTCGCCCGCGCTCCTCTGTTGCGAGAACGAGGAGCTTCGGGAACGCATCCGCGCCCTCTGGCCGGAGGCTCCACCGATGCCTTCGTGGGAGGAGATCTTCGCTCCCGATCCCCTCAGCAGCGCGATCCCCGATATGCCGCTTTCCCGCGCGGATTCGGACCCCGTGACGATCATCTATACGTCAGGAACCTCGGGTGATCCCAAGGGCGTCGTCCTGACCATCGGCAACGTCACCTTCATGTTGCCCCACACGCACGAACGGCTCGATCGGCTCATGGGGAGGCGGCGCGAGCGCGAACGCGTCTTTCACTATTTGCCCTTTTGCTTCGCCGGCTCGTGGATTCTCCTGCTGACGTGCTTGTCGCGACCGAGCGTGCTCGCGCTCTCGACCGATCTCACGCGACTCCAAGAGGAGATACACCGCGTTCGTCCCCATTATTTCCTGAACGTCCCGATCCTGCTGGAGCGAATGCGCGCCGGAATCGAAGAGCAGATCACACGCAGAGGTCGCCTCGTGAGCGCGCTCTTTCAGCGGGGGGAAGCCGCGTGGCTCCGCCATGTCGAGGGCCAGGCCTCCTTGAGGGATTACCTCTGGATGGCGCTGGCTCGCCCTCTCTTTCGCGCGATCCGCGCGCGGCTGGGCTCGCAGCTTGTGGCTCTCATCTGTGGATCGGCGCCGCTGCGACGGGAGACGCAACTCTTCTTCCTGATGCTCGGTCTCCCTGTCCTGCAGGTCTACGGCCTCACCGAGACAACGGCGATTTGCACGATGGATGATCCGCAGGACTTCACACCGGGACGGGTCGGGCGCGCGATCCCGGGCATCGAGATGACTCTCTCCGACACGGGCGAGATCCTCGTGCGCGGCCCCAACGTCTTCCCCGGCTATTGGAATCGGCCCGAGGCCACCGCCCAGGTGTTCCGCGAAGGATGGTTCTGCACAGGGGATCACGGTGAGGTGGATGAGCGGGGAAATTGGAGTATCCTCGGGCGGGTGAAGCATCTTATTGTCCTCAGCTCCGGCCACAACGTTCCCCCTGAGCCTCTTGAAGACAAGCTGCTTCATGCTCTGCCCGGAGCCCAACACGTCGTGCTCGTCGGACATGGACGACCGTATCTGGCAGCGTTGATCACCGGAGCGGTCACGGCGGAGCAGGTCGAAGCCGTCTTGGACTCGCTCAATGCAGAGCTTCCGCATTATCAGCGCATTCGGGCGTATGCGCTTTTGCCCGAACCGTTCACCGTTGAGAATGGACTGTTGACGGCCAATGGCAAGCTCCGACGGGAGGCGATCCTCGCCCGCTTTCATGCAGAGATCGAGCGCCTGTATGCGCACGGAGTCCCCACGCGATCTTAGCAGAGGTCTCAGACTGACAAAGCGCGCATGCCGCAATCCCAGGGGCGGACTCTTCCACGGGAATGAAGGCTTGGCGTTACCGCAGGGTCCTTCGTGGGTCCCAGGTGCGGAGGGCCCCGAGCTCACGCCGATGGTGATTCCCCGGAGGGGCTGCCCGACTTATCCTCCAGCTTCTTCACTTCGGCGGTGCCCTCTTTGAACGCGCGGATGCTTTGCCCTAGGCTGCGAGCCAGTTCCGGTAGCCGCTTCGCTCCAAAGAGGAGAACCAAAATGAAAAGGATGATGAGCAGTTCCGGCAGCCCCAGATTTCCGAAGACGAAGGCCAGTCTCATAAGATCTCTCCTGCTTGATGCTGCGCTTCTATCTTACCTCTCGAGGGGGCGAGCCGTCAATTGGTGCGGGTGCTCGCTGGGGTGATGGCCCCTTGACAGTGGAAAATGATTCTCACATAATACTACTTCATGCTTCAAACTTTGCGGAAAGGAGGACAGAGCTATGGCGAAGTCGTTGCAAGGGACAAAGAGCTTGGAGAATCTCAAGCATGCATTCGCCGGCGAGTCGCAGGCGAATCGCCGGTATCTGTATTTCGCCCGCATCGCGGATATCGAGGGATATCCGGAGATCGGTGGGCTCTTCCGGGATACGGCTGAGGCCGAGACCGGTCATGCTTTCGGGCACCTCGACTTCCTGAAGGAGGTTGGGGATCCGGTGACGGGTGTGCCTTTCGGCAAGACCGAGCAGAATCTGAAGTCAGCCATCGAAGGCGAAACCTACGAGTACACGGAGATGTATCCCGGCTTCGCGCGCACGGCGCGCGAGGAAGGGTTTGAGGAACTGGCCGAGTGGTTTGAGACGCTGGCCCGCGCCGAGAAGTCCCATGCGGCGCGTTTCACCAAAGGCCTGCAGCAGATCGCGGGTAAGGAGCCCGCGGAATCGCTCGCCTGAGCGGTGGGACAGCCCCCGATCGGCCGTGGGGCGGTCGGGGGCGTGCGGCGCATCCTCCGAGCCTCATCTTCGTCGGAGCTGTCAAGAGGAGGGGAGCGTCCGCGGGGAGAGGAGATATGGGATTCGATGTGCGATCTCCGGATTTCTGGAACCGGGAAGCTCTTGAGACGGAGCTCCGTCGCGTCTTCGATATCTGCCACGGCTGTCGGCGATGTTTCAATCTCTGCCCGTCGTTCAACGTCCTCTTCGAGGTGATTGACGCCAAGGGGGAAGACGTCGCGAACCTCACGCGGGCGGATTTCACGCGTATTGTGGACCTCTGCTATCAATGCAAGCTCTGCTTCAACCATTGTCCCTACACGCCGCCGCATCGGTGGGATATTGATTTCCCTCGGCTCATGCTGCGGGCGAAGGCCGTTGCCGCCAAGGAGCGCGGGGTCACGCGTCAGGATCGTTTCCTGGGGCGCACGGAGGAGCTCGGGCGGTGGGGAAGCCGAGGGGCGCCGCTCGTGAACGCGATCATGCGCGTGCGACCCTTTCGCGTGCTCATGGAGAAGGTGGTGGGTATTCACCGGGATCGGAATCTACCGGCATATCATCGCGAGACATTCCTCGAGTGGTTCCGCGCGTATGAGCGAAGGCGGAGGGGTGCGCGCATGGGGGATCGAGCGCCCCACGCGCAGGGGGATCCCGATGGGCGAGTAGCGCTCTTCTATACGTGCTATGTCAATGTTCACGATCCGGACGTCGGGCGAGCGGCTGTGCGCGTCCTTGAGCACAACGGGGTGGACGTCGTCGTCCCGGAGCAACGGTGTTGTGGAATGCCCTTCTTGGACGGGGGGGACATCGAATCAGCGCTGGCTCATGCTCGGGAAAACGTGAGGACGCTCATCGAGTGGGTCCGCGCCGGATATGATGTGGTGATCCCGGGACCGACCTGCAGCTACATGGTGAAGCAGGAGTATCCTGTCCTCCTCGACGGGGAAGAAGCGCGCCACGTCGCCCAACGGAGCTTCGATCTGTGTGAATATCTCATGAAGCGGCACAGCGAGGGACGGCTCAACACCGCCTTCCGGACGATCCCCCAACGGATTGCGTATCATCTTCCATGTCATCTCCGCGCTCAGAATATCGGCTACAAGTCGCGGGATCTCCTGCACCTGATTCCTGGGACGCAGGTGCACGTGATCGAGCGGTGCGCGGGGATTGATGGGACGTGGGGTCTGAAGAGGGAATATTATCCCCTCTCGCTTCAGGTCGCCCGTAAGCTCTTTCAAGAGGTCGAGCAGGAGCGCCCCGATCTCGTCGTCTCCGATTGCCCGCTGGCGAGTTTGCAGATCGTGCACGGGACGGGGAAGCGCCCCGTTCATCCCATTCAGGTTGTGGCGCGGGCCTACGGACTGGAGGAGGGAAGATGAGGAAGATCACGCGAGAGGATGTCCGTGACATCGCTGAATATGAGAAGATTCGCGATCCGTTTCGGCGCGCGATCATCGAGCTGAAGAAGCGGCGTCGCGTCTCGGTGGGTGATATTGTGACGCTCGTCTTCGAGAATCGGGAGACAGTGCTCTTTCAGATTCAAGAGATGATGCGCGCCGAGCGCATCGTTCATGAGGAGAAGATCCAGCAGGAGATCGAGATCTATAACGAGCTGATCCCCGAGGACGATGAGCTGAGCGCGACCCTGCTCATCGAGATTGACGATCTCGACCGGCTGCGGCAGGTGTTGCCGAAGCTCATCGGCATCGAGCAACAGGTCTGGTTGCGCATCGGCGATCGGTACGCGATTCGTGCGCGGTACGAACCCGGGCGAAGCCGAGAGGATCGCACGAGCACAGTCCATTACGTTCGATTCCGGTTGAGCCCCGAGGAGATTCGGGCCTTCAAGGACGAGTCGCAGCCGGCCGTGCTCGCGATCACGCATGAGAACTATCGAGCGGAGGCCGTGATCCCGCCCGAGGTGCGGCGCAGCTTGGCCGAGGACCTGATCCTTGTGTGAGGGGGCGAGAGGAGGGAGCATGAAACCGAACATCGGACTCACAGAGAAACAGCGCAGCGGAGTCGTGGAGATCCTCAATACGCTCCTGGCCGATGAATTCGTCCTCTATACGAAGACGAGGAACTATCACTGGAACGTGGTGGGGCTCCACTTCTCTGAGCTGCACGCGTTCTTTCAGCAGCAGTACGAGGCGTTGAACGATATCGTGGACGATGTCGCCGAGCGCGTTCGCGCAGTGGGCGGTCGGCCTGTGGGGACATTGGGGGAATTTCTCAAGCGGACGCGGCTCAAGGAGCATCCGGGCAAGTATCCCGATGCGCGCGCGATGCTCGCCCATCTGCTCGAGGATCACGAGACGATCATCCGGCATCTGCGGACGGATGTGGAGGCGTGCGCCGAGAAGTACGGCGACATGGGGACGAGTGATTTCTTGACCGAGCTTCTCGAGCGGCACGAGAAGATGGCGTGGATGCTCCGCGCGTCTCTCGAAGAGGAATAGGTGGGGTGTGAGCCTGTGGCCCCTGTGAAGGCCTCAGCGGAATCCGTGAGGCGCTGCCGGCGGCGTCTTCTCCGAGCGTGCGCGCGTGGCGCGGGGATCGGACTCTTGGTGGTGCTGAGTCTCGGTCGGCCTCCCCTTGGGTGGGGGCAACGAAGCTCGACCTTTCGAGCGCTCTCCGGATACGTCGTGGATGAGCAGTTTTCGGCACTGCGGCGCGAGCCCACGGTGAGGGGGCGCATTCTCCACCGATTACGCATAGGGCGGCATGTTGCCGTCTTGAAGGAGCGGCGTCGGGCCGAGGGGGTGACATTCTATCGTGTGGCCGTGACGCGACGCACGCGCGGTTGGATTCATGAGAACGCGATCGTCATGCCGGCGCGGCGGGGTGATGATCACCGTCTGCTCGATCTGGTCGAGCGCGCCACGGGATTTCGCCGCCTGCAGCTTGTCCGAATCCTCATCGCGCATTTCGACCGTTCACCACTTCGTCCGCGGGCGCTCCTCATCCTCGCTGAAGAGGCGGAACGCGCGGCTCAGGAGCTGACGGCTCAGCTTCGGCGAAAGTTTCGCGATCTCGAGGCGACTCCTCCGCTTCGGCGTCAGCTCTATCTCAACGATGTGAGTCTGGATCGGTACAATCGCTTGGGAATCACCTTCGAGTACGAGGAGAGTGCGGACCATCTCCGCTATGATGGGTGGGCCTATCGCGAGCTCCTCGCGCGGTATCCGCAGAGCGAGGAAGCGATCGTCGCGCGAGAACGCCTGCGGCCATAGCCCTCCCATTGCTCCGTAGTGGGATTCCTGCTATCTTTCGCCAAGCGCGATGCATCATGACGGCAAAGGAGGACGCGGGCTATGCCATCGGGAATCTGCCCGGAATGCGAGGGCGAGGTGCATGTCTCGCCGGACATTGAGATCGGGGATTTCGTGACATGTCCGGAGTGTGATGCGGAGCTGGAGGTGATCGAGGTGGATCCTTTGGAGTTCGAGGTGGCCTCGGAACCGGGGGAGGACCTCCTGGAGGAGGACGAGGAGGAGTGGTGAGCGCTCACCCCTGGGGAGCGACGTAGCCGCGGCGGCTCTGCCGCACGATGAGACCCGGACGGCGGACCGACACCGTGATCTGGTGAAATCGCCCATCTTGCCGGTGTTCCACAGGAGGATAGTAAGCGAGCAGGTAGCTGGCGCGGATCTCCTCGGCGATCGCTCGGAAAATAGGGGTGAAGTCTCTCTCCTCGGCGGAGAAATCACGTCCGCCTGTCTGGGGCACGATCCCTGAGGCATCGAGCAGCGTGGGAACGCGCCGCCGACCCGTGACCGAGAGGACGTAAGAGGGGAGTGTGATCGAATAGATGGTCACGTCCGCAGCGTTGGCCCGTCGGATCACCTCGGTATGGCTGATCGTACTCGTGTAGTCGAAGCCGTCGGTGATCACGATGATGACGCGACGGATGGGTCGCCCGTCGCGCTGTCGCGGCGCCTCGCGGCTCAGCAAGGTGATGGCGCGATCCAGCGCGTCGTAAAGACGCGTCCGTCCGCCGATCTCTCGGGCGCGCTCGAACGCGCGCGCAATGCGGGCCGGATCGCTCGTGAATTTTTGGAAGATGCGGACTCGATCGTTGAAACCGAGGACAGCGAAGACGGATCCCGGATGGATCAGGCCCATGAACCGGCGCGCTGCCTCTTGCTGCTCGGCGATTTGCAGGCCGACGCTGCCGGACATATCCAGGGCGAAGACGATGGCCAGAGGACGGGACAGCTCCGCCCGAATCTGCGCCTCGAAGAACGCGATCGGTTGCCGAATGCCATCATGCCAGAGCTCGAACTCCTCCTTGTGAAGATCGGTCACGTAGTTTCCCTCAGCATCGAGGACGGTCACCTCCACGGTCACGAGATCGCTCCGCAAGGCGATTTGCGCCGGAGCATGCTCTCGGCTCTGGCTGAGGAGAAACAGGAGCATGAGTCCGGCCCGCGTTGGCATCCGTCGTCGCATCACGAGGAACATATTAGCAGAATCTCGCCGTCATCTCTAAGGCTTTCCCCATAAGGGATCGGCATCTTCTCGGCAGGAGCGTTTTGCGTTCTCGGCGGGCTATGCTATGCTTTTCCGGCACATGGGAGCGACGCGAGTGACCATCGTTCTCGTGCTTCTTCTCAGCTTCTGGCCTTCCGGTGGGGGAGCGGTCCAGGAGGGCAGGATCATCGGACGGGTGCAGGATGAGCGCGAACGGCCAATTCCGCGCGTCACAGTTCGGGCGATTGATTCTCGGACGAATCGAATGGTGGCGGAGACGACGACAAACGAGAGCGGAGCATTCACGCTCTCTGGTCTCGCTTCGGGTCGCTATGTGCTCGTGTTCTCCTCTCCCGACCATGAGCCGGCAGCGATTCGATCGGTGGATGTCAAGGCTGGGCGGGAGACGGTGCTCAAGTCGCCCGTTCGGCTTCGCCGCGCGGAAGCTTATGCGGTGATCAGCGGGGCGACGTTCGATCCCGATGGGTTCCTGCTGCCGGGCGTCCGCGTCGTGCTCGAACGACTCCCGGTGGAGGAGGAGAAGAAGCCCCCGCTTCGGCTGGAGCAGATCTCCAACTCCAGCGGGGAGTTCGCGTTTCGCGTCCCGGGCGAGCGCAGCCGCTATCGCCTCACGGCCACTCGGAGCGGCTACGAGCCGGACGTCCAGATCGTCGAGGTCGGGGGACTGGAGCGCCGTCGCGTCGCCTTGCGGTTGAAGGCGCGCGCCAAAGAGAAATGATGCGATGACAAAACGAAGGGAGCTCCCGGTGGTGGAGCTCCGAACCAAGCGGCGAGGTGAGGATCGGCCATCCGGAGCGCTGCCCGTCGGATTTTGCGCTCGTCAAGAGGTGGGCGCGATCATCTCGGCGCGACATCGCGTGGGCTCTCGGCTGGGGTCGAGCTTCGAGGGGCGAAGGGCCATCCTCTCGGGGGGCTCTCGCTCGAAGACATCTTCGCCGGCGATCGAGATTAAAGAAACATTTTCGTTGACAAACTCTCCGATGGCCTCTATCATCTCTCGACGTGAGGCTGAGCCTGTCGCGAAGCGGGCAAACGAAGGAGTGCCCGCCAAGAGAATGCTCGAGCTCTCAGCGGGGAAGGGCGTCGGGCGGGCTTGAGCCGAGAGGATCGGGGGCCGAGGGGAGGGAAAGGAGGCGATATGGGGATACTGGAGCTCATAGGAAGCGCGGTTCTGTTGCTCTGGATCGCGGGGCCGGAGCAGGGGAGCAGTACCTTCCACGCTCCGGATTCCACATCGCTGTTTAAGATCTTTCTGCGGTGGGCACACTTTGTCGCGGGGATCACCTGGATCGGGCTCCTCTACTTCTTCAATCTCGTGAACGTTCCGTTCATGCAGCGGCTCGATCCGCCGACGCGGAGTCGGGTCGTCCCGATCCTCATGCCGCGAGCCCTCTGGTTCTTTCGCTGGGGGGCGATCATCACGGTTCTGGTCGGGTTGACCTACTATGCGATGTACATTCTGCACACGGAGGCTCGGAACGCGGGGATCGGCACCTGGCGGACGCTCTTCACGTGGCTGGCCATTGTGGTGGTGACTTGGGGGATCATCTACGCGCTGCTTCAGCCGGTCTCCGGAGCGCTCAATAAGGGGCCGGTATTGGCCGCGATCGTCATCGTTCTGATTGTGGCCATGTCGTGGCTGATTATTCGGGTGCTCGGCGCACCGGGTCCCATGGGCGAGACGCTCGGGAATAAGTCGCTCTCGATCGGTTTGGGGGGCGGCTATGGGATCATCATGCTCTTGAACGTCTGGGGAGTGATCTGGCGGGCGCAGAAGCGCATCATCGCGTGGACGAAGGAGAGTGCGGAGCAAGGGACGCCCATGCCCCCGGAATCGGCGAAGCTTGCGCGGCGCGCCTTTCTGGCCTCGCGCATGAATGCCTGGCTCTCGCTCCCGATGCTCTTCTTCATGGGCACGTCTCACGGCGATTACATCTGGTTCGCGAAGTAGTCGCTAGCGGCACGCTGTTCTGAGGCCTCCGAGCCCGCCTCGCGCGAGCAGGGTGGGCTTCACCGGAGACGTGTCGCACGAAGATTCGAGGAGGAGGTAAGGACGATGAGCCGATATCTGATCGTCACCAGTCGCGATCTTCACGAGTATGCGAGCAGTTCGTACATTCTGGAGCTTGCGGGCTCGTTGAAGAATCGCGGGCATGAGGTCACGCTCTATCTGATCGAGAACGGCGTCCTCGCTGCTCGAAAAGGTGCGCAGTTGGCGGCGCGCTTGAGCGAACTGAGTCGGACGGGGGTGACCGTGCTCGCCGAAGACGTTTCGGCGAGGGCTCGGGGCATCGAGCAGGTGGCCGAGGGCGTGCGTCTCTCGACCATGGACGAGCTGGCCGACCTGATCGTGGATGGGTGCGAGAAAGTCATCTGGTATTAGTCCGCGCCACAGGAAGTGGCGCGCGCGGACCCGCGCGAGATGATGCTCGACGCGGGCATCTCAGTCGTGAGGAGGTGATCGTCATGGCTCGATCGAATGGTGCGAAGACCGTCGCCATCGTTCTGGCGACCGGATCTTATGAACGCGAAGCTCCGACGACTGTCCTCCGCTTGGCGGAGAAGCTGCTCGAGCGGGGGGTCAATGTCAATGTGTGGGCCTTCGAAGAGGCCGTCACCTTGACCAATAAGGATCAGATTGATCACAGCGAGCCCGGCGCCCTTCAAGGGATCTTGGGCGAGAAGCACTCGCATGTGAGCAAGTACATTGACATGCTGCTGCGGGCGGGATTGCACGGCGCCAAGCTCGACTGGGTCTCCTGCATCCTCTGCGTGCAGGAGCGCGGTGTGGAGAAGCATCAGATGAATTCGGTGACGATCGGAACGCTCGGCGACCTGTGGAAGTTCGTTCGCGCGGCCGATCGCGTCATCACGATTCCGTCCTACCGATGAAGCGGAGTCAGGAGGAGCTATGGCGGAGAAGACGCTCGTGATCTTCGAGAAGCCGATCTATTTGTGCATGGAGCCGGTAGATCCGCATCTGTTTGCGACGGCATTCGGCGTGGTCGAGACGCCGGTTCAGGTGAACGTCCTGTTGCGCGATTCGGCGGTGACGTATGCCGTTCACCGTCAGGATCTGAAAGGAGCGAAGGTCCTGGGTGTGGACGTGCAGGAGTTTGACACCAATCCGGCTCGCGTCGTGCAGTTCATGCTCGAACATGGGGGCCAGGTCTACGTGGTGCGGGAAGATGCCGAGGCGCGCGGGATCGCTCCGACGGATCTCGTCCCGGGGGTTCAGCTTGTCTCCCGCGAGGAGACGGTCGGATTGATCGAAACTCATGATGCCGTGATGGTATGGTGAGAATCGAGACGAACCGCGACGAGCTCCATGCGGAGAAGACGTTAGACGTGCGACGTCTCTTCAATCCCATTGACTGTCGGAGCCTCGGCGTCATCAAGCTCGCGCTCCAGGATCTGCAACCGGGTCAGGTCTTGGAAGTCCTCGCCAACCGTTTCCAGCAGCGCGAGATTCAGGCGTGGGTCCGGAAGTTCTCCCATCGCCTCGTGCGCGAGGTGGACGAACAGGGATTGGTGCGGATCTACATCGAGAAGGGACGCTGACGTGGACGACTCCTGGTGTCCGGACGCCGGAAGCGGTTGCCCTCGCCTGCGGTGAAGAGGTGAGGGAATTTTTTCTTCGTCGAAGGAGACGGCCTCAATCCTCCCAATGCTCCTCCCCATCGAAGTGAAGGACGAGAGGCTCACCGTCTACCACGGTCTCCAGGTGCACATCTCTCCCCCAGAGGGTGTACACGTGCTCCAGCGTCTTCTTGGCGTACTCGATGTCGAGTTCGATGCCTTCGTACCGATGACGGAGGTAGAGTTCTCGATTCCCGTTGTAATCCCCATCGAGCACTTCAATGACGGGGAAGCCGAAATTCGTCATATCGGCGACCATCTGATCGCGCACGCGCTCCCAGGTCTTATCGGTGATCACCCATTCTTCTTCATCCCGCAGCTCGAAGATGTAGAGGTCCAGATCCTCGACCAAGTGTCGGGTGAGATAATTCCGGATGAAGGAGATGTCGTTCTCCAGATGGCGGACTTCGAAGATCTTCTCGCGCCCTTTCCCCGGCTGACGCCCGAACTTCTCGATCTCCTCCGGAGTTGGGTGATCCCACCGCCGCTCGATGTCTTCGAAGATCTTGAATCCGACGTAGTAGGGATTGAGGCTCCCTTTGCGCGGGGAGACAACAGCCGCGTGCAGTTGGGCGAATTCCAAGAATTCCTCATCGCTCAGGTCCAACTCCCGCAGAATGCGCGTATGCCAGTAGCTGGCCCAGCCCTCGTTCATAATCTTGGTCTGGAGTTGGGGGACGAAGTACTCCATCTCCTCGTGGATCATGGCCATGATATCCCGCTGCCAGGGCTCCAGCACCGGCGAATGCGTCATGATGAAACGCACGAGGTCCTTCTCCGGCCGGGGGGGAAAGCGGCGAGACGTCTCCTTGGGTTCCTCCGCCGTGGAGGGCTGTGCCTTCTTCGGATCATCGAGAGCGAAGAGATCGTCGTATTTTCCCGGCGAGGGGGCCAGCGGCTTCGGCCGTTCGGGTTCTTCCGGGCGCTCCTCCCGAATGAAGAGATCGGGGTTGATATGCTCCTGGATCGAGAGCACGGCATCGAGGAATGCCTCGACTCTCTTCCGCCCGTATGTGAACTCGTACTCGCGGATCCGTTCCGCATGCGTCGCGACCTCGTCCACCATGCGACGATTCGTGCGGGAGAAGTAGATGTTGTTCTTGAAGAAGTCCACGTGGGCGATCACATGAGCGATGATCATCTTATTTTGGATGAGCGAATTCCCCTCGAGGAGAAAGGCGTAGGCGGGATTGGTGTTGATGACCACCTCATAGAGCTTAGAAAGTCCCAGATCGTACATGAGCTTCATCTTGTGATAGGCCTTGCCGAAGCTCCAGTGCGAATAGCGCCCCGGCAGCGCGTAGGACCCGATCTCGTAGATCACCGTCGCCGGAACGATCTCGAAGTGGATGGGGAACGGATCCAGACCGAGCGCGCACGCCGTGTCCCAGATCTCTTCGATCGCCTTCTCCAAGACTTTGATCTCGGGATCGCTCATACCATCTCCCCCCGCCGCCCGAAGAAGGCTTTCAAGGCCGGATAGACATCTTCCTTGCGATCGATCCGGACGCCCACGAAGCGATCTTTATGCGTGAGGCGCTCGTTGAAGATGGAGAGCAAGGCGCCGCCGGATCGCCGATAGCCGGCATATTCTTCTTCGCCGATCTCGCCGTAGCCGAAGAGATTGCAGGTGGCGATCAGCTCATCCGCGAGGCGAACGGCCTCATCGTTGTCCGAGTAGTAGTTGTCCCCATCGGAGAAGTGGAAGGGATAGATGTTCCACTCCGTGGGATCGAACCGCTGGCGAATGATCTCCAGAGCGAGGCGATAGGCCGAGCTGACGACCGTCCCTCCGGATTCGCCCTGCGTGAAGAACTGCTCTTCGGTCACCTCCTTCGCCTCCGTATGATGCGTGATGAAGACGACTTTCACGTTGTCATACTTCGTTCGCAAGAAGCGGACCATCCAGAAGTAGAACGAGCGGGCGATATACTTCTTGAACTCGCCCATCGAGCCGGAGACGTCCATCATGGCGATGACGACGGCGTTGGTCTCGTAGCGGATCTCCTCGTCCCAGCTCTTGAAGCGGAGGTCTTCTTTATGCAGCGGACCGATCCGGGCCCGACCCGTCTCCTTGGCCATTCGCTTCATATTCTCCAGCAATGTCCGCCGCTTATCGAGATGGGGAAGGATGCCCGTCTTTCGCACTTCGCCGAAGCGGAGCTGACGCGAGTGGATCGCCTGCTTGCTCTTCTCCTCCAGATACGGGAGTTCGAGATCCTCGAAGATGAGCTTGGCGATCTCGTCGATCTCGACTTCGGCCTCGTAGTAATCCACGCCCGGCTGATCGCCGGCGCCGGGACCGCGTCCGGGGCCTGCTCCCTCCCCCTCGCGCGCGATCACGTCGCCCACACGGGAATCTCCCGTCCCTTGCCCGACGTGCTTCTTCTTCCGATAGTCGTATCGGAACTTGTACTCCTCGAGCGAGCGGATGGGGATGCGGATCGTCTTCTTCCCATCGGAGAGGATGATGGATTCGTTGGCGACGATGGAGCCGAGGTTCTTTCGGATCGCTTCACGGACGCGCTCCCTATGGCGCTCCTGATCGAGATACCCTTTGCGCTGCAGCGACCAGTCGTTCCGATGGACGATCATGGACGCCTCCTTCTCTTGACGGTGGCCTCCGCCGATGGCCGAAAGAGCCGCTCAGGCGCGCGAGAGCAGAGACCCCACATAGTTGAGCAGCTCATTGGCGCACACGGAGCAGTAGCCGTGCTCCCGAATCAGCCGATCGATCACTTCATTGAGGCGTCGGAGCTGATCCGGATCGGCCGTCTTGCTCGTCGTCGTGATCCGCACGACGTCCTTCAGGTCGGCGAAGATCTTCTTCTCGATGGCCTCGCGCAGGCGCTCGTGCGATTTGTAATCGAACGCTCGCCCCTTCCGCGCGTAGCTGGAGATGCGGATCAGGATCTCCTGTCGGAAAGCGTTCTTCGCGTTCTCGGAGATGCCGATCTGCTCCTCGATCGAGCGCATCAGCTTCTCGTCGGGCTCGACCTCTTCCTCGGTGATCGGATCCTTGAGCTTCTCCTTGTTGCAGTAGGCCTCGACGTTGTCGAGATATTTGTCGCAGAGAGTGCGGGCCATCTCCTCGAAGGAATAGACGAAGGCGCGCTGGACCTCATTCTTGGCGATCTCATCGTACTCCTTCCGCACCATGGCGATGAGGTTCAGGTAGCGCTCGCGATCTTCAGCGGAGATACCCGTGTGCTGATCGAAGCCGTCGCGGATGGCACGGAGCGCGTCAATGGGCGTCAGGCAGGTGATCCCCTCGCGCACCAGGGCGCTCGAGAGCCGATTGATGATGTAGCGGGGCGAGATCCCGTCCATCCCCTCCCGCTCGGCTTCCTCGCGCAGTTCCTTCACATCCTTGGCCTTGAAGTCATTCACGTCCTGACCATCGTAGAGCTTCATCTTCTTGATGAGGTCGATATTCTGGCGCTTGGAGGGGTGCAAGCGGGTGAGGACGGCGAACATCGCAGCCACGCGCAGCGTGTACGGCGCGATGTGCACGTGCTTGGGCGCTTCGCTCTGGTTGAGCAGCTTCTGGTAGATCTTCTCCTCGTCGGAGACGCGCAGGTTGTACGGGACTCGGATGACGATGATGCGATCCTGCAGCGCTTCGTTCTTCTTGTCCGCCACGAAGGCGTTGTACTCATTTTCGTTCGTATGCGAGATGATGACCTCATCGGCGTAGATCATGGCGAAGCGCCCGGTCTTGATGGACTGCTCCTGCGAGAGCGTGAGCAAGCTGTAGAGGAACTTCTCATCGCACTTGAGCATCTCGATGAACTCCATGATGCCCCGGTTCGCGATATTCAGCTCTCCGTCGAAGCGGTAAGCGCGGGGATCGGACTCCACACCGACCTCACCGATGGCGGCCAGGTCCACCGATCCGGTGAGCTCGGTGATGTCCTGGCTCTTCGGATCGGACGGGGAGAAGGTCCCGATGCCGATGCGCTCCTTCTCGGAGAAGACGATGCGCTCGACCAAGACATCTTCATGCCGCCCGTGATAGACGTGCTCGAGATTGTACTGGCACCGGGGGCAGAGATCGCCCTCGATGTAGATGCCGTAGTGGCGTTCGATCTCCGGGCGCAGGTCATGGGGGATCAGGTGGAGGGGCTCCTCATGCATGGGACATCCCTTGATCCCATAGAGGGCGCCCGCATCGGTGCGGGTATACTGCTCCAGCCCTCGCTTGAGCAAGGTGACGATTGTGGACTTGCCGCCGCCTACCGGTCCCATCAGCAGCAGGATGCGTTTGCGCACCTCCAGGCGTTGGGCCGCCGACTTGAAGTACTCGACGATCTTCTCGATCGCCTCGTCAATGCCGAACAGCTCCTTGGAGAAGAACTTGTAGCGCGTGATCTCGTTCGGCTGTCCTTCGTTGATCTTCTCCACGCCGGCCGCCAGGATCATGTCGCAAATGCGCGCGTGTGCCAAGCGAGCGATTCGAGGATTTTGCGTCACCAGTTCGAAGTACTCTCGGAAGGTGCCCTCCCATCGGAGCTTCTCCCGCTCCCGGCGATGCTGCTCCAAAAGCTCGGCGATGTCCAGCTTCTTGTTCTTCTCCTCCATAGCGGTCCCTCCTCGCCCATCTCGGAGGAGAGATGGACGTCTCCGGAAAGAAAAAGTGCCGGATGTCCAAAGAGCGATTGGTTTGGCTCTGTCCCAAAGATCGGTGTGCGTGATCAGGATCCTCACGCGATCTGCGGACCGCGTGGGGCGCCCTGTTCCGCGTTCGCGAATTCGTCAATCAGCGCGTGGCGTGTTCAGGCTCGACGCGCGAGCCTGACCGGTAGTTAGTATACTCGAGATCCCCTCACGGCTCAAGGACCACGCGCGGTTGGATCACGCCCTGCTCGGGCCGATTCTCGCCGACGGCCACAAGCTGGTCTCGACCGTCCAGGAGTCGGACATAAGTCCGATGGGGGAGGCCGCGTCCGGGAATGGCGTGCCCGTGCCGCACGCGCCAGAGATCCCGTTCGGAGAGTCGCAGGGCCGGCATCTCCGGCAGCGCCTCCGACAGGGGGATGAGGGCTTCAGACACTCGGCCCTCTCGGGCGAGAGCTTCGACGGCTTCCAGCGAGAGGGCGCGCGCGAGCGTGAATTCGCCCACGGCCGTGCGCACGAGCCCCTGGAGGTAGGCCCCGCACCCCAAGCGCTGCCCAATGTCGTGCGCGAGCGCGCGCACATACGTTCCCGCTGAGCAGCGCACACGGAGGGTGAATTCCGTCGTCCCATCGTCACAGCGGCGGAGTTTCGCCCCCTCGTCCTCCACCAGCTCCAGCACGTCAATCCGCACGCGGATCGGGGATCGCTCCACAGACTGACCGCGTCGCGCCAATGCGTAGAGCCGAATACCGCCCTTTTTCTTGGCCGAGTACATGGGCGGGATCTGATCGTACTCTCCTCGAAATTCAGCGAGCACGCGCTCGATGTCCGCTTCCGAGAGGTGCACCGTCGAGGTGAGCGGCGTCGTCGGCTTCCCCAGGGCGTCGTACGTGTCGGTGGCGAAACCGAGGCGCACGCGCGCTCGGTATTCCTTATCCCGCGCCATGAGGAAGCGTTGCAGGCGCACGGCCTTTCCCACGCAGAGCACGAGAACACCCGTGGCTATGGGATCCAGCGTCCCCGTATGCCCGACGCGCTGCATCCGCAGGGCGCGCCGCACGCGCTGCACGACATCGTGCGAGGTCATCCCCGCCGGTTTATCAATGACCAGAAAGCCGTGCTGTTCCATCACCCATTCGCCCGCCGACGCAGGACGACGCGCACGCCCTTTCGCCAGTCGTCCGAGATCCCAATCTTATAGAGGGGGACGCGGCGGTCGATCCAGCTCGCCACCAAATCGAAGGTCCGGTGGAACCGAAGAAGCGGCGCGACAATGAACACGAGCGTCGGTCGGTCGGCGATCTCCACGCCCGGGAAATACCCGCGTCGCGTCAGATCCCCGCGGCGTCGGTGCCACTCGATACGCAGCCAGTAGTCCACGGCTTGCATCGGTGCCTCCACGTCTTCGTCCGCTTTCAGCTCGATGAGCGCGAGCTGCCGATCCTCGGTGATTCCGAGCAGGTCCACGAACCCACACGTCGTCTCCTCATATGCCGGGATCTGCGCATACAGAAATCGGGGGTCGAGCCGGGGATCCACCCGGCGCACATCCTCGCGGATCATGTCCTCCAGCCAGCGTTCGGCCTGGAGGCGGTAGAACGGATGCGCTTTCTCAGGGCTCTCCGGATGGCGAATACGCACCACTTCGCGGACGAAGCGTTCGAAGTCGTCCCAATTTCCCTGCACCACGCTTTTGCGGGCGCCGATGCCAAAGCGGAGCGTCCCCCGCGTGAGGCGTGCGATCTCCAATCCGCGCACGCGCAACGACTCTTCAGCCGACCCCGGGCGCCGGTATGCGCGCAGCACTCCCGGAGCCAGTGCCAGTGCGCGATCGCGCAGCGGGTGCGGAGGGAGCTCTTCGGCGGGACGAGGGAGCCGCACTCGGCGCGGATCGAAGAGTGTTCCTTGATCGAAGGGCGCCACCGGCGTGAGCGTGCCCCGATGCTCATCCACTTCGTAGAGCTCGATGCGCGGCTCCTCTGGGCGCACAACCGTCAGGCGCCGCGCGAGAGTCTGCGCGCGTCGAGCAGGTGCAAAGAGCAAGAGCCGCCGCGCTCCTCTTCCCCATCGGGACACCGTGGCGCACTCCCACCAGATCACGCCGGCTGTCACCAGGCCATCCACATGCGCTTGCGGCTCCCCGGAATTCACGGCGATGGCGATCGCGCGGTCTCCTCCCCAGGAGAGGATCAGCCTCGTGTACAAACCCGAGAGCTGACGCGAATCGTCGCGATGGGTCGCCGCGTACTCGATACGCGCGCCGAGCTGCCGCTCGATCAGCCGGCAGATCGTGGACTCAAAGGCGCGCCGTCGAGCGTCGGCCTCGTGCTCGAGGGCACTCTCGGTCCCGTGAATCTCCAAGATGGTCGTGGGATCTGCAGGACGTCGTCCCAGCCGCAGGCGCAGACACTCCCCTCGAATCGCGTAGGCCTCGATCCGCCAACATTCGGAAAAGTCCTCACCCCAGAGCGTGAAGAGGAGCTTCCCGAACGCGGACGCAACCGAGAGATGTTCTCCGCTCACCCGGTGAGGAGGCCGTCCGTCGAATCGGTAGATCCATTCCGACCGCCGCGCCAGAAATGTGGCGATCTCGTACTGCGCGCGGGCGAGATCGGAGATCGGGATGAGGTCGTTCGTCATGATCCGGAAATGCGAGCTCGTGCTCAGGAGGTCGCTGCCGTCGAAGGAGACGTCGCCGTTTCACACACCTCCTCCTCCGGTGCGGCCTCGCGGTAGGAGCATTCGGGCTCCGGACAGTAATGAATGCGCCCCTGGCGTCGCGTCACCTTCTCCAGGAGCACAGGATACCCGCACTGTGGACACGTGCGATTCACCGGACGGTCCCACGCCGTGAACGTGCAGTCGGGATATGTGCTGCACCCGTAAAAGACACGGCCACGGCGCGAGCGCCGAACGACCAATTCCCCGCGGCACTCAGCTCTCGGACACGGGATGCCGAGGGTCTCCGCTTTGACGTACGCGCACGCCGGTCGCCGGCTGCAGGCGATATACGCGCCATACGGCCCTTGTCGGAGGATGAGGGGAGCGCCGCAGTCCGGACACGTCTCCTCCAGCACGCGATCAGGAGCTGCCAAACGACCGCCTTCCCCAATGCGTCGCGTGTTCGTGCAGGCGGGATAGCCCGTGCACGCGAGGAAACGACCGAATCGGCTCCGCCGAGGCACCATCTTCCGACCGCATCTCTCGCACGTGATGTCCGAGAAGGCCTCGTCCGTCTCATCTTCGGTGAGATTTCGCGTGGCGCCGCAGGAGGGACACGCCAAAAACGGCCCGTAGCGTCCGACCTTCTTGATCAGAGGGACGCCGCAGTGCGGACATTTTTGGTCGGTCTCGACGCCTCTCCGCACATCCTCCATCTCTCGTTCGGCGCGCGCCAGATCGGCGGCGAACTTCTTGTAGAAATCCTTGAGGACCGTGACCCAGCTCACGCGCCCCTCTTCGATCTTATCCAGCTCCGCCTCCATCTCCGCCGTATACTCCACGTCGAAGATGTCCGTGAAGTTCTCCACAAGCAGGTCGCACACGAGTCGTCCCAGTTCGGTCGGCTTGAAGCGGCCCTGCACCTTGTGCACGTAATCGCGGTCCTGAATGATGCTGAGAATCTGCGCATAGGTGGAGGGGCGCCCGATGCCATTCTCCTCGAGCGCCTTGACAAGAGAGGCCTCCGTGTAGCGCGGCGGGGGCTGGGTGAAATGCTGCTTCGGCAGGAGCTCGAGAAGCGTCAGCTTCTCTCCGACCTCCACTTTGGGAAGCGTCGCTTCGGCCTCCTCCTCCTCGGAGCCTTCCCGCTCCTCCTTGGCCTCCTCGTAGACGGTGAGAAAGCCCGGAAATGTGAGGACGGAACCCGTCGCGCGGAGTCCGAAATCGCCCGCCTGGATCTCGATCACCGTGTGATCGAAGAGCGCCGGCTTCATCTGTGAAGCGACGAAGCGTTGCCAGATGAGCGTGTAGAGCGCCAGCTCATCGCGGCTGAGATAGGGCGCGACGCGTTCCGGTGTGCGAAAGACGGAAGTCGGGCGGATGGCCTCATGGGCATCCTGGGCGTCTTTCTTGGTCCGGTAGGTATGCGGCTCTTCGGGCAGGACATCGGCCCCGTAGTGCTCGGCAATGAAGCGCCGCAGCTCGGCGAGCGCGGCATCGGAGACGCGCGTCGAATCCGTTCGCATGTAGGTGATGAGCCCAACGCTCCCTTCAGGGCCTAGCTCCACGCCCTCGTAGAGCTTCTGCGCCAGAGTCATCGTCTTCTTCACCGGGAATCGCAGCCGGCGTGCCGCTTCCTGTTGCAGCGTGCTCGTCGTGAAGGGTGGGGCGGGATGTCGCTTCTTCTCCTTCGTCTCGACAGATGTGACGACGAACTCGCTCGCGGCGAGCTGCTCAACGAGCGCGTGGGCTTCCGCTTCCGTTCGAATGTGCCACTCGGTCGGGCGAACGTCTCGATCGAAATCGCTCGTTTTGACGCTTCGCTCGCCGATGCGCACAAGCTGCGCCACAAACGGCGGCGGCGCCGTCGCCGAGAGGCGAGCACGAATCGTCCAATATTCGGTCGGGACGAACCGTTCGATCTCCCGCTCTCGCTCGACGATCAGCCGCAACGCGACGGATTGCACGCGTCCGGCCGAGAGTCCGCGCCGCACCTTCTTCCACAACAAGGGGCTCACCAGGTATCCGACCAGGCGATCCAGAATGCGTCGCGCTTGTTGCGCCTCCACTTTGTTCCGATCGATCACGCCGGGATTCTGAAAGGCCTCACGGACGGCATGGGGCGTGATTTCGTGGAAGAGGACGCGGTAGACCGGCTTCTTCTCGCGGGGACCGACGAGCTCTTCTTTCAGATGTTGGCAGATGGCTTCCCCCTCGCGATCGGGGTCGGCGGCCAGATAGATCGCTTCGGCCTCGCGCGCGGCGCGACGCAATTCGGCGAGGATCTTCCGGTTGTTCTTCTTGATCTCATCGGGGATGATGACGTAGGTCGGGCGAAAGTCGTTCTCAATGTCCACACCCAATTCTTTCTCGGGCAGGTCCTTGATGTGCCCGACCGAGGCCATGACCGTGAACTCCCGGCCGAGATATTTGTTGATCGTCTTGGCCTTGGCGGGTGATTCGACGATGACGAGCTTTTTGGCCATCTCACATCTTCTTGACAAAGTGTTTCCCCGGCAACTGTCTGATTTTATCCTTCACCTCGAGCTCGAGCAAGACGCGCATCAGTTCGGGGATCTGCAGGCCGCTTCGCACGAGCAGTTCATCAATGTGTGTCGGGGCATCAACGCGCAGCAGCTCGAGCACGCGCTGCTCGTTCTCCGAGAGCGGCAGCGCCAGTTGTTGGGCCGTGATCGGCGTCTCTTCCTGGCGCAGGATCTCCCGCCGGATATCCGGGGGAAGTTCTTCCACGACATCGCCCCAGTATTGCACGAGCTTTGCACCGCATTTGATGAGATAGTTGGGGCCATAGCTGCGCGGTGAGGTGATCGGCCCGGGGACGGCGAAGACCTCACGGTCTTGCTCCAGCGCCAGACGGGCCGTGATGAGCGAACCGCTGCGTTCGGCCGCTTCTACGACGATGACGCCCAAGCTCATTCCGCTGATGATCCGATTCCGAAAGGGGAAGTTCTGCGGCAAGGGCGAGACGCCCATGGGGAACTCTGTCACCCACGCGCCCCGTTCGCGAATCTGCTCGGCCAAAGCGCGGTGCTCGCGAGGGTAGATGATGTCCAATCCCGTCCCGAAGACGGCAATGGTTCGCCCCTTCGCCTCCAGAGCTCCACGATGTGCCGCGGCGTCAATGCCCCGCGCGAAGCCGGAGACGATCGCGAGGCCGCGTCGCGCCAACTCGCGCGCCAGCTCCGTCGCCACATTCACTCCATACGGAGAGGGCCGACGCGTGCCCACGATCGCCAGCGCCGGCACGGTGAGGGCCTCCACCTGTCCGAGGGCATACAGGACAATCGGCGGATCGTAGATGCGACGGAGCTGAGGCGGATACCGCGGGTCTTCGAGTGTGAGCGCTTCGGCCCCGAGCTTCGCCAGCTTCTCCAGCTCCGTTTCCGCACGCCGTCGGGGTTCCTCCGAGTGAAGGCGATCAATCGTCTCGTCCTCCAGACCGACGGCGCGCAATTCTGAGCGCGACGCCGCGAAGATCTCCGTCGGCGAGCCGAAACGCTCCAACAACCGCCCGGCCATGCGCGAGCCGATGCCGGTCACGAAGCTGAGGGCGATCCACTCTCGCACATCGGCAGTCATTCGATCTCCTCCTCCGCTATGCGCACGGCGTCGTGGGAGTGTAGCAAAGGATATCGGGGACGACAACAGCGGATCAGGATCCCTCTTCGCCTCGGGTCTTGAAGAGCCAATCCACAAGCGGTGTCGTCACGCCAAAGCGCGCTCGCTCTTCCCGCTCATGATGGAGCCGATGATGACGCTGCAGGGCGCGCCCCCATCGCGTACGGGGTCTCCCGAAATGAGCCGTATAGTGCGCGAACTCGTAGAAGAGATAGCCTCCCCACAGACCGATCATGAGAGCTGCCGCTTTCGGCCAAGCGCCCAACGCGCCCCAAAAGAGCAGAAACAGCAGCGCGCTCAGCGATGCGCTCACCGAAAAGCGGATGAAGATCGCTCCCACACGATCTGCCGCCTCATGATGAATCCCATGCGCGCGATAGAGAACGGTACGCATCCGCACCGAGCGCGCGTGGACGTGCAATCCTCGGTGCGCGGCGTATTCGAGAAAGGGCCACAGCACCAGACCCACCAGAGAGAACCCCAGCAGTGTCGGCCATGTCGAGCGATCCCGCGCCATCGCCAGGAGGCCGAGCCCAATTCCTCCGAAGAGATAGAAGAAAAACGGCCGGAAGTGTGACCAGCAGACGCGAAACCATCCGTATCGCTCCGGTGAATGCTCCCCCTCGCCACGCATCACGCGCTATCCTCACGGATGCAGGGTCGGCGGCGGAGGCGCGTGGGAATCGAACCCACCGGCGTCGGCTCTCGCCGTCGCCCGCCGGGTTTGAAGCCCGGGGGAGTCACCAGACCCCATTCGCCTCCGCATCCTGACCGGTCTCTGGCCTCACGGTCACAATGGTAGAAACCTCGCCCGTTCTTCGTCAAATGGTGATCCTGTGGCGCGATCATATCGGCGGTCGCAGACAGTCTGACCTCTGCCGTCTTGTGGGAGCCGATTCAAGGAACGGCCATTATGGCGATTCGATGCCGATTCGCGAGGGCGAGCAGCTCGTCTCGATCCATCAAGAGGGTTTTTCGCGCCGTGATGGCCAGCGCCGTCGCCCGGCATTCGCGCATCGTGTGGATTGTGGGGGCGCCGATTACAGGGATATCGAAGCGCATGTCCTGGTGGGGGCGAGCGACCTTAATGACGACGAACGGACGCCCGCGCAACAGGGCGGCCGCTCGGCGGATCGTCGCATCGGTCCCTTCCATCGCTTCAATGGCGATGACGGCTCGATCCTTCACGGCGAGCGTTTGTCCGAGGTCCAGTCGCGCGATCTCGCGGGCGATCTCCAGCCCATAGCGGAGATCGTCCATTTCCGCGCTCGACGGTGCGCGCGCCGTGAGGACGCCCTCGGGGGCCAACAATTCTGAGACGAAGAGCGTGGAATCCACGACCTCGATTCCTTCGCGCTCCAGCTCCGCCACAACGGCTCCGATCAGGCTGTTGGTGTTGCGTCGGGGCACCCGCATGAGCACTCGGAGCATCCGCCAGTCGGGCAGAGCGGGACCGAAGATGTGAACGTGTTTGACCTGGCCTGCTAAGAGCGCGTGCGTGACGCCCTGTTCGTGGAAGAAGTCAATCAACCGGCCGAGCTGGCCCACGCTCAGCCATCGAACGATCCGCGCCTCGCGCTCGATCTCCGGAGCGGTCTCCTCGCGGATGGCGGCGACGACCATCTCGATGCCGCGCCGTCGCGCGCCTTCGAGCACGAGGAATGGGAAGCGTCCGTTTCCGGCAATCAGACCATATCGGGGCTCCTGCGCGATCTTCGGATCGCGGGAGGTATCCCAGAGGCGCTCGCTCTCGGACCGACTCACTTCACGATGCCCCGTTGCGAGGTCTCGATGAAGGCGATGAGGTCTTGAATCTCCGGGATGTGGCCGAGTTCTCGGCGCAGAGCCTCGAGCGCTTGCGTCGTGTTGAGCTTAGAGGAGAGCAGCAGGTGGAACGCGCGATCGATCGCCCGACGTTGGGTTTCGGTGAACCCTTTGCGGCGCAGCCCCACCGTGTTCGGACCGTAGCATCGAGCGTGATTGCCCGCGCACAGCGAATACGGGGGGACATCCTTCACCACGACGGCATACGCTCCGACGAAGGCGTACTTCCCAATGCGGCAGAACTGATGCACACCGACATAAGCGCCCAGCGTCGCATGATCCTCGACGCGCACATGACCGGCAAGAGATGCCCCATTGGCCATGATGACGTGATTGCCGACATGGCAATCATGAGCGACGTGCGCTTGTACCATGAGGAGGTTGTCGTCGCCGATGCGGGTGATCCCTCCTCCGCCTTCCGTCCCGCGATGGATCGTCACGTATTCGCGAATGCGATTGCGTCGGCCGATGAGGACGCGGCTCGGCTCCCCCTTGTACTTCAGATCCTGAGGGATTTGACCGATGGAGGCGAAGGGAAAGATGACCGTCTCCTCTCCGATTTCCGTCGGCCCCTCGATGACGCAGTGGGCGGCCACGCGCACGCGATCATGAAGGATGACCTCATCGCCGATAATCGTGTACGGGCCAATCTGGACGTCCTCGCCCAGCTCGGCGCGCGGGCTCACAATAGCCGTCGGATGGATGGTGACGCTCACCCGTCCTCCTCCGACTCCCCAGTGGAGGGATCGTGGACGCTCGGCAGAGGGGCTTCCGCTTGAGCGGGGGCGTGAAGGGCTGCCGCGTTTTTGCGGACGGCGCCCATGTCCACGAGCGAGGACGTGATCTCCGCTTCTGCGACCAATTGCCCATCTACATACGCTTCCCCCCGCAAGCGGATGTACCGCGACTTCAGCCGAAGGACCGTCAGCTCCAACCGCAGCGTGTCGCCCGGGACGACCGGCCGCCGGAACTTCGCCTTATCAATGCCGGTGAAGAAGACGAGCTTGTTGCTCGCATCGGCCACCTCATGATACATGAGCACACCCGCCGTTTGCGCCATCGCCTCGATCACCAGCACGCCGGGCATGACTGGTGCTCCCGGGAAGTGGCCTTGGAAGAAGAATTCGTTCACGGTCACGTTCTTAATGCCGACGATCCGTTTCCTCGGCTCGAACTCAATGATTCGATCCACAAGGAGGAAGGGGTAGCGGTGCGGGAGAAACTGCTGAATCTGCACGGCATCGAATACGGTCTCCATAGCCGGTGCCTCACCGATCGGCACGTGACGCGCGCGAGGTTGTGAACCCTCCCTGCGCGACTACGGCCTGCGCCGTGGGGTCTGCGGCGATGACGCCGCGGGTTGTTCCGCACGAGGAGGTGAAGAAGCGGGAGCCGACGTCGTCGCCGGATGAGCCTTGTTGTACTCGTTGATGAAATCCCGCGTGATGTCGGCCGCCGGATCCACGTACACGAGTCCGCCTGCCTGCGCGAGGTTAGCGACTTCGAGGACGATGGTGATCCCCCGGCTTTTGGCGTACGTCTCCAGGAAAGCGCCGATTCGTTCGCGCACCGGAGCAATGGCATCGCGAAGAGCGCGCTGGTACGCCCGCTCGGCGTCTTCTCTCTTCCGCTGAAATTCCCGCTGAAGCTGTTCGAGCGCCTCCTGCTTGTCCGCGCGCGCTTGAGGAGTCAGGTTCGGACCTTGCGTCTCCAGCTCCCAACGCAGGCTCTCTATGCGTTGCTCCAAGGCTTGCAGTTCCGCTTCCTTGTCTTTGAACGTGTCCTCCACCCGCTTGGCCTGCTGAATGAGTTGCTGAATCCCCCCTTCGGCCAGGAACGCGTTCGTATTGATGACGGCGATACGCCCGACGGGAACGGGCGTCGGTCCTCCCCCTTGTTGAGGAGGCGGTTGTGAGGGGGCCTGTCCTTGCGCCCAAACGGATGCCACCCCTCCAAGACTCAGAAAGGTGATCACAAGACCGATCCTTCTCACCATGTTCTCCTCCCCCCGCTTTTACGAAAGGGCATTGTACTGCGTCCCCCTCGGTGAAGCAAGCGCAGTGGAAGACGCAGGGAGTCTCATGCGGTCACCATCACGCGCGCGATACGGGTCGCGCGATAGGTTGTCTCATCAATTTCAATCACGGCTCCGCACAGACGCACATCGCCGGAGGCGACCTCGAAACGTTGGGGCATGCCGCGCAAGAATCGGTCCAGGACCTGCTCGCGCTTGATGCCGATGATGCCGTCGTAGGGTCCTGTCATCCCGAGATCCGTGATATAAGCCGTGCCTTGCGGCAGGATCGTCTCGTCGGCCGTCGGCACATGCGTGTGAGAGCCGAAGACAATACTCACACGCCCGTCCAGATACCAGCCCATGGCGACTTTCTCCGAGGTCGCCTCGGCATGCATGTCCACGATGATGAGGCGAGGCTCGCGGATCTCGGCCAGAAGGGCATCAGCCGTCCGAAACGGGCAATCGCTCGGCGGCATGAAGACGCGCCCTTGGAGATTCATGACCGTGATCGGGTGACCCCGCGCGGAATAGCCGGACCAGACCCCGCGCCCGGGCACGCCCGGGGCGTAATTGGCCGGTCGGAGAAGTCGGGGCTCCGCCTCGATGATGTGGAAGACCTCTCTCTTGTCGAAGATATGATTGCCGGAGGTCATCACATCCAGGCCAGCCTCCAGCAGTTCCCGAACGACCTCGGGCGTGACCCCGAAGCCGCCCGCCGCATTCTCGACATTGGCGACGACAAATTCGATCTCCCAGTGCCGCTTCAACTCCGGGAGTTTCTCCCGCACGATGCGGCGCCCCGGGCGCCCGACAATGTCACCGATCACGAGCACGCGCATCCTCCCCTCTCCAGAACAAGTAATAGTGGGACTTCCACTTGGCCGTGTGGTGGCGACAGTTGAACCTGGAATTCTCCAGGTGGGTGGCCTAGCCCTTATCGTCGGTTTCCCCACATGCTCGCGGGGCCTACCTTGATAAGGTCCCTCGCATCGGCCTCCCAAACGTACTTGTGTTGGCTCTAACTTCGCCAGCCATCACCAACGTCGCAGAAGTCCCACTGCAGAGGCAGTATAGCCCTTTCCCCTTTCTCGGTCAAGCCAATTCCCGCGGATCTTCCCCTTTATCGGCTTTATCGGCGCCACATGCATGCGGTCTTTCACCTGACGTGTGGGGCTCTGGGTGGAGTAAGGGCATGCGGAGAGGAGGGGCGCCTGCTTTGCTACAATTGAGGAAGGTATGGGGAGGCGAGGACGTATGCTCTGGAGGATGCTCGCGCTGGGTGTGAGCATCGCCGCTCTGTACGGGGTCGCCGTGGCCATCTGCGTTCGAGATATCGGATCGGCCTGGCTTCAGGCATCCGAGCGGTCTCCGCAGCGCGGGTTGCGGTGGTGGGGACGCGTGGATGGGCGCGATATCCTCTGCATCCGGCGGGGGAGTGTCTGGATCATCCATGAGGAAGGGGAGCCGGTCGTGGAAGCTGATTTCCGCTTGGAGAGACCGCTTCCGGCTGAGCCGGTGACCGTGAGCGTGCGAAAGATCCGGGGACGCGGTCGGGTCGAGGTCATCGAGCAACCGACGCGTGAGAATAACTTCACCGCCCGCGTTCTCATCGAGGATAAGGGGAGCGGATCGGATCGCTACGAGATCGAGGTCTTCTGGTGAGATCGAAGTCCGGAATCCCTTGTTCCAACACGCGCACGCTCGCTGTGAGGGCGTCCGCCACAGAGGGAGTGCCGTCGAGAATGCGCACGCGCCCGCGAGGTCCCCAGCAGACAGGGTCTGTCGCGATGAAGAGGGCGATCACGGGAGCGCCTACAGCAGCCGCCAGATGCGTGACACCCGAATCATTGCCGATGAAGAGCTGAGCGCGCGCGCAGAGTGCTGCCAACTGAGGTAGAGGTGGCCGTGTCACGAGGAGGAAGCGGCGGGACCGATCCGAATCATCTCCCAAGCATAAGGCGAGGAGGCGGCGAGCACGGTCACCATCTGCCGGACCTTCAATGATGAGGAAACGACGATCAGGTTGATCCAGCGCCCGGACGAGCTGAGCGAAGTATTCCACGGGCCAGCACTTGCGCGGACTTCCGCTCCCAGGATGTACGACGATAAGGGGCACGGACCGCTCGGGACTACCTTCCCCCCAGAGATCCTGCAAAATCTGCTCTGCGGCCTCGTGATCTTCCGGTAGAAGCATAAGGCGCGGCGTCCGATCCTCGGCCTCGACGCCGAGCGGTGCAAGCGTCCCCAGCACATAGTCCGCCGCATGCTCGCGGCTCCCCTCCGGGGGTCTGGAGCGCGCAATGAGAACATGCCTGGGGCGATCTTCTTGTCCGAGGCTCTCGAGGGCTCGGCGATAGGCGTCGTCACCGTACCCGAACCAGGAGATGATCACATCGAAGCTTCGGAGATAGGTCGCCACGTCTTCAGGCACCGCCCCGCTGAAGATGCGATGGAGGCCAAGGGTTTCCACCGAGATCACGCGGTTGACCGGACTGCGCCGCTCAAGAAGGCCATGTGGAGACAGATATCCGGCAAGCTCGATATATGCCTCGGGGAACCGTCGGCGGAGGGCAGCGAGTGCCGGGAGAGCGAGGATACAATCGCCCAAGGCGCCCACATGGATGACGAGGATCCGCTCCTTATTGGCGTGCGGCATAGACGATTTTGCCGCCGACGATCGTGTAGAGAATTTCGACCGAGGGGATCTCATCCGGGGCGATGGTGAAAAGGTCGCGGGAGAGAACGACGAGATCTGCGAGCTTGCCCACCTCCAAGGAGCCTTTCACATGCTCAGCGAATTCGGCATAGGCGCCGGAGAGGGTATACGCGCGGACGGCCTCCTCGACCGTGATCTTTTGCTCCGGAAACCAGCCGTTCGGATTCTTGCCGTCCAGGGTCTTTCGCGTGACAGCCGCATAAATGCCGAGCAGCGGATTGAGCGGAGCGACCGGCCAATCCGATCCGAATGTCACGCGCACGCCAGCGTCCAGAAGGGATCGAAAGGCATACGTCGTCCGGCACCGCTCGCGCCCGATGCGCTTTTCCGCCCAGCGTCCATCGTCAATGGCATGGTAGGGTTGCATCGAGGCGATGACGCCAAGCCGTGCCAGGCGCGGGATATCGTGCGGACGCAGATGCTGCGCGTGCTCGATGCGGAATCGCCGATCGCGCGGCCCATTCTCGCGGATGACCTCCTCGAAGATGTCGAGCAAAAGGGCATTGGCTTTATCGCCAATGGCGTGGAGGGAACACTGAAATCCAGCGCGATCCGCGGCAGCGATCCGCTGCTTCATGATGCCCTCGGGAAACATCTGGCTGTGAAGCAAACCGCTTGTGTGGGGGGCGTCCGTATAGGGTTCGAAGAAGAGGGCCGTTGTGGAGCCCAGCGAGCCGTCCACGAAGCCTTTGAATCCTCCGAATCGCAGCCACTCATCTCCGGCGCCTTCGCGAGCCACCCAATCCCGTTGACGCTCCCACTCTGTAATCGGCGTGCGCGCATAGACGCGCACGGTCAGCTCTTCGCGCTGGCGCGCCCGGCGATAGACCGGCCAGTGGCTCCACTCGGTGATATCCTGGATGGACGTGATCCCGACGCGAGCCGCTTCGCGCAGCGCGGCGCGGAGCGCTTCCTCGTAGTCCTGGTCGCTTGGCTCCGGGATGACGCGGAAGACGAGTGACATGGCGGCATCCTTCAAAATCCCCGTCGGTTCGCCCGTGTGCGGATCGCGGACGATGGTGCCCCCGGCCGGATCTGCCGTCTCGCGCGTAATGCCGGCGAGGCGAAGCGCGAGACTGTTGGCCACGCCCATGTGTCCATCCAGCCGCGTAACAAATACCGGCGTGTTCGGTGTATAGGGATCAATCCACTCTTTGCGGGGCAAGGGAGCGCCCGGCCATTGTTCGTGATCCCAATTGCCGCCGGTGATCCATCGTCCCGGCGGAAGCGCCTTCGCCCGTTCGGCGATACGGCGCGCGAACTCTTGCGGATCGCGCGCATCGCGCAAGTCTATGCTGAGGAGCTGAAACCCTCCGTTCACAAAGTGCGTGTGGTTATCTATGAAGCCGGGGAGCACGAGCCGTCCCTTCAGGTCCAGAACCTGTGTCTTCGGACCGATCAGATCGCGCACGTCCGCCGCGGTGCCGACAGCCAGAAGGCGATCGCCGCCAATAGCCAGAGCTTCGGCATACGGCTGACGCGGATTCCCCGTCCAGATCTTGGCGTTCACGATCACACGGTCAGCTTCGCGTGGTCGCTGAGGGTTCACCATGGCGAGACTCAGCACCAGCATCACCGCGCTTCCTTTTCCCATCAAGCGCCTCCCGCAAAATCGCAGGAAGTGTATTCGAAGAGGGCAAGAGGTGCAATGTCGCAGGCACCGGTCTTGACAAATGGGCGGAGCGTATGAAAAATTTCTCCCTTCGAAATTCGCGCGGCCGAAGAGAGAGAATGCGCCACTCGGGCTCAGGGATGGCGATGAACGGATGTGAGGACCGCCGGATGGCCCGGATGTGTTGTTGTCGGGCGAGAGAGGGCTCTCCGGCGGTGGGGCAGAAGCCGATGAGCTGAGGCCGCGCGCGATTCCGATTCGAGGTTGAGAAAAAAACCCACTGCCGGAGAGATCGGCAGTGGGTTTTTTTTACAGCGCAGGGAAGGTCATGCGGTGTCGTGAAGCCGTAGGGCGAATGCACGATGAGGACAGGGCCGGCAGACCCGACCCTCGTCCGGTCGTGGCGCGCGCGTGGGAGCGGCCGATGGAGGTGTTGGAACTTGTCGGGCGGACGCCGCTTCTGCGATTGCGGCGGATTGCGCGCGAGGTCGAAGGGGTCGAAATTTACGCGAAGGCGGAATGGTACAATCCGGGAGGATCGGTGAAGGATCGGGCGGGGTTGTGGATCATTCGCGAAGCGGAAATGTCGGGGCACCTGACGCCGGACAAGATCATCCTGGATGCGACGTCGGGCAATACGGGTATCGCCTATGCGTGGATCGCGCGGGTGAAGGGATATCGGGTGACGCTTGCCGTTCCCGCCAATGTCACGCCCGAGCGGAAGAGGATCTTGAGGGCCTTGGGCGCCGAGCTGCGTTTCACAGATCCGCGCGAGGGATCGGATGGGGCGATTCGTGAGGCGCGGCGCCTAGCGGCGGAGCATCCGGAGCGGTACTTCTATGCGGATCAATATAACAATCCGGCGAACTGGCGCGCGCATTACGAGACGACAGCCCTGGAGATCTTCGAGCAGACAGAGGGGCGAATCACTCACTTTGTGGCCGGATTGGGCACAAGTGGCACGTTTGTGGGCGTGGGGCGTCGTTTGCGCGAACTCTGTCCGGGGATTTGCCTGGTGTCGCTGCAGCCGGACTCGCCGTTTCATGGGATCGAAGGGCTCAAGCACATGCCGACGGCCATTCGGCCGGGCATTTATGACGAGACATTGGCCGATTGGAATCTGGAAGTGACGACCGAGGAAGCGTATGCGATGGTGCGCCGTCTGGCGCGCGAGGAGGGGGTGCTTGTGGGAGTCTCTTCGGGAGCGGCACTGGCCGGAGCGCTTCGCGTCGCGCGACGGATTCGGCGGGGGGTCATCGTCACGATCTTCCCTGATGGCGGGGAGAAATATCTGAGCGAGCGCTTTTGGGAGGAGAACGATGATTCGGCTCACGATCGAACAGCTTGAGGCGATCAAGCGGTATGGCGAGCGCGCGTATCCGGAAGAAGGATGCGGCGTGCTCTTGGGCTGGGTCGACGGGGAGATGAAAGTCGTCCAGGAGATTCGGCCGACGCCGAACGTGCGGCGGGACTCGCCGCACAATCGCTACGCCATTGCGCCGCAGGAGTTGTTGCGGCTCGAGCGGGAGGCGCGCGTCCGCGGACGTGAGGTCCTCGGCTTCTTCCATTCGCATCCGGATGCGGAGGCGCGTCCGTCTTCGGATGATCTGGAACATGCCTGGCCATGGTACTCGTACCTGATCGTCTCGGTTCGGGCGGCCGTCTCCGAGAGCGTTCATTCCTGGGTTCTGCGCGAGGATCGTTCGCGGTTTGATCAGGAGGAGATTCTCATCGGGTAACTCTCCCGAGGGATTGCCTCGGGGAAAGGAGGGGGGACGATGTCGGTGACGATCTTATTGCCGACGGCCTTACGGCGGTATGCGGCGGAGAGTGATGTGCTGCGGGTCGAGGGGCGGACAGTTCGGGAAGCCCTGGCGCATCTGGTCGAGCACTATCCCGATCTCGGGCATCATCTTTTCACCGAGGATGGGCGATTGCGCCACTTCGTCAATGTGTACGTCAATGATGAGGACGTGCGCTACCTGCAGGACCTGGAGACGCCTCTGAAGGAGGGGGATGAGATCACCATCGTGCCTTCGGTGGCGGGAGGACGCGGCGGCCCATCTTCGGATGGAAGCGACCTTTCGGAGATCGCCAGACGGGCAGAGCAGCTGCAGCTCAGTCCGGAGGAGATTCTGCGCTACAGTCGCCATCTCATCATGCCGGAGGTGACGCTGGAGGGACAACGTCGGCTCAAGGCAGCCCGCGTCTTGATCGTTGGCGCCGGTGGCTTGGGCTCGCCTCTGGCGCTCTATCTGGCGGCGGCCGGGGTCGGGCACCTCGGGATCGTGGATTTCGATGTCGTGGATTTTACGAATCTGCAGCGGCAAGTCCTCTACACGACACATGATGTCGGGCGGCCTAAGCTGCAGACGGCTAAGGAGCGGCTCCACGCGATCAATCCGCACATTGAGATCGAGACCTATGAGACGCGGCTCACGTCGGCCAACGCGCGTGACATCTTGAAAGAGTACGATGTGATTGTAGATGGCACGGACAATTTCCCGACACGATACTTGGTCAACGATGCGTGCGTGCTGCTCGGCAAGCCGAATGTCTACGGGAGCATCTTCCGCTTCGAGGGGCAAGCCTCGGTCTTCTACGCTCGGCAGGGGCCGTGCTATCGGTGTCTGTATCCGGAACCGCCGCCTCCGGGGCTCGTCCCCAGTTGCGCCGAGGGAGGAGTGCTCGGCGTGCTCCCCGGGATTATTGGCGCGATCCAGGCCAATGAGACGATCAAGCTCATCCTGGGGCAGGGGGAGCCGCTCATCGGACGGCTCATGCTCTTTGACGCGTGGCGCATGCAGGTTCGCATGGTGAAGGTGCGGAAGGATCCGCAGTGTCCGATCTGCGGCGAGCATCCGACGATTCGCGAGCTGATTGATTATGAGGAGTTCTGCGGTGTGGAGCCGGAGCCGGTGCTCGCGGAAGAGCTGGAGATCACGCCCCGCGAGTTGAAACGGCGGCTCGATCGGGGCGAACGCCTCTTCTTGCTCGACGTGCGCGAGCCGCACGAGTGGCAGATCGCGCATCTTCCCGGTGCGACGCTCATCCCGATGAATCGTATCCCGGCTTGTTTGCACGAGCTCCCGACGACGGATGAAATCGTCGTCTACTGCAAGACGGGGGGGCGAAGCGCCCAAGTCCTCCGGTTTCTCTACAACGCCGGCTTTCGGCGGATCAAGAACTTGAAGGGGGGGATTAATCGGTGGGCCATCGAGGTGGACCCGAGCGTGCCGCGATATTGAGGAGGTTTCCCACGCAGTCTCTGGGATCGCGTGGGGCGAGATCTTAGGCGGAGGCTCACCGATCGAGCGCCGAGCGGGAGGCATCGTGCGGGGCTCCGGACGTGCAGGGAGCCCCGCGCGATGTCGCCGCTCTCAGAAGGAGAGCTTCAGGCCGAACTGGATGATGCGCGGATCGCGCGCGCTGCTGATGGATCCGAAGCCGGCGACGCCCAGTGTCGCGCCCGGAGCCCCCAACTGAGTGTGATTGAAAGCGTTGAAGAATTCGGCTCGGAATTGCAGACGCGCGTTCTCGGTCAGAGCAAAGTTCTTCATCACGCTGATGTCCCAATTGTTCACACCCGCTGCGCGAATGATGTTGCGTCCGGCTGTCCCGAAAGTCGTCGTCGCTCGGCGGAAAGCCTCCGTCGTGAACCATCGCGCGGCCGTACGCTGCCCTTTGGGCAAGCGAGGATTGGCGATGAGATCCGGACGCGTGGCGCCTCCCGCTGGGAAGGGGCCGACAAGCAGCGTATCCCCGGACTGCACGACGGTGAAGGGCAGGCCACTCCAGAACGTGGTGATACCGGAGATCTGCCATCCACCAAGGAGAGCGCGCACGGCTGGATGCGCCTCCTTCAGAGCCGGCAGCTCCCAGATGTAGTTGATCGTCAACACGTGTTGCCGTTGGAAGGAAGAAGGAGCGCGCTCAGCACGAATGTTGAGCGAGTTCTGTGGAGCATCGGAGCGATCCGTCGAGGCTGTGGTCATGTTCTTCCCCCAGGTGTAGACGCCCCCGAGGGAGAAGCCCCGGCTCATGCGCTTCTGGAGGGACATCTGCAGCGAGTGATAGCGGGAGATGCCTGTCGTCTGACGCTCCTGGATCAGGGCGTATCCGAGATACGGGCGCACTCGATTGATGACGCCTCCGGCTTGAGTGGCGGCCAGCGGACGCGGCTGGTTGATGTTGATGAGGCGCAGGAGATTATTGCCGCCCGAGCCCACGTATCCGATCTCGAAGAGCGTTTGTGGGAAGATCTCGCGCTGATAACTCAGGTTCCACTGTTGCATGGTCGGCGCGCGGAAGGGGAAGCCCGTTGTGAGGAGGCTGATGGGCAAGATGGTCTCGCGCGTGATGCCCGCGGCCGGATTGCTGAGCAAGGCATTGTCAATGGTCACACGAGTGTTCGCCTTGGGATTCACGAATCCGTTCTGCAGCACGATTCCCGTCAGGGAGCGATCGTAGTAGATGCCGTAGCCGCCTCGCAGCACAGCCTTCCCGCGCCCGGTCGGGTCCCACGCGAACCCAAAGCGCGGACCGACGAGGTCGAAGTTGTTCTCCTGCACCCGCCGCCCGAAGGGCGAATTCTCCCCGGAGAAGATCATCCCGTTGAAGCGATCCCCACTCCCGGGGATGATGAATCCCCGGGCGTCCAGTTGCACAGCGCGCTCCGGTCGGTAGAGATCAGGTCGGAACGTCTGCAGGAGATTGTTCTTCTCCACCGGATTGCCGAACATCGAGAATCGGACGCCGAAGTCCACCGTGAGATTCGGGCGCACTTTCCAACTGTCCTGCGCGTAGAACTCATAGGTGTTATATCGGAGATCCAGGTTCACGTCCACCTGGTCCTCGGTGTAACTCGACGCGAGACCGAGCAGGAAGTCCGCCAGCGCGTTGCCCGTGAAGCGCCCATCGAAAGTGAACGATCCGTCCACGGGATTGCCTCCGGAATTCTCGAACTTCCGCTCGGTGGCCACGAACGCTCCTGCTTTGAACGTATGCCTCCCCGTCGTGTAGGTGAAGTTGTAGGTGAACGAGTGGCTCGGATTCCCGTTCCGATACGGACCGAAGAAGCTGATCGTCGCGAAGCCGGAGATGGAGATGTTCGGCACCAGGTCGCGGTTACCCGGGAAGATCTCCGGGATCTTCAGCCCGAGGGCGCTGCGCTTACCGCGCCCGATGATGTCGCTGAGGATCTGATTGCGGGAGAAGTCATATGCGAATTCGCTCACGGCGCGCGCTCCGATGACGTGCGTTGCGGCCACTTTGAAATTGACCGCCGGCGTGTCTGTCGCGGTCGTCGCGACATCGGGCAGCAAGATGGAATTGAACAACCCACCCGGCTCTACGCGAGAGAAGATATCCCGAATGTATCGAGCCCACACGCGGAAGCGTGGAGTGAAGACATGGTCCACACGCCACAGCTCTTGGCGGAAGTTGACCGGCTGTGGCAGCGTGGGGCGGTAGAATCGGGGATCGCCCTCGGCCGCCGCGTTGGGGAGCGGGAAGAGCCGCTCGAGGATGATCCGCGCGTTGGGATCAATCCGATCCGCAGGAATGATATTGCCCGGGAAGGGTTGCCGCGTCTGCGGATCAGTGATCGGAGGCAGACCCGAGAAGTCGCCTCGACGCATGGCCGCTGTGGGAACAGTCGTGCGCGGCGTCGTGAACTCGCGGATGCGACGGAACTCTTGCGAGAAGAAGAAGAAGGTCTTCTCGCGCGCCGTGTTATACCCGAAGAGCGTGACCGGACCGCCGATGTTCCACCCGAAGTTGTTGTATCGAAGCGGCGGCTTCAAGCTCGTTCGTCCCACGATGGGAGGCGTGAAGCGAAACGGCTCGCGCGCCGCGATGGCATCGTTGCGCACGAAGTAATAAGCCCCCCCGTGGAACTCGCGGGTTCCAGACTTGGTGATGATATTCACGACCCCTCCGGCATTGCGGCCGAACTCCGCGCTGTAGACGTTAGTGAGGATGCGAAACTCCGCCACCGCATCCACGCTCGGATAGTTGAACAGAGTCAGGTTGGATCCCGTGTCCACGTTGCGTCCGCCGTCAATGAGCCAGTTGATCCCGCTTGTGCGACTCCCGCTGACGGAGATCGAGATCACACTGAGCCCGCCGAATCCCACTTGGCTCGGCAGGGCTGAGGAGACCCCCGGCACGAGATACGTCAACTGCACGAAGTTCCGATTGTTCAGAGGCAGCTCAGTCATCTGCCGCCCGGAGACCAATCCGCTGATCGTGGGACTCTGCTGCACCAAGACTTCTTCCGCTGTGACAGTGACCGTCTCTTGGATCTCACCGACTTGGAGCGTCACCGGGAGAGCGACCCGATCATTGACCGAGAGGAGGATATTCTCTCGCACGAACCGCTTGAATCCGGGAGCCTCGACGATAAGTTGATATCGCCCGATCGGCAGATAGGTCGCCACGTAGTTCCCTTCGGAATCGGTCCGAAGAGTTCGAGAGAACCCCGTGTCCATGTTCCTCACGACGACTTCGGCTCCAGGGACGACGGCACCGGTCGGATCAGTCACGCGACCAAAGAGCGTCGCCGTCAGTTCCTGTGCCGAGGCTGTCATCGCTGAGATCCAAAGCGCCATGAGGATGAGGGAAGAGGAAAAGGTCCGTTTGTCCATATGCGCCTCCTTGCCGTCAAGATTCACGCCCGCGGGCATTATAACATTCGCGCTGTTTTTGTCCAATGTCGGTAAGACAGGCGGAGCGAGCCCTTGCGAGTAACTCCACATCCCGTTCCGCAGATCGAGACCCCGAAGAAGACAGCTCGAGGGTAACCTGGGGCGAGCAGTAGCGAGCTCTTGTTCGATAAATTCAGACCCTATTCCGCGTCCGAAAAAATTTCCTCGAGCCCGCGCGTGCGGGCGGCCCATTGGGTGTGCGCGAATCTCCTCAGCTTCGTGATGTCGAGCGTGGGGTTGAGAGCTGCTCACGAGGCTATTGACAAAAGGGCTGAACCGGTTATTCGATGAGTGTCGGCGAGAGCCAAGCCGGATGGTGTTTGAGAGATGGGGTGGTCCACCTGACGGGCTCTACCGGTCGGGCACCCCACGTGGGGACCCCGTGGAGACTGGCTCTGCGGCGGAACGGGCATGGCCCGGTCTCCGAGCACCCGGTCGGTGAAGCAGGAAGCAACCGGGACAGATGTCGTGGGACATTTGTCCATGAGGTGCAGAACGGTGACACGGCGGGGACGCGTGCGGGAGGGAGGAGGTGGAGGAGCACTCTCGCGGCGTTCGATGCGCCGAATAGCGAGATTGGCGGCGTTCACCAGACTGGGATCTTCGGCGCTCAGCAGCGGAGTGAGGTGCCCGATGGCGTCACGCGAACCGATATGCCCGAGCGCTTCGACAACGGCGCGGCGCGCCCGCACACTGCCGCGCCGAAGGAAGGGATAGAGATCCGAGGGTTCGACCTCGAGCAAATAGCTGGCCGCCTGCGCGTGGAGTCCCCCCTCCAACTCCTGGAAGATGGCTTCAAGATACTCCCGTCGGCCGAGCCGATACAGGGCGAACGCTTGCGCCAGTTGAACGCTCCGTTCCTTCTCTTGCAAGCGCGCCCGTGAGAGGGACTCGACATACTGCGCATCACCGAGTCGTGCCAGGCCCTCTGCAGCGAAGCGGCGCCGCTCGGGAAACGGGTGGTTGAGATTGTACAGGAAGATTCTCTCGGCTGCTCGATCTCCAATGCGCGCCAAGGCCTCCAAGGCCAAGCGGGCTGTCTCTTCATCGCGCGGCCGTTCGAAGACTTCGATCAGCTTAGGCACAGCGTCAGAGATATGCAGGAGGCCGACGGCGATCACGGCGGATTTCCGCACGTCGGCATCGGAATCGTTCAGAAAGGGGATGATGTAAGAGCCCGCCCGAGGATCGCCGAGTTTCATGAACGTCTTCAAGATCTCGACCCGCAGAGCACTGTGGCCGATGAAGAGGCGCCCAAGTTGCGGAATCATATCGGTCGCGCGCAAGACGCCCAGAGCGCGAACGGCTGCCTGACGCACGCCGAGATCGCCATCGGTTTGCGCGACGCGCAGCAGGCCTTGAAGGATGCGGTCATCAACTTTTGTCTCCGGCTCAATGATGGTCGCCTCGTAGGTGCTCAGAAAAGGATTCAGGATCTGCCAGCCCCGCCGCTCCGCCGTGATGAATTCGATGTTCGCCTCGATATAAAAGCTGACGAGAGCCACAATCGCGGCTCGGCGCACGTCGCGGTGGGTGTCGGAGAGTGCCGCCAGCAGGGCCGGAAGTGTGGTCTCGTCCTTAATGAGACCGAGCGCGCGCGCGGCTTCTCGGCGCACGTCAGCGCGCGTGTCCGTGCGCACCACCTGCGCCAGAGGCCCGGCGGCTTCGCGCTGTCGGCGCTCGCCCAGTTTCCGCGCAGCCTCAAGGCGCGTCTTCGGAATCGGACTCCGGAGATGAGCGATCAGTTCCTCAGTCGTTTGCAAGGGATTGCGCGCGAGTCCGCTACCGGAGAGGCTCACAAGAAGAATGGCCATCCACGTCACCGAGAACCCCACGCGATCTGAGGATCGCGTGGGAACCCCCGTACGCCTACACCTCCGTTCGCTTTTGGCACCTGCACACAACACGGCGCACCTCAGGGTGCGGATTCTACTCGCGGTGGAGAAAAAGTCAAGAATGTTGCGGGACGGGGATGCGTTCCCGCTCCGGAGTTTCAACAGGAGCCTTCGGCGGGGTGTGTCCCAATTTGGTTGGGCGCGCTCGCGTGAAGGGGAAGCCTTCTCTAGGGGCTCGGCCAATCGGAATGAGGGAGCTCAGGCGAGGAGACTCACCGCAGGGGGGCCCCGGAGAGACACCCGGGGTGTGAGATCAGACGGATTCACCGGGAGGAGTGGTCTGTGCCTTTTTCATTGGCGTCACCAAGAAGCATGCGACAAAATGCTCGGGTTCGACCTCGCTCAGCTCGGGCTCGGCTTCTCGACATTCGGCCAGTGCGAAGGGGCATCGGGTGTGAAAGCGGCAGCCCGAGGGAGGATGGAGAGGGGAGGGCAATTCCCCGTACAGGGGGAGGCGTTGCCGTCGGGCATCCGGATCGGGCTCGGGCACTGCCTGCAAAAGAGCCTGCGTGTAGGGGTGCAGCGGATGGCGATACAAGCGGTCGGTGGGCGCGATCTCGACGAGCTTTCCCAGGTACATCACGCCGATGCGCGTGGCGATGTGGCGCACGATGGCGAGATTGTGCGAGATGAAGAGGTAGGTCAGGTGATATCGCTCCTGCACATCCTGAAGCAGGTTCACAATCTGCGCTTGGATCGAAACGTCGAGGGCGGATACAGGTTCATCGGCGACGATGAATCGCGGGCGAAGAGCGAGAGCGCGCGCGATTCCGATCCGTTGACGTTGCCCACCGGAGAATTCATGCGGGTAGCGCTTCAGAGCGTCGGCCGGAAGCCCGACCTCTTCGAGCACCTCTCGGACGCGAGCTCGCCGCTCTGCCGCCGTTCCCACGCGGTGGATGCGAAGGGGCTCTTCGATGATGTCTCCCACGGTCATCCGGGGATTGAGCGATGCATAGGGGTCTTGGAAGATGATCTGCATGTGGCGGCGCATCATGCGCAACTCGCGCTTGGAGAGTCGGAGCAGATCCACGCCCTGGAAGCGAATCTCTCCGGATGTGGGTTCGATCAACCGCAGCAGGCATCGGCCCGTCGTCGTCTTGCCGCAACCGGATTCTCCCACCAGTCCCAGCGTCTCTCCGGCTCGGATGGTGAAACTCACCCCATCCACGGCCCGCACCCACGCGGACGAGCGGAAGAAGCCGCGCCGCACGGGGAAGTGCTTCTTCAAATCCCTGACGAGGACGAGGGGGTGAGACATAGCTTCCCCTTATGTCGAAAGAGAGGTCCTTCCTCGATCCCGACCGATCTCGACACGCGGACGAATCGGGGATCCGCGAGCGACGCAGCGCACGAAGTGAGCGGGCGCGAGTTCGATCATCTCGACTTCTCCGTCATGGCAGATCGGTTGGACTTCCGGGCACCGATCGGCGAACGGGCATCCGGGAGGGAGGTGCAAGAGATCGGGCACGGTTCCCTCGATGGTCTCCAACCGACGTCGTTCTCCTCCCGGATGAGAGAGACGCGGGACACAGCGAAGGAGGCCGCGCGTATACGGATGTTGCGGGTTGTAAAAGATCTCGCGCACCGGCGCGTATTCGATGATGCGCCCCGCGTACATGACGGCCACGTCATCGGCTGTCTGGGCGATGATGCCGAGATCGTGCGTGATCAGGAGCAGAGCGAGCTGGAACTGTTCGCGCAGACGAGCGAGCAGATCCAGAATTTCGGCCTGAATGGTGACGTCCAGCGCTGTCGTGGGTTCATCCGCGATGAGCAAGGCCGGGCGGCAGACAAGCGCCATGGCGATCAGCACGCGTTGCCGCAGGCCTCCGGAGAGCTCGTGCGGATAGCTGCGCGCGCGGCGTTCGGGATCGGGAATAGCCACCTCGCGCATCATCGCGATGGCGCGTTCGAAGGCTTCGCGGCGGGAGACGCGTTCGTGCGCGAGCACGGCTTCGGCGATTTGGAACCCCACAGTGAGGACGGGATTGAGGGCCGACATCGGATCTTGAAAGATCATCGCCATGCGCGCGCCGCGAATGTGCCGCATGGCTTCCTCATCGAGTTCGCAAAGGTTCCGCCCTTCGAAGAGGATCTCTCCGCCGACGATGCGCCCCGGTGGCGGCACCAGTCGCAGAAGCGAGAGCGCTGTGACCGACTTCCCGCACCCGGACTCTCCGACAAGCCCCAGTGTGCGTCCTCGCGCGATCGAAAAACTGACTCCATCCACGGCTTTCACCACGCCGCGATCCGTGAAGAAGTATGTGCGCAGGTCTCTCACCTCAAGCATAGGGCGATGTCACAAGGACAGTGCGTGGGCATGATTCACAATGCGGGCTGTTCTTCCGCTCGCGCCGATTCGAGAATCTCCAGAAGCTCGCGCACACGGCGCTCGATCTCATCTCGGACCTCGCGGAAGACGTCGAGGGAGCGCCCCCGAGGATCTGGGATCTCCCACCGCACATGGAGGCGGGCCGGAATCCACGGGCATTCTTCCCCACAGCCCATTGTGACCACGGCGTCCCACACCGTTTCCGGAAGGGCGTCGAAGCCTTTCGGTGCGGCTTCCCCGAGATCAATCCCGCGTTCGCGCATCACGAGACGGACAAAGGGGTCCACCGTTTTTGCGGGGCGCGATCCGGCGCTCCATGCGCGCACGCGCCCGTGCCCGAGATGCCGCGCCCACGCCTCGGCCATCTGGCTGCGACAGGCGTTCTCCACACACACGAACACGATGTTCCACATCGTCCCGTCCATGCGAGGAATATACATGCTCACGAGAAGACGGGACAAGAGGGCGTGGGGATTCCGAGCCCACGGCGCGGGCGCTCGGTGAAGACCGGTGGTCCGGAGAGGGTATCGTTCCCGAGGCCGCGCGCCCTGACACGGCGCCTTAGGAGGACTCGGGGAAGAGACCGTGGCCGGCCGCGGGGAACCCACGGACGCTATAGCCGAGGTGGCGATAAGCCGCTTCGGTGACGACGCGACCGCGCGGGGTGCGATTCAAGAACCCGATGCGAATCAGGTACGGCTCATAGATCTCTTCGATCGCGTCCTTCTCTTCGTTGATCGCTGCCGAGAGGGTATTCAGTCCGACGGGACCGCCGTGGAATTTCTCGATGATCGTCACGAGGAGCTTGCGATCCACTTCATCCAAGCCGAAGCGATCCACCTCCATGCGATTGAGAGCGTATTCCGCGATCTCGCGGGTGATGCGTCCATCAGCTTCGACATCGGCGAAGTCTCGAACGCGGCGGAGCAACCGATTGGCGATGCGCGGTGTGCCCCGCGCCCGACGAGCGATCTCGCGCGCGCCTTCGGGTTCGATCTCGATCCCCAGAAGGCGGGCCGAACGCAGGACGATCTGCTCCAGCTCCTCCGGCTCGTAAAAATCCAGATGCAGATCGATGCCGAAGCGGCCGCGCAAGGGAGCGCCGATCAGGCCTTTTCGCGTCGTCGCTCCGATCAGCGTGAACGGAGGCAGCTCGATCTTGATCGAGCGCGCCGCCGGCCCTTGCCCGATGATGATGTCCAACTGGTAGGCTTCCATAGCCGGGTAGAGAATTTCTTCAACAGCGGGATTGAGCCGGTGGATCTCGTCAATGAAGAGCACATCGCGGGGGCCGAGGTTTGTGAGCAAGGCGGCCAGATCGCCCGATCGCTCGATGACCGGTCCGGACGTCGCGCGGATCTCCACCCCCAGCTCATGGGCGATAATGTAGGCGAGCGTCGTCTTGCCCGTTCCCGGAGGACCGTGCAGCAGGACGTGATCCAGGGCGTCACCGCGCGCGCGGGCCGCGCGGATGAAGACGCTCAAATTCTCCTTGAGCTTCGACTGCCCGATGTACTCCTCCAGGCGAAGCGGGCGCAATCGCGCGTCATACTGCCGATCCTCATCTGTCGGCGTGCTGCTCGTGAGCGGATTCTGCTTCGGCATGTCGCCGATCATTGTAGCACATCGCGCCGTGCGGTTGAAATCCCCATGGGGGGTGAAGTATCTTGACATCTCGCGCCATGCCCGGCACGTTGTACATCGTCGCGACGCCCATCGGGAACCTGGAGGACATCACGCTGCGCGCCCTGCGCATTTTGCGCGACGTGGATCTCATCGCGTGCGAGGATACGCGGCAGACGATCAAGCTGCTGCGCCATTATGGGATTCGGCGACCGCTCCTCAGCTATCACGCGCACAACGAGAGAAAACGGGCCGAAGAGGTGATCGCGCGGCTGAAGGAGGGGCAGACAGTGGCGCTCGTCAGCGATGCGGGCACGCCTCTTCTCTCCGATCCGGGCACTGTGGTGTTGGAGCGGGCGATCGCCGAAGGGATTCCGGTCGTCCCCATCCCCGGCCCCTCGGCCATCACGGCGGCGGCCATGGCCGCGGGTATGCCTGTGGACCGCTTCCTCTTTGTCGGATTCCTGCCGGCACACCGCACCAAGCGGCGCGCGGAGTTGGAGCGACTGAAGGAGATGCCGTATACGCTCATCTTCTTCGAAGCCCCGCATCGTCTGGCGGAGACGCTCGCCGATATGCGCGAGGTCTTGGGAGCGCGACCGGCTGTGCTCGCGCGCGAGCTGACGAAGGTGCATGAGACATTCGAGCGCGCGACGGTGGAGGTATTGGCCGAGCGCGTGGCGACGTCTCCCGTCAAGGGAGAGATCGTCCTGCTGGTCGCCGGAGCAGAGGCGGCTCGGACGAAGCGGTCTTCGATGTCGGTGGACGCTTCGGAGCTTGCGGAACGCGTGCGCGCCGTGATGGCGGCCACCGGATGTGATGCCAAGACGGCTATCGCGCGTGTGGCTCACGAGTGCGGTGTCAGCCGACGCCTGGTCTACCGCGCGTATGTGAGCCGTCACCGGGAGGACGACGATGCGTGAACACGGGAAGCTCCTCGCCACCCTGGTGGGACTTCTCGCGGTCCTCACGGGGTCCCCACGCGATCCAAAGATCACGGGGGAGGCTCAGGCCGGGGCGTTTGCCCTCCTCCGCGTGAGCGCGCAATCGCGCGTTGTCGAACGTGCGCGGTTGGGCGCTCAGGTGACCGTCGTCATCTATCGGGCTCCGGGGAGGAAAGCGCTTCCGAATCCCGAGCCGGTGCGCTTGGCGCAGACGTTCGAGAGCCTCGATGCCGAACTGACCTACATGCGGAAGACGCTGGGGCTTGAGCGCGTGGCTCCCGTGCACCTTCGTTCCATCGGCCTGCTGCCGGGCGAGCGCTTTCATGATGGAGTCTTCGTGGGAGAGGACGTGCCCGGGGAGGACGCGCCCATGGAGCGTCTCGCTCATCGAGTAGTCGAGCGCATGGTGGAAATGGTTTCGGTCTCCCGCGCAGAAGCGCTTTTGAACCTCGCGCTGATTCATCGCGGGCGGCCGATCCTGCAGGTGGAGCGAGTCGAGGTCGGCCATTTCGAGACGATCCTGCTCGAAGGGTCGCTCTCGGAAGAACCGGGTGAGCCTTCGGCGCTCCTCATGACGGTCACCGTCGTCGTGCTTCCGCTGGCGCAGCTTCGGAATCGCCCCGCGGAACTCTCCGCCCCTTGCGATGAGTATGGGCGGGCGATCCCGCTGCAGCCGGGAGACGTCTTCCTCCCACCGGTTCTCCTCCAGCGCGTCGTCCCACGATTCCCCTCGCGCCGTCCCCTCGGGTCGGTTCTCGTCGAGGGGATTGTGACGCCGGAAGGGCGTATCACGAATGCGCGCGTCGTGCGCGCTCTTGATCGAGAACTCGAGGCGTTCGCCCTCGAGGCGTTTCAACGCTTCCGCTTTCTCCCGGCGCGCCTCAATGGAGCGCCGGTTCGCGCGACTCTTCGCGAAGAGGTGATGTTTCACGCTGTGCCGTAGACACCGATCGAGGAGGCTGAGCATGAGCGTACTCCGGGCACTTCTTCTGGCGGGATCGCAGAATCGGTGGCTGCGAGAGCGGGCGCCGCGCTACCGGTTCGTGCGACGTACGGTCGAGCGCTTCATTCCGGGCGAGACGCTGGAAGCGGCGCTGCAGGCTGGACTCATCCTTCAGCACCAAGGCATCGGGACGGTTTTCACCTATCTCGGGGAGAACGTCACCGATACGCGCGAGGCCGAAGCCGTAGCCGCGCATTATGTCGAGGTGCTCACGCGGATTCGCGACTGGCCGCAGCCGGCCGAGATCTCGGTCAAGCTGACGCAGTTAGGCTTGGACGTGGACCCGGAACTCTGTTCCGCGAATCTCTGGAGGCTCTTGAAGGCGGCGGCGCCTCATCAGACGGTGTGGATTGATATGGAATCGAGCTCCTACGTGGACACGACGCTGGAGATCTATCGGCGGGCGCGCGCGGCGTATCCGAATGTGGGCGTCTGCTTGCAGGCGTATCTTCGGAGAACCGAGCGCGATCTGCTCTCGCTTCTGCCGCTGGGGCCGGCCATTCGCTTGGTGAAAGGGGCGTATCGGGAACCGCCTGAGCTCGCCTTTCCGAGAAAGCGGGATGTGGATGCGAATTTCTTCGCCCTGGCGCGTCGGCTCCTCAGTGAAGAGGCGCGGCGCAATGGTGTGCGCGCGGCCATGGCCACGCACGATCGCCGGCTCATTCGTCGCATCGCGGAATTCGCCGCCGCTTCAGGTATTCCCCCTGCGGAGACAGAGTTTCAGATGCTCTATGGGATTCAGCGAGACGAGCAGAGGCGTCTGGCGCGCGAGGGGTATCGGATGCTGGTGCTCATCTCCTACGGTTCCTTCTGGTTCCCTTGGTTCATGCGCCGATTAGCGGAGCGGCCGGCGAATCTCTTCTTCCTGGTGCGACATTTGTTCTTCGGATGAGGCGAGAGCTAGGGTCGGAACGGCGTCGCCGGCCCGGTCGCGGAACTCGTGAGCAGGTGAGTGAGGCGTTCGAGATCAATGTTGCTGCCGGTGAGGATGACGCCGATCTTTCGCCCGAAGTCGCGCGGGGATTCCAGAAGGGCAGCCACGCCGACAGCTCCCGCGCCCTCGACAACATGGTGTTCGTGCTTGAGCAGGAGGACAATGGCCTCGCGAATCGCCCGCTCGGAGACGAGCACGATATCGTCCACGTAGTGGCGAATGATGGGGAACGTGATCGAGTCCGGTTCGATGTTTCCGGCCAGCCCATCGGCGAGCGTCTCCCGCTCCTGAACGGTGACGAGGTGGCCGGCTCGGAAGGATTCGTACATGGCGGGCGAGTTCTCCGACTGTACGCCGAAGATGGCGATCCTTGGGTTCAGAGCGCGAGCTGCGAGAGCGACTCCGGCCAGGAGACCTCCGCCTCCGGTGGGGACAAGGAGTGCGTCTAACTGCGGCAGCGCTTCCAGCATCTCCAGTGCGATCGTGCCCTGGCCACAGATGATGTCGGGGTCGTTGTACGGGGAGATGAAGAGGGCCCCCGATCGAGCGGCCATCTCGCGCGCCTGTTGTTCCGCTTCGTCGTAGTCCTCGCCCACAAGCAGCAGGCTGACGCGGTGTCGCGCAATCGCCTCGATCTTGGTCGGCGCGGCTGTGCGCGGCACGATGATTGTGGCGCGCGCGTGAAAGAGTTCAGCGCCATAAGCGACGGCGCGCCCATGGTTGCCTGCCGAGACGGTGAGAATCTCGCGCTCCCGCACCGCCGGTCCCAAGCGCTTGAGCTTGTAGAGCGCACCGCGCACTTTGAAAGAGCCCGTGATCTGCAAGTTCTCGAGCTTCAAATAGACCTCAGCCGCGCAGTGCTCGGAAAGCCACGGGGAACGCAGTAGCGGCGTCGGCCAGATCAGGCCGCGCAGCATCTGTCGCGCTCGCAGAATCTCTCGAAGGTACATGCTCGCGCGGGGCGCATTATATGAGATCCCCGGTGCTTTTCTCAAGATCCGGCCTCCACGGGGTCTTGCCCGTTGGGAGTGCCTCTCGCCGTGGAACAGATTCGGCGCCCCGCGGATCTGTCATCGTCCCACCGGGTTGGCGCGGTTATACTCGGCAATGAAGTCGCGGGTGATATCGAGCGAGGGGTCGAAATAGCTGATGGCACCCGCCTGGCTGAGCACGGCCTGATCGAGGACGAGCTGAATCTGCCGCGCCTGCGCATAGGACGCGAGGAAGGCAAAGATGCGCTCGCGAACCGGATCTGTCGCGCGGCGCATGGCGCGGTCGTAATCGCGCTGGAAGTCCTCGCTCTCACGTTGATAGCGGTTCTGCAGCTCTTCCAACTCGTCCTGCTTCTGCTCGCGGGCTTGGGGGGTAAGGTTCGCCCACTGGGTCTGAAGTTCGCGCTGCAGGCTTTGGATCTGCTGCTGCAACTTCTGAAGGGCCGCCAGACGATCGCGGAATGACTCGTCCGTTTGCCGCATCTGCTGCACGAGCTGCTGAATGCCGTTCTCGGTGGCGAAGAGGCGGCTATCAATGATGGCGATCTTCAGCGTTTGCGCTGGGGACGCCGGCTGTGGCGCTTGCTGCCGCGCGGCGAACGCCCACCCGGCCATCCCCGCAAGGACAGCCAGCATAAGTGTGAGAAAACTCTTCTTCATCTTCCCTCCCTCCGTGCTGGGCACCCCAGGTGGGGACCCCGTGCGGATGTACGTGAGCAGTGTAGCACGAAGAGGTGGCCTCTTCCAGTTTCAAAAGGGGAGAGCGCCTGCTCCGCTCAGAAAAGAGGACGAATGCGAAGGGGACGTGCTCGAGGGGCGGAAGGACTTTCGGCAGGGGGAGAGGGTTCTTCATGAGGGACTAAAAGGGGCGGGGTCTCCGGAGGAACCTCTGGTGGAGGGAGCTCTTCGACCGGATGACCCGGATGCAGGGTACAGAGTTCGGTGATCTCGCGGTCTTGGAGAAAGAGCTCCGTCCGCTTCTCCGGGCAGTGATCGGTCGCGCGGAGCCCTGTCTGCGGGTCCACTACGCGTTCGACGATCCCTTCCGGCGGAGCGAAGCTTCCCCCTGTGAGATCCGGTCGAAGCAAAGCCACCTGTCGCATGAACGCTATCCAAATGGGGAGAGCAGCTCGAGACGCCGCCAGTGGCAGAGGCCGATTGTCGTCGAATCCCACCCACACGGCGACGACCACATGCGGGGTGAATCCGACGAACCAGGCGTCGCTCCGTTGAGAGGTCCCCGTTTTGCCCGCGACAGCCGGAAGGCCGAGCCCAGCCGCAGCGTGTCCAGTTCCATAGGACTCGGTGATGACGCTTTGGAGCGCACTGGTCACCAGGTAGGCGACGGCTGCCGACAGCGCGGGTGTGCGTCGGGGTGTCGCCTCTTCCAGCACCTGTCCTTCTGCCGTAACGATCCGGGTAATAGCAAACGGGGCGACGCGCTCCCCGCCGTTAGGGAAGACGGTATACGCAGCCGCCAGCTCCAACGGAGTGACTTCCGAGGCGCCCAGAGCCGTCGCCGCGTGCGCCGGCGGGCGCGGCAATCCGCAACGCTCGATCATGCGGGCGACCGTCCCGTATCCGGTCTCCTGTGCGATCTGCACCGTGACGACGTTGAGGGAGCGCGCCAAGGCTTCGCGCACGCTCACCGGACGGAGGAGATATGTGTCTCCAAAATTCTTGGGCGCATATCCCCCCTCGAAGGTGCGCGGCTCGTCCATGTAGAGGTCGGCGAGCGTTATAGGGCGGCCCTCGTGCTCCCCAGACTCCAAGGCAGCGGCATAAACAAAGGGCTTGATGGCCGAACCCGGTTGCCGCTGCGCATCGGTCACGCGATTGAATTGGCTCTCGACATAGTTTCGCCCCCCCATCATCGCCAAAATCTCTCCCGTGCGGGCGTGAAGGGCCACCAACGCCCCCTGGACCGTTCCCGGGGGGATGCGCTCTCGACGCCGCGCCAGATCTCGATCCAGACGCTCTAATCCTTCGGTCAGAACCGCTGTGGCTGCGCGCTGCAAGTCCATGTCAATGGTCGTATAGACGCGGTAGCCCAGACGTCCGAGATCGCTCGTGGGAAACGACTCGGCCAACTGCTCCTGAACGTAGTCGAGGAAGTAGGGAGCGCTGACCTCGGTTCCCGGACGTCCGGCGCGAAAGCGCAGTCCGAGTGGTGCCTGTTTCGCCGCTTCCGCCTCTGCCGGAGTGATGAACCCTTGCTCCGCCATCAGATCGAGCACGCGGTTGCGGCGACGAAGGCCGCGCTCCACGACCTCCGGACGGGGAGCCGCAGTGATGTAGAACCCTGGCCTGTGAATGATCCCCGCCAGGAAAGCCGATTCCGGGAGCGTGAGCTGAGAGACGTCCTTGTCGAAGTATTCCCGCGCCGCTGCGCCCACGCCGTAGACCGAAAGCCCGCCACGCCGTCCGAGATAGATGACGTTGACGTATCGGGTGAAGATCTCCTCCTTGCTCAACCTGCGCTCCAGGGCCACAGCCAGGAAGGCCTCGCGCAGCTTGCGTCGCAGCGTCCGCTCCGGACCAACCAAAATGTTCTTAACTAACTGCTGGGTGATCGTCGAGCCTCCTTGGACAGCTTCACCTGCGCGGAGATCGTGCCAGAGGGCGCGCAGAATGCCCATGTAATCCACACCCGTGTGTTCGAAGAACCGCTTATCCTCGACGGCAATGATCGCATGCACGAGATGTCGCGGGAGCTGCCGATACTCGACCTCCAGTCGCAGGCCGCGACCAGAATCCGTCGGTGCTCCGACTGCCCGAGCAAGGGATCCAATGGGCTCCGGTTCCAGCAGAGCGCTCTCGAGCTCCCGGCCGGTTTTCGCATCCACGAGGCGTTGGATGGTATGGCCATCGCGGGAGAACAGGATGCGCAGGCGCGGAAAGTGCTCCTGGGCCAGCACCCCCGGCCAAATCTCCACACTCTGCCGCGCGAGCCGATACCGGCTGCGCCGGGGATCCTCCGTCTTCGAGTACTCGGTGTATCCGGCGCGACTGAGATGCTCCAGGAGCTTCTCTCGAGAGAGCCGTTGCCCTACGCGAAGCCGACGAGGCGCTGCGTAAAAGATCGTCGGCTCGCTCTGTCCGAGCCGTCCGCCGAGCCACGCATCGAGAGTTGCCTCGGCTTCCAGGTAAAAATATGCGAAGGCCGCAAAGCCCAGACCAAGGGCAATAGCGAGGGTGATCGCTCCCCATACGCGGATGCGCCGTCGCGCTCTCGGCGTCCGCTCAGCGACGACGAGAACGGGTGCAGAGGCTCGCCGGTTCCTCCTCCTGTGCCGTTCCATCGCAGGAACATTTTACGTTATTTCTGAGGGGATGCCACAACGGCTTCCTCAGGGCCTCACGCCTTCGGGGACATCGCACAAGGAACGGCCCGTGGAATCCCCGCATGGCGGCTCTCCGAAAGCACGCTTTTTCTGGATGAGGACCTTGAACTGCTCGCCGAGGTCGCCTGGCAGCAGAAAATGTTTGAGCGCCAGTCGCGAGGCCAGAGCCTCGACGGAGTCGCCCGCTCTCTCCACCCAGGCGCTCGCCCGCTCCAGCAGCCCGAGTTCCAGAAGCAGTTCTCGTTGGGTTGTGAACTCCACAACGTCCAGTCCCACGCGCCGTCCCGCCCACGCGACCAGGGTGAAGTCCACGCTCGCCGTGATGTCCTGTTCTCCCACGCGCACCAGAGGATCGCTCAGGAGGCGGCGACCGGAGAAACAGCGGAGCGTTCCTTGGAAATGCCTTCGGTCATAGAGCCGATCGGCCGTGTCACCATAGTCTATCGTCACAACATACCCCCGCTCCAGAAGCGATGCGACACGCTCAAGCCAGGGAACGATGTCAAAGGCGACATCGGCGATTTGCCCGTCGGCGAGCTCGATCTCGATCTCCTCGAAATACTGTGCGATCTCCGGACGCGTGAGCTCACCGAGCGTCCACGCGAATGCCTCTCCGCGGAGCGTGACATACAGCTCCCGCCACACGTTGCGCTCCCGAAGAACTCGGTGCACGGGAAAGGCATCTAGGAGCTCGTTCGAGAAGATGATGCCCGTGAAAGATGCGGGGCGGAGATCGCATTCGCTGACCCAGGCGACATGGGCGGAGCCGGAGAGAAGCTGCCGCTGCTCATCTCGAAAGCGCGGACTGATCTCACAGATCAGATAGCGCACCGGGCGAGCCTCCGGCTTCTGCTCAAAGGCCGCGAGCAGATCCGCGGCGAGTCGCCCCGTTCCCGCCCCCCATTCCAGGAGCGTCCATGAGGTCGCGTCCAGGGAGCGAAAGAGCGAGAGGAACTTCTCCGCCAGCAGCTCTCCGAAGATCGGATGCACGTGCGCGCTGGTGAGATAGTCCCCCTGCGAGCCGATGTCCGCGCGTCGCATGTAGTAGCCATGCTCGGGATCGTAGAGAGCAGCCTCCATGAACTCTCGAAACGGGATCGGTCCCTGCTCTCGAATGCGTGCTCGAAGCTTCTCTTCAAGCGGGTTCATGCCGTGAGACTCGCGCTCGACGAGCGGGCGGGAGATTCTAGGGCGACAGACAGATGGAAGGTCCACACGCTCTCGCGATCGCAGGAAGCGCCCGGGAGTCCCCACGCGGTGGGGTCCCCGTTTCCACGCCCGCTTCTCGGTCCCCGTGAGGTGCTCGCAGACAGACTGACAGGGACCCCGTGCGACTTACGCTGCGGATTCCGCGATCGGGGTCGCGCGCACGACACGCTCTCGGCCGAAGATATAGAGGCTGGGATGCTCGCGCATGATCTTGTCCTGCAGGCGCATGAGGCCGTAGAGCAATGCCTCAGGTCGGGGAGGGCATCCCGGGATGTAGACATCCACGGGGACGATCCGATCAACCCCTTGGAGCGTCGAATAGGAATCAAAGGGGCCGCCCACGCTGGCGCATGCTCCCATGGCGATGACCCATTTGGGCTCCGGCATTTGATCATACACGCGGCGCACAACGGGAGCCATCTTCAGCGTAACCGTCCCCGCGACAATCATCAGATCCGACTGCCGGGGGCTCGGACGAAAGACACCTGCGCCGAACCGGTCAATGTCGAAGCGCGAGGCTCCCGTGGCCATCATCTCGATGGCGCAGCAGGCCAGGCCAAACGTCATCGGCCACAGTGCCGATTTGCGCGCCCAATTGAAGACGGTATCCACCGTCGTCGTCAGAAATCCTCCCGCCTGCGCGTATTCTTCCATGTTCATGTCCATTCTAAGGCTCCCTTTCGCCAGGCGTAGTAATACCCCACAATGAGGAGGCCAAGAAAGATGGCCATCTCAATGAGTCCAAACAACGCCAGCTTATCGTAGATGACGGCCCAGGGGAAGAGAAAAACCGTCTCCACGTCGAAGATCAGAAAGAGCATGGCGATAATGTAATATCGCACGGAGAACCGCTCGCGGGCATCCAGAACAGGGTCCACGCCGCATTCGTAGGGGGAGAGCTTCGGCATCTCCGGCTTGGTCGGACGCACCAGCCGCCCGATTCCGAGCACAAGCGCCGGAAAGAGCACGGCGATGAGAAAGAGGACGAGGATCGGAAGGTATCCGTAGATCGGATCCGTTTGTAGCAAGAGCCCCATGCGTCTTCTCCCTCGGTGATCCCTCTGCGTGAGAGGCAATGGTAGACGCCGGGCACTCTCCGTGTCAAGGTAGACGGACTCGGTCGCGCGCGAGCACTCTGCGTGGAGATCCCCCGTGAGGGCTCAGGTCCAGACATGAGTTCGGACAGGAGGAAAGATGAGGGCCAGGAGGGAGACCATTTCCGTCCCCACTGGCTCCGCGTGGACGGGGCCGGAGGGTGAGAGTCTTCTCCCTCCCTCTCATCTCCTTGTCCCAGCTCATGTCTGGACCTGAGGGGAATAAAAAAAGACGTGGCTTGAAGGGGGAGATCGTGTTATACTGAGCGGCTCTGTGCGAACATCTCGGTATGGAGGGAGCCCAATGAGACGACCTCGCTTGTATGCCGCGGCACTGCTTTTGCTTATTGCTGTCCTCCCCTGGAAGGGAGTGGCCCGCGAGGCCAAGCTCGTGCGGTATCCCCACTATCACCAAGGGCGTCTCGTGTTCACCTATCTGGGGGACATCTGGACGGCAGACGAGAATGGTCAGAATGTGCGCCGCCTCACCGTTCATCGTGCGCGGGATATCTATCCCCGCTTCTCGCCCGATGGCCGGTGGATCGCGTTCTCCAGCGATCGTCAGGGGAACTTGGATGTCTTTATCATTCCCGCCGAAGGCGGGATGGCGAAGCAACTGACCTTCCACTCGGCCGACGATATCGTGCTCGGGTGGACGCCGGACTCGCGCGCGGTGCTCTTCAGCAGCCAGCGCGGGGAGTTCTTCATGCCCAAGCTGTACACGGTGAGCATTGACGGCGGGATGCCGCGCGATGCTGGTCCTGACATGGGCGTCTCCGGATGCTATTCCCCGGATGGACGAAAGCTCGCCATCAACCGCAAGTCCCAACCTTACTGGCGCAAGTTCTATCGCGGGGCTTATCAAAGCGACATCACGGTGATGGACCTCTCGACCAAGCGTTTCGTTGACCTGACGGACTTCGAGGGGATGGATTCGTGGCCGATGTGGGGACGCGACGGATACATCTATTTTGTGAGCGATCGGGATGAGGGCGGAGTGACCAATATCTGGCGCGTTCCTGAGCGGGGAGGCCGTGCCGAACGCGTCACCTCGTTCCGCAGCGGCGATGTGCGATGGCCTGCCATGAGCGCCGATGGGCGCGTCATCGTCTTCGAGCATGACTTCGGAATTTGGAAGCTCGATGTCGCGACCCGGAAAGTGACGCCCATCCGGCTCGATATCGCTGCGGAGACACAAGAAGATATGACCGAGGTGCGCGACTTCACGTCGGAGGTGGACGACTACGATCTGGCGCCCTCGGGACGGCGCATCGTCTTTTCGATTCACGGGGAGATCTTCACGGCGCCCGTCGAGTCGGGCGATCTCAAGCAGATCACCGACAGCTCGGCCCGCGATCGCGATCCGAAATACTCGCCCGACGGGAAATGGATCGCCTTCATCTCGGATCAGAGCGGACGTGAAGAGCTGTACATTGCTCCCGCTGATGGATCCGGTCCGCCGCGGCAGCTCACCGATGAGGACGTGCTCAAGTTCGCGTTCGCATGGTCGCCGGATTCCCAGGAGATTGCGTACACGACCTCAGATTTCAAGCTCCGCAAGATCCGTCTTGAGACGAAGCAGGTCGTGGAGCTGACGTCATCCCCGTACGGGCCGATAGGCACTCCCGCATGGTCTCCCGATGGGAAATGGATCGCCTATGCCAAGCCCAATCATGCTCGGCGGAACGATATCTACCTGATCCCGTCCGGCGGCGGAGAGGAGCGGCGGGTGACCAGTGAACCCTTCAATTACTCCTCGCCGCAGTTCGCGCCCAATGGGCGCAAGCTCTACTTCCTGCGGGGCGAGACCAGCCTCTTCTCCGGTCAACCATCGGTGCAGATCTTCTCGGTGACGTTGGAGCGCGAGGAGCGGGATCCGAGTGAACCGGATGAGCGGGGCGAGACGGCGGAGACAGTCGAAGGAGGACCGCGGCGTCCGCAGATGCAGCGGCCAGAACCCCCTAAAGAGATCGTCATTGATTGGGCCGGACTGCGCCGTCGGACGCGTCAGCTCACGCGCATGCCGTTTGCCGTCTCCAGCTACGCCATCTCCCCCGATAGTCGCACGATCGTCTTCGCGACGAGCGAGCCGGCAGGGACACGCATGGTGCCTGTCCTCTACTCGATTCAGGAAGACGGTCGGCGACTGACGCGGATCACAGCAGGGACCGTCCCAGAAGGCGATGAGGAGGGAGGTCCGCCGTTCCCCGGCTTTGGCCCGGGAGGAGGGATCAGCGATATCGCCTTCTCCCGCGACGGGCGCACTCTCTTCTTCCGCGAGGGCAATGGCGTATATTCGGTTTCGCTTCCGACCGGCGTAGCGATGACTCAAGCGCCCGGAGCTCGCGGCGATGCCCCGCGTCGGCGCATCACCTTCACCGCCAAGGTGAAGATTGATAAGCCCGCGACGTGGGCGCAGATGTTCGACGATGCCTGGCGCACGATGAAGTACCGCTTCTACGATCCCGCCATGCACGGAAAGGATTGGGACGCCGCGCGAGAGAAGTATCGGCCGCTTGTTGAGCACGTGGGCGATCGCCAGGAGCTGCTCAACATCATCAACGAGATGATCGGTGAGCTGAATGCGTCACATACGGGGACGGCTCCGCCACCGCGCGGACGCGCTGCAGGCGTCTCCACCGGACATCTCGGTCTCGACCTGGAGCCCGATGAGAGGGCCGGGCGCTACCGCGTGACGTACATCTACGAGAACGGGCCGGCCGATAAAGATTGGGTGAAGGTGAGCGTCGGCGATTATCTGATCGCCATCGAGGGGCGCCCGATCAAAGCCGGAGATAACTATTATCCCCTGCTCAACCACCGGCTCAATCGCAAGATCGAAGTGACGTTCAACACCGCGCCCACGGAGGACGGGGCATGGACGACGCGCATCGAGCCAATCTCGATGGCGGCTTTCACGCAGCTTCGCTATGAGCGGTGGGTCAAGGAGCGGCGCCAGCTCGTGGAGAAACTCTCCGGCGGACGGATCGGCTACGTGCACATTCAAGCGATGAATCGGCCATCGCTCTTGCGCTTCGAGCGCGAACTGCGGGAGAACCGCGATAAGGAGGCCTTGATCATTGACGAGCGATGGAATGGCGGTGGGAATATCGAGCAGGAGCTGTTGGCCCTGCTCATTCAACGCCCCTATCAGATCTGGCAGCCGCGAGGCACCGAACCCGCCTATCGTCCGCTCAGCGGATTCTTCGGTCCGAAGGTCGTGCTTCAGAATTGGCGCTCGGCCTCGAACGCCGAAATGTTCCCGGCGGGATTTCGCGCCCTCGGTCTCGGCAAGGTGATCGGTACCAAGACAATGGGGGCCGTCATCGGGACCGGTTCGTATCGGCTGATTGATGGCTCGACCATTCGCACGCCAAGCGTCGGCGTCTTTCTGGCCGATCCTCGGCGCACGAATATGGAGAACTACGGTGTCGAGCCGGATATCTTTGTCGAGAATACCCCGGAGGATAATCTGGCCGGCCGCGATCGTCAGCTCGAAGTGGCCGTTCAAGAGCTGTTGAAAGAGCTCAACCGTGGGCCACGACTGCCTGTCGCTTCGGGCACGGCGCGCCCGTGATGAGCGCGGCGGACGCGGACCGTCCAAAGGGGCTCCTGGAGGACCGAGCTCCACGATGGAGCCCCTCTTTGCCTCTCCCTCACGGTTGGCTTCCTTTCAGGAAGCGATCGAAGAAATCGGCAGCCGCGCGATAGGCGCGGATCCAGTTCCGATGCAGGAGGAAGTCGTGCACCTCATCGGGGAAGATGAGCTGCTCCACATGCGCCTTGCCTTCGGCGCGCAGGCGCTGAATGAGATCGGTCGTCTCGATGAAGTCCACGTTCCGATCGTCGTCACCGTGAATGAAGAGAACCGGAGAGTGCCAGAATCGCACGGACGCCACCGGAGAGGACTCCCACGCTAACCGCATGAGGTCTTGCCCGTAGAGACCCCAGCCACCTCCCTCGCGCAGGCGCGCGCGCAGCGACCAATCGTGCACGCCGTGCAGGTCCACGCCCGCCGCGAAGAGATCGGAATTGCGCGCCAGTCCGAGCGCCGTCAGATACCCTCCATAGGAACCGCCCCACAGCCCGATCTTCTGCGGATCTACCTCAGGACGCCTCTGGAGATATTTCGCCGCAGCAACCACATCTTGATACTCTGAGGCGCCCCGCGGCCCTTGATTCGGCGCCAGGCGGAATGCGCGTCCGTATCCGATACCCGAGCGGAAGTTCACCGAGAGCACGACATAGCCCTGACTGGCCAGATACTGGTTGAATCCATAGGCGCGATGGTAATACTGGCGCGGATGCCATCCGAGGAGCATCTGCCGGATCGGTCCGCCGTGCAAGAAGATCACCGCCGGTCGCCGATCGCCCGGTCGAGCGTTCGGAGGCAAAAAGAGCTGGCAGTGGATGGACCATCCATCGGGAGCTTTCACGATCACCTGTTGCGGTTCGACAAGATGCGACTCCGGGAAGTCACGAGGAATGGCCTGCGGAGCGATCAACCGCACACTGCCTTTCTGCTCTTCGACGAGCGCGGGAGCGGCCGGTCGTCGCGCCGTGGACGAGAGGCACAGGATGAACCGGCGCTCAGCCGTGATAACCGGGCTCCACTCGATACCCGTGCCCCGCGTGAGCGGTCGAAGTCCTGTCCCATCCACATTCACCTGCCAGAGGTGACGACGGTCCACATCGTCCTGATTGGAATTAAAGACGAGCACGCGACCGTCAGGAGAGAGGGTGGAATCTTCGACCTCGAACTCCCCCGGCGTCAGGACGGTCTCCTTCCCCCCGCTGACAGGAACCGAATAGAGGTGCATCCACCCCTCATGTTCGGAGTAAAAGACGAGGCGATCCGAAGCAGCCCAGCGCAGTGGCTCAGCCGGATAGGTTTGCGCGAACCCCGCCGTCGCATTGGGTGAGGTCCACACCCGGCGCGCCTCTCCGGTCTCCACGTCAGCGACGTAGAGGGAGAACGGTAGCTCCCACTCCCGCGTGCGAGGAGGATCGGCCGTTGCTCCAGGAATGCGAATGAAGGCCAAGCGTCGGCTGTCGGGCGCCCACACAGGTTCGCGATCCCGGTCCACAGAGGGGGCAATCCACGTGATCTGCCGCCGCTCCAGATCGAAGACACCAATGAAGCTATGATCCCCTCGCGAGCTGACGAAGGCCAGCTTCGTTCCATCGGGCGACCATACGGGCGACCCGTTTCGCCCGCGCGCTTCGAAGAGTGGGCGTTCGCGTTCCCCTCCCGCGAGCGGTGCGATGAAGATACGTCCCCGACGCTCAAAAGCAACCCAATCGCCCCGGGGCGAGATGCGCGGAGTGCTCCCCTCGGCGATCTCCCACGTTCGCCTGTCCTCGAGGCGCACGGCCATAATGAGCTGTCGCGCGCCGCGCGGATCGCTGGTGGGATTGGGGACATCGCCCTCGCGATTGGGCGGACCGCCGCGCACATAGACGATGACCGAGGCATCAGGGCTGAACGCGAGCTGGCTGAGTTCCTGTCCATCATCCTCCGTGTACGAGGTGACCGGCCGCGCTGTGAAATCCGGTCCGTCAGCGACCCAGATGTTCCGACGCCCTTGCGCGTTGAAGACCCACGCTACGCGGTCCCCGCGCGGCGCTGCGATGAGGTCGGAAGGAAAAGGTGCGCTCAGCACCGCTTCGATCGAGAAAGGACGGTCTCTCTCCCCCGTTGGTCGCGATGCCCATCCCGATGACGGCCAGGCAGCGACAAGCGCCCAGATGAGGCTCACTCCCACTCCGAGAATCTTCCGTTTCATCCTCCTCCCCCTCCTCTTTCGGCGATATCCATCACAAGGGCGTGCACCACTGCGCCCACAAGGGCCCCCGTGGAACACAGCCGGCTACATCTTAGTCGCCCCGGACGATCCGGATCAAGATGCTCGAGCCTCCCTGTAGAGCTGAGGACACTCAGGAGGTTATTGAGAAAAGCGGACCCATCGGTGATCTCTCATGGTGCCGGCGAGAACCAAGCCGTGTGGTGTGTGGGAACGGCCCAGGGACTGAGTGTCGCCTTCAGCGCGAAGGCTCCGTCTCGCTCTCTTCGCAGCGCGTCCTCGGGATGACCGCGGGCATGCGGCCGCGTGCTCGAGCCGTTCACTCGTGGATCTTCTCGGCAAGGTGGCCGACCGAACCGGTCGGCATTCACACCCCTCAGGTGCCCCCAAAGCCGATCGTCACCCGCTCGCCCTCCACGATCACGGGCACGCTGCGCGCACCCCCAGAATATTGCAGCATTTGTTGGAAGGCGGATTCGTCCTTCTGGACATTGAAGTATCGAACCTCGTATCCGCGTTGGCCGTAATCCTCCCGGGCGGCCGTGGTATACGGTCACGTGTCTTTGCCGAAGATGAGGACGATCTTCTTCTGCTCCATAGCCTCCTCCTCCGTTTCGCGGGCATTTCTCAGGGCGAGGTTGGGTACACTCGGAGAGCCCCGTGGTATTCCTGTAGGCAGCCGACTTCCAACCGCTCCTTTTGAAGTGCCTCGATAGCCTCAACGGCAGCGCGAGCCCCCGTCAGCGTCGTGATGCACGGGACGCGATACTGCACGGCGGCACGACGAATCGAACGGTCATCGTAGAAAGAGGCGCGTCCAAGTGGCGTGTTGATGATGAGATGGATATGCCGACTCTTAATGAGATCCACGACGTTCGGGCGTCCCTCGTTCACCTTATAGACGAATCGAGCCTCAAGGCCTGCACGCCGCAAGGCATCGCGCGTCCCCCGCGTGGCGATCAGTTCGAATCCGAGCTCCTGCAGGCGTCGCGCGATGGGGATCACGTTGGCTTTGTCATTATCGTTGACGCTGATGAAGGCCGTCCCTTGGCGCGGGAGATGGGTTCCGGCCCCATATTGGGCCTTGAGGAAGGCACTGCCGAACGTCGAGGCGACTCCCATGACCTCCCCTGTCGAGCGCATCTCCGGTCCCAGAATCGGATCCACGCCGGGAAACCGTGCGAAGGGAAAGACGGGCGTTTTGACATAAAACCGATCGACTTTCAGCTCGTCGGGGAGACGAAACTCGTCCAGCCGATGGCCGACCATAAGCAGAGCCGCGATCTTGGCGAGCGGGACGCCCGTCGCCTTGCTCACAAATGGGACGGTGCGCGAAGCTCGCGGGTTCACTTCGAGGACATACACGGTTCCGTCTTTGATGGCGTACTGGACATTCATCAGGCCGATGACGTGCAAGGCCTCGGCCAAACGTCGCGTGTACCGGCGAATCGTCTCCAGGTGTTCGGCCGGGATCATGTACGGCGGGAGCACGCACGAGCTATCGCCGGAGTGAATCCCCGCCTCCTCGATATGCTCCTGAATCCCCGCGATCACACACCGCGTGCCATCGGCGAGCGCGTCCACATCCACTTCAAAGGCATCCTCCAGGAAACGGTCAATCAGAACGGGATGCGCGGGAGAGGCTTCGACGGCATCCCGCATGTACCGCTCCAACGCGCGCTCATCATAGACGATCACCATGGCGCGGCCCCCGAGCACGTAACTCGGTCGGACGAGAACAGGGTATCCGATGCGCGCCGCGATGCGTTTGGCCTCTTCGACGCTTGTCGCCGTTCCGCTCTCAGGCTGCGGAATATTCAGCTCGCGCAGGAGATGACCGAAACGCTCGCGATCCTCGGCCAGATCTATGGATTCGGGTGACGTGCCGATAATGCGCACGCCCGCGCGCCAGAGTTTCATGGCGAGATTGAGGGGCGTTTGCCCCCCGAATTGCACGATCACCCCATCGGGGCGCTCCCGCTCGTAGATATTCATGACATCTTCGAACGTGAGCGGCTCGAAATACAACCGATCGGACGTGTCGTAATCGGTCGAAACCGTCTCGGGATTGCAATTGACCATGATCGTCTCATATCCGTCCTCACGCAGGGCGAAGGCCGCGTGACAGCAGCAGTAGTCGAACTCGAGGCCCTGCCCGATGCGATTGGGGCCGCTCCCCAGGATCATGATCTTGCGCCGAGACGTGGGCGGAGCTTCGTCCTCCTCTTCGTAGGTCGAATAGAGATAGGGCGTATAGGATTCGAATTCCGCCGCGCAGGTGTCCACGCACTTGAAGACCGGGCGAAGGCCGAGCTCCAGGCGCTTTTGACGCACGGCCTCGTCGGTCGTCCCCCAGAGATCGGCCAGACGCGCATCCGAGAGGCCCAGGCGTTTGGCGCGCCGCAGATCCTCGCGCGTCGCTGTCGCGAGCGTCTTGGTGCGCAAGCGCCGTTGTTCTTCGATGATCTCGCGAAGCTGCGACAAGAACCAGGGATCAATCTGGGTCAGCTCGTGAACCTGCTCGATGCTCCATCCGCGGTCCAAAGCGTAACGAATGTAGTTGATGCGCTCGGGCGTTGGGACCCGCAACCGGTGCCGCAGCTCGTCCTCCGACACCTCGTGATCAAAACGGAAGAGGCGACCGGTCTCCAACGATCGAAGCCCCTTCAGGAGCGCCTCCTTGAACGTCCGTCCGATAGCCATGACCTCTCCCACGGACTTCATCTGCGTCGTCAGCGTGGGATCAGCCGCCGGGAACTTCTCGAACGCCCATCGCGGGATCTTCACGACGACATAATCAATGGTGGGCTCGAAGCTCGCCCGCGTCTTCCGCGTGATATCGTTGGGGATCTCATCGAGCGTGTATCCGACGGCGAGCTTGGCCGCGATCTTCGCGATAGGGAATCCCGTCGCCTTCGAGGCGAGAGCGGAGGAGCGGGAGACGCGAGGATTCATCTCGATGACGCGCAACTCACCAGTCTTCGGATGGACGGCGAATTGGATGTTGGAACCGCCTGTCTCCACCCCCACCTTCCGGATCACGGCAATGGCCGCATCGCGCAGGCGCTGATACTCTCGATCGGTGAGCGTCTGCGCCGGCGCGACGGTGATCGAATCCCCCGTGTGAATTCCCATCGGATCGAAGTTCTCAATCGAGCAGATGATGACGACGTTGTCGGCGAGGTCGCGCATGACCTCCAACTCATACTCCTTCCATCCGAGGATGGACTCTTCTACGAGAACTTTGTGGATGGGCGAGGCCTCAAGCCCCCGCTCGACGATCTCTCGGAATTCCTCATCGTTATAGGCGATCCCACCGCCTGTCCCCCCGAGCGTGAAGCTCGGACGAATGACGATGGGATATTCCAGACCGGCCGCGACCTCCCACGCTTCCTCCAGCGAAGAGGCGAAGCCGGCGCGCGGCATCTCCAGGCCGATCTCCTCCATCGCCTGCTTGAAGAGCCGCCGATCTTCCGCGATGCGAATCGCCGACAAGTTCGCGCCGATCAATCGCACACCGTATGCGTCCAACACTCCGCGTTCGGCCAGTGCGACCGCCAGATTCAATCCCGTTTGCCCACCAACGGTCGGCAGCAACGCATCGGGCCGCTCCCGCTCGATGATCGCGGTGAGGACGTCCACCGTCAACGGCTCAATGTACGTCCGGTCAGCGAATTCGGGATCGGTCATGATCGTCGCCGGATTCGAGTTCACAAGAATGACCGTGTATCCCTCACTGCGCAGCGCCTTGCAGGCTTGCGTCCCCGAATAGTCGAACTCGCACGCCTGTCCGATGACGATCGGTCCCGATCCGATAATGAGAATCTTCTCGATATCCGTCCGCTTCGGCATGGCCCTGTTCGTGAAAGGAGTAGTATGGCGCATCCTCGCGCGAGCCAGCAAGACCAGGGTGTTCGTGACATTCCCGGTTGACAACCCCTGGCATTTTGTGCTATCTAGTGGCGCTGCCGTGAAGAATGTCGAAGCGCCGGTTGTTGTCTTTTTTTCTCGAGGTGTGATGCTGATGCAGGAGTGAGGACAATGTGGCAACGGATCCTCAGCGGACTCATTGGGATACAGCTTGGCCTCCTTTCACTCTCAGGTGTTCCTGTGTCGGCCGGGGAGGACCAGAGCCCTGAAGCCTCTGCCTCACAAGAGACAGCGCCCGCGGAGACCTCCTCCTTCTTGGCGCAAGACTCTCAGCTGCGCGCCCTCATACAGCGCGCCGAATCCTTCTTTCGACAGGGGGAAGCTGCCTATCGCCGAGGGGATCTCGTGCGCACGCGAGAGATGTTCGATCGCGCCGTGGATACAATTCTCGAGGCCCGCGTGAATGTATCCGCCGACCCAGGACTATGGGCGTACTACCGCTCCTTGATCGGACGGATCCACGCCTATCAGCTCGAAGCCGCCCTGCAAGGAGCAGAGTTTCGCCAACAGTACGAGCCCTCGCTGCTTGAAGAGCTGGCGAAGATCGAGTTGGGAGAAGAAGACATCAAGGCAGGCGAGCGCGAGACCGAGGAGATTGCCCTCGACTTCCCGGTGACGATCACGCCGGAGGTCCGACAGTTCATCCACTATTTCACACGAAATCCCAAAGGCCGGGCGACAATGGAGCTCGGGCTGCGGCGCGCCGGGCGATATCTGGAGATGGCGCGGCGTATCTTTCAAGAGGAAGGTGTCCCGCTGGATCTTGTCTGGCTGGCTCAGGCGGAGAGCAATTGGCGCCCCCATGCGCGCTCTCCTATGAATGCGCAGGGGATCTGGCAATTCATCCCGGGGACGGGAGCGAAGTACGGATTGCGACAGACACAGTGGCTCGACGAACGCTCGGGCTTGGAGCAACCAACGCGGGCGGCTGCCCGCTATTTGAAGTTCCTCTACGAGCGATACCTCGATTGGTCTCTGGCCCTGGCCGCCTATAACTGCGGAGAGGCGACCGTGGATCGGGCGATTGCGGCTTCCGGATATGCCGATTTCTGGTATTTGCATCGGAATCGGCTCCTGCCGGCCGAGACCCGCAATTATGTCCCGATCATCCTGGCGATCATTGCCATCGCCAAGAATCCGACTCGCTATGGCTTCACCGATCTCGAGCCGGAGCCGACGCTCGAATATGAGACCGTGCCGGTCGAAGGACCTGTGGATCTGCGACTGATCGCCGAGGCTGTGGGCACGACGCCCGAGCATCTTCGAGACCTCAATCCGGAGCTGAAGCGCGGATACATTCCGCTCGGCGAAACCTACGCGGTCCGTGTGCCGGTGGGAACGGGCGAGCAATTGAGCGCGCTTCTGGCACGCGTGCCTGTCGGACAGCGGGAGGCCTGGCGCATTCATAGCGTCGCGGAGGGAGAGACGCTTCAAAGCATCGCCGAAGAGCACCGCGTGAGCGCCGAGGAGATCGCGCGGGTGAACGATCTGGATACAGTGGCGAGGCTTTCGGCAGGCATGCGACTGATCGTTCCTGTGGCACAACGCCGGCCTCCGGAGCGAGTACCGGGAGTTGAGCTGGTGCGGCTCTCACTGGTGCGCGTGACGGTGCATGTGCGTCCGGGCGATACGCTCTCGCGCATTGCCGCCCGCTATGGCATCTCCGTTCGCGAGGTCGCGCGCCTTAACGGCCTGAGCCCACGGGCGAGATTGCGCGCCGGCCAGACACTAGTCCTCACTCTCCCTTCGGATCGGGTGAGGAAGTCGAGCTCCTCGAGAGCTTCTCTTGCTGCTCGGCATCGGCGTCGCCTCACCCATCGCGTGCGTCCCGGGGACACGCTCAGTGAGATCGCTACTCGGTACGATGTGAGCCTCACCGATCTTCGCCGGTGGAATCGTCTCTCGAGCGACCTCATCAAGCCTGGTCAGACGTTGGTGATCTATCCGCAGTAGGGCGCTCGCTTAGGAGATAGAAGCTCCCCCATCAAGACACCGACGCACGGCCTGTGCGAGCGAGCGGATATCGTAAGGCTTGAGCAAGAGCCCATCGGCCATTTCCCAAGGGAAATCCGCGAGCCGGTCCTTCGATCCATAGCCCGTCATCACGAGAATCCGCACCTCTGGAGCGATCCGACGTAACTCCCGGAGCACCTGCTCCCCACTCATTTCCGGCAGGACGAGGTCCAAAAGGACCAGCCGAATGTCCTCCCGATGTCGAGCGTAGACTTCAAGGGCTTCCGGACCCCGTTGCGCTGTGAGGACGCGATAGCCGAGCCGTTCGAGGAGCTCGCGTCCGAGTTTCAAGATCACCGGATCGTCTTCGATCACAAGCAGCGTTTCGCCCCCTCCTTGAGGGACCTTGTCTTCCTCTTCCGCTTCCGCGTCCGTGCTCGATTCCTCGGCAATAGGCCAGAAAATGTGAAAGCTCGTCCCACGGCCGGGTTCGCTTTCGACCTCGATCCACCCCTCGTAGGAGTGAACGATCTCCTGAACGATCGCCAGCCCAAGACCTGTGCCCCTTCCCGCTTCTTTCGTCGTGAAGAAAGGCTCGAAAATGCGGGGCAGGATATCGGGGGCGATCCCCGTTCCGGTGTCGCTGATAGTCAGGCAGGCATAAGGGCGCGAATGAACACGTGTGCGAGAAGGAACAGGAAAAACTTCGGGAACTATACGCTTGGTGTGAAGGCGCAGGCGCCCACCCTGCGGCATAGCATCGCGCGCATTGACAACGAGGTTGAGCAGAACTTGCTGAAAGTGAGTCGCCTCTACATCCACGATGATCTCTCCAGGAGCGAGCTCGAGCTCCATCTCGATGTTCTCTGGAATCATGCGACGCAGCACCGCGGCGAAGTCCCGTAGCAGAGCGTGCATCGAACAGGGCCGCTTGGAGGCTCCCTCCGGACGGCTCAGCAGGAGTAAATGCTGCACCAGGTCGCGCGCTCGACGGCTCAGGGTGAGAACCTGGCGCAGACAGAGGGCGATTTCATCCGTATCCCCTTGTGCGGGTCCCAGGTGCGTGAGCGCCAACTCCGTGAAGCCCAGGATACCCGTGAGCAGATTGTTGAAATCATGGGCCACGCCGGCCGTCAGCGCTCCAAGCGATTCCATCCGCTGAGCATGAAGCAGCCTCCGCCGAAGCTCTTGAATGGCCTCCTCCTGGAGGCTTCGCTCCAACTCCCCGGCGACACATGATCCAATGACGTCCACCATGGCGGACTCGGCCCGAGTGAGGCTCCGGGGTTCAGTGGCATAAAGGGCTAGGACGCCAAGGACTTCGCCGTTTCTATGGCTCACAAGAGGTACTCCCCAGCAGCTCTCCGCTTTCCACGTCTGAAGGATCTCATCCTGCGGAAAGAGCATCCACGCTTTCTGCCTACAGCCGTAGGGATGCCCCTCATCGAGGATCCGTTCGATCACCGTTCCCGGTATGGGAAGAGTTCCACCGCACTCAACGAGACCGTTGCGATACAAGCTCAGGATCCGCAGTTGCTCCCTTCCCTCTTCGCATCGACCCAGAAGAACCAGTGGGATATTGAGCAACTCAGCAAGCACCGTCACTACGTGCTCGAAGAATCCTTGCCCCCGGTGCCGGACCATGGCCTCGTGAACGCGCATAAGAATCTTCACTTCTGGCGCATGCTCGTTCATAGACGACCTCATGTTACCGCTTGTTTGCCGAAGGGCTCATTTCTTACACAGCCCGAGGCTCTTCTCTCCGACTTCCGATCAGGATCGTTCCCTCCCGGGATCGTTGCGCTCACACCATCTTCCGGATCACTGGCTGGAAGTGAGGATCTCCGCCAGTTGGATCGGTGCGACATTTCCCCCACTCAGGAGGACAACAGTTGGGCCCTTGGGACTCACCCGCCCTGAACGCAGGGCAGCGACACCGACGGCTCCTGAAGGCTCGACAACGAGCTTCTCTTCGCGCGCGAGCCAAGCGACGGCCTCTGCGACCTCCTCGTCAGAGACCAGCGCGATATCGTCCACATATCGCTGAATGAGCGAGAACATGAGCGTTCCCGGACGCGTGGCCGTTAAGGCGTCGCAGATCGTACGGACCTCTGGGATCGTGACGATCGTCCCGGCTTTGAACGAAAGATATGTGGCCTGAGAGCCTTCCGGTTGAACGCCGATGACGGAGGCGCGGGGATTCCGTTCCTTCAGAGCAAGCGCAACGCCGGCGATCAGCCCTCCGGTGCTGATGGGCACGAGGACCGTCGGCGTTTCGGAGAGTTGCTCCAGGATCTCCGCTCCGATCGTCCCATGCCCGATGACGACATGGGGATCCTCCAGATGGTTAATGGCGATGAGACCGCGCTCGGCCTGCAGTCGGTGTAGCATTTCAAACCGCGCTTCGAAGCGGTCTTCACACCAGACGATCTCCCCGCCGAAGCGAGCTGTGCGCTCCGCCTTAAAGGGTGACGTTCGGCGCATCATCACCAGGACGGTGGAGATGCCCAGCCGGCGGCCCATATAGGCGAAAGCTGCGGCGAAATTCCCCGATGAAGTGAGCGCGACGCCGCGGCGCCGCGCGTCCTCGCCCAAGCGGTGGAGCACGGTAAATGCCGCGCGGGCCTTATAACTGCCCGTGACCTGCAGGTTCTCGCACTTCAACCAGATCGGATGGCCGAGCGCAGCCGACAGCTCTTCACTCTTCAGCAGTGGCGTTTGCCGAATAAAGGTCGGAAGCTCGGCGCGCGCCTGCTCAATCTCTGTCCACGTGATCTCGCCCATCGCTCTCCTCCGGCGCGCTGATTATACCACATCGGGTCGGGGAACTTGCCCACCGCCTCAGGCGTAAGTATGCTTGGCTCGGATCAATGAGGGGAGACTTTCACAGGAAGGGATGTGATCGTCGAAGCCGGGCTCGGAACGCCCGGCAAGGAGGGATACCCAATGCGTATAAGAACGCTTCGCCTTGTCGCAACCATCCTCTCGTTCGCTGTCACAGCGGCAGCCCAGGGGTCGAAGCCGGTCCGGGTTGCCCTCACAGACGTGCGCTTGGACAACGGCCTGCGGGTGATCCTGGTCGAGGATCATAGCGCACCGGTCGTCTCGCTGTGCGTCACCTACAATGTGGGATCGCGCAATGAACGGCCGGGACGGACGGGATTCGCTCATCTCTTCGAGCACATGATGTTCCAGGGCTCGGAAAACGTCGGCAAAGGCGAACACTTCCTCCTGATCTTCAATACCGGCGGGACGATGAACGGAACGACCAATGAGGAGCGCACAAACTACTTTCAGACGGTTCCGGCCAATCAGCTCGATCTCGTGTTATTTCTGGAGGCCGATCGCATGCGAAGTCTCGATGTCAGTCAGCAGAACCTCGACAACCAGCGACAGGTCGTGCAGGAGGAACGTCGGCTTGGTGTGGACAATCAGCCCTATGGGCGAAGCCGAGAGAAGATGCAGGAATTGCTCTACGATAGCTTCGCTTACAAGCATTCGGTCATTGGCTCCATGGAGGACCTCAATGCGGCGACACTGGACGATGTCCGCGAATTCTTCCGCACCTACTATGCGCCGAACAATGCTGTGCTGACACTTGTGGGAGCTTTCAAGACGGAGGAAGCGCTGGCGAAGATCCGAAAGTATTTCGGGGGAATCCCTCGGCAGCCCGATCCGCCGCCGGTTGAGGTGACCGAGTCCGAACTGACAGCCGAACGACGCGCGACGGTCGAGGACCCGCTGGCGCGGCTGCCGCGCTTGGACATCGCGTACAAGACCGTGCCGGGGAACACGCCGGATTTCTACGCTCTTCAGGTTCTGGCCAATGTCCTCCACGGCGGACAAAGCTCGCGGCTCTATCAAAAGCTCGTGCGGGAGAAGGAGCTGGTGACAAGCGTCTCGGGATTCGTGGACGAGAAGCGCGGTCCCGGGGGGTTTTATATCACGGCGACTCTGCGACCGGGGAAGAGCGTGGAAGACGTCGAAGCGATCATTGCCGAAGAGATCGAGCGGGTGCAGCGCGAGCCTATCGCCGATTGGGAGCTGACGAAAGCGAAGAAAACGGCGCGTCGTGCATTCATCGCGGCGATTGCCGGCTCGCTCTCGCGCGCTATCCTGCTCGGCCAGTATGCGGTCTATTACAATGATCCGCAGCTGATCAACACGCGGCTCGATCGGATCATGGCCGTCACCAAAGAGGACGTGCAGCGCGTGGCCCAGCGGTATCTGCGCCCGAAGAATCGCGCCGTTGTCGTCACGATCCCCAAGGCCATGGCGCTGCCGACATCCGGTCAGGAGGGGAAACTATGATGCGCACTCGGACGCAGATCCTTTCGCTGTGGGCGATATGTGTGCTCTTCTGTTCCTGGGGGAGGGCACAAGGTCCAGGCGGGCCACAACTGCCCGGTCCATCCGTGAAGGGCGTGGTGATCAAGGGCAAGGCGCCCATCGCGCGCGATATCCTTCGCGTACGTCTGCCCCGGCCTCGGGAGGCAAAGCTCAGAAACGGACTGGAGGTCATACTCCTTGAAGACCACCGCACGCCGACGTTCTCGATGCACATGGTGGTCTTAAGCGGCGGATTGGCCGATCCTCCCGATCAGCGCGGTCTGGCACAATTCACAGCGACGCTTCTGCGCGAAGGGACGAAGCGGCGCACGAGTCGGCAGATCGCCGAACAGTTGGATACGCTCGGAGCGACGCTGAGCGCTACAAGCGATTTCTCTTCGCTGACGAGCGTCGTCAGCATCTCCGGATTGGTCGAGGACCTCGACGACGTGCTCGATCTCTTCGCCGATATCATCCGAAATCCCACGTTCCCGCCCGAAGAAGTGGAGCGGTACAAGACGCGGATGCTCGCGCAACTGCAGCTTCAACGGACGATCCCCCAGCTCCTGGCTCAGGAGCGGCTCAATCGCGCGCTCTATGGAGAGCATCCGGCCGGATGGACGATACCTCCCGCGGACTCTCTTCGACGGCTCACCTCGGAAGCCCTCGCTCGCTTTCACGCGACGCACTATCGTCCGAACAATGCCTTTTTGGCCGTCGTCGGCGATGTGACGCTCACCGAGCTTCTTCCCAAGATCGAGCGGTTCTTCGGTGATTGGGAGCCGGCTGAACCCCCGCGCGTGACGATCCCTTCAGCGGTGCCGCCCTCAGAGCGGAGAGTTTATCTCGTACACCGGCCGGGATCGGTGCAAACCGTCGTGCAACTGGGCGTGCTGGGGATCACGCGCACGGATCCGGATTATTTCGCCCTGCTTGTGGCGAATCGCATCCTCGGAGGAGGACCCACCGGACGCCTCTTCCTGAATCTGCGGGAAGACAAGGGATATACCTACGGGGCGTACAGCACCTTCACCAGCTCGAAGTTCCGCGGCGCTTGGAGTGCGGGAGCTGAAGTCCGAACCGAGGTGACCGAAGGGGCGATGCGAGAGTTCTTCTTCGAGCTGCAGCGGCTGCGCGAGGAGTTGGTTCCGACCGAAGAGCTGGAGAACGCCAAGCGCGCTCTTGTGGGACGCTTCGCCCTCTCGCTGGAGAATCCTCAGGAGCTGTTGCAAAATATCATCACGCAGAGGATCTACAACCTGCCGGCCGATTACTGGGACACGTATCCGCAAAAGGTTTCTGCTGTCACGGCTCGCGATGTGCAGCGGGTGGCGCAAAAGTATCTCGATCTCACGCGCGTGCAGATCGTCGCCGTCGGAGATGCGCAGCGCATCCGTGATATTCTGGCTCAGTATGGGCCGCTCGAGATCCTGGATGCGGAAGGCCGCCCCATCTCAGCGCTCAACTGAGACGCGGATGACCGAAACGCGAGGGTGTCCCCTGTCCCACAGTCGGGGCATACGGCTGCCGGTGGGGTTTGAGATCGTGCGCAAAAGCGAACGCTACACCGACCCGAAAGATTGCAAGCAAAAGCGCCGCTCCGACAAGAGCAAGAACGAATCTTGGGCGATCTCCTTGACCAGGCCGTGAGAAACCGAATTCCGTTCAAATATGTGCTTAAGCGCAGTCTGGTATGCATCGGCGGAAAACATGAATTTTGTCAAACTCACCCTCGGAAAGGAGTTCGTCAGACGGCTGAAAGCCAATCGCAAAGTGGCCTTGAGTGAGAAAGCCAAGCGGCAGGGACGTTACCAGACGCTGGAACTGGAAGCGATGAAACCTGTCAGGGTGTATCTGGAGGGGGTGGGATTTCCGCTGCTGCTCCTCAAACGAGTCTTCACCAACGAAGAGGGTTCGACAGGCATCCACTATCTGGTCACCAGCGAGACCACCGTGGATGGTGACGGGATGGCCAAAATCTATCACAAACGATGGAACGTGGAACCCTCTCACAAGTCGCTCAAACAGAATGCCTCGTTGGAGAAGTCGCCCCCTCAAACCGTGACGACCCAGACCACCCATTTCTTTGTGGCCTTGTGTGGTTACATCAAACTCGAACTGCTCAAAGGCAACACCAAACTCAATCATTTTGCGCTCAAGTCCAAACTCTATTTGCGCGCTATTCACTCTTACGGCTGCCCTACGGCAACTCAACCCTGCTCAACTCGTTGCGTAAGGTGAGGGATTTGAAACAAAATATGGACCGACCTCGATGAGTGTGTCGAAATTTCTGAGTGCCACGAAGATGGATAAAACCTTGGCAATGCCGGATGAGTTACGTACGTTCTGGAGCATGCCGGCTGCGGACGTGCTGTCGGCACTTCAATCGTCGCCCAGAGGTCTTGCGGAAGATACTGCCGCCGAACGTCTCGCCCGCATCGGGCCAAACGTGCTCGGCGAGCGCAAACGCTCCGATGCGCTGATGCTTTTGCTTCGGCAGGTTACGAGCCCTCTCGTCTTGCTCCTCATCGCTGCAGCAGTTCTATCGTTCGCCCTGCAAGACCGCACCGACGCGATCATCATCCTGGGGATTGTAGGCGTAAGCGCGCTGCTCAGCTTCTGGCAGGAACGCGGCGCCGCCAAGGCGATTGAAAAGCTATTAGCGACGGTTGAGGTGAAAGCCTCCGTACTGCGCGACGGACGCCAGACAGAGGTTTCCGTTGACGAATTGGTACCGGGTGATGTGGTGCTGCTCTCCGCAGGCTCCATTATCCCAGCGGACTGCCTCCTACTGACCGCGCAAGATTTGTTTGTGGATGAGGCCGCGCTCACCGGAGAGAGTTTTCCGGTAGCGAAGACTCCCGGCACAATACCCCCGGATGCACCGCTTGCCCGGCGTCCCAACGCCCTCTTTTTTGGGACGCACGTGGTCAGCGGCAGCGGACAGGCTGTCGTCGTGCACACCGGGAAGGCGACGGAATTCGGGGCGATTGCTGCGCGGATGCGCCTTCGCCCACCCGAAACGGAGTTTGAGCACGGGGTGCGCCGTTTCGGCTATCTGCTGATGGAAATCACGCTCCTGCTGGTGATGGCTATCTTCGCCTTCAACGTCTATCTCCATCGACCAGTGCTCGACTCCTTCCTCTTCGCGCTGGCGCTGGCAGTAGGGCTGACGCCACAGTTGTTGCCCGCCATCATCAGCGTGAATTTAGCGACTGGCGCGCGCCGGATGGCCGCCCAGAAGGTGATCGTGAAACGGCTGGCTGCGATAGAGAACTTCGGCAGTATGAACGTGCTTTGTTCAGACAAGACGGGCACTCTCACCGAGGGCAAGGTGCGCCTCCAAGCTGCCCTAAACGTGAAAGGAAACGAAAGTGAACGTGTGCTCTTTTATGCTTTTTTGAACGCGGCGTATGAGACGGGGTTCAGCAATCCGATTGACGAGGCCATCCGCTCGCATAAGGTGTTCCCTCTGGACGGCTGGCGCAAGCTAGATGAAGTGCCTTATGATTTCATTCGCAAGCGTCTGAGCGTGCTGGTTGAGAACGACGGGCGAGTCATCCTGATCACGAAGGGTGCGGTGCCATCCATACTTGACGTTTGCACCGTAGCCGAACTGGCAGAGGGCAACTTAGTCCCGATGGTTGAGGTGCGAGCAGAAATTGAACGGCGCTATGCGGCTCTCAGTGCCGATGGCTATAGAACTCTGGGCGTTGCCATCCGCGAGGTCGGAACACCAGGGACGATCGACCGAGACTCCGAGCGCGACATGACCTTCCTGGGACTCCTTGCATTTGCGGATCCTCTAAAGCTGGGGATAGCCGACATCGTGAAGACACTGAGTCAGTTAGGTGTGCGGCTCAAGGTAATCACGGGGGATAACGCCTTGATCGCCGCCCGCGTGGGCGCCCAGGTTGGGCTGTCCCATCCCCGGGTCCTGACCGGTCCCGAGGTGCATGCATTGAGCGATGAGGCTTTGCCGGTCGCTGCGACGGAAATAGATATCTTTGCTGAAGTGGAACCCAACCAGAAGGAGCGGATCATCCGTGCTCTGCGCAAGGCCGGGCACGTGGTGGGCTATATGGGTGACGGGATCAACGATGCTCCCGCGCTCCACGCGGCGGACGTCTCCATCTCGGTGCAAGGAGCGGTAGACGTGGCGAAGGAAGCAGCCGATATCGTTCTCCTGGAGCGGGACCTCGCAGTGCTGGAGGCAGGGGTACGCGAGGGGCGCCGCACGTTCGCCAACACGCTCAAGTACGTCTTCATGGCGACCAGCGCCAATTTCGGCAATATGTTCAGTATGGCCGGCGCCTCGCTGTTGCTTCCGTTCCTGCCGCTACTGCCAAAACAGATCTTGCTGACGAACCTGTTGACGGATGTTCCGGAGTTGACGATCTCTTCTGATCGGGTGGATGCTGACTGGATAGAGCGACCACGCCGCTGGGACATCGGCTTTATCCGCAGGTTCATGCTTACGTTCGGGCTCGTCAGCTCCGTCTTCGACTACTTGACGTTCGGTGTGCTGCTCTGGCTACTGCATGCGGGGCCAGCAGAGTTTCGGACCGGATGGTTCGTGGAGTCCGTGGTTTCTGCGACGCTGATTGTACTTGTGGTGCGCACTCGCGGGAGCTTTCTTCGCAGTCAGCCGGGGCGCGCGCTGTTGGCTGCGACGCTGGCGGTGGCGGCCGCGACGGTAGTAGTCCCCTACACTCCGCTTGGTGCGGCCTTCGGCTTCGTCCCGTTACCACCGCTCTTTCTGGGCCTGATGGGGTTGATCGTGATGGGTTATGTTGTGAGTGCAGAGTTGGCGAAGCGCTGGTTCTACAGGAGTGTCCACCGTTGACCAGGTTGCTGTATTCCATCACACTGTGTACAGCGACACTGAGATTCACACGTCGCCTCCTCATCATGCCGCCTAAAACAGCATACGGAGGACAGCGCGCTTCGCCGGTAAGCCTTTAGGCACGCAGTGGAGGAATAAAACTGGTCCCAGCTTGCCGAGGTCGGTCCCGCAGTCATTGCACCAAGCTTTCCTGCACTGCTTCGATGGACGTATCCCTTGCACCCCAAGGTGTGTCCTGATATTCCGTCCCTTTGGAGTCTCAAAAGAGTACTCTTGGGGTGTCTACCAAGATGAGCTCTTTTTGTTCCAGCATCGGCGAAAGATGGGGTGTGGAGTTAGTAAGCACCACACCCCAAGTCAAAAGCATTCGAGTCGTCAGTTGCTTGATCCGTGTTTCGCTGTAAACAACGTTCCAAGTTGCACAAGGGCTGAAATGCCAACAAGTACATAAACGATCCGTGCGAGAGCGCTACCGGCCCCAAACAGAGTCGCTACCAAATCAAAGTTAGCGACGCCAACCAAACCCCAGTTCAGTCCGCCAACGACTATCAAAATCAAGGTCAAAGTGTTCAATGCCTTCATGTTTCCCTCCATACCGGCTGTGAGCCGTATGTCTATTTTGATCCCCCCACTCCATGGCGAGGAGGCTGCGATTATACCTCCGCGTGCGAAGTCAAGACAAGCCCGCGCGGCGATTGCCGGCGCGACCCAATGACAGCATACCGTCGACGAGGCTGCGCACCGCCGGTGAACCGACGCGTTCGGTCGACAACCGGAGACTTCCATGTCAGCGCGAACAACTCGCAGTCAAATCAGAGTGGGCTTGGCAGTTGGCTTCTCTTAGTGTCTGCTGTTGGATCAGCAGCGTCTATTCAGCAGACAAACCGCGGCCGCGTTCGGCAGCTATATTATAGACCAGGAGCGATGGCTGCGAAGTCGCGTCCCCTGTCCCGCGCTGGAGCCGACGACGCTGGGCACGACGCATGTGCGCCACGGCTCAGCGCGCAACGTTAGGCATTTGTTCTACCATACTTGACGTGGTAATATGAGGGTTGGAGGTAACCTATGATTAAAACGGTCGAAGCTATGGTTGATGAGAATGGCAATGTTCGTTTGCTCGAACCAGTACAACTGGCTGCCGCATGTCGAGCGCTTGTCACCATATTAGAGGACGAACCGGCGATGAGGGTTCCTGAAACCGCGTTATTGAGTGAGCCTGCACTCGCTGAGGACTGGGATCGGCCGGAGGAGGACGCTGCTTGGTCACACCTACAACGGGTGCGATAGTTTTAGTGCCATTTCCTTTCTCTGATTTGTCTCAGGCAAAGTTGCGTCCTGCTATTGTACTTGCAGATGCTGGCCGAGGGGACTGGATTCTATGTCAAGTTACTAGCAAGCCGTATGGAGACCCTAAGGCAGTCCAACTTTACTGATTTGGATTTGGTTTCAGGAGCATTGCAAGTTGTGAGCTATGCTCGACCGGGAAAGTTGTTGACGGCCAACCGCAACCTAACGGTCGCACAAGTAGCTCTTCTAAAACCGGAATTATTCAAAAAGGTTGTTGAAGCAATTGTGGACATCCTGCATGCTAGTCTCCATGATGGTTTTGAACGCTCAGAAGTGCCTAACAAGTTGCTCCAACCGAAAACTTGCTGGCGCTCGTTTGGGCGGCTGAGCTTTTTCGTTAGCGGGCACCAAGCTGTCGAATCACGTAACCAAACAAAAGGAGGGCGTCAGCCATGCCTAAGTTCGTAATCGAGAGAGAGATTCCCGGTGCTGGGAAGCTATCGCCTCAGGAGTTGCAGGCCATCTCACAGAAGTCGTGCAGCGTCTTGAAGGAAATGGGTCCGCAGATCCAGTGGGTTCAGAGCTACGTCACGGACGACAAGATCTACTGCGTATACATTGCCCCAAACGAAGAGGCGGTGCGCGAGCACGCGAAGCAAGGCGGGTTCCCCGCCAACAAGGTGTCACGAGTGTGGTCGGTGATCGATCCGACCACCGCTGAGTAGGAGTGGACCGCATTGGGCTGCTGAAGTGGCCAGAGCGCCCGCTAATCAATAGTTTGGCGGACAAGTGATGGCAGGGCAGTCATAATACGCAACACGGAGGAGAATCGATGGTGAAAGGTGCGGGTGTGTTTCGAGGGCTTGACACAGTGCTCGTGCGCGTTCGGAACATTGATCTAGCGAAGCGCTGGTATCTGGAGAAGCTTGGATTGGCCGAGCCATACTTTGATCCGGCGGAACGACTTGCTGTCTTCGACCTCGGTGGGACTACAAGCCTGACTCTCTGGGAACTGAAGCCAGGCGAGACGCTGTGCTCTCCTGACCACGCGAGGACGTTTCCGATCTTCTCAGTCGCGGATGCGCGCGAGACAGCGACCCTGCTACGAGAACGTGGTGTCGATGTCGGACAAGTGGTCAATAGCGGGGGCGTAACGTACTTCACGTTTAAGGACCTTGACGGCAATCTCCTCGAGGCCTGCCAAGTTCACTGAGGAGGTTGCGCGCACGTGTGGAGGGTGCTCTCGAGGACTCCCGGCGAGTCTGCGGCGCTTGACAAGCCGCCGAAGAACCGGTTGCAGCGGACGGTCCGCTGGGCGGCCCGCCGCTGAACCGGAGCGTTAGGCACTCTTGAATGGAGTCGAGATGGCATCAGCACTGTATGGCGCTCTTCTCGGAGTTGTGTGGGTCGTGCTCACGACGTTCGTCCCGCAACCGGCGGATGCGATCATCTTTTGGAGCCTCATCTGCATCCAGTTGGCGTGGGGTGCGCTGATCTGTTGGCGTCGAACAGGCCTTCCGTTTGCGACGGCAGCAATGATCGAAGGATCGGTCGTGTCTGCGGGTCTCGTCGTTGTGGCGCTGATCGGGCAGCCGTTTCCAAACCTCGCGCTGGCATCATGGGTCCTCTTCGGTTGCGTGGCGGCGGTCGGGCCCTTGTTCCTGCTCATCGAATCGCGTGTGAACCCAGAAAAATGGCGGGAGTGGAAGCGGCACATGGAAACCACGACGCTATGGGAGATTGTTACCGGGCGCCATATACCTGACCTTCGAAAAAGCGGCGCCTAACTTGCCGTGCAGCCGACGGCGACGCCTGGCATGACGAGCGCCGCCGCGGCTAGCGTTCCCCCGACCGCCTGCGGTCGGGGGGAACGGGGTGGCGGATGAGCTGCGCTGGTCGCGACCGCCTGCGGCGGCCGAACCAGCGGATGGAACCGATGGCCCTGCGGGCCCCGGCTCATCCGTCCCCCACAATGGTGGCATTCTCACGATGACTTCGCGAAGCCCCCGCAGAATCCTTCAGTACGAACATCGCTCCCAGCCCCTCCTGCCGCGCCGATTGTTCATTAAGCGCGTCATCAATCACGGCCTGCTTGCACTCGCTGTCGTAGGCGTGTCATTAGCCATCGGTGTCCTCGGGTATCGCGCCTTCGCAGGTCTCTCGTGGATCGACGCTCTCATGAACGCAGCCATGATCCTGGGCGGAATGGGCCCAGTCAATCCCATCTCAACAGTTGCGGGGAAGCTCTTCGCATCCTTCTACGCCCTCTATGCGGGCGTTGCCTTTCTGGCAATCGCGGCTGTCTTGATCGCCCCGTTCGCGCATCGACTTCTTCACACGCTTCACCTGGAAGCCTTCGGTGAAGACGGATGAGGCTAACACATCATTGCAGCCCGCGCGCGCCTGCGGCTCGCGCGGCTGAATTCATTCGTTGGGCGGCATTCCAGATGCCTGAGGAGGAGCGTGATGAACGATCCGCGGCAATCGGTGCTCGCGCTCACCCTGGCTACGTTCGGACGCCCGCTCCCGCGAGCTCAATTGGGTGTGCGGAAACCGTCTCCATGGGGGAACGTAGTGAAGTTTCTAAGCCGATAGGGTCGCCCTCTTCGGAGGCTCGGGTGGTTTTCGGGGAGCCCATCCTGCCTTAGAGCTCGTGCGCACTCACCCGCACCTGCTTGACGGGTCGGCATACCCTCCCTATACTTTGGAGCGACGGTGCGGGTTCATGCTGTGAGAGTCCGCGGGTGAAGGAGCGTGCATGAGGAGGAACACGCAAGCCGTTTCGCTGATCGGCGTCTTCTTAGCGGTCGGGCTCATACCCGTTATCACCGGCAGGCTTTCCGCAGATGAGGGAGACATCGGAGGGCGAGTTTGGCTCCGAGCGTCCTCTCGGACAGCCTCTGGGACCTCTTCCTCTGCTCCTTCGGCGGATTCTCCTGACAAGCCTCTTCTTCGCCGCGCGCGATCCGGAAAGTGTTTTCTCGGTACGGTGACCGTGGTGCCCTCTCGGGCAGGACTTCCCCGTCTCCAGCCGAGCGATCAAGGGTCGGGTGAGGAAGAAGGCGCACGGCATTTCGCCCGATCGTGCTCTCACAGCCTGCCCATTAAACGCGCCCCTCCCCATCGAATGTGAGCGCGCTCCGACTTCACAGATGATCGTGGGGTTTCCCTCGTCGCCTCAGTATAGGCGGAGGTATGAAAGGGGAGGGGAGCATGAATATCGAAGTGATTGTCGTTATGCTTTTAGTTGCCGCTTTCTATGGAGGCATCGCCTTCTTGATTTGGAAGAACAGGAAGCAGCGGGCAGCTTCGACGAAGCTATCCGAGTCGGAGTTCGAAGAGATGGTGCATCGGTCTGAATCCGAAGAACCATCCGTCCCTTCGAAGAGGGCGAAGCGGTCCGCGTGAAAGTGAACACTGATCGAACGCGGGGAAGTGAGTTCCCCTGCGGGAACCCTGTGCCGCGCTCTTGCGAGAGGGGAGAAATCATGGCCGATTTTCATCAGACGGGTCTCGTGGCGACGCTGCATCGGCTGGTGCCTGGGGATCTGGAGCGTCTGGAGCGCGAGCTGGTCATGTATTCCAAGCAGCGGCCGATTGCGCTCGTCTTGCCGGCGCTCTACAGCGAATTCGAAGGGCCGGCCATGCCGCGGATCATCGAAGAATTGCGACACGTCCCCTATCTGCGGCAGATTGTGGTCACGGTGAGTCGTGCGACACCCGAGCAATATGCGCGCGCACGTCAGATGATGGCGGATCTGCCACAGGAGGTGACCTTCATCTGGAACAATGGGCCGCGCCTCGAGCAGCTCTACGAGAAGCTGCGCGGAAATGGCCTGCCCATCGGCGAAGATGGCAAGGGACGTTCGTGTTGGATGGCCTATGGCTACGTGCTCGCCAGCGGCCGGAGCGATGTCATCGTCCTGCACGATTGCGACATTCTCACGTACACGCGCGAGATGCTGGCCCGATTGTGCTATCCGGTTGTGAACCCCAATATTGATTTCGAGTTCTGCAAAGGGTATTACGCCCGCGTCACCGATCGGCTGCACGGACGTGTGACGCGCTTATTCGTCGTGCCGTTGGTTAGAGCCCTGCGCGCGATCTTCGGCCCGCTGCCGTTTCTCGAATTCCTCGACAGTTTCCGCTATCCCCTGGCCGGAGAATTCGCGATGATGGCGGATTTGGCGCGCATCAATCGGATCCCGGCCGATTGGGGCTTAGAGGTCGGCGTGCTCGCTGAGATCTATCGCAATCGCGCCATCCGCCGCATCTGCCAAGTGGAGCTGTGCGATACCTACGAGCACAAGCATCAAGCGCTCTCTCCCCACGATCCGACGCGCGGGTTGATGAAGATGGCCATTGACATCGCGAAGACGCTCTTTCGTACGCTCTCAGCCGAAGGCGTCGTGTTCACGTCCGGCGCCTTCCGCAGTTTACGTTCCACCTACATTCGCACGGCCGAGGATATGATCTCTCGCTATCACGCCGATGCATTGATCAACGGCCTTTTCTTCGATCGGCACGAGGAAGAGGTCGCCGTCGAGGCGTTCGCGCGCGCTCTGCAGTGGGCGGCGGAGGCCTTCATGGAAGATCCGCTTGGTGTGCCGCTGATCCCGAATTGGAACCGCGTGACGGCGGCCTTGCCCGATATCTTCGATGAGCTCCTTTGTGTCGTCCGAGAGGACAATTCATGAGGGATCGGGTGCTTGTCATCTACACGGATGTGGATGGGACATTGCTCGATGCCGAGACGTACGCATGGGAGGCGGCGCGGCCGGCGCTGGAGGCCGTGCGGCGGCATCGCGCGCTTGTCATTCCCTGTTCCAGCAAGACGCGTGCCGAGATGGAGCCGCTGCTGCGCGAGCTGGGGATACGTGGCCCGTTCATCGTCGAGAATGGAGGGGCAATTTATCTCCCGCGGGAGGAGTTTGCCGACATGGTGCCCGAGGGGGCGTCGGCGGGGGATTCTGAGTGGATGCGCCTTGTGCTCGGCGCTCCACATTCGAGGCTGCGCGCGTGTCTGGCGGATCTGAAGCGGCGCCTCTCTGTACCCGTCGTCGGGTGGAGCGATCTGACGCCCGAAGAGATCGCCCGGGAGTGTGGCCTCAGCCGCGAAGAGGCCAAGCGGGCGATGCAGCGGGAATTCGACGAGCCCTTTCGCGTGGCGAGCGAGGATCCGGACGTACTCTCTCGGATTGAGGCCGTCGTCGCCGCGCATGGTCTTCGTCTCACGCGAGGAGGGCGGTATTTTCACCTTCTCGGGCTGACTGATAAGGGACGGGCTGTGCGCACACTCACGGCCCTCCTCCACCGCCGATTCCCTTCGATCCTCACTGTGGGAATCGGCGATAGCGAGAATGACGTTCCCATGTTGCGGGAAGTCGCTCTTCCGATCCTCGTGCGTCGGCCTTCGGGGGAGCCCGATCCTGTCGCTCACCGCTCTGTTCCCCATGCGCGCGTCACTTCGGGGATCGGTCCAGCCGGATGGAACGAAGCGGTTCTGCAGGTTCTCGCCGAAGAAGGATAAGCGGACGGCCTCGCAGAGTCCTTCTCGATCATCGCAGTGCGGGGGACTCCCCACGGGGATCTCAGGCCTGACGTTCTCCGCTCAGGGCTTTTGCGGGCGTGCCATAAGGCGGCGAAGAGCAGTACGCGCCAGCTCCAGCTCCTTCACGCGGAGGACCCAGCACACAAGGAGGAACACGGCCAGCCCCACCCCGATCGGCCCTATGGCTGTGAGCGCCTGTCCGGGGAGGCCCTGCGATCCGAAGCGGACGTCCAATTCCTTGACGCTCGCGCGGCAGACGGCTGCCATCACGCCCGATGCCAGAGTGATCTTCCCAAGCGAGGTGAGAAGGCGTCGCCCTTCAAGGTGACCGATCTTTCGCCGCATGAGCCCGAAGAGCGCCAGGAAGTTGAAAAGCGCGACAAGCGAGGTCGAGAGCGCGAGTCCTCGATGTCCGAACCCAAGCTCGCGCACGAGCACGTAGTTGAACGTGTAGTTGGTTGCGATCGAGATGAGGCTGATGCGCATGGGGGTGCGAGCGTCATGCAGGGCGTAAAAAGCGGGTGCGAGAACCTTGATGGCCGCGTATCCGGCCAAGCCGATGGCATAGAAGGCCAGAGCAGCAGCCGTTTGCTCCGTGTCAAAACTTGTGAATCGGCCGCGTTCGTAGATGAGGCGGATGATGGGCTCGCCGAGAACGGCGAGCCCGCACGCCGACGGGATACACAGGAAGAAGACGAGCCCCAGCGAGGCGGTGAGCGTTCGTCGGAATTCCACGACGTCGTTGCGCGCCGCCGCGCGTGAGACTGCCGGCAGCGTCGCCATGCCGAGGGCGACGCCGAAGACGCCAATGGGGAACTGCATCAGGCGGAAGGCATAGTTCAACCAGGAGACCGGTCCATCCCCCAGATACGATGCGAAGTTCGTGTTCACGAAGACGTTGATCTGGACGGCCGCCGCACCGATGATGGCCGGACCCATGAGCCGAAGAATCTGCCGCACGCCCGGATCGCGGAAGCTCACAACAGGCTCGTATCGAAAGCCCACGCGGTAGAGCGAAGGGACTTGGATCGCGAATTGCAAAGCGCCTCCGATGAGCGTCCCCATGGCCCAGCCCACGATGGCCCGCGGCCCGAAGCTCGGGTCCAGAGCGCGGGCGAAGGCGAGTCCACCGAGAATCGAACCCACGTTGAAAAACGTCGAGGCGGAAGCGGGGATGCCAAAGCGATCCTTGCTGTTGAGAATCCCCATGGCGACGGCGGCCATGGCGACGAGGATAATGAAAGGGAACATGAGGCGCGTCATCTCGACGGTGAGAGCCATCTTCCCGGGAATGGCTTCAAACCCCCGTGCCAGCAGCCTCACGATCTCCGGGGCGAACGCGATGCCCAAGAGGGTTACTGCTGTGAGAGTGAGCACCAGCCCATTGAAGACGAGATTCGCCAGTCGCCACGCGGCGCGTTCTCCCCGCGTGACGATATACTGCGAAAATGTAGAGACGAACGCGGCGCTCAGCGCTCCTTCGGCGAAGAGATCGCGCAGCAAGTTGGGAATGCGAAAGGCGGCGATGAAGGCATCCGAGTGCATGCCGACGCCGAAAACGGCGGCGAAGACCTGTTCCCGAACGAGTCCCAAGAGGCGACTGCCCAGGACCGCCACGCTCACAGCGCCCGCCGAGCGCGTGACGCCGACGGCCGTCTCCTCCGCCACAGGCGGAGCGATCGGGTGCTCCACACGATCGTCCCATCGCGTGGGGACCTCATCCGGAGCGGGCGAATGCCCACGCTCTGTGCCCATTGTCCCCTTCTTCCCTTTCCGCGATTCGCCCGAGAGGGCATTTTAGCTCACAGGGAGCGTGAGTCCAATTCGCCGAATTCCTCCTCCACTTCTGTCATCCGGAGTGTGCTCGTCCGCGGAGGATCCTCGACCTCGAGGGCGTAGTCGGAGCCGGCTGCCCGCGCTTGTGCTTGACGCCTCCTTGAAGTGGCGTCTATAATCTCCCCTTCGCGCGGCGAGGGGAAGGAGAGATGGCCGAGACGCTCTTAGATAAAGTCTGGCGCCTGCACGCGGTCCGAGAATTGCCTTCCGGACAAACGCAGTTGTTCATCGGGCTCCATCTCATTCACGAGGTGACAAGCCCGCAGGCTTTTCAGATGCTGCGGGAGTTGGGGATGACGGTTCGCTTCCCGAACCGGACCTTCGCGACGATTGACCATATCGTCCCTACGGATTCGCGAGCGCGCCCCTTCGCCGATGAGTTGGCCGAACAGATGACCGTCGCGCTGGTGCAGAATTGCCGGGATTTCGGGATCACTCTGTTCGATCTCGGGAGCGGGCGGCAAGGGATCGTGCATGTTATCGGGCCGGAGCTAGGGCTGACGCAACCGGGCATGACGATTGCTTGCGGCGACAGCCACACGTCCACGCATGGAGCGTTCGGAGCTCTGGCCTTCGGCATTGGGACGAGCCAAGTGCGCGACGTCCTGGCGACACAGTGTCTGGCGATCAGCAAGCCGAAGCTCCGCCGCATCGTCGTCGAGGGAGCGCTGCCCCGCGGCGTCTCTGCGAAGGATGTCATTCTGGCCATTATCCGGCGGCTCGGGGTGAAAGGAGGCGTGGGCTACGCCTATGAGTATGCCGGCTCGACCATCGAAGCGATGACGATGGAAGAGCGCATGACTCTGTGCAATATGACCATCGAAGGCGGAGCGCGCATCGGCTACGTCAACCCGGATCGCACGACCTTCGAATACCTGCGTGGGCGTCCCTTCGCGCCGCAGGGAGAAGCTTTCGAGCGTGCCGTCCGGTGGTGGCAACAGATCGCCTCTGATCCCGGGGCGACGTATGACGATGAGGTGCACGTGGATGCTTCCGCTCTGCAACCGATGGTGACCTGGGGGATCACACCCGGACAGTCCGTTGGGGTGACTGAGCCGATCCCTCAGCCGGAAGAGATCCCTGAGGCCGAGCGCGCTGCCTATTGGGAAGCTCTCGAGTTCATGTCCTTCCGTCCAGGACAGCGCCTGATCGGGACGCCGATTGACGTCGCCTTTATCGGATCGTGCACAAATTCGCGCCTTTCGGATTTGCGCGCGGCTGCCGAAGTCGTGCGCGGACACAAAGTCGCGCGCGGAGTGCGTGCGCTCGTCGTGCCGGGGTCCGAGGCCGTTGCGCGCGCTGCCGAAGCTGAAGGCCTCCATGAGATCTTCCAAGAGGCAGGATTCGAGTGGCGCCAACCCGGCTGCTCGATGTGCCTGGGCATGAACCCGGATCGGCTCCGCGGGCGCGAAATCTGCGCCTCTTCGAGCAATCGGAATTTCAAAGGGCGTCAGGGGAGTCCGACGGGACGAACCCTCCTGATGAGCCCGGGCATGGTCGCCGCGGCGGCCATCGCCGGACATATCGTGGATGTCCGGGAGATGCTGCGATGACATCGGCTCTCATTCGCGAGATCCGCGGTCGTGGGATCCCGTTGCCGGGCGATGACATCGACACGGATCGAATCATCCCAGGACGGTTCCTCCGCTGTGTGACCTTCGAGGGATTGGAGGAGCACGTCTTTGAAGACGATCGCCACCAGAATCCGGACCATCCGTTCAATCAGGAGCGGTATCGCGGAGCGTCCCTTCTGATCGTGGGGCGCAATTTCGGCTGCGGCTCTTCGCGCGAGCATGCTCCGCAGGCTCTCCGGCGATGGGGGATTCGCGGCCTCATCGGTGAGTCGTTCGCCGAGATCTTCTTCGCCAACTGTACGGCTATCGGCCTCCCCTGTGTGAGCGTCTCGGCGGAGGATGCGCGATGGTTGCGCGAAGCCGTCGTGGCTCGTCCGGAGATGGAGCTTCGCCTGGACTTAGAGACGATGACGGTGCACGCGGGTGACCGCGTGCTCGCTGCTCAGATGCCCGAAGGCGCCCGGCGGCAGTTTCTCGAAGGAACCTGGAACTCTACGTTCATCCTCTTGGAGGCGGGAGAGGCGATCGAACGCACGGCCGCTCGACTTCCTTATGTAGCCGGATTCTGAACGCGATTCCTGTCGCGGCCCGCTCCGCACACGAAATCTCTTTGCGATCGTCCGATGACGTGGGATGTCCGGGCGTGTCTCTTCGACGGGTCCTGTGTGTGTCCCGGCCCGGATGGGGGAAGCGAGGATCGGGAACTGCATTGTCTCCGTATGCGGCTTCCCAAGGAGCGCGCTGATCTCCTGTCCGTCTCGGCTGGCGAAGGAGTGGCCCTCATGACCTCGGGGTTCCTGGACAAAGAAGAGCGCATCGGGTTATCATTTCGGCCTTTGGCGATGGACGCGACCGACGCGGTGACATCCAGCGGAGAGCGTGAACTCCGGCACATGCGAGCACGGCTCCGACGGAATATGTGGCTCGCCTGTGCCGTGCTGCTCCTTGTGGCCGCAGCGACGAGAGAACCGGCGATCCTCGCTGGCGTTGTCCTCGGCGAACTCTTGGGATGGGCGAACTATCGGTGGCTTGATGCGAGCACGCGGATGCTGCTCACCTCGATCGGTGCATCGGGAAGAGTCTCGCGTCGGGCGATTGTGCTCTTCAGCCTTCGAGCGCTCGTCATCTGGGGGGCGATAGGGCTTGTCTTTTGGAGCCGAACTGTTCATATCCTCGCCGTGGTCGTCGGCTTCTGCGCCTTCGTCCTCGCCGTCATGATCGAAGTCGGTTATCGGATCGGGCTCATCCTCTTGGGGAGAGAGGAATAAACGATGTCCGTCGTGACGTCCATGCTTGTGGCCGTTGGAGCCGAGGCAGGATCGGCGCATCATGTTCCTGCTATTGTCGAGTGGGTCAATGACCTATTGGGTCCTCCGGTCTTTCGATGGCAACAGGCGATCCTGCCGCGTCTTTACGGGCTCTTTGGCGCGGAGTGGCACGGCGATCCGAATCTGCCTATCCCTACGCATGTCGTGATGTTCTTCATCGCGGTGCTCATCAGCACGGTGGGCCTGCGACTTCTGCTCGGGCGTCTTTCGCTGGAGAGCCCCAGTCCACGCCAGCAAGTGTTCGAGCTGCTCTTCAGCGGCCTGCGCAACCTAATGCGGGAGAATATCGGCCCGCATGGACTGAAATATTTCCCCATGATCGGAACGTTCGCCGTCCTCATCGGGGTGTGCAATCTCATGGGGCTCATTCCGGGGCTGGTGGCGCCGACGGCCAATTACAATGTCCCGCTGGCGCTCGCTCTCCTGTCGTTCTTGTACTACAACTACGTCGGCCTCAAGGAGAACGGACTCGTCGAGTACCTGCGGCATTTCGCGGGACCGGTTCTGGCGATCGCGCCGCTGTTCTTCCCCGTGGAGATCGTGAGCAACTCGGCGCGAATCATCTCGCTCTCGATGCGTCTGTTTTGGAATATCTTCGGCGATGAGACGCTGGCGAGCGTCTTCAGCCAGATCGTCGCATGGGGGGTGCCGGTGCTCCTGATGCCGCTCGGCTTGTTCGTCGCCCTCATGCAGACGTTCATCTTCGTCATGCTCTCGATCATCTACATCGGCGAAGTGACGCACCATGCGGAGGCGAGCACGGTCTCGCGCGTCGAACTTCAGGAGGATGTGGCCCACGCGTGACCCGAGGGGAGAGCCAAGGACATCCGCGAGTCCCCACGCGATCAGAAGAATCGCCGGGAGCTTCCGTTCGAAGAGGAGCGATGTCTTTCGCTCTCCGCTTGAGGCGGAGCAGGGCCGCCCGTTCGGGGGACATAGGAGGAGGTTCGATGCCGTCTGGAGCTTTCGTCGAAAGAGGGGGGCGAAAGTATACCGGGTATCGAAGGACTCATACGCCCCGTTCGGCCCTGGAGTATCTCACGTATAAGGAGGGCGCATGAGAACCACGTTCCTGAAGATGCTTGCGGGTATAGGAGGGATCTTTTTCGTCGCCGTTCCCGTATGGGCGCAGCCGGCGGGGGCGGGCATCACGGACACGACGTTCAAGTACGTCTCCGCCGCGTTCGGCATGGCGATCGCTGCAGCGGCGGCAGCTTATGCCGACTCACGCGCCATCAGCGCTGCCTGCGAAGGAGTAGCGCGAAATCCCGGGGCTGGGGGGCGGCTCCAAACGCTCATGCTCATCGGTGTCGTGTTCATTGAGACACTCGTGCTCTTCACGCTCGCTGTCATCTTCCTGAAGGTCGCGTGAGGCAGCATCTCTCTCCTGCGCAGCAGGGGAGCTCTTCGGCGGAGATCACGCCACGACAGCATCCTCGTCGCGGTGTGATCTCGCCGGTTCTCGCCACTCGTGGGGGTGGCTATGCGTATCTGCGGGATTTTGAGGAGGCGAATCCTACCCGGACGGCAGTCTCTGTCTTTCGGGCTCGGTGCGCTTCTCACTCTCGTCGTCGTGGGCGCATCCTTTTCGATCCGTGGCGAAGGCTATGCCCATCCGGAGATGCTGGTCGAGACCGAATGGCTCGTGGAGCATCTCACCGACCCGAACGTTCGCATTGTGGATCTGCGCTCGGCCGAGGCGTACGCCGAGGGACATATCCCCAACGCCGTTCATATGGACCCGGGGCGACTCCGGAACTCTAAGGATCGCCTCCTTTATGTCCCTTCGCCGGAACAATTCGCTGCCTGGATGAGCGAACTCGGCATCGGCACTCGCACGCGTGTCGTCGCGTATGACGATGTGGGGGGACAGGAAGCTGCTCGACTGTGGGTCCTTCTCGACTACTATGGGCACACTGCCTGTAGCCTCTTGAACGGCGGCTGGCGGAAGTGGGTGAAGGAAGGACGCCCGGTGACGCGCGAGGTCCCTCGCGTGGAGCGCGCCGAATTCCGCATCCGAACCAATCCGGTGACGATGTGCACGGCACCGGAGCTGGCGCAGAAGCTTCGCGCAGAGACTGTCATCATCCTCGACGCGCGATCCCCCGAGGAATATCGCGGTGAACGCGTCCTAGGCCCTCGAGCCGGACACATCCCTGGTGCCCTCAACCTGGAGTGGCGTGTGAACCTGACCGAGGGCGATGTGCCGGTCTTCAAATCGGCTGCTGAGTTGCGCCGACTCTACGAATCGCTTGGCATCACTCCGGACAAAGAGGTCATCACCTACTGTCAGGGAGGTGGGCGCGCCGCCCATACGCTCTTTGTTCTGCGCCTGCTCGGGTACACCAAGAGCCGTACCTATTACGGCTCTTGGCAAGATTGGAGCACGCGCGACGACGTGCCCGTTGAGAAGCCGAAGTCTCCGGAGCACCTCCGCTGAAGCGCGCGGTGCTGATCCTTCTCAGAGGGACGTCGAGCCTCCGGAATATTTGTCTCGCCGGATCCGATCGGTGTATGCTTGAGTCTGCAAGGCGAGGGGGGCGTCGGCATCCGAAGGGGGATCGGAGCCATGCGGCGCGAACTTTTGAGTCTTCGTCGTGCGGTCATCACCGGGATCGGCTGTGTGAGTCCCAACGGCATCGGGCGATCGGCGTTCTGGACCGCACTGCGGGAGGGGCGAAGTGGTGTCCGGCGGATCACCCGCTTCGATGTCTCGGACTTCCCCGTGCAGATCGCCGCGGAGGTCGCGGGAGTGGATGTATACGAGATCATCCCGCCGAAAGAGCGACAGCATGTGCCGCGTGTCGTCCCGATGGCGCTTTGGGCGGCGCGCGAGGCTTTGGCGGAGGCGGGGATTCGTCCGGAAGCCCTCTCCTCTGACGAGCGGCGGCGCATGGCCGTGATTCTCGGCAGCGGCGGTGGGGGGCTCGAATTCACCGAGCGGCAATACCGATACTACTTCACCGGCGAGACCAAAAAGGCGAGCATCTACACGATCGCCAGCTCTACGATCGGCACGCTCTCGAGCGAGCTCTCGGCGGCCTTCGGACTGAAGGGGATGAGTCACGTCATCTCGACCGGGTGCACCAGCTCGATCGATGCCGTCGCCTATGCGGCGCAGGCGGTGCAGCTCGGACGTGCCGATGTGGTGATCACCGGAGGTGTGGATGCGCCGCTCTCGCCCGGTATCCTGACCGCCTTCTGCGCCATGCGTGCGCTCACGGCTTCTTGGAACCATGCCCCCGAACGCGCGTCGCGTCCCTTCAGCCGAGATCGCGATGGCTTCGTCCTCGGCGAGGGCGCGTGGATCTTCATTGTGGAAGAGCGCGAGCGCGCGCGGCGACGCGGGGCGACCGTCTACGCCGAGATCCTCGGCTACGGAGCGACCTGCGATGCCTACCATCGCGTGCGCATGGATGAAAGCGGCGAAGAGCCGGCGCGTGCCATGCGACTGGCGCTTGAGGAGGCCGGTCTCTCTCCCGCCGACGTGGGATACATCAATCTGCACGGAACCTCCACCGTGCTCAACGATCGGATCGAGACGCGTGCCGTGAAGCTCGCTTTCGGCGAGCATGCCTACCGCATCCCGATGAGCGCGACGAAGTCGTTGATCGGTCATGCGCAGGGGGCCTGCGGAGCCGCCGGACTGGCGGCGGCACTTCTGGCTCTCCATGAGGGGGTCATCCATCCGACGATCAATCTCGACGAGCCGGATCCCGAATGCGATCTCGATTACGTCCCTCATCGCGCTCGGGTGGCGCCCGTGCGCGTGGCGGTGGTCAACTGCCTCAGCTTCGGCTCCAAGAATGCGGCGCTTGTCGTCGGCCGGGATGAGGAGTGATATGGGGTGCTTCCCCGACTTCTCGACGCGCGCGCGAGCGCGAGAGTGGATGGACGATCCCGAGGTGCCGTGTGAGGAGGTCGCGGCTGCGCTTCGAGATCTGGAGCGCATCAATGCGACTTTGCGCGTGAGGGCGGCCCTGGCGCGGCATCTCTTCCCGCGGATCGAGCAGTGCGCGCGCACGCCGGTGCGCATCCTCGATGTCGCGACGGGAGCCGCCGACATCCCGCGCGCGATCGCCGCCTGGGCGCGGCAGCACAAGCGGTGCGTGGAGGTTGTGGCCCTCGATCTCGGCCCGGCCGTCCTTCAGTATGCGCGTCGCGCGATCGCGCCCTATCCCGAAATCGTGCTCGTGCGCGCCGACGCGCGACGGCTGCCGTTTCCTCGCGAGAGCTTCGATTTCGTCATCGCGACCGAATTCTTGCACCACCTAGAGGACGAGGAGCTTCTTCCTTTCCTGCGGTGTCTGGCGGAGCTGGCGCGCGTGGCGTTCCTCATCCACGATCTGCGACGGCATCCCCTCTCCTACTACGGTTTTCGCGCGCTCTCGCGTCTTTTCTTTCGCAGTCGGCTCGTCCGCCATGATGGCCCGATCTCCATCCTTCGCGGGTTCACTCTCCGGGAGTGCGAGGAGCTGAAGAGAGCGCTCGGCCCGAGGGCGATCTCGCTTCATCGCCACTTCCCCTATCGGTTCATCCTCATTGGCGAACGATGACCTGGGATGTCCTCATCATCGGTGGAGGACCGGCGGGTTCGATGGCCGCCGCTGAGCTGGCGCGGCGCGGCTATCGCGTGGGCGTGCTCGAGCGGAAGGCCTTTCCCCGCGCGAAGCTGTGTGGCGAATTCCTCGCCCCGCAGGGAGTATCGCTCCTCCAACAGGAGGGGATTCTGGACCACGTGCTTCGGGCCGGAGCCCGGCCGATCTACGAGGCCGCGTTCGTCTCCCCTCGAGGGCGGAGTGTCCGCATCTCCCTCGACCGATTTCCCGAAGGGAGAGGCTTCGGTCTCGGACTCAGCCGCGCCACGCTCGATCACCTTCTGCTTGAACGCGCCCGCGCACAGGGCGCCCGAGTTCTCGAAGGCGTCATCGTCACCGAGGCGATCTCGCAGCGCGGATGCACGATCGGCGTGACCGCGCAGGTGCAACCTTCGGGAAAGCGCGCTGCCTTCTTCGCCGCCGTCGTCATAGATGCCAGTGGACGATGGCGCGCGCTCGCTTCCGGTGGAGGAGAGGAGCGTTCGCACCTCTTCGCGTTTCAAGTGCACCTGTCGGGTGTCGAGGGGCTCAATTCGACGGTCGAGCTCTATGGATATCCCTCCGGATACGGTGGCATCCTGCCGATCGAGAACGGACTGTATAACCTCTGCGGCCTCACGACGCGCGAGGTGCTCCGCCGTGCTGAGGGCCGTCCGGAGCGACTTCTGGAGCTGACGTTTCGGCAGAATCCGCTGGCGAGAGAGAGGCTGTGGAACGCACGATCGGAGGGCTCGCTCCGAGGATGCGGGCCGCTTCGGTTCGGTCCGTGCGTTCCTCCGCGCGGGCATCTGGTCGTTGGCGATGCTTTTGCGCAGATGGACCCGTTCCTCGGACAGGGCATCTCTGTGGCTATGGAGAGCGGTCTCCTTGCCGCGCGACTCGTGGATGCCGCCTTTCGCGAAGGCGACCTCGGGGAGATCGCTTCGCGTTCTGCGCGAACTCTCCGGCGACGGTTCGCTCGGCTGTGGAGCGCCTGTTGGCTTCTTCGCCCGATCGCCTCACTGGGTGAGGGGAGCGATCGCGTGATCTCCTGGCTTCCTCAGAGCGTGTTCGCGCATCCGCGTGTGCTTCGCATGATCCTCGGGGGGAGATCGGTCTGATCTCACTCGGTCCCCCGTGTGCGCAGTCGAAGGAGGCGTTCGGCAGCAGCCTCCAGCGTCGCTTCCGTCTTGCAGAAACAGAATCGGACCTGCTGCCGCCCCTTCTCCGGATTCTCGTAGAAGCTGCTCCCGGGGACGACGGCGACGCCGATCTCTCGAACCAAATAGTGAGCGAAGGCCACGTCGTCCTCGAATCCGAACCGGCTGATGTCGGTCATGATGTAATAGGCTCCGCGCGGCACGTAGACGCCGAAACCGGCCGCCTTCAGCGCGCCGAGCAACTTCTCGCGCCGCGCCGCATACTCGGCGGCGAGCTGCTCGTAATACGAGCGCGGGAGGCGCAGGGCGACGGCTCCCGCCTCCTGCAGCGGCGCGGCGGCTCCAACGGTGAGGAAATCGTGGACCTTGCGGATAGCGGCTGTCAGCTCCGGGGGAGCAATGGCGTATCCGATACGCCAGCCGGTCACGCTGTAGGTCTTCGAGAGGCTGTTGATCGTGATCGTTCGCTCGCGCATCCCTTCGAGCGTCGCGATAGCGATGTGCTCCGCCCCATCGTAGAGGATGTGCTCGTAGATCTCATCCGTGATCGCGATGACGTCCCACTGTTGGCAGAGCGCGGCGATCAGTTCCAGCTCCTCTCGAGTGAAGACCTTGCCCGTCGGATTGTTCGGGGTGTTGATGACGATGGCCTTCGTCCGCGCGGTGAAGGCCGCGCGCAGCTCATCCGGGTCGAACGTCCACTCGGGCGGATACAGAGAGACATATCGCGGTCGCGCATCGGCCAGGATCGCGTCGGGGCCGTAGTTCTCATAGAACGGCTCGAAGATGATGACCTCGTCCCCCGGGTTCAGGACGGCCATCAGGCTCGCGATCATCGCTTCCGTCGCCCCGCAGGTGACGGTGATTTCGGTCTCCGGGTCCACGTCCAAGCCGAGAGACCACCGCACCTTCTCCGCGATGGCTTCGCGGAAGGATGCGGCTCCCCAGGTGATGGCATACTGGTTGATGTCGGCGCGAATCGCCTCGATCGCGGCCTGCTTGATCGGCTCCGGAGCCGGGAAATCAGGGAATCCCTGTGCGAGATTGATCGCGTCATACTCCATGGCCAGACGCGTCATCTCGCGGATCACCGACTCGGTGAACCGATCCGTTTTGAACGACGTCCGTTTCTTCAGCTCCATCCTCTCCATGGGCGTCCTTCCGGTGAACGGTCTCCCGCTCAGGACCGACGGGGTGTCCGTCGAACGCGCAAGCGGGGGGCATGTGCCCCGTCGCTCTCTCCTCCTTCTGCTGTCTCCTCCTCCTCCTCGAACGCTTTCGCTTCGCGGGCCAATTCCCGCAGGCGCTGATCCACGAGATAGTTCACCGTCCCTTCCGGGAATTGACCGCTTTCGTCTCGCTCCCCTGCGGGCAGACCGGTGAACAACTCCAGAGCATCGTCCACGGTCTCGACGGCGTAGATGTGGAACTTCCCTTCGCGAATGGCCTCGACGACTTCTCGGCGCAGCATGAGGTTCCTCACGTTTTGATAGGGGATGACGACGCCCTGGTCGCCGGTCAACCCCTTCGCTTTGCAGACGTAGTAGAAACCTTCGATCTTCTCGTTCACGCCGCCGATCGGTTGCATCTGCCCCTTTTGATTGATCGAACCGGTGATGGCGAGATTCTGTTTGAGGGGAACGCCCGAGAGGCTCGATAAGAGGGCGAGCAATTCGGCGGCGGAAGCGCTGTCGCCCTCGATGGGCTCGTACGACTGCTCGAAGCCGAGGCTCGCGGCCACGCTGAGCGGTTTGTCCTGCGCATAGCGCGCCCCCAAATATCCGCTCAAGATGAAGACGCCTTTGTCGTGGATGTTCCCACTCAAGCGCGCGCGCCGCTCGATATTAATGACGCCCTCGCGTCCCATGAAGGTCTGGCACGTGATCCGCGACGGCTTCCCGAACATGTAATCGCCCAAGTGGATGACGGCGAGTCCGTTGATCTGTCCGACGACGGCTCCCTGAACATCCACCAGGATATCGCCGCGCGCGATCATCTCCAGGATACGCTCCTCGATGCGGTTGGAGCGGAAGATCTTCTCCTCCAGAGCGCGCTCGATGTGGGCCCGCGTGATGTAGAGGCTTCCCTCCTGCTCCGCCCAATAGTGGGCCTCGCGCACGAGGTCGGAGATCTCCCCGAACTGCGTCGAGAGTTTCGTCTGATCCCCGGCCAACCGTGAACTGTGCTCGATGATCGCGGCCACGGCACTTCGGTCCAGATGCCGGAGTCCCTCGCGATCGCAGCACGATTTGAGGAAATAGGCATATTGCGCGAGGTTCTCCGGCGTGCGCTCCATCTGCGTGTCGAAGTCAGCCTTCACCTTGAAGAGCTTGCGGAAGTCTTCGTCGTAGATGTAGAGCAGAGCGTGGAGCAGGGGGCTGCCGATGAGCGCGACCTTCACATCCACTTTGATGGGCTCCGGTCGCATTCCCGTCGCGCTCACCAATCCGTACTGCGTGGCCACATCCTCGATGCGCACTTCGCCGGTCTCCAGAGCGCGCTTGAGCGAATCCCAGACGAAGGGGTAGCGCAGGACATCCAGCGCCTCGACAACGAGGAATCCGCCGTTGGCGCGCAGCAGCGAGCCCGCCTTGACCTTGGTGAAGTCCGTCACGAGCGCGCCCAGGCGCACCTCGCGCTCGATGGCGCCGAACATATTCGCATACGTCGGATTCGGCTCGAAGACGATGGGAGCGCCTGTCGTCGCCGAATTGTCCACGAGGACGTTCACGTGATACTCGACAAAGCCGGCGCGCTCATCGAGCCGAAGCCCCGGAGGTTCGACCGGCGGTCGCGGACGAAACTTCTCGCGCTCCTGCAGAATGTTCTCTTGCACGTGCTCCAGATGCTCGAGGACATCCGGATAGGCGGCGTATTTCAGGCGGAGCGTGTCCATGAGCCGCCGAACGACGAAAAGAAGCGTCCCGCGTTCCAATTCCTCCGTCTTCTCGCGCGCTTCGCGCTCCATCGCGCGAACGCGATCCAGAAGCTCCGCGACCTGATCCTGGAACTGCTCCATCTTCCGGCGCACCTGTTCCTTGGTCGCCTCGTCCAGCGCCTCGTACTCCTCCTGAGTGAGGGGCTTGCCGTTATGGATGAGCACGGTCATGATGCCGGAGGGCGTGACCCGTACCTGAATACCCTCGCGACTGGCCCGCCGCTCCAACTCCTCAAAGAGAGCGGCGCTCTGCCGCTGATACTCGCGCATGATCCCCGTCTGCTGCTCCTGATACTCTTTGCTCTCCAAGGCTCGGGGGATCTCCCGCTTGAGCTGTTCCAGGAGCCACTCCATATCGCGCTTCAGTTGCCGTCCCATGCCGGCGGGCAGATAGAGGGCGCGGGGCCGATCGGGATCGCGGAAATTGTGCACCAGACAGATATCTCCGGGCACGGGACGATCCCGCGCGATCTCCTCCAGCATGGTGCGAATCAGGCTCGTCTTCCCTGTGCCCGGAGGTCCCGTGAGGAAGAGATTATACCCGTGACTCTTCATCTGGAGGCCGAAGCGGATGGCCGAGACGGCCCGCTTCTGCCCGATGAATCCCTCAGGGGGGGGGAGATGCTCGGTCGTCTCGAACTCGAAAGCGCTCGGATCGCACGCGCGATAGACATCCTCAGCCGAGAGGTGTCGCCACGCCATACTCGTCTTCCCTCCGTGTGTCACGATGCGGCGGTTTCCACCGCGCGACAAGCGAATAAGCTTACACGAGATCCGCGCCGTGATGAAGCCCCGCGGTTCGTCCTCATCGGTCGGGCCATTGACCGCGCTCCGCTTCATGAGGTTAAGATGTGAGAGCGGGAATATGACGGCGCCGACGTTTCACCTCGTCGCCGAGGATCGAGCGACGCGCGCTCGCGCGGGGATCTTGCGCACGGCGCATGGGGTGGTGGAGACGCCCGTCTTCATGCCCGTGGGAACGCAGGCGACGGTGAAAGCCCTGACGCAGGAGATGCTCGAGGAAGTGGGCGCGCGCATCGTGCTGGCCAACACGTATCATCTCTTTCTCCGTCCCGGCGAGCAGGTGATTCGTGACGTGGGTGGACTTCACCGCTTCATGGCGTGGGAGCGCGCGATTCTCACCGATAGCGGGGGGTATCAGATTCTGAGCTTGGCGCCGCTGCGAACGGTTCGCGAGGAGGGGGTGCACTTCCAATCGCACGTGGACGGATCGCGCCATGTGCTGACGCCTGAACGCGCCATTGAGATTCAGGTGACCTTGGGATCGGATATCCTCATGGTGCTGGACGAATGCGTGCCGAATCCCGCCGAGCGCGCGGAGGCCGAACGGGCTGTGCGCCTGACGACGGAGTGGGCGCGCCGGAGCAAGGCGCGATTCGAGCAACTGCGGGAGCAGGGCCTGGGGACATCGGCGGCGCTCTTCGGGATCATCCAGGGGAGCCTCTATGAGGACCTCCGTCGGCGCAGCTTGGAGGAGCTGGTGGAGATCGGTTTTGACGGCTATGCCATCGGGGGGCTGAGCGTCGGAGAAGAGAAATCGGCCATGCTCGACATGGTGGAGTACGTGGCCGAGCGGATGCCGCGTGAGCGTCCGCGATACCTGATGGGCGTAGGGACGCCCGCCGATCTCATCGAGGGCGTGCGGCGGGGCGTCGACATGTTCGATTGTGTGCTCCCGACGCGGAATGCCCGCAACGGTCAGGTGTTCACTTCGCGCGGCCCGCTCAATATCAAGAATGCCGCCTATGCCCGCGACTTGCGCCCCTTGGATGAGGACTGCACGTGTCGGGTCTGTCAGCGCTACTGCCGCGCCTATGTTCGCCACCTCTATGCCAGCGGCGAAATCCTCTCCGCCATCCTCTGCACCTACCACAACGTGCATTTCTATCTTGACACGATGCGGAAGATCAGGCAAGCTATCGCTCTTGGCAACTTTGCAGAGTTTGCGCAAGAGTTCTTGCGCCGGTATCGGGAGGGTTGCTCTGCGGGTTGACCGAACGCTCATCCGGGAGGGAGTGTCAAAAGGCCGCCATCAGCGGACATGCCGAGTATGAACGCGGGAATCCTTCTGCAGGCCGGAAACGCCTTCCTTTCGCTTGTCCCCCTGTTGCTGATTTTCCTCATCTTCTACGTGCTCATCATCCTGCCCGAGCGCCGGCGCCGGAAGAAGTTGCAGGAACTGATCGCCAATCTCAAAGTCGGCGATAAGATTGTGACGACGGGCGGCATTTACGGGACGATCATCAGCGTGCGCGAGGATACGCTCGTCGTCCGCTCCGATCAATCCCGCTTGGAGATCGCTCGCAACGCGGTCATCGGCCTGCAACAACCGCGTTCGGAGGAGAGCGAGAGGGTGGCGGCGAAATGATCTCGGCGACGGTGTCAGATGCCAACGCCTTATGGGGACCTCCCGTGGGGTTGAGAGCTGTTCGCGAGGCTATTGACAAAAAGGGCTGAGTGGGTTATTCGATGAGTGCCGGTGAGAACCAAGCCGGGTGGTGTTTGAGAGGGGGGTGGCTCACCTCACGAGCTCTACCCGGAGTTCCCGGGGAAGTCACGCCTGTCGGGCACCCCACGTGGGGACCCCGTGGAGATCCCTCTGGCGGCGGAACGGCCTCTGGCCGGCCTACGAGCTATGGGTCGAGGAAGCAGGAAGCAACCGGACAGATGTCGTGGGACATTTGTCCATGAGGTGCAGAACGGTTTCCCCTTCACCGACGAGGCCGAAAATGAGTCGGAAGCTTCGGAATCGCTTTCTCGGGATTGGGGGCGTCACGGTGATCTCCCTCTACTTGCTCTTCGGGCCCTTCCAGCTCCGCGATGCGTCGGGTCGGATCACCGCTCAGGCGATTGCCGCGAACTTCACCTGGGGGCGGCTCACGAAGAATCTCGCCGAGAACATTAAGCTCGGGCTCGATCTGCGCGGAGGGAGCCACCTGATTCTCCAGGTCCAGACCGATGATGCCGTTCGCTCGATCACGGCGGGGAACATGGAGAAAGCGCGCGCGATCCTGCAGCAAGCGGGCATCAAGTTCACGAACATCGCCTCGCCCGCTCTCGGTCGCATCGAGATTGATCTGGAGGAGAGCGGGCAGATTGAGGATGCCAAGGCCCGGATCACGCTCGACTTCGGTCCGGGATGGACGGCGCGCACCGAGGGGAAGCGCCTCATCTTCGAGATGAAGGACGAGGAGCAGCGGGATATTCGAGAGCGAGCGACCGAGCAGGCGATGCGGATTATCGAGCAGCGGATTAATGCCTTCGGCGTTGCGGAGCCGACGATTGCCCGACACGGTCCGGCAACGGGCTACCAGATCCTCCTGCAACTGCCGGGTGTGGATGATCCCGAGCGGGTGAAGAATCTCATCCGCGCGGAATCCCGCTTGGAATTGAAACTCGTCCACAGCGGTCCACATCCGAGCGAGGAGGCGGCTCGTCAAGCGGTAGGAGGTACGGTGCCCCCGGATAAGGAGATCCTGCCGGCGCGCGAACGGCGGCGCGATCCGAATGCGCCTCCCGTTCAGTACTACGTCGTCGAGAAGACGCCCGTGATCACCGGAGACGACCTCCGCAACGCTCAAGCCGTCCCGGCGCAAGCGGGGGGTTCCGTCTACGAGATTCTCTTCTCCCTTCGCCCCTCGGGAGCCGAGCGCTTTTACACGGCCACGAGCGCCAATATCGGTAAGAACCTGGCCATCATTCTGAACGACGAGATCAAGAGCGCGCCCGTCATCCGGGACGCGATCCGCGACGAGGGGCGAATCGAGGGAGATTTCACGAAGGAGGAGGCGGAAGACCTCGCCCTGACGCTCCGTTCGGGAGCCCTCCCGGCGCGCGTGAGCTATTTGGAGGAGCGGACGGTCGGACCGAGTCTCGGAGCCGATTCCATTCGACAGGGGTTCGCGGCTTCGATCGCGGGATTGGCGGCCATTGTGATCTTCATGCTCTTCTACTACCGGCTCTCGGGGGTGAACGCCGTCATCGGGCTTATCCTGAATCTGATTCTGCTGCTGGCGGCGATGCGGATCGTGGGCGCTGTGCTCACGCTGCCGGGCATTGCGGGCGTTGCCCTGACGATCGGCATGGCCGTGGATGCGAACGTGCTCATCTTCGAGCGTATCCGCGAGGAACTCCGCAATGGAAAAGTCCCAGCCTCGGCTGTCGCTCTGGGCTTCGAACGCGCCTTCACGACGATTTTCGATACGAATCTCACGACGATCATCGCCGCGCTCTTCCTCTTCGTCTTCGGGACGGGCCCGATCCGCGGGTTCGCCGTCACACTCACGGCCGGATTGATCGCGAATTTCTTCACGGCGATCTTCGTCTCGCGGGCGCTCTTTGCTTGGGTCTTGGAGCGCCAGGGCGGTCGTCCCGCGGAATTGAGCATTTGAGGGTATGCGGGAGCTGATCAAGAATCCGAACGTTGACTGGATGGGCCTCAAGCGCGGCTTCATCCTCGTGTCGCTCGTCTTGCTCGTGCTCGGAGGCGCTTCGGCTGTCACCCGAGGCTTCAACCTCGGCATTGACTTCGCGGGCGGCACCCTCGTGACCGTGAAATTCAAAGATACCCCTCCCTCGGAAGATCGCGTGCGTCAGGCGCTCGGCCGGCAGGGGATCGATCCGAGCAAGATCATCATCCAGCCGATCAGCGATCCGATCAGCGGGGCGACGAACGAGGTCCTCATTCGCCTTCCTCAGCGGGAGCCGGGACAGAAGGTCGGCTCGTCCGGAGGGAGCGACCTCGATGCGGAGAAGCGCGCGATCCTGGAGGCGCTCAGCACCTTCAACCCGCCTTCGGACGTGGCGACCAAGGTGGACCTGAACCTGATCAGCCGAGACCGGCTGCGGGACGTGCTGCTGGCTGAGGATCCATTGCGGCTGGTCTCCAGCTCAGGGCGTGCGGCTGCCGAACTCGAATACACACGATATGCGGAGGCTATCATTCAATTTCGGGATCGGGACCGGGGAGGGTTGGTGCGCGATCTCGCGGATGTGCGATCCGTCCCCGGTGTGCCGACGGCCCTTCTCCAGTGGTTGCCGCAACGCTTCTTTGCCGGCAACGCGGCGATGATCAGCGCCGAGATCGTCGGCCCGCAGATCGGACAGGAACTTCGGCAGCGCGCCATCTCGGTCACGCTCGCCTCTCTGTTCGGCATGCTCATCTACATCGCCTTCCGCTTCGAGTGGGTGTATGGCGTGGCTGCTGTCATCGCCGTCTTCCACGACGTCCTGATCACGCTCGGCATCTTCTCGCTCGTGCAGAAGGAGATCTCGCTCAACGTCGTGGCGGCCCTACTGACGCTCGTCGGGTATTCGGTCAACGATACAATTGTCGTCTTCGATCGCATTCGTGAGAATGTGCGGCTGCGGCGACGCGAGGGTCTTCGGACGATCATCAATGACAGTATCAACCAGACGCTCTCGCGAACGATCTTGACATCGGGATTGACGCTCCTGGCCGTCATCTCGCTCTATCTCTTCGGTGGCGAAGTGCTCAGCGGATTCTCGCTGGCGCTGCTTGTGGGAATCATCGTGGGGACGTATTCCTCCGTCGCTGTCGCGAGTCCGGTCATGCTCTGGTGGCACATGTGGCGGAGCCAGCGACAGGCAAAACGACCGGTCGTCCGTCCAAAGGCCGCAGAAGCGGTCCCGCCGGGTCGGAAGGAGCGACGGGTGACGGCCTCTCGCTGAGGTACGTGGTCGTGTTATGGGGATGCACGAGTCTTGACGGGGCCAGGCGAGATCGGTATACTTGTGTCCGGTTGCTGGCCTGTGAGGAAGAACCCGGTTGTGGGGGAGAATTCTGTCCCTTGACCCATCGGCATTGTGCAAGGGGGGGCCTATGTTTGAATGGTCTCTGATCGAGTCCACGACGCAAAAGCAACAGTCGCAAACGAAGTGGTTCTTCTTGGCAACTATGGTCGTCTATTCCTTCGTTGTGGTGACGGCCATTGTTGCGAGCATCATGCTTGTGAACCCGGAATTGAAAGAGCAGTTCATCTCCGCTGCTTTGGTCGCGCCGCCTCCACCCCCTCCGCCTCCTCCGCCCCCTCCGCCGAGCGCTGTCGTACCGGCAGCAGCGAAAGTCGTCGTTGTGCCGACGGAGTTCATCGCTCCGAAGGAGATCCCGAAGGAGTTACCTCCGGCGAACCTTCCTGTCGTGGCTGTCTCAGCTAGTGCGATGGGGGGCGTGCCGGGAGGAGTGCCGGGGGGCGTGCCGGGAGGAGTCATCGGAGGCGTCGTCGGGGGCGTCCTCGGCAGCGTAGGACCGGTCGAAGCGCCGCCGCCCCCGCCTCCGCCCAAGGAGGAGAAGAAGGAGCCGCCACGGCGCGTCTCGCAAGGCGTGCTGCAAGGAAACGCGATTCGCAAGGTCACGCCCGTGTATCCGGCGATCGCGCGCGCGGCTCGTATCCAAGGGACAGTTCAGGTTGAGGTCGTCATTGATGAGGAAGGGAACGTCATTTCGGCTCAAGTGATCGAGGGACACCCGCTTCTCCGACAGGCGGCTCTGGAGGCGGCCTGGCAGTGGAAGTTTCGACCGACGCTGCTCTCTGGGGAGCCCATCAAGGTGACGGGCGTCCTCATCTTCAACTTTAAACTGTGACGGAGACTTTGACACGGGAGGAGAAGAGATGATGAGCTACGGGATTCCGATGCAATGGGGGATTGGTCTGCTCCTGCAGGAAGGTGCCGGAGCTGTGGAGTTCACGCTCTGGGCCATGCTGCAACGACTAGGGACGGTGGGATTGGTGGTGATCATTATCTTGTCCCTGATGTCCATGTATTCGATCGCGGTGATGATCGAGCGGTTGCTCACCTACTCGGCGGCGAAGAAGCAATCGCGCGAATTCGCCCCGAAGGTGGCGGCGGCGTTGCGCGAAGGTCGTCTGGATGACGCGATCGCGCTCTCCGGTCGGTACAAGAAGAGCCACCTGGCGATGGTTGTGAACGCGGGGCTCCAGGAGTTCCGCTCGCACCAGCTCTCGACCGATATTCCGGGCGAGATCGTCGAGGCGACGCGTCGCGCTCTGCAGCGAGCGATTGCGATCAAGACGGCGGAGTTCAAGCGCGGGCTCTCGCAGTTGGCGACCATCGGTTCGACGGCACCTTTCGTCGGCCTGTTCGGCACGGTCGTCGGCATCGTGAACGCCTTCCAAGGGCTGAAACAGGCGGAGACGGCGGGGATCGCCGCCGTGGCCGGAGGAATTTCGGAGGCGTTGGTGAATACCGCCTTTGGGCTCTTTGTGGCCATTCCGGCGGTGTGGATGTTCAACTACTTCACCAACCGCATGGAGTCCTTCATCGTGGAGATGGAGAACTCCTCGTCCGAGTTGGTGGACGTGGCGCTCATGCCCTTCTTGAAGCAGAGGAGTTGAGCCCATGGGAATGCAGGTTGGTGAGCGAAAAGGGGTCATGGCCGAGATCAACGTCATCCCCATGGCCGACATCATGTTGGTGCTGCTCATCATCATGATGGTCGTCACCCCCTTCCTGCAAGCGGGGATCGCCGTGACTCTGCCCAAGGCTCCGCACGGCGATGAAGATCCCGACATCAATAAGGAGAGCGCGGTTGTCGTCGCTCTCCCGATTGACGGGACGATCTACCTCGGGCGCGATCTGGTGAGTCAGAGCGAGCTGGAGACGCGTATCCGTCGCTTGATGGAGGCGCGCCCCTTGGATCAGCGTGTCGTCTATGTGAAGGCTGATAATCGGGTGCGCTACGACAACGTCGTGGGGGTGATCAACGCCATCCGCAGTGCTGGCGTCGATCGCGTCGGCCTGGTCGTTGATCCGGGCAAACGGACGAAACAAGGAGGAGAGTGAAGCGGAGAGCACGGCGGGCCGAGGGCCATACAGCGACCTCGGCCGCTTGGTTCTCCCACCTGCTCATAGGGAGGGAGCCATGGCCATACCGACCGGAAAGGAGGAGTATAAGCGACCGGAGGCTGCTAAGCCTCTGGTGGATATGAATGTCGTTCCGCTCATCGATATCCTGCTCGTGCTGCTGATCATCTTCATGGCGATCACGCCGCTCAAGCCGAGTAAGCTCGAATCGAAGATCCCGGAAAAGCCTCCGGAGAATGTCGTCGTCAGCAACCCGCTCGCGCTTGTCGTCTCCGTAGAAGCGGACGCCTCCGGCCGATTGAGGGGACTCAAGCTCAATGTCGAGGATGTGACTGAGGAGACGCTCGGGGAGAAGCTGCGGGAGATCATCGCCGCGCGTCCTCCGGATCAACGCTCTGTCTTCATCCGCGCTCCGCGCAACACGCTCTACGGGGAGGTCGTCCGAATCATCGATATCGTGAAGGATGCGGGGGCTTCGCCCATCGGGTTGCAGATTGATGATCTGCCGGAGATGTAATCGCGCGGGGAGAAAACGCGATATCCTGGGGAAGGGGAGGGGACTGTGAGAAAGAGAGGGCTGATCATCGCGATTGTGGCCTTTATTGGCGTTTTGGTCGCGCTGGGCGCAACGCAAGGACCCGATTTCTACCGCATGGTCAAAGCGAAGGATCGGTTGAACAATGGGGCTGTCGCCTATGCGCGGGGCGATTACGATGAGGCCATCCGGCTCTTCAAAGAAGCGATGGACCTCTACCCGCGCATGGAGCAGGCGCGCCTCTACTATGCCGCGGGCCTGTTTGCGAAGTTCAATCTCACGAACGATAAGGCGTTGGCGCTGGAAGCGATGAGGATCTACGAGGACGTGCATCGGAGAGATCCCACGAACGCCGATGCCATCGCCTATCTCGCCGTCATCCATAAGAACCTGGCCGACATGGCGGAGACTGAGGAGGAACGCCTCCAGCATATGGAGAAGTATCGCGAGTGGACGCTCAAGCGATTGGACGTTCCTGGTCTGGATGAGAAGGCCAAGGCCGAAATCTACTACACGCTGGGGCAGGGATATTGGCAGGAGTCGTTCCAGCTCACGCAGCCTTACCAGGTGAACCGTCCGCCGCAGCCGATCACCTGGAATGTTCCTGAGAGCGAAGTGCCGAAGGTGAAGGCCTTGGTCCAGAAGGGTATGGAATATCTCAACAAAGCCGTCGAGTTGAACCCGGAATATGGCGATGCCTGGGCGTACATCAATCTGCTCTATCGCGAACAGGCGAAGGTTGAGAAAGATCCGCGCGTGAGGGCCGAGCTCACGCGCTTGGCCGATCAAGCCCGTGATCGGGCCATCGAGCTGAACAAGCGGCGGGAAGAGCAGCAGAAGCAACAGGGGCAGAAGTCGTCCTAGCGCGTGATCGAATCGTCGCGCAGGGGGGTGGAAGATTCACGCGCCGTGAATCTCTCCACCCTTTTTCGTTCCCGAAAGGGCGCGGCCTTCCTGCCGCTGGTCGAACGCGGTCGTCCTCCGATAGAATAGAGACGGATCGTCTGAAGAGGGGGGCGAGCCGGGGGAGACGCGCGGGGATGATCCGGTTCGAGGACATCTTGGAGAAGGTCGAGCGGTACCATCCGGAGGCCGATCTGGACCTGTTGCGCCGCGCCTATATCTTCTCGGCGCGCGAGCATCGTGGACAAGTTCGCCTTACCGGAGAACCCTATCTCGTGCATCCGCTCGAAGTCGCCAATATCCTGGCCGATCAGCGACTCGATGTCATCACGGTCAGCGCCGGCCTGTTGCACGATGTCCTTGAGGACTGCGGGGTCACGCGGGAGGAGCTGGAGGAGTACTTTGGTCCGGAGATCGCTCGCATCGTCAATGGCGTGACAAAGATCGGTCAGATCGCTTTCGCCTCGCGCGAAGAGGAGCAGGCCGAGAGCTTGCGGAAGATGGTCCTGGCGATGGTGGATGATGTTCGGGTGATCTTGGTGAAGCTGGCGGATCGGTTGCACAACATGCGGACGCTCGATCCCTTGCCTCGTGAGAAGCAGATCCGCATTGCGCGAGAGACGCTCGATGTCTTCGCGCCGATCGCGCACCGCCTCGGCATGGGGCGCATTCGCGGCGAGCTCGAAGATCTCGCGTTCCGATACCTCTATCCGGATGACTATCGCCGCCTCAAAGAAGCTGTGGATCGAAAGCGCCCGCAGTTGGAGGCTCATCTGGACGAGATGAAGGCGCAGATCCGCGCTCGGCTGGAGGCGGAGGGAATTCCGGTGGTCGCCCTCGAGGGGCGCGTCAAACGCCTCTACAGCATCTTCCAGAAGATGCGGCGCAAGAAGATCCCTCTCGACCAGGTCTACGATCTGATGGCCGTGCGCGTGATCGTTCGGAGCGTGCGCGAGTGCTACGCCGCGCTGGGCATTATTCATCAGCATTGGAATCCCATTCCCGGACGGTTTCGGGATTGGATCGCCACTCCGCGCGAGAACATGTATCAATCCTTGCACACCTCGGTCGTCAGCGAGAATGGGCAATCCTGTGAGATCCAGATCCGCACCGAGGAGATGCATCGAGTCGCCGAAGAGGGCATCGCTGCCCACTGGAAATACAAAGAGGGGAAGCTCGGAGAGCAGGCCGAGGATAAGATGATCGCGTGGTTCCGCCGTCTGCTCGATGAGCAGCAGGAGGCGCGCGACGCTCGTGAGTTTCTCGAAGACCTGAAGTCGGATCTCTCCCCCAAGGAAGTCTTCGCTTTCACGCCCAAGGGGAAAGTCATCGAGTTGCCTCAAGGCGCGACGCCGATTGATTTCGCCTACGCCATCCATACAGAAATCGGCCATCACTGTGCGGGCGCGAAGGTGAACGGGCGGCTCGTCCCGCTTCGGTATCAGATCCGGACGGGGGATATTGTCGAGATCCTCACCTCGCCGAATCAGCATCCGAGCCGCGATTGGTTGCGCTTTGTCAAGACCAATCGCGCGCGCACGAAGATCCGGCGATGGCTCCGCGAGCAGGAGCATCTGCAAGCGATGGAGCTCGGTCGGCGTCTCCTGGAGCGAGAGGCGGAGAAGCTCCACCTGAAGGTCAAGACTCTCTTGGGTAATGGGGAGCTGGAGAGCGTCGCCCCCGACTATGGGTACCAGAAGGTGGAGGATCTGCTGGCCGCCATCGGCTATGGGAAGGTCTCTGCTCACAGCGTTCTCGTCCGATTCGTCCCGGCGGAACTGCTGGCCGAGCTGGAGGAGAAACCGAAGTCGAAGCTGCTGGAAGTCACCGAGCGGGTCAAGAAGGCTCTCGGGTTGCGGGAGGCGCCCATCCGCGTTCGCGGTGTCGAGGATCTCATGGTCTACCGAGCGCGATGCTGTAATCCGATTCGCGGCGAGGAGATCATCGGGTACATCACCCGAGGCCGGGGCGTCGCTGTTCACGCGCGGCGCTGCAGCAACGTCCCCACTCTGCTCGTCAATCGCGAGCGCATTGTTGATGTGGAGTGGACGCGGGGAGGAGAGAGCGAGCCGTATGCCGTCCCTCTCCACGTCGTCGTCGAAGACCGACCGGGCGTTCTGGCCGGTATCACCTCGGCCATCGCCAACATCAAGACGAATATTCGCGATGCCCGCGCCCGAACGACGCCGGATGGGCGCGGAGAGATCCGGATCACGGTCGAGATCTTCGACCTCAAGCACCTCGAGCGGATCATCCGGGCCATCCGATCCGTGGATGGCGTGATTGACGTCGAACGGGAGGAGCGATGACCTATGCGACGGACGATCGTGACCGATCGCGCGCCACACGCCATCGGACCGTACGCGCAAGCTGTCCAGGTCGGCGAATGGATTTTCGTCTCCGGGCAGATCGCCGTGGATCCCGAGACGGGCGAGCTCGTCCGGGGAGGGATTGAGGAGCAGACCGACCGCGTCTTGCAGAACCTTCGAGCCATTTTGGAGGCGGCGGGATCATCGTTGGAGAACGTCGTCAAGACGACGGTCTATCTGGCCGATCTCAACGATTTCTCGAAGATGAATGAGGTGTACGCGCGCTATTTCCCGGGGGAGAAACCCGCTCGCGCGACCGTCGAGGTCTCGCGATTGCCTCGCGACGCTCGAATCGAGATGGAGGCCATCGCCACGCTCTGATGGGGGGAGAGGATCACGCCGCTTTGACGACCTTCCCGGCCTTCACACATCGCGTGCACACGCGAATGCGTCGAACGGAACCGTTGATGCGCGCGCGCACGCGATGCAGATTCGGCTCGAACTTATGCTTCGTGCGGTTGCCCGCGTGGCTGACGCGATGTCCAAATTGCGGTCCCTTGCCGCAAATCATGCATCGTTGCGCCATACTGTTTCCGCCGCCTCGCACCAATGTGCGTCACTGGATATTACCGCGTGATCGTAGCAGAGGCCGCCGATTTCGTCAAGTGAGGAGGGGAGATGAGAAACGCCGTCTTTTTCGGAACGCTGTGTATAGGACTCCTGCTCTGCGCCTGTAAGAATCCGCAGAGCCGTGCGACGGCCGAGGACGTGGCCGCGCGGGTCAACGGCGTGGAGATCATGGTGTCGGAGGTGGATCGGCTTCTGGAGCAGCAGTTGCGGGCTGGAGTGCAGTCCGGGCAAGCGCCGCCGACCCCCGCGGAGCTGGCGGCCGCGCGTCTGCAAATCCTCGAGAATCTCATTGTGCAAGAAGCCCTCTATCAGAGGGCGGAGCGTCTGGGCGTGCTCCCGACAGAGGAGGAGATCACCCAAGGCGTCCAGCAGTTCAAACGCGAGCGGGGATTGAGCGAAGAGGGCTTTCAGCGAACGCTTCGAGAGTTGGGGCAGACCGAAGAGCAGTTCCGACGCGAGATGCGCCGCCAATTGGCGATCAAAAAGCTCTTCGATCGGGAAGTGACGCCGCGCATCACGGTCACCGACCGTGAGATCGAGGAGTTCTACGCGGCCCATAAGGCGCAGTTTGTGGAGCGACGAGGCTTCGCGCTGGCGCGCATTCTGGTGACGCCGGAGAAGGACAATGTCCCCGACGATGCCGTGGGCGTCGAAGCGGCGGAGCGGAAGATCCGGGAGATCTATGAGCAGCTCCGGCGCGGAGCGGATTTCGCGACGGTCGCCGCACGCCGTTCCGAAGATCCGATCACGGCGGCTCGAGGGGGGAATTGGGACTTCTTCCCTGAGACATCGGAACAACTCCCGGCCGCCCTGCGGGCTCGTCTCCTCGCCATGCGCGAAGGCGACATCACCGAGCCTTTCCGGATCGGGGACGCGTGGCTCATCTTGAAACTCGTTCGGCGCGTCCAGCGCGATCGCGAGCTCACGCTCGAAGAGGTGCGGGCTCAGATCGCCGAGGAGCTGCGGGACCAGCGCGAGCAGGTGCTTCAGACGATCGTCACGCGATTGGCCTTGGCCGAATCCCGCGTTGAGAATCTGCTCGCGCAACGGATGTTGGAGAACCCGGTGAACTTCGGAGGGCTGCGCCCGATCGCTCTTCCGACGCCGCCGGCCTCCGGGCCATCCCGATGAATCGCCGTCGGCCAACTCACTCTGCCGCGCGCGCGATGACGAATCCAAAGACCCGGCGCGCGCCGGCCTGTCGGAGTGTCCGAGCGCATTCGTTCAGCGTCGCTCCGCTCGTGTACACATCGTCCACAAGCAGAAGGATCTTCCCGCGGACGGCCTCTTCCGAGGTCACGGCGAAGCTTCCGGCAATGCTCTGCGCGCGCTCGCGCGCATCCATGCCCGCTCGGCGGGGCTCCGTGTCCACAATCCGTCGCAGCACATCTTCTCTCAAGGGGCGAGCGAGAACGCGCGCGACGTCCCGAGCGAGCAGCGTCGCTTGGTTATATCCCCGCTCGCGAAGCCGCCGCGGATGGAGAGGGACAGGGAGCACCACCTCCACATCGCGGAAGACGGGATCTTCTCGGAGCACCTCCCGAATTCGCTCGCGCAGACGCTCGCACACCTGCGGCTTTCTCTTCAAGAAGAGGAGGTGCTCTCGCAGAGCGCCTCGATATGGACCGACGTACCGCAGGAGATCCAGTGCCATCTCCGAGCAGGCCGGGCACTGCGCCGGAGCTTCGCGCGCGCTCACGGGCATGTGACAGCGCCGGCATCGCGGGTCCCTCGGACGATGCTCGAGATCGGACCAGCACGCGGCGCAGACGATCCCATCGGCGAGCGAGTCCACGGGCTCTCCGCACAGAGCACATCGGGCGGGAAAGATCACGCTGAGCAGGCCGTTAACGAAGTGGTGCCGGAGCAAGGAGATCCCTGTCTCACGCACGGTCTTCAGCCCACGTCCTCCTCGGAAAACGGCTTTTGAAAGAACGCGTGATAGAGAGCGCGCGCTCGCTCCCATTCGGATTCGGGGACCAAGAGCCGAAGGGGTTGAGCACCGCTGACAATTCCCAGCGGATCGCTCGTTCCCGTGAGGATCACCGGAATCCCCTCTCGCGTGAGCAATTCCCGCACCATTTCGGCCTCGACGACCGTGGAGAACCGGGCGAGAAGAACAAAGCGCACGTCCGAGTAGCTCATTCGGTAGACTCGCTCACCCACTCTCCCCGGAAGACGACTTCCGCGGTTCCCACGACGGTGATCCGGTCATCGGGCCGCCAGTGCACGCGCAGTGCGCCTGCCGGGGTGTGAACCCACGCCTCCCTCTCCGCGAGGCCGTTGAGGACGGCAGCCACAAGCGCCGCCGACGCTCCCGTCCCCGAGGAGAGCGTCTCTCCGACGCCGCGCTCCCACATCCGCAGTTCGAGATTCTGACGGTCATGAACGCGCACGAACTCCACATTGGTGCGCTCGGGAAAGAGCGGATGTCGCTCAAGAGCGGGTCCTATTTCTGGAATCTCCGCAGCGGCGAAATCCTCCACGAACACGACGCAATGGGGATTCCCGAGGGAACACGCGGTGACGCGGACATCGCGATCGCGAACGCGGAGCGGAAACCCTACGACGGGCGATCGCGCGGGGTCCACGGCCATGGGGATCGCTTCGCTGGCGAGCGCAGGCGTTCCCATATCCGTGAGAAACTCAAAGTGCGTTCCCTCGTGGCGGAGACGTTCCACGTGCCGCACGCCTGCTTTTGTGCGGATTCGAACGCTCGGTTCTCGCCAGCGGTCGGTGAAGAGAAGATACGCCGCCAGACACCGAATCCCATTGCCGGAGATCTCCGCCTCCGTTCCGTCGGCATTCCAGAGGCGCATCTCGAAGTCGGCTTCCGCGCCCCTGGGCAGCGGGGCGACCAGGATCACGCCATCGGCACCAATGCCGAGATGACGATGGCACCATCGTGCGGCCCAACGGGGCACACGGTCTTCCTCCGGAAGATCTTCCCGAGCGACGACGATGAAGTCGTTGCCCAGCGCGTGAAGCTTATAAAAGGGCACCCGCATCGTCCTTCATCCGGGGGGCCACCGCAGAGGGCGTCCGCCGAGAAGATGCAGATGCAGATGGAAGACGCTCTGCCCGGCTTGCGGTCCTGTATTGATGACCACCCGATATCCCTCTTCAGCGATCCCCACCTGATTCGCCACTTTCGAGGCGATCCTCAACATGTGTCCGAGCACGGCCTCATCCTGAGGGGCGGCATCGTTCAACGAATCCATGTGTTCGCGGGGAATAATCAGGATATGCCACGGCGCTTGCGGATTGATGTCCGTGAAAGCGACCACGTGATCGTCCCGATAGAGGATCTCCGCCGGATGATCCCCCGCCGCGATCTGACAGAACACGCATTCGAGTTCGTAGTCGTTCATCGCTACTTCTCCGCCTCTTCGTCGCGCGCTTTTGTGCGTTCGCTCCCGAGAGCGCCTCTCCTTCGGAGAGCATCGCCCTCGGCGCTCGACAGAGTTACATTGTCCCACATCGAGGACCGAGGGGGAAGGACGGAATGCATCCGCTGGTGAGAATCGAGCGTCCTCGCTCGCACGATTTCCGAATCGGAGGGGAATTCCGCCCGGCGTCGCAGCACGAGTGTGCGTTCGATCCCCTGCAGATCGCGCTTGACCTCGACCACTTCCCATACGCGAGCGTCGAGGTTCTCCAACAGGGACGGATACTGTCCGTACCCCATCTCGCAGATGAGATATCCCGCCGGTCTCAAAAATTTCGGACTCTCCGCGAAAAGTCTCCTCTGAACACTCGCGGCATCCGGTCCCGCGATCAGCGCGAGTCGGGGCTCATAGTCTCGAACCTCGCGGGGGAGCGTCGGGAGCTCCGATTCCGAGATATAGGGGGGATTCGCCACGATGAAGTCGGCGGAGGGGGGAGTCGGCATCGTCTCCAGCGCCGAGAAGAGATCGCTCGCAAGGAATTCGATTCTCTCTCGGACGCCATGTCGCTCGGCATTATGCCGCGCCACGGCGAGCGCGGCTTCCGAGATATCGAGGGCGAGAACGCGCACCCACGGGAGATGCACAGCGAGGGTCACGGCCAAGCATCCCGATCCCGTTCCCACGTCAATGAGGAGCCGGTCGGCAGTGGTCGCTCGCTCGAGGACGGCCTCGACGATGATCTCTGTCTCAGGTCGGGGAATCAAGACGTCCGGAGTGACCAGGAAGTCGAGCCCGAAGAACTCCCGATGTCCCGTGATGTACGATAGGGGTTCTCCGCGAGCCCGCCGCTCGACGACGCGCGTGAAATCCTCCCACGCCGCTTCTGAGAGCGGCTCCTCCGGCCGCGTCACGATGTAGAGGTCGTCCTTGTGCAAGACATGAGCGAGCAAGGTGCCGGCGGTGCGTCGCGGCTCTTCCACGCCCGCGTGCTCCAGCCGTCGTCGCGCCCATTCCAGAGCCTGACGCAACGTCTTCACCGGCATTATGAACGGGCTCGAAAGCTCCGAGCGATGAGGTCCAACCGATTCCGCGTAGATCGGATGACGTCCGGGCGTCCTTCGAACTGCAAGACGTACATGGTCGTCTCGTTCGTCTTGAAGTAATAGTACCGCGCGATCTTCTTCTGCCCGCGGCGGGTGAATTCGAAGTTGAAGACGACGCTTTCCGGATACACCCCTCCGAACGACTCCAGGGCACCGCGTATATATCCGGGGCGGAAGCGCAGGGAGACCTCTTCCTCTCTCTCGGCGAATGCCCGAGGCGACATCCCCGGTTCGACCGTGAAGGACCGAATGCGCAGCAGTCCTTCCTCGCTGCTTCCGTAGACGATATCCGTCACCGTATTGCCCGCTCCATCTTGATAGGTCACCGGCTCCCAACGATCGCGCAAGACGAGGTGGTATCGCCCCTCCGGATCCTGGAACGGGCGCTCCTCGCTCACCTGGAGCGTGAGAGTGAGAGCAGAGGCGATGAGGAGAATCACACGCATCCTGGCTCGGGAATCAGGGGTTCGCTCCCCCGCTCGATAGAGGGCGGCTCCGACGCGGAAGAGATCACCGGGGAGAGGGGGCCGAGGATGGACTTTTGGACCTCGATCACATGGGCGACTCCCTGGCGCGCGAGCTGAAGGAGCTGCCGCAGTTGCTCCTCGGTGAAGGGCTCGCTCTCGGCCGTCCCCTGAATCTCCACGAATCGCCCATCGCTTGTGCCCACGACGTTCATGTCCACGGCCGCTCGGCTGTCTTCCTCGTATCGCAGATCGAGCATGGGGGTTCCGTCCACGATTCCTACGCTGACAGCGGCCACATAGTCGCGCACGGGCCAATCCGAGAGAATTCCCTCACCGTGCAGGCGCCGCAGGGCGAGAACCAAGGCGACGAAGGCTCCTGAGATCGAGGCCGTGCGCGTTCCCCCATCCGCTTGCACGACGTCGCAGTCCACGAGGATCGTTCGTTCGCCGAGTTTCTCCAGGTCCACGACCGCGCGAAGGCTGCGTCCGATCAGCCGCTGAATCTCTTGGGTGCGCCCGGACACCTGCGCGCGCGCCGTCTCGCGGGGCGTGCGCGTCTCCGTGGCCCGAGGCAGCATGGCATATTCGGCGGTGATCCATCCTTTCCCCGTGCCGCGCAGGAAAGCCGGAATGCGCTCCTCCACGCTCGCGGCGCAGATGACCTTCGTGTCGCCGAATTCGATCAAGACCGAACCCTCGGCGAATTTGAGAACATCGGGGAGGATGCGGATCGGGCGCACCATGTCCGGGCGACGTCCATCACTGCGGAGGGCCGTCTCGTCCATGCGTCAATGCTTCTCGGAGAATCCGTTCTCTTCCTCCAGCTCAGCCGCGATCTCGTCCGCTTGCTGGCGGAGTTCGTTCAGCGTCATCTCAAGGCTCTCGGCCTCGAACGCGGCCACTTTCACCCGGTGTTCGAGATCGGTGATATCTCGTTCCAAGCGCTGTTGCCACGCTTCCAGCTCGGCGAGCATGCGCTCTTCTTCCGGAGTGATAGAACTCCCGGGCGATTCTCGCAAGCGCCGTCGGATGCGATTCACCAGCTCCATCGTCCGCATGCGGATATCGAGGCTCTCGCGGCGATGCCCCTCCAGTTCACTGCGCATGCGGGCGAGCCGCTCCATGAGGCGCTTTCGCACATCAATGAGGCGTTCCAATTCATCTTGGATCTCTGCCAGCCGCTCGAGCTTGGAGACCCTCTCCTCCGCGTTCTTCGGCGCCGAGTAGAAGAAATCGTCGAACATGGCCCCAACCCACGATATGAAAAATGGTGGAGGTGAGCGGAATCGAACCGCTGTCCGAGGGCCTTCCCGCGCGAGGATCTACATGCTTAGTCGCCTCTCGGAATGTCGTCGCGCGAGGAGGCGAGGCGACGCGCGCCTCGCGCGACCAGATCGGCTTCAGGTGTCATCCGCGCGCGCCGATCGGACGCGCGGACCAAGCCCGTCTGGGTCGGCGCTCCCACCCTCACCCGCGGGCGAGGCGAGGAGGAGCGAGGCCGGCATCACGCGGCCTGAGCGTACTGCACGTTGGCAGTTATTTTTTTCCGTGCCTCTTACGGGCCGGCACGGTGCCCGGCATGCACCTCGTCGCTTCTTGACCCCCGTCGAACCCATGTCACCCCCAAACCACGAGGGATTGTATCACTGAAAGCCGGAGGTGGTCAACGCATCGGCCTCGCTCAGAAATGGATCTCCTCCTCCTCGAAATCCGGGGTTTCGATCTGAATCGTCACGTGCTCGATGCCATACGCTTCCCGCAACTGCGTCCGAATTCCGCGGAGGACATCTTTCGCCGACACATGATCATCTCTCACGATGACGTGCGCGCTCAATGCGTCTTTCCCCGAGGTAATGGTCCACACGTGGAGATCGTGGACGTCGTGGACTCCCGGGACGCTCCGGATCGCGCGCTCAACGCCCGCGATGTCAATATGGGCCGGCGTCGCTTCCATCAGGATATTGACGGCTTCCTTGAGCAATCGCCAGGCGCAGACGATGATCAGTCCGGCGGTCAGGAAGCTGATGACAGGGTCAGCGAGGTACCACCCCTTCCCCCAGATGAGCCCTCCGGCCAACAGCGCACCGATCGAGCCCAGGCCATCGCTCACAACATGCAGGAATGCGCCCCGTATGTTCAAGCTGTGATGGCGCGCTCGATGCAGGAGGACAACGCTGATCCCGTTGACCACGAGTCCCCCTAGGGCAATGACCATCATCTCCCGGCCCCGCACAAGCGGTGGTTGCCGCACGCGCTCATAGGCCTCGTAGACGATGGTCAAGGAGATCACAAGGAGGATGACGGCATTCAGCAGCGCCGCCAAGATCTCGAGTCGGTAGTAGCCGTAGGTCTTCTCCGGGGGGGCGCTCCGCTCGCACATCCACATCGCGCCCAGGGCGAGAGCGAGCGCCGCCACATCTGTGAGCATATGTCCGGCATCGGCCAGGAGCGCGAGGCTGTTGGTCATCCACCCTCCGACTGCTTCCACGACCATGTAGCTGCTCGTCAGAAGGAGGACCCGAAACAGTCGCCGCGTCCCTTCCTGTCGTGGGCGTTCCATCGTCGTCAGCCGACCTCTCCATCCGTGGGGGGGAGGTCTCCTCCCGCGGTCGCCACACGGATCTCCTCATGCGCAGTCGTCCTTGAGGCGAAAAGCTCTGCGCGCGTCCCTCCACGGATCCGTTCGTGGCGCAGAATCCGATACAGGATGGTCATATCATGCCGGCGCATCCCCGCCCGAGTCTCTCGGGGCACTCGATCCCTCGCCGCATCCCTCGCAGAGATCTGTGAGTTCCAACATACGGCCACACATCGAGCGCTCCGCCAACATGTCCCTCCGCGATCCGATCGGTCATCCGAGTGCGACATCGCTCCATCTCTTCTCGCACCGCTCCTTGTTCGAGAGACTGGTTATTTTAGCAAAGCCTGCTGTACAATAGCGATGCCATGCGCACGGAGAGACAGCGCTCGAAACCGCGTCTGCAGCGCGCTGCGAAAGCGCCACAACGTCCTCCGCGCGCGTGTGTGGAGGAGCTCTCGGTGACGAAGCGGTGGAAGGCCCTCGATGTGTGGAGAGTGGCGGCGCTCTCCCTCTGCGGCGCGAGGAGGGATGCTCGACAAGCAGAGCAGAGTGCTCTCACGATTCCCACGGTGGGTACCCCGCCGTGGGAACCCCGGGCGGAGCTGGCGATTCCCTACTCGGAACGATGACCATGCGAATGATCCTCGCACTTGTGCTGCTTCTGCTGAGTGGATGGCCTCTGCCCGATCGGCTGAGAGCGGGAGATGAAGCGGAAGCGGAGGTCACGCTGGCGCTCATCGGCGGATGGCTCATTGATGGAAACACGCCTCTGCCGCTCGAGAATCCCGTCATTCTGATTGCCGGCAATAGGATTAAGGCCGTCGGTCGTTTGGGGCGCGTGCGCATCCCTCCCGGAGTGACGGTGATAGATGTCCAGGGACGATTCATCCTCCCCGGACTCATTGATGCGCACGCGCATTTGGAAGGACTCGGGCTCGGCGAGCGAGATGCGGAATTCACAGACACACCGGAGAAACTCCGGCAGGTCATTGTGCAGAATGCCCGGCTCAATCTCCTCTCCGGAGTGACGAGCGTGCGCGATTGCGGATCGAGCGAGCTGGTCCTCCGGCTGCGGGATCAGATCGAAGCGGAAGGGCCGAGACTCTTCGCCGCCGGCCCACAGCTTGTCAAGAGGGGGGCTGGGGTGCCCCCCCGAGGGGACCCTGGAGCGCCGTCGTCGCCGCTCTTTCTCGAATTTGATGGGGTGAAGGAAGCGCGGCGGAAGGTTCGGGAGCAGATCGCCAAGGGGATTGACCTTGTGAAGGTGCGGCTGACCCGGTATCGGGTATCCCCCGCGATCTCTGGATCGCGGGGAGACACCGAGTCGCCATTGCCGACGCTCGAGGAGCTGTCGGCAATCGTGGCCGAAGCGCATCGCGCGGGGCTGAAGGTCGCGGCGCACATTGATGTCCCCTATGATGAGGCCGTGCGCCTGGCAGTGATGGCGGGCGTGGATACGATCGAACACATGGCGCCTTTGCGCACGTACGATGATCGGCTTCTCCTGGAGATGGCCCGTCGCAATATCATCCTCGTGCCGACGCTCTATCAGATCCAGGCGCAGCGCGTGGATCCGCTGGAGAAGAGCGAAGAGGAGATGATCGAGCCTCCGCTTCAAACACGATTGCCGCCGGAGATCCTCCACGCGCTCGCCCAGCGGGCGGCCCTGTGGCGTCGCACGGTACTCGAATGGCGTGCGCGCGGGTACGATCCGAAGCGCGCGCTCCGGGAGGCCTTCCGCAGCCTCCTGCGCGCGCGTCTGCTCGGAGTGAGGATCGCGCTCGGGCCGGATACAGGGTCGGACCTCGTCCCTCACGGCCGGCTGTACAAGGAGATCGCGCTTTACGCGAGCATGGGCATCCCCCCTATCGAAGCCATTCAGATGGCGACGCGGGTGGGCGCCGAAGTGCTCGGGAGGGAGAAAGAGCTCGGAACGATCGAGCCCGGTAAGCTCGCCGATCTGATCGTCGTCGAGGGTGATCCGCTGCTCGATCCGGAGGCTCTGCGCAACGTCGTCTTCGTCATCAAAGATGGTCGGGTGATCGAAGTCCCTCGCTATGAGGCGAAGAGCCGGTGAGGGCGCGAGTCCCCACAGGGGACGTCCGTCTCGGGTGCGGGAGGGGGGACGATGGCCTACACTGTGACATTGATTCCGGGAGATGGAATCGGACCGGAGGTCGCCGCGTCCGTCGTTCGCATTCTCGCGGAAGCCGGTGTCCCCATTGAGTGGGAGGAACACGTCGCGGGGATGCCGGCGCTCAATCGCTACGGCGATCCGCTTCCCTTCGCTCTTCTGGAATCCATCGAACGCAATCGCGTGGCCCTCAAGGGGCCGATCACGACGCCGGTCGGCGAGGGCTTTGCCAGCGTCAACGTGCGCTTGCGAAAGGAGCTGGATTTGTATGCGAACCTACGTCCGGTGCGCAGCCTGCCCGGCATCCCCACGCGCTTCGGCGCCGTGGATCTCATCGTCGTGCGGGAGAACACCGAGGACCTGTATTCCGGGCTTGAGCATATCGTCGTGCCGGGCGTCGTCGAATCGTTGAAGATCATCACCGAGCGCGCTTCGTTGCGCATTGCCCGCTTCGCCTTCGAGTACGCCCGTCGGGAGAACCGGCGGAAGGTGACGGCCGTTCATAAGGCCAACATCATGAAACTTTCGGACGGACTCTTTCTGGACTGCTTCCGGCGCGTCGCCCGCGAGTATCCGGAGATCGAGATCGAAGAGAAGATCGTGGACAACGCGTGCATGCAACTGGTGTTGAATCCGCAGCAATTCGATGTGTTGCTTCTGGAAAACCTCTACGGGGATATCATCTCGGATCTCGCGGCGGGGCTGGTCGGGGGATTAGGTGTCGTCGGTGGGGCGAATCTCGGGGACACGATCGCCGTTTTCGAAGCTGTGCATGGGAGCGCGCCGGACATCGCGGGCAAGAACATTGCGAATCCGACGGCGATGTTGCTCTCGGCCTTGATGATGTTGCGGCATTTGGGCGAAGGGGAGGCTGCCGATCGTATCTACGCCGCCCTGTGCCGTGTGCTCGCCGACCGAGGGATTCGGACGCGCGATCTGGGCGGATCGGCGACGACGACGGAGTTCACCGAAGCGGTCCTCGCGGAGCTGAACGCATGAAAGGAGCGGTGGGTGGCGAAATGGGCTTCGGGGATTGGTCTCTGAGTCACGTCTCGAGGAAGCGGGAAGGGCCAGCCATCTGTTTCACCTCGCACGGTGAAAGGGGCGTGGGGACTCCGGACAGCGAGCTGCGGAACGGGTGGGTGACGCTCCGCGAGCATCGCTCGTCGGGGGGGGAGAGATGACCGAGGAGAAACTTCGCCGTGAGCTCGGCCTCAGAGAGGCGAGCGCGATCGTCGTCGGGACAATCATTGGGACGGGCATCTTCATTGTTCCGAATACGATTGCGCGCCAGGTGGAGGCGCCGGGGCTTGTCTTCGCTGTGTGGATCCTCGCGGGAGGGCTCTCGCTGCTTGGTGCTCTCACCTATGCCGAATTGGGGGCAGCGTTCTCTCGGGTCGGGGGCGAGTATGTCTATTTGCGTCTCGCGTATGGTCCGCTCTGGGGCTTCCTCTACGGATGGACGCAGTTTCTGGTGATCAAGACGGGATCCATCGCAGCGCTCGCCGCTGGGTTTGCCATTTATCTCGGCCATTTCCTTCCGCTCTCGGAACGAGCGGGCAAGGCTGTGGCCATCGCGAGCATCCTTCTGCTTTCGCTGGTGAACAGCCGTGGCGTCCGCGTCGGGGGGCTTCTGCAGACGGGGCTCACTCTGCTCAAGGTGGCCATTATTCTCGGAATCGTCGGGCTGGCTTTCATCCGTGCCGAGGGAACGGCCGCTCACTATCGTCCGATCCTGCCGGAGGGGGAACGGGAGGGGTGGTTCGGACGCTTCGGCCTTGCCATGGTGGCTGCGCTCTGGGCCTACGATGGATGGAATAACGTCACTATGGTCGCCGGAGAAGTCGCCCATCCGGCGCGCACAATCCCTCGCGCGCTTGTGGCGGGCACGCTCGTGGTGATTCTCGTTTATCTGTTGGCCAATCTCGCGTATTTCTACGTGCTGCCCACTGAGGCGATCCGAGCGAGCGAGCGTGTGGCGGCGGATGTGGTCGAGCATGTTCTCGGCCCGCCCGGTGCGGCGATTGTCTCCCTCGCCATCCTGATCTCCATCCTTGGCGCCTTGAACGGCTCCATCCTCTCGGGCGCGCGCATCTTCTATGCGATGGCCGCCGATGGGCTCTTCTTCAAAAAGGTGGCGCTCGTCCATGAGCGGTTTCGAGTCCCGCATGTGGCGATCTGGGCTCAGGCCGTATGGGCATCGCTTCTGGCGGCGAGCGGCACCTACGAGCAACTCTTCACCTATGTGATCTTCGCCGCTTGGATCTTCTATGGGCTGACGGCGGTCGGATGTCTTGTGCTGCGACGCCGATGCTCGGAGATCGAGCGACCGTTTCGCGCACCGGGTTATCCGTTCTCTCCGCTGCTTTTTGGAGGCTTGGCGCTGCTTCTGACGGTGAGCGCATTCGTCGGGGCGCCGCGGGAATCGGCCATCGGGCTCGGGATTATGCTCTCCGGACTGCCCGCATACACCCTCTGGACGCGGAAGCTCAAGGGCGAGGCGATGAGCGAGCCCGATTTGACACCCCCCGCGTCCTCGGGCTAAGATTCGGCCTGATGGCGCGCATCGAATCGAGGCGGGAGTGATGCATGGCGTCAACGATCCTGGCCAAGCTGACAGCCGAGCGACAAGCGCTTACCGTCAGCGAGCTGACGTATCGGATCAAGGACGTGCTGGAGGGGGAGTTCCCCGACCTCTGGGTTCGCGGCGAGATCTCCAATTTCAAGCGTCACAGTTCGGGCCACTGGTATTTCACGCTGAAGGATGCGCACGCGCAGTTGCCCTGCGTCTGCTTTCGCCTGCAGAATCGCCTCATCCGGTTTCGTCCGGAGGATGGATTGGAGGTCTATGCGCGCGGACGGCTGAGCGTCTACGAGAAGCAGGGGGCGTACCGACTGCTGGTCGCCTACATGGAGCCGGTCGGCATCGGCTCCCTGCAGCTCGCGTTCGAGCAACTGAAGGCGCGATTGGCGGCCGAAGGACTGTTCGCTCCTGAACGCAAGCGCCCGCTTCCCCTCATGCCGCGAAAGATCGGCGTGATCACCTCGCCGACAGGGGCTGTCATCCGTGATATCCTTCGCATCCTGAAGCGGCGCAATCGAGGCATTGATGTGCTCATCTTCCCTGTGCGCGTTCAGGGTGAGGGAGCGGCGGAGGAGATTGCCGAAGCCATCCGCATCATGAATCAGCGCGATGACCTGGACGTCCTGATTGTGGGGCGGGGCGGCGGATCCATCGAAGACCTCTGGGCCTTCAACGAAGAGATCGTCGCGCGCGCGATCTTCCAGTCCCGTATCCCGATCATCTCGGCTGTCGGGCATGAGACGGATTTCACGATCGCCGATTTCGTCGCCGATGTGCGAGCACCGACCCCCTCGGCGGCTGCCGAGATGGTGGCCGCGCGCCGCGACGAGCTGATTGAGAGGTTCGCCTCACTGGAGCTCCGCTTGGTGAAGGCCACGCGGTACCTTCTCGTTCGACGACGCGAGCGCCTCTCGCATCTTCAGGCGCGACCGGGGTTTGTGCGAGCGCGGCATCTCGTCCCACAGGCTCTGCAGCGCGTGGATGAGCTCGAGTACCGTCTGCAGATTGTCATAGCCAAACGGTTGCGCAGTGCCCGCGAGCACATGGCGGCTCTTTCGATGCGCCTTATGGCACAACGTCCCAGCCGACGCCTGGCAGAGATGCGGGGGCGTCTGGATCTGCTTCAGAATCGGTTGATGGGGACGATCCGCGAGCGGATGCAAGCGGCTCGACGTCACTTGGGCCTGGCTGCCGGGAAGCTCGAGGCCTTGAGCCCCTTGGCCGTTCTCTCGCGGGGATATGCTATCGTCTGGAACGAACAGCGCGCGATCGTCCGTGACGCCAGAGACGTGCGCGTGGGCGAACGCCTGCGCATTCGTCTGTTCAAGGGCCGCGTGAACGTCGTGACCGATGAGGTGATACCCGATGAGTAAGGCGTCCAAGCCTCTGGACTTCGAAACCGCCCTCAAGGAGTTGGAGGGCATCGTCGAACAACTGGAGAACGGCGACCTGCCGCTTGAGCGCGCGCTGGAACTCTTCGAGCGCGGTGTTCGACTCTCTCGGGAATGTCAGAAGCGGCTCGAAGAGGCCGAGCGGAAGGTCGAGATCCTGCTCAAAAATGCCGGCGGAGAATACGAGGCCTTTCCCTTTGAGGAACCCCCGGACGAGGGTGCCTTCTAATCCATGCCACCAATGGCCGCCGATGTGAGGGAGTATGTGAACGCGCAGCGGGAGCGCGTGCACGAGTGGCTCGATCGCCTCGTGCCCTCTGAGGAGACTCCTCCTGAGGTGATCCACCGCGCCATGCGCTATAGCCTCATGGCGGGGGGGAAGCGATTTCGTCCGATCCTCACCATCGCGGTCGGAGAGTTGTTCGATGTTCCCGAATCCTGGCTCCTCCCTACGGCCTGCGCTCTGGAGATGATCCACACCTACTCCCTCATCCACGATGACCTTCCAGCGCTCGACAATGATGAATGGCGACGCGGGCGACCGACGTGCCATAAGGTCTTCGGCGAGGCGATCGCGCTTTTGGCGGGCGATGCCTTGCTCACTCTCGCCTTTCGGACGCTCGCGGAACTCCCGATCCCGGCCTCTTTTCACGACCGTCATGTGCGGGTGATCGCGGAGATCGCACAAGCGGCGGGGACGATCGAGGGAATGATCGGCGGCCAGGTCTTCGATCTCTTGGCAGAGGGGAAACCTTTTGATGAGACGACGCTCGTGGCCATCCATCGCGCGAAAACCGGAGCGCTGATCACCGCCTCGGTGCGCGTCGGAGGAATCCTGGGCGGAGCGGAACCGGAGCTGATGCGCGCGCTCACGCGCTATGGGGAATGCCTCGGACTCGCCTTCCAGATCATTGACGATGTGCTCGATGTCACAGGGACGCCGGACGAGATCGGAAAAACTCCCGGCAAAGACGCGGCGGCTCGGAAAGCCACCTACCCGCGCCTCTATGGTGTGGAGGCTTCCCGACGTCGAGCCGAGGCGCTCATTCGTGAGGCATGTGAGGTGATCCGGCAGCTTCCCCGCTCGGATCGGCTTGTCGCTCTCGCCGAGCTCGTCCTCGAACGTCGAGCATGAGCCTCATGCAGGCTTTCGACGGCGCGTCCCCCAGACGAGCACCCCGAGACTTCCGACCACACACGACTCGGCGAAGAGATCTCCATGCCGCGCGTAAAATGTAACCGTGGGAGGCGTCGCCGGTTGGGGCAGACGCCAATGGCGCGTTGCTTCTTGAAAGAGCGGGGTTGCCTCGTGGACCTCTCCGTACGGAGTGATCAAAGCGGTGATGCCGCTGTTGGTCACCCGAATGATCGGACGTTCCATCTCAACGGCGCGAAGAACAGCATGCTGCAGGTGCTGTCGCGCTCCGGCAGTTGGACCGAACCACCCGTCGTTGGAGATATTTACGAGCACCGTCGCTCCCCGCCGCACGAGCGCACGGGGAATCTCCGGAAACGCGGACTCGAAGCAGATGAAGGTCCCGACGCGCGCCGGTCCTACGGCGGCGACCGTGTACTCCTGCCCCGGTATGAAATCGCCCGCCAGTGCCGGGATCTTTCGCAAAAACGGAAGGAAGCGCCGTCCGGGGACGTACTCGCCGAATTCGAGAAGTCGAATCTTATGATACTCGGCGATGCGCTCCCCGCGAGGGGAGAGCACAGTCGCGCTGTTATGCCATCCGCGCGCGCTCTTCCCCAAGTGATTGAGGAGGAGATACACCTGGTGTCGGCGCGTGAACTCCGCGAGATACGCCGCTATGGCTTCGTCTTCATCGAGCGAGAGATTCATCGGCGACTCCGGCCAGATGAGCAGTCGTGGCGATTCCTCCTCGTTGCCTTCGACGAGAACGCGTTCGGAGAGGCGCACGTGGCGGTTTAAGCTCTCGAGGACATCCGGAGTCTGCCATCCCGCACCGCCTCCGGCAACAGGGATCACCGGTTGCACGGCAAACACGTCGAGAGCGGGCGTGTCCGAGGAGACTCTCTCCTCCGGACGCATGGCCTTCCCGATCAGGAAGACGAGTCCCAGCAGGAGAAGAGGCACACTGAGGGCTGCGCCCATTCGCGCCCGGAGCGTCGTAAGACGCCGGGCGAGAAAAGCTCCCAGCGCGCTCGTCAGGAGCAAGAGGAAGCTCACCCCCAGCACCCCCGTGTACCGCGCGATCTGAATCAGTTCGGGAACACTCGCCTGGCTGTATCCGAACAGGTTCCATCCGTGTCGCGTCAAACGCGCGCGCGCCCACTCCAGGGCGACCCAAAAGAGCGGCGCGAGAAAGATCCCTCTCCTCCCCCACCGCGCGCTTCCCCAGTGGACGAGCCGGAGGAACGCGGCGAAGAAAAGCGAGAGCACGCACGCGGGAATGAGCAGGAGCGCGTATGCGACCGGCGCCGGCACCCCTCCATAGTGAACGATCGGAAATGCCAGCCACGAAAAGCTCCCGTAGAAAAATGCGAGGGCAAGACCGAGGCCGAGGAGGAACGCCTGTCGGAGCGTGAGCTCAGATCGCGCGGCGATCCGAACGAGAAGGGGAACCCACGCCCCCCAGGCGAGGAACCACAGGCCAGCTCCAAGGGGGGAGGGAAAAGAGAGAACCATCGCCAAGGCCGTCACCCCTCCGCAGGCCCAGTCCGGAAGGGTAAGCGGCTCCGCGCGGGGCGCCCCTTTACCCCGAACCCGCGTCATCGGGCAGGAAGGAGGTGAAGGTCGGAGACGCCGTTATTCCGGAGCTCGCGCATCGTGTGGGCTGCCGCTTCGGCATCTGGGAAGGGACCGAGGACGACCTCTACAGCGGGTGTTCCTCCCGGCGCAGAGCTGGTGCGCGCGAACGCCTGGTCGAAGCCCAGCGCTTTCAAGCGAACGATGAACTCTTCGGCCTCCGCCGCGGAGGAGAAGCTTCCGGCTCGAATGAGATACGCTGCCGGCTCCTCGCGCGGCGATTCCGGAAGGGCCACATCGTCGCGCGGGGTTGCGCGAGATCGCGTCGCCTCGACGGATCCCGCCTGAGGCTCGATCGCGCGAGACCATCGCCCGATGAGAAGCCCCAGCGTGAACATCGCAAAGGCCAGTGTCACGCATCCGATGAAGAGCACGATCGCGCGGCGACTCCTCGCTCGAATATCGTCGTGCATAGCGCCTCCTCGCTTCAGGAACGATCGGTCACGGCCGCCTGAGAGGATTTCGGGGCGAGAACCGAGAGCAGCTCAATGGGCAGAGGGAAGACCACGGTCGAGTTCTTCTCCGCTCCGATCTCGGTGAGCGTCTGCAGGTATCGCAATTGGATGGAGAGCGGCTCCTCGGAGAGTTTGCGTGCCGCGTCAGTCAATTGCTGAGCGGCCAGGTATTCGCCTTCGGCGTGAATGATCTTGGCGCGCTTCTCGCGCTCCGCCTCCGCCTGTCGGGAGATGGCTCGGATCATCTCTTGAGGCAGATCCACGGCTTTGATCTCGACCATACTCACTTTGATCCCCCACGGATCGGTGTGCCTGTCCAGAATGCGCTGCAGCCGCGTGTTCAACTCCTCGCGTTTGCTGAGCAGGTCGTCCAATTCGACCTCGCCGCAGACCGAACGCAGAGTCGTTTGCGCCAATTGCGACGTCGCGTAGAGATAATTCTCGACCTCGACGATCGCCTTGTTCGCGTCAATGACGCGGAAGTAGACGACGGCGTTCACCTTCACCGAGACGTTATCTCGCGTGATGACATCCTGCGGAGGGACATCCATGGCAACGGTGCGCAAGCTCACGCGCACCATGCGCTGAAAGGGGCCGATCACCAAGCGGATGCCCGGCGGCTTCGGCTCAGGCCGCAGCCGCCCGAAGGTGAAGACAACGCCACGCTCATACTCGTTGATGATTTTGATCCAACTCAGCACCCAGAGCAGAAGAATGATCGCCGCGATCGTAGATCCGGTGAAAAGTTCCGGCATAGTCTCCTCCTCTCGTTGCGATGTGGCGAGAACCTTGCTTGCGGCTCCGGATGAACACCTCACACGGTCCTGTGATCGCACGAGGATCCTCCGCAGCGCGCTCGCAAGGATCTCCTCGGCGACAGAGCGTCAGGAGCGTTCTTCGTTGCGCGCGACATCCAGAATGGACGTCTGGCGCGGCGGCTCCAGCGGCTGCATCGCCTCGACGCGCAGCTTCAAGCCCTCGATTCCCACGACGCGCACGCGCTCCCCTTTGGCGATGCGCGAGGAAGCGACGGCGCTCCACAGCTCGCCGCGCACGAAGACCTGTCCCTCCGGATTCAGCTCCGTCTCCGCTGTCCCGATCAGTCCCACCATGCCGAGGTCGCCGGTGACGACCTTCTGCTCCCGCGCCTTCAGAGCAAGACGCAGGATCACGACCATCGCGGCCGCCGTCGGAATGGCGATCGCAAAGGCGATCGAGCGGCGGATCTGGATCGCCGGGTCCGGCGCATCCACGAGCATCAGCGCGCCGATGATCATGGAGACGACCCCCCCTGCTCCAAGCACGCCGAAGCTCTGAATCTTCGCCTCGGCGATGAACAGAGCGATGGCGATCACGAGCAAGAGCACGCCGGTCAAGCTGATCGGCAGCAGATGAAAGCCATAGAGCGCCAGAACGAGAGCGATCGCACCGATGACGGCCGGGATGATCGCCCCGGGGTTGTTGAGCTCGAAATAGATCATGAGCAGCCCGATCGCTCCGAGCACAAACGCGATATTCGGATTGGCGAGGAAGCTGAGCAGGCGCTCGCGCAGCGTGGGCTCGATGCGGACAATGGTCTCTCCTCGGGTGCGCAGCGTGACGGTCTCTCCTCCCAGGCGGCGAATCGTTCGCCCCTCCAATTGGGCGAGGAGGTCATCCAGATCGCGAGCGACCAGATCAATGAGACCCTCGCGCAGGGCTTCCGTCTCCGTATAGGAGCGGCTCGTGCGCACAGCCGCTTCCGCCAGCTCGATATTGCGCCCGCGCTTCTCGGCGAGCGAGCGGATGTAGGCCGCGGCATCGTTCTCCGCCTTCTCGTACATCGTGCGGTCTTGCTCCATGCCAATGGCCACCGGATGCGCCGCTCCGGTATTCGTCCCCGGTGCCATAGCGGCCACATCGGCGGAGATCAGGATGAAGAAACCGGCCGAGGCCGCATTCGCGCCGCTCGGCGAGACGTACACGACGATGGGCACGCGGGAGGCCAGAATACGCTCGACGATCTCTCGCATGGCCGAGACGAGCCCACCCGGTGTGCGCAACAAGATGATGAGCGCGCGGGAGCGCGCCTGCTCGGCCACGCGGATCGCGCGCTCGACCACCTGCGCGCTCGCCGGATGGACGATGTCGTCGAAGGTCACGACGTGAACATCCGCCCGCGCCATGCCGCACAGAAGCAGGGTGAGACATCCGGCCTGTATGATCGAGCGTCTGTGCTTCATACGTCCGTCCATACTCTAGCACATAACGGCTCCCGGCGTCATCACTGCAGATCGCGCGTCGCGATGAGGATCTCTTCCCCAAACGGGAGTTGAAGGGCCAGGTACGATGCGCGCGGCGACGGGAGCCCGAAGAAAACCAAACCCACCTGAGCCGGCACAAGCGGCGGTTTCCCCTCCCCCTTCCAGCGGTGCTCTCCCACAGCCTGAAAGAGCGCACGGGCCTGTGCCTCCAGATCCGATCCTTGCGCGAGAAACTCCAGGCACTCGCCCTTTCGCCGGACAATGGAGAGTCCTTCCACGCGGCTGAGCGCAAAGCGTCGCTCACTCACGCCATCGCGCAGCAGGGCGCCGCGCGGACAGAAGTATCGCTTCTTCCCCCGATCGCGCTCCGATCCGATATAGAGCCAGATGGTCGTCTCCTGACGCTCCATATCGAAGCTGACGGCGAGCGGATAAAGGACAAACGGTCGGTCCTCGACCGTCACGGTGTAGCGGGCGAAGCGCTCAATGCGGCGCAGACCCGGACCATACCACGATTGCGCGCTCGCATCCCCCCCAAGGGGTCCCAGAAGGCACAGGAGGATCGCGACCCTCCGAAGGTCTCCTCGCGCTCGGAAGATCTCTGGAGACACCTGACGCTTCGGTGACCTGCTCATGGCATGCTCCCTCTTATGCGAAGGTCGAGCTTTTCGTAGACCTCGTCGGTGAAGAGCTCAAGCCAGCGCAGGATCGCCGGGAACAGGGAGCTGACCTCAAAGCTCCGCGCGTAAGTGAAGGGCCACTGCCGAGGATCATCCGGGATGAAGATGCGCGCATCCCGCACGCGACATGTCGAGCCCGCGCGGTGGGATCCCTGGGGCTCTACGCGCCCGATCAACCGGGGGGCCGTCAAGCTGGCGGACGCCAGGTGACTCAGGTCGCGGTAGAGGGGATCAGCCGTCTCCGCGCGCGTTCTCGCCTCCAGCAGGCGGACGAGCGGATCCTCTCGAAATTCCTCGAGCAGGAGCAATCGCTCGCGCACCGTATAGAACGTCACCCACCGCGTGCGCCCTGTCGGATCGAACAAACGGCGGCGCGGATCCACATGCCAGTAGACGAGATTGATTTCGCGCGCGAGAGCATCCAGAGCCGCCTTCGCCAATTGCAGAAAGCTCCATATTCTGTGTTCAAGCCCGCTGGGGATTTTGAGCTCCCCTCCGCTTGTCGAGATCTCCGCCTCCACAAGTTCCACGTACACATCGAGCGCCGCGCGCTGAAACCACCACGTATCCCAGTGCGCCAGAGCAGCCCAGCACCGCGCCTCTTCCTCCAGGGCCGACCACGTGCGCAATCCTTCCACAAAGGCGCTCTCGGCGCGCGTCCCCCGCCAGGCCTTTAATTCGAACGGCGACGACATGGGTCGGATCGCACTCGGGGACTTACCGCGTGCGTTCGACGGTGAAATGAGCGATACGCTCCAAAGCCTCCCGATAGGGAGAAGGGGCCAACGCGCGCAGACACGCGGAGGCGCGCCGCACATACGCGCGCGCTTCCTCTCGCGCTCGCTCCATGACCCCCTCGGACTCCAAGACCTCGACGAGCTCCCGACGAGTCACCCGCGTGTACTCGCCGTCGGTGAGAATGGCGCGCACCATCTCCAGATGCTTCGGCTCTCCGCGCTCGACGAGCAGGATCACCGGGAGCGTCAGCTTCCCCTCGCGCAGGTCGCTCCCCGCCGGCTTGCCCAAGCTCTCCTCATCGGAGACGAAGTCGAGCACATCGTCAATCAACTGAAAGGCGGTGCCGAGATGCATGCCGTACGCCCGTAAGGCGCGCTTCTCCACCCGGGAGGCGCCTCCTAAGATTCCTCCGATCTCCGTACAGGCGCTGAAGAGATAGGCCGTCTTCCGTCGCAAGATATCGAAATAGCGCTCGCGCGTGATGAAGAGATCGCCGATATGCCCGAGTTGGATCAGCTCGCCCTCGGTCATCTTGCGCGTGATGCGCGTGAGCAGATCCAGGATCTCGAAGTTGCGCTCCTGCAGGGCCATCTCGAACGCGCGCATGTAGAGCCAATCACCCATGAGCACAGTGATCTGATTCCCCCATCGCGCGTTCACCGAGGGGCGTCCGCGTCGCATCTCCGCTCCGTCAATGATGTCATCGTGGACGAGGGTGGCCGTATGAATGAACTCGACGACGACAGCGAGTCGGATGGTCGAAGGGGTGACCGGGCGCCCCCAGAGCTTTGCCGAGAGCAAGAGCAGAGCCGGTCGAATCCGCTTCCCTCGGCCATCTTTCACATACTGGCCGATCTCGGCGATCAAGGAGACTTCGGAGGCAATCTGACGAGCGAACTCCTGCTCGAACGCCGCCAGTTCGTCCCGAATCAAGGCGAAGGCCTCGGCCACGGGCGACGTTTCCGGTCGCGCGGTGCGAATCGAATTCTCCGCCCCCCGTTGCGTCATCGAAGCCTCCGCGCGTTCGACTCTCCCACGAGCCATTCACTGTATCATAAGCGCGCGGAAGAGACCAAGTATCCTCATGTCTCGTATCCCGTCCTGGGAAAGTGCGGTCGAGTCAGGGGGTCCGCAAAGGCGCCGGGCGTCAGCGTGATCTCCGGCGAGGCCGCATCGCCGAAGACGATCGTGATGAGATCGAACCGATACGGTGCCGAATCCAGATGCAGCCAGTGACGGTAGGCGCGTGCCGCGCGAGCGAGCGCGCGTCGCTTGCGGCGATCCACCCCCGCTTCGGCGCGCGCCACATCCTCCGACGTGCGCGTCTTCACCTCCACGAAGACGAGCACCTCGCCATCATACGCGACGATGTCCAGCTCCCCGAGGACGAGCGCTCCCCGACGATTCCGCCCGATGGGGAGGACGACGTTGGTCGCGACGATCCGGTAGTTCGCGCGTCGCTTCAAGAATTCCTGCGCGAAGCGTTCGCCGAGCGCTCCGAGATCCTGTGTGGCACGCGGCCTCATTCCACGCGTCTCCAGATGGCGAGCCGACGTCGCCCGCCGGCGATCCATTCAACGCTCAACCGGTCCCGATCAAGCTGCACGTTCTCGAACACCTGTGGTTCACCGATCAGCTCCGGGAAGAGAGCAAAAGTGGGGACGAGGCGGATCCGGCTCCCCTCTCGAGAGTAGTCTCCGACGCTCCCCTCGACCTCGCGCAGGAGCTCGAGAAGTTCTTTCTTGGAGTATTCGGTGAGCGCCTTCCCGCGCGGCGGACGGCGGTCCGGGGCGACCGCCAGAAGCGCGAACCGCGAGCGAGTGAACAGCAGCATAGCCCCCGGCTTGAGCGGACGCCCGGTATGCAGGTCTCTCGCCGATTCCAGGAGCCACGCACCCTCCAGCGTCTCTCCTCGAGTGGGGACGGATGCGGGGGGCGCCGTCGTGGGTCGCAGATTGAGATCCGCATACGTGATGCGCCATCCTGCGCGCTGCCGCTCCAGCAGGAAGGATGCGTATCCGGTCGAGGTGAGCACCATCCCATGAGCCGTCTGTTGCACATACTGCGCATCGGCATGGGCCCATGCCGCAGCGCCCATCGGGCGCACCTGGAGGTGATCCAAGCGCAACTCGGCGCGCGGGAAGTTGTGGAACGCGAGACGCAGGTGCTCCAAGACGTTCTCGATCCCCTGATCACGCCGCCCGAAGCTGATCATGATGACGTTCGGAGCGCACGCCTGTCGCAGGGCATCCGCGTCGTTCTCCTGCCAGCCACGGCGAAACGATTCGATGAGGCGACGAATCTCGACCTCCGGGGGAACAGGACGCGGGCGCTGCCCACCGAAGGCGAGACCCCCGAGGAGTCCGCCGATCATCAGCCCTATACTCACGGCGTGCCTCCATACTCCTGAGGATCCTGCCCGCGACGTCCACGGCGCCGCCGACGCGCACGATCCCTCAGTCCGCTCCGCATCAGGAGCGGGCGCACAGCCGAACCGATCCGAATTCTCCGAGCGCGCGCGCAGAATCATCGTCCGCGCGCGTTCTCGCCCATATAAGGACACCCCAGACGCGGGCACGAGGGGATCGTCACTGCGCCCGCACGTCCGAAGCGGCTTGAGAAAATTCCCGAGACCGTGTTTAATATTTCGACTCATCGGTGTGCCATTATACCACTGTGGGGAACCGAGGGGCACAGGGAAGTCGGATGGTGCGCAAACGCGGCAGCCCAAGAGAAGCGGAGGACTCGCAATGCCGACGCGCGACGAGGCATACGTCTTGCTGTGCGAGTATACGCAGAGTGAGAGCCTGATCAAACATGCGCTCGCGGTCGAAGCCGTCATGCGCGCGTTCGCGCGGCGCTACGGTGAGGACGAAGAGATGTGGGGAATCGCCGGTCTTCTCCATGACTTCGATTACGAGCGGTATCCGACTCCCCCCGATCATCCGCTCCGCGGTGCCGAAGTCCTTCGCGAGCGAGGATATCCCGAAGAGATCATCCGCGCCATCCTCGGACATGCCGATTACACGGGCGTTCCGCGGGAGACGCTCTTGGCGAAGGTCCTCTACGCCGTGGACGAGCTGACGGGCTTCATCATCGCCTGCGCGTTGGTGCGTCCGTCGCGCAGCTTGGACGATCTGCCGGTGGCGTCGGTCAAGAAGAAGCTCAAGGACAAAGCCTTCGCGCGCGGTGTGGATCGCGCCGTCGTCGCTCGGGGAGCTGAAGAGCTGGGCGTGGACCTCGATGATCTCATCGCGTTCATCATCTCCGCCTTGCGTCCTCTCGGCGAGCAACTGGGGCTGAATCGCCGATCTTCGGAGGAGGGCGAGCGTTCATGACGGCACAACGACTCGACGGTCTGGCCATCGCGCGGCAGATCAAGAGCGAAGTGGCGCGCGAGGTCGAAGCATTGAAGGAGCATGGTATTTGTCCCGGCTTGGCAGCCGTTCTGGTGGGGACGAATCCCGCCTCTCAGGTCTACGTCGCCAGCAAGGTGAGGACGTGTGGGGAACTGGGCATCTACTCGGAAAAACACGAACTGCCGGAGACGACGACGACGGAAGCGCTGCTGGAGCTGATCGCCCGCTTGAATGCGCGCGAGGAGATTGATGGAATCCTCGTCCAATTGCCCTTGCCTCGACATGTGGACACGCTGCGAGTGCTCGAGGCCATAGATCCGGCCAAGGATGTAGACGGTTTCCATCCCGTGAACGTCGGACGCCTGGTGCGCAATCAAGACGCATTGGAACCGTGCACGCCGGCGGGGATTATCGAGCTGCTGGAGCGGACGCACATTCCGATCGCCGGGCAGCGGGCCGTCGTCATCGGGCGCAGCGACATTGTGGGAAAGCCGCTGGCGCTGATGCTCCTGCATCGGCACGCGACTGTGACGATCTGCCACAGCCGTACGCCCAATCTGGCCGAGATCGCGCGGCAGGCGGACATCCTCGTCGCCGCGATCGGTCGAACGGCGATGATCACCGCCGAGTATGTCAAGCCGGGCGCCGTCGTCATTGACGTGGGCATCAACAGGGTGACGGATCCCGCGGAGGTCGAACGTCTCTTTGGACCGGATGAACGACGGCTGAGCGAATTGGCGTCAAAGGGATATACGCTCGTCGGAGATGTCCATCCGCGGAGCGTTGCTTCTGTCGCAGGATATCTAACGCCGGTGCCGGGTGGCGTCGGTCCTTTGACGATTGCCATGCTGATGAAGAACACGGTCAAGGCCGCGCGCAGGCGACGCACCGTGGTTCCGACATTCCGGGCGATCCTCTGATCGCCGGAGAGATACCGCGTGGGAGAACGCGCCATGCGCCGCATACCACGATCCTTGCGGGAGTTTTGCGCCCAGCAGAAGATCATGCGCTTGGCTTTCACTGACGAGAGGGGATATCCGCATGTCCTCCCTCTCTGGTTCGTCACCTTTGGGACGGAGTTCTTCTTCGGGACTGATCGCGAGAGTGCAAAAGGTCGCGCCATTCTCAGGAATCCTCGCGTCGGATGGGTCATTGACGGAGGGACGAGCGTGCGCACCTACAAGGGGATCTCCTTCTGGGGACGAGCCGAGGAGGTCACGGATCCCCGTCTCTGGCGGAAGGTCTGGCGCGCCTTGGGCACGAAATATTACGGTTCGCCGGAGAGCCGCGCCTTCCAGCAACTCTACACGCCCGAGACGCTCATCCTTCGCCTGAAGCCCGAAGGAGTCTTCTTCTGGGACTACAGCGCAGAGTAGCGTGAATGTATCTTCTGCGATGTTGTGCGGGAACGCGGCTCACCCCCCGGCAAAGCGCAGCGGGTTCACCGGGCGATCGTTCACTCGCACTTCGTAGTGAACATGTGGACCGGTAGAGCGCCCCGTGCTTCCCGCTCGCCCCAGGATGTGACCGCGCTTCACCGACTGGCCCACGCGCACGGTGATCTGGGAGAGGTGTCCGTAGAACGTCGTGATTCCATTTCCGTGATCGAGGATCACCAGGCGCCCATATCCGCCCCGGTAGGCGGCGAAGACGACTCTTCCATCGGCCGTCGCGCGCACCGGCTCGCCATATCGCGCCTCCACATCCACGCCGGTGTGGAATTCATAGCCATCCCCGAAGGGATCTCGTCGGATACCGAATCGGTCGTTCAGCCCTCCGGGAACAGGCCATCCTCGCGGCGTCCTCGCTTGGCGCCAGCGCTCGTGCTCCAGGCGCACGCGCAGGGTCTTCACCGTTGCTTCGACCCGGGCGATCTCCTCCGCGAAGAACTGCAGCTCATGCGGTCCTCCCTTTCCCCGCTCGGTCGCTTCCGCCGACCGTCCGTTCGCATGAGGACTCCGTGAGGACACAGGGGCATTGCCCTCATCCTCATCCAGCGTGATCCCCATCTCTCGGGCTGTCTCCCGCATCCGATGCGCCTCAGCTTCCAGAGAAGCCAGGCGAGAGTGCAAGGCATTCAACTGCGCGAAATATTCGCGTCGAAGCGTCTCGTTCTCCCGTTCCATGCGCGCATAGCGCATGAGCGCCGCGGCCCGTCGCATCACCCACACGCCCGTCGTGCTGAGAACGCCTAGGAGTATAAGGCCGATCAGAAGCATCCCGTAGAGATGCCGATGGTGGATGACGATCTTATAAAAGCGCGAACTCGTCGCGGGTGCGATGATGAGCGTGTAAAACACATTCTCCGTGCGCATACGGACACCTCCTTTCCTCATTTTTCCCCAACGCCACCCGCTGTACGTTCGGACGGGACGGGGCTTAGGATAGCATGATCTGAGGCGAAGGACAAGAGGATTTTTATCCGGCGGTGGACGCCACTTCCGGCGGCGCTTCATCTGCGCGCTGCAGTTCGCGCACGATCTCGCGCGCAATGGCCCGGGCACGGTCGATCTCCTCCGGAAGCAACGAGATCGCCGCGACGGCCGCATGACCACCACCGCCGTATCGCTCGCAGATTTTGGCCAGATTATGGCGACGAGGTCGCGGTGCCCACGGATTCGACCCGACGGAGACCTTCGCCCGCAGGGGAGAGAGACTCACGCCGACGCTGTAGGTCGCCTCCGGGCAGAGGTAGTAGGGGATGAACTTGTTGTACCCCTCCAGTCCATATTCGCTCACATCGAAATACGCGACGCCGCGCTCACACCGGACCGTGCGGCGGATCGTCTCGATCGCTCGCTCATGCCACGCCATCAAGGGTCCTAGAAGCTCACTCAGAGACGGGTCCCGAACGACGTCCGCAAGCGATCGCTCTTGCAGAGCGCGGATCAGCCGCTCCGGCAAGTGGTCGTCCCGTCCCGCCTCGACGACAAGCATGAGTTTCATAGCCGGCTCGGTCAGATCCACCGCTGCCTGCGGGTTTGGATACTGTGCCCCATCAATGATGTCCGCCCAGCGGATCAGCTCCTCAAGCGGCGTCGGATCGAAGCCGAAACGCGACGCGGTGATGTCGGCGACCAGCTTCGTGCAGGATGTGTAGCTCGGATCCAGGAATTTCTTCCCGCTCTGGTCTCGGCGGAAGTGCGCCTCATCCTCCGGAGAGAGGAACGCGCTGTCATGATGATCGAACCACCAGGTGAGGCGCTCCGAGCTGCTGTATTTGAAATCCACGATGACGTTCTCGTCTCCATCGAAGAGGTCCTCGTCGAAGAGGCGACCCGCCCGATGCATCAACCCCGCATAGGCGAACTCCGCGCGCGGATTCATCTGCTCTCGATAGAAGCGAGAGAAGACGACCGCTGAGGCGATCCCGTCGAAACACCGATCGTGAAAGAGCACCTTTACCCTCATCGCTCACTCCGAATCAAGCGGAGAATGATACCGGGAATCTTCCCGAAGCGCCAGATCACTCGGGAGTCGGAACCCAGAGCAGGGCTCGACGAAGGATGCGGATGCCGCTGGGGTGAAGCGCGATGGTGTACAGCTCGCACTCGCGAGCCTTCTCGAACGCCTCTCGCAGCAGGGCTTGCGCGCGCGCCGCTGCGACGGCGTACAGGCGTTCGAGTTCCTGCGCCAACGGGTGGAGCTCATCGGCGATCCCTTGGGGGATGTCTCCCTCGGACGGGGTCTCTGAGAGCTCTTCCGTCGAGTCCCCTCGCAGGGCGGCGCTGCTCGGGTGATCCAGGAGCACGCGATGGAGACGAGCTTCCAGACGCGAGATCATCCGCCGCCGTTGAACCTCTACCCCGGAGCGCAGCTCCTCCGGGATGTCGGGAGGCAAGGGCTTCTGCCGCAACTGCTCCAACTGGAACTGAAACTCTCGCATCAGCTCCCGCAACGTCGGCTGCAGGCGCAGACGCGCTTCTTCCATGGCGCGTTCCAGAAACTCCTCCCGACTCTCGTTCCACCGCGAGTAGAGCCGCAAATTCGGATTGTAGTACACGCTCACTCGCTCGGTGCGCACCACATGCGCAATGAAATCATCCTCGATCTCGGCCACGCGAGCGTCCGTGAGCGTCACAGCCTCACCGTAGGGGCGAACCTCCGGCTGCGGAGTCGTGCGCACATGCTCCGGTGCGAGCTCCCCCACGGCCGAAACGCTCCAATCCGCCGCCGCATCGTCGCGCGGCAGCCAGGTCGTATACCGCCGATCCTCCGAATGAACGATCTCCGCCCGGGGATCTCGAAACTCCAACAGGCATTCGAAGAGGAGCGCCGGCCGATACCGCCACGTGATCGAGGCGTCCGCCAGCACGGCCTCTTCGAGCCCCACCCATAACTCCACGAGCCCCGATGTCGGTGACGCCTTCGACATGTCCTGCCCACTCACCCTTCGAGCACACGCTCGGCCTCAACTTTCGGCTCAACGGTGAGCGAGCGGAACTCACTCACGCGCACGAGCCCTGGCCGCGAGCGAGGAATTTTACTCACGAACTTGCGCTCTGTATAGTTCACGACGACCGCCTTCGACTGCCGCGCTTGGCTAAAGAAAGCCGCCAATTGAGCCGCTTGGAGCAGCGTGCGGGGAGGGATCGTTTGTCCCTTCGCGCGCCGAATAATGACGTGCGAGCCCGGATAGTCGGCCGCATGCAGCCACACGTCGTGAGGGGCAGCCAGGCGAAACGTGAGCCGTTCATTCCCCTCGGCACTCTTTCCAACCAGAATGTCAAATCCCTCCGACGAACGAAAGCGAAGGATGCCCGGAAGACGCGCGCGCGCCGGCTTCTCTGCCTTCTCCGCGGCCGAAGACGGGCGCGCGCGGTCTACACCGATATCGCGCGCGATGTCTTCCAGAGCAGAGAGCGTATCGGCAGCTTCCACGCGCTCCCGCGCGCGTCGGAGGGCATCCAGTTCTCGCTCAATAGCCGCCCGACGCGCCGCGATCGCTTTGGCTCCGTGCGTGGCCTTCCGATAGAGCCGGAAATATTCCGAAGCCGCCTGTTGCGGGGTGGGCGCCGTGGTCGGAATTTCCACCCGCCGCATCTCCGGATCATAATAATCGGTCACGAGAAATCCGGCGGCTGTTCGCACCGCCGAAGACACATTGGCCAGAAGCACCTCTCCCCACCGTCGCCACACCTCCGCATCGCCGAGAGCGCGCCGATCCGCCTCCAAGCGTTCCACAATGCGCTCCCGCTTCTCGATCTGTGCCGTGAGATGACGGAGAAGAGCGGCCCGCCTCTCGCGCAGGCGCTCGCTCTGGCGAACGAGGGTGACGTAGAGTTCCGTAGCGCGAGAGAACGAATCCAGGCGCGTCGCCGTCCATCCTTCGGCGTGAACCAAAGGGATCGCCGAAAGACGGATATCGCGCGGGGAGATGTGCGCCGGATTCAGCCGCTCCAGCGGTTCGCGAGTATAGAGAATCGGTTCGGGAGCATGAAGGATGTCTTCCAAAACGCTCCGGAAGGCCGCATAGGCGAGGTCGGACGTGAGGCCATCTGCCGGACTCATCGCTCGCCATCGGGCTTCGACCTCGGCGGCATAGAGCGGCCCGAATCCTTCGACCTCCGCCAGGAGACATGCCGAGAGCGGGCGCGCGGAGCTGACGAACCTCTGAAAGTCCTCTCGATCGAGGGTCATTGGATCGCGCTGTGTCGAAGCCGGAGGCGTGTAGATCTCGCCCAGTGCCGTTCCGTGAGCCCGAAGGCGCTCGCACACGCGTCCCACCGCATCGAGCAGGAAGAGATTCGCCGCGCGTCCGAATAGTTCCGCAGCCAGGACGATCTCGCGGACGTCCGAGGCATCTTCTTCCGCCGGAGAAATGTCTTCCTCCTCATCCGGTTGGGGGGACACCGGTATCGGTCGCTCGAAAGAGAACCGCACGATGCGATCGTATCCCGCTTGTTCGACGGCGCGCAGGCGCGCACCGCGCAGAAGCTTTCGCGCGCGCTGGAGAAAAGGCGTCGGAGCACTGTTCTCCTCTGGTGCGTGCTCTCGAAGATACACGCACGGCCAGCGCGGTTCCACCGAGAGCACGAGCCAGACGTTCTTCGGATGTCGAGCGGGGCTGTAGAGCTTCAGCAGCAGTGTCGAAGGATCCGCCCCGCGGACCTTCTCCACTCGCGCGCCGAGAATCTGCCCTTTGAGCTCCTCGATGATCCGAAATACCGTGAGTCCATCCATACTCCTTCGGACGCCCCGCGGAGGGGGTCGCACAGGAGGTCAGCTCGCGAAGCGCTCGAGCGCGCGATCGGACTCCGGGCCGTCTCGCCGAGAGGTCACCGACGTCGCTCCGGCGCGGAGCGATACAGCCAGGGCGCATGAATCTCCTGGCTCTCATACACGGATGCGGCCACCCGCTTCACGACGATCCCCGAGAAGATGTCCGCGAAGGTTCGGCGCTCGCGGTTGAAGAGCGCCCAGAGGAATCCGAAGAAGAGAGGGATCGCCCCGAGGAGAGAGCCGAGGATGTGCCGCACGGCTTGACCGGCAGAGGGCAGATTCATCGTCTGCGCATTCAGAGCCAATAGTCCGGCGGCAGCCATTCCGACTGTTCGTCCCGCCACGCTCAACAGGATCGTCTCGTAGAGGACGCCGATGGCACCCACAGTGCCCACAAGCGCAAGGCGCACCGCGCGGTGAGAGAAGTCACCATACACCAGCTCGACGCTGGCGATGAAGGGAATGGCGCTGAACAGAATCACGCCGATGTCTATGAGCGCGGCACCCACTCGTCGCGCGAGCGAAGCAGGAGCGATCTGTTCGGCGCTTTCCTCTAGAGCTCCTCGTGCGATGAGGAGATCGCGAGAGTATTCCCCGCGCTCGGACCAGTCCGCCATATCGGATTGGGTGCGGAACACTTCTCCGATGTCCTCCTCGACACTCTCTGTCTCCTGGTCGAGATCCGTGAGCTCCCTGCGGAGGAGATGTTTCTCCGCCTCCTTTGCCGGGAGCGCGTGCTCGTGATCCCGAAGAGGGGGCTCTGAGGATTCCCGACGACTGTCGGGCACAGGGTCCGGGTACGTCCCGGCGTGCTCGGAAGGATGTCTGGGCTCGCGTCGCGTTCGAGTCGCGACCGTCTCGACAGGCGCAGTGTGCTCTTGGGCTGGCCCGGAATCCGACCGGCGCGCGGAGGGCGAGACCGACTCTGTCTCGCTCACCTTTCGCGCCGGTTCTGTGACCTCCCCACCGCGCCGCTCGCGAATGGCGCGTACGCGCTCCCGAAGCTGCTCTTTCCATTCCGGAGGTCCCGGACGATCGTCAGAAGACGCCGGAGAACCACCGGAGGGCTCGGGCGCACGCTGACCGGAAGCAGGTCCTTGCGCTCGCGCTCCAGGGAAGGGAATCACCACCGAACCCGCGCTTCGCGCATCCGCTCGATCGTTCGCCCGAGGTTGAGCCTGTGCCGAAGGAGGCGCCGCTTGCGAGAGCTTCGTCCCACAGTACCGACATGTCGCGTGAGCTGCCGATTGTACGAAACCGCATCTTGGGCATCTCATAGCGTCTCATCTCTGCCCGAGCCGTAATGAAAGTGTCGGCTAGTAGGGTAGCAGAAATTCCCGACTGAGGCAATCTCTTTCTCATCGAGAGCTGGAAGGTAACGGAGAGTCCCTTGCTTTCATCTCGAAACCTCCCCTATGCAGAAGGTCAGCGAATCTCGCGCTGTCACAGCGCGCATCCCGTATTGCGCTCGTGAAGGACACACTCGCCGTGCCTCACCCGTTCTCCCATCGCCCATTTTGGGGACGCTGTGACTTTTTCACCGCACACTAATCCTGCTGCTCCCGGAGGACGACATCCGAAATGCCTTTCACCCGCTGTTGCGTAGGGCGGCGAGCAGACGTTCGATGACAACGGGCCAGCAGAAGTGTTCGCGATAGAGGGCGAGCCCCCGCTCGGCGAGTTGTCGGCGTCGTTCCGCATCTTCAGCCACAGTGATAACGTGTTCGAGAAAGGCCTCCAGATCATCGGCGGGCGACAGCAGCAGTGCGCCCGAGCGGTGTAAGAGGGCATCGGTCAAACGTCCCGATGTCCCCACGACCGGGAGGCCGTGACTGAGCGCCGCCATCAGTGAGGAGCGACGCGTGGAGACTCCGTCATGTGTGGGGAGGAGAAAAATGTCGCTCGCGTGCAGATAGTGCGAGACTGTCGCGGCATCCACATATCCGGTGACCAGGATGCGTTCGCGCACGCGGTCGGGAGCGAGCGCGCACAAGGCGTCCCATCCCGGTCCGATGAGGAGGAGCCGGGCTGCCATTCCCCTATCCAGAAGTGATTCCACACTGCGGAGAAGCCACGCACCTTTTTTCGAAACGTGGGGCATGCCGAAGAAGGCGAGGACGATTTCCGTCTCGCGAATTCCGAGCTGCTGTCGCACGCGCTTGCGATCCGTCGGCACCGGCTCAATGTTCGAAGGGCTGGGCAGGTGAAATACGGGCACGCGCTTCAGGAATCGGGTATGACGAAGGGACATCGCCCATGGTTCGATGGAGACGGCGAGCGCGCGCGCAGCATGCGCCGCGAGCCAAAACATCGCGCGTTGGATAACGGCTGCGGCGACCCGCTTGAGGAACGTGAGGGAAAAACGCACATCGGGGAAATCCACATACAGCTCGTGGGCGAGAAGCAGGAGACGCCGGCCTGCGAGCCGTTCTCGGAGGAGCGCGATGGGAAAAGCCAGGTTCACTCCTCTTCGATCATAGGCGTGTGGCACATACTGCACAAGCACCCAATCGGGAGAAGCGCGTGCGATCTCTTGGGCGAGCAGAGCCATGTCGCGCCATCCCCAGCGAGTGAGGACACGGCGCACGGAGATCCCGGGTGAAGGGGGATGGACCTCTTCTTCCGACGCCGCGATGCTGTCCTCAGGGCCACGCGTCGTGATCACCCAGACGTCACATCCGCCGAGTCGGTGGAGGAAGGTAGCCAGGTGTTGCGTGTGATCCGCCAGGCCGCCTTGCTTCGGGGGATAGTCCGGGGAGAGGATGACGAGTCTCAGCGGTCTTCCGCTCGGAGAAGGATCGGAATTCTCGCGCGCGCAGGAGATCGCTGGGGAGGAGTGAGCGCGCATCCGCTCGGGGTCTCCACCGTGGAATGCCCGTAATGTGCCGTGGCCACACATCAGGTCTCTTGCCGCGCTTCTTCGAAAGCTCGCATCAAGCGTTCCATATGGCGTCGCGCATCGAACTGTTCGGCGGCGATGTGCATCGCGCGCGCGGACATGGCGGCTGCCAGCGCCTCATCGCTCACCACGCGTTCTATGGCCGTGGCCAGCGCTCGCACATCTCCGGGCTCAACGAGCCATCCCGTCTCTCCATCCCGTACCCACTCCGGGAGCGCACCAACGCGAAAGGCGACAATGGGCGCTCCCTGTCTCATGGCTTCCGGTCCCACGCGGCCAAACGGCTCCGGCCACACCGAGGGAATGACGACGACGCGAGCTCGACGATAGAAGCCGAAAACGGCAGCGCGACTGAGCCATCCGGGGAAGGAGACAATGTGTCGCACCGCCACGCGCGATGCCAGACGCTTCAGCTTCGGCAGCTCCGGACCGTCTCCGATGAAGACGGCGCGAACCGGAGGCCCGACGAACTCGAGCGCGCGGAGGAGAAGATCCGCGCCCTTGTAGTCGTAGAGACGCCCGCAGAAGAGGACAAGGGGAAGTGTCTCCCGCTTCATCTCCCGGATGGGGAGGGGTTCTTCTCCCGTGGGGAGAGGTTCCACAAAGGGCGGATTCACGACGATCTGCTCCTCGGAGAAACCGACGGCCAGCAGCTCGCGCTTCATGTATTCGCTGGCCACGAGGAGGCGCTTCAACCGGCGCGCTGTTTCGATCCATCGCTTCGTCACGCGAAGATTGGTCAGAAGGCGCCACGGTCGTCGCGTCCCGCACGCGTGCCAGTATGGCGCGAGAGCGCAATAAGCGCCAAACGGCCGTTCGCACGCCCGCTTTTGGCGCGCGTAAAATTTTCCTCGCCCCGGACACACGTAGCGGCTCTGGACGTGGACGAAAGGAATCGTGGGACGAAGGCACGAGAACAGGTGGAGCACCTCGGCCTCTTCCACATCATGAGTGAGGATGACATCGGGCGCGATCTGTTCCACGACGCGGCGCAATTCGGCCTCGCGTTCGGACCATCGTCCAGACTCCGGTCGCAAGGCGGGGACGAGAAGACTTTCCGAAACGATCGTCCGAATCGAGGGGCCTGAAGGTGCTCTCCCGTGAATGAGCGTGACGGCGTGTCCCTCTCGCTGCAGGAGGTGGTGGAGATCGGCGGCGTAGGTCTCGACGCCTCCGATCACTGATCCGTAGTGGGTGACCTGCAGAATCCTCATGGCGAGCGTCTCCCGCGCGACTCTCCACTGGGGTCCTCACGGGGTCCCCAGAGCGCCCTCTGATACACGTGCAGGCAGCGACGGGCGACGGCTTCCCAGGTGAACCATTCCCGGACGCGCGCGCGCCCTCGCTCGCCCATGCGGCGTGCCTCTTCCGGGTGCCGCTGCAACCATTCGATTCGATCCGCGAGCGCCTGCGCGTCGTTCGGGGGGACGAGAAATCCCGTCACACCGTCCTCGACGACCTCCGGAAGCGCACCCACACGGGTCGCGATCACCGGCGTCGCGCAGGCCATCGCTTCCAGAAGCGTCAGTCCGAAGAGCTCCGGCGTCGGATGGTGCGTGCCGAACAGATCCGTATACACCGAAGGGAGCACGACCACGAGTGCCTTGTTGTACTCTCGGAGGAGTCGCTCGTCGTCGGCATCGAAGATGAAGCGCACGCGCTTACGGCGCGCCATTTCGCGCAGGTGCTCCACGAATTCCCCCGCGCGCGCTGTGGTGAGTTGCGGTTCCCACAGTCGGCCGACAAGACGCAGCTCGGTCCTCCCCTCCACCGCTTCGATGAGGTAGTTAATCCCCTTGTGCGGGAGCATCCGTCCGACGTAGAGCACCGTCTCATACGTGCGCTCCGGCAACGGGCGAAATCGTTCCGTGTCCACGCCGGCGAAGACGACGTGGTTTTTGCTCTCGTACTTCGCAAACTGCTGCGCGGAGAATTCGGAGAGGTGGAGGAATCCATCCACCCACCGCCCCGTATCGAGATGATAGGAGAGATCCCACCCCCCTCCTCCCAAGTCCGTGACGAAGACTCGCTTGCCCGTCGCCTTCGCATACGCGATCGAGAGCGTCGTCACGATGACATGGAATTGATGGCAGTGGATGACGTCAGCATCGGCGAGCGCTGTGAGAAAGCGGAAGCTGACCGGATTGGTCCGCTGACCACGCGGATACCAGAGGGGACGAAAGAGGCGCACGTCGAGCATCCTTTCGGCGAACTCCGGATCTCGCAGGGTGTCGGATCGAAGGGCGAAGCTCACCAGCCGCGTGGGCGTCAGTCGCGACATCGCCCGCGCGAGCTCCGTCGCATAGCGCTCTCCCCCGCCGATGACTGACCGCTCGCTGAAGTACGTCGGGGAGACATGCACGACGCGAATCCCCGCGTCTCCGGAGGCTCGCGCGGCTTCCTCTCGACCCTCCCTCGCACCCTTCCACTGGCCGACAGCGCTCATGCTCCCTTCCTTCGGATCACATTCGCCGTGAGGATGTCGCGCGAGAGCGTCCACTCCAGAGATCCCCTGCGATCTTATGATCGCTTGGGGATCCCCGCGACGTCCTCCAACGTCTCGGCGAGATGGCGTGTCAGCTCGCGCCGTTCATACCGGCGGATGACCTCCATCTGCGGATGATAAAACTGGCGCGCGAATCCCTCAGGGTCAAGAGCTGCCCATCGAAGGAGCAGGCGCACGCGCTCTCGCTCTCTCGGCTCCACGCTCACGCCGATCCCCGCCTCTGCGATCAATGCGGAGGCCAAGCCCGAGGGCGCGAGAGCAAGAACCGGACGTCCAGCGGCCATGTACTCGAAGAGCTTTCCCGGATACCATTTCCTCCCCCCCTCATGGTTCGGGAGGAGCAGGAGCAGAATGTCAGAGGTGACCATGACCGCCAGAGCGTCGCGATGCCTCGTGCGCGGTTCGACGGTCACGACATCGCAGAGCCCGTGCTCGCGAATGAAGCGCATATTGGAGGGGGGCAAGCCTCCCACACAGCGAACGCGCCACGAGGGCGGCGAGGGCGTGTGTGCTTTGAGCCAGGCGACCGCTTCCAGGAGAGCGGCGGCGGCATCCCCCCATACCATGCCCGTGTGGGCCAGCGTCGTCTGGGAACGTGGCCTGTGAGGATCTCCCGCCGTGGGAAGATCGGATGCGGTCCCTGGGACGAACGCGCGGGCGATTCGGAGAAAGTCCTCCGCGTCGTATCCGTTGGTGATCGTCACGCAGCGCGCGGCCGCTTCGGGAACAAAGCGGGCGAAATCTTCCACCATGGCCTCGTGCACGCAGATGATGCGATCCGCCGATCGAAGAACCCATCGCTCCACCATCGCATCGAGGCGATCGCGAACCCGGCGCCGCGCTTTAATCGGCCACAGGGTCCAGTAATCGCGGAAGTCCACCACGAGCGGCCGATGGAGCCATCGCTTCAGCCAGACGCCGAGTAAAGTCGAGGTCCAGGGGCTCGCGGAGACGAAGATGACGTCCACCGCATGTCGGCGGGCGATCCGCACGCATGTGGGGAACGCCCGCAGAGCCCAGTAGAAATGTTCGTCCCCAACGGGGGCCAAGCTGAAGTGGTAGAGCGTGCGGAGCGCCCGATACCATCCGGCGCGCGGTACGCGTTCGTCGGCGAGTTCGGAATAGGTGACGGCCGCTTCTTCGGCGCCCGAAGGCGAGGCGGAGACTATCCGCCGCAGACGTCGGCCAAGAGCATGCACCGGATTGAACGGCGCAAGACGATAGAGAGGAAGCTCAGGTGGAAGATCGTCGAGCAACGTTTCATCCCGCTCTTCAGGGGCGAGCACGCGTTCCCAATCGAGCGTGATGACCACGGGTTCCCATCCGAACGCGCCGAGATATTTGACGAACTTCGTCGAGCGAAACGTGCCGCTGCTGTTTTGCGGGGGGAAAGCGAGGGCGATGAACAAAACTCGACGCGGCATACGCGCTCACGCGGTATTCTCCCCTACGGAATGAGGGACGCCCGACAGAAGCGCGAGGTACACGGCTTCTAAGCGAGGGGCTTCGCGCCAGATGTTGTGGCGCTCGAGGACGAACTCCCGACCGGCCTCCGCCATGGCGCGCCATCGGTGGGGGTGCTCCATGAGATCCAGCACCGCATCGGCCAGAGCTTCGACATCGCGTTCGGGAACGAGGCGAGCGCTCTCTCCCTCGCGCACGATATAAGGGATGTCGGCATGACGCGTTGCCACAATGGGCATGCCCGACGCCTGCATTTCCAGCAGGACCGTCGGCGCTCCCCCCTCGTCGTCCCCCGTGGCCGCGACGACGCTCGGATGCACGAGGAGATGGCACTGTTCCGCCACGTCGCGATAGGCCGCGCGGGAGAGCGCGCCCATCCAGTGCACGGCATCGGCGATCCCCAACTCCTCAGCGAGCTCCCTCAAGCGAGGGCCCAATGGCCCCTCGCCGATGATGTACAGCGCGCTCGCGGGACGACGCGCGCGGATCCGCGCGAACGCGCGAAGCGTATATTCGTGGCCCTTCTTCTCGACGAGGCGTCCGACCTGAAGCAGACGTATCGGCCCTTCCCGCCATGTGCGCGGCCGAAAGGGGAAGGCCTCGGGATCAATCGCCATGCGCTGAATGCGAACCTTCTCCGGCGGGCATCCCAGCCGAATGAGCCGCTCGCGCATGTACGGACCTTCGACGAGGAACAGATCGCCCTCGGCGAAGAGCGTGCGATACTGTGCGCGCCAAACGGGATCGCGACCGAGCGCCGAGACATCATAGCCATAGAAGGACGTCAGGAGCGGAACCCCGAGACGGCGCGCGGCCGCGAGCACGAGAACTCCCGTCGGCCCAAAATGGGCATGCACCAAACGCGGACGCACACGCCGGAGCGCCGCATAGTACCGATACGCGCGCCCACTCTGCATCCCGAGCAGCATGCCGAGAACTCGTCCGACGAGGCGCTCCTGAACAGAGAGTCCACGCATTCGCACGTGGAGAAGGTTCTCGACAGGAAAAAGATCCACATGCTGGATGTCTTCGGCGATCACGATCGGTCGGACGCGGCGCAAGGCGCGCACGTACTCGTAGACGAAGGTCTCCGTCAGCGGCAAATAGTCCGGCTTCACCTCCGCGATGACGGGCGCTTCCGGGAGAGTCGAGAGAGTGAGAGATGAGCGAGACCCCTCGCCCCCGGTGACTGTCGCGCTCCGTTTCCCACCGATGAAGCCGATCATGGATCGCTCATGTTCGGAAGCCTCTCTCCGCCGCGCCGCAACCTCGCTCCCTCAAAAGCGCCAGGGCCATACCCACGAGCATTCCAATGAGAAAACCATACGGGAGTCCGACCGCGAGGACGCCGACCAGCAAAACGATCGTCCAGTCGCTCGCCGATACTCCCCCCTCGCACACCAGGCGCAGGAGCGCCACGCCCTCGAAGAACAGAATGACGCCCAGGATGGGCAACGGGAAGATCTTCACAATGGCATCGAACCCACGTCCGAAGAAGAGACCCAGCAGCACATAGAACGCACCTTCGATGATCACCGATCCTCCCGTGCGCGCGCCGAAGACGTAATGTCCCACCACGCCGCCCGAACCATGACAGGTGGGGATGCCCCCGAAAAAGGGATTCGTCAGATTCATCAGCGCATAGGTGAGGCTGAGCTGCCGCACCGTCACCCGACGCTCAGGGAATAAATCCTCGAGAATTTGTCGCGTGGCGAGAAGGGCATTTCCGAGCGAGAGAGGGAGCTGCGGCAGCGCAAGCAGCAGAAATCCCGTGAGCACATCCGACCGGGTCGGGAGGTGAAGCTGTGGCAGATTCACGCCGAAGCCACGAAGGAGGAGAGAAGCCGACCCGCTCGTCGCGAAGCTGTAGACGAGACCGAGCACGACGAGGAAGAGAGCTGCCGGATATCTCCGATTTCCCAGAAGCAGGAGGGTCAGGAGGAATCCGACACCCGCAAGGGCGAACCCCGAAGCCCCCTCCGCCGGCACATATTCCCGCAAAGCGAGCAGCGCCAGTTGTAAACCGAGTCCGAACTGAATCCCGCGCACGACGCTCTTGGGAATGATCCGCGCGAGCTTCTCGATCAGACCTGATACGGACAGCAGCAGCATCACCGCACCGATAGCCAGTCCGGCGCCGTAGAGGACGGATCCCCCGATCTTCTGCGTGATCACAATAGCCGCCATCGCTTTGAGCGGTTGCACGGGCATGGGGAGGCGATACCACACTCCCGTCAGGATCTGCATGAGGCCGAACATCAGGAGCACGCTCGTGCCGTCGAGTCCCGCCGCCAGCGTGACGCCGACGACAAGAGGAAAGTCCGTGCCCAGATCTCCGAATGCGCCCGCCCATTCGTTGCGATCGAAGCGAAGAGGGGATACCGAGGATGCGGGTTTCAGTGTCGAGAGAGCGTGCCGTGAGTCCATACGCGCTGAATTCGACATTGTAGATCCGCCGAAGGGGATGCACAAGGGGAGGCGACTTTTATGCGATCGCGGAGAGACTCCTGTGGGGATCTTCCGCCCGGCGTCCGAAACCTATGGTGCGGATCAGGGCGCGCGCATCGCCGAGCGCGCTTGGCCGAAGCCCACGCAGCATGAGGGCGTAGAGGAGCACGCCGAGAGCAGCTTGAAGGGCGAGGGCGACAAACGCGTTCGACACCCACGGACGAATGACGAGCACGCGCAGGAGGATCACGCCTGAGGCCATGACACACGTGCTCGCGGCTGCCGGTGCGAGCGCGCGGAGAAAGAGGCTCATGGGCAGGGCGATGACTCGATTGACGAGAGCGTGCGAGAAATACCACGCCACACCGCTGACACTCGCATAGGCGAGCGCCACACCCTCCAGCCCCCAGCGCACTCCGAGCACAATGCCCCCGACGACCGCCGGCGCGAAGAGCAGATTCCATCGGAACAGAACGTCGGGTCGTCCTTGCGACAGGCAGAGTGGTCCGATCGTCGTCCCGATGGCTTGCAGCGCCCCGAGGACGCAGAAGAGGCGCGCCGGAAACACCGCCGGTTCCCACTGGGGCCCGTAGAGAAGGCGAATCAGTTCGGGAGCGACGATCGCCATGCCGATCATCATCGGGAAAGCCGCGAGAGCAATGGCTTCCACCACGCGTCGGTATCCCCGGCGCACATGCTCCGGATCGGAAACGCGCGCCAGAGCCGGAAAGAGCGCGCGCCCCAGTGCCCAGGAGATGTTCTGCAGAGGGAAGAGGAGTAACCGATACGCGAGGGCATAGTAGCCGAGAGCGTGCGCGCCCAAGAACCTCCCAATGAGTGCTGTGTCTGCGTTTCGCGTGATGTAGGTCAGGACATTGCTCCCCACAAGCGGTCGTCCGAATCGCAGCAGTTCCCCCAACGCTTCGCAAACAGCGCGCACAGAAGAGCCTCTGGTGTCCTTCACGCGAACGGGTGCGAGCGTCCACGCCGCAAGGACCGTTGTCCCCGAGGTGGCGAGCGTTTGTCCGACCAGACTCCAGGCTCCGGCACCAGACAGAGCCAGACTCACGGCGAGCACACCTCCCCCCGCGAGCGAGAGCAGTTCCACGAGGGCGAGCCGATCCAAGTGCAGCTCCCGTTGGAGAAGCTGCAGGGGAACGGTCGCGAGAGCGACCACGGGGAAATTCACGGCGAGCGCGACCGTCAGCGGCACGAGCCCCGCATCGGCGTAGATCGCTCCCACTGCGGGCGCGCTCACCATCAGCAGAAGCATCACCGCGAGGCCGGCGGCCAAGCTCCCCCAGAAAGCGGCCGCAAGATGCGCCTTCTGCAGCTCTCGTTTTTGAATCAGAGCGGGACCAATCCCCAGCTCGCCGAAAAGGCTCAAAAATCCCGTCACGACGCCGATCATCGCCACGCGCCCGAAATCGGCGGGAGTGAGCCATCGCGCCAGGACCATCACGATCCCGATCTGTCCCACGTGCTTGAGAATCTGTCCGCCCCACGACCACAGCGCTCCGCGCGCCGCTCGCACCAGAAGCTCGGGCATCTCCGAAGGCGCTCTGGGCTCGATCCGCTCTCCGTGCACTCTGCTACCTCCTGCGCGCCGACGGCTCATCCACGCGCTTGAGGACACGCGCCGGGACGCCGACGGCGATGGAAAAAGGAGGAACATCACGGGTGACGACAGCGCCGGCGCCCACGATCGCACTGCGACCAATGGTGACGCCGGGCAGGACCACGGCATTCGCGCCGACGGTCGCATTCTCCTCCACGAGGACGTCGCCCAGGATCTTCGTCTGGAACCGAGCAGGTCGGTCTCCCTCTCGATAGCTGTACACTTCCGAGATGAGCACGGCTCCGGCTCCAATGATCGCGAAATCTCGCAGGATGATCTGAGCCCCGCCTCCGTGCAAGATGCATCCCCAGGCCAATTCGACATGATCGCCGATAATGATGCGCCCCCCTTGGCGATAGTCCGGCGCATGTCCCGCGCAGTAGAGCACGCAGTGATCGTGAATGATGACGTTTTTGCCCAGGATCAGTCGGTCCGGCCGAACGATTGTGACGTGGCGGCCGAGCTGCAAGCCGGGTGCGCGCGCGCGCAATTCATCGCGGATCGTCTCTTCGTAATACGCGCGCTCCAGGTCGGCTCTCAGACGGCGCCACAAGCGGAGCAGTCCTCGCCAGGTCATACGCCTTCCTTCCCCTTGCCCCCCACCGCCGCGCGTCCGCGCGCGTAGAGCCGAGAGAGCCAACTGCCCTCGATCGTCGCCGTGTGAAAATAGAGCACCTGCGGATGGAACGACTGCTTGAAGCGCACCACGCCCGCATGGCCTCCGCTCGGATTGAAATCGTACCATTGGTAGCCACGCGCGCACGCATCGCGAATGGCTTCCGCCTGCACGAGATTGCTCGGTCGGTACTCGAAGAAAGCGTCCGCGAAGGCACCGTGCCAGTACACGGCATGACGGTTGTGATAGAGGACGAGAATACCGCCGATGACCACGCCCGACTTCCGCACGAGCCAGAGGCGCACGCGCTGCTGGTCGTGCTGGCAGAGAAGCCGAAAAAGAGTGAACGGGTATCGGCTGGTCGCGCGCTCGCCCCAGCGGCGCAGCGCTTCCTGATAGACGGCATAGTACTGTGCGCAGTCGCCCTCGCTTTCGGCGAGGGCGACCTGCAATCCGCTGCGCACGGCCTTGCGGATATTGCTCCGATTTCCCCGAGAGAATTCCCGCCAGACGTCTCGAAACTCCCCCGAGAGGCGCAGCGCCTGCGTGAAGAGCACCCTCGGGCGAAACACCTCGGGAATCCCCCACGGCGCATACGGATTGCCGAACACCCGCACCCAGGCTGTGCGCAGACCGCGCATACTCGCATAGATCCTTCGCACCTGCTCCTCAGAGAGATCGCCTTCGGCGATGATCCCTCCGTAAACGCCGGGGAACATGGAGTCATAGCCGCGAAAGAAGCCATGCGCCCCGGCGCGAGAGTGCAGAAGGGGGAGGATGGCCACCGTCCCGTCCTCGAAGAGATAGGCGCGCGTTGCGATGCGCAGGTGCGGAAACGTGGCCACCATGACCTCCGCCCAGTGCCGCGTGTGAAAGAACGTCGCATACGGGCAACGTTCGCACACGCGATCCCACAGTTCCGGCGGTGCCGGATCGAGCACGCTCATCGAGATCTCGGAAGCCGACGATGATGTCTCCCCGTCCCTCATCTCGGTGCGAGATCATCGGGTGAGGAGGGACGCTTCGCCCTCAGCCCCCGCCCTTCATAGGTTCGCGCTCTCGGTCACCTCGCGCGCCGCAAGCTGCTCGGCGACGAGCGCCAGATCGGCGTCCACCATCATCTTGATCAGTTCCTCGAAGCGAACCTTGGGCGCCCATCCCAACCGGCGGCGGGCCTTCGACGCATCGCCAACGAGAAGAGTGACGTCCGCCGGTCGGAACAAGCTCGGATCCACGACAACGTAATCGCGATAATCGAGGTCGACATAGCCGAAGGCCAGCTCGCACAACTCGCGCACGGAATGGGTCTCGCCCGTCGCGATCACGTAGTCGTCGGGCTCATCCTGCTGCAACATGAGCCACATCGCTTCGACATAGTCTTTGGCATACCCCCAATCGCGCCGCGCCTCCAGATTCCCCAGGCGCAGTTCCTTCTGCAGTCCGTACTTGATGCGCGCGACAGCGTGCGTCACCTTCCGCGTCACGAACTCCAGACCGCGACGCGGACTCTCGTGATTGAAGAGGATGCCCGAACAGGCGAACATCCCATAGGACTCGCGATAGTTGACCGTGATCCAATGACCGTAGACTTTGGCCACACCATATGGGCTGCGCGGATGAAAGGGCGTGTGCTCATTCTGCGGGACTTCGCGCGCCTCGCCGAACATCTCGCTGCTGGACGCTTGATAGAAGCGGATGCGGGGATTCACCACGCGAATCGCATCGAGCAATCGCGTGACGCCGAGCGCCGTGAATTCCCCCGTCAGGACCGGCTGACTCCAGGAAGCCGGCACGAACGATTGCGCCGCCAGATTGTAGACTTCATCCGGCTCGGCCACGCGAAGGGCGTGGATCAACGAGTTCTCATCGAGCAGATCGGCATAGATCAGCTCGACTTTCCCTTCCAGATGCGCAATCCGCTCCAAATTCGTCGTGCTCGTGCGGCGCACGATCCCATAGACCTCATAGCCCTTCTCCAGGAGGAACTCCGCCAGATACGATCCATCCTGTCCCGTGATCCCCGTGATGAGCGCTCGCTTCATACCCCCTTCTCCTCGAGAAGTGGATGCTCTGTGGCCTGAGCGCCGAGGTTCTCCAGAAGCGCGAGCAGGAACAGGCACAGCAGAGCATTCGACGTCACGCGCAGGTTGAAATCGAAGGCGCTATGGATGCCGATCCCGATGAGGGCCACCGTGACTCCGAGCGCGAGGGCGCGCTCCCCCCGCACCGCGGGAGAGGCGAGGGCTTTTGTCGGCATCGGTCCCAGCGCACGTCGAAGTGTTCGCCGGAGGGCAAGCGCCACTCCGACCATCACTCCGATGCCCCACACGCCCAATTCGGCCACAAGTTGCAAGTACTCGTTGTGCGCCTGCTCGACGCGCGCGAGACCCGCGGATCGGTCGTAGCGCGTATAGGCGATGCCATAGGCGCCCAGGCCAACACCCCACCACACATGATCGCGGATCATCTCCCACGTCGCCCGCCAGATCATCGGGCGATTCAGCGGATCCGCCGATACGGCCGTGATCCCTTCGATCGGCGTCCATCGGCTCACGATCGGCTCCGCTCCCATCCAGAGCACACCCAGTGCGATCCCCACGCCCACGGTCGCCGTCATCAGAGCGCTGAAGCGGCGGTTTCGGCCCTCCTTCGCCTCCATCCTCCCCCACAGCAGCGGGAGCACCATGAGCTCCGCACCGAGCACAAGCAGTCCGCCGCGCGAACCTGTGAGCACGAGCGCCGTTCCCATGACGAGAGCCAGAAAGGCGCAGATGCCCCACCGCTCGCGTGCGACGCCGCGCCCCACAATCAGCGCCAGCGGCAGGGGGAAGAGCAGCTCCAGGAATCCGGCCGCATGATTTCGATTGACGAAGGGACCGAAGGCGAGATCCGGAGCGTCCACCTCCCGAATCCCCAGCAGTCGCTCGGTGCCGGCGAACTTCTGAATCATCCCGACAACTGCGAGCGAAGATCCCAAGAGCATGAGTCCGACAAGAGCTGCTGCTTGCCGGCGGGGGCCACGAAGAAGCTCATGGGCCAGCCCGAAATACCCCAGTAACATCGCGAGCCGCCATATTGCCTGGCGCGTCCCGGCAGGATCATAGGAGCGAGAGAAGTTCGCCTCGACCTTCGGCTCTTCTTCTCCGCCTGAGGCATCCGCCTCGGCAGGGATCGTCGTGTGTCCGTCGCGCGCCGCTCGGGGCGTGCCTGTGATCTGCAGCGCGGCGACCAGCACCATGCTCAGCAACACACCGTGCATCGGCGTCGGATGCACACGCACGCGGCGCTCGAGGACGGACTTCACGCCCCAGAGGGCGAGCAGCAGAAGCAGAAGCGCCGTGAGCGCGTGAATCGCCCATGGCTCCACCGCACCGAACAGCCACGGCGCGAGGAAGACGGCCGCGAAGACTCCCGCCAGGATCACGCGCTCAAGCATGTGGACCATCGGAGATCCGCTCCAGTGCAAACGCGTCGAACCAGGCGCGCCCGCGGATGTAATCGTAGAGGGGATGCATCGGCTCCCGCCCGAGGATGAGGCGTATGGCGCGCGTCCGCGGTGTCGTCTGGAACTCGAGCTGGACGACGGTCCACGCTTCGCTCGCCTTCAGCGGGGCGAGCCGCGCGCGCAGCCGCTGCGGGTCTTCGGCATCCACGACCTCGACGTACAGGCCATTGGGAGATAACATCTCCTGCGTCCGGTACGCGAACCGGAGCACGTAGGACGTCGCGGGCGTCACCACGATCTCGCGCCACACGCCGGCGTAGCGCACCTGCTCGCGCGCGAGGAATTCTACCCGCAGGGAGCGCGAATCCCCATACCCCACGGTCTCATCAATACTCACGTCCACCTGCGGCGAGGGCGCCATCTGCCAATCAAAGCCTCCTTCAACCGGCGGATGCTCGAAGCCACCATTCCAGAGCGCTGTCGTGGGCTCCTGCCCGTAGGCACGGCGCAGCCATTCGCGCCAGATGCGTTCGGCCAGCGTCCACTGTCCGGCGCGTCGGAGTCCGCGCACCAATCGTCGTCCCCCTTCTCGCGCGGCGTCATCTCCCGGAGGCAGCGCGCGCCAGAGTGCGGCAGCATCTTCGAATCGCCCCTTGGCCATCAGATAGTCGCTCACCTTGAGAGCGATCCAGGAGGGACGCCCCTCGACCAACCGACGCAAGAGCGCGGCGTCTCCTTCGCGCACGTGCCAGATGAGCTCGCAGATATTCTCCACCGCCTCCGGCGTCGCCTCGATCAGCGCGCTGAGCTGCTCCAGAGCCGCGTCCGTCTGCTCGCGGCGCAAGAGGAAGTTGGCGTATATCCACCGAGGACGGAAGTGATGGGGCGCCAGGGCAATCGCTTGCCGATAGGACGCCGCGGCGCGCTCTCCATCGCCCTCTGCCTCATACGCCCGCCCGAGGTTCACCCAAAGGCGCGCATCGCGGGGCGAGAGCGCCACCGCGCGCCGAAAATGCCGGAGAGCGCGTCCCGGGTCGAAGTAGGCGGGATCGAGAAGATAAATCATCCCCAACTGCTCGTGCACCTCGGGCGCGTGGGGAATGAATCGCAGGGCTTCCTCTAACCCCTCCGCATCTTGGAAGAGCGCGGCGCGCGCATACCCGCGAAATTCCTGCAGGAGGAGGCGCCCTCCCAAGCCCAGCATCGCAAACCACACGATCAGAAAGAGGACGCGCGCCCTTCGAGAGGGAAGGGGAAGGACCACGCCCGCACCTTCCGGTGAGGAGGAGAATATCTTCAGCCTCACCCGGCGCGCGTGCGAGGTCCCCGTGGTGGGGCACCCATGCGGTCGTGAGCATCTCGGAGAGAACATGCTCCTCGCCATCGCGAGCACGCGAAGCGGCCTCGCTCTACCGGTGTGGCGCCACAGGGCTGACGACCTTCGACCGCTCACCCCGAGCGACGGTGAGAGCCAGCGTCACCGTCAGGGCACCGATCACGACAGCAGGAATCACCACGCGGCGACGCGCGCGGGAGGGCTGCGGAGTTTGGGGCAGCGCTCCGCCTTCACCATGCGCACCGTCATTCCGAAGGAGGAGGGAGCGTTCGGCGGCGAGCGTGAACTCTCGACCCTCGACGCGGATGGCCACCGGTCGTTCCAGAGTCTCCACGCGCACCCCCTCGTCGCTCACAGCAATGCGATAGAAATTCCCGTGCGGCGAGCGCACGTGCACGCGTCCGATCGTCACCTCCGTCGCCTCACGCGCGCGAATGAGGGCCGTTCCGCGCGCGAGCTCGATGACCCAGATGCGGTTCGCCTCCCGAACGCGCGCTTCGCTCTCCGGCAGCAGCGCGATCACTCCGGCTCCGGATCGAAGCGCGAGAATCGCAGTCCCTCCTCGAGCGGTGCGCACCGCGCTCCCCTCGAAGACGGTGCTTCCCGAGGTCAGGGCCATTCCGTTCAGGAACACGTGTCCGTTGGCGACGACTTCTCCGATGGGAACTCTGCGCGCTCTCGCCGACCGATCCGAAGCGTCCGTCTTCACACCCGACGCGCCTACGATCAGCAGCGCGATGAGCCCACCTGCCCCCGCTTTTCGCCTCATCTCCACAACCTCCTCCACGTCCGCAGCCTCATTCGCCTCCGGCCACCGTGCCCTCGCCGGCCATCCGCGGCACAGCTCCCGCAGAGCTCGAATCCCTGTGTGGGGATCGTTCCGTCCGACCGTCTCCGTGCTTCATGATCGCTCACCGCGTCGCTCTCCGCTACGGCATGGTATTACGGACCGCGAGAAGAAGTCAAGGCAATCTTCAGGGGGCGCTCACGAGGTTTCGTCTCGGTTCTCCGAGTGCGGCGCGAGAGTGCGGACGACCTTCGACCGCGCCTTTCACCGGCGCCGTTTCTCCTCGAGAAATTCGGCGAGGGCGTCAAGGAAGGCGCGGACCTCTCCCACCGTGTTATAGTGGGCGAGCGATGCGCGCACGCTCTCGCGCACACCGAGCTGCCGGTGAGTCTCGACAGCGTAGTGATTTCCGCTGCGCACGGCAATGCGGTGACGTTCCCACAGCCAGGCGGCGACCTCTCGGCTGGAACATCCCGCGACGGTGAAACTGAACGTCGGCTCCTTCAGATGATAATGCTCAGGTTCGCGGATCCCGTAGAGCGTCACTCCCTCCAGCGCGCGCAGACCCGGCGTTCCCTCCACGCCGTCCAGCATGGCGCGGACCAGCTCATGCTCGTACTGACGAATAGCGTGCTGGCCGAGTCGAACCCATCGGCGTCGGTCCGAGGGCGCTTCTGAATCGGGAAGGGGAAAGCAGGCGCGCCCTAACTCGGCGAGATATTCGACGACCTCGATGATCGGCGCGACATCGGCCGGGTTCCGAAACCCCCACTCCCAGCTCTCCGGCGGCTGCTCGGGCGCGGGCGCCAATTTATAATGCGGGAGCCGGAGGATCGCGTCGTTCGCGTATGCCCAGCTCAATCCCCGCTGAGCGAAGATCTTGTAGCTGGAGAAGACGTAGGCATCGGCTCCTATCGCGAGCACGTCCACAGGCCCGTGAGGAATGAAATGCACGCCATCTACAATGAGCCACGCGTCCGGGGCTACGCGCTGCAGCAGGTGGCGTATCTCTCGCAGCGGATTCTCCGCACCGAGCACATTCGAGGCATGGGAGACGGCGACGACCCGCACCCGGGGATCCGCAAGCGACTCCAGGTGATTGAGATCCACCGTCCCCGTTCTCGGATCGAAGCGCACCTGTCGCACCTCCACCTGCTTCGAGGGCAAAGCAGCGGCCATCTGTCGCCAGGGGTCCACATTGGCGTTGTGATCGGCCGCTGAGAGGAGAATCCGGCTTCGATCCGGAAGCGCGGGGAGAATAGCTTCAGCAAGCCGCCGGAGCACCGCCGTCGCCGATTCGCCCGTGAAGAGGTTCTCGGGCGAAGGGGCGTTGAGCAGATCCGCAACAGCGGAGCGGGCTTCGGCCACAATCTCGTCCACCCACTGTGAATCGGGAAAGTCGCCGCCTCCGTAGGAGCTGAGGCGCGACGCCCGCTCAATGGCCTCGTGCGCGGATTTCAGCACCAGACTGCCTGCCCCGCTGTCGAAGAAAATTCGGGAAATGCCCCGGCGGTCTTCGGAGACATACCAAAACCTCTCCCGAATCGCCGCATGCATGGCCTCCGAAATCAGCGCGTTCATGTCGGTCTCCTCCCCATCGTCGGACCCAAAGGCGGACGTCGCCACATGAGGCTTGATATAATAAGCCAGGAGAGCGCTTCGCAAAAGGCCTGGTTGTTCAGAGAGACATCGAAAGCGGAGGTCGCGATGCCGGCCAATTTGACGCCTGAATATCTGGAAGCGGAACGGAAGTTCCGTGCCGCGACCACGCGCGAGGAGAAGCTGGCCGCTCTCGAAGAGATGCTCGCCACACTCCCCAAGCACAAGGGGACCGAGAAGATCCAGGCCGACATCCGCCGGCGGATCGCGCGACTTCGACAGGAGGCCGAACGGCGTCCGAGCACCGCCCGGCGCAAGCCCTTCTTTCATATCGAGAAGGAGGGGGCGGGACAGGTCGTCCTCGTCGGTCCTCCGAACTCGGGGAAGTCGTCGCTTCTGGCCCGCCTGACCCATGCCACGCCTGCTATTGCTGACTATCCGTTCACAACGCGCGTGCCTCTGCCGGGCATGATGGAGTTCGAGAACGTGCAGATTCAGTTAGTGGACATGCCCCCGTTGGCTCCGTCCTACACCGAGCCCTGGATGTTGGCGCTCGTGCGGAATGCCGACGCGGCGCTGCTTGTGTTCGATCTGGCCGACGAGGATGTCCTCACAAAGGCCGAGGAGACACTGCACCTGCTCGAACGCGCGAACCTGTATCTCCGCACGCCTTCCGCGTCCGAGGACGAGCGAGCACTCGCGCCCTCTGCGTCCAAGCGCGCTTTGGTTCTCGGCACGAAGCTCGATCTCGCCGGTGCGCGCGAGAACCTGGAGTTTCTCCAAGAGTGGCTCGGCGAGCGCTTTCGCGTGCTGCCCATCTCCGCTCAAACGGGGGAGAATCTGGAGACACTTCGCCGCGAGATCTACAACCTGCTCGGGATCATCCGCGTCTACACGAAAGAGCCGGGGAAGAAGCCTGATCTGGCGGCTCCTTTCGTGCTCAAGCGTGGGAGCACAGTCGCCGATGTCGCCCGCGCCATTCACCGGGACTTCGTCGAGCGCCTGAAGTACGCGCGCTTATGGGGGGCGGGGAAGTTCGACGGCCAGCTCGTCCACCGAGATCACGTTCTCGAAGACGGCGATATCGTGGAGCTCCACGTGTGAGCGTGCGGCACACCTCACCGAGGGGGCTTCATGCGTGGAGTGCCCGATCAGGAGCCCGGCTCCGCGTGCTCATGACCTTCGCCGGGCTCTGTGACGCCCGGAGAAGTCGTGGAGCGAATCTCCGGATGTCGAATGTGCGCTCCGAGGTTCGCCGTGCGCCCGATCATTCCTCCGGCCAGCAGCGCGAGTCCGAGGACGAGCCATCCGTATCCTCGGGACCAGCGCTCCGCATGGCGGAATCGGAAAAGTCCGGCGAGGGCAACGGCTCCGAGAGCGAGCATAGCGAGAAGCGCGGGCACAGCGGCCTCCTCATGCTCTTCGATGGTCGCTTCTGAGACTCCGGAGAGTCCCCGGATCGCTTCCTCCGCCGGTTCTCCACTCAGATAAGCCGGGATCGTCAGAAGAGCCATCACCACGAAGACGCCTAAGCTGAGCGATCGCCACTCCGGCTTCTTCGCGAGCGCTACCAGATACAGCACGATTCCAAGCCAGAGGCCAACGACCGGAATGTGGTTGAGCAGCAGATGGACGTGAGCAGCATTCATCTGTTCGCTCCTCCCCTCATGAAGATCACACGGCACGGCGCGCCGTGCTCCCGTTTCACCACGGTGAGTGGAGAGTATAGCCCGGGTATTCCCGAAATGGTCAAGCGCACATCGGAATCACCGGTGGCGCTGACAAAGTGACACGACCCCGATCGTCTTGCTCTTGTCTCCCCCCCTTCCGTAAAATGTCCTCCTTGCTTTCGCGTCGGGACAGGAAGGGGAGCACTCGGGAGCGCCTTATGCGGATCCTCGGCGTGGATCCGGGGAGCGAGACGACGGGCTACGGTGTCATCGAGTCCGACGGCACAACCTATCAGCTCATCGAATGCGGCGCCATTCGTCCGCCGCGCAATCGTCCTTTCGCGCAAAAATTGCTCTACATCGCTGAGCGCCTTCAGGACGTCCTGGAGCGCCTGCGGCCTGAGGCCCTCGCCCTGGAGGAAGCCTTCGCCGCGATCAATCCGAAAAGTGCTCTCAAGCTCGGCCATGTGCGCGGCGTTGTGCTCTTGCTCGCCGCGCGAGTTGGCCTCTCCGTCTACGAGTATTCGCCGCTGGAGGTGAAGAGCGCGACCGTCGGATATGGCCGCGCTGAGAAACAGCAGGTGCAGCGCATGGTGGCTCTCTTGCTCAATCTTCCTCAGACGCCTGAGCCGCATGACGTCGCCGACGCTTTAGCTGTTGCCATCTGCCATGCGCATCATCTGGGGATCATCTGGCGTTCTTCGGGAGCGCGTCGGAGATCGTCGTGAAGGCGGTGCGGCGTGAGGTGACACGGCGTCGGCGCTCTGCTATACTGTACCCTTCATCCTCCACGGGGGACGACGCTGATGAAGGTTCTCGACATCGTCAAAGCGATCGCGCAGGGGCTCGCGACGACGTTTCGGCATCTGCCGGACCGCGTGACGACGCAATATCCGGATGAACCGGTTCGGTTAGAGCGACGGTTTCGCGGCCAGCATATTCTGCACGTGGATGAGAACGGGCGCGAGAAATGCGTCGCTTGCTTCCTCTGTGCCATCGCCTGTCCGGCCGATGCGATCTACATTGAAGCGGCCGAGGATTTGCGCCCCTATCCCGAGCGCATCGGGGTGGATATTCGCTACGCCAAAGTTTACGATATTGACTACGGGAAGTGCATCTTCTGCGGCTTTTGTGAGGAAGCGTGCCCCAAGGATGCGATCACCATGGGACCGAATTTCGAGCTGGCGTGGTTCACCCGAGGAGATATGATCAAGCACAAGGAGGATTTGCTCGTCACCCGTCAGCGCATCTCCCCGCGTGTGGAGATCGTTCCGTGAGCGTCGAAAAGTCTCCCGCGCTCCTCACCGAGCGGCGCTATAGATCGGTTCTCTCTCGCTCTCCCATTCGGCATCATCCTCCTCGCACCGGAAGTGTTCGAGCCAGGCCGGCTCTTCGAGCAAGTAGCCGAGGCCCAGCACGACGGACTCCAGAGGACTCTCCGCTCGGAAGACGGGGATCCCGAACTCCCTTTGGAACCGTACGTCCAGATCGCGCAGAAGCGATCCGCCGCCCGTCAGCGTGATGCCCGTGGTGCAGAGATCGGAAGCCGTCTCCGGAGACATGCGTTCCAGCAGAAGGCGCACTCCCTGAAGGATCATCTCCACGGGACCATTCAGGACGGAAAAGACCTCATCGCTTGTGAGGAGGATTTCGCAGGGAGCGCCTGTGTGCGCGTTCTTTCCGGCGACGGTCATCTGTCGCGAAGGCGTTTGGGGGAGCGCTGCTCCGAGTGTGATCTTGATGGCTTCCGCCATCTCCTCGCTGACGATCACTCCGTAGTGCTTCAGTACGTAGTCGCTGAGGGCGCGATCCATGGCGATGCCGGCCACGTTCAGGGAATATGCCGTAATGAGGCCGGCCGTCGTCACGAGGCTGACATCGGTCGTCCCGCCGCCGATGTCCACGATGAGACTGGCATGGCCGTTCTGCGCGAGCGCCCCGGCGCCCAAAGCGGCGGCGATCCCGTCCTCAACGAGCGTCGTATGGAAACCACCGGCGCGATGTGCGGCCTCGCAGAGTGCCCGTCGTTCGACATACGTGGAAACGCTCGGCGTGCCCAACACCAAACGCGGGAAGACCCAGGGACGCACGCGGTAGCCCAACGCGTGCTCCAACAGGCACCGCAGCAGTTTCTCCGTCAGCTCATAATCGGCCACAACGCCCGAGCGAATGGGGCGATGGACGACGACATCGCGCGGTTCGCGGCCGAGCATGCTCATGGCCTCGCGTCCGACAGCCACCACATGCCCGTTCGTCCGATCCACAGCAATAGCCGTCGGTTCGGTGAGCACAATCCCCTGACCCCGCACGTAGATGAGCGTGTTCACCGTTCCCAGATCCACAGCCACTTGTGGCGCCAGCGCATGCATGACTCGTTCCCACATAAGCCTTTGCCTCCTCGTCTCCATTGTCCTCGCCTCTTTTCACCGCCACCCGCTTAGATGCCCGCGCGGGCGATTTCGTTTCGGGAAATTTGTAAACCTGCTTTTTCTCGAGGGCGATGTTCTCTGCTCCGGCGACGATCGTCGGAGAAAGTGTGTCTCCCAATGGGCGGGGCGATGGCTTGACATCCGGGGTCTGTGAGGGCTATGTTTTCCAGCTACTCAATGCTCTTTCACAGCGCGGCGGGTGCCCGAAGAGCCTGCAGGCGTGAGGGCGCTTCGGGAGAATAGGGAAGTCCGGTGCGAATCCGGCACGGCCCTCGCCACTGTGATGTCCCGCATGGTCGGCACTCAGGCCACTGGCCGACGATGGCTGGGAAGGCGCTGACCTGCTCATCGCGCCGATGAGCCAGGGACTCAGTCAGGAGACCTGCCCGCTCGCGTGTGGCAGAAACTGGCGCGAGGTGACGCTGGGATGCCAAAGGTGCAGCGAGCCGTTCTTCTCTTCCTCCTCCCCATGATCCTCTCTGCGTGGGCATGTCGGTCGTCCTCTCCGTCGGCATCCCGCGTGGCAGATGTTCGGATCGTCACCGATGAGATCGGCCGGCAGGTCGCGATCCCTCGACATCCGCGGCGCGTGATCTCTTTGGCTCCGAGCGTCACCGAGATGCTCTTCGCGCTCGGCGTGGGAGAGCGCATCGTGGGCGTGACGAGCTACTGCGATTATCCGCCAGAGGCGCGCACCAAAGAGCGCGTGGGCGATGTGCTGCATCCGAGTCTGGAGCGTATTCTGGCTTTACGGCCGGATCTGGTCCTTGTCTCGACGGCGACGCAATTGGAGCTCTTCGCGCGGCGACTGGAGCAGATGGGCATCCCCCTCTATGTCGTCGATGCGGAGCGGGTCGAGGACGTCTTCCGTTCGCTCGAAAACTTAGGGGAGATCCTGGAAGCTCGCGCGGAAGCCCAGCGCGTGGTGCGCGCGTTGCGGGCTCGCCTGGAGAATGTTCGCGCAAAGGTCGAAGGGCGGTCGCGCCCGCGCGTCCTCATGGTCGTTCAGCGCGATCCGCTCATTGTTCCCGGGCGCGGCGCCTTCATGAACGATCTCGTCGAGAAAGCGGGCGGGCACTCCATCACGGCTGATGCCGAGCGCGAATGGACGCCCTACAGCTTGGAGACGGTCCTGGCTCGAGCCCCCGAGGTGATCATTCTCCCTTCGCGCGAGCCCGTCACACGTCGGCTCATGGACGTACGGTGGCCGGAGCTGGAGACCACGCCCGCGCTCCGCCACAGGCGCGTTTATGCGATCTTCAACGATCTGCTCATGCGTCCCGGCCCTCGACTCGTTGCCGGGGTAGAAGAGTTGGCGCGCGTCCTCCATCCGGAGGCATTCCCATGACCCACCGACACAGCGCATCCTCGCTCGATCATTCGGAGACCACCGCTCCGAGCCCCCCACGCGATCTGAAGATCGCGGGGGATGCTCCGTCCGAGGATGAGGCGGTGCTCATCCCGGTGGAGTCGCAACGCTCCTGGGGGCGCGCTCTGCGTGAGCGTGGGCCGGCCACGCTGAGGAAGGTCAGTCTCGTCTGCGCGCTCCTGACCGTGCTCGGGCTCGGCGTAGCCGTCCTGGCGCTGCATCTTGGGAGCGAACCGATTCCGCGGACGATCGTCGGTCGCATCCTGTGGGCGCATCTCTTCGGACAGACCGGGGAGCCGACGATCGCCGAGGTCATCATCTGGAGGATTCGAGGGCCGCGCGTCCTGCTCGGCCTCGCGGCGGGAGCCGCCCTTGCCCTCGCGGGGACGTTGCTTCAAGCGCTCCTTCGGAATCCACTGGCCGAACCCTATGTGCTCGGCGTTTCCGGCGGCGCAGCTCTGGGAGCGATCCTCGCCCTCCTCAAATGGGAGGCGGTGCCGATGGCGCGACCGCTTTTGGCTTTCCTCGGGGCTGCTCTCACGATGGCTCTCGTCTACGCGATGAGTCGCCGCCGGACGGGGATGTCTACCGAACGCCTCGTCCTCGCCGGCGTGATGACGGCGACCCTGCTCTGGTCAGTGATCGCGCTGGTGCTCGCCCTTGTGCCGAATCCTCGGTTGCGGGGACTCACCTTCTGGATGATGGGCGATCTGAGTGGAGGAGGAAACGGGATGCTCCCCTTCATTCTCGGAGTCGTCATCGGAGCGTGTGTCCTGGCCTACGTGCACGCGCGCGAGCTGAATCTCCTTCTGGTCGGAGAAGAGGAGGCGCGTCTGCTCGGCGTGGAGGTGGAGCGGGTGAAGACGCTCATCTATCTTCTCGCGTCGCTGTTGGCGGGAGGGATCGTCTCGGTCGCCGGAGCGATTGGATTTGTCGGGCTCGTGGTGCCGCATCTTGTGCGCTTGCTCTGGGGAAGCGACCATCGGGTGGTGATTCCGGCGGCGGCGCTTTCAGGAGCGATCGTCCTGACGCTGGCCGACGCGCTGGCGCGAACAGTGCTCGCTCCGCGCGAGCTGCCTGTGGGGGCGGTGACCACACTTCTTGGCGTGCCCTTTTTCTTCCTCCTCTTGCGGAGGGCATGAGCGATGCTTGAAGCCCGCGACGTCACCTTCGCCTACGGTACTCGGTGCGCGCTCGTCGGAGTCTCGCTCGTCGTCGCGGTGGGCGAAGTGGTCGCCCTCATCGGCCCCAATGGCTCAGGGAAGACGACGCTCTTGCGCGTGTTGCGGGGCGTGCTGCGTCCCCAGAGCGGCGAGGTTCTGTGGGAGGGGAAGCCGCTTGTGCGGTTTTCCCCTCGCGAGCTGGCCCAAGCCTTCGGCGTCATTGTGCAGGACGCGCGGGTCGGCTTTCGGATGACCGTGCTCGAGTACGTCCTGCAGGCGCGGTTCCCTTATTCCAGAGGATTCGGTTTTGAAAGCGAGGCGGACGTGCGGAGTGCGCTCTGGGCCCTTCAGCTCACGCGCGCGCTGGAGTTCAAGGATCGGTGGATGACGGAGCTCTCCGGGGGCGAGCGCCAACGCGTCGTGCTCGCGCGGGCGCTCGCCGTCGAGCCGCGCGTGCTCTTGCTGGATGAGCCGACGGCGAACCTCGATCTGCGGTTCCAGGTGGAGATGCTCTCCCTCATTCGACGCCTCACCCGAGAGCGTGCCCTCAGCTCCGTCTTCGTCGCGCACGAGCTGAACCTGGTCGCCGAATTCGCCGACCGCGTCCTTTTGCTGAAGGACGGACGCCCGCTCGCCTTCGGGTCGCCTTCGGAGGTGTTAACGGAGACAATGCTCCAACACGCTTTCGGGATCCGCGTCTGCGTCGATCGCAATCCGTTGAGCGGATTACCGCGCATCACTGTCTCCGGCCGGGAGGCTCAGTCCCTCTGTCCGGAGAGGAATACATGTGAGGAGGAGAGGAGATGAGGACGACAATGCGATGGATATGCGGCTTGGGGCTCCTGTTCGGGAGCCTCTTCTGGCCTCTCACGTGGGATGTCGTCTGCGCTGATGTCGAGACGGGCACCTCACGGGGACCTCAATCCTCTGGGCGCAGTGGGCTCGAAGGGCGGATCACGGATCCGCTCGGCGCTGTCGTTCCGGGAGCCTCCGTGATGCTCGTGCGCGACGATCGGACAGTGGCGAGCACGCGCTCAGACGAACAGGGACGATACCGGTTTGCGGATGTGGAGAGCGGCCTCTACCACCTGCGCGTGGAGCGCGCGGGATTCGCCCCGCGCCTGATTCGGAACGTCTTCCTTCCGGCGGGTGCCACACGTATCCTCGATGTTCTGCTCTCGGTCGGTCCGCTTCGAGAAGAGATCGTCGTGACGGCGACGGCGACCGAAATCCCGCGCGCGCAACTCGGAGCTTCCGTGGCTGTCCTTCAGGAGGAGGATCTGCAGGCGCACGCGAAGGTGCACGTGCTCGAGCTGTTTCGGCTTCTGCCGGGCATCTCCGTCGCGCAAACGGGAGGGCGCGGCGGTCTGACCAGCCTCTTCCTGCGCGGGGGGAACAGCAGCTTCACCAAGGTCTTGCTCGATGGAGCGCCCATCAATCAGATTGGCGGATCCTTTGACTTCTCCACGCTGCTCGGGACGCATATCGAGCGCGTGGAGGTCATGCGCAACCCCAACAGCGTCCTCTACGGGTCGGACGCGGCAAGCGGTGTCATCCAGATCTTCACCCGCCGGGGACGCGAATATGCGCGGATCCCACTCTTCCGATATGCGGTCGAGGGGGGAAGCTATCACAGCCTTCGACAAGAGGTCTCGCTCCTTGGGGCCGCGCGCATGTTCGACTATTCCTCGAGTTTCAGCCGCTACGATACCGACAATCACCTCCCCAATCACGCCTATCACAATGGGACGTATGTCGGGAATTTCGGCTGGCAGCCGAGCGTCGCGTCCGACGTTCGCCTCGTGCTCCGGCATGCCGTGATGGCGCTCGGCACACCGAATGCGCTCGATTTCTACGGCATTCCGGACGACTCGTCCATGCGCGGGCGCGAGACCTATGTGAACATCAGCGCACGATATCACACGGCGCGTCGGTGGCAGCACCATCTCCGCTTCTCTTCCGTCCACTCGATGAGCCGCTTCACGAATCCTGCGCCGACGGGTGAGCCCTTCGATCCCTTCGGATTCGGCCCCGTGTACCTCGGTGCTCCGGTCACCATCGTAGGAGGGAACGGATTCCGCGTGAGCGGGCGCGCCATCCTGGACTTCGGCGGCTCGTATCCTCAGACGTTCGTGACCGACACCGTTCGACAGTCGCTCTCGGCGCACTCCGACGTTCGATGGGGGGAGGCGCTCACGGGCACGTTCGGATTCCGATACGAGAACGAGCGCGGTCGCTCCGGCCGGCAGCGCGTCTCGCGAGATAATTTCAGCTACTTCCTGCAGGGGCAGTATAATCTCGCTGCCCGCCTCTTCGTGGGGGCGGGCATCGGGTTCGAGGATAATGCCGTGTTCGGCTTCGATGCCAATCCGCGCGTCTCGCTCGCGTATGTGCTCCGCCGGGGCGAGCCTTCGCGATGGTGGAACGAGATCAAGCTGCGGTTCTATTTCGGCACCGGGATCAAGGAGCCGAGCATCTTTCAAGAGGGATCGTCGCTCTTCGCCGTGCTGCGCACTCTGGGTCCGTCCGGCCAGTCCCTGATCACGCGGTTTCGGATTGCGCCCATCGGGCCGGAACGGAATCGCAATATTGATCTCGGCGTGGATCACACGTTCGGACGGAATCGCGCTCGCCTCTCGCTCACCCTCTTCCACAATCGGTTCGAGGATGTGATCGAATTCCTCTCGCGTTCGGCGCTTCTGCAGTTGGGCGTTCCGGCCGAGGTCGCACAAGCGACGCCCTTCGGGGCGAATGTGAACGCGCAGTCGTTTCGCGCTCGGGGCGTGGAGGTCGAGCTGACGGCCGATTTCGGCCACGGCGTGACCGCGCGGGGGACCTACACCTATGTGGACGCGCGAATCCTCCGCTCCTTCTCGAGCGATGCGCTGCGGCCCGCGAGCAATCCCGCCTTTCCCGGAATCCCTATCGGCGCCTTCGCTCCGTTGATCGGTGCGCGCCCCTTTCAGCGTCCTCCGCATGTGGGGAGTCTGCTCTTCACGTGGTCCCGCTCGCGCTGGAGCATGGTGCTCGCAGGCTCCTTCGTCAGCCGTCGCGACACGAGCACGTTCCTTTCGGATCCCTTCTTCGGCCCCTCGCTGCTCCTGCCCAATCGCAATCTGAATCCGGGGTATCAAAAGCTGGATGTGAGCGCGCACTATCGCGTTCACACTCGGGTCGCGCTTGTGGCCGTCATCGAGAACGTGTTGAATCAACGATACACGGAGGTCTTCGGCTATCCCGCGCCTCGGCTCAACTTCCGGGCGGGAGCGCGAGTGACGTGGGGAGGTGTCGCCGCCTGGCGCGAGATCTTTCGCTGAGGGAGCACGCCTCGGCGCCTCTTCCCTGCAGGGAGATTGCGTATGACGCGCAGCGAACACGTCAAGGAGCTGGCCCGCGCGTCCATTCGAGCAAAGGAGCGGTTCTTCGAGGAGCGAGCGGACGATGTGGTGCGCGCCGCCGAGCTGATGATCGCCGCGCTGCGCTCGGGCCGGAAGATCCTTCTCTTCGGAAATGGGGGCAGCGCGGCCGATGCGCAACATCTCGCGGCGGAGCTGGTGAATCGCTATCGGCGCGCGCGTCCGGCGCTGGCGGCGCTGGCGCTCACGACGGATACCTCGATCCTCACGGCGATCGCCAACGATGCCTCCTTTGAGGAGGTCTTCAGCCGGCAGATCGAAGCGCTCGGAGAGCCGGGGGACGTCGCTATCGCCATCAGCACGAGCGGCCGTTCGCCGAACGTCGTTCGAGCGGTCGAGACGGCACGGCGCCTGGGTCTGCGCACCATCGGACTGCTCGGGCGCGATGGAGGTCTCGTCGCGCCGCTTGTGGATGTGCCGCTGATCGTTCCCGCTGAGGAGACGCCGCGTATTCAGGAGGTGCACATCACGCTCGGGCACATCCTCTGCGACCTGATCGAGAGCGCGTTCGACGAGACGTCGTGAAGATCCCCGCGCAGTGCGTGCCGGAACTCTCCCGACGCCTCACGGAGACCCCCGGGTCTTGCACGCGGCGGGCGCGTCGTCTATTTTATACGCGCAGAAGGGAGATGGCGATCGAGACGGCGGTGATTCGCGTAGAGGGCGTGACGAAGCGCTACGGCGCGGTCACGGCCCTTGATGCTGTCTCGCTGGACGTCGAACGCGGGGAATTCCTCACGCTGCTTGGTCCCTCGGGATCGGGGAAGACGACGCTGCTGCGGGTGATCGCCGGCTTGGAGCGACCGGATGCCGGACGCGTGTACTTGAACGGGGAGGACGTGACGGATCTTCCCCCTTATCGGCGCCGCGTGCATACGGTCTTTCAGCAGTATGTGCTCTTCCCGCATTTGAACGTCTACAAGAACATCGCCTTCGGGCTGGAGCAGAAGCGGCTCCCGCGCCATGAGATCGAGCGGCGAGTGGCGGCGGCACTGGAGCTGGTGCGCCTTCCCGGATATGAGCGGCGGTGGCCGCAGGAGCTGTCCGGGGGTGAGCAGCAGCGCGTGGCCCTGGCGCGGGCGCTCGTGTTGGAGCCGGAGGCGCTCTTGCTGGATGAGCCGTTGGCAGCCCTCGATCTCCAGCTCCGGAAGGAGATGCAGCGCGAGCTGAAACGCCTGCAGCGGGAAGTGGGCATCAGCTTCCTTCTGGTGACGCATGATCAGGAAGAAGCCCTGGCGCTGTCGGATCGTATTGCGGTGATCGCCGGGGGGCGCCTTCAGCAGATCGGCACACCCCGCGAGGTCTACGAGAATCCGGAGACGGCCTTCGTCGCCACGTTCCTCGGATCGGCCAATGTCTTCGAGGTCGAGATCGTGGGGCGCGAAAACGGAGAAGCGCTTCTCGGGCTGTGCGGACAAACGGTGCGCGTCTCGCTCAATGGGCGGTCGCTCGAAGGCTCGCGGGCTCAGGTGGCCGTTCGCCCGGAGAAGATCGCCTTGCGCGCGCGGCCACTTCGGAGCTCCGATCTCGTGCAACTGGAGGGAGTCATCGAGGAGCGCATCTACCTGGGAAATGCGACGCACTGGCGCGTGCGCGTCGGCGATCGGTGCATCACCGTGACCGAGCCGAATCGCCCGGGCTCCAAAGCCGAAACCTTCCGCGACGGACAGCGGGTCTTCCTCTGCTGGACGCGCGAGAGCATCATCGTCCTCGCTCAATGAGAGCGTCATGCGGGTGCCTTCGGGAGCCGGTGCACACCGATGGCTCGGGCTCCTTCCTGCCGCCCTGTGGCTCCTGATCTTCTTCCTCCTCCCGGTGGGGCTCGTCTTCCTCATGAGCTTCGCCGAGCGCGGTCCCTACGGCGGCGTGCGGTGGACGTTCGGACTGGAGAATTATCGTCGGGCCATAGATCCGTTCTACCTCCCCGTCTACGGGCGCTCGCTCCTTCTGGCGACGGCGACGACGGTGCTCTGTCTGCTCATCAGCTACCCGATCGCTTCCTACATTGCCTTGCGCGCGGATCCGAAGTGGAAACGCTTGCTCCTGATGCTCTCGGTTCTCCCCTTCTGGACGAGTTTCCTCCTGCGCACCTATGCCTGGATGTTCGTGCTCCGCACGGAGGGATTCCTCAATACGCTGCTCATCAAGCTCGGCGTGATCGAGAGTCCGATCTCATGGCTTTTGTATTCGGATGTCGCTGTCCTGATCGGGCAGGTCTACGGTGAATTGCCGTTCATGATCCTGCCGCTTTACGTCGCCCTGGAGCGCGTGGACGTGCGCCTGATCGAAGCGGCCATGGACCTCGGGGCGAACCGCATGCAGGTCTTCTGGCGCGTCCTGCTCCCGCTCACGCGACCGGGGATTGTCACGGCTGTCGTGCTCGTGTTCATCCCCAGTCTCGGAGCCTTCCTCGCCCCCGACCTCCTGGGCGGTGCGAAATCGGCGGTGCTCGGCACGGTCATTCAGAATCAGTTCGTGCAGCGCAATCAACCGATGGGGGCAGCGCTCTCGGTCCTGTTGATCCTGATCGTCCTCGGACTGTTGCGCGCGGCCTCGCGCGTGGCACGCGCCGCGGAGAAGCGATGAGCACGAGGCATCGGCGCTCACTCGGACTGGCGGTGTGGATGGGGGCGACCTATCTCTTCCTCTACGCGCCGATTGTCGTGTTGGCGGTCTTCTCCTTCAACGACTCGCGTCTTCTGGCCGTATGGCGGGGATTCACCTGGGCGTGGTACGCCGCCGCGCTCCGTAATCCGCCCATGCTCGAAGCCCTGCGCATGAGCCTCTTCATCGCGGCGCTCACGGCCCTTGTGGCCACGATCCTGGGGACAAGCGCGGCGCTCGCTTTCGAGCGCATGCGCGGACGAGCGCGCACGCTCTCGGAGATGCTCTTTGTGTTGCCCATCATCGTGCCGGAGATCGTCATCGGCTTCGCCTCGGTCACCTTTTTCGGTGGGCTCGGCATCCGGCTGGGGTGGGGAACCGTGTTCATCGCTCATGTCGCCTTCAGCCTCTCCTACGTCTTCTTCGTCGTGCGCGCTCGCCTGGCCACGCTCGATCCGCGCTTGGAAGAAGCGGCTCTCGATCTCGGTGCCGATCCGTGGCGCGCGTTCTGGAGGGTCACGCTGCCGCTCCTCGCTCCGGCGATAGCCGCTTCGGCGCTCTTGGTGTTCACCCTCTCCCTCGACGATTACGTCATTACCTCCTTTGTCGCCGGCGCCGGAGCGACGACGCTCCCCTTGCGCATCTACTCGATGATTAAGACGGGAATCACGCCCGAAGTGAACGCTCTCTCGACGCTGCTGCTCGTCGTGACACTGGTGCTCGTAGCGCTCGCCTTTCGCATCGAGCAGCGGGGACGTGGACGAACTCCTCTCGTTCTGGTCGGACTTCTCCTCATCGGGCTCGTGGGGCTCGCGCTCGGCGGCTTCGTGGGGAAACACGGGCGCGCGGAGTTGAATGTGTTGATCTGGTCCAATTACATCGCTCCGAGCGTCGTGCGGCAGTTCGAGGAGCGCACGGGAGTCGCCGTTCGCCTCGAGACCTACGACTCGAATGAAGCGCTTTTGGCGAAATTGCAAGCGGGTGTCGTCACCTACGATCTCATCGTCCCGAGCGATTACATGGTGGGCATCCTCATCCGGGAGAATTTGCTGCAGCCTCTCGATCTCACGCGAGTGCCCAATCTCCGCCATCTCGATCCGTCCGCTTTGAATCTCCCCTTCGATCCTGGGAACACGTATTCGCTCCCCTATACGTGGGGGGTGACAGGGATCGGATATCGCACGGACAAGATCGGCGCGTCCGTGGGAAGCTGGGCTGATCTCTGGGACGCGCGGTGGCGCGGACGCATCGTGATGCTCGATGACATGCGCGAAGCCTTCGGCGCGGCCTTGAAGCTCCTCGGGTATTCGCTCAACAGCACCGATCCGCAGCAGCTCCGTCAGGCGCGCGATCGGCTTCTCGCGCAGAAACCCCTGGTGCGCGCCTACGACAGCGCGAATTTCGATCAGCTCTTGTTGAGCGGTGAGGCGTGGATCGCTCAGGCGTGGGATGGGCAGATCCTCCGAGCGCGCCGAGAGAATCCGAACATCGAATTCGCGATCCCCCGCGAAGGGACGACGCTGATTGTGGACAACCTCTGCATCCCCCGCTCGGCGCGCCGCCCCGATCTCGCGCATGAGTTCATCAACTATCTGCTGGATCCGGTTGTCGCCGCCGCAAACATGAACGAGATCATGTACCTCATGCCTAACGTCTCCGCCCGGCCTCTCCTGCGCGAGGAGCTGCGGCGCCATCCCTTGCTTTCCCTCTCCCCCGATGTGCGGCGCAAGAGCGAATACATGCAGGACCTCGGTCCGGCCACGCTGCTCTACGACCGATATTGGACCGAGGTGAAGATCGCGCGGTGAGGCCGGCGGTCGCGGGAGGCCCGCGGGTGCCTTCAGCGGGGGGTCTCCGATTCCGCTCTCGCACGCGCGAGGGCGAGGAAAGCCTCCAGCTCCTCCGGCAGAGGCGAAGTGAGGTCCAGCATCTCCCCCGACCTCGGATGGCGGAAGCACAACCGGTACGCGTGCAGGAAGTGGCGACCGAGCTCTGCCATCGCCTGGCGGAGCGCGGAGTCTTTGACCTTCGTCCACAGCGCGCGTCCATAAACGGCATCGCCGACGACCGGATGGCCGATCCAGGTCATATGCACGCGGATCTGATGCGTCCGACCGGTCCGAGGCTCCACCTCCAGCAGAGAGAAGTCGCCGATCCACTCCCGCACGCGATAGAGCGTGAGCGCCTCGCGCCCATGCCCATCGGGGCGAACGGCCATCATCGTGCGATGCGTAGGGTGTCGGCCGATGGGCGCGGCAATGCGCCCCTCGCGCTCGGCCACGCGTCCGATGACGAGCGCGAGATAGAACTTTCGTACTTCGCGTCGAGCGAATTGCTCCGCGAGCGCGTCATGCGCGCGACTGGTCTTGGCGACGACCAGCAGTCCCGAGGTCTCGCGATCAAGCCGGTGGACGATCCCCGGCCGGGTCGCTTCTCCTCTCGCCGGGAGGTTTCGGACGTGGAAGCAGAGCGCATTGGCGAGCGTTCCGCCGGAGACGCCCGCTCCCGGATGGACGACCATTCCGGCCGGCTTCTCCACGACCAGCACGTCCTCATCCTCGTAAACGATCGTGAGGGGGAGAGGCTCCGGATTCACCGTGAGCACCGGCGGGGGAGGGAGTTCGACCTCGATGCGATCGCCCGCGCGCACTTTGTAGCTCGGTTTGGACGGACGATCGTTCACGAGTACAGCCTGTTCGTCAATCAGTGTTCGGACGCGCGTGCGGCTCACCTCGGCGAGCGCGCGTGTCAGATACACATCGAGTCGCTGCCCCGCTTCGGGAGCCGAGACACGCAGTGTGTGGATCTCCGGCAGTCGCCCCATGACGCTCTCCTTCGGATCCGACGTCCGTGTCTCCATCATAGGCAGAGAAGGGCCAAGGGGCAAGGTGTTCTCGACCCTTCTTCGTCGGAGCCTCTGTGTGGGAGCGCACGTTGAAAGCTCGGGAGGGTTGGTTTACAATCCCTGCGGGATTCTCGCGCGATGACGCTGCGACTCTCGGAAGCCTTCGTCGAAAGCTTGCCAACGCCCGAGGCCGCGCGCACCTTCATGGCGCGGCTGTTCGAGAAGCATCCTGATGCGATCCCGCTCTGCCGAGCGCAGCCGGCGCTTCTGGCGCACCTGCTTGTTGTGGCGACCTACAGCCCGTATCTTGGAGAGGTTCTGATCGCGCATCCCGAATATATCCGATGGCTGGCGACTGAAGATCTCGCGCGCCCGAAGCCGAAGGAGGAGGTGGTGGGCGACTTGGCGCGATTCGCGGCCATGCACGGGGACGTGGACCTTTCTCGCGTCCTCGTTCGGTTCAAGCAGCGAGAGCTGCTTCGCATCTACGCTCGCGATTGCCTGGGATTGGCTACCCTCGCCGAGACGATGCGGGAGCTTTCGGATCTGGCCGATGTCATCCTTCACTACGCGCTCTGGCGCACGTGGCAGGAGCTGGTGGAGCAGTACGGCCGGCCGGAGGTCGCCGATGCGCGCGGTCGCTTGCGCGAGGCCGAATTCGCCATCGTCGCCCTGGGGAAGCTCGGCAGCCAGGAGCTGAACTACGCGTCGGACATTGATCTGTTCTACCTCTGTTCGGGCGATGGGATGACATCCTCGCATCGGGTGACGAACAAGGAGTTCTTCACCAAGCTCGCCGAGCGGATCACGCGAATCATCAGCGGCGTCGGTCCCGAAGGAGCGGTCTATCGTGTGGATTTGCGCTTGCGCCCACGCGGGCGCGATGGCGATCTGGTGGCGACGCTTGGCGAGGCCGTCGCGTACTATCGCACGGAAGCGCGCCAGTGGGAGCGACAGACGCTCATCCGCGCGCGCGCGGCGGCCGGAAGCGAAGCGCTCGTCCGCGAATTCCTCGCACGCGTCGGCGATGTCCTCTATCGGCCGGAACCGCTCGCGGAGATCCTCGATGAGATTCGCGCCTCCAAGGAGCGCTTGGATCAGGAGCGATCCACGACAAGCGGTGTGGATATCAAGCTCGGACGCGGAGGCATTCGCGAGATCGAGTTCATCGTGCAGGCCCTGCAGCTCTTTTACGGCGGACGCGACCCCTGGGTGCGCCACCCGCAGATCCTCATCGGCGCGCAGCGGCTCGCCGATAAAGGGAAGGTGACCGACCAGGAGCGGGCGCATCTGACGGAGGCCTACATCTTCCTCCGAACGCTCGAGCATCGGTTGCAGATGGAGCACGGCGTGCGCACGCACGTGGTCCCTTTGGAGGGAGAGCGACTGCAGCGTCTGGCCCGACGCATGGGGTACGCCGAGGGTCATGAGCTGCTGCGAGATCTTGAGAAGCATCGCCAGCGCGTCGCCGCGATCTTCGAGCGCGTCTTCCACGAGAAGGCGCCCTTCGGGCGCGCGCGCTCTCGCACTCCTTCACCGAGAGAAGGCGATACGCCGGAGGTGCTCGCCGACGCTCTGTGCCGAGAGCTCGCTCGCGCCTTCCCGCGCTCCGAGGCGCCATGGACGGATGCGCGGCCGCAGGTGCTCAACGGCTTGACTCGCGCCCTCAATCCGAAGCGCGCCGCTGTGAACTTCCGCACCTGGATCGGCGAATGGATGTCCTCGCCATCCGCGCGCTCTTCCGAACAGAGAGAAGCGGCGCGCGCGCTAGAGGCCGAATTGCCCGCACTCCTGCGCTTCTTCGGAGCGAGCGATTTTCTCGCCCAGTTGGTGATCCGGCGTCCGGAACGGCTCTGGCGTCTGTTGCAGGCTTCCGACATGGCGGGAAGCCGTGAGGAATACGCGCGACGCTTGCGAGCGGCTGTCGCTCACGAGGACCACGGCAGCGAAGAAGATGCCCTCGCGCGCGCCATGAACGCGCTTCGTCGCGCGTGGGCTGAGGAGGTGCTCCGCATCGGATACGGGGATGTCGTCGGTCGTGTGGCCCTGCGTCAGGTGAACGAGCTGCAGACGGCTCTGGCGTCGGCCTCACTGGAAGTCGCCAGCGAACTGGCGCTCGAGAAGCTCGTCGCGCGATACGGCCAGAGCGGCACACCGGCCGTCTTCACAATCCTCGGCCTCGGACGACTCGGCCACATGGGCGTGGATTATGGCTCGGACCTGGACATCATCGTCGTCTACGAAGATCGAGTACCGAGCCCATTGCTCGGGCTCTCGGCTTCGGAAGCGTACGGGCGTCTGGTCGAGATGATCATCCACATTCTCTCGACGATCACGCACGAGGGGTATCTCTATCGCGTAGACCTGCGCTTGCGGCCCGGAGGAAATGCGTCTCCCCTGGCGCAGAGCCGATCGGCTTTTGGCGATTACCTGAGGACGAAGGCCTCCACATGGGAACGGCTCGCATATTTGAAAGCCTTCCCGATCGTTGGCGATCCTCACTTCGGCCGGCAGATTCATGAGGAACTACAAGCTCTCATCCTGCATCCCCGTCCCAGCGATCCCGCGACGCTGGCGAGCGACGCCCGCGAGATGCGGGATCGAATCGAGCGAGAGAACGCTCGACCCACTTCCTCGCGGAATTTCAAGTTCGGCAGAGGGGGGATGATGGATGTCTATTTCGCCACCCGCTATCTCCAGTTGAAGTATCGAATCCCCGAGCCGGAGCAGCGGGGGACGATCCCCCTGATCGCCTATTTACATGAGCGCGGTGTCCTCACCTCGGAGCAGCATGAGCGTCTCGCTGCCGGATACCACTTTCTCCGCCAGCTCGATCACGCCCTGCGCGTGATCTTCGGACGTCCGGTCTACGCGCTGCCTCCGCGGCGCGCGACGCTCGACGAGGTCGCGAAGTGGCTCGGCTACTCTTCCCCCGATGAGCTCGAGCGGGAGCATGAGGAGCATCGGCGACGTATTCGTGCGGCCTACGAGGAGATCGTGCGCTGAACCCGAGTCGGAAATGGAGGGGCCGGGGGGTGGAGGCGGGGGATTTTCAGCCCGACCCCTCCTTGGGGGAAACTCGCCTCACAGCCCGGAGAAGAGAAGGGCGCGCTTCACCTCGGCGATGGCGCGCGTGACATCAATGCCGCGCGGACATGCTTCGACGCAGTTGAAGATCGTGCGGCAGCGCCACACGCCGGTGCGCGTGTTCAAGAGGGCTAACCGTTCCGCCGCCCCACGATCGCGGCTGTCGAAAATGAACCGATGAGCGGCCACGATCGCCGCCGGGCCTATGTACTCCCCATTGGCCCAGAACGAGGGACAAGAGGTCGTGCACGCGCCACAGAGAATGCATTTGGTGGTGTCATCGAACCGCGCGCGCTCGGCCGGAGATTGTCGGCGTTCCGTCTCCGGCGGAGGCTCGTCGTTCATCAAATAGGGTTTGACGGCCCGATACTTCGCAAAAAATCCCTCCATGTCCACGACCAGATCCTTGATCACCGGAAAGCCGCGCAGCGGTTCGACCGTGATGCGCGACCCCAACTCCTTGACGAGCACCTTGCACGCCAGCCGGTTGCGACCGTTGATGAGCATAGCATCGGAGCCACAAATGCCGTGTGCGCAGGAGCGCCGAAACGTGAGCGTGCCATCCAGATGCCATTTCACGTATTCGAGCGCATCCAGGACGCGGTCCACAGGCTCGACCTCGACCTCATACTCCGCCCAGTAGGGCTCCCGATCCCGTTCCGGGTTGAATCGCTTGATCTTCATCTGCACACGCATAAGCTCTCTCCGCGTGGGCGCCCCGCGTGAGGCACCTCTCTCAGTACTTCCGCTCGACGGGTTGAAAGCGGGTGATCACCACCGGCTTGTAGCGCAGCTCGAATTCGCCGTTGAGGCGATAGGCGAGCGTGTGTTTGAGCCATTCGGCATCGTTGCGTTGGGGGAAATCCTCCCGATAATGAGCGCCTCGGCTCTCACGACGCGCCAGGGCGCTGACGACGGTCACTTCGGCGAGATCGAGCAGATACCCCAGCTCGAGCGCCTCCTGAAGGTCCGTGTTGAAGATCTTCCCCTTATCCTGCAGGCGAATGCGCCGATACCGCTCCCGAAGCTCTTTCACAATGGCGAGCATCGCCTCCAACCCTTCCTGCGTTCGAAAGACGGAGGCTTTGTCCATCATCTCCCGCTGCAGAGTCTCACGCACGCGCGCGACCGATTCCGAGCCGTTGCTCGCGAGCACACGCGCGCATTCCTCGCGCGCCGGACCATCGGCCTCTTTGGGCAGCGGCGCGAAGTCCGCACCGCGGATGTATTCGGCCATGTGCCGGCCGGCCAGCTTCCCGAAGACGAGAATGTCCACGAGCGAATTCGTGCCGAGCCGATTCGCTCCATGCACGGAGACACAGGCGCATTCGCCCGCGGCGTAGAAACCGAGCACGGGCGTGTTCTTCTCATCCCGGATGACGCGACCGTGCACGTCGGTCGGAATCCCTCCCATCGCGTAATGGGCCGTCGGTTGCACCGGGATCGGCTCGCGCACGGGATCGATGCCGAGATACGTCCGAGCGAAGTCCGTGATGTCGGGCAGCTTCTTCTCGATGACCTCACGCCCCAGATGCGTCAGGTCCAGATGCAAATAGTCCTTCCCGTCAATGCCCCGTCCTTCGCGAATCTCCGTGTACATGCACCGAGAGATGATGTCGCGGGGCGCCAGATCCAGAAGCGTCGGCGCATATCGCTCCATGAAGCGTTCGCCCTGCCGGTTGCGCAGGATGCCGCCCTCACCCCGCGCCGCCTCCGAGATGAGGATGCCGAGCTTGTAAATCCCCGTCGGATGGAATTGGAAGAATTCCATGTCTTCGAGCGGAATGCCTCGGCGCAAGGCGATGGCCACACCATCTCCGGTGAGCGAGCGCGCATTGCTCGTGACCTTGTACATGCGGCCGAATCCACCCGTCGCAAAAAGCACGGCCTTCGCGTGAAAGATGTGCATCTCCCCATCCGCGAGCGAGAGCGCGACCACCCCGCGGCAGATGTTATCCTCCAGCAGGAGATCCAGGACATGGAACTCGTTGAAGAATTGGACCTCGTGCTTGAGGCACTGCTGATAGAGCGTTTGCAGGATCATGTGCCCCGTTCGATCCGCCGCATGGCAGGCGCGGCGCACGGGCGCTTCCCCGAAGTTGCGCGTGTGCCCCCCGAAGCGACGCTGCGCGATCTTCCCCTCCGGCGTGCGATCGAAAGGCAAGCCCCAATGCTCCAGCTCATAGACGCACGCGATCGCCTCCTGGCACATGATCTCCACGGCATCCTGGTCGGCCAGATAATCGCTTCCCTTGACCGTGTCGAACATGTGCCATTCCCAGTGATCTTCCTCCATGTTGCCGAGAGCCGCGCCGATCCCTCCCTGAGCCGTGCCCGTGTGCGAACGAATGGGATAGAGCTTGCTCACGACGGCAACGCGCGGCGTCGTGCGGGCGACTTCGAGCGCCGCCCGCAATCCCGCTCCCCCTGCTCCGACGATCACCGCGTCATACCGATGGAGGATCGCCATGTCGGTTCCCTCCCTCAAGGACGCCCGGCGATCTCTCGCCCGAGCGGGGCTTCAAACGTCAGGATGATCTGCGTCCCCATCGCCAAGAGCACAAAGCCCACGAGCGCCAATACCGTGAGCGAGACCACGCGCCAGCCCTTCCGATGCACGTAATCGTCAATGACCGTCCGCAGCCCGTTCACACCATGCAGAAGCGCCAGCCACAACATCACCAGATCATACGTGCGCCAGAACGGGCTCGCCCATCGCCGGGCGACGAAATCGAAGTCAATCGCATCCACCGTGTGGATCACATGCATGATGGCCAGGTGCCCGAGAACGAGGATGATGAGAACCACCCCCGAGATGCGCATGAAGAACCAGGCGAACAGTTCGAATCCCCCTGTCGGTCGTTCTCGCCCCGCGTACATATCCCCCCTCTCCTATCGCCCGAAGACGACCGGGCTGAGCATCACAAACGACGTCGGAATCCAAATGAGCAGAAAGAGCACGACCTGCGCCCAGAAGATCTGACGGTGAAACCGCGTCCCCTCCACCCAGAAGTCCACAAGGATAATGCGAATGCCATTGAGCGCGTGATAGAGCGCGGCCGCCACCAGAAAGACTTCAGCCACACGAAAAACCGGATGGCGGTAGAAAAACAGCAGCTTGTTGAACACATCCGGCCAGCCCAAGAGATAGATGTCCACAATGTGGATGGCGAGAAAGAGCAGGATGCCTAAACCGGTCACCCGATGCAGGATCCACGACCACATTCCCTCGCGTCCTCGATACATGCTCCATTTCCTCCGTCCTTTGGTTCGATCCCACCCGGGACTCGCCGAGCCTGTAATTCTCCTCGGTTCGCTCGAATTCGTCAAGGAAGCGCCGACCACACATGAGCCCGCGCAGCCAATAGCCCGAAGTGAGCCCTGGGCGAACGCCCGCGAACCCTATTACCCCCCCGACCATAGATAACCCTGCGAAGCGGGCACCCGGACGTAGCCTCGGACGAACGAACCCGAGCGATGGCACTCCGCCTCCTGATGGAGGCCCGGAAACCGGACGTAACTTCGGGCGAGCAAACCCTATTGAGGTATCCCCCAACCTCATGAAGCCCACGTAAGCAGGCGACCGAAGAGGTTAGCGCTCGGATGAGCGCGAGCGAATCCTATGGAGATGCTCCCAACTCATAAAGCCCACGTAAGTGCGCGTCTGACATTAGCCTCAGGTGAGCGAGGCGAATTTATTGAGATGCTCCCAACCTCATAAAGCCCGCGCGAGCGGGCGACCGAACGTAGCTTAGGGTGAGCGCACGCGAACCCTAGGATGCGGAGTGCAAAAAGACCTCCAAGTCCTCGAAGGAGACGGCCCTATCGGTCGGGAGAGGCTCGATACGTTCACACGAAGAATGATTTTCACGCATTCGACATGGCGAGGCGCATGGGATTCGATCGTATCCCGCGGGCCACTCGCATTCGCGAGCTTAGGGAATTTGGGGGGAACCGGGCTCTGAGAATCTCCTACTCTGCCCTGATGACCGTCGGTGTGATTGCCGGACTGGTACCGGCAATCCGAGCAGCACGACTCGATCCGGTGGAAGCCCTGCGCAGCGAGTAAGCGTTCGACCCCCGGAGCGACGCCACCGAATCCCTCGCCTCCAATCCCCAAAGACCATTTGGGCCGGCTCGAAGACGGCAGGCTTCTCAAGAGCGAGAAGGGCAGGACCTTACACCCCCATTCCCTAAGAACTTGCCCGCACACACTGTGAAAGCACACACCTTCACTAGCGACCCCATGGCCCGTGTCTTTTTGTCCGCCCTCGCTGCCCAAGATCGCTCAGGGATTGGCGACGAAGCTCTGTTCCGGAGTCTCCGCCGTGTTGCCACACCGATCGGTGGCCTGGATGATGAAATAATACCGCGTGCCCGAAACAAGCCGCGGGAGCCTCACCTCGTGCGCCGTCTTGTAGATCGGGCTCTCCACCTGATTCGGATACTCCCCGGACGCCGTCCCATACCGAACGCGGCCAATGGTTGGCTCATTGGTCGTCCAGGTGATGATCCCCTGCTCGGTAGCCCTCACGTCGCGGATCTGAGGGGGTGTGGAATCCTGGACGATCTCGCAGGGATACCTCAGGCGATCCGTGCGGTTCTTATCCGCAGACCCAAGGACGATCCCCACGGGCACGTGATCCAGAATCTCCCACAAGCTATCTGGAAGACCCGGCATCACCCGCGACCATATCTGATCGACCGAAGCCGTCGTCACCGGAGTGAGAATCCCTTCGAGAATCATCTGAAAGTCATCCGGAAGCTGGAGTGAGAGAGCCCAGATTCCACCCGCCTGGCTGGTCACGACGTGCATGGGCACGGCTTCAAGAGCAACCCGCAGATCGTCCGGAGCATTAGACAGTTCTCTCTGCCAGATCAGGCTCGCGCCCGTGACTTGAATTCCACCTCCCTGCTGCCCGCTCCCCTGAGAGGGCATCGCCGGAACGATCAAGACGAGGGCGACAATTCCCCATTTCCATCTGCGTGTGACGTTCATGTTCATGGCGCCCGATAGATGAGAATGAGAACCCCGTATGTGTAGGCGTCAGCACAAGAGCCACCAGCGGCGGAGATCGAAATCGTACGGTAAACGTTTGGCGGAAGATCAGAAGCCGAAAAAGCTCCTTCAGCAAACCCCCAACAGTTGTTGCAGCTCACCCAGAAGCTTGCGATCCCGCGGTCACCCAGGCTATACCTAAAATCGCATTCGTATCGGCCTACATATCCTCCGAGTCCCCAGCCTTGGTCATAAAACGCGTAGGGCAAGGATGGTAATTGAACTTGGAATTGGTCCCCTGCACCCCTACCGCTCGTCCATTTCAGGATGATCATCAGGTGGGTAGCGCCTGGATTCCGGAAGTCGTAGAAAGTAGGGGCCTCATAAGGGAGCCTCAACTGGCCGGCTACATATTGGAGGATCGCCTCGTGCTTGGTCCGAAGCTGAGCCTGATTGCTCGTGTGAAAATAGATCCAATCAATCATCATGGCCGCCGGATCCTTGTTCAGATAGTAGGCCATGACCCACCCGTCGCGATGGAGGAAGACGTGGATGTCGTATTTAGACGGGTAGTCGGGGACTCTTATCGAACCAATCAGATACTGATCGGTCTCTTGTTCAAGGGCGGTAAAGAGCGCTCGTGCGCGGGTAAGATTGATCGGCGTTTTGGCGTTGTAATAAGCGGCGATCCCCGCCGTGCTGTCGAAATATCCCGCCAGGGTTGTCACCTCTTGCGCGAGGAAGGCGGGACGACGGAGCGGAATCGCAGAATGTGCCGGTTTCGCTCCCCTCACCGGCCCGAAGGAAACCAGACTGACGAGCAGTAGCCCGAAGATCACAATGCGAATGCGATCGGCACGCATTGTCCACCTCCTGAGCGAATTTTTCCTGGGAAATCATGGGGTCACGGGCTGATCGCCAACGATCCGATTTCCTTGCCATATCCCTGTCCCTCTGAATCGTTCTGATGATCCACCCATGCCTCAAACTTTTTCGGCGTGGATTTTACCATAATCCTCGCGCGTTGAGTGTGCGCGACGTCGCACATCGTTAAAGATCCCCTCAAGATCGTGCCTGCTTCTGATGAGAAGTTTCCGCCTAAGCACACAGGGACCGGATGCCGTCCGGTATTTTCCATCCAGGCCGGTTCGTTTCCATCATACATAGACGGGCATTCCCGACGGCAGCCATGAATTCAGGCAGAGACCAAATTGCCCGCTTTGAGTCCTGGCTGGATCGTCAGGTCGCTCACACTTGGCCGGCACATCCACGGGATGAGCCTTAGGGGATGAGGCGTCATAAGCCGTCACCCTTTCATCGGCACGTTGTGGCGGAGCCGGCCTTGGCTCGTCAGCTCCCCGCCCTCGGTGACGGATGGAGGCCCTGTGCCGCCGGCAATTCGGCCCGCTCATAGCGCTCGGCAACACGCCGCATGACCTCCGTATTCCGCGCGATAGCCACGAGAACAAGCTCAAGCTCCGATATCCAATAGAAGAACACGAGCACCCCGTAAGCCAAAGGCAGACCCACCAGGCCACCACCAAATAATGCACCCAAATCCAAAAAGGGTAGCACCCTAAAGGGAAGCTCCCTTTGCGCTCGGGGTCCGAGGAACCAGATTAATATCTCACCTCCGACGACGGTGACGGCGAGGGAGATAGCGACGACTTCCCCAGTGAGCTTGGTGAGGAGCGACGCGATGGGAATGATGGTGAATTCCCCTTCAGGTAACTCGAGAACATTCCGCGCGCGGATGAAGATCGTATGAACCACCGCGTATATCCCTACGGCGAGGAGGAGTTGGAACACAATAACTCCCAAGAGCGAGATAGGTGGGGCATTCTTCAAGGGCTCTTTCACCAACGCCCACACACCAATCCATGTGGAGAGCCCGAAAATACCGATCGCAACAGCCGAGACGTAGAGACTAATAGCCGTCGCCCTCCGGAAGACGCTCCCTCGTGAGAGAGCCTGTATGACCACTCTCATAAAGAACTCATCTCAGAACCCTCCAAGCGATCATGAAGCAAGCCAGGTGGACGAGGGCGGCGAAGGTGGCCAGCCGCCGC
>Ga0079992_157646_pt1 | contig 199863 bp, 222 predicted proteins | sample FaiFalFF_MnMetaG_3_FD_69197 | JGI IMG/M metagenome (GOLD analysis project Ga0079992, IMG submission 69197) | Freshwater microbial communities from Yellowstone National Park, Wyoming, USA - Fairy Falls B (FF_Mn_B) MetaG (SPADES assembly) (version 2) | ecosystem: Environmental > Aquatic >...
CGCCGCGCAGGGATCCCCTTGCCTGAGGAGGCGGTGGCGGTGCTGGAGCAGGTGGGGCGCGCCGTGGGATTGGGGGTTCCGGAGGCTGTGGTGTGAGGGGAAGGGACGGCGTGCAGTCCCTGTGGCCTCGACCCTGTCCAGCCGGGGCATCTAGATAAAGGAGCGTACCGCATGCTTCAGGCGCGGGTCGGAGTCCAACCGTGCGCGCCACCGCTGGTAGTCTTCCCGCGTCTTGGCCAGGTGCCGGCCGCGGTGGCGGAGGAGCCAGAACAGGACGTTCCCGTCCGCCGGCACCGCCACCGTGATGAGGACCGCCAGCTGCCAGTCATCCACTTTCCCCCTCCCACCTGGACCCGACCGACATCCGGAGTTTAGGATTGGCGAGCAACTTCCCTCTGTCAGCGTCGGCTCTTCACCGCCGCCCAGTACTCCCGGGCCACGCGGCTGACGGGCACCGGAGCGACCGTCGCCCGCACCGCCATGGGCTCGTGCCGCTCGATCCATGGCCCGCTCCGCGCCCCCCCTCCGTCCTCGCCCCAGATCACCACCACCTCCGTCCCGGGCTCCGCATACGCGGCATCCACCATCCCCAACGAGAGCACCGCTCGCTCGTTCGCCACGTACCCCGTCCACTGCGAGATCCCGATGAGATTCCCCCGTCCGTCCTCCACCCGGTCGTACTTCCATCGGGCGTACATGCTCACGGGGAGATCCAGGTACTTCGCCGGCGTCCCCTCCGCCAGCAGACTCCGCCGCATGAGTTCCAACACGTCCTCCCCTCTCCACACCAGGGTTACCTTCTGACGGTGAGGCCGCCCCGCAAGCCGCTCCAAGGCCTCTCGGCCGATGAAGTCGTGGTCGAACTTCACGATGCGCCCGTACCCCAGGTCGTAGGGCGTCAGGTAGTAGTCCTCGATGTTGGGGGAGTAGAAGCTCCCGCCGATGGCCCCCGTGGCCTCCGAAGAGGTGGCCGGCAGCCACTCCCGATACGGCCGGAGGGCTTCCCCCGTGTAGACGGCGGGCATGGGCCCCGCGATCCACCCGGATTCCAGGGCGTTGGTGAAATACGCCAGAGAGCCCACCCGCCGGAGCCCGAATTCCTTCCCCGCCTCGAGGATGGCTTGCAGCACCCGCTCCCGGTCCTCCCAGGGTCCGCTGAGCTCGAACCCCGGAGAACCCGTCATGCTGTGCCGCAGGACCCAGACGGGACGGCCCGCGATGGAAAGCGTCGTGAAGTGGAAGAACCTGATCTCCGGCAGCGGCCCCCCCACCAGATTCTCCATGAGGAGTTCGGCCTTGGGCCCCTCTAACTCAAACCGGTACAGGGTCCGCCGCCCCGTGGGGTTCTCCGAGAACAGCGGGTCTCGCTCAACGGTCACCCGGTACCCGCCCGCCTCCGCGTGGTACTGGACCCAGTTCATGGTGGTGTCCACCCCGACCAGCACGAAGGTCTCCGGTGCCAGGTAGTACAGCACGGCATCTCCGATGAAGTAGCCATCCGGAGAACACGCGATGAACTGCTTGGCCCGTCCCGGCACATACCCCTGAAAACTGTTGACCGCCAGATGTTCCAGGAAGCGGAAGGCATCCGGCCCGCGCACCCAGAGGTTCGTCATGTGGAAGGACTGGTCCGATAGCCCCACGGACTCCCACCACGACCGCTGCTCGTCCCGCCAGTTCGTGAATTCCGGAGAGACGTGGGGGGAGGGCATGGCGTAGGAGATGAACCGGAAGAGGGCTCCTTTGGGGTTCCGGAAGAGGTAGTCCACAAGGTTCGGCACCGAGTCCACCAGCTCCTGCAGATTCCGTGGCCTTTGAGGTTCCGTCATGGCCCGCCTCCTCGTCCCTTGAGATCCCTCATTCGGCTAATTCGGAATTGTACGGGTCCGACTCCCGCCTTGGGAAGCTGAGGCCCCCTCGGCGGGTGACCCGAGAAGAGGCGCGGTGACGGGAAAAGCACCAAAATCTACCGACGGCCCCGCCGATCCCGGAGGACGGGCTCGATCCCCGCGGTCCGGGCGAGCTCCCGGTGGATGCGGCTGGTGCGCTCCACCTGTCCCTTGGCGGGGAAGCGCTCGTAGAAGCCGTCCGCCCGGAACATCCGCCGCAGCTCCGCCCAGGGTTGCAGCCGCTCCTCCCATCGGTCCACCCGACCTTCCTCCGGCTCCGCGTCCTCTGCGGCCAGGTCTGCGCAGGCCCGGATCATAGCCTTGAGAGTCACGGGCCGGGTCACCATGTAGTTGGGGTTGCCCCAGGCCTCCCCCCACACCCGCTCCGCGGCCTTGAGGAAGTCCCGCAGGACATCGTAGTAGTCCTGTGGCTGGAGGTTGCGCTCCTGAATCTGTGGCCAGGTAAGCCGCACCCACCGGTGTAGCTCGTTGAACAGCTCCGCCTGCAGGATCCACTTCTCCTGCCGGCTGCGGCCCCCCGGCCGGTTGATCCGGTAGCGGAGGGGACTGCTGGGCTCCTCGTACAGCATCCGGACGACCCGGGCCGCGAACTTCTTCTCCGGAGTGGCCTGCCACCAGGACACCCGCTCGTAGAGCTCCACGAGGTGGCTCTTGTTGATGCGGGTGGGAGTGGCGTTGATGATGACGAACATCTCCGCGGCGAAGTCCTCGCTGCGGCCATCGAAGATGATGCAGGGCACGTAGATGGTCTCGGCTTCCTCCGGCCGCTCCCGCCGGTAGAACTCCAGGGCCGCGAGCCGGTGCTGGCCGTCGATGATGAGGTACTTCCCGAGGGGCTCCTGCAGGTCCCCGACGGTCTCGTACCGGTCCAGGGGCTCGAAGCGCAAGTGCTCGGGAGTGAACAGGAGGATGGTGCCGGGAATCGGAGGCTGCTCGCCCGCGGTCTCGTAGAAGTTCTTGATGTCCCGGACCTTGCGACGCGACAGCTCCCGCTGGAAGGCCCGGTCGGAGCGCTCGATGCGGGCGATGAACTGGGCGATCTCGTCCCCCTCCGGCGCGGGCTCTGGCGCGATCTGCTCCCCCTCCCCGTAGTACCGGCTCATGAACCGAACCCTGCTCAGCAAATCCTCCGCGGGGTACGCCACGAAGTAGAAGACCCCGTCTTTCTGACGGATTTGGGTCGCCAGCATCTCACTCCCCCTCCCTCAGTTCCATTACACCGTCCGCAGCCCTCACTCCGAGTCCGTGACCACCCGGACCCGGGAGCCCTCGGGACGCTTCTCCACCACCACCCGGGTCGGCAGGCGCGCGGAGAGCTCCTGGAGGTGGGTAACGATGCCCACCATCCGGCCGCCCGTCTGGAGGGTCTCGATGGCGCAGGCCACGTGATCGAGGGTCTCGGGGTCCAGGGTCCCGAAGCCCTCGTCAATGAAGAGGCTGTGGAGGGCCACAGCCCCGCTTGACCGCTGCACCTGCTCGCTGAGCTCCAGGGCGAGGCTCAGGGAGGCCAGGAAGGTCTCCCCACCGCTTAGGGTATCCGCGCTGCGGCGCTCCCCCGCGTTGTCGTGGTCTACCACCACGATCGCCCCGTCCTCGCCGTATTCGAGGGTGTAGCGCTGGCTGAACCGCAGAAGACGCACGGAGGCTCCGGCCACCAGCTCTCGAAAGGTTTCCTCCAGCACGAACTCCTGGAAGTGCTCGCTGCGCAGGTCGTCTGCCAGCTGTCGGACGAGGGCGTACTCGGCCTCCAGTCGGGCCCGCTCCGCCCGGAGCTGCTCCGCCCGCTCCACCCGCTCCCGCAGTTGCCCGAGGTTCTGTTCCGCGGCGGCCACCCGTTCCACCGCTTCCCGGTAGGCGGCCGCCAGGGACTCCCGCTCCTCGCGGGCCCGCTGCACGGCTTCCTCCGTCACCGTCTCCTCCCCGAGCTCCCGCTCCAAGCGCCGGAGCTGCTGCCGCACGCTCCGGCGCTCCGTCTCGTAGGTCTCCACGAGCTGCCGCAGCCGCTCCTCCTCCGCCTCCGCAAGCACCGCCTCCCGCACCGCGGCCAGGTCCCGAAATCCCGCCTTGCGGGCCGCGGCCTCCGCCTGATCCTTCTGCTCGGCCGCCTCCTGCTGGGCACGCCGCGCGGTCTGCTCCGCCTCCTCAAGCCGGATGGCCAGCTGGCCGACCTCCGCCTCGGTACGGGTCGCGGTCTCGCGGGCCTGTGCGAGGGACGCCAGGCGCCTTTCCACTTCCCGCTCCAGGGCATCCCGTTCTGCCAAGGGATCCTCCGCGTCCGTCACCTCACGGACGCGGCGTTCGTACCCCCGTACCGTCTCCTCCTCCGCGGCGAGCCGGGATCGGACTTCCTCCCGTTCCCCCTGCAGCCGGACGAGCCGCTCCTCCAGGTGGCGAGCGCGCTCCTGGGCGGCCAGCAGTTCCCTCCGTCTCGCTTCCAGGTGCTCTTTCGCCCGCGCGTGCTGCTGCCGTTTGTCCCGCACGCGCCTTAGGGCACCGCGGATCCGCTCCTCGATGGTCCTGCCCGGCTCGCCCGCCACGTGTGGGCCCACCCGTCCCTCCAGTTCTTCCGCCCACGCGCGGACCCGCTCGGAGAGCTCCTTCCAGCGTTCCCGGACCTGCTGGGCCTGGCGGGCCTTCTCCTCTGCCGCGGCCCTCGCCGCCGCGTGCTCGGCCCTGGCCCGCTCCAGATCCCGCCGGGCCCGCTCCAGGTCTTGCCGGGCCCGGCGGGCTTCCTCTTCCAGCCGCTCCAGATCCACAAGGGGAGCCTGCGGGGGCACCTGGACCACGGGTTGGGCGCACACCGGACACGGATCCCCCGGTCGGAGCCGCGCCCGCAGGGCGTGCGCGGCGTGGTGCATGCGGGTCTCCTGCACCTGCCGATCCCATGCCTCCGCCTGCTCGGCGGCCCGGTAGAAGGCATCCTGGGCCTGCGCGGTGACCCGTTCCGCCTCCATCTGCTTCTCGCGGGCCTCCTCGGCCTCGGTCTCCAGGGCTTCCGCCTCGCGGGCCACCCGCTCCAGCTCCCGCCGGGCCTGACCCAACTCCGCAGCCCGCTCTGCCGCCTCCTCCAGCAGCCGGTCCACCGACTCCTCGTACCCGAGGATCCGCAAGCCCTCCTCCGCCGCTTCCACCTCCGCCCGGATCCGCCGAACCGTTTCCTCCAGAACCTCCAACTCCGACCGGCTTGAGGCCACCTCTGCCTCCAGGCCACCGAGGCGGCTCCGGTATGCCTCAAGCCGGGTTCTGGCAGCGGCACAGGCCTCCATGATCCCCCGGAGCTCGTCCAGGGCGCGGATCCGCGCCCGCAGGACCGGAACGCGCCGGGCCTCTTCCTCCGCCCGGGCCAGGTCTCTCCGGGCCTGCTCCTGCATCCGGCGCGCCCCCTCCAGTTCCGCCCGCAGCACCTCCGCCCGCTTCGCGGCGAGAAGGGCGTGCTCCAGGGCTCGCTCCTGGCCCGCAAGCCGCGGCAGAACCTCCTTGGCCCGCTCGGCCCGCCTCAGGCGCTCCGCGGCCGCCCGGACCTCTTTCTCCTGCGCGTTCAGGGCCCGCTCCCGCTCCCGGAGGCTCTCGAGCTCCGCGGTCTTCCGGCGGAGCTCCACCAGGACTTCCAGCCGCTGCTCGAGCGCGCGGAGGTGGCTGCCGAGCTCGTCCCGCATCCTCCGGAGCCTCTCCACCTCCTCCTCCGCAGCCCGCAGGGCTTTCGGGGTGGCGTCCGCGTACTCCTCGCACAGCCGCTCCAACCCCCGCCGACTTCCCTCGAGGGCTTGGCGCTCCTCCTGGGCCAGCTGGCGCATCCGCTCGTAGACCTGCAAGCGCAGGAGGTTGCGGAGGATCTCCCGGCGCTCCCCGGGAGGGCTCTTGAGGAAGGTGGCGAACTCTCCTTGGGGCAGTACTGCGGCCTGGGTAAAGGCCTCATAGGGCAGGCCGAGGAGCTCCTGGACGGCCCGATCCACCTCCCGGACCCCGCTCGCGAGCACCGGTGTGCGACCCTCCAGGACCTCTTCCAGGATCGCCGTGGCGGAGCCGCCCCGCCGTCCCACCCGTCCCACCCGGAAGCGGCGGTCCAGTACCCGGAACTCCAAGACCACGGACATCCGGTCCCGGCCCAGGGAGATGAGCTCCGCGTACCTTCGGCTCACCCGTGGGATGCGACCGTAGAGGGCGAAGATCATGGCATCCAGCAGGCTCGTCTTGCCCGCGCCGGTGGGCCCCGTGATGGCGAAAAGGTCGAGGGAGGCGAAGTCGAGGGTCTGCCTCTCCTTGAAGCAGGTGAAGCCCTCCAGCACGAGCTTCAGCGGCCGCACGCGGCTTCCTCCGCCCGCTCCCGAAACCGCTCAAAGGTGGCCACGAGCGCCTCCGAGGGCTCCGCGCCATACCGGGTGCGGTGGAACAACCGGTAGAGCTCGAGAGGGTTCAGGTGCCGGCGCTCCGGTATGGAAGGCGCGTGCTTCGCTTCTGGATGCTCCACCTTCACCACCACCGCTTCCGGCAGGATCCGCCGCACCTTGGCCGCCACGTCGGGATCCGGTGCGGCGAGCGGCACGGTGACCCGGATCCACCCTCTTCCCCGGAGCTCCGAGGCCCGACGCTCCAGATCCTCCAGGGTGCACCGCACGTCCAGGAGGGGTTTCCCGCCCCGGTACGGGATCCGCTCCGTGCGCACGGGCTGACCAGGAACCGCCTCCGGGATGAAGACGAAGGACTTCTCCTCGCCAGCCTCGTTGAAGTCCAGCTGCAGCACCGAGCCAGCGTACTCCGCGGGAGCAGGGGAAGCGGGGACCCGCTGAGGGCGGTGCACGTGGCCTAGGGCCACGTAGTGGGCCTGGGGCGGGAGGACCTGAGGGGTCGCGGCCCAGGCTTCGCCCACGTGCACCTCTCGCTCGGAACCCGAGAGCACCGCGCCCTCCAAGAAGGTGTGGGCCACGAGGAGGTTCACCGCGTCCGCCCGGAAGCGCCTCCCCAGGTGGTCCACCATCCGCTGCAGCTGGTGGGCGTACCGCTGATGGGCCTCGGTGTCCGTCCCTGCGAGGTCCAGGGCCTGCACGAAGGCGCCGACCGGGGCAAAGGGGATGGCGGCCACCACCGCCCGCTCGCCGGATCGGGTTACGAGTTCCAGCACCCCTCCCTCCTCGGCCCGCAGGGGCTTCCCCACGGCCCGGACGTTGACGAGCTCCGCCAGGGTTCCCCACGCCTGCAGCCGTACGGGGCTGTCGTGGTTTCCCGCCACCACCACGGTTTGCACCCCCGCGGTCCCGACGCGCTTGAAGAACTCGAACACCACCCGCTCTGCTTCCGCGGGCGGGAGGGGAGAGTCGAAGACGTCCCCGGACATGAGGAGCAGATCCACCCGCTCCCGCTCGAGGAAGTCCGCGAGGTGCTCCAGGGCCTTGGCGAGCTCCGGGAGCCGGTTCACCTGCCGCCAAAGCCGGCCCGCGTGCCAGTCGCTGGTGTGCACGATGCGCATGGCTAGAGGCGGGCGAAGGGGTCCTCGTCCTCCGGCAGGGCGGCCTCGCTCTGGCGGGTGGCCCAAGCGGGAAAGGGAAAGCGCAGGAGCAACGGGGTGGGGATGTCGGGCTGGGAGACGATCATCGTACCGGGCTGCAGGAGCTGCGCCCGCAGACGGGCGGTGCGGGTGAGCCATCCGTACTCTCCCCGCTCCGCCTCCGCGGGGTCAAGTCGGCCCACCACCTTCAGGGCTGCGTTGGCGAGGATCCGGCGCTCCACCTCGCTCGCGGTCTGCTGACACCCGAACAGGGAGACCCCAAGGGATCGCCCCCGCTCCGCGATGTCCAGGAGCACGTCCCGGATGGGGCTACTGCCCTCCCGGGGCGCGTACTTGTTGAGCTCATCGAGCACCACGAATACCAGGGGCCGGGAAGTCCCCTGCCGCTCCTTTTCCTCCATCATGCGCTTGAGGAGCACGCCCACCACGAACATCTGGGCCTGGCCGGAGAGGGTGTGCAGGTCCACCACGGTCACCTGTTGCGCCTGCCAGTCAATGCGCCATCCCACCGCGTCCCGATCCCCCCGCACGAGGTGCCCCATCCGATCCGCGGCGGCGTGGAGACGCCGGCGGAAGGCGTCCAGGGTACCGGGGGCTGCGGGGACCCAGCCCTCCAGGACCGGCGTATCCAGGTACTCCACGAGGTCCCGGAAGGTGGTGAGGCGGCGGTCCTCCACGGTCAGGCCGGGATCTTCGGGATCGCCCTGCTCCGCCATCCGGCGGAGTTGGTTCTCCACCCGGGCCACCGCGAAGGACACCTGGGCCCGGGCATCTTCCGCCTCCGCGAAGCAGAACCGCAGCAGCCCTTCCCGGCAGAACTCCCTGAGGGTCCACAGGTACGGCCGGACACCGGAGGCGCGGCTCCCCACGTCTGGGACGGGGACCCGGGAGTGACGCCTGGCGGGGGCGTAGAAGGCCACGTTGCGGAAAGGACCTGCGGGAAGGCCCAGACGCGCGTACTCCTCCCGGGCTCCTTCATCCAGCCGGGCGTTCGGCTGATCCAGCCACAGGAGGTCTTCCCCCTTCACGTTGAAGATGAGGGCCTTCGCGTTGGTGGCATCCGTGCCGAGGGCGCCGGAATGGAAGAGGGCGTAGAGGAGGAAGGTGGCATAGGTGGTCTTCGTGGCGACTCCCGAGACCCCGCTGATGGAGGCGTGGGCTCCCCGGGTCCCGTCCAGGAACTCCAGGTTCGCGTACACGGGTTCCCCAGTGCGGGTGAGGCCGATGGGGATCCTGCGGGCGAAGGTGTCGAAGTACAGGGCCCGCTGGAACTCCTCTCCCCGCACCACCCAGGCCCGGTCCCCGGGGGAGGGCGGGACGAACACCTCGGGGTCAATGCGGGTGACCTGCACGTGGGCCGCGTACGAGACGTCCGCGGGCAGGGTTCCGTCCGTGACCCGGAAGGCGTCGTTGTCGTAATAGGTGCCCTCGTAGCGCTTGCGGACCTGGTCCACCACTCCGTAGAACCGCACCCGTTGCCCGTCGGGAAGCGCGGTCTCCGCCACCACGAGATCGTCCAGCTGCACCACTGCGCCTTCCTGCACGCCGAGCCAGAACTCCAAGGGGGTGGCGTCCAGGGTTCCCAGCACCACCCCGGCACCCGGGGTCCCCACCTCAGGGGATTGGACTGCCGGCTGAATCCTCGTCTCCACGGGAACGCACCTCCCGAACGATGAGGGCTTGGATGTGTCGGCGGAGCAGGAGACGATCCCCGAGCCGCCTGCGCAGCCACGCCTCGAGAGCGCCGACGGGGGCCAGGTTCTGCGGGGCCCGCGGATCCGTACCCCGGGGCCGCACGAACCGCGGGAGGCTCCAGGCGGTGGCGTCCGCCAAGCGCCTTGCAGTCTCCAGCCCCACCGTCTCCGAGACCTCGAGCCGTACGATTCCGGAAAACGGGGGATCGCCTGCGGCCGGGGGGGTCAGGCGCAGGAACCACGAGTAGCGGGCGAACCGGCGGGCGCTGTGGAGACCAAAGATGGGCGTGCGGGCGCCCGGGGGGAGCCCGCGCAGAACTTCCAGGCTCTCCGGAGAGGTCAGGTAGAAGCGGGAGATGTGCTTGATGAAGCCCACCGCAGCCCCCCGCACCGGATCCGCGAAGGTGAGGGGGCCGTCCACCACCACCAGGGTGCGGTCAGCATCCGCGAGTTCACGGGCCAGCCGTTCCTCCGCAAGCCGCATCTCTTCCTGCAGTTTCTGGAGGGGCGCTTCCGCATCCCGCTTCCCGATGCTCACCGGCCGGTAGACGGCCCCCGGCATCACGGGAACCGGTTGATCCAAGGACCTCCCTCCCCCCACCACGAGGACCCGATCCACCAGAGAAGGGCCGAACTGCGCAACCCCGTCCTGCACGGAAACGCTCCCCGCGGCGAAGCTCCCGAAGGCCCCGTACGCGACCGGCTCCCCTTCCACCACCACCCGGGCATCAACGCGCCTCACCCCGTCCACGAAGTAAATGTGATCCGGGAGGAAGGGATCCGTGGGATGTAGGGGACGCCACACCTCCTCCGGCAGCTCCACGTCCGGGAGCACGTCGGGTCTCTGCCCCTCCGGCTCCTCCTCCGCGGAGAGCTCCGGGCCGTAGTCCGCGTCCCACGGATCCAGCCGAATCCTCAGTCCCCCGAACATCCAGCCCCCGTGTCCCGGATCATACCGAACCCGCGTTCGCATTGCAAATTTTTCGCACCCGGGTTCCCCCTAACCGGTGTTCGGGCCCGGAGAGGAGGTCTCCTGCTGGGGGGTCGGCTAAAGACGACCGAGCACGAGACCCAGGACCCCCACCGCGACGAACGTGACGGCGGCCACGGCGTCGTGGGAGGTGTAGCGCAGCTGCCTCATGCGGGTGCGCCCCTCCCCGCCCCGGTAGCCCCGGGCTTCCAGGGCAAGGGCGAGCTCCTCTGCACGGCGGAAGGCGCTCACGAAAAGCGGAACCAGCACGGGCAGCAGGGCCCGGGCCCGTCGGAAGGGCCCTCCGGACTCGAAGTCCGCGCCCCGGCTCATCTGCGCCTTGATGATCTTCTCCGTCTCCTCCACGAGCGTGGGGATGAACCGGAGGGCGATGGTCATCATCATGGCGAGCTCGTGCGCGGGAACCCCGACCCGCCGGAAGGGGTTCAGCAGGTGTTCGAGGGCATCCGCGATGGCCACGGGGGAGGTGGTGTAGGTGAGGAGGGAGGTGCCGACGATGAGGAGGACCAGGCGCGCGGTGACGAACAGCCCCTGGAGGAGTCCCTCGCGGGTGGCTACGAGGGGGCCCACCCGCACCAGCACCGTCCCTCGTTCCGGAGTTCCGAAGAACATCTGCAGGAGGAGTGCGAGGAGGAGGAGGAAGAGGACCGGGCGCAGGCTCCGGAGTGCGAACCCGATGGGGATCTGGGCGAGGGCGAGGGTGATCCCGAGGAACGCGGCGAATACCGCAAACCCCCCAAAACCCCGCACGAGGAAGAGGACCACCATGAAGGCGACGGTCGCCAGGATCTTGGTGCGGGGATCGAGCCGGTGCACCGGAGAGTCCCGGGGGATGTACTGACCGATGGAGAGGGAACGCAAGAGCTCCACGATCAGCTCCGAAGGGCCCGGACGATCTCCGCGCAGGCCTCCTCCACGGTGAGGCGGTCCGTACGCACCGGCAGACCCGCCGCCCGCAAGCGCAGGAGGACATCCGTGACTCGGGGCACATCCAGCCCGATCTCCCGAAGGCGTGCGGCTTCGCGGAAGGCTTCCCGTACGGGCGCATCGAGGACTACCTGCCCCTGGTGGAGCACCACCACCCGTTTGCACACCTGGGCCACCTCGTCCATACGATGGGAGATCAGCACCAGGGTGAGATCCGGGCGGTCCGCGCGGAGCCGCCGGACGAGATCCCACAGGGCCCTGCGCCCCTGGGGATCCAGCCCCGCGGTCGGCTCGTCCAGGATCAGGACCTCGGGCCGCATGGCCAGCACCCCCGCGATGGCCACCCGCCGCATCTCGCCTCCGGAGAGGGAGAAGGGGGACCGGTGCCTGAACTTCTCCGGCGGGAGGCCCACGAGGGTGAGGGCCTCCTCCACCCGCTCCGCTACCTCCTCGGCTGGAAGCCCGAGGTTGCGGGGGCCGAAGGCCACGTCCTCGAACACGGTCTCCTCGAAGAGCTGGTGTTCGGGGTACTGGAACACGAGCCCGATGCGCTGCCGGATCCGTTTTCGGTCCACCCCGCGACCGCCGATCTCCACGCCTCCCACCCAAACCCGGCCCCCCGTGGGCCGCAACAGGCCCGCGAAGATCTGCACCAAGGTGGATTTGCCCGAGCCCGTGGGCCCCAGGATCGCTACGGATTCCCCCCGGTGGATGGAGAGGCTCACGCCCCGCAAGGCCACGGAGGCGAGGGGCGTGCCCGCCAGGTAGACATGGGTGAGATCCTGACACGCGAGGAGGGGCCCGCCGTTCACCGTACCCCCTCCCGGACCCGCAGGATCTCCCGACTCAGGGCCTCGGGGGTGAGGGGCAGGGAGGGGAACCGAACCCCGTGTCGGCGCAGACAGTGAGCCAAGGAGACGATCTCCGGAAGATCCAGGCTCAGGTCCCGCAGCCGCTCGGCTCTGCCGAACACCTCAACCGGAGGCCCGTCCAAGGCGACCCGGCCCCGGGAGAGCACCACCACCCGCTCGGCGAGGGCGGCCTCGTCCATGTCGTGGGTGATGAGGAGGATGGTGATGCGCTCCTCCCGCAGGCGTTGCACGGTCTCCAGCACCTCCCGGCGGCCCTGGGGATCCAGCATGGTGGTGGCCTCGTCCAGGACCAGGACCTCGGGCCGCATGGCCAGCACCCCCGCGATGGCCACCCGCTGCTTCTGGCCTCCGGACAGGAAGTGCGGCTCCCGGTAGCGGTATTCCTCCATGCCCACCACCTTCAGCGCCCACTCCACCCTCCGCGCGATCTCCTCGGGGGGCAGCCCGAGGTTCTCGGGGCCGAAGGCCACGTCCTCCTCCACCACCGTGGCCACGATCTGGTTGTCGGGGTTCTGGAAAACCATGCCCACCCGTCGCCGGATCTCCCACAGGTGACGGGGATCCCGGGTATCCATCCCCGCCACCCGGACCTCCCCCTCCGTGGGCAGGAGGAGGGCGTTCAGCAGCCGGGCCAGGGTGGATTTCCCGGAGCCGTTCGCGCCCACCAGAGCCACGAACTCTCCGGCTCGGATGGCGAGCTGCACGTGGTCGAGGGCTCGGACCTCTTCGGGCGTTCCCTTCCGGTAGACGTAGGAGACGTCACGCAGCTCGATGAGGACGTCCCCGGGGGCCGCCACCGCAAGCTACTTCTCCAGGAGCTCCAGGTAGGCCATGGGCGCCGCGTCCCCCCGGCGGGGCAGGTCCTTGACGATGCGGGTGTATCCGCCCCGGTCCCGCTCATAGCGGGGGGCGATCTCCCGGAAGAGCTTGCGCAAGACCTCCTTGTCCTGGACGAGGCGGGCCGCCTGCCGCCGGCTGTGGAGGGTCCCCTCCTGGGCGAGCGCGATGAGCCGATCGGCGATCTTCTTCGCCTCCTTCGCCTTCGCCTCCGTGGTGCGGATGCGGCCGTGCCGGAAGAGGGCGGTCACGAGGGCCCGGAACAGGGCCTGCCGCTCCCCCGTGTCCCGGCCTAGCTTGCGTCCCTTCACGCCTGTGCCCATGACCTCCCTCCTACGCCCGGGCCTCCTCGCCCTTCTTGCGCAGGGAGAGGCCCAGCTTCGCCAGCTTCTCCACGACCTCGTCCAGGGACTTCTTCCCGAAGTTCTTCACGCTCATGATCTCCTCTTCCGTGCGCTGGATGAGGTCCCCCACGGTGTGGATGTTGGCCCGCTTGAGGCAGTTGTAGGGCCGGACGGAGAGGTCCAGCTCCTCGATGGGCGTGTTGAGGAGCTTCTGGAGCTCGGGATCCCGCACCGTGCCCTCCTGAGCCGCTCCCTGCTCCGTCATGCCGCCGATGAGGCGGAAGTGGTCAATGAGGATCCGGGTGGCCTCCGTGATGGCCTCGTCCGGGCGCACGGCCCCGTTGGTCCAGACCTCCAGCACCAGCCGCTCCATCTCCGCGCCGTGGGAGACCCGGGCATCCTCCACCAGGAAGTTCGCCTTCTGCACGGGAGAGAAGACGGAGTCCACGGGGATGACGCCGATCACGTGCTCGCTGCGGCGGTGCTTTTCTGCAGGCACATAGCCCTTGCCCCGCTCCACCACAACCTCCATCGCCAGCCGGGCGTCCTTCCGGTCAATGGTGGCGATCACGAGGTCCGGGTTCAGGATCTCCACCTCCGCGTCGGGCTGGAAGTCTCGGGCCGTCACCTCCCGCTTCCCGCGCGCCTCCAGACGCAACAGCTTCGGCTTGTCCGTGTGCAGCCGGATCGCCAGCTCCTTGAGGTTCAAGATGATCTGGGTGACGTCCTCCACCACCCCCGGAATGGTGCTGAACTCGTGCAGGACCCCCTCGATCTTCACGGACGTCACCGCGGCACCCGGGATGGAGCTCAGGAGGACCCGGCGGAGGGCGTTGCCCAGGGTGGTGCCGAACCCCCGCTCGAGAGGCTCCACCACCAGCCGGGCGTAGGTATCGGAGAGCTCCACGTACTCCACCCGGGGCTTGGTGAGTTCCCACAGACCGAACACGCTCACACCACCACCTCCCCTATCGCGAGTAGAACTCCACCACCAGCTGCTCCTGAACCGGGACGTCGATCTCCTCCCGGCTGGGCAGCGCCAGGACCCGACCCGTGGCCGTCTGGGGATCGAACTCCAGCCAGGAAGGTGGGCGGGTGGAATAGGACTCCAGGAGCACCCGTGTGCGCTCGTTGTGCCGGCCCCGCTCCGTGAGCCCCACGGTCTGCCCGGGCCTGAGCTGGTAGGAGGGGATGGTGACCTTGCGGCCGTCCACCGCGATGTGGCCGTGGACGACCATCTGTCGGGCCTCCTTGCGGGAGCTCGCCAATCCGAGGCGGTAGACCACGTTATCCAGACGCGTCTCCAACAACTGCAGCAGTCGGGTGCCGGTCACGCCCTTGGCCTTCGCGGCCTCCTCGAAGTACCGCCGGAACTGCCGCTCGTAGATCCCGTAGATGCGGCGCAGCTTCTGCTTCTCGCGGAGCCGCAGTCCGTACTCCGAGGCCTTCCGCCTCACGCCCCCCGCGTGCATCCCAGGGGGGTAGGGCCGCTTGACGAGGGGGCACTTGTCCGTATAGCACTTCTCGCCCTTGAGGTAGAGCTTCACCCCCTCCCGGCGGCACAGCCGGCACACCGATCCCGTGTATCGTCCCATCCGTACGATCCTCCTTTCCTACACCCGCCGGCGTTTCGGAGGTCGGCACCCGTTGTGGGGGACGGGGGTCACGTCCTTGATGAGGCTGATGTCCAACCCGGCGCTCTGGAGGGACCGGATGGCCGCCTCCCTGCCCGGTCCCGGTCCCTTCACGTACACCTCCACGGTCCGCACCCCGTGCTCCATGGCTTTCCGGGCCGCCGCCTCCGCGGCGAGTCCCGCGGCGTACGGGGTCCCCTTCCGGGACCCCTTGAACCCCTGGGTGCCCGCGCTCGCCCAGGCCAGCACGTTGCCGTGGGGATCCGTGATGGTCACGATGGTGTTGTTGAAGGTGGACTGGATGTGGGCGTGCGCGAGCGGAACGTTCTTCCGCTCCCGACGCCGTCGAGTTCCCTTGCGTGCCATACGCCCTCCCTACTTCACTTCTTGGCCTTCGCCCGCCGCCCGGTCCCGACCGTCTTGCGGGGTCCCTTGCGGGTGCGGGCGTTGGTACGGGTGCGCTGTCCCCGCACGGGGAGCCCCAATTTGTGGCGCAGGCCCCGGTAGGACCCGATCTCGATGAGGCGCCGGATGTTCATGGCTACCTCCCGGCGGAGGTCCCCCTCCACCCGGTAGTTCCGCTCCACGAACTCCCGGATCCGGGAGACCTCCTCCTCCGTGAGGTCCCGCACCCGGACGCCCGGACGGATCCCGGTGTGCACCAGGACCTCGTAGGCCCGGGACCGGCCGATGCCGTAGATGTGGGTCAGGGCGATCTCCACGGGCTTCTCCCGCGGAAGGTCCACCCCCGCGATCCGTGCCATCTCCCCCTCCCTATCCCTGCTTTTGCCGGTGCTTGGGGTTCTCGCAAATCACCCGGATCCGCCCGTGGCGGCGGATGATCTTGCACTTCTCGCACATCCGGCGGACCGAGCTCCGAACCTTCATCCCGCTCCCTCCCTCTTCCTGGGGACCTCCCCGCGGAAAGACGCCTACCGATAGCGGTACGTAATCCGGCCCCGGGTCGGATCATAAGGGCTCAGCTCCACCTTCACCCGGTCCCCCGGAGAGATGCGGATGAAGTGGATCCGCATCTTCCCGGAGATGTGGGCCAAGACCCGGTGGCCCGTATCCAGCTCCACCCGGAACATAGCGTTCGGGAGGACCTCCACCACGGTCCCCTCGACCTCGATGACGTCCTTCTTTGCGGACATCCCTCTTCCGCGCAAACGTTAATGTTACCGGTTTTGCCCCTCCTCGTCCAGGAGGGTGAGGATCTCGCACCCCTCCTCCGTCACCGCAACCGTGTGCTCGAAGTGGGCGGAGGGCTGGCCGTCCGCGGTGCGCACCGTCCACCCGTCCCCGTCCACCACCGTCCGCCACGTCCCGAGGTTCACCATGGGCTCGATGGCGAAGGTCATCCCCGGCCGCAGCACGAGCCCCTTGCCCGGTCTCCCGAAGTTCGGCACTTGAGGATCCTCGTGGAGCTCCCGCCCCACCCCATGGCCCCCGAAGTTCCGCACCACGGAGAACCCGTGGGCTTCCGCGAAGGACTGGATGGCGTAGCCGATGTCCCCCAGGTGCGCCCCGGGCCGGACCAGGGCGATGGCCCGGTACAGGGCCTCCTCCGTCACCCGCACGAGCCGCGCCAACCTCGGAGGGATCCGGCCCACGGGGACCGTGGTGGCCACGTCCCCGTGGAACCCGTCCACGTAGGCGCCCAGGTCAATCTTCACCAGGTCCCCTTCCCGCAGGACGCGGCGGCCGGGGATCCCGTGCACGATCTGGTCGTTGACGGAGACGCAGATGTTGGCGGGGAATCCCCGGTAGCCTTTGAAGGAGGGAACCCCGCCTTCCCGCCGGATGGCCTCCTCCGCCACCCGGTCCAGGTACGCGGTGGAGACCCCAGGCCGCACCGCCGCGGCCACCACCCGCAGGGCCCGGGCCGCAACCTGGCCCGCCCGGCGCATCCGACCGATTTCCTCCGGGGTCTTGATGTAAATACCCCGGGTCCGCACGCCGCTCACACTCGTCCCATCCCCGCCTCGTCCAGGATGGCGCAGAGCCGGCGGGTGACCTCCGCCAGTCCCGCGGCTCCGTCCACCTCCCGGAACACCCCCCGGGCCCGGTAGTATTCCACGAGGGGGGCCGTCTGCTGTTCGTAGACCTCCAGGCGCCGGGCTACGGCTTCCGGTCGGTCGTCCGGGCGCTGATACAGCTCGCTCCCGTCCAGGTCGCACCGGCCCGGAACGCGTGGCGGGCGATGGTCCTCGTGGTACACGTGGCCCGCGGCCCGGCAGATCCACCGGCCGACCAGACGGCGCAGGAGGGTTTCTTGGGGAACCCGGAAGAACACCACCAGGTCCAGCCGCCGATGCATCCGATCGAGGAGGGCATCGAGGCCCTCCGCCTGGGGGCGCGTGCGGGGAAAGCCGTCGAGCAGGAACCCACCCCGCGCATCGGGCTCCTGGAGCCGTTCCTCCACGAGGCGCAGCATCACCTCATCCGGCACGAGCTCCCCCCGGTCCACGTAGGACCTCGCGAGGCGTCCGAGCTCCGTCCCCCGCGCGATGGCCTCCCGGAGCATGTCGCCCGTGGCGATGTGGGGGATCCCGTAGCAAGCAGAGATCCGGGCCGCCTGGGTTCCCTTGCCCGCGCCCGGAGGCCCCAGGAACACCACGTTCATCGCAGGAAGCCTTCGTAGTGCCGCATGAGAACGTAGGCCTCCAGCTGCCGCATGGTCTCCAGGGCGACCCCCACCACGATGAGCACGGAGGTCCCCGCCAAGTAGAGGGTGAGACTGCTGGCGGCCCGGAAGAGAAGCGGCAGGACCGCAATGGCGCTCAAGAACAGGGCCCCCACGAAGGTGAGCCGCTCCGTGACCCGCATGAGGAACTCGCTGGTGGGACGCCCCGGGCGGATCCCGGGGATGAATCCCCCGTACTTCTTGATGTTGTCCGCGATGTCGTCCGGGTCGAACTGGACCGCGGTGTAGAAGTACGTGAAGACGATGATGAGTACCGCGTAGAGCACGGTGCCCAACCAGTGTTGTCCGGGCTGCAGCCGCTGCCCCCAGTCCACCAGGGGCTGCCAGCGTACGAAACTCGCCACGGTGCTCGGGAACTGCAGCACGGAGATGGCGAAGATGATGGGGATCACACCGGCCTGCACGATCTTAAGGGGGAGGTGCGTGGTCTGCCCGCCCAACACCCGTCGGCCCACCACCCGCCGCGCGTACTGGACCGGGATGCGCCGGGTCGCCTGGGTGATGAAGATGACGGCCATGATGCTGAGAAGCACCAGCACCACGTCCAGGAGGAACAGCAGGAACGAGGCGGATCCTACCTGGATGGTGGCCAGGGTGGCCGCGATCTGCTGGGGGATGCGGGCCACGATTCCGCCGAAGATCAGGAGCGACACCCCGTTGCCGACCCCGTGCTCCGTCATCACCTCTCCCATCCAGGTGAGGACCATGGTGCCCGCCACCAGGGTGGAGAGGATGAGGGCCCAGTTGAGGGGGCTAAAGTCCGTGATGGCCCGGCCCTGGCTGAAGGCCTGGATAAGGCCCGTCTGGCCCCATGCCTGGAGAGCCGCGAGGGGGATGGTGAGGTACAGGGTGTACCACCCGATGCGGCGGCGGCCCGCTTCCCCCTCCTCCCGCGCCATCTCCTTGAGGCGGGGGAAGGCCACCTGCAGCAGGCTCATGATGATGGAGGCGGTGATGTAGGGGATCACGCCCAGGGCGAAGATGCTGAAGTTCTCGAGGGCTCCCCCCACCAGCAGGTTCAGGAACCCGAACGCTGTCCCCTGGGCCGCCTGCTGGAACTGCTGCCGGACGGCCTCCACGTTCACGCCCGGGACCGGGATGTGGGCGCCCAGGCGAAACAGGGCCAGCATGAGGGCGGTGAAGAGGATCCGACGGCGCAGGTCCGGGATCCGGAGGGGATTGGCAAGGCTGCCGATCACGGGATGACCTCCGCACGCCCTCCCGCCGCTTCGATGGCCGCCTTGGCGGAGGCCGTGAAGGCGTGCGCCCGCACGGTGAGGGGACGCGTGAGCCGGCCCGTCCCGAGGACCTTGATGCGGCCCTTCCGGGAGACCACGCCCGCTTCCCGAAGCCGATCCGGGGTCACCTCGCTGCCCGGATCGAACCGCTCCAGCTGTTTGAGAGTCACCTCCACGTACGGCGGCCGCGGGAGCCCTCCCGTGTGGGAGGCCCCGTACGCCCGCACACCCCGCTGGAACGGGATCCGCTTGCTCAGCGGGGTCTGGCCCCCCTCGAACCCGGGACGGGGCCCCTTGCCACTCCGGGCCTTCTGCCCCTTGATCCCCCGGCCCGCGTACGTGCCGTGTCCGCTGCCGATTCCCCTCCCGACCCGTTTGCGCCGGCGCTTGGCGCCAGAGGGGGGTGCCAGGTTATCCAGTCGTAGCGGCATCTTCTCCCTCCTCCACGGGCTCCACCGCCACCAGGTGACGGACCTTCCGGAGGACGCCCTCGAGTTGCGGGGACCACATCCGTACCACGGAATGCCCTCTCCGGCGCAGGCCCAGGGTTCGCACCGCAGCCCGCTGATCCTCCGTGGTGCCGATGAGGGATCGTTGCAGGGTGAGGCGCACCCGACCCACCATCCCTATCCTCCCACGGCCAACCGTCCGAGGATCTCCTCCACCCGCTTGCCGCGGGCGGCGGCCACCTCTTCGGGGGTACGGAGCATCAACAGGCCTTTGAAGGCTGCCCGGGTGAGGTTGATGGGGTTGGTGCTGCCGAGGGCCTTGGTGAGCACGTCCCGGATGCCCGCGGCGTCCATCACGGCCCGGACCGCGCCCGCTGCGATGACCCCGGTCCCTTCGCGGGCGGGCTTCAGGAGCACCTCGGATGCTCCGAACTTCGCGATGACCTCGTGCGGGATCGTGGTCCCCCTCCGGGGGACCCGCACCAGGTTTTTCTTAGCGTCCTCCACGGCCTTGCGGATGGCGTCGGGGACCTCCGCAGCCTTCCCCACGCCCACGCCTACCACGCCATCCTGGTTCCCGACCACCACCATCACCCGGAAGTTGAACCGCTTGGCCCCCTGGGTGACCTTGGCGACCCGGGTGATGGAGACGGTCTTCTCAAAGGTCAGGGTAACCTCGTTGGGGGGTACGGGTTCCGCCATCCTCGCCTCCTAGAACTCCAGGCCCTCACTCCGGGCGCCCTCCGCCAGGGCCCGCACGCGGCCATGGTACTTGTAGCCCCCCCGGTCGAAGACCACCCGCACGATCCCCTTCGCCTTGGCCCGCCGGGCCAGGAGCTGCCCCACGATGCGGCTTTGGTCCGTCTTGCGGAGCCCCTTGAGTTGATCCCGGATCTCCGGATCCAGGGTGCTGGCCGCGGCGAGGGTGTGGCCTCGCTCGTCGTCGATCAACTGGGCGTAGATGTGCTTGAGGCTCCGGAACACGCTGAGACGGGGGCGCTCGGCGGTGCCGAACACCTTCTTCCGGATGCGGGCGTGCCGGATCTTCCGCCGTTGGTTCCGGTCCTCCTTTACGATCATGACCCCCACCTACTTCCTCCCGCCCGCGCGTCCCGCCTTGCCGGGCTTGAGTTTCAGGATTTCGCCCGCATACCGGATCCCCTTTCCCTTGTAGGGATCTGGCGGGCGGAGGGACCGCAGCTGGGCGGCCACCTGCCCCACCAGTTCCTTGTCGATCCCCCGCACCACGATGCGGGTGGGAACCGGGACCTCCAGGGTAATCCCCGGGGGAGGGGTGAACTCCACCGGATGCGAGAACCCCAGCTGGAGGACCAGTTTGCCGCCCTGCAGGGCCGCCCGGTACCCCGTCCCCACCAGCTCCAGCTCCTTGGTGTACCCCTCCACCACGCCCCGCACCATGTTCGCCAACAGGGCCCGGGTGAGGCCGTGGAGGGCCCGGTGGTGCCGGAGGTCCGTGGGCCGATGGACCACGAGCCTCCCGTCCTCCACCAGGATGCGCATGTCCGGGTGGACGGTACGCTCCAGCTCCCCCCGCGGTCCCCGCACCCGCACCCGAGGACCATCCACGTGAACCTCCACTCCCGCGGGAATGGGGACCGGCATCCGTCCGATGCGACTCATGGCCTTCCCTCACCACACAAAGCAGATCACCTCGCCGCCCACTCCGGCCGCCCGGGCCTGCTTGTCCGTCATCACCCCTTTCGAGGTGGAGAGGATGGCGATGCCGAGCCCTCCCTGGACCCGGGGGATCTGGTCCCGGCGGACGTAGATCCGGCGGCCGGGCTTGCTGACCCGTCGGAGTCCCAGGAGGATCCGTTGCTTCTTGGGGCCGTACCGAAGCCGGATGGAGAGGATTCCCTGCTTACCGTCCGGTTCCACCCGGTACTCGGCGATGTACCCCTCCTCCTTGAGGATGCGGGCGATCTCCGTCTTGAGCCGGCTCGCAGGAACCCGCACCTCCTCGTGCCCCGCAGCGTTCGCGTTCCGGATTCGGGTGAGCATGTCCGAGATGGGATCTGTGACCTTGCTCATCCGGTTCCCCTACCAGCTGGCTTTGGTCATGCCCGGGATCTCCCCCCGGTAGGCGAGCTCCCGCAGGCAGATCCGGCACAGTCGGAACTTCCGGAACACGGCCCGGGGCCGCCCGCACCGCTCGCAGCGGCTGTAGGCCCGCACCCGGAACTTCGGAGGCCGCTTCCACTTCTCGATCAAGGCCTTCCGTGCCATGCTTCCTCCTAGGACGCCGCGGCCGCCGCCTCCCGCTCCCGGAAGGGCAGGCCCAACAGGCGCAACAGCTCCCGGGCCTCTTCGTCCGTGCGGGCCGTGGTGACGATGGCGATGTCCATGCCGCGGATCTTGTCGATCTTGTCGTAGTCCAGCTCCGGAAAGATCAGTTGCTCCCGGATGCCCAGGTTGAGGTTGCCCCGGCCATCCAGCTGCCGCTCGCTGAATCCCCGGAAGTCCTTGATGCGGGGCAGGGCCACGTGAATGAATTTCTCCAAAAACTCCCACATCCGGTTCCCCCGCAGGGTGACCATGACCCCGATGGGCGCTCCCTTGCGCAGCTTGAAGGCCGCGATGGACTTCCGGGCCCGGGTGATCACGGGTTTCTGCCCCGCGATGACGGCCAGCTGCTCCGCCGCCCGATCCGCCTGCCGGGGATCCTGCGCCCCTTCCCCGACCCGCATGTTCAGCACGATCTTCACCAGGCGCGGGATCTCCATCGGGTTGCGGTACCCGAACCGCTGCTGCAGGGCGGGCCGCACCTCCTGCAGGTATTTCTCCTTCAACCTCGGCACCATACACCCCTCACGCCTTATCGATGAGCTCCCCAGACTTCTTCGCGTACCGCACCCGACGGCCGTCCGGCAGCACCCGCACCCCCACCCGGGTGCGCCCTTTGGTCTCGGGATCCACCAGCATCACCTTGGAAGCCGAGATGGGAGCCTCCTTCTCCACGATGCCGCCCTGGGGGTTCTTGGGGGAGGGCTTCATGTGACGCTTCACCAGGTTCACCCCCTCCACGATGACCCGGCCCTGCCGGGGGAGCACCCGCAGCACCTTGCCCCGCTTCCCCTTGTACTTCCCCGAGATGACCACCACCAGGTCCCCTTTCTTCACGTGCATCCGGACGCGGCCGGCTCCGATGACGGGCATCTCAGAGCACCTCCGGAGCCAGGGAGATGATCTTCATGAACTGTCTGTCGCGCAGCTCCCGGGCCACGGGCCCGAAGATCCGGGTGCCCCGGGGATTGAGCTGCTCGTTGATGAGCACCGCGGCGTTGTCGTCGAAGCGGATGTATGACCCGTCCGGCCGACGGATCTCCTTGCGGGTGCGCACGATCACCGCCCGCACCACCTCCCCTTTCTTGATGGGGCTGTTGGGCACCGCCTCCTTCACGGAGGCCACCACGATGTCCCCCACCCGGGCGTACCGGCGGTTGCTCCCGCCCAGCACCCGGATGATGCCGATCTCCCGCACACCCGTGTTGTCCGCTACCTTGACCCTGGACAGGTTCTGCAGCATGGCCTATCCCTCCCCGGGCTGTGGGCCTTCCGGCTCCTCCACGGTCTCCACCGCAGCCGGGTGGGCCCGCTTGAGGATCTCCACCACCCGCCACCGCTTCTCCTTCGAGAGGGGGCGGGTCTCCATGATGCGGACCACGTCCCCCACCCGGCAGGTGTTGTGCTCGTCGTGCGCCTTGAACTTCCTGTGCCGGCGGACGGGCTTCTGGTAGAGGGGGTGTCGGGTCACCGTCTCCACCCGGACCACCACCGTCTTGTCCATCCGGTCGCTCACGACCTCCCCGACCAGCACCTTCCGCTTCCCCCGCTGGAGTGCCGCACACACCGCCGTCCCTCCCCCCTACACCCGGACCCCGCGCTCCGCGAGCACGGTCTTCAGCCGGGCGATGTCCTTTCGGATCTCTCGCAGCCGCGAGGGGTTCTGGGCCTTCCCCGCGCGGATCTGAATCTGCAGGCGGAAGGCTTCCTGCACGGCCTCGTCCAGCCGCCGCTGCAGCTCCTCCGTGCTGAGCTCCCGCATCTGTTGCGCCTTCAATGGACCATCCCTCCCACGCGCTCCTCCCGCCGGACAAACCGAGTCCGCACGGGGAGCTTGTACCCTGCGAGTTCTAATGCCTCCCGGGCCACTTCCTCCCCGACCCCGCCGAGCTCGAAGAGGATGCGGCCGGGCCGCACCACGGCCACCCAGTACTCCGGGTTGCCCTTGCCTCCACCCATGCGGGTCTCCGCGGGCTTCCGGGTCACGGGCTTGTCGGGGAAGATCCGGATCCACAGCTTCCCCCCTCGCTTGATGTGGCGGGTAATGGTACGGCGGGCCGCTTCCAGCTGCTGGGCGGTGATCCACCCCGGCTCCATGCACTGCAGGCCGTACTCCCCGAAGACCACGGTGTTCCCGCTGTAGGCCATACCGGTACGCCGGCCCCGGTGCTGCTTGCGGAACTTCACCCGCCTGGGCATCAACATGGCGTGCCTCCCTCCTCTACGCCCGGGCCCGGAGGGCGCCCGCCTCCCGCCGGGACTCCGGGAACACGTCCCCCCGGTACACCCACACCTTGACTCCGATCCGGCCGTACTTGGTGAGGGCCTCGGCCACCCCGAAGTCGATGTCCGCCCGCAGGGTATGCAAGGGGACCCGGCCCTCCCGGTACCACTCGGACCGGGCGATCTCCGCGCCCGCGATGCGGCCCGAGACCTCAATTTTAATGCCCTTAGCGCCCGCCCGCAGGGCCCGCTGCACCGCCTGCTTCATGGCCCGTCGGTGGGCCACCCGGCGCTCCAGCTGCTGGGCCACGGTCTCCGCCACCAGCTGGGCCTCCAGCTCCGGCCGGCGGATCTCCTGGACGCTCACCTGGACCTCCTTGCCCGTCAGCGCGCTGAGCTCCTGGCGGAGGGCATCAATCCCCACTCCACCCCGGCCGATGAGGATGCCGGGGCGCGCGGTGTGGACCGTTACCCGGACCCGGTTCCCTTGGCGCTCGATCTCGATGCGGGAGATCCCTGCGCGGAACATCTTCTCCTTGATGTACCTCCGGATCCGGAGATCCTCGTGGAGCTGGTCCGCGAAGTTCTTGTTGGTCCCGAACCACCGGGACTCCCAGTCCCGGATGATCCCGATCCGCAGCCCCACGGGGTGTACCTTCTGTCCCACCGTCAGCCCTCCTCACTCCCGCTCCGCCACCACCACGGTGACGTGGCAGGTGTGTCGGCGGATGATGTCCGCCCTTCCCCGCGCCCGTGGCCACAGCCGCTTCCACATCCCGCCCCCAGGTCCCCGGTCCACGGAGATCCGGGCCACCACGAGGCGGTCCGGATCCAGCTCCAGGTTATGCTCCGCGTTGGCCACCGCGGATCGGATGGCCTTCTCGATCACCCTGGCCCCCCGATGAGGCAAGACCCGGAGGGCGGCCAGGGCCTCATGCACGGGCAGTCCCCGGACTACGTCTGCCACTCGCCGGACCTTCTTCGGGGACATCCGGATGTACTTGGCGATGGCCCGGGCCTCCATGGCTACTTCTCCTCCTTCCGCCGCACGGTGGTGGTGCGCTCCCCGCCCCCGCCGTGGCCCCGGAAGGTACGGGTGGGTGCGAACTCCCCGAGCTTGTGGCCCACCATCTGCTCCGTGATGTAGATGGGCACGTGCTTGCGGCCGTCGTAGACCGCGATGGTGTGCCCCACGAACTCCGGGGTGATGGTGGAGCGTCGCGACCAGGTACGGATCACCCGCTTCTCCCGCCGCTCGTTGAGGGCGCGGATCTTCTCGAGGAGGTGCGCGTCCACGAACGGTCCCTTCTTCTTGGAACGACCCATTCCCCTCCCCCCTCACTTCCGGCGCTTCACGATGAAGCGGTCCGTGGGCTTGCGGGGCTTGCGTGTTTTCTTCCCCAGGGTGGGCTTCCCCCACGGGGAGACGGGGCTCGGCATCCCGATGGGCGAGCGGCCCTCTCCGCCTCCGTGGGGGTGGCTGCGGGGATCCATGGCCACGCCCCGCACCGCGGGCCGCCACCCCAGCCACCGCCGCCGTCCCGCCTTCCCGTACTTGATGGCCTCGTGCTCCACGTTGCCCACCTGCCCCACGGTGGCCCGGCACCGGATGTGGATCTTCCGGAGCTCGCCGCTCGGCAGGCGCACAAGAGCGTACTCCCCCTCCTTGGCCATCACCTGGGCCGCGGCGCCCGCGGCCCGCACCAGCTGCCCGCCCCGCCCGGGCACCAGCTCCACGTTGTGTACCAGGGTGCCTGTGGGGATGTTCGCCAGGGGGAGGGCGTTCCCGGGCTTGATCTCCGCGTTCTCCCCGCTCATCACCACGTCCCCGACCTGCAGTCCCACGGGAGCCAGGATGTAGCGCTTCTCCCCGTCCGCGTACTGCAGGAGGGCGATCCGGGCGGAGCGATTCGGATCGTACTCGATGGCGGCCACCCGGGCCGGCACACCGTCCTTGTCCCGGCGGAAGTCCACGAGGCGGTACAGACGCTTGTGCCCCCCGCCCCGGTGCCGCACCGTGATGCGGCCCTGGTTGTTGCGACCCGCGTGCCGGTGCAGGGAGACCACCAGGGACCGCTCCGGGAAGTCCTTGGTGATCTCCTCGAAGGTGTAGCCCGTGGCGATCCGCCGGCCCGGGGTCGTGGGTCCGTACTTCTTGATGCCCATCTCTCCTCCTAACCTACGCGAACTGCTCCAGATCAATCTTGTAGCCCGGCTGGAGGGTGACGATGGCCTTCTTGCGATCCGGAGTCCGGTACGCGTACGGTCCCCTCCGCCGGACCTTCCCGGGAATCCGGAGGGTGTTCACCTTGGCCACCTTCACCCCGAAGATCCGCTCCACCGCCTCCCGGATCTCGGGCTTGGTCGCGTCCCGGGCCACCTCAAAAGTGTACTTCCCCAACTCCACGCCCCGCATGCTCTTCTCCGTGAGGATGGGGCGCCGCAGGACCTCCCGGGGGTCCTTCATAAGAGCACCTCCTGGATCCGCGGGATCGCATCCTGCTGAATCAGGATGTGGTCTGCCCACAGGAGGTCCGCCACGTTTAGGGTCCCGGGACCCAGGACCAGGACCTGGGGGAGGTTGCGGGCGGCCCGACGCACCAGCTTCTCCTCTTCCCGGGCGATGAGAAGAACGCGGCCGGTCAGTCCCATCCGCTGCAAAAACGCCACCATCTCCCGGGTCCGGCCCTCCACGATTCCGAACCCCTCCACCACCCGAAGCCGGCCCGTGGCCACGGCATCCGAGAGCACGGAGCGCACCGCGAGCCTCCGCATGGCCTTCGGGAGCCGCTGGGTGTAGTCCCGGGGTTTGGGCCCGAAGACCACCCCACCCCCAACGAAGATGGGAGCCCGGATGTCCCCGTGACGGGCCCGGCCCGTGCCCTTCTGGCGCCAGATCTTCCGGGTACTGCCCGCCACCTCTCCCCGGGTCTTGGTGGAGGCGGTCCCGGCTCGGGCCGCCGCCCACTGGGCCACCAGAGCCTGGTGGACCACGGCCTTGTGGGGCTTGATGCCGAAGATGGCCGTGGGGAGTTCCACCTGGCCCACCGCACTGCCTTGCGCGTCGTACCGGGTGACGAGCGGCATCCCCATCACTCCTGTGTCTTCGACTTCCGGATCATCACAAGTCCTCCCCTGGGCCCGGGCACCGCGCCCTTGAGGAGAATGAGGTGGCGTTCCGGGTCCACCCGCACCACCGAGAGCCTCCGGATGGTAACCCGCTGGCCGCCCATGCGGCCGGGCATGCGCTTGCCCTTCCAGACCTTTCCCACACCGCTCGTTCCGATGCTCCCCACCGCCCGGTGCATGAGGGAGACCCCGTGGGAATCCCGTTGTCCTCCGAACCCGTGCCGCTTGATGGCTCCCGCGAACCCCTTGCCCTTGCTCGTTCCCGTGACGTCTACCTGATCTCCCTCGGAGAACACCGAGACCGTGATCTCCTGCCCGACTCGGTATTCCTTCCCGTCCTCGATCCGGAACTCCCGGAGGATCCGGTGGGGCCGCACCCCGGCTTTGCGGAACACGCCCCGCATGGGCTTGTTCACGCGATGCTCCGGCACCGGCTCGAACCCCAGCTGCACCGCCCGATACCCGTCCCGTTCGGGGGTACGGAGCCCCACCACCACGTTCGGGGGGGCCTCCACCACGGTCACGGGCACCACCGCACCGGTCCGCTCGTCGAAGACCTGGGTCATCCCGAGCTTCCGTCCTAGGATCGCCACCATGGAACCACCCCCTTCGACCTCCTACAGCTTGATCTCGATGTCCACGCCCGCGGGGAGGTCCAGCGTCATTAGGGCGTCCACGGTTTTCTGAGTGGGTTCCAGGATATCGATCAGCCGCTTGTGCGTGAGAATCTGGAAGTGCTCCATGGACTCCTTGTCCGTGTGGGGAGACCGGATCACGCAGTACACATTCCGGTCCGTGGGGAGGGGCACGGGCCCGCTCACCCGGGCCCCGGTCCGCCGTACGGTCTCCACGATCATGGCCGCGGACTGGTCCAACAGCCGGTGATCGAAGGCGCGCAGCTTGATGCGGATCCGCTGTGCCATGAACCTCCTCCCTAGGCTCTCGCGGCCACGGGCCGCCCCCGGATGATCTCCTCCGCCACGCTGGGCGGCACCTCCTCATAGTGGGAGAACTCCATGGTGTACGAGCCCCTCCCCTGGGTCATGGACCGGAGGTCCGTGGCGTACCCGAACATCTCCGCGAGGGGGACCAGGGCCGTGATGACCCGCATTCCCGCCTGCTCCTCCATGGACTGGATGCGGCCCCGCCGGGCGTTGAGGTCGGAGAGGACGTCCCCCAGGTAGGCTTCGGGGGTGGTCACCTCCACCTTCATGATGGGCTCCAGGAGCACCAGCCCCGCCTTCGTCGCGGCGTCCTTGAAAGCCAGGGAGCCCGCGATCTTGAAGGCCAACTCCGAGGAGTCCACTTCGTGGTAGGACCCGTCCACGAGGGTGGCCCGGACGTCGATTACGGGGTAGCCTGCCAGCACCCCTGTCTCCATGGCCTCCCGGATTCCCTGCTCGATGGCCTTGTGGAACTCCTTGGGCACCACCCCGCCCGTGGTCCGGTCCACGAACTCGAACCCCCCACCGCGCCCGAGCGGCTCGATCTCCAGGACGACGTGCCCGTACTGGCCCCGGCCACCGGTCTGCCGGATGAACTTCCCCTCACCCCGGGCCGGGAGCCGGATGGTCTCCTTGTATGCCACCTGAGGCCGGCCCACCCGGGCCTCCACCCGGAATTCCCGCACCAGGCGGTCCGTGATGATCTCCAGGTGCAGTTCGCCCATGCCGGAGACGATGGTCTGACCGGTCTCCGGATCGTACCGCACCTTGAAGGTGGGGTCCTCCTCCGCCAGTTTTGCGAGGGAGGTGGCGAGCTTGTCCGCGTCCGCCTTGGTCTTGGGCTCGATGGCCACGGAGATCACGGGCTCCGGGAACTGCATGGCCTCGAGCAGGATGGGAGCCGCCTCATCGCACAGGGTGTCCCCGGTGGTGGTGACCCGAAGTCCGACCGCAGCCACCACGTTCCCCGCCGTGGCCTCGGGGATGTCCTCCCGGTGGTTGGCGTGCATCTGGAGGATGCGGCTCACCCGCTCCCGGGTTCCCTTGGTGGCGTTGAAGACGTAGGAGCCGGCCCGGAGGGTCCCCGAGTAGACCCGGAAGTAGGTGAGCTTCCCCACATAGGGGTCCGTCATGATCTTGAAGGCGAGGGCGGCAAAGGGAGCCTGCTCATCCGGAGGCCGCTCCTCCACCTCCCCGGTCAGGGGATGGGAGCCCCGGACGGGGCCGATGTCGAGGGGAGAGGGGAGGTAGTCCACGACCGCGTCCAACAGGGGCTGCACCCCTTTGTTCCGGAAGGAGGACCCCGCCAGCACGGGGACGATCTTCCCGGAGATCGTCCCCTGACGGATGGCCTGCTTGAGCAGGGTCTCGGGAACGGGTTGGGCCTCCAGATAGGCCACCATGACCTCATCCGAGACCTCTGAGGCGGCTTCCAGGAGCTTCTCCCGATACTCCCGGGCTCGGTCCAGGAGGTCCTCCGGAATGGCGGTCTCATCGGACCGGGTCCCGAGATCGTCCAGGTAAATGATGGACCGCATGCGCACCAGGTCCACCACGCCCCGGAAGCCGTCCTCCGCTCCGATGGGCAGCTGCACGGGGACCGCGTTCGCCCCGAGCCGCTCCCGGACCATCTCCACCACCCGGAGGAAGTCCGCACCCGTACGGTCCATCTTGTTCACGTACACGATGCGGGGGACCCGGTAGCGATCCGCCTGCCGCCAGACGGTCTCCGACTGGGGCTGAACCCCCTCCACCGCACTGAGGATGACGATGGCCCCGTCCAACACCCGGAGGCTACGCTCCACCTCCACGGTGAAGTCCACGTGGCCCGGGGTGTCGATGATGTTGATGCGGTGGTCCCGCCAGAAGCAGGTGGTGGCCGCGGAGGTGATGGTGATCCCCCGCTCCCGCTCCTGGACCATCCAGTCCATCGTGGCGGAGCCTTCATCCACCTCGCCCAGGCGGTGGACCCGACCCGTGTAGAACAGGATGCGCTCCGTGGTCGTGGTCTTCCCCGCGTCGATGTGGGCGATGATCCCGATGTTTCGGATGCGCTCAATGGGTACCTTGGCCATCACGTCCTCATCACCACCTGTAGTGGGCGAAGGCCTTGTTGGCCTCCGCCATGCGGTGCACCTCGTCCCGCCGCTTCACGGCTCCGCCCTGCCCCTGGGCCGCGTCCAGGATCTCCGCCGAGAGCTTCTCGATCATGCTCCGACCGGACCGCTGCCGGGCGTACTCCACCAGCCACCGGATGCCCAGGGACAGCCGCCGCTCGGGCCGCACCTCAATGGGCACCTGGTAGGTCGCACCCCCCACCCTGCGGGGCCGGACCTCCAGGACGGGCATCACGTTCCCCAAGGCCTTCTCCAGGACTTGGACGGGATGCTGCCCTGTTTTTTCCTCCACCTTGCGGAGGGCGCTATAGACGATCCACTCCGCGACGGTCTTCTTGCCGTTCTTCATGACCTTGTTGATGAGCCGCTGGACGACGGGGCTCCCGTACACCACGTCCGGCGGAATCACCCGGGGCGGGACCGGTCCCTTGCGCGGCATCCTCCTCCCCCCTACTGCTTGGGCCGCTTCGCCCCGTACTTGCTGCGCCCCTGACGCCGACCTACCACACCCGCGGCGTCCAGAGCGCCCCGGACGATGTGGTACCGGATGCCTGGCAGGTCCTTGACCCGACCACCCCGGACCAGCACCACGGAGTGCTCCTGGAGGTTGTGCCCGATGCCCGGGATGTAGGCCGTGACCTCGATCCCGTTCGTGAGCCGGACCCGGGCGATCTTCCGCAGGGCGGAGTTCGGCTTCTTGGGGGTCATGGTCTTCACCTGGATGCACACCCCCCGCTTGAAGGGGTTCCCCTGCAGCGCTGGCGACTTGCTCTTGTGCCGCAGAGGCTCCCGCCCATAGCGCACCAACTGGTTGATGGTCGGCATCCAACCTCCCTCCCCAAAATTCTCGAAATCACTCCACGGCCCATCTCCCCCGGCCCCGGTTGGGCACCGGGCGATTCCGCGGGGCTCCCTGCGTTCCCATCGGATCGGGGATCCGATCCCGCGCCCGATGGACAACCGGCCTGCCCGCCAGCGGATCCCCAGGGGGTGCCCTCGGAGATCATGGCGCCGGACGTCCTGCGGCGCGGTTCCTGCCTCGATGATGCGGCTCGGTAGCGATCCGCCGGACCCGGGGTTACGACTCCGAAGCGGGTCCCCTCAGGATCGCGGCCGCGGCCGCGTCCACCGCGATCCCACACGCACGTCCGAGCTCCCGCTTGGTGTGCTCCTGCACCAGCGGGAGCCCCTTCTGCTGCGCTGCCCGCACCACCGGCTCTGTGACCCGCGGGTCCGCGTCCTTCGCCACGAACACAACCAGGGCCTGCCCCCGCTGGATGGCCTTGGCCGTCTGGTTGGTTCCTACCGCGCGGTGTGCGGCCTGGCGCAGCGCCTCAAGCGTCACGGCCCCAGCCTCCTCCAGGAAGCCCGTGGCCTCCTGTCCTCAGGGACCTGCGGGCCTCTCCGAGGATAGACAATCCACTGGACCCTGTCAACCGAGGGCCCGCGCCCGGAAGCCTCTCGGACCGCACCGGGGACAGGGGACGGAGCCGCCTCCCGAGCGAAGTCTGCACGCCCCCGGTCTTGCGTCCAGGAACGGGAACAAAATACAATGCGCCCGTGCAGCCCCACCGGCCTGCGGCTCCTCTGAGGGTGGCCATCCTCGGCCTGGGCGAGGCGGGAAGCGCGGTGGCGGAGGATCTCGCGCGGGTAGGTGTCCGGGTCGTGGGTTGGGACCCCCAGCCGAAGCGCCTCCCAGAAGGGGTGCACCTTGCGGAGGACCTCCACACCGCGGTGGTGGACGCCGAGGTGGTCTTGGTGCTCACCACGCCCACCTCCGCCCTGGAGGTGGCCTCGGCCGTGTGCGGGCGGCTCCGGCCGGGCCAGGTGTACGCGGAGTGCAACACCACCTCCCCGGCCGTGAAGCGGAGGATCGCTGGCGTCCTGGACTCGTCCGGGGCCCTGTTCGCGGACGTCGCGCTGATGGCGCCGGTACCCGGGCGGGGCCTCCGGACCCCTGCCCTGGCCAGCGGGCCCGGTGCGCAGGCGTTGGCGGACCGGCTCGGGCCGCTGGGAATGCCGGTGCGGGTCCTGGGGCCCGAGGTGGGGATGGCGGCCGCCCGCAAACTGGTGCGCAGCGTGTTCATGAAGGGACTCGCGGCCTCCATCTTGGAGGCTCTGGCCGCGGCCCGGGCCCTCGGTTGGGAGAGGGAAGTCCGGGAGGACATCTCCAAGACCTTGGAGGAGGCCGATCGAGCTCTCTTCCATCGTTTGGTCGAGGGGACGCACCAGCACGCGGCTCGGCGGGCGGACGAGATGCGGGCCGCCTGCGAGCTGCTGGAGGACCTCGGGGTCCCCGCCCGGGTCTCCCGGGCATGCGTGGCGTGGCTGGAGGATCTCGCAGGCCGGAGGGGGGAATAGCGGTACCTGCAGCAAAGGCCGGGAGGGGCTCGCGACCGCATTGCGGGCCTCCGCCCGTGGTTGACGGGCAAGACCCATAAGCCTATACTGGGGGCGGATCCGAATACCGGGCGATGGAGCTCGCCCTATCTGCCTGGCCCGCGCCAGGCTGATGGCTCCTACGGGAGGAAAGTAGGGGCTTTTTTGTTTTTCAACATGGCCCGAACCCTCACCCTCACCCTCGCGGGCGAAGACCTCTCCCGCCTCGCTGCGGACCTGGCCCGCCGGGGCTCCTGGCCTCTGGAAGCGGGGCTTGCGTGGCTCCTCGCCGAAGGGGCCCGACACTACGCCCGCGACCAGCACCGGTGGCACCGCATCCAGGTAGAGCCGGCAACCGAGGACGAGGCTGAACGCCTGGAGCTACAGCGGCGGGAAGCCGTCGCGCACCTGCTTTCCATGCGCGCCCGCGTGCTCCAGACCGAGTGGGAACGGGATCTCCTGAGGGCCCAGGTGGCCGCTCTGGAGGAGGAGTACCGCGCGCTCCGGGACCGCCTCCTTTCCCTACAGCAAAAACGCCGGGCCCTGCGGGAGGCCCTGCAGAGACGGGGAGTTCAACCGTGACGGACGTGCTGGCCACCGTGCACCTGCTGCTGGACGAACAGACCTGGACGGAGGTGGAAGCGGTGCTCCGGGCGGAGGGCTGGCGGATGGAGGAGGGGGCGCGGATCCTGTTGGGATACGGCGCCGCGGTGCACCTGGACGGGACTCCCCAAGACCTCCTGCGTGCACTGCGGACCGCCCGGGCCGAACTCGCCACCCTCCGGCACCGGGCGTACCTCGCGGACGAGGCCCTGCGTGGGCTGCGGATGAACCTCACGGGTCTGGAGGCGTCCCTCCGTCAGGCCCGGCAATCGCTGGAACGGCTGGAGCGGGAGGTCGGCGTGCTGCGTGATCGCGCCCGGGAGGCGGGCTTGGATGTGCCGGACCCCTCCCCGATCTCGGCCTCCGACGAACTGCGCAGGCGGCTGAGGGCTTTGTTCGGATCCCCCAACACCCCGTGAACGGGACCTCCTCCCAGATCCGGGTGGGCTGCGCTTGGGTCCTCCCCGTTGGGCACGGCCTCGCACCGGTCCCATCTCCCGTAGGGCCCCGCTACTCGGACGCGGAATCCCGCGGGGCACTCTCGGGCGGGCGGCGGCGATCCCCCCACAGGCGCCTCAGACGTTCCCGGATCTCCGCCTCGCGCCCCTGGTCCGTGGGCTCGTAGTACACGCGTCCCCGGAGGTTCTCGGGCAGGTAGTCCTGTTCCACGAACCCGCCCGCGAAGTCATGCGGATAGCGGTACGCCTGGCCGTGGCCGAGCTGCGCGGCTCCGGGATACGAAGCATCCCGCAGGTGCAGGGGGACCGGCGACGCCGGTAGATGCTCCAGATCCGCGCGGGCCCGGGCGATGGCCCGCACCACCGCATTGCTCTTCGGTGCGCACGCGATGTAGAGAGCCGCTTCCGCGAGGGGGATCTGGGCTTCCGGCAGGCCCACGAACTCCACCGCCTGCGCGGCCGCGACCGCCACGAGGAGGGCGGTGGGGTCTGCAAGCCCCACGTCCTCCGCCGCATGCACGATCATCCGGCGGGCGATGAACCGGGGATCCTCCCCGGCCTCGAGCATGCGCACAAGCCAGTACAGCGCGGCATCCGGGTCTGAGCCCCGGAGGCTCTTGATGAAGGCGCTCACCACGTCGTAGTGCTCGTCCCCGGATTTGTCGTACCGGATCACCCGCCGCTGCAAGGCCTCCTCCACCGCCGCAAGCCCCACCCGCCGGATGCCATCCGCGTCCGGTGGCGTGGTCCGGACCGCCACCTCCAGGGCGTTGAGGGCTACCCGGGCGTCTCCGTTCGCGGCGTCCACCAGGTGCCGCAGGGCCTCGGGACTCAGCTCCACGCGCTCCCGGCCCAAGCCCCGCTCCGGGTCTCTCAGGGCCCGCTCCACGATCTCCCCGATCTCTTCCGGCCGCAGGGGCTCCAGGCGCAGGAGACGGCACCGGGAGAGCAGGGTGGGGTTCACGTCGAAGAAGGGGTTTTGGGTGGTGGCGCCGACGAGGATCACGGTCCCGTCCTCCACCGCGGGGAGCAGGAGGTCCTGCTGGGACCGGTTGAACCGGTGGATCTCGTCGAGGAAGAGGAGCGTGCGCTCTCCTCGGTACCGGAGCCGATCCCGGGCCTCCTGGATCACCCGCCGCACCTCCGCCACGCCGCTCGTGACCGCGTTGAGGGAGACGAAGTGGGCGCGGAGGGTGTGGGCCAGGACGTGGGCTAGGGAGGTCTTGCCGGTCCCCGGGGGGCCGTACAGGATGAGGGAGACGAGCTGCCCAGAGGTCAGGAGCCGGTGGAGAAACTTGCCGGGTCCCAGCAGGTGCCGCTGCCCCACGAACTCTTCCAGGGTGCGGGGCCGCATCCGGGCCGCGAGGGGGAGCGAGGCCTGATCCGGTTCGAACAGCGCCATCCAGGCTCAGGATGGCACCCCCCGGGAGGATGGGCAAGTCGGCTCCTCCGGAGGGACGATGGCGATGTGCACCTCCCGGAGCTGCTCGGGCTCCACCGCACTGGGCGCGCCCATCATCAGGTCGGTGGCGCTGGCGGTCTTGGGGAAGGCGATCACGTCCCGAATGGTCTCCCTCCCTGCCAGCAGCATCACGAGCCGATCGAACCCGAAGGCGATGCCGCCGTGCGGCGGGGCTCCGTACTGGAAGGCCTCCAGGAGAAACCCGAACCGCTCCTGGGCCTGCTCCGGTGCGAGGCCGAGCAGGGCGAAGATCCGCTCCTGCAGATCCCGCTGGTGAATCCGGATGCTGCCGCCGCCTACCTCCACCCCGTTCAGCACGAGATCGTAGGCCTTCGCCCGCACCCGGAGGGGATCCCGCTCCAGCAGGGGGAGATCCTCGTCCAGGGGCGCGGTGAAGGGATGGTGCATGGCCACGTAGCGGCCCGCCTCCGGATCGTACTCCAACAGGGGGAACTCCACGACCCACACGAACCGGAAGGTATCGGGGGGGATGAGGCCGAGGCGACGGGCCAGCTCCTGGCGCAGCTTGCCGAGCACCGCGGAGACCCGCTGCGGCTCGTCCGCGGCCAAGAGCACGAGATCGCCCGGGCCGGCGCCCAGGACTTCCCGTAACGCGTGCAGCTGTCCCTCCGTCAGGCTCTTGGCAAGGATCCCCCGGGGACCTTCGGGCGTGAGACCCAAAGAACCCAACCCCCGGAGTCCCTCCGCCACCGCCCGCTCCCGCAGCTCCTCCAGGGATTTCCGGCTCAGAGCTGCCTGTCCGGGAACACAAAGGCCCCGGACCACGCCCCCCGCGGCGATGGCCTCCCGGAAGACCCGGACCTCGCTGTGGGCGAAGATTTCGGTGAGATCCGCGATCTCCAGGCCGTAGCGCAGATCCGGCTTGTCGGTGCCGTACTTCGCCAGGGCCTCCGCGTACGGGAGCCGCGGGAAGGGGAGCGCGACCTCGATGCCCATCACCTCCCGGAGGAGGTGGTGCAGGAGGCGTTCGCCGAGCTCCAGTACGTCCTCCCGATCCACGAAGGACATCTCCAGGTCGATCTGGGTGAACTCCGGCTGGCGGTCGGCCCGGAGATCCTCGTCCCGGAAGCACCGGGCGAGCTGGAAGTACCGATCGAATCCCGCCACCATGAGGATCTGCTTGAGGAGCTGGGGGGACTGGGGGAGCACGTAGAACTTGCCCGGGTGCAGCCGGCTCGGCACCAGGAAGTCCCGGGCACCCTCCGGCGTGGCCCGGATGAGGTGGGGCGTCTCGATCTCCACAAACCCCTCCCGGCTCAGGAACTCGCGGGTGGCCTGCGCGAGGCGGTGCCGGAGGAGGAGATTGTGCTGCATGCTGGGCCGCCGCAGGTCGAGGTAGCGGTAGCGGAGCCGCACGGTCTCGTCAACGTCCGTGTCGTTGGAGATCTCAAACGGCGGCGTCCGGGCGGGATTGAGGATCTCCAGCCGATGGGCCCGCACCTCCACCGCTCCGGTCGCCAGCTTCGGGTTCACCGTGTGGGGCGGCCGGAGGGCCACCTCCCCTTCCACCTGCACCACATACTCCGAGCGTACCTGGTCCGCGGCCGCATGGGCCTGCGGGGCCTCCGGACTCGCGATCACCTGCACGATGCCAGACCGATCCCGCAGGTCCAGGAAGATGAGGCCTCCCAGATCCCGACGGCGGTGCACCCACCCGCACAGGCGCACGACCTGGCCCGCATGCTCTGGCCGCAGCTCCCCGCAACCGTGGGTGCGGAACCGGGTGGGCTTCACCCCGTCCCCTCGCGCAGGAGATCCACCACCCGACCGAGCGGCACCACCCGCTGCTCCCCCGCCTGGAGATTCCGGAGCACCGCCTCTCCCCGCTCCAGCCCCGCGTCCTCCAGGATCACTGCATAGTGCGCGCCCAGACGTGCCGCATGCCGCAGCTGAGCGCTGAGACTCCGTCCCATGAGGTCTCCCTCGGCTCGGAACCCGGCTTCCCGCAACCGGTCCAGGAGCCCAAAAGCCTCCTCCTCCGCCCGAGGGCCGGTGCTGGCCACGTATACCTCCACGGGCCAGGGCTCCTCGGGAAGCACCCCCTCCTGCTCCAGGATCAGCAGCACCCGCTCGATGCCCATGCCGAAGCCCACACCGGGCGTGGGAGGCCCTCCCAAGGCCTCCGCGAGCCCGTCGTACCGCCCGCCCCCGAAGACCGCGTTCTGGGCGCCGAGCCTGCCGCTGAAGACCTCCGCGGCGGTCCGGGTGTAGTAGTCGAGTCCCCGCACGATGAAGGGGTCCACCTCCGTAGGGATCCCAAGCCATGCGAACCGCCGCACCACTCCCTCGAAGTGCGCCCGGCACGCGTCACAGAGGTAGTCCAGCATCTTGGGCGCGTCCCGGGCGATCTTGCGGGTCCGCTCCACCTTGGAATCGAAGATGCGGAGGGGGTTGGTGCGGAGCCGGCGGCGGCTGTCCTCGTCCAGCTCGTCCACGAACCGCTCGAAGTACTCCCGGACCCGCTGGACGTATGGGGGTCGGCAGGCCGCGTCTCCCACGCTGTTGAGGTGGACCCGGACCTCCCGAAGCCCCAGGCTCTGCAGGATCCGGATGGGCAGCGCGAGTACCTCCACGTCCGCGGCGGGGGAGGCACTCCCCAGGATCTCCGCCCCGAACTGGGTGTGCTGCCGGTAGCGCCCCGCCTGCGGACGGTCGTACCGGAACATCTCCGCGATGTAGTACAGCTTCACAGGCTGCGGCCGGGTGTGAAGGCCGTGCTCGATGTACGCCCGCATCACCGGAGCCGTGCCCTCGGGCCGGAGGGTGAGGCTGCGCCCGCCCCGATCCGTGAAGGTGTACATCTCCTTGTCCACGATATCCGTCCCCTCTCCCACACCCCGGAGGAACACCTCCGTGTGCTCCACCACAGGGGTTCGGATCTCCCGGAACCCATACCGGTGCGCGAACTCCCGACACCGGGCCAGGACGCGCTGCCACCGCTCGGACTCAGGGGGCAGCACGTCCCGCATCCCGCGGGGCGCCTGGTACCTCGTCATCGAACCCCTCCAAATCAAAGCGCTCCGCCCGGTGGGAGGAACGGAGCGACCCTGGGTGGCCTCCGGCCAACGATCCCGCTCGCCTTGCCGAGAATTGTACCAGAGTGGTGGGGCCGGTGCCACGCGTGGCAAAATGGCGGTGCAGCACCCGTTTCCGGAGCGCCACGGTACGGTGCGGGAGGTGGACATGCAGGCCATCATCCTCGCGGGAGGCAAAGGGGAACGGCTGCGGCCGTACACCCAGGATCGTCCCAAGCCCATGGTGGAGGTCCTCGGAATCCCCATCCTGGGCTACCAGATCCAGTGGCTCCGGGTGCAGGGGATCACGGACATCGTGATCGCCTGCGGGTACCGGCACGAGGTGATCCGGGACTATTTCGGGGACGGCCGCAAGTGGGGGGTGCGGATCCGGTACTCCGTGGAAGAGGAACCTCTCGGCCGCGGCGGGGCTCTCCGGCAGGCCATGGAACTCGTGGAGGGGGAGGTGTGCATCGCCACCAACGGGGACGTCATCACGAACGTGCGGATCCAGGAGATCCTGGCCCAACACCGGGCGAACGGATGGATGGTCACCGTGGTCCTCACCCCCTTCGTGAGCCCCTACGGCATCGTGGAGGTGGCGGAGGACGACCGCATCGTGGCGTTCCGGGAGAAGCCGGAGCTGCCGTACTGGATCAACGCGGGGATCTACGTGCTGAACCGAGAGGTGAAGGAGCTCCTGCCCGAGGTGGGCGACCACGAGACCACCACCTTCCCACGGCTCGCGGCGGAGGGCCGGCTGGGGGGATTCCGATCCCGGGCGTACTGGAAGGGGGTGGATACCATGAAGGACCTCTCGGAGGTCAGCAAGGATCTGGAGGACCGGCTGCTCTCCGCGTTCCTGGGGTAGAGGCCCGACGCCGCAGCCTCGGGTCCCAGAGCGCCATAGCCACCGTGACCGCCCCCGCCACCTCCCCTCCTGCCCGGTGGAGGGTGCGGGCGCACTCGGCTAGGGTGCTGCCCGTGGTGACCACGTCGTCCACCAGCACCACCCGGAGGGCCCGTACCGGCCCATGCACCGCGAAGGCGCCCCGGACGTTCTCCCGGCGCTCCGCCTCGGGAAGGCCCACCTGGGGAGCCGTAGGCCGGACCCGCACCAGGGCCCGCAGGAGGGGGATCCCGGTCTGCTGTGCGATGACCTTTGCCAGCTCCTCGGACTGGTTAAACCCCCGCTCCGCCTCCCGCCGCGGGTGCAGGGGGACCGGCACGAGGGCGTCCGCGGTGGAGAGGACCGGATCCTCCCGCACCACCTCCACGAGGGCCTGACCCAGGGGATCCGCGAGGGCTACCCGGCCACGGTATTTGAGGGCGTGCAGGGCATCCCGCAACCGGCCCTCGTAGAGCCCGAAGGCCCGAACCCGCAGCGGGTCCGCACGGGCCCGGCACGGGATGCAGGTGAAGGCGAGGTCCGGGGGCCCCGGGAGGGGCCGGCCGCAAACCTGGCAGCGGGGCGGGCCGATGCGGGAGAACCCCCCAAGACACCCCGCGCACAGGGGGAAGGCTCCTCCCGCCCCGCACACCTGGCAGCGAGGAGGAAACAGGAGTTCCAGGACGGCCCCAAGCCAGGGCCGCAGGATCTCCGAGAGGCGGCGGTTCCTCAGGATCCCATCCCCCCACGGGGATCAACGAGCCCGGGAGACGTTTTCGCGAAGGGATCAGAGGAGTCCGGAGAGGGCCTCCCGGAAATTCCGGAGGGCCTCCAGATGCTCTTGTGGAGTTCGGAACCCGCTGCGCATGGTGTTCACGCTCAGGTGGGTGCCGCCGAGTTCCTTCCAGATGCGGACCGCTTCGGGCCACCGGTCGGCCGGGGTCGTCCCCAGGTGCACGCGGCCCTCCAACCCGAAGCGGTCCGGGTCGCGGCCCGCCTCCCGCACGTACCCCCGTACCCGATCCAGGACCTCCGCGGCCTGGGGAGAGGGCGCCAGCTGCGAGATCCACCCGTCCGCGATCCGGGCAATGCGCCGTAAGGCCCGATCTGCGCTCCCGCCCATCCAGATGGGGATGGGCCGCTGCACCGGCAGGGGGTTGAGACCGGCCCGACGGACCCGGTGGTAGCGGCCTTCGAAGTCCACGAGCTCCTGGGTCCACAGCAGGCGCAGCAACGTGATCTGCTCTTCCACCCGCCGCCCGCGGTTGCGGAAGTCCTCCCCCAGGGCCTCGTACTCCACGGGATTCCAGCCCAATCCCACCCCCAATCGCAGGCGGCCCCGGCTCAGCACGTCCACCTCCGCGGCCTGCTTTGCGACCAGCACCGTCTGACGCTGGGGGAGGATGACGATCCCGGTGGTGAGCTCCAGCTTCGAGGTCACCGCACTCAGGTAGCCGAAGAGCACAAATGGCTCGTGGAAGGGCGACTCGTGGGTGTAGGGAGGCCGGGGCACCCCCAGTTCCCGGAGCCGATCCGGAGGAGCCCCCACCACGTGCTCGTAGGCCAGCAGGTACTGGTAGCCCAGCTCCTCCACCGCCTGGGCGAATTCCCGGATGACTCCCGGATCGTTCCCGATCTCCGTCTGGGGGAACACCACGCCCATGCGCACGCCCCACCTCCTGCGAAGGCCGGGTTACGTTCCCTCCCACCAGGACTCCAGGTACGCCCGCTGCTCCGGGGTGAGCTCGTCAATCCGCACGCCCATGGCGCGGAGCTTGAGGGCCGCCACCTGCCGGTCAATCTCCTCCGGCACCGGGTATACCTGGGGGGGAAGGTCCCGTCCCGCTCGGACCAGCCACTCCACACACAAGGCCTGGTTCGCGAACGACATGTCCATGACCGCCGCGGGGTGTCCTTCCGCGGCCGCGAGGTTCACGAGGCGGCCCTCTGCCAGCACGTACAGCCGCCGCCCGTCCGGAAGGGTGTACTCGTCCACGTGCTCCCGTACCCGCCGGCGCCGCACGCTCATGGCCTGGAGCGCGTCCAGGTCAATCTCTACGTTGAAGTGGCCCGCATTCGCGAGGACCGCCCCGTCCCGCATCTCCTCGAAGTGCTCCCGGCGCAGGACCCCGCGGTTCCCCGTCACCGTCACGAACACCTCCCCCACCCGGGCGGCTTCCAGGGAGGGCATCACCGCAAATCCGTCCATCACCGCCTCCAGGGCCGGGAGGGGATCCACCTCCGTGACGATCACGTGGGCGCCGAGTCCCCGTGCCCGGGCCGCCACGCCCCGGCCGCAGGCCCCGTACCCGCACACCACCACCTTCCGGCCCGCCAGCAGGAGGTTCGTGGCCCGCAGGATGCCGTCCAGAGCCGACTGCCCAGTGCCGTAGCGGTTGTCGAACCAGTGCTTGGTCTTCGCGTCGTTCACCGCCACGATCGGGTAGCGCAGGACCCCTTCCCGGGCCATGGCCCGCAACCGGAGGACCCCCGTGGTCGTCTCCTCCGTCCCGCCCACCACGGTCCCCAGAAGGTCCGTGCGCTCCCTGTGGAGGGTGGTGACGAGATCCGCGCCGTCGTCCAGGGTCAGGTGCGGCTCGATCTCCAGGGCTTGCTGGATGTGCCGGTAGTAGGTCTCCCGGTCCTCCCCGCGGACCGCGAAGACCCGCACCCCCTCCTCCGCCAGGGCCGCAGCCACCTCGTCCTGGGTGGAGAGAGGATTGCTGGCACAAAGGGCCACCTCCCCTCCTCCCGCCATCAGGGTCCGCACCAGGGCCGCAGTCTCGCTGGTGACGTGCAGGCAGGCGGCGATGCGGGAGCCCGAAAGGGGCCTCTCCCGGGCGAACCGCTCCCGGATCTGCCGCAATACGGGCATCTCCCGCTCCGCCCAGGCGATGCGGTCGCGCCCCACGGACGCGAGGGTGGGGTCCCGGATCTCGAACCGCACTACTCGATGAAGTCCCGCAGCCGCTTGCTGCGGGAGGGATGCCGCAGCTTGCGCAGCGCCTTGGCCTCGATCTGGCGGATGCGCTCCCGGGTGACCCCGAACTCCCGGCCTACCTCCTCCAGGGTGCGGGGTCGGCCGTCGTCCAATCCGAACCGCAGTTTCAGGACCTTCCGCTCCCGGGGGGTCAGGGTTTCGAGCACGCTTTCGAGCTGCTCCTTGAGCAGGGTGTAACTGGCGGCCTCCGCGGGGGCCAGGGCCTCCTGGTCCTCGATGAAGTCCCCGAGATGCGAGTCCTCCTCCTCCCCGATGGGGGTCTCCAGGGAGATGGGTTCCTGAGCGATCTTCATGATCTCCCGCACCCGCTCCGGCGTGAGGCCCATCTCCTCCGCGATCTCCTCCGGGGTGGGCTCGCGTCCCTTCTGCTGCAGGAGCTGCCGGGAGACCCGCACCAGTTTGTTGATGGTCTCCACCATATGCACGGGGATGCGGATGGTGCGGGCCTGGTCCGCCAGGGCCCGGGTGATGGCCTGCCGGATCCACCAGGTGGCGTAGGTGCTGAACTTGTACCCCTTCCGCCAGTCGAACTTCTCCACCGCCCGGATCAGGCCGAGATTTCCCTCCTGGATGAGGTCCAGGAAGAGCATGCCCCGGCCCACGTACTTCTTCGCGATGGCCACCACCAACCGCAGGTTTGCCTCGATGAGCTTCCGCTTCGCCTCCTCGTCCCCCTTCTCCATGCGCTTGGCGAGCTCCACCTCCTCCTGAGCCGTCAGGAGCGGCACCCGGCCGATCTCCTTCAGGTACATGCGGACGGGGTCGTCTACGGAGATCCCTTCCAGGGTCTCCACATCCACCGCCTTCTCCTGGTCCTCCTCCTCGTCCTCCTTGTCCCGGACGACGATGTCCATCTCCTGGAGGAGGTTGAAGACCCGCTCGCTCTCCTCCGCGTCCGTCTCCACCGCGGGGATCGCCCGTACGATCTCCTCGTACAGGAGGTGCCCCTTCTTCCGACCGAGCTCGATGAGGTCCCGGAGCTCGGGGAAGAGCTCGTCCGAAAGCGGCCGGATGTCCGGCACGCTTCTCTTTTTCTTGTTCGCCTTCGCAGGCATCGTCCCTCAGGTCCCCTTCCCAGGCTGGTCTTGTCGAAGACGCTGGAGTTCCTCCTGGATCCGACGTACCCCTGCCAGGTCCCCGGACCGCTGCGCCTCCTCTAGCTCACGAACGAGCGCCGCGATCCGTTCCTTCCGCTGGGCCTCCCGGAGGCGTGCAAGCCCCCCCTCGAGATCCGGGTTGGGCGGCCGCTCGCTGAAGATCAAACGGTCGAGGATCGCCCGGGCTTCCTCGCCCAGGGCCCGCCGGGCCGCGTGCACGTCCCCGGGGGCATGGGCGAGGGCCCGGAAGATCTCCCGGTGCGCCGCATCCGCGAAGTCCTCCTCCCGGAGCTCCCGGAGGAGGCGTTCCCGAGTCCCTTCGTCGTCCAGCATCAGCATGAGCAGGTACCGCTCCACCACCGGCCGCTCGCTGGCCCGCTCCACCGCCACCCGGGCCGGATCGAACGCACCGCCCCCCCGGCGCCCTCCCCTGCCGGGCCAAAGCGCACCGGCGCGACGGCGGATCACTTCCTCCGGAACTCCCAGTCGCTTGACGAGCTGCGTCAGGTACTCGTCGCGGGCCAGTTCGTGCCGGTAGCTGGCGATCAGGGGAGCCAATTCGTCAACGATCCGGATTTTTCCTTCTACCGTCTGAGGCGAATGCGTGCGCAGGAGGTAGTCCAGCCGGAAGTGGAAGATGGATTGAGCTCCCTCCACTGCCCGCAGGAAGGCATCCCGGCCGTGACGGCGCAAAAACAGATCCGGATCCGTCCCCTCCGGGAGGGTGACGGCCCGGACGTTCAGGCCCGCTTCCTCGAAGATGGGCAAGGCCCGCTCTGCGGCCCGCTGTCCCGCCTCATCGGAGTCGTAGACGAGCACCGCGGCGGTGGTGAACCGGCGCAACAGCGCCACCTGGTCCGGGGTGAGGGCCGTGCCCAGGGAGGCCACCGCGTGCTGGATGCCGTGCTGGTGGCAGGCGATGGCGTCCAGATACCCCTCCACCACGATCGCGTAGCCGGTCCTGCGGATGGCCTCCCGCGCAAAGCTCAGCGCGTACAAGGTCCGTCCCTTGTGAAAAACCGGGCTCTCGTGGGAATTGAGATACTTCGGTTGATCCCCCTCCCGGAGGGCCCGGCCGCCGAAGGCCACGGGCCGGTCCTGGAGGTCCAATATGGGGAAGACCAGCCGGTGCCGGAAGACGTCGTAGTGTCCGCCCTGCGGCCTGGGATGCACGAGCCCCACCTTCGCCAGCACCTCCACCTCGTACCCGCGGCCCACGAGGTGGCGCAAAAGAGCATCCCAGTCCTCCGGCGCATAGCCCAGCCGGAAGCGTTCCGCGGTCCGGGGGTCCACCTCCCGTTGCGCCAGGTACGCCCGAGCCGTCCGTCCGGTCTGTGGGTGGAGCAGGTTTTCCTGGTAGAACCGCGCCGCGGCGTCGAGGGCACGGTACAGGGACTCCACCTCCTCCCGTCCGGCCGGACGCTCCTGGAGGGGTAAGCCCACCCGGCGGGCCAGCTCCCGGAGGGCCTCCCCGAAGGAGACCCCTTCCACCCGCATGAAGAAGTCGAAGACGTCTCCCCCGGCCCCGCACCCGAAGCAGTAAAACAGCCCCCGGTCCCGATCCACGGTGAAGGAGGGGGTCCTCTCCGCGTGAAACGGGCATAGACCTACGTAGCGCCGGCCGCTCCGCTTGAGGGAGACATACGCGGAGGCAAGCTCCACCAGATCAACGCGAGAGCGGATCTGCTCCCGGATCTCCTCCGCCACCATCCTCGGCTTTCCATCCCCCTCCTTCACCGTCCCGGGATGTTCAGGATCCCCCATCCCGTTCCTGCTCCCCGCGCCCCGGGGATTCGCTTCCGGCCCGGATGCGGGACAAAAACGGCGGGACCCGCAGCACCCGCCCCGGGTCCCGCTCGCGTCCCCCCCTGCCCTTCTAATGTCCGTTTTTCGCGAACGATCCCAGAACTCCTCCTTCGGGGGCCGCGAGATTCCCCCTAGCCGACCCAGCTCCGGGGAAGGAAGAGGGACTCCGCGATGCGCACCGCGTACCGGTCCGTCATCCCTGCGAGGAAGTCGCACACCACCCTGGGGACGGGCTCACCGAGAGCGATGAGCCGCTGGTACTCCGGGGAGATCCGCTCGGGATGGTCCAGGAAGTGCTCGAAGAGCATCCGGAGCAGCCGCTGGGCCCGCGGCTCCTCCGCCTTCGCCGCGGGATTCAGGTACACTCGCTCGAACAGGAAGTCCTTGAGGAGGTCCAGGGCTTGGCGCACGGGCTCGCTCATGGCGATCCGGGGCTGGCCTTCGCTGCTCGTGACCACGTCCCGCACCAGGACGTCCACCCACCGGCCCCGGGTGGGTCCGAGGACTTCCCGTACCTCCCGGGGGATCTCCTCCTCCCGCAGGAGCCCCGCCCGAACCGCGTCGTCCATGTCGTGGTGCACGTAGGCGATGCGATCCGCCACCCGGGCCACCTGTCCCTCCAGGGTGGCGGGGACTCCGTGCTCGAACTGCATGTCCGCGGTCCCCTTGCTGTGTCCCAGGATCCCGTCCCGCACCTCCCAGGTGAGGTTGAGCCCCCACTCCACGGTCCCGTCGGACCGGCGGCGCTGCTCGAGGAGGTCCACGACCCGGAGGCTTTGCTCGGAGTGCCGGAACCCGCCCCAGGGCCGCATCACCTCGTCCAAAGCGGCTTCGCCCGCGTGTCCGAAGGGCGGATGCCCCAGGTCGTGGGCCAGGACGATGGCTTCCGTGAGGTCCTCGTTGAGGCGCAACGCCCGGGCGATGGTGCGGGCAATCTGGGCCACCTCCAGGGTGTGGGTGAGCCGAGTCCGGTAATGATCCCCTTCGGGCGCGAGGAACACCTGGGTCTTGTGCTTCAGCCGTCGGAACGCCTTGCTGTGGATCACGCGATCCCGGTCCCGCTGGAAGCAGGTGCGGAGGTCGTCCTCGGGCTCCGGGACACGCCTTCCCCGGGAGTTGCGGCTCAAGGTGGCGTAGGGCGAGAGACGCTCTGCCTCCTCCGCCTCTACCCGCTCCCGGATGCGACCTACGGATCCCATCCCTCCGCCTTCCGCTCCCGAGGAGTCACCGCGAGGCGCGAGAGGTCCGCGATCTTCTGCACCAACCGCACCACCTCCCCGAGCAGGGCATGGCGGCGGCGCCGGACTTCCGGATCCGGATCGTTGACGAAGACGGCTTCGAAGAACCGTGCCACAGGGTCCCGCAGCCCGCTCAGCTCCGCGAGGGCCGCCTCGTAACGCGACGCGGAGAGGTGGGCCTCCACCTTGGGGCGCAGCGTCCGGATGGCCTCCAGGAGGCTACGTTCCGCCTCGTTCCCCGCCACCGGTTCTCCCCCGGGCAGGAGGGCGGGGTCGAGGATGCGGTGTGCCCGGTCGAAGGCCTCGTACAGCGCCGCGAAGGCCGGGGTGGTCCGGAAGCGGGTGAGGGCCTCGGCCCGCTCCACCACGTCCGGCACGTCCGTCCACGAGGTACTCAAGACGGCCTCCACGGTGTCGTGCGCGTACCCCCGCTCCAGCAGCCAGGCCCGCAGCCGCGCGAGGACAAAGGCGAAGACCGCCTCCTCTTGGTCCTCCAGCCGATATCCCTCCAGGGCCCGGCGGAGGAGCGCATCCAGAGGGATCCGGATGCGGTGGACGTGGAGGATCTCGAACAGCCCTCCCGCAGCCCGGCGCAGGCCGTACGGATCCGCGGAGCCCGTGGGCACCAACCCGATCCCGAGGCATCCCGCGAGGGTGTCCGCCCGGTCCGCGATCCCCAGGAGGGCCCCGAGGCGGCTTGTAGGAGGCGCGTCCTCCGCGGTCCGCGGCTTGAGGTGCTCTGCGATGGCCTCCGCTACGGCCTCGGGCTCCCCATCCAGCCGCGCATACAGCCCGCCCACAGTGCCCGCGAGCTCCGGGAACTCTCCCACTACGTGGGTGGCGAGATCCGCCTTGCACAGCTCCGCGGCGCGCGTCAGGTGCGTTCGCTCCTCCTCCCGGAGGAGGAGCCGTTCGGAGAGCCACGCGGCGAGGGACCGCAGCCGCTCCACCTTGTCCCGCACCGTGCCCAGGCGTTCCACGAACACCATCCCCCCAAGCCGCTCCAGGCGGGCGGCGAGGGGAGCCTTCCGGTCCTCCTCGTAGAAGAACCGGGCGTCCTCCAGGCGGGCCCGGAGGACCCACTCGTTCCCCTCCCGGACCTGGTCCAACCCCACCTCATCCCCGTCCCGCACCGCGATGAAATAGGGAAGCAACCGCCCCTTTTGTTCCACGGGGAAGTAGCGCTGGTGGTGCTGCATCACCGTGACGAGGATCTCCCGGGGCAGGCTGAGGAACTCCGAATCGAAGGTCCCCCGGAAGGGCGTGGGATGCTCCACGAGAAAGGTGACCTCTTCGAGGAGGGAGGCGGGCACAATGGCCTCGCCGTCCACCTCCGCGGCGAGGCGGCGCACGCCTTCCAGGATCTGCGCCGCCCGCCGCCGGTGATCCACCACCACCCGGGCCTCCTCAAGCACCCGCTCGTAGTCCGCGGCGTGCGGGATGGGATGGGGACCGGGGCAGAGGATCCGATGCCCCCGAGTGGTGCGGCTGCTGGGGACGCCTGCCAGCTCGAACCCGATCACCTGGTCGTCCAGCAGGGCCACCATCCACCGGATGGGCCGGCCGTACCGGAGCTCGTGGTCCGCCCACCGCATGGTCTTGGGGAACGAGAGGTCTAAGATCAGGCGGGGCAGGCGTTCCCGCAGGACCTCCAGGGTGGAGCGGCCCGGGAGCGGGACCCGGGCGAACACGTACTCCCCCGTCTCCGTCCGCCTCCGCTCCAAGCTGTCCACGGCCACCCCCTGGGACCGCGCGAAGCCCACCGCCGCCTGCGTGGGCCTGCCCTGAGCATCGTAGGCCACCTTCACCGCGGGGCCCCGCACCTCGCGCACCACGTCCTCCTGGCGTTCCGGGAGCCCCCAAGCGGTGACCACGAGCCTCCGGGGGGTCCCGAAAACCCGGACCTCCTGGGCGGAGATCCGCTCCTCGGACAGCAGGGTGCGAAGTCCCGCCTCCAGCTGCTCGAGGGCCGGGAGGACGAACCGGTAGGACATCTCCTCTACGCCGATCTCCAGCAGGAGCCTAGCCACCCCGCACCTCCGCGGGCTCCCGCAGGAGGGGCCATCCCATGGCCTCCCGCTGGGCGAGGTAGCGCTCCGCCACCTGCCGGGCCAGGCGGCGGCAGCGGGCCATGAGGGAGGCCCGCTCTTGGGCCCCCACAGCCCTCCGGGCGTCCAGGAGGTTGAAGACGTGGGAGCACTTCAGCACGTAGTCGTAAGCGGGGAGGACGAGGCCTGCTTCCAGGGCCGCCGCCGCCTCTTGTTCGTAAGCGTCGAACCATGCCCGCAGCCGCTGGACGTCCGCCCACTCGAACCCGTACCGGCTCCACTCCACCTCCTCCCGGTGCCGCAGCTCCCCGTAGGTGATGCCCGGTGCCCACTCCAGATCGAAAACGCTGCCCTTCCGCTGGAGGTACATGCACAGCCGCTCGAGCCCGTACGTGATCTCCGCGCACACGGGCCGGCAGTCCATGCCCCCGCACTGCTGGAAGTACGTGAACTGGGTGATCTCCATGCCGTCCAGCCACACCTCCCACCCAAGACCCCAAGCGCCCAGGGTCGGGGACTCCCAGTCGTCCTCCACGAACCGCACGTCGTGGGTGCGGAGGTCAATGCCCAGGGCCTCCAGGCTGCGCAGGTACACCTCCTGCACGTCCTCGGGAGAGGGCTTGAGGATGACCTGGTACTGGTAGTAAGCGCCCAGGCGGTTCGGGTTCTCGCCGTATCGGGCGTCCGTGGGCCTGCGGGAGAACTGGACGTACGCCACCTTCCACGGCTCCGGACCCAGGGCCCGGAGAAAGGTGGCGGGGTGCATCGTCCCGGCTCCGACCTCCACGTCGTAGGGCTGGGCGATCACGCACCCGTAGTCCGCCCAGTACCGGTCGAGGGCGAAGATGAGCTCCTGAAACCGCATCCGCTTCCCTCCAAAACGCGGAGGACCTCCGCCCGACGCGGGGCGGAGGCCTCCCCGACGCTGCGACGCCGCCCCTGGGGCGCCCTCTTACCCGATGCCGAGGGGTTCCTCCTCCCGGACCCGCTCCCGGCCCTGAATTCCTGAGATCACGGAGGCCACGAGCAGCCCCAGGAGTCCCACGGCCGCCCAGGTCAGGGGGAGCTCGATGGTCCGGCCGTCGGTGCGCAGCCGGACCAGCCCGCTTTGGTCCACCCGCACCACTTCCCGCACCTCCTGGAGGGCCTCGGAGAGCTTCACCAGGACCTGCTTCGCCCGATCCAGATCGATCTCCATCCGCCGCACCTCAGGGGTTCCTCGCCTCGAGTATATCCCCTCCGGGCGGCCGCGCGGAGGCCTGCAGGTCCCGGAGGACTCCCAGACTGCGCAGGCGCCCCTCCATGCGGGCCTCCGCGTAGGTCACCAGGGCGTCCAAGGCCTCCGCCCGGGCAGAGGGACTCAGCCGAAGCCGAGTAAGGTGATGGGGCCGGGCGTGGCTCAGAAACCGCAGGGCTCCCACGGTTTCCCCACGGATCCCCCGCGCCCTGGGATCCCGCAGAGTGCAGGCCGCGCACAAAAGCCCGCCGTCCACGACCTGCCAGCCCCCTGCTCCCCGCACCCGCTGCCCACACACCGCACACCGGTCGAGCACGGGCCGATATCCCAGCAGGCTCACGAGGCGCAGGACGTACCACAGGGTCGCCACCTCCGGATCCCCGCCTGCCACCACCTCCTGGGCCTGCCGCAGGGCCTCGAACACCTCTGGGTGCGGCTCCAGATCCCCGAGCATCCGCTCCGTGAGCTCCGCGCACACCGAGGCCCAGGCCGTGCGGAGGAGGTCGGTGCGTACGGCCGCGAAGCTCTCGATCACCTCCACCTGGGCCACCACGTCCAAAGTCCGGCCCCGCGCGAGGAGGAACCGGGCATGGGTGAAGGGTTCCAGACGGCCTGAGAGGCGGCTGGTGGGCTTGCGCACCGCTCTCGCCTTCACCGAGAGCTTCCCGTGCTCCCGGGTGAGGAGGACCAGGACCCGATCCGCCTCTCCCAGGTTGCGGCGGCCCAGCACGATCCCTTCCGCCTTGTAAACGGGCACCCTCAGCCTCCCAGCCGCAGCATCCGTACCGCCACGGTGAAGTACACGGTCACGGTCACGAGGTCCATCAGGGAGGTGATGAAGGGCCCGGAGGCCACCGCGGGATCCCGCCGCAGGAGCGTGAGCCCCAGGGGAACGAGGGAGCCCAAAAGGGCCGCCAGGTTCATCGCCACGAAGACCGTGGCCGCCAGGGCCAGGCTCAGGCGAGGATCGCGCCACCACACCCACCCGATGGCCGCGGCCACCCCGGCGCTCAGCAGGGCCGACAGGAGGCCCACCAGTCCCTCGCGGAGCAAGAAGGCCCGATACGTCCGGCGGTCCACCTCTCCCGTAGCGATGGCCCGCACCGCGATGGCCGCACACTGGATCCCCATGTTGCCCGCTTGGTCGTTCAGCATCGGGATGAAGAAGGCGAGGGCCACCAGGGCCTGCAGGGCGTGCTCGAAGTGTCCCGCCACCCGGGCCGTCACGGCCTCCAGCGCCATGAGGGCCAACAGCCACGGCAGCCGTCGCAGGGCCCGCTGCCACGGGGAGCGCTCCGCTTCCACCGCCTCCACGAGCCCCGTGAGCCGGTACGCGTCCTCCGTGGCCTCTTCCTCCACCACGTCCAGGATGTCGTCCACGGTGACCACGCCCAGGAGCCTGCCCACCCGGTCCACTACGGGAAGGGCCAGTAACCCGTACTTCTCGAATAGGCGGGCCACGGTCTCCTGGTCGTCTTCCGCCTGCACGGAGACCACCCGGGTGGTCATCACGGCGGCCACGCGGCTCTCCGGACGGGCCACGATGAGGTCCCGCAAACTCACCACGCCCCGCAGCCGGCCCTCCGAGTCCACCACGTACACGTAGTACACCGTCTCCGCGGCAGGCGCCACACGCCGCAAGTGCTCCAGGGCCTCTGCGACCGTCTGGTCGTGGTGCACCGCCACGAACTCCGGAGTCATCCGGCCGCCCGCGGTCTGCGGCCGGTACCGCAGGAGCCGGCGGACGTCCTCCGCCTCCGCGGGGGCCATGCGGTCGAGAAGGGTACGGGCCTCCTCAGGCCGCAGGCTCCCCAGGAGGTCCGCGGCGTCGTCCGTACTCATCCCCTCCAGGATCTCGGTCTGGAGATCCGGAGAGACTTCCTGGAGTAAGGCCCGCTGGCGCTCAGGCGGGAGGTACTCCATCACCTCCGCCCCCCGGGGTCCCAGGGCCTCCAGCACCTGCCTCGCCTCTGGATCCGACAGGCGCTTGAGGGCTTCCGCCACGTCCGCGGGGTGGGCATCGCGCACGGCCTCCCGCACGCGGGCCGGGTCCCGCAGGAGCTGGCGCAACCGCTCCCCCAGACGGTTCACGGGAGTCCTCCCAACACCAGGGTGGCCAGGATCAGGTACAGGCCGAGGGAGAGGTTGTCCGTGATGGTCGTGAGCAGGGGACCGCTCGCCACCGCAGGATCCACCCGGAGCGCCGCGAAGCCGAACGGGACCAACATCCCCACCGCGGCCGCGAGGACAAGGCTCAGGCCCAGGGCTCCCCCCACCACGAGCCCGAGCGTCAGACTCCCCTGCCACAGGGCCGCGAACAGAAAAGCCGCAAGCCCGCACGTCCCGCCCACCACGGCTCCCGTCAGCACCTCCCGGGCCGCCGCCGCCCACCGGTCCTCGCCCAGCACTCCCGTGGCCATCCCCCGAACGGCCACCGCCAGGGACTGGGTTCCCATGTTCCCCGCGGTGGCCGCGATCATGGGGAAGAAGAAGGCCAAGGCCACCGAGCGTTCCAGGGTAGACTCGAACCGGCTGATGAGCACTGCGGCCACCACGTCCAGGACCAGGTTGAACGCCAGAAAGCCCGCGCGCTTTGCCGTCCACCGCCAGGGGAACCCTCCTGCAAGCCCCGCCAAGGCGGCCGGAGCCCCTGCCAGCCGCAGCACATCCTCAGTACCCTCCTCCGCGGTCACCCGCAGGAGGTCGTCCGCGGTGATGATGCCCAGCATCCGCCCCTGGCCGTCGCACACGGGCAGGGCCAGCAGGTCGTACTTCTCCACCAGCCGCGCCGCCTCTTCCCGATCTGTCTCCGGCCGGACGGTGACGAGGTCCGTCCGCATGATCTCCCGAACGGGCGCGTCCGGTGGGGCCACCACGAGGTCCCGGAGGGAGAACACGCCCCGCAACCGTCTCTCCGCATCCACCACGTACACGTAGTAGGGAAGCTCCACCTCCTGCCCCACCCGGCGCAGTTCCTCGAGGGCGTCCTGCGCCCGCAGGTGGTCGGGTACGGCCACGTACTCCGTGGTCATCAGGCCACCCGCGGTGTCTTCGGGGTACTGCAGGAGCTCCTGCACGGCTTCCGCTTCTCGCCCCATGCGCGCCAGAAGCCGCCGGAGGCGATCTTGAGGGAGCTCTCCCAGCACGTCCGCGGCCTCGTCCGCGCCCATCTGGAGGAGGAGGCGGCTGGCTTCCTCGTCGTTCAGCCGTCCCAGGAGCTGCAGGCGCACCTCGTCCGGCAGCTCCTCGAGGACCTGGGCGGCGCGGTCCAGGTCCAGGAGGAGGAGGAAGGTCAAGCGTTCCGGGAGCTCGAGCTGGAGGAAGAGATCCGCGAGGTCAGCGGGGTGCAGCTCGGCCGCGAGGGCCCGCAGCCCCTCGGGTTGCCGGGCCGCCAGGTACTCCCGGGTACGATCCAGCAGGGAGGACATGGAGCCTCCGCGGTGATCGGTCCATGGCGCACCAGTCCGCCTCCCCACTAGACTAGTGGCATCGAGTCCGGTTGGAAAGGGAGCCCATGCGTCGGTTGATCCCGAATTGCCAGGAGGAGGCCCTGGAGGACCTGTACGCGGACCTCCGGTTCCCGGATCGCCCGGACCGGCCCTACGTGGTCCTGCACCTGGTGATGAGCGCGGACGGAGGGGCGACCCTCCGGGGCAGAACCGGGGGGATGGGGGGAGCCGCGGACCGCCTGGCCTTCCGCCGTCTCCGGGAAGCCTGCGACGCCATCCTGGTGGGCGCGGGCACCGTCCGGGAGGAAACCTACCGACCGCCCCACCTCCCTCCCGAAGCGCAGGCCCGCCGCATCGCCCGGGGGCTTGCCCCTCTCCCGCGCCTCGTGATTCTCACCGCCCGGGCTGCCCTGGACCCGGACCACCGGGTCTTCTCGGATCCAGACCGGGCGCCCCTCGTGGTCGCCCCCGAGGACGCGGATCCGGAGGCCCTGGACCAGATTGCCCGAGTGGCGGAGGTGATGCGGTGCGGCCGGGGCGGGGTGGACCTTCCCCGGCTGTTGGGCCTCCTGCGGCCGCGGGGGATCCGGTGGGTGGTGTGCGAAGGAGGGCCGGCCCTGGCCGCCCAGCTCCTCGCCTCGGGCCTCGTGGACGAATTCTTCCTCACCCTGGCGCCTTGGGTGGTGGGCTCCGGCGAGCGCCGACTCGTGGAGGGGGCCTTGGACCCTCCCCGGCGGCTGAGGCTCATGGAAGCCCGCGAGCACGGAGGGGATCTGCTGCTGCGATACGCCCTGGTCCCGAAAGAGGAACCGCCCGGGGAATAACGAACTCCGTCTTGCCATGCGGCACGGGGTGATCGAGCGGTTGCGCGGCGGGTTGGTCGTCTCCTGTCAGGCCCTTCCCGGGGAGCCGCTCTTCGGATCCGGGTTCATGGCCCGGGTGGCGGTGGCGGCATACGAAGGGGGTGCGGTGGGCATCCGGGCCAAATCAGGGCCTGACATCCGGGCCGTGCGGGAGGCAGTTCCGATCCCCGTGATCGGGCTCGTGAAGCGCACCTACCCGGACTCCACCGTGACGATCACCCCGACCCTGGCGGAGGCAGAGGAGGCCGTGGAGGCGGGGGCCCACATCCTCGCCTTAGATGCCACCTGCCGGCCCCGGCCCGCGGGGACCTCTCTCCCTCAGCTCCTCCGGGAGATCCGCCAGCGTTGGGCGGTACCCCTCTGGGCGGACGTCAGCAACTTGGAGGAGGGGGTGGAGGCGGCCCGGATGGGATTCGACGTCGTGGCCACTACCCTGGCGGGGTATACGGATGCTCCAGGACCCCATGATCCCTACGCTCCGGATCTCGAACTGCTCAAGCGCTTGGTGGAGACGGTGACGGAGCGGTTCGGAGTCCCGGTGGTGGCGGAGGGTCGGATCTGGGAGCCCGCCCAGGCCCGGAGGTGTTTGGAGCTCGGCGCCTTCGCGGTGGTGGTCGGAAGTGCCATCACCCGTCCGCACCGCATCACCCGCCGGTTCGTGGAGGCCCTGAAGGGAGGAGGCCATGCGTAGGGGTCTAGGGATGGGCGTGGCGGTGTTCCTCCTCGTCGCCTCGGTCCGTGCGGGCCCGATGGGGGTGACCCTCGAGTTCTGGACCATCTCCCTGCGCCCCTTCTTCACGGACTACATCACGGAGCTCCTCCGTACCCACGAGCTTCAGAATCCCGGTGTGCGGGTGCGCTGGGTGGACCAGCCCGTTGGCGCGGTGGTGCAGAAGCTGCTGGGGAGCCTCGCAGCAGGGACTCCCCCGGACGTGGTGAACCTCAACGTCCCCATGGCCGCGGAGCTGGCCCAGCAGGGAGGGCTCCTCCCGCTCGGGGCGCTGCTGCGGTCCGAGGACCGGAACCGGTACTTCGAGGGGATGCTCCGGTCCTTCGAGATCGGAGGAACTCTCTACGGCCTCCCTTGGTACGTCGCGCCACCCGTGGTGGCCTACAACACGGAGATCTGGAAGCGGGCCGGGCTGGACCCGGATCGTCCCCCCCGCACCGCGGAGGAATTGATCGCGTACGCAAGGCAGATTAAGGATCGCACGGGTCTATACGGGTTCATGCCCAACGTGGACGGCACGAACCTGCTGCAGCGGTTCCAGGAAGCGGGGCTTCCCGTACTCCGGGGCCGGCAGGCGGTCTTCAACTCCCCACGGCACGTGGCGGAGCTGGCGAAGTGGGTGCGGCTCTTCCGGGAAGACTACTTCCCCGAGGAGACCCTGCGCCGGGGATATCTGGGAGCCACGGAGCGCTACACCGCTGGGCAGCTCGGGATGCTCATCACGGGCCCGCAGTTCCTGCTCCGGGTGCGCCACGACAACCGGTCGGTCTACGATCGGACGCGGGTGGGGCCATATCCCCTCGGCCGGGGCCGGGTCATCCACGCGCCCCTGATGGGCCTCGCGATTCCCCGGACCAGCCGACACCCGCAGGAGGCGATGCGGTTCGCCCTGTACGTGACGGAGGACCGCAACCAGCTGGCCTTCTGCCGGATCGTCACCATCCTCCCCACCGCCAAGGCCGCGGCCCGAGATCCCTTCTTCACCCGGCTTCCGACGCACCCGACTGCCGAGGACCACGCGCGCGTCCTCGACGCGCGCCAGCTCCCCCTCGCCCGGGACCTCACCGTGGTGGTGTCGCACCAGGGGGAGCTCATGAAAGCGTTCCGGGACAACGTGGAGGCTGCCTTCTTCGGCCGCAAGACGCCCAAGGAGGCCTTGGACGACGCGGTGCGCTTTTGGAATGCGCGGCTCTAAGGCCCTCTCCCTGGCCCCGGCCCGTTCCCTCCCGGGGCCGCGATTTCGGACCGCCCTGGTGGCGTACCTCTTCTTGGCTCCGGCCCTGGTCCTGCTCTCGGTGTTCACCTTCGCACCCCTCGTCCTGGGCGTCTTTTTGGCCTTCGCGGACTACAACGTCCTCACCCCACCCCGGTGGGTGGGGACGGAGAACCTCCGGATCGTGACGCAGGATCCTGCCTTCTGGGTGGCCCTCCGGAACTCCCTCCGCTACCTCCTGGTGGTGCCTGCCCTCCAGCTCGCAGCCCTGCTGCTGGCGCTCCTGGTGAACCGCAGGCTGCCGGGGATCACCCTGTTCCGGGCCGCCTACTACGTTCCCGTGATCACCTCCTTCGCGGTGGCGGGCTTGATGTGGAACTGGATGTACGCGCAGCACGGAGTGGTGAACTGGGTGGGCCTCCGCCTGGGCCTGCTCGGGCGGCCCTTCGACTGGCTAAACCACCCGACCCTCGCCCTCTACGCGGTGATGCTCGTCACCTTCTGGAAGGGGATCGGGTACTACATGGTGCTGTACCTGGCGGGTCTGCAGGCAATCCCGCAGGAGCTCCTGGAGGCCGCCCGGGTGGACGGAGCGGGTCGGATCCAGGCCTTCTTTCTCGTCACCCTCCCCCTGCTGCGGCCCACCCTGCTCCTGGGCACCCTCCTCTCCACCCTGGCCGCGGTAAAGGTTTTTGAGGAGGTGTATGTGATGACGGGAGGGGGACCGTTCGGGCAGACCACCACCGCCCTCCTGTACATTTACCAGAAGGCCTTCCAGGAGTTCCGGTTCGGGCTCGCGGCCGCCGCGGGGCTGTTCGTGGCCGCCCTTGGCCTGGGGCTCTCGCTGCTGCACGTCCGTCTCTTCCGGGAAGGGGGGCTGCGGCCGTGGTGAGGAACCTCCGGTCCACCCTGGGCCATGGGCTCCTGTACGGGCTGCTCTCCGGGATCGCCCTGCTGACCCTCTTCCCTTTCCTGTGGACCCTGAGCACGTCCCTGAGCACCGGGGGAGGGGTCTTCACGTTCCCGCCCCGCCTGGTTCCGGAACATCCGGGGCTTACGAACTTCGTGGAAGTGGTCCAGGCCCTCCCGGTCGGCCGCTACTTCCTGAACTCCGTGCTCCTCACCGCCTACGGTGTGCTGGGGACGCTTCTCGTTTGCAGCCTCGCCGCCTACCCGCTTGCCCGAATGGACTTTCCGGGCCGGGACGCGATCCTTGCTGCCCTGCTCGGCACATTGCTCCTGCCGAATGAAGCCGCCTTTGTGGTGAACTTCCTCACCCTCGGAAGGCTGGGGCTTGTGAACACCTACACGGGCGTGGTCCTGCCCTCCCTCGCCTCCGTGGTGGGCATTTTCCTGCTCCGCCAAGCGTACCTCGCCATTCCCCAGGAGCTCTTGGATGCGGCTCGGGTGGATGGAGCTTCGGAGCTCCGGATCTGGGCGCGGATCGTGCTTCCCCTCAGTCGTCCTGCTCTGGCGGCCCTGGGGACCTTCTCCTTTGTGGCCTACTGGAACTCCTTCATCTGGCCCCTCGTGGTCCTCCGAGATCCGGACCGGTATCCCCTCGCGGTGGGGCTGCTGTACCTGCAGGGTCTGTTCGCCCACAACACCCGGCTCATCGCCGCGGGCACGGTGCTGGCCATGCTGCCCATCCTGGCGGTATTCCTGTTCGCCCAGCGATCCTTCGTGCAGGGACTGGAGGGGGCAGTCCGATGACGGCGTTCCCGATCGCGGAGATGGACCGAACCTGGGATGTGATCGTGGTGGGCGGAGGCACCGCAGGGGCCATGGCGGGGATCGCCGCCGCGCGTCTACGGGCCCGCACCCTGGTGGTGGAGGCCCTTGGGTTTCTGGGCGGGACCGCTACGGGGGCTCTCGTCACCCCCATGATGCGCAACACCTCGGGCGGGGCGAACCTCAACCGAGGACTCACGGAGGAGCTCAAGGCCCGGCTGCAGGCCCGCGGGGATGCTGAGATCAGCCCCGACGGCAACGACGGCTGGTTCAACCCGGAGGGGCTGAAGTTCGTGCTGGAGGAGATGTTGCTCGAGGCCGGCGGGGAAGTGCTCTACCACACGCACTTCGTGCACCCAGAGGTGGAGGAGGGATGGGTGCACGGCATCCTGGTGCACAACAAAGGAGGACTCGGGCGGCTGCGGGCCCGGGTGTTCGTGGACGCCACCGGGGACGCGGATCTGGCGGTGCGAGCGGGAGCCCCGTACACGGCCGGGGACGAGACCGGGGTCCACCAGGCCATGACGCTCCGATTTCACCTGGGCCACGTGGATCTGCCGCGTCTCCACGACTTCCTCGTGGAGATCGGGATGCCGCAACTGGGCCCGCGGTTCCTGCACCTGTGGATGGTGTGGGGCCGGGGTTCGCCGCTGGAACCTCTCTTCCGGCGGGCCGTGGAGGAAGGGGTGCTGCTGGAGCGGGACGGCGACTACTTCCAGGCCTTCAGCGTGCCCGGCCGGCCCGGGGAACTTTCCTTCAACTGTCCCCGCATCCGGCCTGATCTCAACGACGGCACGGACCCCTGGCAGCTCTCGGCGGCCCAGGTGGACGGGCGCCGGGCCGTCGGGAGGCTCGTGGCGTTTTGCCGCCGCTACCTTCCCGGCTGCGAGCACAGCTACCTCGTGATGGTGGCGCCCATGGTGGGCGTGCGGGAGACCCGGAGGATCCTGGGCGACTACGTGCTCACCCTGGAGGACATCCTCCAGTGCCGCACCTTCCCGGACGCCATCTGCCGCAATCACTACCCCGTGGACATCCACCCGGTGCGGGGCGAGCGGCTCCGGTACGAGGATCGGGGAGAGGCTCCGTACTTCCGGCCCGAGGCCTACCACGAGATCCCGTATCGGTGCCTGATCCCGCGGGGGCTCGAGAACGTGCTCGTGGCGGGACGGTGCATCTCGGCCACTTTCGAAGCCCAGGCCTCCATCCGCATCCAGCAGAACGCCCACGGCATGGGCCAAGCGGCGGGCGTGGCCGCGGCCCTCGCCGCCCTGAGGGGCGTGGGCGTGCGGGAGGTGGATGGCCGCGAGCTCCGGGAGCTTTTGCGACAGCAGGGAGCATACCTGTGACCGTACTGTTCGTCCCACCCGACACCCGCCCCCACACCCTGGACCTCCCCCTGCAGCTTGCGCGGATCGCGGGGCTGGAAGTCTGCACGCCGCCCGCCCCCTGCCTTCCCCGACTCAACGAACCTGGAGATCTCAAGGCCCTGCACGGGTGGCTGTTGGACCTGGCCCCGGAGGCCACCGCGGCCGTGTTGAGCCTGGAAACCCTCACCCTGGGCGGCCTCATCCCCTCCCGTCGGGTAGAGGTCCCGGCGGAGGAGGCGGTGCGGAGGCTCGGGGTGCTGGAGGCTTTACGGGCACGGGGGGTGCGGATCTACGCGCACGCCACCATCCCCCGGGTGGCCACGGGGGACGACCCCTTCGAGGAGAGGCCGTACTACGCGTGCTCCGGTCCGCAGCTGCGGTCCTACAGCCTCTGGGCGGACCGGGCCTCCCGGAAGGAACCGGGGGCTATCGAGCGCCTCGAGGAGGCCAAGCGCGCGATCCCGCCGGAGGTCCTCGCAGACTTCCTCTCGATCCGGGAACGCAGCCGGGCCGTGCACCTCGCGGCCTTGGAGCGGGTGAACAGAGGGATCATCGGCCGGCTGCACCTCACCCTGGACGACACCGCGCCCGAGGGCCTTTCCGCGGTGGACCGCCGGCTCCTCTCCGAGCGCGTCCGGGCCCTCGGCCTGGAGGACCGCGTGCGGATCTACCCGGGCGCAGACGAGGTCCCCTGCACCCTCCTTGCCCGGCTGCTGCTGGATGAAGCAGCCCGCAGACCGCGGGTGCGAGTGCTCTCCCCCGGGGTAGACCTGGAGCGGATTCCCACCCGGTACGAGGACGAGCCCCTGGGGCGGTTCCTGCGCAGTCACCTGGAAGCCGTAGGGCTCCTGGAGGCCGGCCCGGGGGAGGAAGAGGAATTGGATCTTTTGGTGGCCCTGAACGCGCCGGGCCGGGCCCAGGGCGAGGCCGCGCACCAACCGGATCCCGAGCAGGTGGACACCCCAGAGCGGGACCTGGAAGCCTTTGTGGACCGCATCGGGGAATCCGTGCGCGCCGGATACCGGGTGGTGGTCCTGGACGTGGCCTACGCGAACGGTTCAGACGACCGGCTCGTCCGGCTCCTGTTGAGCCGGGTGGACCCCACCCGGATTGCAGCGTACGCGGGGTGGAACACGGCGGGGAACACCCTCGGGAGCGGCCTGGGCCTCGGAGTGGCCACTCTATCCGGGACGGACCGGGTGCCCCGACTAGAGGCGCTCCTCGTGCGGCTCGCGGAGGACTGGCTCTATCAGGCCCAGGTCCGGCAGGAAGTGGACCAGGCCCTGGAACATCCCGACCCCTACGACCTCGGGCCGCTTTGGCCCCGTGCCCAGGAGGAGGTGCGTAAGCGCCTCGTTCCCCGGATCCAAGCCCTGTGGCGGGAGCACTTCGCCCCGCGGCTCAGTTCCCTGGCGCTCGCGGTGGATCCCCCGGAGCTTTTCTGGCCTCGGCTGCACGGAGTCCGGGTGCGGGTGCGGCTCGTGCCCGGAGGGTGAGCCGTGACCTCCGTGATCTTGGCCCTGGACATCGGAGGCACGAAGATCGCCGCGGGCCGGGTGGCGGAAGGGATCGTACTGGACCGACGGGAGGTCCCTACACCCGCTCGAGAAGGGCCTCAGGCGGTGATCCGCACCGCCCTGAGCCTCCTCGACGACTGGAAGCCCGGGGCCGTAGGGCTCGGGGTAGCAAGCGGAGGAGTCATCCACCGGGGTCGGGTGATCCACGCGAACCCCCGCGTCCTGCCCGACTGGGAAGGGCTGGACCTGCGGGCGGTGTTCCGGGCAACCACGGGACTGCCAGTAGAAGTTCTGAACGACGCCCAGGCCGGGGCCTGGGGGGAGTACCGATACGGCGCGGGCCGGGGGCTGGAATCCGTGGCCTTCGTCACCGTCTCCACAGGGATCGGTGCCGGGCTGGTGCTCGAAGGCCGGCTCCTCCTCGGCACCGCGGGTCTCGCAGGCCACCTCGGGCACACGGTCTGCGATCCGCAGGGGGAAGCGTGTGGGTGCGGTCGGAGAGGGTGTCTGGAGACCGTAGCCTCCGGAATGGCCCTCGCGGAGGCCGGCCGCCGACGGTTCGGGGTGCCGCTAGACGCCCGGATGGTTCTGGAGCGAGCTCGGGAGGGGGAAGCGGAAGCGTGCGCGCTCGTGGACCACGCGGCCATGGCCCTCGCGCAGGCCCTGGGAGATCTCCAGGCCCTCCTAGATCCCGAGGTCGTCGTCGTGGGAGGAGGCGTTGGCCTCAACCCGTTTTACCGGGAACGCCTGGAGGCCGCGGTAGCCCGCCTCCCCACCCCCTTCCGCCCCCGCTTACGCCCCTCCGCCCTGGGGTCCGATGCGGGCCTGCTCGGGGCCGCCGATTGGGTGCGCCGACAAGCGGCACCTCCCCCTCGCTGAACCCCCGGTCGGGGGAGGCGTCGCGAGGAGGGATCCGGAAGCCGGGATGCGGCTGGAGCCGGCGGCGGGATTCGAACCCGCAACCTGCGGATTACAAATCCGCTGCTCTGCCCTTGAGCTACGCCGGCGCCACCTCAGTCAGTGTATCACAAGCCTCCGTCCTTCCCGGCGCTGGTGGTGGGTATCCGGAAGCCGTGTACGGCACTGACCTTCGAACCGAGCTCAGTCCGCCGCGGTGAGGACCGCCGCCGCGAGCTCGGGCGCCAGCACTTCCTCCCGGTCGCCCACCCGGACCCGTACGCCCTCCGGGCGGATCTCCAGCACTTCGAGGCGGACTCCCGGAAGCACCCCCTTTTCCGAGAGACGACGCAGGACCTCCGGGTCCTCATCCTCCACCTCGAGAACATCCACCGCCTCGCCGCTCTGCCGCTCCGCGAGCCGGCGAACCGGTTCCCATGGCTCGCGCTCGTCCCGGGGAATGCGGGCGCCGTGGGGATCCCGGATTGGACGACCTAGGGCCTCGTCCAGTTCTGCCGCGAGCTCCTGGGGAGCCAAGTGCTCCAGGCGCTCCGCCTCCGCGTGCACCTCGGTCCACGGCACGCCCCCGCGGTCTACCAGGTACCGCTCCCACAACCGGTGGGAACGCACCAGGGCCACGGCCTGCTCCCGACCCCGGGCGGTGAGCTGGATCCCACCGTCCCGCAGCTCCACAAGCCCCTCCCGCGCCGTCCGCCGGGCAAGGGCGAGCACCGCAGAAGGGGGGAGGCCGAGTCGCCGGGCCAGGAGGTCTACGGAGGTCCCTCCCCCGCGGTCCGCGAGGTAGGCCTGCTTCAACAGATCCTCCCGCGCCACCCGTCGAGCAGTCTGACGCCGTCGCGCCGCATCCCAGAGCACCCCCTCCCGCGGCCCCAGGAGCATGGCCAGGAGGAAGAGGACGGTGGCCACGAGCACCATGGTGGGGCCGGAGGCCACGTTCAGGTGGTAGGAGAGGTAAAGGCCACTCAGGCCAGAGACCACTCCCACCCCCACCGCGAGGGGGATCATGCGGGACATTCGGTCCACCAAGAGGTAGGCGGTCGCCCCCGGCGTGATCAGCATGGCCACCACGAGCACGATCCCCACCGCCTGCAGGGACGCCACGATGGTGACGGACAGCAAAAGCATGAGGGTGTAGTGGAGGGCCGCCACCGGGACCCCCATGGCGCTCGCCGCGGTGGGATCGAATGTCCACAGCACGAGCTCCTTGTAGAAGAGCGCCACCACTCCGAGCACCAGGACACCGGTTGCCGCGGTGAGCAGGAGGTCCGCGTCCGAGACGCCGAGCACGTTTCCGAACAGGATGTGGAAGAGATCAATGGCCCGGCTGCGGATGCGGCTGACGAGGACGAAGCCGAGAGCGAAGGCACCCGTGAAGAGGATGCCCATGGCGGAGTCCTCCTTGATCCGGGAGTGCCGCTCCACCGCGGAGATTCCCAGGGCCGTTGCCATCCCCGTCAATACGGCACCGAGGAAGAAGGGGAGGTTCAGGAGGTAGGCCAGAGCCACCCCGGGCAGCACCGCGTGGGAGATGGCATCCCCCAGCAGGGCCCACCGCTTCACCAGAAGGAAGCAGCTGAGGACCGCGCAGATCCCGCCCACCAGCACCGCGGCGAGCAAGGCCCGCTGCATGAACGCGTACTGCATCGGGACCACGAAGATCTCGTGGAGGCTCAAGGCGCCTTCCCCCCACTCCGATGTGCGGCCTCCAGTAGGGTGAGGCGGCCGCCATAGGTGCGTTGCAGGATCTCGGGAGTGAAGACCCGTTCGGGAGGCCCATAGGCCACCAGGACCTGGTTGAGGAGCATCAGGCGATCGAAGGCGGTCTGCGCCCGGCTGAGGTCGTGGGTGGCCACCACCACGGTCCGACCCTCCTGCTGCAGGCGGCGGAGCAGGGCGTAGATGGTCTCCTCCGTGGCCGCGTCCACCCCCACGAAGGGCTCGTCCAAAAGCAACACCTGAGCCTCCTGCGCGAGGGCCCGGGCCAGGAAGACCCGCTGCTGCTGGCCACCGGAGAGCTGCCCGATCTGGCGATCCGCGAAGCGCTCCATCCCCACCTGCCGCAGGGCCTCCCGGGCGATCCTCCGGTCCTCCACACCCGGCCTCCGGACCAGGCCCAGGTGGACGAACCGCCCCATGAGGACCACCTCCTCCACCCCGATGGGGTAGTCCCAGTCCACCTCGCTGCGCTGGGGCACGTACGCCACGAGTCGCCGGGTTTGCGAGATGGATCGGCCGAAGATCCGCACCGACCCCGTGTCCGGAACGACCAGCCCCACCAGCGCCTTGAGGAGCGTGGACTTCCCGGCTCCGTTGGGGCCCACGAGGCCCACGAGGAGGCCCGGCTCGATCTGGAACGACACATGGCGGATGGCGGGTTGCTCCCGATAGGAGACCGTGAGGTTGCGCACCTCAATGGCTGGTCCTCTCACCGCAACGCCTCCACCATTACCTCAACGTTCCGCCGCATCATCCCGAGGTAGGTGTCGGCCCCGCTTCCCACGGGTCCCAGGGAGTCTCCGTAGAGCTTACCGCCGATGCGCACCCCAGCCTCCCGGGCCACCCGCTCCATGAGCTTGGGGTTGATGGTCGTCTCCACGAACACCGCGGGAACCCGCTCCCGCCGGATGCGGTCCACCAGCCGCGCGATTTCCTGGGCCGAGGGTTCGTCCTCGGTGCTGATGCCCCAGATGGTCCCCACCACGCGGAAGCCGTACCGCTGGCCGAAGTACCGGAAGGCATCGTGGGTGGTTACGAGCTTCCGGTGGGCAGGCGGAATCTGCTGGATCTGCTCCTGGATCCAGCGGTGCAGGCGCTCCAGCTCCTGCAGATACCGGCGAGCATTCGCCTCGTAGACCGCGCGACCCGCGGGATCAAAAGCCACCAGGGCATCCCGGATGTTCCGGACGTACGCTTCCGCGAATACGGGATCCATCCAGAGGTGCGGGTCGGGATCGCCCCGGTATGGACCGGTCTCCTGGACGGCGGGCCGTAGGCCCCGGGTGGCCTCCACCAAGACGAACGTGCCGCCCGCGTTCTCCAAAAGCTTCTCCAGCCACTTCTCCAGCTTGAGGCCGTTGTAGACCACCAGCTGGGCCTCCGCGATCCGCTGCACGTCCCGGGGAACGGGCTCGTAGGTGTGGGGATCGGTGCCCACGGGGAGAAGGCTACGGACCTCTAAACGGTCTCCGGCCACCTGACCCGTGAAGTCCGCGAGGATGCTGATGGTGGCCACCACCCGGGGTTTGCCCGATGCCGGATTCGCCGCGGGCGCCCCACAGGCGGCCAGGAGGATCGCGAGGAGGGGGAGGAACCGCCTCACGGCGCCGCCTCCACGAAAACGCTTTCTGCCACCCGCCGCCCAAGCCGCACCACGGCCCCGGAGGGGAGCTGGACTTCCACCCGACCGTCCGGACGGCGCCCCAAGACCTGGGCCCGCCTGCCCGGAAGCAGGCCCAGGCGCGAGAGCTCCCGCAGGGTGCGGACGTCGCTGTCCCGCACCCGCACCACGCACACGGTGCCCTCGAGGATCTCGCTGAGGCGAGGAAGGCGTCGTTCCCGCAGCTCCCCCTCGCGGCTGGGGATGGGATCCCCGTGCGGATCCACCGAGGGGTCGCCCAGGGAGGCCGCGATGTGTTCCTCCAGGAGCTCAGAGAGCACGTGCTCCAGGCGCTCCGCCTCCGCGTGCACCGCCTCTACGGGCAGGCCCAGGCGGTCCGCCAGGTATCGTTCCACGAGCCGATGGTGCCGGATGACCTCCAATGCCGCCCGTTCGCCCTTGGGGGTCAGCCGGACTCCGCGATAAGGGGTGTGGGTGACGAGTCCTCGGGCGCTCAGGCGCTTGAGCATCTTGGTGACGGATGCCGGAGCCACCTTCATGCGCTGGGCGATGGCATTGGTGCTCACCCACCCGCTCTGTCCCAGCTTGTAGATGGCCTTCAGGTAGTCCTGGACGGCAGCGGTGATCACGGATCCTCCTGGATTTAGCTTATGCCAATTTCACCCAGGCTAAAATTCTACCGCACGCCGCCCGTCCGTCAAGCGCGGCCGGAATCAGGGGAAACCGGAGTCCTCCTCCCTGGGCCCGGGGTTGGTGTGCGACGGGGCGGGAGCGCAGTGGGAACAGGCCGGGCCGCACGGCTCCACGTGGATGGTGATGTCCGTGCCGGGCAGTTCCCTCCGGATGTCCTCCTCCAGGTGATCGCAGAGGGCGTGGGCTTCCCCGACGGAGAGGGTCCGGTGCAGGACGAGGTGGAGGTCGAGGAAGCGTTGGGGACCCACCCTGCGGGTCCGCAGGGCGTGGTAGTCGAGGATCTGGTCCCGGTACGCCTCAAGGATGGTGCGGATCCTCGCCTCCTCCGGACGTGGAAGCGATCGGTCCATGAGGCCGCCGAGGGCTTCCCGGTACACCCGCACGCCCATCACCCCGATGTGCACTCCCACAGCTCCGCCCACCACCGGATCCAGCCACTCCACTCCCGTCAGCCAAGCCAAACCCACGCCTCCCAGGGCCGCGAGGGAGGTCAGCACGTCGGCCAGCAGGTGCTGGGCATCCGCCTCCAGGGCCAAGGACTCCACCTCCCGGGAGATCCGCAGGAGGAACCGGGCGGTCAGGTAGTTCGCGAGGGTCGCGACGGCCACCAGGCTGAGCCCCCAGTCCAGAGCCTGGAGAGGCACGGGGTGCAGGAGGCGTCGGAAGGCGGTCACCACCACCCATCCCCCGGCCACGGCCACCAGGGCGCCCTCCGTGGCCCCGCTGATGTACTCCGCCTTCCCGTGGCCGTACGGGTGCCCCGCGTCCGGAGGCCTTGCGGCCACCGCCAAGGCCACCAGCGCGATGTTCGCCGCCACCACGTTCACCACGGACTCCGCAGCGTCCGAGAGGAAGGCCACGGATCCCGTGAGGAGGTAGGCGGTGGCCTTCAACCCTAGGATCCCCACGCTCACGCTCACGGAAACGAGGGCGGCCCGCAGCGGCGTCGCCCGGCGGTCCAGATCGGATGGAGGACGCAACAGCGTCCTACGCCAAAGGTCGCGCACGGCCTGGGTTCCTCCGGGCGTGTGGAAGGGAAGCCCGTGCTACAGCCACACCTCCCCCGGAATCCGACGCCAGCGGCGGTCCAGCCGCCACAGCCCGGCCTCCCGGGCGTAGCGGTAGGCCTGCTCCAGCTCCTCCTGGAAGATGCGGCGGTTGATGTCCCGGTACTTCGGGTCCGTCTTCGCCTTCCACGCGGGATGATACTGGTCCATGACGTTCACGTAGGTGTCCCGGGACAGCTGCCCGAGCCAGTGCAGGATCTGCCGAGTGTCCTCCAGCATGCCCGGCATTACCAGGTGCCGCACCAACAGACCCCGCAGGGCGATCCCGTCCTCGTCCACCGTGAGGTCCCCCACCTGGGCGTGCATGGCGGCGATCACTCGTCGGGCCACCTCGGGATAATCGGGAGCCAGGAGGTAGCGCCGGGCCCGCTCCCGGTCCCACAGCTTGAAATCGGGCATGTAGATGTCCACCACCCCGTCCATGAGCCGGATGGAGTGGAGGCTGTCGTAGGCGCTGGTGTTGTACACGATGGGGAGCCGCAACCCCTTCTCGATGGCGTACGGGAGGGCCTCGAGGATCTGCGGCACCACGTGCTCGGGGGTCACGAGGTTGATGTTGTGGCAACCCAGCTCTTGCAGCCGCACCATCATGGCCGCCAACTCCCGGGGCGCCACATCCACTCCCTCCCCGATCTGGCTGGTTTCGAAGTTCTGACAGAAGACGCATCTCAGGTTGCACCACGAGAAAAAGATGGTCCCGGATCCCCGCCAACCCCGCAGCACGTCCTCCTCCCCGAAGTGGGGGAAGAAAGCGGAGATGCGGGCGTACCGGCCCACCCGGCACACCGCGAACCGGTTCTCCAGGCGGTTTGCGTGGCAGTTCCGGGGACATAAGGTGCAGTCACGCAGGGCTTCCAAGGCCTCCTCCACCTTCTCCCGCAACCGCCCTTCCTCGTAGGTCCGCAGGTAGGCGGGGGTGAACTCCCGGCGCACGAACCGGCCGTCTCCGTGGACTTCCCGGGGAATCCCACGCTGTGCGAGCAGCACGTCAATCCCTCCCCTCGCATTCTCCGCGGACCCGATCCCCTGGGGCAAGACGGCCGGGTTCAGGGCCTCAGGGGATCCACGGGCCGCCCGGCGATCCGGACCTCGAAGTGGAGGTGCGAACCGGTAGTGTAGCCCGTACTGCCCACCCGCCCGAGCAGCCCGCCCACGGGGACCCACTGGCCCGGGGAGACCAAGATGGCGGAAAGATGCCCGTACAGAGTGCTTACCCCTCCTCCATGGTCCACGAGCACGATCTTCCCGTATCCCCCGAACCACCCCGTGTAGATCACCCGACCCGGGGCCGCGGCGTGGACGGGGCTCCCCCAGGGAGCCGCGATGTCCACGCCCGTGTGCATCCTGCGGATCCGGAAGAGGGGATGCAAGCGGAGCCCGAAACCGGAGACCACCGGACCCCGCGCCGGCCAGGCGAGCCCGGCCTGGATGCGCAGGCTGATCCGCGTGGTCGCGCTGCTGCCCTGCAACCGGCGGATCAGGGCTTCCAGGCGTCGGGAGTCCTCCTCCAGCTCCGCCACGGCCCGCTCGTACAGAGCGCGCTTGCGGGAGACGCGATCGAGGAGCATCCGTTTGCTCCGCCCGAGCTCCCGCAAGGCCTGGTCCCTGGCCGCTAGGGTCTGGGCGAGGTTCTCCATCTCCCGCCGTCGTGCCGCGAGCTCTGCCCGGAGATCCCGCCACGCCTCGTACGCCCGGCGCGTCCGGTGGAGGAGCGCCAGATCCGCCCGCACGATGCGGCTGAGGAACCGAAAGCGGTTGAGGAACTCCGGAACGGTGCGGGCTCCCAGGAGCACATCCACGTACCCCGCGCGGCCGGTTCGGTAGAAGTCCCGGAGCCGCTTTGCAAGTCGTTCCCGGCTCTCTCGGAGCCGGGCCTCCGCGGCGATCAAGCGCTCCTGCGTACGGCGCTCCTCCGCCCGGACCGATTGGAGCCGGGCCGCCAATCCCTCCCGCTCCCGCCCCAGATCTTCCCGGGCGCGCTCGATGCGCTCCAGTTCCGCGAGGATCCGGCGCTCCCGGGCCCGGGTGGCCACCAGGGCCCGTCGCTTCTCGGACAGGGCCTCCCGGACTTCCTGGAGCTTCCGGTCCACGCTCACCGGAGACCCCAGGGCGGGTGAGGCCAAAAGCACGCCGAGGAGGAGGCCAAGGACTCCCTGAACCCCGCCCCGCACCAGTCTCACATCCGTAGCAGTTTGAGGGTGCTTACCGCGCTTGCCCCTCCCGCGATCCCCACCCCGCCTGCCAGGAGCACCGCGGCCAGGAGGGGGATCGCATCCCGAGGAGGAACCACGGGCCAGATGGGCCAGGAGGAGGCCAGCAGCCGCACGCCGAGGACGTATCCCCCCCCAAGCGCCCCCACGGCCAGCAACGCGGCCATCCCTCCGTGGAGGATCCCTTCCACGAGGAAGGGGGCCCGGATGAAGCCCTCCGTGGCGCCCACCAGCCTCATGATCTCGATCTCGGGCTGGCGGGCGTGGATGGTGAGGCGCACGGTGTTCATGATCACCACCACGGCCACCATCCCCAGCACCGCGGTAGCCCCTCCTCCGATCCACCGCACCAGCCGGGAGGCAGCCAGCACCCGGTCCACCACGTCCCCGCCGTGGACCACCTCCTCGACCCCGGGGACGGATCGGAGGGCCCGGACGATTCGCGGGAGATCCGCGGGCCTCTCCGGGTACGCCTCAAGGGTGTCCGGGAGGGGGTTGGCCCCCACCAGGTCCCGCAGATCCACCCCCAGGGAATCCTGGAGCCGGCGCAGGGCCTCCTCCTTCGGCACCAACACGACCCTCTGGGCCACGCGTTCCGCCGCTTCCACCGCCTTCCGGACCTGCTGGGGGCTCAACCCCTCCCGCAGGTAAACCACCGCCACCAGCTGCCCCTCCACACGGGCGGCCAGAAGTTGGAGGTTGAGGAGCACGAGAAACGAGCCCCCAAGAGCGAGGAGCGCGGCCATGAGCGTGGTCGTGGAGGCCAGGCTCATGGCCGCGTGCCGCCGAACCCCTTGCCACCCGGCCTCCAGGGCGTAGCCCGCGGTGGAGAGGGCTGCCGCCATCCGTTGCCGGAACCCGGAAGACGCGGGTTCTTCGACGGCACCGGTCCGCAGGAACTCACGGACGCCCCAGGTATTCACCCCACACCTCGTCCCGAACGACCCGGCCCTCACACAGCTCCACCACCCGGCGGCGGAGGATGTCCACGAGGAGGCGGTTGTGGGTAGCCATCACCACCGTGGTTCCGTGGAGGTGGATGCGGACCAGCAGCCGCATGATCTCCCACGAGGTCTCCGGGTCAAGGTTTCCCGTGGGCTCGTCCGCGAGCAGGAGTCCCGGCCGCAGGGCGATGGCCCGGGCGATGGCCACCCGTTGTTGCTCCCCGCCAGAAAGCTCGTGGGGGAAGGCATCCGCCCGATCCTCCAGCCCCACCGTCTCCAGGGCCCACCGGATTCGGGGAGGGATCCACTCGGGAGGCGTTCCCGTCACCCGGAGGGCGAACCCCACGTTCTCGGCCACGGTCCGGTCCCGGAGCAGCTTGAAGTCCTGGAACACCACCCCGATCCGGCGCCGGAGACCGGGCACCTCCCGGGGCCGCAGCCGGTTGACCTCCACCCCATCCACCCACACAGAGCCCTCCGTGGGGACTTCTGCCCGGTACAGGAGGCGCAGGAGGGTGGACTTTCCGGCCCCCGAGGCTCCCACCAGGAACACGAACTCCCCCGGCTCGATGGAGAGGGAGACCCCCCGGAGGGCTGCGATACCGTTCGGATACACCTTCGTGACCTGCTGAAGGACCACGCGCGCCATGGTTCCCCGGAATCTCCGGACGCCACCCCTTGTTGGATTTATCCGGGAATTCCCGAAATTCCTCTCCTGTGGGTTGGGGAATTCGGGGCCCTGCTCCCTCCGGGAGCTCCGTCAGCGGGTGGCCACGGAGTCCACGAGCCAGGCGAGGTAGTCGGGGTTCCCTCCCTCGATGGGGAGGGCCACCACCTCGGGCACCGTGTAGCTGTGGAGGGCCCGGACCCGGTCTACGAGGGCGGGGAGGCGCTCCCGGGTGGTCTTTACCAGCAGCAGGGACTCCTCCGCCTCCTCCACCGTACCCTTCCACCAGTAGATAGAGTGGAGGCCGTGGAGAAGGTTCACGCAGGCCGCGAGGTGCTCGCGTACCAGGGTTTGGGCGATGCGCAAGGCCTCCTCCTTGCTGGAACAGGTGATGAGGCAAACCAGGTGCATCTAATCCTGCTCCCGCCACCAGTCCGCGGAGACGTCCCGCCCCTTGAACACCCGTACCGTGGGTTTAGCGGGTGCTCCGGCCCGCTCCCGGGCAACCCGGGAGCGGAGCGCCTCATACTCCCGGAGGTCCGTGAGGACCTTGATGGTGTTCCAGATCACCTCTTCCAGCTGGCCCGCACCCTTCGTGAGGAGGGCCAACAGGGGTTCGATCACGCTCTTGTCGTGGAGCTTCCCCAGGAGTTTGACGGCGATCCGGCGCACGTCCAGGTCCTCGTCCTCCAGAAGCCGCAGCAGCTCCTCCTTCGCCCGGGCTCCCGCCACGTCGAACAAGGCCCGCATGGCGAACTTCCGCACCTTGGGGTTCGGATGCCCCAGGGCGGCCCGCAGGCTCTCCTCCGTCTGAGGGGAGGCCAACTTGCGGAACGCGGCCGCCACCTGCGGCGGCAGCTGCGCCTCCCGGTCCCCGTGCGGAGGCTCGATCACGCCCCGCTCCTCCAGGCGGGGCAAGTGGTTCACCACCGCCTCCTGCATCCGGCCATCCGCGAGGAACAGGCGCACGAGAGGTTCCACCACCCGCTCATCCCCCAGCCGGCACAGCAGGGCGGTGGCGGACTCCCGGATATGGACGCTCTCGTCCTGAAGGGCCCCGAGCAGCGGCTCCACCGCCCGACCGCGGAGGTCCATGATGATGCGGAGGGCCAGGTTCTGCACCCGGCGGCGACTGCCCCGGTCCCGGAGGGTCTCCAGCAGCGGCCGGACCGCGGCGGGACCGACGCGCTTGAGGGCGTCCACGGCCGCACTCTGCAGGTTCCGCTCGCGCCTGCCCAGCACCCGGACCAGGCCGGCAACCGCCCCGGGATCGGGGGCCTGCAGGATCTGGTTGAGGGCCTCCTGCACCACCTGCTCGGATCGGTCTCCCAGGGCGAACCGGATGCCTTCCAGGGCCCGGGGATCCCGGTGCCGCAGGCGACCTAGGGCGTGCACCGCGCTCTTGCGCACGTACTCGTCGGGGTCGTCCAGGATGCGGCTGAGGGCCTCGATGGCCCGTCCCACGAGCTCCGCGGGCGCCTCCGGGACCTCCAGCTTGCCCAGGGTGAGGGCCGCGTCGCTGCGCACCGCCGCATCCGGGCTCCGCAGGTTCTCCAGCGCGCGTTCGACCATCGCTTCCCAGTTGGCCATCGAGATCGTCCTCCTTTAGGCCTGATCCCATTCTCGCACGGGCCCTTCGCACCAGGCAAACGTCCTTCGGTTGCAAGGGCTCCTGCGTCCAGGTACATATGGGAGGGGTGAGCCCTGTGGCTTCTGCGCCGAGCCGGACCGTACGGCCCAAGTTCGCGAACGCCGCGGAGGCGGAGTTCGCCCGGATCCTGGATTACTACGGGATCCGATGGGAGTACGAGCCCCGCTCCTTCGTCCTCTCCTGGGACGAGGAGGGACGTCCCAAGGAGCGGTTCACCCCCGACTTCTACCTCCCGGACTTCGACCTCTACATCGAGCTCACCACCCTCAAGCAGCGGCTGGTGACCCGCAAGAACCGCAAGGTCAAGCGGCTGCGGGCCCTTTATCCGGAGGTCCGGATCCAGCTGTGGTACGCCCGGGACGTCCGCAACCTGCTCCGGAAGTACGGCATCGTCTCATGAGCACCCAGCTGGAAGCAGACATCTCGGAGATCCTGATTCCCCCCGATCGGCTTCAGGAGCGCGTCCGGGAGCTTGCCCGGCAGATCGAGCGGGATTACGCGGACCTCCGCCCGCTCCTGGTCGGGGTCCTCCGCGGTTCCGTGTACTTCCTCACGGACCTCACCCGCCACCTCCACATCCCGCACGAGATCGACTTTATGGCCATCGCCGCCTACGGAACCCGTCACGCCACCACGGGGGCCGTGCGCCTCCTCAAGGACCTGGAGGACGAGATCACGGATCGTCATGTGATCCTGGTGGAGGACATCGTGGACACCGGCCTCACCGCGGCATACCTCACGCGCCTGCTGCGCGCCCGGAAGCCTGCCAGCTTCACCATCTGCGTCCTTCTGGACAAGCGGGCCCGCCGGATCGCGGAGGACCTCCCCCTCGGATACATCGGGTTCGAGATCCCAGACCGATTCGTGGTCGGCTACGGGCTGGATTTCCGCCAGCTGTACCGGAACCTGCCGTTCGTGGGCGTGCTGCGGGAAGAGATCCTCGCCCAGGAGCCCCCTACTCCCCCTGAACCCCGACCACCTCGCGCTTGAGCTCAAAGGTCAACCGGCCATCCGCGGCGTCTACCACCACGGTGTTCCCGCTCGCGAAACGCCCCCGGAGGATCTCGTCGGAGAGGGGATCCTCCACCAGCCGCTGGATGGCCCGCCGCAGGGGCCGGGCGCCGTAGGTGGGATCGAAGCCCTCCTGCACCAGCAGGTCCTTGGCGGCATCCGTGAACTCCAGCTCGATCCCGTGCGTCCGGACCTCCCGCTGGACCCGGTCCAGCATGATGTCCACGATGGCCCGCATCTGCTCCTTGGTGAGGGGCCGGAAGACGATGACCTCGTCAATGCGGTTGAGGAACTCGGGCCGGAAGGTCCGCTTGAGCTCCTCCAGCACCTGCTCCCGCATCCGCTCGTAGCCCCGCTCCCGCTCCGCCTTCTCGTCCGCGATGGCCCGGAATCCCAGGGTCGGTACGGATCGCTCGATCTGGGGCGCGCCGATGTTGCTGGTCATGATGATGACGCAGTTCTTGAAGTCCACGGTCCGACCCTGGGCGTCCGTGAGACGCCCATCGTCCAGGATCTGCAGGAGGACGTTGAAGATCTCCGGGTGGGCCTTCTCGATCTCGTCGAGCAGGACCACGCTGTACGGACGACGCCGCACCGCCTCCGTGAGCTGTCCCCCTTCCTCGTACCCCACGTATCCCGGGGGGGCTCCCACGAGGCGGGAGACCGTGTGCCGCTCGCTGTACTCGGACATGTCAATCCGAATGAGGGCATTCTCGTCCCCGAAGAGGAACTCCGCCAGGGCCCGTGCCAGCTCCGTCTTCCCCACGCCCGTGGGTCCCAGGAAGATGAAGGAGCCGATGGGCCGCCGGGGATCCTTGAGCCCTGCCCGGGCCCGCCGCACCGCCCGGGAGACGGCCGCCACGGCGTCCTCCTGGCCCACGATCCGCCGGTGGAGGGCTTCCTCCATCTTCAGGAGCTTCTGGGTCTCCGCCTCCACCAGCTTCGTCACCGGGATCCCGGTCCAGCTGCTGACCACCTCCGCGATGTCCTCCGCGGTCACCACGTTGAAGTCCCGGCGATGCTGGGCCCGCCAGCTGGCCTCCAGCTCCTCCAGCTTCTGGCGCTGCACCCGCTCCCGGTCCCGCAGCAAGGCAGCCCGCTCGAAATCCTGGTTGCGGATGGCCTCTTCCTTCTCCCGCCGGACCCGCTCCACCCGCTCCTGGGCCTGCCGGAGTTCCGTGGGCAGGAAGGAAGCCTGGATGCGGATCTTGCTGGCGGCCTCATCCATGAGGTCGATGGCCTTGTCCGGGAGATAGCGGTCCGTGATGTACCGGTGCGCAAGCTGCGCCGCGGCCACCAGAGCCTCATCGCTGATCTTCACCTTATGGTGCGCCTCGTACCGCTCCCGCAGCCCCCGCAGGATCTCGATGGTCTGGTCCACGGTGGGCTCGCTGACCAGAATGGGCGCGAACCGGCGTTCCAGGGCTGCGTCCCGCTCGATGTACTTCCGGAACTCATCCAGGGTGGTGGCGCCGATGCACTGCATCTCTCCCCGGGCCAGGGCGGGCTTGAGGATGTTGCTGGCGTCGATGGCACCCTCCGCGGCGCCCGCACCCACCAGGGTGTGGAGCTCGTCCACGAAGAGGATCACTTCGCCCTGGGCGCGGCGGATCTCGTCCATCACCTTCTTCATCCGCTCCTCGAATTCTCCCCGGTACTTGGTCCCCGCCACCAGGGCCGGGAGGTCCAACTGCACCACCCGCTTGCCCCGCAGGATCTCCGGGACCTCCCCGCGCACGATCCGCTGGGCCAATCCCTCCACGATGGCGGTCTTGCCCACCCCAGGCTCCCCGATAAGGGCGGGGTTGTTTTTCGTGCGGCGGCTGAGGATCTGGATGACCCGCTCGATCTCCTTCTCCCGACCGATGACGGGGTCCAGCTTCCCCTCCCGCGCCATCTTGGTGAGGTCTCGGCCGAACTCGTCCAGGGTGGGGGTCTTGCTCGCGGGACGCGTGTAGGGGGTAGTCCCCTCCTCCCCGAGGAGGTACACCACCTGAGCCCGGACCCGCTCCAGGTCCGCGCCCATGGCCTCCAGGACCCTCGCCGCCACCCCTTCGCCCTCCCGGATCAAGCCGAGGAGGAGGTGCTCCGTGCCGATGTAGTTGTGCCCCAGGCGGCGGGCCTCGTCCAGGGCCAGTTCCAGCACCTTCTTGGCCCGCGGGGTGAAGGCCACCTCCTCGTAGGGGGCCCGGTCTCCCCGGCCGATGGCGGCCTCGATCTCCGCCCGGATGCGCTCCGGGGAGATCCCCAGGCTCTCGAGCACCTTGCTGGCGACCCCTTCCCCCTCCCGCACGATCCCCAGGAGGATGTGCTCGGTCCCCACCGCGCTGTGGTTGAGCCGCTTCGCCTCGTCCTGGGCCAGGATGATCACGCGCCGCGCGCGCTCCGTAAAGCGCTCAAACATCGCCATCTGCTCCCTGCCCTTCTCCCCTCACCGGATCCCTCGGCCACAGCTCCCGGTTCTGTCCCTCCCTTGCATTTCCCGTGCCCATCCGGCCCCCTCATCCCGGAGAAACGAGCCCCCTGGTCCGTTTCTGCCCGCCGCCCCAAAACAGAAACCGCCGGAGTTCCCGGCGGCAGGACCTCCTTCCCCGCATCTCCGTGCCCTCAGGTCAGGATCTGGACGATCTCGTATACCGCCCTGCCGCCCGGCGTCTGAACCTCCACCACCTCTCCGGGACGCCGCCCGAGCACGGCCTGCCCCACCGGGGACTTATGGGAGATCCGGTTCTGCGTAGGGTCCGCCTCCGCGGATCCCACGATCTGGAACTCGAACTCCTCGCCCGTGCCGAGGTCCCGCAACCGCACCCGCGAACCGATTTCCACGATGCCGTTGGAACCGTTCTCCGCGATCACCCGGGCGTTCCGGAGGAGCACCTCCAGCTCCCGGATCCTCCCTTCCACGAACGCCTGCTCGTTCTTCGCGTCCTCGTACTCCGAGTTCTCGCTGAGATCCCCGAACTCCTTGGCCTGTCGGATCCGCTCGGCCACCTCCCGACGCCGGACCGTCTTGAGGTACTCCAGTTCTTCCTCCAACTTCCTGAACCCGACGGGCGTGAGGAAGATCTCCTCCATCCGCGTCACCTCACCCGGAAAAGAAACACCGTGGACGATCCTCGCCCACAGTGTCCCCGTTAACCCCCGGTGGACCCGGCTGTCCCCATTATAGGGGAGCGGGAAGCCCCTGCCAAGCCCACCCCCCGGGCCCGATCCCGGATGCGGTCCACCTCTTCGTCGGGGAGGGTCCGCTCCAGCCGGCGGAAGGCCGCGAGCCGGAACCCGTGCTTGTCCGCCAGGCGCGCGATCTCCTGGACCTGTTCCACCGTGAGGTCCCGCCCCAGGCTGAAGTTCTCGTAGCGGCCCTCCAAGGCGAGGATCATGGTCTCCGCCATGCAGGCCTCACAGGTGCCCGGCGGATACCCGAAATCGAATCCGAACTCCGCCTCCCCCGGAACCTCGATCACGCTCCCGTCAATGACCAGCACATCGTCCCGGTGCTGGTAGACTGCCGGGGAGACGTTGCGGGGCCGAGCCACATCGCACACCACGGCTCCGGGCTTGAGGTCTTCGGGCTCGATGAGGACCCGGGGGGCGCTCGTGACCGCAAGGACGATGTCCGCATCCGCCACCCCGGTGCGGGGATCCGTGCTCACCGTCACCTCCACGTCGGATTCCCCCTGGATTTGCTCCCGGAGGGACTCCAGGCGCTTGCGGCTGCGGGCCACGAGCACCAGGGAGGGAACCTTTTGGGCCAGGATGCGGGCGCACACGGCCCCGATGGACCCCGTGGCTCCCACCACCGCGGCCCGGGCCTCCGAGGGGGGAATCCCCATCCGGTCCGCGGCCCGCAGGGCCCCCTCGATGGCGGTGGCCGCGGTGTAGGAGTTCCCCGTGGTGACCGCGATCCGGCTGTTCGCGGCCACCGTCACCCCCGCATCTCCCACCACCTTCGTGAAGGCCCCCAGGCCCAGGATCCTCGCCCCCAGCCGCTCCGCGAGCCGGGCACACTGGATGAGCCGGTGGTACACGAACCGGAGGTCAGATTCCAGCAGGGTCCGCGGGGTGAGGGGAAGCCCGATGAGCCACCCCTCCGCCCGGGAGCCGACGGGGGAGCGGATGCCCGTGATGTGCGAGAGTTCCATGGGCGGGAGGAGCTTGAAGACCTCCTCCACCCAGCGGGGCGGGAACCATCGGGTGAAGGCAAACCGCCAGCTGAAGTGTACGGGCTCCAGCGGATGGAGGACAAAGGCGAACCGTTCCATGGAGGATCCGGCCCTCCTCTCCATCTTAGCGCTCCACGGGCATGGCCCGCGCGCTCTCCCACACCCTCCGGAGGGGCTCAGAACGAGGTGCGTTCAGCCAGCTCACCCGCGGCCGGAAGCCGAACCGGTGCATCCACATCATGTACTCCTCCGGGGAGATGGTCTCCGGATCTTTCCCGGCGAACGCCACCACCAGGGCCTGGAGCACGTTGGTGGCGAAGGAACGTCCTCCGAGTTCCGGGCCCGTGGTCACCAGCAGCGCCACCCCGCGTTGCCGAAGGTCCTCCACGTCCTCCACGGTGACGGTTTGTGTCAACACCACCCGGTCGGGGAGCTCCGAGGGCATGTAGCGCCGGATGTAGTGGAAGTCCCCGCACACCACCTCCGCCCACCGGAAGGCCCAACCGAACCGCGGCCTACGGTGCTCCTGCTTTTCCCCCGTGGGGTAGAACCAGCGGAAGGGCAGGCGGGAGATCACGGGGAGGAGCAGCGCCCCCAGAATCTGGACGCTGCGCAAGGAGCGCAGGGGAACGGGAAGCCCCAGGGCGAAGAGGAAGTCCCCGTACAGGACCTGCGCCCCGACCTCCGCCAGGGCCTCGGCCATCCCGTACCGGTCCACGGAGTTCACCTGCAGCACCCTCCTCCCCCGCAGGGAGAGCCCGACCTCCCGGGGCAGGAACTCCCGTACCAGGTACCGCTCCCAGGTGTGCTTGATGCCGTTCCCGTCCACCACGGGCGTGTGCCGAACTTCCCGCACCAGACGCACGATGTCCCGGAGGTAGTAGCGCCGGCGGCCCGTCTCCACGAAGAGATCTGCGCCTCCGATCCCGATGGCGTCCACCTTCCCGTCCAGCTCCCGCAGCCACCGGCGGAAGCGCGTGTAATCCCCGTCTGTCCCGATGCGCTCGATGCATACGGGCTGTCCCAGGAGTTCCAGCTCCACCCGGGCGTCCCGTCGGGAGGAGCCCAGACTCAGGCTGACCACCCGCTTCATCCTGGGAGTAGGGTAACACGGAGGTCCCCTCGTGGGGGGAGCGCTGGTTTAGGGGACGCGGAGCTCTGTGCGATTGCGGAGGTACAGGATGCGCAGGCCCTCCAACGTGAGAAGGGGGTCGTGGTGGTCAATGCAGGAGGCCTCGTGGAGGACGAGCTCCGCCCACCCGCCGGTGGCCACTACCGTAGCCGTGCCGCCCAGCTCCGCCTTCATGCGGGCCACGATCCCCTCCACCAACCCCACGGCCCCCCAGAAGATCCCCGCCTGCATGGCCGCCACGGTGCTTCGGCCGATCACGCTTCGCGTGCGGACGAACTCCACTCGGCGCAGCTGTGCCGCGTGCTCCACCAGGGCTTCCGCGGAGACCCCGATGCCCGGCGCGATGGCGCCGCCCAGGAAATCGCCTTCCCGGGAGACCGCGGTGAAGGTGGTAGCGGTCCCGAGGTCCACCACGATGGTGGGACCTCCATATCGGGCGTAGGCGGCCACCGCGTTACAGATGCGGTCCGCGCCGACCTCCCGGGGGTTCTCGTACAGGATGCGCATCCCGGTCCGGATCCCGGGTCCCACCATGAGGGGCTCGCATCCGAAGTACTTCTTGCTGAGCCGCTCCATCGTGTCCACCAGGGGCGGGACCACGCAAGCCACCGCCACGTGCCGGACGTCCCGGGTCCGCAGGCCGTGGTGGTGGAAGAGGGCGCCCAGCAGCATCCCGTACTCGTCCTCGGTCCGGGCAGGGTCCGTGGCGATCCGCCAGTGCACGAGAGGCGGACCCTCCCGTTCGGGCGGGTCGTAGACCGCGGCCTTGACGAGGGTGTTGTTTACGTTGAGGGCGAGCAGCATCCTACGCCAGCCGTGCGGCTCTCAGGGCACGATACACGGGCACCGTCACCACCACCGCCAACAGGGCCTCCGGGAGCCCGTGGGTGGCGCCCACCACCACCGCGGCACCGGGAGGCATGAGCTGAGGGAACCGCAGCACGATGAGTCCCAGCACCCCCACGGTATTCGTGAGCGTGCCCACCACCGCGGCCGCGGCTACGGGCGCGTGCTCGCCCCGAAGCAGGAGATACGCCAGCCCGGCTACCCCGAGCCCCCCCAGGACCGCCGCCAGGGGGTGCGGAGCCGTGGCCGAGGCCACCGCGTGGTAGAGGCTCACGAGCCAGCTCGGTTGGACCTTCCCCGCGCGGAAGGCTGCCTCAAAAGCGATGGCCCCCGGCCCGAGCACCGCGTACACCGCGGCCCCGCACGCCAGGCATGCGACTCCCCGGGCGGCGCGGCGGCTGAGGGCCGCGAAGGCGTAGGCGGCGAGCACGCCGATGAGGATCCTCGGCCCGAAGGCGATGAGGGGGTCCTTGAAGAAGGGGAGGGTGGCACGGCTGAAACTGAAGAACCCGAACACCGCCCCCACCAGGGCCCCCGCGGCCGGCCCCCGGACGATGCCCGCGAGGATGGCGGGGAGGTGCATGGTGGTGGCGGCTCCCGCGGGCGTGGGCGCAGGGATGAACCCGATCCCGGGAACGAGTCCCATGACCGCGCTCAGGGCGCCTAACGCCCCCACGACCGTGAGATCCCTCGCCTGCAAACGAAACCCCCTCCGCAGCTGCGGAGAGGGCAGGCTTCCTGCTCCCATGGTGTCCCTCCGTTCCAGTCTGGATCTTCCAGTACCGGACGGACCGAATCCCGTTCGGTTCGCCGGGTCCGGCTCCTCCGGGAGGATGCCGGCCAGTTCATCCCAAACCATACCACCGAATCGGAGGCAGGGCAAGGCCGCAGATCTTATTCCAGAGATCCCGTGCCGGGTAGGACGTCCCGGAGCCCCGGGATCCCGTGCAGGCCCTGGGCGAACCGGACCGCCCGCCGGATCGCCTCCGCCACCACCTCCGGAACCGCGGCGGCCACCGCATCGTAGGCGGCCTCGACCGTCCCCGTGGCGAGGGCGAAGACCACATCTCCGTCGAGGGAGGTGTGGGAGGGGGAGACCGCCCGGCCGATGCCGTGATGTGCCAAGCGGGCGAGGCGGTTCGTCGCCACCTTGTCCAGTCGGGCGTTCGTTGCGACCACGCCGATCACCGTGTTCCCCAGGGGCCGGAACCCTATGCCCTGCTTCAAGAGGGATCGGGAGCCCACGAACGCTCCGGTTTGCGGGTCCCGGGCGCCTGCGAGGACCGTACCGTCCTCTTCCACCACGTCCCCCACCGCGTTCACCACCATGAGGGCTCCCACCACCACCCCTCCACTCAGCCGCGCAGACCAGGTTCCCACACCGCCCTTCATGGCCCCCGCGGGCCCGAGCATCTTGCCCACCGTGGCTCCGGTGCCCGCCCCCACGCTCCCCTCCTCCACGGGCCCGGAGGTCGCGGCCTCACAGGCCCGGTAGCCCATCTCCGGCCCCGGCCGGATGTCTGGCCGGCCCAGGGCTAGATCGTAGATCACTGCGGCGGGCACGATGGGCACCCGTGCGACGCCTGTTTCGAACCCCACCTTTCGCTCCTCGAGATACCGCATGACGCCGTCCGCCGCGGCGAGGCCGAAGGCACTCCCTCCGGTGAGGAGCACCGCGTGCACCTCCTGTACCGTGGCAAGGGGATGCAGGAGATCCGTCTCCCGGGTCCCCGGGGCAAACCCCCGGACCTCCACCCCGGCTACGGCCCCCCGCTCGCAAAGCACCACGGTGCACCCGGTGGCTGCTTCTCGGTCCGTAGCGTGTCCCACCCGGATCCCTTCCACGTCCGTGAGGCCCGGCATCCTACGCCTCTTACGGGGCAAGCTCGCCTGCCACGATGCGCATCGCGGAACCGTCCGGGAGGCGCAGGAGGAGGGCCCCATCCCCGTCCACGGCCTCCGCGATCCCCTCGTAGGTCCCGCTGGGCAGGTGGACGCGCACCCTCCGGCCCAGGGTGGTGGTGCGGTCGCGCCACCACCGGAGGACGGTGGCGAAGTCATCGCCCCGAAACGCCTCGTACGCGACCTCTAACTCCGCGCACACCGCGCAGAAGAGATCCTCCAGATCCACGGGTGTACCGAGTTCCGCGGCGATGGAAGTGGCCCCTTCCGGAAGTTCCGAGGAGACGTTGGCATTGAGGCCGATCCCCAGGATCACCCACCGCGCGTCCGGTCCTGCCTCCGCGAGGACCCCGCCCACCTTTCTCCGGTTTACCAGGAGGTCGTTGGGCCAGCGCAGCCCCACCGCCAGCCCACACGCGCGCTCGATGGCGCGGGCCGCGGCTACCCCGCCCACGAGGCTCAGCTTGGGGACCTCCGGAGGGGAGACGGGCGGACGGAGGACCACGGAGAGGTAGAGCCCGCCCCGGGGAGAGACCCAAGTACGACCCAGTCGGCCCCGGCCCGCGGTCTGCACCTCCGCCACCACCACGGCTCCCTCAGGAGCCTGGGCCGCGGCCAGCTCCCGGGCCAGATCCTGGGTGGAGGAGACCACCTCGAACACGTGGAGGGAACGTCCCACGTACCGGGTGCGCAGCCGGTCCCGGACGCCTGCGGAGAAGCTCATGGACCGCGCTCCTTCGATCGCTCCACCCGCACCGCGGCGTACCCTAGGGCTCCCCCCAGTCGCACGTGCGGCTTGCGGACCTCCACCCGCACGTCCTGGACCCTCTCCAGCGCCAGCAGCCGCTGGGCGATCTCTTCCGCCAGGGCTTCGAGGAGTTGCCGGGGCGGGCCCTCCATGACCTCTCGCACGGCCCGATACACCTCCCGGTAGTCCACGGTGTCCTCCAAGCGGTCCGAGGCACCGGGTCTTCGGAGGTCGCAAACCACCTCCACGTCTACGAAGAAGGGCTGGCCGCGCTCGCGCTCCTCCGGCCGGACCCCGTGGAACCCGTAAAAGGCCATGTCCTTGAGGAGGATCCGATCCACCTCAGACCTCCGGATCCCTCCACCCCCGGAGCACCGCGTCCGCGACCCGCATGGCCCGGACCACCGCCTGGACATCGTGCACGCGCACGAGATCCGCCCCGTTCGCCGCACTCAGGACGCAGAGGGCGATGGTCCCCTCCACCCGCTCGCTGGGAGGTGCGTTCTGGAGGATCCGGCCGATGGTGGACTTGCGGGAGGGGCCCACGAGAATGGGACATCCAAGGGTCCGCAGTTCCCCGAGTCTGCGGACCAGTTCGAGGTTGTGCTCAGGCCGCTTGCCGAAACCGAATCCTGGATCCACCACGATCCGGTCCACGGAGATCCCCTGACCTCGCGCGAAGGCAATGCGCTCCGCGAGAAACGCCCGGATCTCCCCCAGGACATCCCCGTAACGGGGGTCCTGCTGCATGTCCTTCGGGGTCCCCTTCATGTGCATGAGCACCACCGGGCACCCGAACTCCGCCACCACCCGGCTCATCTCCGGATCCGCTCGTAGGGCGCTGGTGTCGTTCACCATCCAGGCCCCCGCCCGCAGCGCTCTCCGAGCCACCTCGGCTTTTTGGGTGTCCACGCTGATGGGAACGTCCACGGCCGCGGAGAGGGCCTCCACTACGGGAATCACCCGCCGCAGTTCCTCCTCGAGAGGCACCGGATCCGCCCCGGGCCGGGTGGACTCACCGCCCACGTCCAGGAGATCCGCACCCGCCGCCACCATCTCCCGCGCCCGGCTCACGGCCGCTTCCACGGGATCGGGGAGGCGGAGCAGGCCGTCTCCGCTGAAGGAGTCCGGGGTCACGTTCAGGATCCCCATCACGAGGGTCCGCTCCCCGAATCGCAGCCGGTATCGGCCGTAAGCGAGTTCACGGACGGTTTCCAGCATCCTTTCCTCGTGGGCGGCGGACGAAAGCGTCACTCGCGAATGGGGGAGAAGTGCACCACAGTCACCCAGTCGTCCAGGGTGACGGGCCGGCCGTAGATGGCGGAGAGGAACTCCAGAAGCTCCTCGTGCCTCCGGAACTCGGGGTTCTCCCGCTCAATCTCCCGGGGGGTGAGATCCCGGAGCTGTTTGTACTCCGTCCGGTCGATGACCGCACAGAAGATCTTCTGGCGCTCCCCGAACTTCCGTCCCACGGTGACCCAAACGACCTGACCCTCCCGGTACTTGTCCCGCTTGTCGCCCAGGCGCACCGTGGCCGTCTTACGCCCCTGGCGCAGCTGCTCCGCGAACACGGGGGAGTAGAAATTCAACGCGTACACGGCTACTGCCCTACCAAAGTGACGTTTGCCTGGCGCTGAGTCCGCTTCCGCTCTCCGACCGCCACCTCCCGCTCCTTCAGGTGGTACCGCACCCGGACCGTCTGGATCTCCGACGGATCCGAGGTGAGAAGCGGAAGGACCTGAAACACCCGTTCGGCAACCACCTCCGTGACCTCCGCGAAGAAGGCTCGCCACCGCTTGCGATCCTGGGGGACTGCCTTGACCCCGTCCAGCGCCACCCGGAAATCCGCGGTCCCCCCCTCCAGGCGCACCTCCCGCACCGTGCCCGCTCCCACCACCCCCTCCACCAGCCGCCGCGCCGCCACGTCGGGGGGTGGGGGGCGTCGGGCCTGCTCGTAGCGGATCTGCCAGACCGTCACCACCGCGGCCAGGAGGACCACCGCCGCGGCGTATATCGCGGCAATCCGCCAGGGGACGTCGGATCTGGAGGACCGCTTCGGCAACCGAGCACCTCCGTCCACCTAGACACCCACTATACTACAGGCAGAAACGCCTGCGGAATCTCGTCCGAGGGGGTGGCAGCATGGAGCGCGGCGCGCTCATCATCGTGGATCTCCAGAACGACTTCTGTCCGGGCGGAGCGCTCCCTGTGCCGGGAGGGCACGACATCGTGTCCGTGGTGAACGCGCTCTCCCTGCACTTCCAGGGAGCGGGCCGCCCCGTGATCGCCACACAGGACTGGCACCCCGCAGACCACATCTCCTTCCAGACCCGGGGAGGTCCTTGGCCCGTGCACTGCGTGCAGGGGACTCCCGGCGCGGACCTCCACCCGCTCCTCCGTCGGGAGCCCATCACCCACCTCGTCCGGAAGGCGTACCGCCGGGACGAGGAAGCCTACTCGGGATTCCAGGGGACAGGGCTTGCGGAGCTGCTGCGGGCCCTGGGGGTGGAGGAGGTGTACGTCTGCGGTCTTGCCATGGACGTGTGCGTGAACTTCACCGCCCTGGACGCGGCGCGGGCCGGATTCCGCACCACCATCCTCGAGGACGCCACCCGCCCCGTATTCCCCGAGCAGCTGGAGGAGAAGCGCCGGGCGTGGCTGGAGGCCGGGGTGGCGGTTCGGAAGGCCCAGGACCTGCTGGGGGCTCCGGTCGGGGGATAGGCACCTCGGGGGATGGACGAGATCCGGGTCGGCTGCTGCGGGCTTCCCCGCGGCCTCGCGGAATATGCCCGCACCTTCCCGGTGGTGGAGATCCAGCAGACCTTCTACCATCCCCCGCTTCCGAGAACCGCGGCCCGGTGGCGGGCTCGGGTTCCTGAGGAATTCGAGTTCACCCTGAAGGCATGGCAGCTGATCACCCACCCACCCTCCAGCCCCACGTACCGGCGCCTGCGCCAGCCGATTCCGCCCGGAGCGGAGGACCGGTACGGACGCTTCGCGCCCACGGAGGAGGTCCGGCAGGCTTGGGATCGAACCCGGGAGATCGCGGAGGTGCTCCGGGCGCGGATCGTGGTGTTCCAGTGCCCGGCCCGGTTCACGCCGGACCCGCCGCACCTCCAAAACCTCCGTTCCTTCTTCACCCAGGTGGACCGCGGAGGGATCCGGTGTGCGTGGGAGCCCAGAGGGAACTGGCCCGCGGAGCTGGTGGCGCAGGTGTGCCAAGAGCTGGATCTCATCCACTGCGTGGATCCCTTCGTCACGCCTCCCGTGTACGGGCAGCCCAGGTACTTCCGGCTCCACGGCCGGAGGGGATCCCACTACCGGTACACGGACGAGGACCTCCGGGCGCTCCGGGAACTGTGTTCCGGAGCCACATACGTGCTGTTCAACAACGTGCACATGTGGGAGGACGCTCTCCGATTTCGCGCCCTCCTGTCCCTTTGAGGGCCCTGTGGGAGGCACAGTCCTCGAAGGCCTTGCCCTTACAGGGAGCGGAACGCTTCCGAGCCCCTGCCCGCGGCCGTACGCTCACCACCGAACGGGAGATTCCGCCCCAGGAGAGGCGGAGAGCCCAAAGGTCCCGCATGCCGGAGCCCCGGGACGGACGACCTCAGAAGAGCTCCCCGCTTCTCCGGAGGGAGATTCCCAGGTGCGCGCAGGCGGCGGGCGTGATGCGGCGGCCTGCAGGGGTGCGCACGAGGAAGCCGATCTTAAGGAGATAGGGTTCCACCATCTCCACCAGGGTGTCGGGCTCCTCCTGGAGAGAGGCGGCGATGGCCTCGATCCCCACCGGGCCTCCCCCGTACACCTCCGCGATGACCCGCAGGAAATCCCGATCCAGGGCATCCAGGCCCATCTCGTCCACCCCCTCGAAGGCGAGGGCCTCCGCGGCCACCTCCCGGGTGATCCGGCCCTCCGAGCGCACCTGCGCGAAGTCCCGCACGCGCCGCAGCAGGCGGTTGGCGATCCGGGGCGTGCCTCGGGAACGGCGGGCGATCTCCATGGCTCCTTCCTCCGTGATCCCCACCCCCAAGATCCGGGCCGACCTTCGCACCACCTGAGCGAGCTCCTCCGGGGTGTAGAAATCCAGGTGGAAGAAGATCCCGAATCGTTCCCGCAGGGGCGCGCTCAGCATTCCCGCCCGGGTGGTGGCGCCGATGAGGGTGAAGGGACGCAGCCGGTACCGGAGGGTGCGGGCGTGCACGCCGCGATCCAGAACGAAGTGCACGCAGAAGTCCTCCATAGCGGGGTACAGCAGCTCCTCCACCGCCCGGCTCAGCCGGTGGATCTCGTCGATGAAGAGGATGTCCCCCTCCTCCAGGTTCGTGAGGATGCCCATGAGGTCTCCGCCCCGCTCCAGGGCCGGCCCGGAGGTCTGCACGAGGTTCGCGTGCATTTCCGCGGCGATCACGTGGGCGAGGGTGGTCTTCCCCAGACCCGGGGGCCCGTGCAGGAGGATGTGATCCAGGGTCTCCTTTCGATCCCGGGCAGCCTGAATGGCGATGCGCAGGCCCTCCCGGACCCGGGACTGCCCCACGCACTCGTCCAGGGTGCGGGGCCGGAGGGAGCGCAGAAAGGCGGTGTCCTCGGGAGGCAGGGAAGCGCTCGTGAACCGCTCCCGACTCACGGCCGAGTCTCCCGCTGCGTCCGGTACACCTCCTGGAAGAGCTCCTCCGCACTTCGGACTTCAGGGTTCCGGCGGAGGGCTTCCTCCACCATGCGCCGGGCCTCCACGGGTCGGTGTCCGAGCTGCTTGACGAGGATCTCCAGCACCTCCTCCCGAAAGTCTACCTCCGCGGGCGCCCTCGGGAGGTCCGCGCGCAGCAGGGCGAACTTCCCCATTTTCCCGTGGAGGGCCGCCACCACTTTCTCCGCGGTGCGGGCTCCCAGACCCGGAAGCCGTTTGAGGAAACCTACGTCGCGCCGCTCGATGGCGTCCGCGATCTCGTGCACGGGACAGGCCATGGCTCGAACCGCCCGGGCCGGGCCAAGGCCATCCACGGTGATGAACCGCTCGAAGAACTCCCGCTCCACCCAGGTCCGGAATCCCACCAGGAAAGGTTTGGGCTGGTTCGGGCTCGCCTGGTACGAGATGTACAAGGCCACCTCCTCCCCCTCCCGGATTCCCGCGTCTGCGAGGTAGGCGGGGAGCACGACCTCGTACCCCACGCCCCCGCACTCCACCACCACCCCTCCCTCCATCCGGTGCAGGACCTTCCCCCGAAGGTAGCTGATCACATCCGCCCCTCCCCGAGCCGTCCCAACAGCGCCAGGGCCAGGGCCAGGGCATCCGCGGCGTGGTGCGGGAGGTTCCCTGCAACCCCCAACCTGGCGCACACGGCGGCCTGTACCTGGGCTTTCGGGGCCCGGCCGTTTCCCGTGATGGCCCGCTTCACCTCCGCGGGCGGGAGGGAGAAGATCCGAACGCCCGCGTGCGCGGCCGCCAAGAACAACACCCCCTGCACGTGCCCGATGCGGATTCCCGCGTGCGGGAACCGGAGATGGCTGAAGGCGTCCTCCAGGACCGCCACGTCCGGCCGGGTCTCCTCCATCAGGGCCCGGGCGTCCGCGTAGATCTCCCCCAAACGGGCCTCCACGGGTCCCCCAAGCCGCGTGCGGATGACCCCGGCCTCCACCAGCACGGAGGTCGCTCCCTCTGCACGGACCACCGCGTACCCCGTCGCCCGGAGACCCGGATCGAACCCCACCACGATCATGGCCGGATGGGCGAACCTCTGTTTGATTCTCCGGCCAACCGAATCCTCTGCGCAAGGGAGTTTTTTAGCCCACCCGCTGGAGGATCTCCTCGGGGATGTCGAAGTTCGCGTATACCTGCTGGACGTCGTCCAGGTCCTCCAGGGCCTCCAGGAGCCTCAGGAGGCGCTCGGCCTCCGGGCCGTGCACGGGGATCGTGGACCTGGGCAGGAGGGTGATCTCCGCCCGGCCGACCTCGATTCCGGCTCCGGTGAGGGCTTCCCGAACCCGGTTGAGGTCCTCTGGGGCCGTGATCACCTCGTAGGCTCCGTCGTCCGACCGCACGTCCTCCGCCCCCGCCTCGAGGGCGACCAGCAGCAGGTCGTCCTCGGAGATCCGGCCTCGATCCACCTGGATCACGCCCTTCCGGTCGAACATCCAGGCCACGGCACCCGCCTCCGCCATGCTGCCTCCCAGGCGGTGGAAAACGGAGCGGATCTCCGCGGCGGTGCGGTTGCGGTTATCCGTCGCGGCCCGGACCAGGATGGCCACCCCGCCCGGCCCATACCCTTCGTAGGTTACCTCCTCGTAGTGCTCCCCGCCCCCGGCTCCGGCTCCCCGGGCGATGGCCCGCTGGATGTTCTCGTTGGGCATTCCCGCCTCCCGGGCCCGCTCGATGGCACTGCGCAGCCGCGGGTTGGCATCCGGGTTGCCGCCTCCCTCGCGGGCGGCCACGATGATCTCCCGCGTGAGCTTGCTGAAGAGCTTCCCGCGCACGCGGTCCATCTTCTCCTTCTTGATCCGGATGTTGTGCCACCTGGAGTGTCCCGCCATGGCCTTAAACCCCTTTTCCCTGTGGGCTCGAGACCATTGTAGCGCCTGCTACCGCTCCGTGACCGTGACTCGGGTCGTGGCCTGCGTGCCTTGCGGGCTCCAGGCCGTCACCGTGATCACGTACCGGGCTCCCACAAACCTCAGAGGAGAATCCACCGTGAGGCGAAAGGCCCCGTCCGATCCGGCTGAGATCCACTCATCCCGGACCACCACGGGCGTGGCTCCTCCTTCCAGGGTGACGAAAACCCGCACCCGGCTTCCGGGCGTGGTCTTCCCCGCCACCTCGAAGGGGGAGGAGACGAAATCCCCTGCCGAGGGAGCGTGGAGTTTGACCCCATGCCCCAAGCCCTCCTCCGGGCCCGTACGGCCCGCGTCCCCAGGGGCGGGGGCAAGAACCCCTTCAGGGCGCGGGAAGTCTACTGGAGGCCGGTTCATCAGGGCCTCCCTCATGAATCGGGCCCACAGGCGGGCGGGAACGGTCCCCCCCACTACCCCGCGCATGGGCGTGTTGTCGTCGTTGCCCACCCACACCGCCGCCACGAGATCCGGGGTGTAGCCCACGAACCAGGCGTTGCGGTAGTCGTCCGTGGTCCCGGTCTTCCCCGCGGCGGGCCGCCCGATGTCCGCGGCGCGCCCAGTTCCCCGGAGGATCACGCCCCGGAGGATGTCCGTCATGGTGTAGGCCACCTCCGGCCGGAGGGCGAGGCGACGCTCTGGGGTGAACTCCTCCAGCACGCGGCCCGTGGCGTCCGTCACCCGGAGGATGGCCATGGGCTGGGCGTGAACGCCGTTGGCCGCCAGGGTGCCGTAGGCGGAGGCCATCTCCAGCACGGTGACCTCTGAGGTGCCCAGGGCGAGGGAGAGATTCGGCTGAAGCTCGCTGTGGATCCCCATGCGGCGGGCGGTCTCGATCACCGCCTGTGGTCCCAGCTCTGCGAGCACTCGGACCGCGGGCACGTTCCGGGAGTGCTCCACCGCCCGACGGAGGGAGAGGGGGCCCCAGTAGGTCCGATCGTAGTTCTTGGGCTGCCACTCGCCGAATCCCGGGATGCGATACCGGACAGGCTCGTCCCGGAGGATGTCCTCCGGCGAGGCCCCGTGTTCCAGGGCGGCCACATAGATGAAGGGCTTGAAGGCGCTCCCGGGCTGGCGGCGGGCTTGCCATGCCCGGTTGAACTGCGACCGGTGGAAATCCACGCCCCCCACCATGGCCTTGATGTGGCCGGTACGCGGGTCCAAGGCCACGAGGGCTCCCTGGGAGACCCTGCTCCCCCGGGCCTCCGCGATGCCCTGTGCGATGACCCGCTGCGCCAGCTCCTGGAGGCGTACGTCCAGGGTGGTGTAGACCCGGAGACCCCCCCGGTACACCCGTTCCTCCCCGTACCTCTGGACGAGAAAGGGGAGGAGGTAGGAGACGAAGTACGGAGCGCGGATTCCCACCAGGCCTGCGTTGACCGGGGTCCGGCGAAGCGTCAAGGGGACCCGCAGGGCGGCCTGCGCCTGTTCCTCGGAGAGGAAGCCGAGCTCCACCATCTTGCGCAGCACCTGCTCCTGCCGGCGTTTCGCGGCTGGGAAGTTCCGGAAGGGGTCGTAGCGGGAGGGAGCTTGGATCAGCCCGGCCAGCAGGCTCGCCTCAGGCAGGCCGAGCTCTTCCACCCTCCGGTTGAAGTAGACCTGGGCCGCCATCTCCACCCCGTAGGCGCCGTTCCCGAAGTACACCTGGTTCAGGTAACGTTCCAGGATCTCGTCCTTCGTGAGGTGGCGCTCCATCTCCAGGGCGAGCAGCATCTCATGCAGCTTCCGGGTCAGGGTGCGTTCAGGGGTCAGGAACAGGGTGCGGGCCAACTGCTGGGTGATGGTGCTCCCCCCCTCCAAGATCCGGTTCCGGGTGAGGTTCACCCAGAGCGCGCGCGCTACCCCGACGGCATCCACGCCGCGGTGCCGGTAGAAGCGCTCGTCCTCGATGGCGATCACCGCCTGCTGCAGGATCCGGGGGACGGCGGAAAGGGGCACGTAGACGCGGTTTTCGCGGTAGAGGCTCGCGATGAGCTCCCCGTTGGCCGCGTAGATGCGGGTGGCCTGGCTGGGCGGATGGTAGAGGACGGAGACGTCCGGGAGGGAGGCCCGAGCGGCCAGGAGCAGGACGGCCACTCCCACCAGAGAAGCGACGGAGAGACTCGCGAGCAGGGCGGAGCCCACCACCACCCATCGGGCCCCTCCCCGGGGCCGCCTCCGGGAGGACCGGCCGTGCCCCTTCATCCCGAACCTCCTCGAAGATCCCACGCCTCCTCATGGTACCAAACAATTCCGACGCCTACTCGGGTGGCACAGGAGTTGCTTGCACCAGGAGGAGCCAGGGGATGAGGACGGAACGTACCCGGTGGTGGAGACGAGCGGATTCGAACCGCCGACCTCCGCGTTGCGAACGCGGCGCTCTCCCAGCTGAGCTACGTCCCCACGCCAGGCACGATTCTACCACACCCGCCCGCCGGCGTGCGCGGGCCGTAGGGCGTATTATGGAACCCGGAAGGAGGTTCGCATGCTGGAGGCGGGAGCCCAAGCACCGGACTTCGAGCTCGTGGACCACCAGGGGCAGCGGATCCGGTTGCGGGATCTGCGGGGGAAGCGGGTGGTCCTGTACTTCTACCCGAGGGACGGGACCCCGGGGTGTACACGGGAGGCCTGCTCCTTCCGGGACGTGTACGCCAAGCTCCAGAAGGCGGGGGTGGTGGTCCTGGGCGTGAGCCCGGACCCCCCTGAGTCCCACGCCAGGTTCCGGGAGCGACACCGCCTGCCGTTCCCCTTGCTGTCGGACCCGGAGGGGAAGGTGGCGCAGGCGTACGGGGCGTGGGCCCAGAAGACCCTGTACGGCCGGAAGCGGTGGGGCGTGGCCCGGACCACCTTCCTGGTGGGGCCGGACGGCAGGGTGGAGCGGGTCTGGCGCCGTGTCAAGCCCGACGGCCACGGGGAGGAGGTCCTGGCGGCACTCCAGGGGACCGCGCGGGAAGGGCGATGAGGCACCGGAGAAGCCGGCGGGCCGGCCGGGGGAACCCTACCTGGTCTGTGTGGCTGGTACGGGCCACGCTGGGGGTGGCGGCGCTGTGCGCCCTCGGAGCCGTGAGCCTGGCGGTGCTGGTCACCTCCCTGCGGGCCAGCCTGCCGGACCTGGGGGCCCTGTACCGTCCCCCGAGCCAGGCCACCCGGGTGTACGCGGCCAACGGAGAGCTCATCGCCAGCCTGTACCGGGAGAACCGGGCGTACGTGCGGCTGCAGGACATCCCCCTGGTCCTGCGACAGGCGGTGATCGCCATCGAAGACGAGCGGTTCTACCAGCACCGGGGCGTGGACCTGCGGGGGATCCTGCGGGCCGCCTGGCGCAACCTCACCCGGCAGTCCGTGGTCGAAGGGGGCAGTACCATCACCCAGCAGCTGGCCCGGAACCTGTTCTTGACTCCCCGGAGGACCCTGGACCGGAAGCTGCAGGAGATGCTGCTGGCGGTGGAGATCGAGCGGCGGCTCACCAAGGACGAGATCCTCGAGCGGTACCTGAACCAGGTGTACTTCGGGAACGGGGCGTACGGGGTGGAGATGGCCTCCCGGCTGTTCTTCAACAAGGGAGCGCGGGAGCTGACCCTGCCCGAGGCGGCGCTGCTGGCGGGCGTGATCCAGGCCCCCTCCCGGTACTCGCCCTTCGACAACCTGCCCGCGGCGAAACGCCGTCAGGAGCTGGTCCTGGACCGCATGGTGGAGCTGGGCTACCTGTCCAGGGACCAGGCGGAGCAGGCCAAGCGGGCCCGGCTGCAGCTGGCCGCGGGACCCCGCAACGCGGGGCTGGTGGGGGTACGGGCCCCGTACTTCGTGTCGTACCTGCTGCCGTCCCTGGTGGAGCGGTACGGGGAGGACGCGGTGTACAGCGGAGGGCTGCGGGTGTACACCACCCTGGACCCGCGGCTCCAGGCCATCGCGCAGGAAGTCATCAGCCGCGGTGTGGAGGAGGCCCGGCGGGCAGGCCTGCGGGTCACGCAGGGGGCCCTGGTGGCGGTGGAGCCCCGGACCGGCCGCATCCTGGCCATGGTGGGCGGGGTGGACTTCCAGCGCTCGCAGTTCAACCGCGCCTGGCAGGCCCGGCGTCAGCCGGGGTCGGCCTTCAAGCCCTTCATCTACACCGCGGCCTTGGAGCACGGAGTCTCCCCTGACCGCGTCCTCCTGGACGCCCCCGTGGAGTACCGGATCGCGGGCTGGGGCTACTGGAGGCCCAAGAACTACGACAACACCTACTGGGGTCCGATCCCCCTGCGGGTGGCCCTGGAGCACTCCCGGAACGTCCCCGCGGTGCGGATGCTGGTGGAACTGGGCCCACAAGCCGTGATCGACACCGCGCGGCGGATGGGGATCCGCAGTCCCCTCCAGCCGAACCTTTCCCTGGCCCTGGGGACCTCCGAGGTGACGCCCCTGGAGATGGCCGCGGCCTTCGCCACCCTGGCCGCGGGCGGCGTGTACGCGGAACCCGTGGCCATGACCAGGGTCCTGGACGCCAAGGGCCGGGTCCTGGAGGAGGTGCAGCCCCACCGCCGCTTGGCCCTCCGGCCGGAGGTGGCGTACCTGATGACGGACCTGCTGCGGGGGGTGATCCTCCGGGGGACGGGGCGTGCGGCGGACGTGGGCCGGCCCGCGGCGGGGAAGACGGGGACCACGGACGACTACCGGAACGCCTGGTTCGTGGGGTACACCCCGGAACTGGCGGTGGCGGTGTGGGTGGGCAACGACGACAACAGCCCGACCAACCGCGTGGTGGGAGGGTCCGTGCCCGCACGTCTGTGGGCCCGGTTCGTCAAGCGCGCCTTGGCGGGCAGGCCCCCCGCGGAGTTTCCGGTCCCCGAAGGGATCGTGTACGTACCCACCTGCGTGCAGTACGCGCCTGACGGGACCTGTACACGCCAGGGTTGGAGGCCCGTCCTGCGCACCGCCGCCCCTTCCCCTTCGCCCACGCCCGAGGCCCGGGCCACCCCCGCACCGGAGGGCGGGGCCGCCCCGGCTAACCCGGTGCTGATCCTCCAGCCCACCGACGGCGCGGAGGTGACTTCCCCCTTCGTGGTGGAGGGGCGCGCGGGCCCTGGATCCCGGGTGCAGCTGTCGGTGATCATGGAAGGGGGACCTGCCCCGGTGAAGGTCGTGGACACGCAGCTGTCCGCGGGGGCGGACGGGTCCTTCGGCTACACGGTGGAGTCCCCCCTGCGGTTTTCCGGCGCCCGGTACCGCATCACGGTGGCCGCCACAGGGCCGGACGGGACGGTGCAGACGTCCACGGTGACGGTGCAGGAGCGGTAGCTCCGGCGCCGAGGACGGGGGCAGGCGAGGTGACGGGTATGGCAGGGCACTCCAAGTGGCACAACATCCGCATCAAGAAGGAGAAGATGGACAAAGTCCGGGGGCGGCTGTTCAGCAAGCTGACCCGGGAGATCATCGTGGCCGCGCGGGAGGGCGGGGGGAACCCCGAGACCAACGTCCGGCTGCGGAACGCCATCGACCGCGCCCGGGACGCGGGGATGCCCAACGAGAACATCCAGCGTGCCATCGCCCGCGGCACCGGGGCGGTGGGGGGAGAGCACTACGAGGAGGTCACTTACGAGGGGTACGGCCCCGGAGGGGTGGCCATTCTGGTCCGGGCGGCCACGGACAACCGCAACCGCACCGCGGCGGAAGTCCGGGCGGTGTTCAACCGCCACGAAGGCAGCCTGGCGGAGGCCGGGGCCGTGGCCTGGATGTTCGACCTGAAGGGCGTGATCCAGGTGGAGCGGTCCAAGGTGTCGGAGGACGAACTGATGCTGCAGGCCCTGGAAGCGGGGGCGGAGGACGTCCGGGCGGAGGGGGACACGTACGAGGTCCTCACGGCTCCGGAGGACTTGGGCCGGGTGCGGGAGGCCCTGACCAAAGCCGGCATCCCCGTGGCCAGCGCGGAGCTGCAACAGGTCCCCAAGACCACGGTCCCCCTTTCCGGGCCGGAGGCGGAGCGGGTGCTGCGTCTGCTGGACGCCCTAGAGGACCTGGACGACGTCCAGCAGGTGTACGCCAACTTCGACATCCCCGAGGAGATCCTGCAGCGGGTCGGCTAGAAGCGTGTCCCGGAGAAACCCTCGAAGGGAGGGAGACCGGGTTCTCGCCCCCGCCCTGTACCCGGCTGCCCGGGGCACAGAGCCGGAGTGGAGGCAGCAGGCATCCGGACCGGACCCGGAGAATCCCCGTTCGAGGATGGTGGCCGTGGGACTGGACCCAGGGTGGAGCCACACCGGCTACGCAGTGGTGGAGGGTTCCCGTGCAGGGCTCGCGGTGCGGGAAACTGGCGTCCTGCGCGCGGACGGCCAAGACGTGGGCGGGCGACTCCAGGCGCTGCACCGGGAGGTGCTGGGCCTGCTGCGGGAGTGGGCGCCGCAGGTGGTGGTCCTGGAGGACCTGTTCAGCCACCCCCACCACCCGAGGACCGCACTACAGCTGGGGCACGTGAGGGGAGTTCTGTGCCTGGCGGCGGCGCAGGCGGGGGCGTCGGTGGAGTCCCTTGCCCCCGCGGAGGTCAAGCGGGCCATCTGCGGGAACGGGCGGGCGCCCAAGCCCCAGGTGCAGGCCGCGGTCCGCGCGTCTTTGGGCCTTGAAGGCGAGCTGGACAGCCACGCCGCGGACGCCCTGGCCCTGGCCGCCACGGTCCTGGTGCGGGTGGGGTTCCCGTTGCGGGGACCCGTGGCCACGCGGTGATCGCGTACCTGAGAGGACGGGTGGTGCAGCGCGGGGAAGGAACCCTGGTGGTGGAGTGCGGCGGGGTCGGCTACGAGGTGGCCCTCCCCGCGTACCTGTGCGCCCAGTGGAGCCCGCAGGAGGGGGAAACGGTGGAACTGCACGTGTCCTACCAGGTGAGCGCCAACCACCCGAAGCCCCTGCTGGTGGGCTTCCTCCGCAGGGTGGAGCAGGAGTTCTTCGAACGGTTCATCACCGTGGACGGCATGGGGCCCACCCGGGCGGTGCGGGCCATGGCCCGGCCGGTGCACGAGATCGCGGACGCCATCGAGCGGCGCGACGTGAACTTCCTCAAGCGCCTGCCCGGGCTCGGGGAGCGGACGGCCCAGAAGGTGGTGGCGGCCCTGCACGGGAAGGTGGCCAAGTACGCCCTCCTGCGGGAAGGGCCCGCGCCTGCGGCGCCCGCGGTGGACTTCCGGGACGAAGTCCTGGAGGTGCTGACCCGCCAGCTGGGCCACCGGCCTGCGGAGGCGAAGCGCATGGTGGAGGAGGCCTTGCGCCGGAACCCGCACGTGGGCAGCGCGGAGGAGCTGTTCCAGGAAGTCTACCGCGCGCAGCGGCAGGCCGCGCGGGAGGAAGACGCGTGAGCCGGGAGCGTTTCCGGAGCGCCCAGCTGCCGGCGGAGGAGGCCAGCTTCCTGCGTCGCCTCCGGCCCCGGACCCTGGAGGAGTGCGTGGGACAGACCAAGGTCCGGGAGGGCCTGCGCATCGCCATCCAGGCCGCCCGGGCCCGGGGCGAGCCCCTGGACCACATCCTCCTCCACGGGCCGCCGGGGCTCGGCAAGACCACCCTGGCCAACGTGGTGGCCGCGGAGATGGGCGCCAACCTGGTGCAGACGTCCGGTCCGGCCCTGGAGCGGGGCGGGGACCTCATGGGGATCCTCACCAACCTGGAGTACGGAGACGTGCTGTTCGTGGACGAGATCCACCGGCTGCCCCGGGCCGTGGAGGAGTTCCTGTACCCGGCCATGGAGGACTTCTGCGTGCACTTCGTCCTGGACCGGGGGGTGAACGCCCGCACCCTGCGGTACACCTTGAAGCCCTTCACCCTCATCGGCGCCACCACCCGGGCGGGACTCCTCACCTCTCCCCTGCGGGAGCGGTTCGGGATCTTCTACCACCTGGACTTCTACTCGGAGGACGAGCTGGTGCAGCTTCTGCACCGGTCCGCGGGGATCCTGGGCGTCCCCCTCACGGAGGCCGGGGCCCGGGAGATCGCGCGACGGTCACGGGGCACGCCCCGGGTGGCGAACCGGCTCCTCCGCAGGGTGCGGGACTACGCGGAGGTCCGCTACGACGGCCGCGTCACCGCGGAGGTGGCCCGGGAAGCCCTGGAGTTCGAGGGGGTGGACGAGGCGGGGCTGGACGCCTTCGACCGGGAGCTGCTACGGGTGATCGCGGAGGTCTACGGCGGAGGCCCCGTGGGGATCGAAGCCCTGGCCGCTACCCTCCACGAGGAGGCGGACACCTTGGTGGAGGTGGTGGAGCCGTACCTGCTGAAGATCGGCTTCCTGACCCGGACGCCCACGGGGCGGCGCATCACGCCCGCGGCGTACGCCCACCTGGGGCTCCCCCTTCCCCGGGAGGGCAGAAGCCAGGGTACTCTGTTTTAGAGAACCGGGTCCTCGGAGGGTCGCATGACGGAGCTGGGCCGACTCCTGGTGGTCTTCGGAGTGGTCCTGGTCGTGGTGGGGCTGTTCTTCCTCCTGGTCCCGCGGGTGAGCCTCCCGCGCCTGCCGGGCGACATCCTGATCCAGCGGGACGGGTTCACCTTCTACTTCCCCATCGTCACCAGCATCGTGATCAGCGTGGTCTTGACCTTGCTCCTCAACGCTTTGTGGTGGGCAAGGCGGTGAGGTTTCTCCTGTGGGGCCTGGTGGTGGCCCTGTGGGCCCTCCCCGTGCCGCCCGCGGCGTCGCAGCGGGTGCAGCTGGTGCGGGTGGGGCTCCTGGCAGGCCGCCCGGAGGTGGTGCTGAGCGCGGACGTCCCCCTGCGCGTGTGGGACGTGCAGGCGGACCGGCAGGAGCAGCTGTCCACGGGCGCGTGGACCTTCCGCGCCGGACCCCGGGGGGTGGAGATCCCCGGGGTGGCCCGGTACGGCCCCGTGGTCCGGGTCTCCGCGGAGGGGGACCGGCCCGTGCGGGTGGAGGACAAGCTGCGGGCTTACCGGGGCGTGGTGGAGCTGCGTCGGACGGAGGCGGGCCTCACGGTGGTCAACGAAGTGGACCTGGAGGCCTACCTGTACGGGGTGCTCAAGCTCGAGATCAACCCCGCGTGGCCCGCGGAGGCGGTGAAGGCCCAGGCGGTGGCGGCCCGGACCCTGGCCGTGGCCAGCCTGGGGCGGTTTGCCCGGGAAGGCTACGACGTGCGGGACACCACGGACTCCCAGCTGTACGGGGGCGTGACCTTCGAAGACCCCCGGGCCACCGCGGCGGTGGACGCCACCCGGGGGCTGGTGCTCCTGCACGGAGGGCAGCCCATCCTGGCGGTCTACCACGCGGACTCCGGCGGCCGGACGGAGAGCAGCGAGTACGTGTGGGGCCGCGCGTACCCGTACTTGAGGGGCGTGGAGGACCCGTACGTGGTGGGATCCCCCTACGAGCGGTGGACCCTGTCTCTGCCCCTGGGACAGCTCGAGGACCTCCTCCGCAGAGCTGGCCTGCCCGTCCGCGAGGTCCGGGCCGTGGAGGTGGCGGAGGCCAGCGAGTCCGGCAGGGCCCTGCGGGTGCGGTTTTCCGGCCCCGAGGGCGCCTGGGAGCTCGCCGGACCCCGGTTGCGGGCCCTCCTGGGGCCGGACGTGCTGCGCAGCACCCTGTTCACGGTGCGGGTGGAGGGCGCCGCGGTGGTGTTTGAAGGCCGCGGCTGGGGTCACGGGGTGGGGATGTCCCAGTGGGGAGCCCGGGGCATGGCCCTGCGGGGCTTGGATTTCGTCCGTATCCTCCAGCACTACTACACCGGGGTAGAGGTGGCGGCGCGCCCCTGAACCGACCCGCAGGCTGCCGCCTCAGGTTTCCGCCCGCGCCCAACCCCGGGTCACAGGGTCCCACTCGTCCAGGGACCGGCCCAGGTAGTCGCGGCTTTCCACCTTGTAGCCCGCGGCCTGCAGCCGGCGCTTGGCCTCCTGCCAGTACCGGTAGTCCACCTGCCAGGCGCCTCCCCGCAAGGGGTTGGGGTAGGCTCCCAGCCCGCCGAGGAGCTTGCGCAGGTTCGCCTCCTCCCCGGGGTCCGCCTGGATCTCCACGGCCTGGTTGACGGTGCCCACCGCCACGAGATGGGGGTTGGTGGGGGGTGTGACGGGGCTCCCGCCCGGGTTGTGGGAAGCCACGGGGACAGGCACCGTGGGCGCCTGCGCCGCGGCCTTGGCCTCCTGCGCCCTGGCCTGTGGGGTGGGCTGCGGGCCCGCCGCGGGCGCGGCCTGCCCCTTCTTGGCAGCCCAGCGAGCCTTGGCTTCCTCGATGAGGCGCTTGCGTTCCGCCTCCTTTTGGGGGTCGTGCGCTGCCGCCCTGCGCGGCCGCTGCTCCTCCGCCACCGTTCCGCCTCCGGGGTCTGGAACTGTTTTCGAGGGCATTATACGGCACCGACCGCGCTTCCCAGGGCGGGTGTGGCGGCGTGCTATACTGCAGCCGGCTCTCTCCGATCGGCCGTTCGCCGCCCGGTGCGGGTCCCCACCAGGGAAACCGCAGGAGGGAGTGGAAGAGGAGCAGGGAGAGGCCGATGACACCGCTGAGGGAGGCGCCATGATCTTCCTGCAGGCTCAGGGTGCCCAGGGGCAGACCAGCCTCCTGCCCACCCTGGTGGTGTGGCTGCTGCTGCTGGTGATGTTCTACGTGCTGCTCATCCGGCCCCAGCAGCAGCAGCAGAAGCGGCGGAAGGAGATGCTGAGCAAGCTCCGCAAGGGAGACCGGGTGGTGACGGTGGGCGGGCTGCACGCCACCATCACGGACGTGCAGGACGACGTCCTGACCCTGGAGCTCGCCCCCAACGTGCGGGTGCGGGCGGACCGGGCTGCGGTGGCGTCCGTCCGGAGCCGGCGTGCGGAGGCGGAGGCGAAGGAGGCCAAGGCGAAGTCCGGCTAGGAACGGGGTCCCCAAAAATCGCGCAGCGCTTTTTGGGCGTCGTTCGTCGGGGCGGCGGGCCTCAGGCAGGGGGTGCGGGATGTCGGTGGTGTTGGAGGCGGAGCAGGAGAACCCGTTCGAGGCGGTGTGCCGGTGGATCGACCGGGCGTCGGCGATCCTGGGGTACGACGAGTCCACCAGCAAACCCCTCAAACACCCGCGGCGGTGCGTCATCGTGTCCCTTCCCGTGGAGATGGACGACGGCCGGGTGGAGGTGTTCACGGGCTACCGGGTCCAGTACGACACCGCCCGGGGCCCCTGCAAGGGCGGGCTGCGCTACCACCCCAAGGTGAACCTGGACGAGATGAAGGCCCTGGCCGCGTGGATGTCCATCAAGTGCGCGGTGGTGGACATCCCCTTCGGGGGAGGCAAGGGCGGGGTGGCGTGTGACCCCACCCGCCTCAGCCACCGGGAGCTGGAGCGCATCACCCGCCGGTACACCGCGGAGATCTTCGACATCATCGGGCCGGACAAGGACATCCCGGCGCCGGACGTGGGCACCAACGCGCAGGTCATGGCGTGGGTCATGGACACCATCTCCATGAAGCGCGGCTACCTGGAGCCCGGGACGGTCACCGGGAAGCCCGTTCCCCTGGGCGGTTCCCGGGGACGGGAAGAGGCCACCGGGCGCGGGATCCTGGTGGTGGCCCGGGAGGCCTTCGCCCACCTGGGGATCCCCCTGGAGGGAGCCCGGGTGGTGGTGCAGGGGTTTGGCAACGTGGGCTACCACACCGCCCGCCTCCTCCACGAGGCGGGAGCCCGGGTGGTGGCGGTGAGCGACGTGCACGGGGGAATCTACCACCCCGAAGGGCTGGTCCCCCGCCTGGTCCGGGAGCACCGGGACCGCACGGGCAGCGTGGTGGGGTACCCGGGAGCCCGGACCCTCACCAACGCGGAGTTGCTGGAGCTGGACTGTGAGCTGCTGGTCCCCGCGGCCATCGAGAACCAGATCACCCGCCACAACGCCCCCGCGGTGAAGGCGAAGGTGGTGGTGGAGGGCGCCAACGGGCCCACCACGCCGCAGGCAGACGAGATCCTGCGGCAGCGGGGGGTGTTCGTGGTCCCCGACATCCTGGCCAACGCGGGCGGGGTGGTGGTGAGTTACTTCGAGTGGGTGCAGGACCGGTACGGGTACTTCTGGCGGGAGGACCAAGTGCGCACCCGCCTGGAGGACAAGATGCGCCAGGCCTTCCGGGACGTGCTGGAGCTGTCCACCCGTCTGGGGCTGGACCTGCGCACGGGGGCCTACTGTCTCGGGGTCCAGCGGATCGTGGAGGCCCGACGGTTACGGGGTCTGTATGCCTGAGGAGACCTCTGCCCTGGTCCCCACCCGGGTCACGGTGGACACGGTGCGGCACGACCCTGAGGTGGCCGCCTACGTGGAACGGGCCAACGAGTCCTTGGGAGTCCTCGGCTACACGGAGCACGGGGTCCGACACGCTTCCCTCACCAGCCGCATCGCCTACAACATCCTCCGCCGGCTCGGGTACCCGGAGCGGGAGTGCGAGCTGGCGGCCATCGCCGCCTACCTGCACGACATCGGCAACCTGGTCAGCCGGCTGAATCACGAGCACACGGGAGCCCTGCTGGCGGGTGCCATCCTGCAGCGGTTGGGGATGGACCCCGCGGAGCGGGCGGTGGTGATGAGCGCCATCGGGAACCACGAAGAGTCCCATGGGCAGCCCGTGAGCGCGGTGGGAGCCGCGGTGATCCTGGCGGACAAGTCGGACGTGCACCGCAGCCGGGTCCGCAACCCCGACCCCGCCACCTTCGACATCCACGACCGGGTGAACTTCGCGGTGGAGCACTCCTTCCTCCGGGTGGACGAGCGGGCGAAGGAGATCACCCTCGAGCTCACCATCAACACGGAGAAGGCGCCCGTGATGGAGTACTTCGAGATCTTCCTGTCCCGCATGGTGATGTGCCGGCGGGCTGCGGAGCACTTGGGCTGCGCCTTCAAGCTGCAGATCAACGGCGTCCGGTTCCTCTAGGCGGTTTGACGGGCGGGGGGCGGGGGGCTATCCTCGACCCAGAACCGCCATGGACATCCTCTGCGTGGGCACCAGCCACCGCACCGCGCCTGTAGAGGTCCGGGAGCGGGTGGCTTTCCTGGAGAGCCGGCTGGGCACCGCCTCTGCCCTCCTGCGGGCACGGGAGGGGATTCACGAGGCGGCCTTGGTGTCCACGTGCAACCGCACGGAAGCGTACGTGGTGGCGGACGACCCCGCCACGGGTGCCCGGGCGGTGGTGGACTTCTGGTGCGACTACCACGGACTGGCCCGGGCTGAGGTGGAGCCCTACGTGTACGCCCTCGAAGGGACGGAGGCCGTCCGGCACCTGTTCCGGGTGGCCGCGGGCCTGGACTCCATGCTGGTGGGCGAGGCGCAGATCCTCGGCCAGGTGCGGGAGGCCTTCGGGGCCGCGCGGACGGCCCAGGCCACCGGCCCCCTCCTGGACAGCCTGTTCCGGCACGCCATCGCCGCGGGCCGCCGGGTCCGCCAGCAGACCGGGATCGAACGCGGCTCCCTTTCCGTGCCCGCCGCGGCGGTGAACCTGGCCCGCCAGCTGTTGGGCGGGCTGGCCGGCCGGCGGGTGCTGGTCCTGGGAGCGGGGGAGATGGCGGAGCTCACGGTGCGGCACCTGCGGGAGGCGGGCTGCGGGACGGTGGTGGTGTGCAACCGGACCCTCGAGCACGCCCGGCCCCTGGCAGACCGGCTGGGCGGGGTCGCCATCCGGTTCGACGAGCTCGCGGCGCACCTCAAGCAGGTGGACATCCTGGTGACCTCCACCGCCGCCCCCCACCCCGTGGTGGAGGCGGAGCTGGTGGCTCCCGCGGTGGCGGGGCGCCGGGATCCCCTGGTCATCGTGGACATCGCGGTACCCCGGGACGTGCACCCCGCGGTGGGCGCCCTGCCCGGGGTGCGGCTGTTCAACGTGGACGACCTGGAAGCGGTCAGCGAGGCCGCGCGGCAGGCCCGGCAGGCGGAGATCGCCCAGGCGGAGAGTATCGTGGCCGAGGAGACGGAGCGGTTCTCCGCGTGGCTGCGGTCTCTGAAGGTGGTCCCCCTCATCACCGCCCTGCGGTCCCGGGCGGAGGCGGTGGTGGAGGAGGAGTGGAGGCGGGCGCTTCCCCGCCTGCACCGCCTCTCGGAGGAGGAGCGGGAGGCGGTGCGGGCGGTCCTCCACGCGGTGGTGAACCGCCTGCTGCACGGGCCCATCGTCCGCCTCAAGGAGATCGCGCGGCGGGAAGAAGCGGTGTACGTGGAAGCCGCCCGCACCCTCCTGGGGGTGGACGAAGAGCTTGGTGCCGGTCCCGAAAACCCTTCGGGCACACGGGACCGGGGTCCCCAAAAATCGCGCAGCGATTTTTGGGGTGGTCTGGCCGCGGCGGAGTCCGAAGCCGGCCGTTGACCCTCCGCGTCGGCACCCGGGCCAGCTCCCTCAGCCGCCGGCAGACGGCCTGGGTGCTGCAACACCTCCGCGCCGTGGACCCCCGGCTCCACTTCGAGGTCGTGGCCCTGCGCACCGCGGGCGACCGGTCCCGGCGGCCCATCCCGGAGCTCGGCCGCACCGGGGTCTTCACCGGGGAGCTGGAACGGGCGCTCCAGGACGGCGCGGTGGACATGGCCGTGCACAGCCTGAAGGATCTCCCCACGGTCCCCACGCCGGGGTTGGTGGTGGCGGCGGTCCCCGCCCGGGAAGACCCCCGGGACGTCCTGGTGGGGCCGTGGGCCGCTCTGGACGCCGTGCCCGTGGGCGCCCGGGTAGGGACCACGAGCCCGCGGCGCAAGGCGCAGCTGCTGGCGTACCGCAGGGACCTGCAGGTGGTCCCCCTGCGGGGCAACGTGGACACGAGGATCCGGAAGGTGGCCTCGGGGGAGGTGGACGCCGCGGTCATGGCGGCCGCCGGCCTGGTGCGGGGCGGGTGGGCGGACCGCATCCGCCAGTACCTGGATCCGGAGGTGATGTTGCCGGCTCCCGGACAGGGCGCCTTGGCGGTGCAGGTGCGGGAGCAAGACCGGGCTTTGGTGGAACTCGTACGCCAGCTTGACCACCCGCCCACCCGGGCCGAGGTGGAGGCCGAGCGCGCGTTCCTCAGGGCCCTCAAGGGCGGCTGCACCCTGCCCGCGGGGGCCCTCGCCACCGTCCAGGGCGGCTGGCTCCGGCTCCGGGTACGGGTGCTGTCCGCGGACGGCAGCCGCCAGGTGTCCGCGGTCCGGGAGGGCAGCCCGGAGGAGGCGGAGCGGCTGGGACGGGAGGCGGCGGAGGAAGTGCTCCCCTTCCTGGCGATGGTGGGAGCAGGCCCGTGGGGACCGCGGTAGCACAGCCCTTGCAAGGCCGGCGGATTTTGGTCACCCGCCCCCGCGGTCAGGCGGGTGGGCTGCGGGTCCAGCTAGAAGCCCTCGGCGCGCGGGTAGAGGTGGTCCCGGTGATCCAGGTCCTGCCGCCCCGGGACCCTCTTCCCCTCCAGCAGGCCGCGGCGCGTCTAGACGGCTACGCGTGGGTGGTGTTCACCAGCCGCAACGGCGTGGAGGCGATGGCTGCGCACCTCGGGCGGTGGAAGCACGCCCTCCCCCCCCACACCCGGGTGGCGTGCATCGGCCCGGCGACCGCGCAGGCGGTGCGGGACCGGCTCGGCTGGCCCGTGCACCTGCAACCGCAGGCGTACGTGGCGGAGTCCCTGGTGGAGGCGTTCCGCACGGCGGGCGTGGAGGGCGCCAGGGTACTGGTGGCCCGGGCGGAGCAGGCCCGGGACACCTTGCCGGAAGGGCTCCGGGCCCTGGGGGCGCAGGTGGAGGTGGTGAGCGCCTACCGCACGGAGCCCGCGTACAATGAAGCCGAGCGGCTCAGGGACGTGCTGCGGCAAGGCGTGGACCTGGTCACCTTCGCCAGCCCTTCCGCGGTGCACGCGGCCTGCGCGCTGTGTGGGGACCCGCAGCCATTGCGGGCCGTGCCCGTGGCGTGCATCGGCCCGGTCACCGCCGCCGCGGCACACCAGGCCGGTCTGCGGGTGGTGGCGGTGGCGGAGGTTTTCACGCGGCAGGGCCTGGTGGAGGCGGTGGTCCGGGCCCTGACCGGACGGGAGGGAGGAGGGTGAGCTTTCCCGCGTTCCGAAGCCGGCGCCTCCGGCGCACGGAGGCCCTGCGGCGGCTGTCCCAAGAGGTGGACCTGTCCGCGCGGCACTTGATCGCGCCCCTGTTCGTGAAGGAGGGGATCCGCGAGCCGGTGCCCATCCCGTCCCTGCCCGGGCAAGTCCAGCACACGGTCCCCAGCGTGGTGGCGGAGGTGGGGGAGCTGGTGGAGCTGGGGGTGGGTGCGGTGATCCTCTTCGGCATCCCCGCCCGCAAGGACCCCCTCGGCAGCGGCGCCTGGGACGAGGACGGGATCGTCCAGCAGGCCCTGCGGGCCCTGCGGAGGGAGTTCGAGGACCGGGTGGTGCTGGTGGCGGACCTGTGCCTGTGCGAGTACACGGACCACGGGCACTGCGGGGTGCTGGCGGAGGGCCCGGAGACCGTGGACAACGACCGGACCCTGGAGCTGTACGGCCGGGTGGCGGTGAGCCAGGCCCGCGCGGGCGCGGACGTGATCGCCCCCAGCGGGGTGATGGACGGCCAGGTGGCGGCCATCCGCCACGCCCTGGACCAGGCGGGCTTCCCTCACGTGGCCATTCTCAGCTACGCGGCGAAGTTTGCCTCCGCCTTCTACGGCCCCTTCCGGGACGCCGCGGAGTCCGCTCCCCGGTTTGGACACCGCCGCAGCTACCAGCTGCCGCCCGCAGGCTTCCGGGCCGCCCTCCGGCGGGTGGAGGAGGACATCGCGCAGGGAGCGGACGCGGTGATGGTGAAACCCGCCCTGCCGTACCTGGACGTGCTCCGCGAGGTCCGCCAGAGGTTTTCCGTGCCCGTGGCCGCGTACTGCGTGAGCGGGGAGTACGCCATGGTACACGCCGCGGCGCAGCGGGGCTGGCTGGACCTGCAGGCGGCCATGTCGGAGGTGCTCCTGAGCATCCGGCGGGCGGGCGCGGACTGGATCCTCACGTACTTCGCCAAGGACGCCGCCAGGACGTGGCGGGCATGAGCCGGTCCGAGGAGCTGTTCCAGCGGGCGCGGCGGGTGATGCCGGGAGGCGTCAGCAGCCCCGTGCGGGCCTTCCGGGCGGTGGGAGGGACGCCTCCCTTCCTCGTGCGGGGAGAGGGGGCCTACGTGGTGGACGTGGACGGCCGGCGTTACGTGGACTGTGTCCTCTCCTGGGGAGCCCTCATCCTCGGCCACGCCCATCCCGAGGTGGTGCGGGCTGCCCAGGAGGCCACCGCCCAGGGCAGCAGCTTCGGCGCTCCCACGCCCTGGGAGGTGGAGCTGTGCGAGCGCCTGTGCGCGGCGCTTCCCTCCGTGCAGCGGGTCCGGCTGGTGAACTCCGGCACGGAGGCGGTGATGAGCGCCCTGCGGGTGGCCCGGGCGGCCACGGGCCGGGAGGGGGTGGTGAAGTTCGACGGGGGCTACCACGGCCACGCGGACGCCCTCCTGGTGCGGGCGGGCTCCGGGGTGGCCACCTTCGACCTGCCGGACAGCGCGGGCGTGCCCCCGTCCGCGGTGCGGGCCACCGCCTCCTTGCCCTACAACGACCTGGAGGCGGCGCGTCGGTTCTTCGAGGCCCGGGGTCCGGAGGTGGCGGCGGTGCTGGTGGAGCCCGTGGCGGGCAACATGGGCACCGTGCCGCCGCAGCCCGGCTTCTTGCAGGGGCTGCGGGAGCTGGCGGACCGTCACGGCGCCCTGTTGATCTTCGACGAGGTGATCACGGGGTTCCGGTTGCGGTACGGAGGCGCCCAGGACGCGTTCGGGGTGCGGCCGGACCTCACGTGTCTCGGGAAGGTCATCGGGGGCGGGTTCCCCCTGGCGGCGTACGGAGGTCGGGAGGACCTCATGCGGCTGGTGGCTCCCGAGGGCCCCGTGTACCAGGCGGGGACCCTATCCGGCAACCCCGTGGCGGTCCGGGCGGGGCTGGCTACCCTGTCGCTGTTGGAAGACGGGACCGTGTACCCGCGGTTGGACCGCTGGGGGGAGGTCCTGGAGGAAGGGCTGCGGGAGGCGGCTTGGCAGGCCGGGGTCCCTGTGTGCGTGAACCGGGTGGGTTCCATGCTCACGGTGTTCTTCGGGGTGGAACGCGTCACCGACTACGAGACCGCCCGGAGCGCGGACGGAGCGCGATTCGCCCGGTTCTTCCACGCCATGCTGTCCCGCGGGGTGTACCTGCCTCCCTCCCCCTTTGAGGCGTGGTTTCTGTCCGCGGCCCACGGGGAACGGGAGGTGGACGCCATCTTGCAGGCCGCACGGCAGGCCTTCCGGGAGGCCGCATGACCCGGGTCCTGGTGGTGATGCCCCTGTACAACGAGGAGGCGACCCTGCAGGAGGTCCTCGAGGCGGTCCTCCGCTACGCGCCTCCGGGGACGGACGTGCTGGTGGTGGACGACGGGTCCACGGACCGCTCTGGGGAGATCCTGGCGCGCTTCCCTCAGGTGCGGGTGATCCGCCACCCCGAGAACCGCGGGTACGGGGCGTCCCTCATCGACGGCTTCCGCTACGCCTTGGAGCACGGCTACGACGTGGTGGTGACCATGGACTGCGACGCCCAGCACGAGCCCTACCTCATCCCTGACCTGTTGAGCGCCCTGGAGGGCGCGGACATCGTCTCCGGGAGCCGCTACCTGCCCGGGTCCTCCCGCGGGCAGGAGCCTCCCCCGGACCGTCTGCGGATCAACCGCGAGGTCACGGAACGGGTGAACGCCCTCACGGGCTACGGGCTCACCGACGCCTTTTGCGGGTTCAAGGCGTACCGGGCGGAGGCCCTGCGGCGGATGCAGCTGGACGAGCCCTCGTACGGGATGCCCCTGCAGGTGTGGGTGCAGGCGGCCCGGTGGGGGCTGCGGGTACGGGAGATCCCCATCGGCCGGATCTACAAGAACCCCCACCGGCGTTTCTGGGGAGGGCTGGACGACCCAGAGGTGCGGCTCCGGTACTACCTGGAGGTCCTGGAGCGGGAGGCCCGGCGGTGGCTGCGGCAGCCCGCTTCTTCGGGGGAGGCGGGCGCGTGAGGACGGTCCTGGTCCTGGCTCCCCACCCCGACGACGCGGAGATCGCCATGGGTGGCACCATGGCCGCCCTGGTGGCCCAGGGGTGGCGGGTGGTGGTGTGCGACCTCACGGACGGGGAGCCGACGCCCGTGGGCAGCCCGGAGCGACGGCGCAGGGAGGCGGAGCGGGCGGCGCGGATCCTGGGGGTGGAGCGGCGCATCTTGGACCTGCCGAACCGTTTCCTCTTGGACGGGGTGCAGGAGCGGAAGAAGGTGGCCGCGGTGATCCGGGAGGTCCGGCCGGAGTGGCTGTTCGTGCCGTACTGGGAGGACGCACACCCCGACCACGTCCAGGCCGCCTCCCTGTGCGAGGCCGCCCGCTTCTACGCCAAGCTCACCCACACCGACATCCCCGGAGACCCCTACTACCCCCGCAGGGTGGTTCACTTCTTCTCCACCCACTACCGGATGGTACGGCGGCCCTCCTTCGTGTTCGACGTCAGCGAGACCCTGGAGCGGAAGATGGAGAGCCTGCGGGCATACGAGAGCCAGTTCGGAGCCGAGCGCGGGAACCAGTGGGTCCTGGAGGCGGTGCGGGACGCGGCCCGGTACTTCGGCGCCCTCGTGGGAGTCCGGTACGGCGAACCCTTCCTCCTGCGGGAGGAGCTGGGAGTCCGCAGCCTGGAGGCCCTGGTGTGACGGGAGCCCCGCAGCTTGCACCACCCGTCCGCCACGGGGAGGTGCTGTGCGTCCCCGAACTGCGCGGCTGGCTGGAGCTGGCGGAACAGACGGCCCGCCGCCTCGAAGGGGCGTCCGTGCGGGGCGAACCCCTGGGACGGCTGAGGGCCCAGGCCCGGGCGGAGCTGGTGCACCGGGCGTCCGAGTTGTTGGGCCGGTGGGACGTGCCCGTGCCGGAAGCTTCCCCCTCCGGGCCTTGGGTGGTCACGGGCCACCAGCCCACCCTCTTCCACCCCGGCATCTGGATCAAGACCTGGGGCGTGAACGCCTGCTGTGCCCGCGGGGCCGTGGGCGTGAACGTGGTGGTGGACTCCGACGCCTGCGAGGCCTGGAAAGCCCGAGTCCCGCGGCGCAACGGCACCCTGCACCCGGTGGAGCGCAGTCTGGTGGCAGGCGGCCCCGAGGTCCCCTTCGAGGCCCTGCCACCCCCGGAGGAAGCCGCCTGGCGCAGCTTCTGCGGGCAGCTGCGGGAGGACTTGGCCACCCTGCAGGCGCCCGCGCTGCTGGACCGGCTGTCCCTGGCGGAGGAGGTGGGGGTCAGGTGCCTGCCCCGGGTCCGTCACCTGGGGGAGTTCGGAGCGGCCCTGCGCAGGCGGTTGGAGAACGCTTCCGCGCCCGTGCGATACCTGGAGGTGACGACCTCCGAGCTGGCCCGCACGGAGGCGTTCCGGCGCTTTGCGGGGTGGATCGTCCAGGACGCGGAGTGGTTCTGGACCTGCCACAACGGAGCCCTGGACCGGTACCGCCGGGAGCAGGGGCTGCGGTCCGCCGCGCAGCCCTTCCCGAACCTGCGGAGGCAGGACGGTCTGGTGGAGCTGCCGTTCTGGCTGGTGCGGGGTGGCCGGAGACGCTCCGTGTGGACGCGGCCCGGGAGCCCGCCCGTGCTGGTGTGCGAGGGCCAGCCGCTGGGTGACCTTCAGGAGGTCTCCCGCGAACTGCGGCCCAGGGCCCTCACCCTCACCCTGTTCCTCCGCCTGATGGTGGCGGACCTGTTCGTCCACGGCCTCGGGGGCGCGCGCTACGACCGGGTCACGGACCGGGTCCTGCAGGAGTTCTTCGGGATCTCCGCGCCGCCCTTCGCGGTGCTCACCGGCACCTTTCACCTCCCCCTGGGCCGACACCCGGACCCGCGGGCGGAGTACGCGGCCGTGCACCGGCTGTGGCTGGACCTGCAGCACAACCCGGACCGCCACCTGTCTGCGGAGGGGGAGGCAGAGCCCCTGGTGCAGGAGAAGTGGCGGTGCATCCAGGCCCTGCAGTCCCCAGACCTTCCCCGCAGGGATCGCCGGGAGCTCACCCAACGCATCCGGCTTCTCAACCAAGCCCTGCGTCAACACCTGGAGGGCAGGATCCGGGAGGTCCAGGAGCAGTTGGAGGCCCTCCGCCGGGAGGTGGAGGAGCACGAAGCCGCCACGGATCGGGCCTACTCCTTCGTCCTCTTCGACCCCGAGGAGGTGCGCCGCCCCCTGGGAGCGTGTTCGGAAACCCCTTCGGCCGGAGCAAGCGGACCCCAGGGACCGCGCGGGGGTGTGGGTCGCCGGGCCGCCACGGAGGGCGTGCGGTGCGGGCGGTAGACCTGGTGGTGGCGGAAGGCGTCGGACGCCGCTTCGGCCGGGTGGTGGCCCTGCGCGACGTATGGCTGCGGGTGGAGGCGGGCAGCTGCCTGCTCCTGGCGGGGCCCAACGGCGCGGGCAAGACCACCCTGCTGCGGGTCCTGGCCACGGCCCTCCGCCCCACCGCGGGACGCGCCTGGGTGTGCGGCTACGACGTGGTCTCCCAGGGTTTTCGGGTACGGGAGGTCTGCGCGTACTTGGGTACCGCGGCGGGCGTGTACGCCGCCCTCACGGGCTGGGAGAACCTGTGCTTTGCCGCGGACCTGTGCGGCAGGCCCCGGGCGGTGGCGCGGGAGCTCCTGGCCCGGGTCGGCCTCGAAGCCGTGGCGCACCGGGCGGTGAGCACGTACAGCCTGGGGATGCGGCGGCGGCTGGCCTTGGCCAGGGTCTTCCTGCAGGAGCCCCGCGTCCTGCTGCTGGACGAGCCCTTCGTGGGGCTGGACGAGCCGGGGGCCCGGCTGGTGGAAGAGCTGGTGCGGGAGGTGAAGGGCCGGGACGGCGCGGTGGTGCTGGCGACCCACGAACGCGAGAGGGCCCGGCGGATGTGCGACGCGGTGGCGGTCCTGGATTCGGGCACCCTGGTGGAGCACACGCCCTCGGCCCTCGGAGCCGGTTCTGGAAGGCCCCTCCGGCACACGGACCGGGGTGGTGTAGCGGGGGTGGCGCCGTGACGGCCTGGCGGCGCGTGCAGGCCGTGGCCCGGAAGGACCTCTTGGTGGAGTGGCGGGGCCGGGACGCCCTCCTGCCCGCGGGCAGCTTCGGCCTGGCGGTCCTGTTGGTCCTCGGGCTGGTCACGGGCGGCGGCGCGGAGGCCGCGGCGGCGGTGCTGTGGGTGTCCGTGCTGCTGGCGGCGGTGCTGGTGGTGGGCCGCAGCACGGAGCGGGAGGGGGAGGAGGGGACCCTGGAGACCCTGTTGCTGTACCCGGGCAGCCGCGAGGACCTGTTCTGGGGAAAGTGGGGGGCCCTGGCGGCGCTGGTGGCGGTGCTGGCCGCGGGCCTGTGGTGCGGGCAGGTGCTGCTGTTCAACGCCAGCCCCCGCGGGTGGGCGGGCCTCGGGCTCGTGGTGGTCCTGGCCGCGGCGGGTCTGGGCGCGGTGGGGACCCTGTTGGCGGCCTTGCTGCACCACGTGCGGGCGGGTAGGCTGCTGCTCCCGCTCCTGTTCCTGCCCACCACCTTGCCCGTGTTGCTGGCGGGCATCCGGCTCACGGAGGCCGCTTCCCGCGGGGCCCCGCCAGGCCCCTGGCTGGGGGTGCTGGTGGTCTTCGACGGGCTGTTCTTGCTGGTGGGCCCCGTGCTGTACGAGGTGGTGGTGGAGGGGTAAGGTGCGTGCGTTCTTCGTGGGAACGACCGTGGCCCTGCTGGGCGTGGGCCTGGCTTTGGCCCTGTGGGCCTCCCCGCCGGACGCTTACCAGGGGGAGTACGTGCGGATCATGTACGTCCACGTCCCCTCCGCGGTGGCGGCGTACGCGGCCGCGGCGGTGGCCTGCGCGAGCGGGGCCCTGTACCTCTGGCGGCGGCAACCTCGGTTCGACTCCGTGACCCTCGCGGGAGCGGAGCTGGCGGCCCTTTTCTCCGGCCTGACCCTGCTCACCGGAATGCTGTGGGGCAAGCCGGTGTGGGGGGTTTGGTGGGCTTGGGACGCGCGCCTGGTGAGCACCGCGGTCCTGTTCCTCCTGTACCTGGGCGCGCTTTTGGTGCGGGGCCTGGCGGAGGACCCGGACCGCGGCCGGAGGCTGTGCGCGGCGGTGGCGGTGCTGGCCTTCCTGGACGTGCCCTTGGTCCACTATTCCGTGGTGTGGTTCCGCACCCTGCACCAGGGGCCGTCTGTGGGCCCGGAGGGGGTGAAAATCGCACCCGCCCTGCTGGTGCCCCTGGTGGTGAACGTGGCGGCGTACTTGGCCCTGCTAAGCTTGCTGTTGGTGGAGCGGACCCGCCTGGCGCAGGCAGAGGCCGGACGGTGAGCCCGTGGACGTGGGTCCTGGCCGCGTACCTCGGCGCGGCGCTGCTGGTGGGCGGGTACGCCTGGTGGCTGCGGGGCAGGCTACGCCGGGCCTTCGAGAAAGCAGGGGAAGGGGAGGAGGAGTGAGGCGGCTGCGGGTGTTGGCCGCGGTGGCCCTGGTGACGGGATCCCTGGGTTACGTGGTGGCGGGCGGGTTGCGGGAGTCCGTGGTGTACTACGTCACGCCCACGGAACTGCACTCCCGTACCGTGGACCCTCGCCGGCCGGTGCGGGTCGGCGGCCAGGTGGTCCCGGGCTCCCTGCGGCGCGAGGCCTCGGGGGAGTTGCGCTTCGTGCTGTCCGACGGGCAGACCACGCTTCCCGTGCGCTTCCGCGGCCAGGTGGAAGGGCTCTTCGTGGAGGGGCAGGGCGCGGTGGTGGAAGGGCGGCTGGACCCGGACGGCGTCCTAAGGGCGCACTCCGTGGTGGTGAAGCACTCCGAGGAGTACCGGCCTCCCCGGTAAGCGGTCCTTCGCGTCGGTGCGGGCAGGCCCGGAGCGGAGACCGGCCGCTTGACGCGCGGGGAGGTCCCCGGGAAAATCGTGGCCGGACCTTCGCGGCGGGGGGCTGGCGTGCCCCCTCGTTTTGTTTCGGGGTCCCGGAAAGAGGAGTCCGGGTGCTGTAAGTCAAAAACACGCGCTAGCTCGACTCCGAGGGAGGAACCTTGCAGCGTGTCCCGACGAGGCCTCGGGCGTACGAGGCCGGGGTCCCCAAAAATCGTGCAGCGATTGTCGGGGTGGTCTTGCGGCCGCGGGAAGCAGCACCACCGGAGGACCGGTGGCCCCACGGGGTAGGCTGGGCCGGGTTGCTGGTGGCGGTTCTGTTCCTCGCGGGCTGCCAGCCCTACGTCCGGGTGAGCAGCCCCGCCCGGGAGGCCTACCAACCCCTGGAGGGGTTTGTGGTGCGCATGAACTTCATGCCCCGCAAGCCCGACGCAGACCGCGGCCGCAAGATCTACGAGGCCCGGTGCGCGGTGTGCCACGGCCCGGAAGGGCACGGGGACGGCCCCATGGCCGCGCAGCTCACGGCTCCCCACAAGAACCCGTACACCGACTTCCTGAGCCTGTTCCGCATCCACCCCAAGGGCGAGCCCCTGCCCAGCCGCCCCGCCCGGTTCAACAACCTGGACCAGATGCGGCTCAACGCTCCCTTCGCCCTGTTCGAGACCATCGCCCGGGGCCGGCCCCACACCGCCATGCCAGGCTTCCAGCACCCCGCCTACGGCGCCGTGGACGGCGGAGAGCCCCGCCTTTCCGACCAGGAGATCTGGGACGTGCTGTTCTGGGCGTGGAGCCGGACCACCAGCCGGGAGCGGCTCGCGCAGGGCCGCCGGATCTACAACCAGCTGTGCAGTAGCTGCCACGGGGTGCAGGGGGACGGAAACGGCCCGGAGGCCTCCCGCATCCGCCAGCAGGTGTGGACGTGGGCGCGGGGCGTGGGGCCGGGGATCTTCACGGACCGGGACTGGATGGCGTACCGGAAGCCCACGGAGCTGTACCAGAAGGTAGCGGAGGGGGTGTCGCGGCACGGGGCGCAGCTCATGCCCGCGTACGCGGACAAGCTCTCCCCGGACCAGATCTGGACCGTGGTAGAGTACCTGTGGACGTTCGTGTACACGCCCCCGAAGGAGATGCGGTAGCCTGGGACGTCGGGAGGGTGCGCGCGTGAACCGGCGGACGTTTCTGAAGGCCCTGAGCGCCATCCCCGTGGTGGGAGCCCTAGGGGCGTTTTTGGCCCCCGTGCTGCGGTACCTCAAGCCGAACCTGGAGCCCGGCCTGGGGGTGCCCCAGGGCAAGGTGCCGCCGGACCTCGCGGAGGGCGACCTGCCCAAGGGGGAGCCCCTCCCCATCGCCACCCTGGAAGAACTGCGGGAGCCGTGGTCCAGCAAGTTCTTCGTGTTCACCCAGAAGTACCCGCAGTACACCCCGGAGCTGGCCAAGGCGGCCGCGGTGCCCGGGGTGGCCATCAAGCTGCCGTGGAAGCTGAACTTCCCGGGGTACAAGGGAGGCAAGGAGCCCACGGACATCGTGGTCTTCTCCCGTATCTGCCCGCACCTGGGCTGTATTTTCAACTACGTGCCCAACTGGCGGGAGGTGACCGCGGGCTACGGGGGCTACATGCCCCCGGAGGATCGCCGCCACGGCCTCATGGCGTGCCCCTGCCACCTGTCCATCTACGACCCGGCGGACCGGGAACAGCCCGGCCGGGTGCTGTCGGGCCCCGCGCCCCGGCCCCCGCGGTTCTTCACCTACGAGATCCGGGACGGGGTCATCGTGGTGACGGGGGCAGAGCCGGGCGGGATCGCCTGAGGGAGCCGGAGCATGTGGGACCGGTTGCGGGAGTGGTTCCGGGAACGCAAGGAGAAGCTGGACCTGTTCGACGAGACGTACGCGGACCGCCAGGACAACCCCCTGTACATCCTCGGCCAGGTGGTGTACTTCGCGTGGATCGCGGTGGTGGTCAGCGGCATCCTCCTCATGATCTGGTACGAGCCCACCGCCCACGGGGCCTACAACTCCATCCTGCGGATCCAGAAGGAGGTCCCCCTGGGGTGGCTCATCCGCGGGGTGCACAAGTACGGCGCGGACATGCTCATCCTGGCCATCACCCTGCGGATCTACCGCATGTACTTTTTGGGCGAGTACAAGCGGCCCCACGAGCTGTCGTGGATGATCCTTTTCGGGTCCCTGGTGCTGGCCATGATCTCCGGCCTCACGGGCTACCTCCTGATCTGGAACCAGCGGGCGTTCTGGGCAGCCAAGGTGGTGCTCACCGTGGCCGTCTACCTGGACGAGCTGCCCCTCATCGGGCAGACGCGGTTCGGCAGCGCCATCGCCTTCGCGTTCCTGGGTGGCCCCGCGGAAGGCCAGGGGACTTTGACCCGCTTCTACGCCATCCACTTCGGCATCTCCGCCCTGCTCCTGGTGGCCGCGGAGGTGTACTTCTACTTCACCCGGCGGCGTCGGTTCGTGATCTCCCCCACCACCCTGGTGATCCTCACCCTGATGCTGGTGGTCACCAGCTACGTGTTCCCCGCGGAGATGGGCCGGCGGGCGGACCCCAACCGGACCCCCCTGCCCATCCTGTCGGACTGGTACTTCCTGGCCCTGTACCAGTACGTGAAGTACACGCCACCCCTGTGGGCGGGGTTGGGGCCGGGGCTCCTCATCGCCTACGGGATGCTGGTCCCCTTCCTGGACCGCAGCAAGGGCCGGCGGCCTTCCGAGCGGCCCTTCTTCACCGTGGTGGGGGTCATGGCGTTGGTGTACTTCCTGGTGTTCACCGCCCTCATCCTGTTCAACATCGCGGTGATCGGGCGGGACCCCCACGTGGTGCTCCTGGTCACCGCCGCCACCCTGAGCCTGGGCCTGGTCTTGGAGTTCCGGTACCGCAGGCGCAAGAAGATGGCGGAGCTGTCAGCTCCTGCCCCCGCGCCGCGAGCCGCGCCCGCCCGGGCCACGGCGGGGTGAGAGGTTGGAGGCCCTGCGGTTCTGTGTGTTCTTCGCGGCGGCCGTGGGGAGCCTGCACGCGGCCCTGGGCGCCTTTCGCCTAGCGTGGGGGGAGCCGACCCCACCGCGTTGGCTGGCCGCGGCGGCGTGGCTGGCTTTGCTGGCGGCGTCCTGGGCGGCGGCGGGGTACGTGGTGTACGCAGCGGACCGCCGCTCCGGGCGGGTCCGCCGGCGGGTGGTGGTGTACGAGCGGTGGGCGGCCCGGCGGGCAGGGAGGTGGCCGTGAAGGGACAGGACGGGACGAGCGGGTACCTCGCCTTGGCGGGGTTCCTGGTGGTGCTGGCCCTGGTGTGTGTGGCCCTGATGCTGTACGGGGAGTGGTTCGACCGCCGTCTGGTGGCCTCGGGGGCGTTGGGGGTGTTGCTGGTGTTGTACGCGGCCATGGTGGTGCTGTTCCGGAAGGCGGGCTGGACCGCGGAGGAGTGAGGTGTACCGACGGCTGCTTTCAACCCTGCAGAGCGCCACCCTGCGCCTGGACGTGTGGATCCAGCGGGTCCTGCCCCAGGACTTCAACCCCCTGTACTACACGGGCGGGCTCGCCAACCTCTTCCTGACCATCCTGGTGGTGTCAGGGATCCTCATCTTCCTGTACTACGAGCCGAGCCTGGAGGGGGCGTACGCATCCGTGGAGTTCCTCACCCGGGACGTCCCCTACGGGGTGGTGTTCCGCGGGATCCACCGCTACGCCGCGGACGCCTACATGGTGGCCATCCTCCTGCACCTGTTCCGGAACTGGTTCACGGACCGCTACCGGGAGGCCCGGGACAGCCAGTGGCTGTCCGGCATGTTCCTCCTGGTGGTCTCCGGCTTCACGGGGTTCACCGGCTACCTCCTGGTGTGGGACGAGCGGGCCCAGCTCCTGGCGAGCCTCACCGTACAGGCGCTGCGGTCCGTGCCCCTGGTGGGCGGGTGGCTGGCCCGGGTGTTCCTGGGCGGCCCCGGGGTCAGCGACACCACCCTCCCCCGCTTCCTGTTCCTGCACGTGGGCCCGGCCATGACCCTGTACGTGCTGCTGTGGTGGCACTACGTGCGCCTGCGCCACCCGAAGATCTGGCCCCCCGCGGTGTGGGTGCTGTTCAGCCTGGGGTTGCTGTTCATCCTGGCCTCCGCCCTCCCCGCGGCCAGCGGCCGCCCCGCGCAGCCGGGGGCGTCCCCTGAGGGCTTCCCCGTGGACTGGTTCTTCCTGTGGCCGTACGTGTTGGCCCGCTGGCTGGCGCCGGGCTGGGCCCTGGCCCTGGTGGCGGCCCTGGTGGCGTACGGGATGGTGATCCCCTACACCGTGCGGGAGACCCCCGAGCAGCGGGGACTCCGGGCCCTCGGGCAGGCCGTGGTGGTGGAGGAGAACTGCACGGGCTGCGAGCTGTGCTACTACGACTGCCCGTACAACGCCATCTACATGGTGCCGAGCCCGTATCCCGGGAAGAGCCGCGCCGCGGCCAACCGGAAGCTCCTGGCGGTGGTGGTGGACTCCCGGTGCGTGGAGTGCGGGATCTGCATCGGGGCCTGCCCCTTCGAAGCTCTGGAGTTGCCCAGGATGCTGGACAAGGACGTGCAGCAGCGCATCCAGCGGGGAGCCGGTGCCGCGGCCCCCGCAACCTCGTGAGGGGAGCCATGGCGACCTTGCCTGAAGGGACCTCGCACACGCAAAGCGACACCGCCCCGCCTCGGGTGGTGGGCTTCCTGTGCGACTGGGCGGTCCGGAGCGAGGGGCTGCTGAACCCGGACGACACCCTGGTGGGGATGCCCCACGTCACCGTCCTCCGGGTCCCCTGCTCCGGCTTCGTCAAACCCAGCTGGCTGGAGCTGGCCCTGCGGAGCGGGGCCGCGGGCACCTTCGTGTGCGGGTGCCCTATGGGCGACTGCCTGAACCGGGAGGGCAACTGGATCGTGGAGGACCGCATCGACCAGCTGCGCAAGCGCCTCAGCCGGCAGAAGGTGGACCCCGAGCGGGTCGCCTTCTTCGCCTTCGGCCTGCACGACCGGGAGCCCTTCCTGCGGGCGGTGGCGGAGTTCGTGGAGAAGCTACGGGCGTCGGGAGGGACGCGGTGACCCGGTTCGGTCCCAAGCGGTGGAAGACGTACCTCTGGTACGCGGTGTTCTACCTGCTGTTCTTCGGTCTGCTGCTGTTCGTGGCCGCCTTCGGGCTGATCGCGGAGGCCTAGGAGCGTGTCCCTGAAAGCTCAGTGTGGGCAAACGACCGGGGTCCCCAAAAATCGCCTCGCGATTTTTGGGGTGGTCTAGGCACGGAGGGAAGGCGGATGCTGGCGTGGATGTTCACGGACGAGCGGTGGAGCTCCTCGCGCCGGTTCCTGTACTCCGGCGCGTTGTGGGGGCTGGCGGCCTTCGCGTACGAGGCCCTGGGGGCGGCCCAGCGGGCGTGGCCCCAGGTCCTGGCGGAGCTGCCGTGGGCTTCCCACGGCCGGGTGGTGGCCGCGGCCTGGGACCTGTGGGTGTTCGGGTTCCTGTCCTGCTTGTTGGTCGGGGCGGCCCTGCGGGTGGTGGGCCAGGGGGACCGGGAGGGACTGTGGAGCGAGCCCCTGGCCAACCTGGCCCTGTGGCTGTGGAACGTGGCGCAGGTCCTGGGCTGGTGGTGGATCTCCGTGGGGTGGACCAGGGGGAGGCTTTTCGGAGAGGCGCCGTGGCCCGTGGACCTGCTGCGGCTGGCTTCGAGTCTGCTGTTGCTTTGGGTGGCCCGGAACACCCTGTCTCGGAACCCTGGCCGGGACCCGGCGCTTGCGCTTCTCCTGGCCGGGTTCACCGCCCTGCCCCTGGTGCTGGTGCTCGGCAAGGGACTGTTCTGGCCCTTCCACAACCCCTACCGGGGTGTGGTGGACGCCCTGGCCCAGGCCTTCCTCCGGGCCGGGCTGGTGTGGCTCTGGGCGGTGCCCCTGGCCGGTGGGGTGTGCCTGTACCTCCTCGCCGCCCACACCGGCCGGCGGGGGCTGAGGGAAGGCCTGGGCTTCGCCGCGGTGGTCGGGCTGGTGGGCTTTGGCGCCCTCGCGGGTCCCTCCGCCTTCGTGTGGGGCCCGGTTCCCTTCTGGGTGCAGACCCTCGGGACGGTGGCCCAAGGGCTGCTGCTGCTGCCCCTGGCGACCCTCCTTACGGGGGCCGTGCGGTCCTTGGAGGGTAGCTGGGACGCGGTGAGGGAGCACCCCGGGCTGGTGTTCCTCCTGGCGGGCATGGTGGCCCTGTGGGGCGGGGCGGCCGGGGAGGCTTTGGCGTCCCTGGTGGGCCCGAGCCGGGTGGCGCAGCTGTCCCTGTGGGGGGAGGGCTGCCGGGTGTTGGTCCTGGGGGGCGTGGGGGCGGTGGCTGCGGGCTGCGCGTACCTCCTCACCCCGCACGTGTTGGGCCGCGCCCTCGTCAGCAAGGGCATGGTCTGGCGACACCTGTGGCTTGCGGTGGTGGCGTGGGCCGTGGGCGTCCCCGCTCTGCTTTTGGCGGGGCTGACCCAGGGGGCGGTGTGGGCCACGGGGACCGTGCCCTTCGCCCACGGGGTCCGGGCCGTCCTTCCCCTCCTGGCGGGAGGGTTCGCGTGGGCGGTGCTGGCGTGGGTGGGGCAAGGGCTCCTGGCGTGGAACCTGTTCCTCACCGCGGACTCCGGGGAGCCGGTGCCCGGCGCGGAACAGGAGTTGGCCGCCGTGCCCGGGTGAGGGGAGCTGGGGCGTTGCGCACGAGGGGCAGGAGAGGCCAGGTTCGGCGGATGTTCCAGGAGGTCTACCGGTGAAGGACGTCGGGGCGTCCGTGGCGCGGTTCGTGGTGGCGGCGGTGCTGTGCGGGTTTCTCGCCACGGTGATCCTGCCGGGGCTGGACCCCGCCGTGCGCGCGGCGCGGGCCGCGGCCCTGACCCCAGACCAGCAGCGCGGTCGGTGGGTGTACGCGCGGGAAGGCTGCGCCGCCTGCCACACCCAGGAGGTGCGGGTGGTGGAGGCCCGGTTCGGGATGGTGCGGGGTCAGGGGGACCTGGGGGAAGGCTCCGCCCCTGCCCAGTACGCGGGCCAGAACCCGGCTTTTGTGGGCCGCCTGCGCCTGGGGCCAGACCTGACGCGGGTGGCGGGGCGGTCCTCCGCGTCGGAGTTGAAGGCTGTGGTGCGCTCGGGGAAGCCGGGCATGCCCGCTTACCCCCACCTGCCGGAAGCTGACCTGGACGCTCTGGTGGCGTACCTGCTGACCCTTCGGTAGGAGGCGAGATGGCGGAGCACACCCAGACGGCCCGGCCGAGTCGGTGGCTGCTGGCGCTGTACGTGCTGCTGCCCCTGTGGGCGGTGGTGTACCTGTTCGTGGCCGGCGGGCTCGTGGCACCGGAGGTCCGGCCCGTGGCCCGCACCGTGGAGGGGGTGTCGGGGGGAGCCGCGGCGGCGCCTGACGGGTCTGAGCAGGTGCTGGCCATCCTGGAGGTGGTGCCCGCGGACGCCCGGGACGACCAGCCTCCCCGCCCCGTGACGGACGCCATGCTGGCGCAGGCCAAGGCACAGTACGACACCCTGTGCGCGGTGTGCCACGGGCCTGAGGGTCGCGGCGACGGGCCCGCGGGGGCCGCCCTCAACCCCAAGCCTCTGAACTTCCACTACCGGGCGTTCCAGGAGCGCATGCCCGTCGGGGTCACCTACTGGGTCATCAAGAACGGTCTTGCGAACACCGCCCGGCGTAGCGGGATGCCCGCCTTCGGGCAACTCCCGGACGACCAGATCTGGGCCCTGGTGGAGTACGTGCGACGCCTGGGGCGCTAGGATCCTGCGGTGGAAACGCCGTCGGGAACACGGACGGGGGTGGTCTAGGGCCATGCGCGGCAGGATCCCTCGGCCGGGGGACAGCTTCCTGCGCGGGGTGACGGAGGACGCCGCCCTGGCCTCCGCGTACGCCCCCGTGCGGGAAGACCTGGAGCGGCTGCAGGAGCTGCTGCGCGACGAGCTGGCGGCCCACGACCCCTTCCTCCGGGAGCTCACCTCCCACGTGCTGCAGACCAGGGGCAAGATGGTCCGGCCGGCCCTGGCCTTTCTGTGCGCCCGGCTGGCGGGAGGGACGGGGCCCCACCGGGACCTGGTGGCGGCGGCGGTGGAGCTGATCCACGTGGCCAGCCTCATCCACGACGACGTGATCGACGAGGCAGACCGCCGGCGCGGGCACGTCACCCCCAACGCCCGGTGGGGAAACCACGTGGCGGTCCTGCTGGGGGACTACCTTTTCAGCAAGGCCTTCCACATGCTGGCCCGCATCGGCCGGGACGACGTGGCCAGCCGGGTGGCCTTCGCCACGGTGCGCATGAGCCAGGCGGAGCTGCTGCAGGTCAAGTACGGGACCACCCCCCACACGGACGAGTCCGTCTACTTCGCCATCGTGGAGGGGAAGACGGCGCAGCTGGTCTCCTCCGCCTGCGCCGGAGGGGTCCTGGTGGGGGGCGGGAACGGAGACCTGGCGGACCGCCTCGGGGAGTTCGGGCTGCACTGGGGTGTGGCCTTCCAGATCACCGACGACACCCTCGACCTCACCAGCGACCCCGAGGTCTTGGGCAAGCCCATCGGCAGTGACGTCCGGGGGGGCAAGGTCACCCTCCCCCTGATCCACGCCCTCCGGCAGGCGGACCAGGAAGACCGCAAGCGGCTGGAGGGGTGGATCCGGACGGGGCAGCTGGAGCCCCTGCGGAAAGCGCTGGAACGCTCGGGTTCCCTGGCCTACGCCCTGGACGTGGCGCGCCAGCACGCCCAGCGCGCCCTGCAGATCCTGGAGGGCCTGCCCCCGGGGCCCGAGCGGGACAGCCTCGCCACCCTCACGGAGTTCGTGGTGTCCCGTCGGCACTAGACCCCAAAGATCGCTGCGCGGCTTTTGGGGACCCCCTCCGCGGGAGGGGTTTTTCGCGGATCCTGGCCCCCGGACCCCGACTCCGTTACACTGCCTTTCGGTGGAGGCGGTGCGGCGCTGGTTGGCGGTGGGAGGGAGCGTGGTGTCCCGGGTGCGGGAGGCCATGGTGCGCTTTGCCGTGGCCACCACCTCCCGCCACCTGGAACTGCACCGGGAAGCGGTGGTGGATCGCTGGCGGTCCGCCCTGCACCGTCGCGTGGCCCGCTACGCACAGCACGGGGAGCTGTCGCAGCGGTGGGGCCGGCAGACGGTGGACCTCCTGGTCCGGGTCATGCGCGCGTGGGAGGAGGCCGAGCACCTGGAGGCCCGGGACCGGGTCTTCGAGCACGCCCACCGGGTCGCGGCGGAGCAGCTGGACCTGGGATTCCGCCTGGAGGAGATCCTGCAGGCCCTGAGCCTCCTGCGCAGCAGCCTGTCCAGTCAGGTGCAGGTGATGCTGAGCCGGAGGCTCTGGGTGGCCTTCCCCCCCGACGTGATGCGGGCCACGGAACGGGTCCACGAGGCCATCGACCTGCAGATGCTGGCCATCGGGCAGGCGTACCTGGAGGCCCGGGACCGGGTGATCCAGCAGAAGCAACAGGACCTGGAGGAGAGCAACGAGAAGCTCCGGACCCTCCTGCGGGAGATGCACCACCGGATCAAGAACAACCTGCAGACCCTGGCAGACCTCCTGTACCTGGAGACCCTGGACGCGGAGGGACCTGCCCGGAGGAGCCTGCTGGACAGCATCGGACGGGTGAAGAGCATCGCGGCGGTACACCAGATGCTGTCCGCGGACCACATCGAGGCCGTGGAAGTCAGGCGCCTGGCGGAGCGCATCGGGGAGATCATGGGGCGGGACCTGGCCCGGGGCGGACGGGCGGTCCAGGTGGAGGTGGCGGGGCCCGAGCTGTGGCTCCCCAGCAAGCAGGCCACCGCCCTGGCCCTGGTCCTGAGCGAGCTCTTGCACAACGCGGTGGAGCACGCCTTCCCCGAGGGGCGCGGCCGGGTGGCCGTGGCCCTGGGACAGGAGGAGGGGGAGGTGTGGGTGCAGGTGCGGGACGACGGGGTGGGGTTGCCACCTGGGTTTTCCGTGGAGGAACACGCCCACCTGGGCTTGCGCATCGTCCGGGACCTGGTGGCCCGGGACCTCCGGGGGACCTTCACCTTACGGGGGGACGGGGGCACGGTGGCGGAGATCCGCTTCCGCCTGCCCGAGCCCGAGAGCCGGGACGCCCTTTCCGAAGCCCCCGGGGAGGTGACGGTGTGAAGGACCGGCTGAGGATCCTCATCGCGGACGACGAGGCCATCCGGCTCATGACCCTCCGGACGCAGCTCCGGGCCCTGGGGTTCGAGGTGGTGGCGGAGGCCACCACGGGCCGGCAGGCGGTGGAGCTCGCGTCGCGGTGCGAGCCGGACCTGGCCATCCTGGACATCAAGATGCCCGAGCTGGACGGCATCGCCGCGGCCCGGGAGATCACCGCCCACCGCCCCATCCCCGTGATCCTCCTCACCGCGTACAGCGAGCCCGAACTGGTGGAGCGGGCCACGGAGGCGGGGGTGTTCGCGTACCTGGTCAAGCCTGTGAGCGAGGAGGACCTGCTCCCCACCATCCTCCTAGCCCGGGCGCGCTTCGAGGAGTTCCGCCTCCTGCAACAGGAGGTGGCGGACCTCCGGGAGGCCCTGGAAGCCCGGAAGGTCATCGAGCGGGCCAAGGGGATCCTCATGAAGCGTCTGGGGATCAGCGAGGCGGAGGCGTTCCGGCGCATGCAGGTCCAGAGCCAGAAGGAGAACAAGAAGTTGGTGGAGATCGCCCGGGCCATCGTCACCGCCCACGGGGTGCTGTAGTGCGGGAAGGCGAAACCCACGAGGCCTGGCAGGCCCTGCTGGAGGACGCGGCACGGCTGGTGCGCGCCCACGCGGAGCTCGTGGAGGTCGAGGGCCGCCAGGCGCTGCGGGACCTGGTGGGGGGAGGGATGGGCTTGGTGGCAGGGGTGGCGCTTCTGGCCGGCGCCCTGTTGTTCCTCCCCGCCCTCCTGGCCCTGCTGCTGAGCGTCTGGGTGGCGCCGTGGGCCGCGGGGCTGGTGAGCTGGGCCGTGGTGGCGGGCGTGGGCGCGGCCGTGGCAGGGTGGGGCTGGCGGCGGCTGCGGAGGCCCAAGCTCCCCCGGATGCGGGAGGCCCTGCAGGAGGACGTCCGGTGGATCCGCGAGCTGACCGCGTCCATGCGGAGCTCCGGGCGGCCCGACTCCGGGTCGCCCTGAGGCTAGCCCGCCTTCTGGAGGAACGCCGGAGGCGGCCGCAGGAAGCCGTGCCGCTCCGTGTCGTGCTCCTGGCCGGGGCGGTGCTGCTGGCCGCGGTGGCGGTGTGCGCCCTCTGGAAGCCGCAGGACTCCGGTCCCTCCCGCTCGGAGGGTCTTTCCGGGACACGCTCCTCGGCGAGCTGATAGAATACTCGCGAGGCTGTCCGGGAGAGGACCGGGCCCCCAACCCACCGCGTTTTTTGGGGGGCGGTCCAGCGGAGGTGGCGGATGCCCTTCGGAATCGGGACCACCGAGCTCGTCATCATCCTCATCATCGCCCTCCTGATCTTCGGGCCGTCCCGCCTGGCCGGCATCGGGAGTTCCCTGGGGAAGGCCATCCGGGACTTCCGGAAGTCGGTAAAGGAAGAGGACACGGACGAGGCGGCCAAGACCTAAGCCGCGCACGCGGGTGAGGAGTCCGGCGGCCCTGCACGCGGAGGAGGCGGGCGGGTGACCCGGCGCGCCCGGCGGCCGTGGCTCGCCCTGGCCCTGGTGGTCCTGGCGGGCGGGGTGCTGGGTCACGTGGTGGCGGAAGCCACCTCCTCCGTGGCACCCCTGGCCTTCCTGGCGCGGTCCGTGGAGCCCGGACTCGACCCCGCCCTGCACCTGGACCTGGGCTTGGTGACCCTCACCTTCGGGTTTACCGTCCGGCTCAACCTGGCGGTGCTCTTCGGGATCGTGTTTGCCCTGTGGGTTTGGAGGTGGGTGTAGTCACCTCGGCCGGTTTTCCGCCGGACAAACCCGCGGCCTGGCGCGTTCACTCTACAGGGATGAGGATGTCCGGTCCGACCATCCGAGAGCTGCCCCCGGAGGCGCGGCCGCGGGAGAGGCTGCTGGCGGAAGGGCCGGAGGCCCTGCAGGACCGGGAGCTGGTGGCGGTCCTGCTCCGGGCGGGGACCCGTTCCCGCTCCGCCCTGCACCTGGCGGACGAACTCCTGCGCCGGTTCGGAGGGCTGCGGGGCCTCCGCCGCGCGCGGGTGGAGGAGCTGGCGGGACTTCCGGGGGTGGGGCAGGCCAAGGCGGCTGGCCTGGTGGCCGCCTTCGAGCTCGGGCGGAGGGTCCAGGGGCCGGATCCCGCCAGCCGGCCCGTGGTGCGCAGCGCCGCGGACGCCGCAGCCCTGGTGGCGCCGCGCCTGAGCCACCGGGACCAGGAACACTTCTGCGTGGTGCTCCTCAACAGCCGGCACGAGGTCATCGGCGTTGTGGAGACGTCCCGGGGAGGCCTGAACGCGGCCTCCGTGGAGGCCCGGGAGGTGTTCCGGGAGGCGGTGCGCCGCAGCGCGCACGCGGTGATCCTGGCCCACAACCACCCCTCCGGGAACCCGGAGCCCAGCCCCGAGGACGCCCGGCTGACCTCCGCCCTGCGCCAGGCGGGAGCCCTGCTGGGGATCTCCGTCCTCGACCACGTGGTGGTGGGGGACGGCCGGTTTGTCAGCCTGCGGGAGCGAGGGTTAGGATTCTAGGGGCCAGGGCTGTACCATCCCGAGCCAGGACGCCTTTCCGGAGGCAGCCATGATCCGCAACGGGTTCTTGAGCCGGTTTTCCCGGGACATGGGCATCGACCTGGGGACCGCCAACACCTTGGTGTACGTGCGGCACGAGGGCATCGTCCTGCGGGAACCCTCCGTGGTGGCCAAGCGCAGCGACGGAGCCATCCTGGCGGTGGGGGACGAGGCCAAGCGCATGATCGGCCGCACGCCCTCGGACATCCACGCCACGCGCCCCCTGCGGGACGGGGTCATCGCGGACTTCGACACCACCGCGGCCATGCTCAGCTACTTCATCCGGAAGGGGATGCGGGGCCGGTCCCTGCTCAAGCCGCGGGTCATCGTGGGCATCCCCTCCGGGGTCACGGAGGTGGAGAAGCGTGCGGTGATCGACGCCACGTTGCAGGCGGGAGCGCGGGAGGCTTACCTCATCGAGGAGCCCATGGCCGCCGCCATCGGGGCGGGGCTGCCGGTCTCTGAGCCCGTGGGGAGCATGGTGGTGGACATCGGGGGCGGGACCACGGAGGTGGCGGTGATCTCCCTGGGGGGGATCGTGACCAGCAAGTCCATCCGGATCGGCGGGGACGAGATGGACGAGGCCATCATCCAGTACGCCCGCAAGGCGTACAACCTCCTCATCGGGGAGCGGACCGCGGAGGAGATCAAGATCGCCATCGGGTCCGCTTACCCCTTGCGGGAGGAGCAGGCGGCGGACGTGCGGGGCAGGGACCTGGTCTCGGGGTTGCCCCGCACGGTGCGCATGACCAGCGCGGAGATCCGCGAAGCCCTCCGGGAGCCCGTGATGGCCATCGTGGACGCGGTGAAACAGACCCTGGAGCGTACCCCGCCCGAGCTGTCCGCGGACATCGTGGAGCGGGGCATCGTCCTGGCGGGCGGCGGAGCCTTACTGCGCGGGCTCGACCGCCTCCTGGCGGAGGAGACGGGGATGCCGGTGACGTTGACCGACGATCCCCTGTCCGCGGTGGTCCTGGGCGCGGGGCGGGCCCTGGAGGAGATCGAGGCCCTGAAGAAGGTGTTGCTGACCGCCAAGCGGGCGTAGCCGCGGCGCGGGAGCGCATGATCCTCGCGGGATCGCGACGGCGGGTGGGGTTGCTGGCGGGCCTGCTGGCGCTGGCCGCGGTCCTGCTCACGGGCCAGCTGCGGTCGCCGGAGCGCCGGGCGGTGGGGCCCGCGGGCCGTCTGGTGCTGTCCGTGCTGCTGCCCGCGCAGGCCTCCTTGAGCCGGGCCGCGGACGCTCTGGGCCGCTCCTGGCGCGCCCTCCACGAGATCGGCCAGCTGCGCACCGAGAACGCGAGGCTGCGGGCGGAGGTGGAGCGCCTGCGGCGGGAGCTGGCGCAGCTGCAGGAAGCCTCCGCGGAGGCGGAGCGGCTGCGCCGCCTGCTGGGTTTCCGACCTCCGCCGCCGTACGCCACCGTGGCAGCCCGGGTGGTCACCCGGGACCCCAGCCGGTGGTACACCACCCTGACCGTGGACCGGGGACTGGTGGACGGGCTGAGCCGCCACGACCCCGTGGTTACCGCGGACGGCCTGGTGGGGCGGGTGTTCGAGGTCTACCGTACCACCGCCTTGGTCCTGCTGGTCACCGACCCCCGCAGCTCCGTGGGCGTCCTGGTGCAGAGCACCCGGGACGCGGGGGTGGCGGAGGGGACGGGGGCCGACCGGCTCCGGTTACGGTACCTGTCCCGTTCCTCCCGCCTGTCGGAGGGAGACGTGCTGGTGACCTCCGGCCTGGGCGGTGTCTTCCCCCGGGGGCTCCGGGTAGGGGTGGTCCGGAAGGTGTTGCGTACCACGGGTGCCCTGTTTCAGGAAGCGGAGGTGGAACCCGCCACGGACCTGTCGCGGCTGGAGGAAGTCCTGGTCATGGTCCATAAGCCCGCCCGAGGTGATGCCCGGTGAACCTGTGGAGCCGGGTTGGGACCGTGGCCGCGTACAGCTCCGCCCTGCTCCTGGCCGCGGTGGTGGAAGGCGCGTGGGCGTGGCGGCTGAGCTGGGGCGGGGGTGCGGCGGACCCGGTGCTCGTGGTGGTGCTGGTCGCTAGCCTCCGAAGGGGTCCGGAGGCGGGCGCCTTGGTGGGGTTTGCGGGCGGATTCCTGCAGGATCTGGCCGGGGGAGGACCCCTGGGGATGGTGGCCCTGTCCAAGGCGGCGGTGGGGCTGGGCGCGGGGACCCTGGGCCGAACTCTGGCCTTGGAGGGCCCCTGGGCTCCCGCGGCCTTGGCCGCGGCCGCCAGCGTGGGGGGCGAACTGGTCGAACTCGCCCTGGCCGGGCTGGCGGGAGACCTGACCCCCGCGTGGGCCCCTTGGGTCCGGGGAGTTGTGGTAACGGCGTGCGACAACGCCGTCCTGGCAGCCCTGGTCTTCGCGGGCGTGCGCAGGGCGCGGCGTTGGCTGGGATCTCCGCGGCCCGGCGGAGTTCCCGAGGCCTAGGCATGGAGGGAAAGTCCGCCAGCCTGGCCCGTCGCGTGACGTCCCTGGGGGTAGCCCTGACCGTAGCCCTGGGGGTCCTGGTGGTGCGCCTCTGGCAGCTGCAGGTCCTCCAGGGAGACTACTACGCCCAGCTGGCGGACACCAACCGGCTCCGGGTACACCGGGTGCCGGCCCCGCGGGGGCTCGTCCTGGACCGCAGGGGCGTCCCCCTGGTGGTAAACCGGCCCAGCTTCTCCGTCTCCCTCCTCGCCATGGAGCTGCGGGAGCCCGGCCGCGTCCTGGGTGAGCTGGCCCGGTTGCTGGGCCTCCCGGAAGCCGAGGTGTGGGCCCGCTGGGAGACCGCGCGCAAGCGTCCCTTCGAGCCCCTCCGGGTCCGCCGGGACGTGGGCATCCGCGTGGTCACGGTCTTGGAGGAACGGCGCGAGGACCTCCGGGGAGTGGTGGTGGAGGCGGAACCCGTGCGGGTGTACCCCTTCGGCACCGTGGGGGCCCACGTCCTGGGGTACTTGGGGGAGGTGAGTGCGGAGGAGCTGGAGACCTTGCGGCCCAAGGGCTACCGGGCCGGGGACCTGGTGGGCAAGGCGGGGGTGGAGCGCCAGTACGACGCGGTACTGCGGGGAGACGAGGGCGAGCAGGTGGTGGAGGTGGACGCCGCAGGCCGGCCCTTGCGGGTGCTGCGGGAGCAGGCCGCAAGGCCCGGCAACACCCTGGTGCTGTCCCTGGACTGGGAACTGCAGCGGGAGGCAGAAAGTCAGCTGCGCGGGCTTTCCGGCGCGGTGGTGGCCATGGACCCGCGGACAGGGGAGATCCTGGCCATGGCCAGCAGCCCCTCCTTCGACCCCAACGCCTTCTCCGTGGGGATCTCCCCGCGGGAGTGGAAGCTCCTCTCGGAGGACCGACGCCATCCCCTCTTGAACCGCGCCACCGCGGCGGCGGTGGAGCCGGGGTCGGTGTTCAAAATCGTGACGGGGCTGGCGGCCCTCCAGGAAGGCCGCGCCAGCTCCCGGTCCACCTTCCTGTGCACGGGCTCCCTCCAGCTAGGCCGCTGGGTGTTCCGCGACCTGCAGGCCCACGGGGTGGTGGACTTCACCACGGGGGTGGCGCAGTCGTGCAACGTGATGTTCTGGCTCCTAGGCCGGTCCGTGGGCCCGGAGGGACTCGCCGCGTACGCCCGCAGGCTGGGGTTCGGACAACCCACGGGGGTGGACCTCCCCCAGGAGGCCGCGGGGGTGATTCCGGATCGGCAGTACAAGGAGCGGACCTGGAGGGAACCCTGGTACCCGGGGGACACCCTGAACATGGCCATCGGCCAGGGCTTCGTGCTGGTGACCCCCCTGCAGGTGGCCCGGGCGGTGAGCGCGGTGGCCAACGGCGGTACCCTGCTGCGCCCCCAGCTGGCGCGGGCGGTGCTGTCTCCGGAGGGGCGGGTCCTGCGCACCTTCCCGCCGGTGGTCCAGGGGAGCCTGGGGCTTTCGCCGTCGGTCCTGGCGGCTCTGCGCAGGGGGCTGGAGGCGGTGGTGGAGCGGGGTACCGGGCAGGCCGCTCGGGTGGAGGGGCTGCGGGTGGCGGGCAAGACGGGCAGCGCGGAGACGCCCCGAGGCCGCCCCCACGCGTGGTTCGCGGGCTACGCACCTGCGGAGGACCCTCGCGTAGTGGTGGTGGTCCTGGTGGAGCACGGCTACCGGGGTGGGCTGAGCGCCGCCCCCATCGCCAGGGCGGTCCTCTCCCGGTGGTGGCAGGGGCAGCGTACCGCGGGAGGGCTGGGTGGGTGGGGACGGTGACGCCGCCGGCGAGGAAGCCGGACTCTGTGCGCCGACGCCTGCGCCACGTGGACTGGGTCCTCGTGGGGTGCACCGCGGCTTTGGTGGTGGTGGGGACCCTGGCGGTGACCAGCGCCACCAGTACCCCCCAGCAGCCCCTGGGGTTGTTGCGGTCCCGGCTGGGGCACGTGGCCGTGGGGGCCGGGGTCCTGGTGGCTTTCGCGGCCCTTCCCTACCGGTCCCTGGGAGAAGGGTGGAAAGTGGTGTACGGCGCCAACCTCGCCCTGCTGGCGCTCACGGACCTGACCGGGCGCACGGCCCTGGGCGCGCAGCGGTGGCTGGCCGTGGGCCCCTTGAGCCTACAACCTTCGGAGCTCTCCAAGCTGGCCCTCATCGTCACCCTGGCATGGTCCTTGAGCCGCCGGAGCTCCCCCCCCAGCCGGTGGGCGGAGCTGGTCCCCTACCTGCTGCACACCGCCCCCCTGGTCCTCTTGGTGTTCCTGCAGCCGGACCTGGGGACCGCCCTGAGCTTCCTGGCCATCCTGCTGGGCATGCTGTGGGCCGCGGGAGTTCCCCGAGGTCAGCTGGCGGGGCTGGTGGCCGCGGGGCTCGTGGCTTCCCCCCTGGCGTGGCCTTTGCTGAAGCCCTACCAGCGGACCCGGCTGCTGGCCTTCCTGGATCCCGGCGCGGACCCCTTGGGGGCGGGCTACAACCTGATCCAGTCCAAGATCGCCATCGGGTCCGGAGGTGTGTGGGGGAAGGGGCTGTTCGCGGGGACCCAGAACACCTTGCAGTTCCTCCCCATGCAGCACACGGACTTCGTGTTCGCGGTGATCGGCGAGGAGCTGGGGTTTGTGGGCGCGGTGGGTGTCCTGCTCCTGTTCTGCCTGTGGCTGTGGCGGGTCCTCCAGGTGGCCTCCTCCGCCCGGGACAGCTTCGGGAGCTACCTGTGCGTGGGGGTGGCCAGCATGGTGGCCTTCCACGTCCTGGTGAACGTGGGTATGACCGTGGGCCTGGCGCCCGCCACGGGAATCCCCCTCCCCTTCGTGTCGTACGGGGGGACCGCCTTGGTGGCGCAGCTGGCGGGGGTGGGTCTGGTCCTCAGCGTGGCGGCGCGGAGGTCGAAGATCCTGTTCTGAAGTGGAGGACGTATGCGACGGCAGATCGTGGCGAACGTGGAGCCCTTCGAGACCCGGGTGGCGGTGTTCGAGGACGGGCAGGTGGTAAACCTCTTCGTGGAGCGGGGGGAGCCTCTGGCGGGCAACGTGTACAAGGCCCGGGTGGCCAACGTCCTGCGGGGGATGGACGCCGCCTTCGTGGACATCGGGCTGGAGCGGAACGCCTTCCTGCAGGTGGGGGACGTGCGCAGCCAGCGCATCGGCGGCGAGGACCTGGAGGACGCCATCGGGAAGGGCGGGATCCAGCAGAAGCTGCGGGTGGGCCAGGAGATCCTGGTGCAGGTGACCAAGGAGCCCATGGGCACCAAGGGGGCTCGGGTGACCACCTACATCGCCCTGCCCGCCCACTACCTGGTCCTCATGCCCACGGTGAACTACGTGGGGGTCTCCCGGAAGATCGACAGCGAGGGCGAACGCCGCCGGCTGCGGGAAATCGCCCAGCGCCTGCGCCCGCAGGGGATGGGCCTCATCGTGCGCACCGCGGCGGAGGGAGCCACGGAGAAGGACCTGCAGGACGACCTCCGGTACCTTCTCAGCGTGTGGAACCGGGTCCTGGAGCGGGCCCGGACCAGCCGCGCCCCTGCCCTCCTGTACCAGGACCTGCGCCTGCTCCGGAGGGTGGCCCGGGACCTGTTCACGGGGGAGGTGGAGCGGTTCGTGGTGGACTCCCCCCGGGAGTACGAACGCCTGGTGGACCTGGTGAGCTCCTACGCCCCGCACCTGCGGGACCGGTTGGAGCTGTACCGGGGCCAGGAGCCCATCTTCGAGCACTACGGGGTGGAGCGGGAGATCGAGACCGCCCTGCGGCGCAAGGTGTGGCTGCCCTCCGGGGGGACTTTGGTGGTGGACCGCACCGAGGCCCTCACGGTGATCGACGTGAACACGGGGCGCTACGTGGGGGAACGGGACCTGGCCACCACCATCCTGCGGACCAACCTGGAGGCGGTGCAGGAGGTGGTCCGGCAGATCCGGCTGCGGGACATCGGGGGGATCATCCTGGTGGACTTCATCGACATGGAAAACGACAAACACCGCCAGCAGGTGCTCCGGGCCCTGCAGGAGGCCGTCCGGCGGGACCGCTCCAAGACCCACGTGATCGACCTCACCCAGCTGGGCCTGGTGGAGATCACCCGGAAGCGGGTGCACCAGGACCTGGAGGCGGTGCTCCGCATGCCGTGCCCGTACTGCGAGGGGCGCGGCCGGGTGCTGTCTCCCGAGACCATGGCCAACCGCCTCCGCCGGGAGCTGCGGCGCCTGTGCGCGGCCTGCCGAGAGCCCGTCCTGGTGCTCCGGGTCCACCCCCTGGTGTACGCGGAACTGGTGCGGGACGGAGCCTGGTTGCGGAGGGTGGAGGAGCAGACCGGGAAGGCGGTCCGGGTGGTGCCGCAGGAGGGGCTGCACGTGGAACAGTTCGAGACCGCCTCCGCCACGAGCCCGGAGGAGGTGGAGGCGGCCCGCGGCAGCCGGGCCCGGGCGTATTCGTGGGGGTCGGAGGAGGTGTTGGACGTGGGGGTGGAGAGGGACGAGGAGCCGGAGGCGGCCGCGGTGTCCCCCGGGGGCTGGTGGGACCGGGTGCGCCGTTGGCTCGTGGGCCTGCGCCCTGCGCCGCCGGGGCCGCGGCTATAATCGTGGGTGCCTGAGGCCTTCGGGAGGGAGACGGTGCGGTCGAGCAACGAGGTCCGGGAGACCTTCCTGCGGTTCTTCGAAGAGCGGGGCCACGTGCGGGTGCCCAGCATGTCCCTGGTCCCCCAGGACCCGACCTTGCTGTTCACCAACTCCGGCATGGTCCAGTTCAAGGACGTGTTCCTGGGGCTGGGGTCCCGGCCGTACCGGCGGGCGGTGGACGTCCAGAAGTGCATGCGGGTGGCGGGCAAGCACAACGACCTGGAGGACGTGGGCCGGGACGGCTACCACCACACCTTCTTCGAGATGCTGGGCAACTGGTCCTTCGGAGACTACTACAAGCGCGAGGCCATCGCGTGGGCGTGGGAGCTGCTGACGCAGGTGTGGGGGTTGCCCCCGGAACGGCTGTGGGCCACGTGCTTCGAGGACGAGTACGGGGAGATCCCCCGGGACGACGAGGCCGCGGAGATCTGGGTGGCGCAGCCGGGCTTCGACCCCTCCCACGTGCTCTTCTTCGGCCGGAAGGAAAACTTCTGGGAGATGGCGGAGGTGGGGCCCTGCGGCCCCGACAGCGAGATCCACATCGACCGGGGCCCCGAGTTCTGTGACCGCCAGGACGAACCCGGCCACGTCTGCCGGGTGAACGGCGGGTGCGCGCGTTTTCTGGAGCTGTGGAACTTGGTGTTCATCCAGTACAACCGCACCGGCCCCACCACCTTGGAACCTCTGCCGGCCAAGCACGTGGACACGGGCATGGGCTTCGAGCGCCTGGTGGCGGTGCTGCAGGGCGCCCGCGACAACTACGGCACGGACCTGTTCCTGCCCCTCATGGACCGGGTCCAGGAGCTGTGCGGCCAGTCTGCGGAGGAGCGCGAGCGGGACGTGGTGGCGTACCGGGTGATCGCGGACCACGGCCGGGCCGCCGCCTTCCTGGTGGCGGACGGGGTGGTCCCGGGCAACGAGGGACGCGGCTACGTCCTGCGGATGATCCTCCGGCGGGCGGCCCGCTTCGGCCGGAAGCTGGGCCTGGTCCGGCCCTTCCTGGCGGAGGTCACGGACGTGGTGGCGGACCGCATGGGGGAGGCGTACCCGGAGCTGGTGCGCCAGCGGGCCTTCATCCGGCAGGTGGTCACCGCAGAGGAAGAGCGGTTCGCCCGTACCTTGGAGGGTGGCCTCCTGCGGCTGGAGGAGCTGGTGGCGGCGGCCAAGGCGGAGGGCCGCGGACGGCTGCGGGGGGAGGACGTGTTCCGCCTGTACGACACCTACGGGTTCCCCCGGGAGATGACCTGGGACGTGGCGCGGGAAGAAGGCCTGGAGGTGGACTGGGAGGGGTTCGAACGGGAGATGGAGCGCCAGCGGGCCCGCGCCCGGGCGCGGTCCACCTTCTTGGTGGCCCAACCTGCGCCTTCCCTGCAGGCCCTGGCGGAGCGGGGAGTCCGGACGGAGTTCGTGGGCTACCGACGGCTGCGGGCCTCCGCGGAGGTGGTGGCCCTCCTGCGGGACGGGGTGGGCGTGGACGCCGCGGAGCCCGGGGAGGCGGTGGAGGTGGTCCTGGACCGCACCCCCTTCTACGCGGAAGCTGGCGGGCAGGTGGGGGACACGGGCTGGCTACGGTCTTCCTCTGCGCGGTTCCAGGTGCTGGACACGCAAAGGCCCGCGGGACAGGTGGTGGTGCACCGCGGCGTGGTGCGGGAGGGCACCCTGCGGGTGGGGGACCGGGTTCGGGCGGAGGTGGACGCGGCCAGGCGGCGGGAGACCATGCGGCACCACACCGCCACCCACCTCCTGCACAAGGCCCTGCGGGAAGTTCTCGGGGAGCACGCCCGGCAGGCGGGTTCCCTGGTGGCCCCAGACCGTCTGCGCTTTGACTTCCTGCACCTGCAACCCCTCACCCCAGACCAGCTCCGGGCCGTGGAGGAGCGGGTGAACGAGAAGGTCCTGGAGGCCATCCCCGTGCGGGTGGACTTCCTCCCCTACGAGGAAGCCTTGCGCCGTGGCGCCATGGCCCTCTTCGAGGAGAAGTACGGGGACGTGGTGCGGGTGGTGTCCGTGGGAGACTACAGCCGGGAGCTGTGCGGGGGCACGCACCTCCGGAACACCAGCGAGGTGGGGCTGTTCCGCATCCTCCAGGAGACGGGGGTGGCCTCGGGAGTGCGGCGCATCGAGGCCGTGGCGGGCTGGGCTGCGTACCGCTGGGCGTGCCGGCAGGCGGAACTCCTCCAGACCACGGCCCAGAAGCTGCGGGCCCCTTCGGAGGAGGTGCCGGCCCGGGTAGAACGGCTGCTCCAGCAGCTGCGGGACCTGGAGCGCCAGCTGGCGACCCTGCAGCAGGGGTTGGGGGCCGCGGAGCTGGAACGGGCCCTGGAACGGGCGCGGGAAGTCTGCGGGGTCCGGGTGGTGAGCGCGCGCTTCGACGGCCTGCGGGAGCAGGCCCTGCGGGCCCTGGGGGACCAGTTGCGGGACCGCCTGCGCAGTGGCGCGGTGGTCCTAGGCAGCGCCTTGGACGGCCGGGTGGCCCTGGTGGCCATGGTGACCCGGGATCTCACCCACCGGCTGAAGGCCCACGAGCTGATCCAACCCGTGGCGGAGCTGGTGGAAGGCCGCGGGGGCGGCCGTCCGGAGCTGGCGCAGGCCGGGGGGAGGAACCCGGACCGGTTGGACGAGGCCCTGGAGAGGGTCCCCGAGTTCGTCCAGCGGCTCCTGGAGCGGGTCCCGTGAAGGGCCCGGTTCTGGCGGTGGACTACGGCGGCCGCAGGGTCGGCCTGGCACTGAGCGACCCCACCGGGACCGCTACCCGGCCCCTGGCCAACGTGGAGCGGCGCGGGGACGACCAGGCGGCCCGGGAGGTGGCGGCGGTGGCCCGCGCCAGCGGGGCCCGGGCCGTGGTGGTGGGCCTGCCCCTGCGCATGGACGGCACGGAGGGGCCACAGGCACAGGCGGCGCGCCGGTTCGCGGAACGGGTGCGGCAGTACACGGGCCTGCCCGTGCATCTGTGGGACGAACGCCTCACCACCGTGCAGGTGGAGCGGCTGTTGGTCTCCGGGGGCGTGCGACGCAGACGCCGCCGGGCGTTGCGAGACGGGCTGAGTGCCGCAGTCCTCCTGCAGAGCTTCCTGGAGGCACACCCCGACCCTTCGTGACCAGGACTTCCAGGACCCCGCGCCGCTTCCGCAGCCCGTGCTGACGCGCCCTCAGGTGCGGGCCGGGACGGGCGGGACCCCCGCGCGGTACCATAGGCGTGAGCAAGGAGCCGGGGTGCTGCGCGCCGTGCGCCGTGGCCGCGACGGGCGGCCTCTCGCTCTTGCCAAATCCCCGCGGAGGTGCGGACGTGGGCCAGGCGGACGGCACGGAGCTGGACGTGATCACCGTCAGTGACGAGGAGGGACACCAGCACGAGTTCACCGTGCTGGAGTACGTGGAGGTGGAGGACCGGCGCTACGTGGTGGTGGTCCCCACCGACGCCCCGGAGGACGAGGCAGCCGTCATCCTGCGGGTGGAGGGCGACACCCTGGTGAGCGTAGACGACGAGGAGGAGTTCGACCAGGTGGTGGCGGCCCTGGAGAGCGAGCGGGAAGACCTGGAAGTCGAGGTGGAGGAGGAAGACTCCCGGTAGGGCCGTTCGGCGTGCGGAGGGCGTGGCTGGGAGTCGCGGCGGTCCTGGCCGGCGCCGCGGGGCTCGGGGCCTGGTCCGTAGCCCCCGCGGGCCGGGGCGACCCGGTGGTGGTGCAGGTCCCCCCGGGTGCGGACGCGGCCCGGGTGGCGGAGGTGTTGTACCGCCACGGGCTGCTGCGGAGCCGCCTGGCGTTCCGCCTGTGGGCGCGCGGGTGGGGGCTGGAGGACCGCCTGCAGGCGGGCGAGTACCGGTTCTCCCCGTCCGAGGGCGTGGTGGACATCCTCCGCAGGCTGGCGGCCGGGGACGTGGTGCACCACCGGGTCACCTTCCCCGAAGGCTTCTCCGCCCGGCAGGTGGCAGAGCGCCTGGACCGGCTGGGGCTGGTGGATGCGGAGGAATTCTTGCGGGAGGTGGGACGGGCGGACCGCCACTGGATCCCGCAGATGCATGGCAACACCACGGGGAGCGTGGAAGGTTACCTGTTCCCGGACACCTACTCCTTCCCGCGGGGACTGCCCGCGGAGCGCGCGGTGGCGGCCATGGTGGCCCGGTTCCGGGACGTCACGGGACCGCTGTGGGACCTCCCGCGGCCTTTGGGCCTGTCCCCGCACGAGGTGGTGACCGTGGCCTCCCTGGTGGAGCGGGAAGCCCGGCACGACTTCGAGCGGGCCCGGATCGCGGGGGTCCTGTACAACCGCCTGCGCCGGGGGATGCCCTTGCAGGTGGACGCCACCGTGCTGTACGCCCTGGGCAGGCACAAGGAGCGGGTCCTGTACCGGGACCTGGAGGTGGACTCGCCGTACAACACCTACCGCACCGCCGGATTGCCCCCGGGGCCCATCGCGAACCCGGGTCTGGCGAGCCTGCAGGCGGCCCTGCAGCCGGAAGCCCACGACTACCTGTACTACGTCGCCCGCCCCGACGGCACCCACGTGTTCAGCCGCACCCTCGCGGAGCACGAACGGGCCAGGCGTTCCCTCCGGCTGCAGGAGCGTGTCCCTGGAAGGCCCCCGTGAGGGGAGGACCCGGGTGGTGTAGGGTGCGCCCGGGCCGGGGCTGGGTCCCGCACCTGGCGGTGCGGAGGGTTAGCGACATCCCCCTGGACTTGCTCGCGGCCCGGGGCATCCGAGGTGTGCTGTTCGACCTCGACAACACCCTGGTCCCCTACGGCTCCTCGGAAGTCCCGGACGACGTGGCGCGGTGGCTGGAACAGTTCCGGGCGCGGGGCTTGCAGGGTGCCCTGGTGTCCAACAGCCTCCCGGGGCGGGCCCGAAGGCTCGCACAGCAGCTGGGCTGGCCCGCGGTGGGGGGATGGCCCAAGCCCAACCCGGGCCGGCTCCGGAGGGCTATGGCGGTGCTGGGGACCACCCCCGCCACCACGGCCCTGGTGGGCGACCAGCTGTTCACAGACGTCTGGCCCGGGAACCGGTTGGGGCTGTTCACGGTGCTGGTGGAGCCCCTGCAGCCCCGGGAGTTCGTCACCACCCGGGTAGCCCGCTGGCTGGAGGGCTTCGCGGGGAGGGCCAGGATGGTGCAGCAGCTGGGAGCCTGTGCCGAAAAAACCGTCGGCAGGATTCCCCCCGACCCCGGTGGAACCAAACTGCCAGGCGGGTGAGGGCCGGGCGCGGAGGGCCCATGTCTCTGCGGGACGTGCTGAAGGAGATCCTGTCCAGCGTGGAAGGAGCCCTGGGGGTGGCGGTGGTGCGCCTGGACGGCGAGGTGGTGGACGCCCACACCCTGGACGGGGGCCTGCGCCTCGAGAAGGTGGCGTCGGACCTGGGAATCCTCGCCAAGGTTTCCGCCTACGCGGCCCGCAAGCTCAGCGCGGGTCCCGTGGACTACTCCGTGGTGTCCGCGGAGAAGTACGTGCTGCTGCTGTCCGCGGTGGAGGTGGACTACGCCCTGGTGATCGCCTTGCGACAGGGGGGCAACCTGGGCAAGGCACGCCTGCAGCTGAAGAAGAACCTGGAGCGCGTGGCCACCCAGCTCCGCACCTTGGTCCCGTGAAGTCCTCCCCCTGCGGCCGCAGGGCCCCGCGCCCTGTCCCGGAAAAGCCCTGCCACCCCGCAGGCCGCGCCGCGGTCCTGGGGCTGGCCTTGAGCTTTTCGCTCCTGTGCGTGTGTCCCCCCGCACCGGGGGGCCCTGACCCGTGGCGGCTGGGGGAGTCCCTCTTCCGCTCCGGGCGGTACCGAGAGGCCGCCCAGGCCTTTCACCAGGTGGTCCTCCGGGACCCGTCCCACCGCCTGGGGTGGTTGTGGTACGGGGCGGCTCTGGTGCTCGCTGGGCGTCCCCGGGACGCCCTGGAACCCTTGAGACGTGCCGCGGCGGCTCAGGCGGAGCCCTACGCGTGGCTGTGGACGGGCCTGGCCTACGAAGAGCTGGGACAGGAGGCACAGGCGCGGTCCAGCTACCGGCAGGTCCTCCGCCGTGGTGCCGAGACGGAGGCGGCGTACTGGGCGGTCCGCCGCCTTCGGGGCCTGCAGGCCGCGGAGGCCGCGGAAAGCCTCGCCCTGCACCCCGAGAGCTACGCACGCCTGGCCCTGCGGCACAACCCGGCCCTGAGCCCCACAGACGCCCGGCGGATCGGCCAAGCCCTGCTCTCCTTCGCCCGCAGGTTTGACGTGGACCCCAGGCTGGTGAGCGCCCTGGTGCTGGTGGAGTCCGGCTTCAACCCGCGGGCGGTCTCCCCCGCGGGAGCTTTGGGGCTCGGGCAGCTCATGCCCGAGGTGGCGCGGGGTCTGGGAATCCGCGACCCCTTCTCCATCGAGGAGAACCTGTACGGGACCGTGCGGGTGCTGCGGGGGCACCTGGACCGGTTCGGCTACCACAGGGTTCCCCTGGCCCTGGCGGCGTACAACGCGGGCAGTGGGGCCGTGCGGCGCTACGGGGGGATCCCGCCGTACACGGAGACCCGCTGGTACGTGTACCGGGTCAGCCAGCTGTACCTGCGCTTCCTGGGCCTCTGAACCATGCGCCTGGCCTAGAAGTTGCTCCCCTAGCGCGGCGGAACTCCTGTGCGGGAAAGGGGGAGCCGGTGATGGGTCCACGCGAGGGGTCGGCACGGTACGCCCGGCGGGCGGCGCACCCCCGGGTGTCGTGGCTCGTGGGGGTGCTGTTGGCAGCCGTGGTGGCCGGCTGCGGTGGTTCGGGTTCCGGCCCGGTCACGGTACGGGTGGGGGTGATCCTGCCGCTTTCCAGCGGGGTGGCGGCGGCGGCGTCCAGCGCCCTGCGGGGGGCGGAGATGGCCGCGGACGAGGTGAAGGCGGACCGCGCGGTCCGCCTGGTCCTGGTGACCCACGACGACGGGGGGTCCCCCCAGAAGGCCATCGACCTGTTCCAGCGGCTCAGCGCGGACCCCGGGGTGGGGGCGGTGGTGGGAGGACTCACGGACGCGGTGGCGGCGCAGCTTTCGGCCTTGGCGTCCGCGGTGCAGACCCCTCTTCTGAGCCCCGGGGCCACGGGCCCCATCCCCTTCGCCGGGCAGTACTTCTTCCGTACGTCCCTTCCCTCGTCCCTTCAGGGACGTGCCCTGGCCGAGTACGCCTTGGGCAAGGGGCTCAAGCAGGCCTCCGTGGTGCAGGACACCAATGAGTACGGGACCGCGGTGGCGGAGGGTTTCTCACAGTCCCTACGGGCGGGCGGCGGCGTGGTCCTGAGCCAGCACCTGTTCGCGGACGGCACCCGGGACTTCTCCCCGGTGGTGCGGGCCCTGCAGCGAGAGCGCCCGGACGTGGTGCTGTTCGCGGGCTACCCGGACGAGGGAGCGGTGTTCGTCCAGCAACTGGCGCAGGCGGGGCTAAAGGTCCTGCTCCTGGCCCCGGACTCCTTCGCCAGCGAGGACGCCGCCTCCGCGGTGGCGGGCAGCGGGATGGTGGTGGCCTCCGTGTTCTTCCCGGACAGCCCCGTCCCCCGGGTGCGGGCCTTCGTGCGGGAGTTCCGCAGCCGCTACGGGCGGCAGCCCGACGCCTTCGCGGCCCAGACCTACGACGCGGTGAAGCTGGTGGCGGTGGCCGTGAAGCGCTTGGGCACCGGCGTCCTCGGACCACAAGACCGGGTGGACCGTGCCAAGCTCCGGGAGGCCCTGGCCAGCACCCACGACTACCCCGGGGTGACGGGCACCATCACCTTCGACCGGCTGGGGAACCCTGCCCGCGACGTGCAGCTGCTGCGGGTGGACGGGGGGAGGCTGGTGGTCCTCCCGTAAGGCACCCGAGGTCTGGGGCGGGGCTGGTCGCAAAGTTGCCCCGGGGTCTGTGTCCCTCCGGGTGTGGGAGGATCTGGCGGGCGGTGGGAGAAGGGTACCGGTGCTGGCGCACCGGCTGTGGGCCGGTGCAGTTCGCGTACGGGGAGGGATGCGCGTGAGGCAGCTGGCTCGGTGGGCCGCGGGACTTTTGGGGGTGGTGGCGCTGGCCTCGGCGGTGGTGGACGCACAGCCCCGCCGGTTCGTGAACGTCGCCACGGGTGGGACCGCGGGGGTGTACTTCCCCCTCGGCAGCGCCCTGGCCCGTCTGTGGACGGAGCGGGTTCCCGGGGTGCAGGCGACCGCCCAAACCACGGGCGCCTCGGTGGCCAACGTGCGCCTCCTGCAGCGGGGCGAGGTGGAGGTGGCCTTCGCGCAGAACGACATCGTGTACTACGCCTTCCAGGGGATCGAGATGTTCAGCCGAGACCCGCAGACCCGCCTGCGGGGGATGGCCATGCTGTACCCGGAGACCGTCCAGATCGTGACCTTGCGGCAGAAGAACATCAACTCCGTGGCCGACCTGGCGGGAAAGCGGGTGGCGGTGGGGGCTCCGGGGAGCGGGACGGAGGTCAACGCGCGCCAGATCCTGCGCCTGTACGACCTCGGCTACGTGCAGACCCGGCAGATCCACGGGCTGCCCCGTACGGTGCAGGCGGACTTCCTGAGCTTCGCGGAGGCCGCAGACCAGCTGAAGGACGGGGTCATCGACGCAGCCTTCCTCACCGCGGGGGTCCCCACCGCGGCGGTGCAGGACATCGCGGCCACCCGGGACCTGAAGATCGTGCCCATCCCCGAGGCCGTGGCGGCGCGTCTGCGGGAGCGCTACCCCTACTACACCCCGGTGGTGATCCCCCCCAACAGCTACCGGGGTCAGGCGGAACCGGTGCCCACGGTGGCCGTGATGGCCATGCTGGTGACCCGCTCCGACCTGCCGGAGGATTTGGTCTACGAACTCACCAAGACCCTGTGGGAGAACGTGGCGGTGCTGCACCAAGCCCACGCCCGGGGGCGGGACATCCGCCTGGAGACCGCCCGCGCGGGCATGCCCATCCCCTTGCACGCGGGCGCCCTCCGGTACTACCGGGAGCGGGGGATTCGGTGATGCCGGAGGGCCGCAGGTCGTGACAGACCCCACCCGCGGGCGGGGACGGTGAGGGCGGTGTCGGAAGGGACTGTGGACGCCTGGGAGGGCCAGGGCCTCGTGGCGGAGGCCCTGGAGGCCCCTGCGGTGTATCGCGGGCTTTCCACCGAGTACACGGACGTGGGGCGGCTCGTGGAGTACCTGGGGGACCGCCTGTTCTCCGGGCTGGTGCGTGTGGCCCTCCCCGGGCGGGAAGGCTACGTCCTGCTGTTCCGGGGTCGGCCCCAGGCCGCACGGTACGGGGTGGAAGGCCGGTACCTGGAAGCCGTGGAAGCGGTGCGGGCCTTGGTGGCGGACAGCCGCTGGATGGAGGGCGAGGTCTGGGTCCACCAGCTCCCGGAGGAGCTGTTCCCCGAGGAGTGGGAGGACCGGCCGCCCATCCCCTGGGAGGCGGTGGAGGCCCTGCACCCACACCCGGAGGAGGCGGAAGGTCCCGGGGTAGTCGTCCCCGTCCCGGAGGAGGCTGCTCGAGAGGAGGCTCCCGCGGTGGCGGTAGACGTTTCCGCGCAGGCGCCGCCGCCCGTGGAACCGCCGAGCGGCCCAGACCTGGTGTCCTGGGTCCGGGTGCTGGAGAGCTTGGTGGCCCGGTTCAAGCGCTACCGCGGGCCCAGCGCCGCGGGGCGGCTGGAGGCAGAGGTGAACGCGGCCCTGCAAGGCAGCGGCCTGCGCCTGCAGCGGGGCCGGGTGGAGGGGGAGGTGCGGGACGCAGAGCCCCTCCGGCTGGCCACCATCCGGGCGGTGGGCTTCATGCGGGGGATCGCGGGGCAGGCCTTCGCGGAGCAGAGCCTCGGGGTGGCCCTGAAGGAGGCGGGGCTCCGGGACGAGGCGGAGTTCCGACGCCTGCTGGCTCCGTAGGGAGTAGCAAAGCCAGGTTCGAGGAGGTCGCGGCGTGCGCACGGTGCTCTGGGTGGCGGTGGTGGTGCTGGTCCTCCTGGTCCTCGCGGCGGCGGCGGTGCTCCAGCGCCCCGTGCGGGCCGCGGACGTGCAGCGGCAGCACACCGTGGTGAGCGGTGCCCTGGTCCTGTTCCCGTTGCTGGCCGCCTCCGGGAGCTTCTCCGCCGCGGGCAGCTACCGGCCCGGAGACCGGGAGCGGGCGGTGTGGACCAGCCTGGGGGCCGCGTGCGTCCTGTGGGCTGTGGGCCGGGCAGCTTTCTGGTCCCTGCAGCTCGCCGGACGGCCCACGGCTTTTCCCTCCGCCGCGGACCTGCCCACCGCGGGCTTCTTCCTCCTGGGGCTTTGGGCGGTGTACCAGGAATACCGGGCGGTCCGCGAGCTGGTGGGGCCGGCCCACCGGGCGGTGATGGCTGGGGTGGCCCTGGCCGCCCTGGTGGCGGGGTACCTGTTGTTCTTGCAGCCCGTGGTGGCGGGGGGGGTGCGCGGGGCCGCGGAGTCCGTGAGCGTGCTGTTCTCCCTGGCGGGCCTGGCCCTCATCCCCCTGGCGGTGGCGCCCGCCATGGCTTTCTTCGGAGGTCTGGAAGGGTACGTGTGGCTGATCATCTCCGCGTCCCTGGTCTGCATCTCCGTGGCGGTGATGTGGCTGAGCAACGCGGTGTTCTTCGACGTGTGGTTCGTGGGGCACCGCAGCAACGTCCTGCAGATGGTGGGGTTCGCCTTGCTGGCGGTGGGGGCTTTCTGGCACCGGGCCCTGATGCAGGAGGGCTGAGCCCGTGATCCACCGGCTGCCGGTGGGAGACGTCAAGGAGGAGTGGAGCGGGATCTCCCCCGAGGAACTCCGCGGCTTGGTGGAGGGGCTGCGGGGCCGGGAGTTTTGCGGCTACGTGGAGCTCCGCTGGCCGGACTGCGAGGGTGCCCTCATCCTGTCCGGCGACGGAAGGGTGTTTGCGGTGTTCCAGGCAGACGCGGTGGACCTGCGGGGGCCGGAGGCCCTGCGGCACATCCTGGTCAGGGCGGAGCGGCTGCACCCGCGGGTCCGGGTGGTCTCCCTGCCCCACAGCCTCGGGCCCCTGCTGGGCTCCCTGAGCGAACTGCAGCCCCTGCACACGGGCCTGCACACGGCCTTCGTGGACCTCGGCCGGCTGACGGCCCGCCTGGTCCGGGACGGCTGGTCCGGCCTGGTGCTCCTGGAAGGCGAGGGCTGGTGGGCCTTCCTGCCCTTCGGGGAGGAGGGGAACGGGGCTGTGTATTACGACGGGGCCACGGTCCTGGGCCGGGACCGCCAAGAACTCGTGGACCAGCTGGTGGGAGTGGGCGCGGAGGTGGAGGTGTGGGTGAAGCCCGCTTCCGCACCGCGCCCCGTGGAGTTCGAGGCACCACCCCCTGCTCCCCCCGCGGAGGCGGTCCCCGCCTCCCCCTCCCCGCCACCCGAGACAGAGGCGCGGGCACCGGCAGGGCCGCCCCCGCCCACGCCGGGCCCGGGGGCGGATGAGCGGGAAGCAGCCGGCTGGTCTGCGTACAAAGGTTCGGAGACCTTCGTGTCGGTGCCCGCGGTGGACCCGGAAGACCCCCAAAACGCGCCGGCCCGGGAACTGCGGGAACGCTTCGGGGAGCTGGCCTTGGAGCTTGTCCGTCGGCTGGACGGGAGCCGCACCCTGGAGGAGGTACGGGCGGATCTGGGCCGACCCGCCACGGAGTTGGAACCGATCTTGCTCTACCTCCAACAGCGGAAGTGGATGGCCCGTTACTTCCGCCGACGGGGGCAACGGTGAAGGGACGTGAGGGAAAGGAACTCCCTGAGGACGCGGAAGCCCAGGCGCTGTTCCGCGAGTACCGCGCCACGGGCGACCCCGTCCTGCACGCCCGCATCTGCGCGGCGTACGCCCCGCTGGTGGAGCGCATCGCCCGCGCCTACCGGGTGGCGGGAGAGCCCTTGGAAGACCTCGTCCAGGTGGGGTACGTGGGCCTCCTGCTGGCGGTGGCCCGCTTCGACCCCGAACGGGGCGTGAAGTTCCAGACGTACGCCTCCCACATCATCGCGGGAGAGATCCGGCACTACCTCCGGGACCAGGTGGGGGTGGTGCGGCGGCCCCGCTGGCTGAGCCGGTTGAGCCGGGAGCTGGAGCGTACGGTGGAGCGGCTGCAGCACAGGACCGGCAGGCTGCCCACGGTGGAGGAGATCGCCCAGGCCATGAACATCACCCCCGAAGGGGTGCGGGAGATCCTGCGGGCCCGGGCCGCGGCGTCCCCCCTGTCCCTGGACGGCGGGTGGGAGGTGCGGCGGATCCGGCACCTCCGGTACGAGACCTTCCAACTGCCCGTGGAGGACCGCATCGCGGTCCTGCAGGCCATGGAGCGGCTCACGGAGCTCCAGCGGAAGGTCCTGTACTTGCTCTTCTACCACGACTTGACGGAGACGGAAGCCGCGCGGCGGCTGCGGGTCTCCCAGAGACACGTGTCCCGGGTGATGCACAAGGCCCTGCGACAGATGGCGCAGCTCCTCCGGGGAGCTGCCCGTCCGTAGGAGAAGGGAAGACCAAAGGGGGAGGAGGGTCGGACCATGTCGGACCTTCGCAAGGTGCTGGGGGAGTTCACCCAGCTGGACGGTGTGAGCGCCGCGCTGGTGGTGGGCCGAGACGGCTTCGTCATCGAGGGCGCGGCCACGGAGGACGTGGACCTGGAGACCCTGGGGGCGGTGACCGCCAGCAGCCTGGCCGCCTCCGACGCTCTCTCCGTGGACCTCGGCCGGGGCAGGCTGTTCGGCCTCATGCTGGAGTACGAGGCCGGTCCCCTGGTGGTGGCTCCCGTGGGCTCGGAGGCCATGTTGGTCATCGTGGGGAACGGGACCGCGAACCTGGGCCGCATCCGGCTGGAGCTGAAGAAGCGCCACCAGGCCGTGGCGGACGCCCTGTAGGCGCCCAGGAGCCCGCCCGTCGGCACACGCCCCCGGGTACAATGGGGGCGCCATGGCAGCCGGCGCGTGGCCGGGACCTCACAACGCGGGGGCGGGTCCTGTGACGCCCCGGACCGCGTGGCAGGTGGACCTTCCGGGCCTCGCGGACTACGCGTCCACGTGGGACCTGCAGCGCCAGCTGGTGGCGGCCCGCCAGGGAGGCGAGATCCCCGACGTCCTGCTCCTGCTGGAGCACCCGCCCGTCATCACCTGCGGCCGCGCCACCAGGCCCGAGCACCTGCCCGTCCCCCGGGAGGCCCTGCGGCGCATGGGCTTTGGCGTGTTCGACGTGGAACGGGGCGGCAGCGTGACCTACCACGGTCCCGGCCAGCTGGTGGGATACCCCATCGTGGACCTGCGGGCGTACGGGGAGAACGTGGTGGGCTTCGTGCGGATGCTGGAGGAGACCGTGATCCGCACCCTGCAGGGCTACGGGATCCCCGCGGCGCGGCGGCCGGGGTTCCCGGGCGTGTGGGTGGGGGAGGAGAAGATCGCAGCCATCGGCGTGGCGGTGAAGCGCCGGGTGACCATGCACGGGTTCGCCCTGAACGTGAACACCGACCTGGAGCACTTCCGGGTCATCAACCCCTGCGGGATCGGCTACACCCCCACGTCCCTGGAGAAGCTGCTGCAGCGCCCCGTGCCCTTGGAGGAGGTGCGGGGCCGCTACGCCCGCGCCTTCGAAGAGGTCTTCGGCGTCACCCTCCGGCAGGTGCCCTGGGAGGACCTGGTGCTGGCCCGCGGCGGAGGGGACGTGCCCGGGGACGGGGTGAGGGAGAGGCTTCCGGGCGCGGCCCGGGAAAGCGGCCGGCGCACGCGGCCGTGATAGACTGCTGCGTGGGCGCGGCCTCGATCCCGCGCCGGAACCGGTCAGAGGAGGTGCTTTGAGGATGCCCACCGTCTACCTGCCCGCGCCGCTACGGCGCCTCACGGGAGGCGCCTCCAGGGTGGAGGTGCCGCCCGGAACCGTGGCGGACGTGCTGCGGGCCCTGGACGAACGCTTCCCGGGGATGCGGGCGCAGTTGTGCGACGAGGACGGCTCGGTGCGGGCCTTCATCAACGTGTTCGTGAACGGGTCCGAGATCCGCACCCTGCAAGGGCAGCAGACCCCGGTGGGGGAGTCCGACGAGGTGTCCATCATCCCCGCCATGGCCGGGGGGAGCTCCCGGAGGTGCCTTTGTCGCGGACTCTAGGCCACCCCAGTCCCCCTCCCCACGGGAGGGGTTGATCCTGGACACGCTCCTAGGAGCCTGTCCCGAAAAATCCTTCGGGGGCACACGGGACCGGGGTCCCCAAAAATCGCGCAGCGATTTTTGGGGTGGTCTAGGGGGCCGGGGAGGGCAGGGCCGGTGAGTCCCCGGGAGCACCAGGGTGCGCCGGAGGGTCCGGCCCGTCCCGCACTCCCCACCCCGGACTTGCGGTTCTTCGCCGCCCGGGACGTGCTCCTCCACGAGGAGGAGGACCCTGAGCGGGTGGAGCGCTTGGTGGACCGGCTGCGGGACGAAGGGGTGCTGCGCAACCCCCCCGTGGTCGCGGAGCTGGGGGACGGACGGGTGGTGGTGCTGGACGGGGCCAACCGCGTCACCGCCCTGAAGCGGCTGGGAGCTGTCTTCCTCCCCGTCCAGGTGGTGCCGTACCACGACCCCGCGGTGACCCTGGACCGGTGGAACCACCTCCTGGTGGCCCTCCCGGAGGAGCTGGGCAAAGGGCTGCCCCTGGAGGAGGAAGAGGCCGGGTGCGCTTCGCGGCGGCTGGCCGCGGGCGAGCTCCTGGCGTACGTCCGGACGGAGGGGGAAACCTGGGCGGTCCCCCGGGGTCCCGACCTCGCGGAGGGGGCAGAGCGCTTGCGCCGGCTGGTGGCCAGCTACCGCGGCCGGGTGGCGTACCACCGCGTGGACTCCGAGGACCTGGAGGTCCTGCGGGGGAGATACGGCCAGGCCGCGGCTCTGGTGGCTTTCAGCCGGTTCGCGAAGGCCGACATCCTGGAGCTAGCCCGCAACGCCGCCAGGCTGCCCGCGGGGGTGACCCGGCACGTGGTCCCGGGCCGCGCCTTGCGGGTGAACCTGCCCCTGGAGGTGGCCTTCGGCCCCGGGACCCTGGAGGACAAGAACGCGTGGCTTGCAGCCTGGGTCCGGCAGCGGATCCGGGAGGGGAAGGTGCGGTACTACCCGGAGCCCACCCTGCTGTTTGACGAGTGACGCGAAGAGGAGCGTGCGGAGCGTGGCATACCGGTTCGAGACCAAGACCCCGAGGATCGGCGAGGACCTCCTGCAGCGCATCGGCAACACACCCCTGTTGCGCCTCCGGCGGGTGACCCGCGGGTTGCCGGAGGGCGTGGAGGTGTGTGTGAAGGCGGAGTGGTTCAACCCCGGGGGCTCCGTGAAGGACCGCCCCGTGCTGCGGATGATCGAGGACGCGGAGCGGGCCGGCCTGCTGACCCCGGACAAGGTGCTGCTGGACTCCACCTCGGGCAACGCGGGCATCGCCTACGCCATGATCGGGGCCGCCAAGGGCTACCGGGTCAAACTCGTGATGCCCGCCAACGCCAGCGAGGAACGCAAGCGGATGATCCGGGCCTACGGCGCGGAGCTCGTGTTCAGCGACCCCCTGGAGGGCTCCGACGGCGCCATCCTCCTGGCCCGCCGCATCCAGGAGGAGGACCCGGATCGGTACTTCAAGCCGGACCAGTACAACAACCCCTCCAACTGGAAGGCCCACTACGACACCACGGGGCCGGAGATCCTGGCACAGACGGAAGGCCGCATCACCCACTTCGTGGGAACCTTGGGCACCACAGGGACGGTGGTGGGGGTGGGCCGTCGGCTCCGGGAGTTCAACCCCGAGGTGGAGGTGGTGGCGGTGGAGCCCGACAGCCCCCTGCACGGCATCGAGGGGCTCAAGCACATCGCCAGCTCCATCCGCCCGGGGATCTACGACCCTTCCGTACACCACCGCAAGGTCGGGGTGAGCACGGAAGCCGCCTACGCCATGGCCCGCAGGCTGGCCCGGGAGGAGGGGATGTTCGTGGGCGCTTCCACGGGAGCCGCGGTGTGGGCGGCCCTCCAGGTGGCCCGGGAACTCCGGGAGGGGTTGGTGGTGGCCCTAGCGCCCGACGGGGGAGACCGGTACCTGAGCACCGCCCTGTGGCGGGACGTGTAGTATCTTGGTGGGGGATGGGGACGGTACGGGAGCAGCTGCAGCTCAGCCCAGGCCACCTGGAGGCCATGGTGGCACACGCCCGGGCGGAGGCTCCCAACGAGTGCTGCGGGGTGCTGACGGGACGGGACGGGCGGGTGGAAGGCGTGGTGCCCGTGGCCAACGCGGACCGCAGCCCCTACACGTACCGCATGGACCCCCGCGAGCTGCTGGTGGTCTACAAACAGGCGGACGCCCAGGGCCTGGAGGTCCTCGGCTACTACCACTCCCACCCGTCCACCCCCGCGGTGCCTTCCCGGACGGACGTGGCCCGGGCTGCAGATCCCTTCGCGGTGTACGTGATCGTGTCCCTGGCCACCGAGCCGCCGGAGGTGCGGGCGTACCGGATCGCGGACGGTGGTTACCGGGAGCTGGAGCTGAGTGTGCGATGAGGTTTTCCACCCGCGCGGAGTACGGCCTGCGCGCCCTCATCGACCTGGCCTTGTTCGGCCACGAAGGTCCGGTGCAGACCCACGACATCGGCCGCCGTCAGGGCCTCCCGGAGGCGTACCTGAACCAGCTCCTGGCCCAGCTGCGGCGGGCTGGGCTGGTGGTGAGCAAGCGGGGCCCCCACGGAGGCCACCAACTGGCCCGGCCCCCGGAGAGCATCCGGCTGCACGAGGTGTTCCTGGTTCTGGAGGGGACCACCTCTCCGTGGGAGTGCGTGGACCGGGAGGACCCGGACTGCACCTACGCCCACGGCTGCGGCCTGCGGCCCTTGTGGCTGCGCTTGAAAGAGGCCACGGAACAGGTGCTCCAGAACACCACCCTGGCAGACCTGCTGCCGCCCTTCGTCGCCACCCCCGCGGCCTCTGCGGCGGAAGGACGGCGCCCCCGCCCCGTGCTATAATCGAGCTGCAAGGAGCGGTCGGTCCGGAACACGATCGGGAACAGGGTTTTCCTGGAACGCAGGTCGTGCCCGACCGAGTGGGCTTCGGGGACAGAGCCCCGGGGGTGCGTGGTCCAGGAGGGCCCTGTTCCCTGTTTGTTGCGCCGCACATGAGGGTACCGGTGAAGGAAGACGCGGCGGGGGTGAGCCAGCTGGGGGCGAACGGCGCGGCCCGGCGGGAAGCGGACCGTGCGCGGTTCGAAGCCCTGGTGCGGGAACACGTGGACGCCCTGTACGGGGCCGCTTTGCGCCTGACCCGCCACCGCAGCGACGCGGAGGACCTCCTCCAGGAGACCCTCCTGAAGGCGTGGCGGTCCTTCCACACCTTCACGGAGGGGACCAACGCCCGGGCGTGGCTGTTCCGGATCCTCATGAACGCCCACATCGACCGCTACCGCAAGACGGCCCGGGAGCCGGAAACCACCGACGTGGAGGACGTGGGGGAGTTCTACCTGTACAGCAAGGTACAGGAGTCGGACCTCCTCCGGCGGGTGGGGGACCCGGAGAAACTCCTGGAAGGCGTGATGGAGCACGAGGTGCGGGAGGCCCTGGAGTCTCTGCCGGAGTACTTCCGCAGCGTGGTCATCCTGGCAGACCTGCAGGGATTCTCGTACAAGGAGATCGCGGACATCCTGGGGATCCCCGTGGGCACGGTGATGTCCCGGCTGTTCCGTGGCCGCCGGCTCTTGCAGCGCAAGCTCTGGGACTACGTGCGCTCCCACCACCGGATCAGCACCGCGGCGGAGGGCGCGGCCCGTGGACTGTAAGGAGTTCGAGGCCAAACTGTGGGCCTTCCTGGACGGGGAGCTGGAGGAGGCCGTGTGCGCGGAGCTGCGGGCCCACCTGGAGCGGTGCCCCGGCTGCCTGGACCACTACCGGTTTGAGGGTGCCCTCCGGACCTTCTTGCGGCGCTGCTGCCACGAACCCGTGCCCGAGTCCCTCCTGCACCGGCTGCACCACCTGATCGCCCGCCTGGAAGACTGAAGCCCGCCCGTGCGCCGGGCCGCTATTGACGTGGGAACCCACTCCGTACGCCTCCTGGTGGCGGACGTGGCGGGCGACTCCGTGAAGCCCGTCCTGCGACGCCTGGAGGTCACCCGGTTGGGGGAAGGGCTGGGGACTGGCTCCGGAGGAGGGGCCGGGCAAAGCACCCAGGTCCTGCTCCCCCAGGCCATCGGCCGTACGGTGCGGGCGGTGCGGGAGTTCTGGCAGCTGGCGCACCAACACGGGGCAGAGCGGGTGGTGGTGGTGGGGACCAGCGCGGTGCGGGGCGCCGCCAACCGGGCCAGCCTGGTCCGCGACCTGCAGCCCATTCCCCTGCGGGTGCTGACCGGGGAGGAGGAGGCGGAGCTGGGGTACCGGGGGGTGCGGGCCGGCGTGGCAGGCCTGCAGGACCCCGTCCTGGTGGTGGACGTGGGCGGGGGTAGCACCGAGCTGGCTCTGGGGGTAGGCCAGCGGGTCCTCCAGAAGGTCAGCTTCCCCGCGGGCTCCGTGCGGCTCACGGAGCGGTACCTGCACGGCGACCCCCCCGCGGAGGTGGAGCTGCAGGCCGCCCGGCGGGAGGTGGCGGAGTTGCTGCGCCCCCATCGCTACGCCTTCTCCGGAGCCCGGGCGGCGGTGGGGGTGGGAGGGACCGTGACCTCCCTGGCCGCGGTAGACCTCGCCTTGGAGCCCTACGACCCGGACCGTGTGCACGGGCACCGCCTCCCCGCGGCGCGGGTGGAGGACATCTCCCGGGGACTGTGTACCATGCCCCTAGCCCTCCGCCGGCGGGTCCCGGGCCTGTTGCCTGAGCGGGCGGACGTGATCTGTGCGGGCGCCCTGGTGGTGCGGACGGTGCTGGAAGCCTTTCAGCTGCCGGAGCTGGTGGTGAGCGAAAGCGACCTCTTGTGGGGCGCGCTGCTCTTCCTGTGAAGCCGCGGGAGAGGAGTTGGCGTGCGGGTCAAGTTGGGGTTCCTCCTGGTGGTGCTGGCCGCGGTGGCCGGGCTCCTGTGGTCTTTGGGGCTTGGGTTCCCCCGCGCCCCGGAGCCGGTGGACGCGGTGCGGGTACGCCGCGGGGACTTCCAGGTCACCCTGGCGGTCAGCGGGGTCGTGGACGCGGAAGCGGTGGACTTGGCGTTTCCCCTGGCCGGGCGGCTGCGCCGGGTGGTGGAGGAGGGCCAGCCCGTGGCCGCGGGCCAGGTCCTCGCGGAACTGGAGGCCGGGGAGCTCGAGGCAGACCTGGAGCAGGCCCGCCAGGCCCGCCGGGCCGCCGAGGAGGAGGTGGCGCGTGCGGGGGCGCAGGCCTCCGCCAGCGTGCAGGAGGTGCGCAGGGCACGGGCGGGCCTTGAAGCAGCCCGGGCCCAGGCCCAGCAGGCCCTGGCCGCGTGGTCCGCGGCCCAGGCCCGGCTCGCGGAGCTCCGGGCCAGCCCGAAAGAGGCGGAGGTGCGGCAGGCAGAGGCCGCCGCGGAAGCAGCCAGGGCTGCCTGGGAAGAGACCCGGCGGGCCCTGGAGGTGCAGGAGCGGCTGTTCCGGGAGGGCGCCACCAGCCAGGCGCAGCTGGAGGCAGCCCGGGCCCAGCAGGACGCGGCCCGGGCCCGGTACCAGCAGGCGCAGGCCCACCTGGACCGGGTCCGCCAGGGTCCTGGACAGGAGGTGCTCTGGGCGGCGGAAGAGCAGGTGAAGCAGGCGCGCTCCGCGTACCTGGCGGCCCGGGCGCAGGAGGAGCAGGCCCTGGCTGCGTGGTCCGCGGCCCAGGCCGCGGCGCGTCAGGCCCAGGCCCTGGTCCGGGCGGCGCGGGCCCGGGCGGCGCAGGCCGCGGCCGCGGAGAGGGCCGCGGCACAGCGCCTGCAGAGGGCGACCCTGAAAGCGCCCTTCGCGGGTACCGTCACCCGGGTGTACGTGCGCCAGGGCGCCACCGTCTCCCCGGGGGTGCCGGTGCTCACCGTAGCGGGGCCAGCCCGGTGGGTCACCGCGGAGGTGGACGAGGCGGACGTGGGCAAGATCCGGGTCGGCCAGGAGGCGAGGGTGTCCGCGGACGCCTACCCGGGCCTCCGGTTGACCGCGCGGGTGACCCAGGTGGCGGGCCAGGTGGAGACCCGGCCGGGCAGCCGCGTGGTGCGGGTCCGCCTAGACCTGAGCCAGCCCCTGCCCCTCCGGGTAGGAACCGGGGTGGACGTGGACGTGGTGCTGCGGACGGTCCGGGGGGCGCTGTTGGTGCCCGTGGAGTCGGTGGTTTCCGCCGCGGACGGGGGAAACCAGGTCTACGTGATCGAGGGCGGGGTGGTGCGGGTCCGCCAGGTCCGCACGGCGGATCGCAACGAGGACACGGTGGTGGTGGCGGACGGCCTGCAGGAGGGCGACCTGGTGGCGGTGGCGGAGCCGGGCAAACTGCGGGACGGACAGCGGGTGCGGGTGCGGTCGGTGCGATGACCCCGGTGGTGGACCTGCAAGGGGTCTCCAGGGTGTACCGCCTGGGCGCGGTGGAAGTCTGGGCCCTCCGGGAGGTCTGGCTGCGGATCTACCCGGGAGAGTTCGTGGCCATCATGGGCCCTTCGGGGTCCGGAAAATCCACCCTCCTCCACGTGATGGGCTGTCTGGACCGGCCCACCGGGGGCACCTACCTCCTCGACGGTCAAGACACCAGCCGGCTCACGGACGACGCCCTCAGCGAGGTCCGGAACCGGAAGGTGGGGTTCGTGTTCCAGACCTTCAACCTGCTCCCGCGGCTCACCGCCCTGCAGAACGTGGAACTGCCGTTGCTGTACGCGGGGGTTCCCCGGTGGCAGCGGCGGCGCCGGGCCGCCGAGCTCCTGGCACGGGTGGGTCTCGCGGACCGCATGCACCACCGGCCCCACGAGCTGTCGGGGGGCCAGCAGCAGCGGGTGGCCGTGGCCCGTGCCTTGGTCAACGACCCCGCCATCGTCCTGGCAGACGAACCCACGGGCAACCTGGACAGCCGTTCCGGGGAGGAGGTGCTGGCCCTCTTCCAAGAGCTCAACGACTCCGGGGTCACCATCGCCCTGGTGACCCACGACCCCGAGGTGGCCGAGCACGCCCGCCGGGTGGTGGGACTGCGGGACGGCCGGCTGGTGCGGGACGAACCCGTGCCACGGCCCCGCCGCGCCCGGGACGTGGGGGGACACGTGCCGCACGAGGGCACGACGAGCTCGGGGGTTTGATCGTGGGCCTGGGAGAAGCCTTCCTGGTGGCCTTGGAGGCCCTCCGGACCAACCCCCTGCGGTCCGTGCTCACCACCCTGGGCGTGGTCATCGGGGTCGCGGCGGTCATCGCCTTGGTGTCCACGGGCCAGGCAGCCCGCAGCCGGGTGGTGGGCGAGTTCGCCAGCCTGGGCCCTGACCTCCTGTGGGTCCTGCCGGGGAAAGCGGAGCAGGGGCAGCAGTTCGCCACCCAGGAGGGGCGGTTCACCCTGACCGATTCCGACGCCCACGCCATCCGGCGGGAGGCGCGGGCGGTATCCGGGGTGGCGCCGTGGTTGCAGACGTCCGTGGAGGTGGCCGCGGGTGGCCGGCGGGAGGTCACCACCGTGATCGGCACCACCCCCGACTACCTCCAGGTGCGGGCGTTGCAGCTGGAAGTAGGCCGGTTCCTGTCCGAGGGGGACGGCCAGCGGCGGAAGCGGGTGGTGGTGCTGGGGCCCGTCCTGGCCCGGCAGCTGTTCCGCACCAGCGAGCTCGCTCTGGGCGGGAGGGTGGTGATCAACGGGCGCGCCTTCGAGGTGGTGGGGGTCCTGCGGCCGCAAGGGCAGGTGCTGGGTGTGGACCTGGACGACCGCGCGTACATCCCCTTCAGCACCGCCCAGCTTCTGTTCTCCGTGAACTACGCCTCGTTCCTGTTCGTGAAGGCCCAGGACACCGCGTCCGTGCTCCGGGCGAAGCGGGAGGTGGAGCGGGTGCTCCGCCGCGAGCACGGGGAGGAGGACTTCACGGTCCTGACCCAGAGCCAGTTCCTGGGGGCCTTGGACGCCATCTTGCGGGTCCTCACCCTGGCCCTGTCCTCCATCGCCGCCATCTCCCTCCTGGTGGGAGGCATCGGGATCATGAACATCATGCTGGTGTCGGTCACGGAGCGTACCCGGGAGATCGGAATCCGCAAGGCCGTGGGAGCCAAGCGGGCGGACATCCTCACCCAGTTCCTGATGGAGGCCGTGGCCGTCAGCCTGGTGGGTGGGATCCTGGGCATGGGGGTCGGCCTGGGGGCCTCCTGGGTCATCTCCGGAAGGTTGCTGAACCAGCCCCTCAGCGCAGTTTCGGCCGTGCCCGTGGTGGTGCTGGCCTTCAGCTTCTCCGTCCTGGTGGGGGTGGTCTTCGGGGTGTACCCGGCCTGGCGGGCCGCCCGGTTGGATCCCATCCAGGCCCTGCGGTACGAGTGAGGGCCCTTTGAACCGTGGCCCACGGCCCGCTATACTGTTGTCGGCGACGCGGGGTGGAGCAGCCAGGTAGCTCGCCGGGCTCATAACCCGGAGGTCGCAGGTTCAAATCCTGCCCCCGCTACCAGACGTGGACCCCCGGCCTCGGCCGGGGGTCACGTTTTTCCGTCGTGGCATCCACGTTGCTCCAGTTGCCCTGCGTATGCCGTACCACCGCCCCGGGACCCGGTCGGCCACGGGCGCAGGGCCGCGTGCGGGCCCTGCCCTCTCCCTGCCCCAAAGAGCGCGGCGGGATTTTGCGGGGGGTCTAGACCACCCCGGCTCCCCTCCGCGGGAGGGATTTTTCCTAGGGTCTCCCGGCCACCCTCCCGGCCCGCCCGGCCGGGTTCCCCAGGAGTCGCGCAGCGAGGTCTGGGGGGATGCCCCGGGCCCCACCTTGCTCGTGGTGGACGACGAGGAGGCCCTGTGCAACCTCATCCGCGACGCCCTGGTCCGCAGGGGCTACCGGGTGTTGGTGGCCACCACCGGGATGGAGGGGGTGCGCTTGTTCCGGGAACACGCGGGCCACGTGCACCTGGTGATCCTGGACATGGTGATGCCCGGGATGGACGGCCGGGCCGTGTTCGACGCCCTCCAGGCCATCGACCCGCAGGTCCGGGTGCTGGTCAGCAGTGGGTACATGGACGAGGGGACCGCGGCCAACATCCTGCGGCGCGGGGTGGCGGGCTTCCTCCGGAAGCCCTACACCCTTCGGGAGCTGGTGGACGCGGTCCGGGCGGCCCTGGGGGAGCCGGGGTAGGACGCCCACCCTCGGGACGGTATGATAGGGGCGGAGTGCGCAGGCGAGCCGTCGCCCCGGCCCGGAAAAACCTAACGGTCGATCGCTCGGACCCACCCCGCGCTTCCCCGCGGCCCCTCCGGAGCGACCGCCGGGCGAAGAGCGCCCGCCTGCTGGAGGTGGCCGCCCGCCTGTTCCACGCCAAGGGGTACTCCGCCACCAGCATCCGGGACCTGGCGAAGGCCCTGGGGCTCGAGACCGCGTCCTTGTACCACTACATGGACAGCAAGGAAGCCCTCCTGTACGAGATCGCCCGCCGCTGCCAGGAACGCATGCTGGATGCGGTGGAGCCCGTGGTGGCCTCCCCCAAACCCGCCTTGGAGAAGTTGCGGGAGTTCGTGACGGTGCACGTCCGCGGGATGCTCCAGGACCGGGACGCCTACGCCGTGCTGCTGTCGGAGATGAAGTCCCTGTCGGGGCCCAGGCGGGCCGCCCTGGTACGGCTGCGGGACGCCTACGAGGAGCGTCTGGTGCGGCTTCTGGAGGAGGGGCAGGCGCAGGGGGTGGTGCGCTCCGACGTGCCCGCCCGCACCCTGCGCCTGGCCTTGCTCAACCTCCTGAACTGGACCCTGTACTGGTACCGCCCGGAGGGCCCCCTCAGCCCGGAGGCCCTGGCCGAGTTGCTGACCTCCGTCTTCCTGGACGGGGTCCGCCCAAGGTCTTAGGAGCGTGTCCCGGAAAGACCCCTCCAAACGGAGGGAGGCCACCCCAAAAATCGCGCAGCGGTTTTGGGGAGATTCCACGGGGAGGTGAGAGCGTGCGCAGCCCGGAGGAGTACCTCCAGAGCTTGCGGGACGGCCGGCGGGTGTACTACCGCGGCCAGCGGGTGGAGGATGTGACCACCCACCCGCACCTCCGGAAGGGAGCGGGGGTGTGCGCCTTGGACTTCCGCCTGGCCCACGAGCGGGCGGAGGATCCCACCTTCGTGGTGCAGGACCCGGATACGGGGCAGCGGTACAGCCGCTACTTCCACGTGCCCCGCGCCCCGGAGGACCTCCTCCGACGGAGGGACCTGATCGAGACGGTGACCCGGGAGGCCCGGTCCTTCGTCCCCTTGATCAAGGAAATCGGCACCGACGCCCTCTTTGCCCTGCACATGGTGTGCGCCCGCATGGACCGCGAGCTGGGTACTTCCTTCCTCCCCCGGGTCCAGGCCTTTTTCCGGCGGTGCCGGGACGGCGACCTGGCCATGGCGGTGGCGCAGACGGACGTCAAGGGAGACCGGGGCAAGCGGCCCGCGGACCAACCCCACCCGGACCTGTACGTGCGGGTGGTGCGCCAGACCCACGAGGGGATTGTGGTGCGGGGTGCCAAGGCCCACACCACCAACGCGGTGTACAGCAACGAGATCCTGGTCCTCCCCACCCGGGCCATGACGGAGCGCGACGCGGCGTACGCGGTGGCCTTCGCGGTGCCCGCGGACGCCCCGGGGCTGGTCATGGTGGCGAGCCCGCGGGGCTTCGGGGCCACCAGTCGCTTCGACAACCCTCTGAGCAGCCAGTACGGGATCACGGAGTCCCTCACGGTGTTTGACGACGTGTTCGTGCCGTGGGAGCGGGTGTTCCTGTGCGGGCAGTGGCAGTACGCGGGGCTGCTGGCCAAGACCTTCGTGGAGTTTCACCGGTTCACCGCGGTGTCCTACAAGACGCCCCTGCTGGAGCTGCTCCTGGGAGCCGCGGCGTGGATGGCGGAGGCGCAGGGGATCGCGGGGGCGGGACACGTGCGCGACAAGCTGGCGCGTCTGGTGATGTACGCGGAGACGGTGCGGGGGCTGTCCACCGCAGCCGCGGTGGAGGGCAGGGTGGAGGAGGGGGTGTTCGTCCCGCACGTGGTGCTCACCAACGCGGCCAAGTACACCTTCGCCTGGGGATACCACGAGGCGGTGCGGGCCGTGCAGGACATCGCGGGCGGGCTGGTGGTGACGGGGCCTGCGGAGGAGGACCGACAGAACGCGGAGCTGTGGGCCCTCGTGGAGCCGTACCTGCAGGGCCGGGCAGGGGTTTCCGGGGAGGCCCGGCTGCGGATGATGAACCTCATCCGGGACCTCACCGCCTCCGACCTGGGGGGCTACCTCGAGGTCCTGGCCATCCACGCGGAGGGCTCCCTGGAGGCCCAGAAGCTCACCGTCCTCATGGACTACGACCTGGAGCGGGTGAAGCGGCTGGCCGCCCGCGCGGCCGGACTGGAGGGGTGACCATGCCGCACGTGCGGGAGCTGTTTGACCTCTCCGGGAGGGTGGCGGTGGTCACGGGCGGGTCCCGGGGCCTGGGCTTGGAGATCGCGGAGGGGTTGGGGGAGGCGGGAGCCCGGGTGGTGGTGGCCGCCCGGCGGGCGCAGTGGCTGGGTCCTGCGGAGGAGCACCTGCGCGGCCGAGGTGTGGAGGTGGCCGCGGTGGCGTGCGACGTCACCGACCCCGAAGCGGCGCGGAAGCTGGTGGACGTGGCGGTGGAGCACTTCGGCCGGCTGGACGTGTTGGTGAACAACGCGGGAGTGAGCTGGGGAGCCCCCCTGGAGGAGATGCCCCTGGAACGGTGGCGTCAGGTGTTGGAGGTGAACCTCACGGGCGCCTTCCTGGTCACCCAGGCCGCCGTCCCGGTGATGAAGGCGGCCGGGTGGGGCCGCATCGTCAACGTGGCCTCGGTGGCGGGCCTCGTGGGTTCGCCCGCGGAGATCTTGGACGCGGTGGGGTACGCGGCCAGCAAGGGAGGCCTCATCGCCCTCACCCGGGACCTGGCGGTGAAGCTGGCGCCCTTCGGGATCACCGTGAACGCGGTGGCGCCGGGCTTTTTCCCCACCCGCATGAGCGAGAAGCTGCTGGAGCGCGTGGGAGACCAGGTGGTGGCCCGGGTGCCCATGCGCCGTCTCGGCCAGGCGGGAGACCTCAAGGGGGTGGTGGTGTTCCTGGCCTCCGAAGCTGCCCGGTACGTCACCGGTCAGGTCCTGGCCGTGGACGGTGGGTCGACCGCCGCCTGAGTCCGGGGAGGATCCCCGGGCACAGGTGCGAATCTTTTCTCCCGCGTACGCGGGGCGTGGGAGGGCGTCCGGAGGTGCGGAGCGAGTTCCGCGGTGTCCTGGACGGCATTCGGGTCCTGGAGCTGGGCAGCTTCATCGCGGGTCCCTACTGCGGCCAGCTCCTGGCGGACTACGGGGCGGAGGTCATCAAGGTGGAGCCGCCTCAGGAAGGGGACGCCATGCGGCGCTGGGGCGTGGTGCTGCACCGCGGGCGTTCCCTGTGGTGGCCCGTCATCGCCCGCGGCAAGAAGAGCGTCACCGTGGACCTGCGCCGGCCCGAGGGCCAGGAAGTGGTGCGGCGGCTGGCGGAACGCTGCGACATCCTCGTGGAGAACTTCCGCCCGGGGACCATGGAGGCGTGGGGCCTCGGGCCGGCGGTACTGCTGGAGCGGAACCCGGGTCTGGTGTACGTGCGCATCTCCGCCTTCGGGCAGGAGGGGCCGTACCGGGACCGCCCGGGGTTCGGCGCGGTCGCGGAGGCCATGGGCGGGCTGCGCTTCCTCGTGGGCTACCCGGACCGGCCACCACCCCGGTTCGGGGTGAGCATCGGAGACACCCTGGCGGGGATGTTCGGCGCCTTGGGAGCCCTGCTGGCCCTGCGGGAGCGGGAGGTGCGGGGCGGGCGCGGGCAGGTGGTGGACGTGGCCATCACGGACGCGGTGCTGGCGGTCCTGGAGAGCGTCCTCGCGGAGTGCAGCGTCACGGGGGCGGTGCGGGAGCGCAGCGGGACCATCCTGCCCGGGGTGGCCCCCAGCAACCTGTACGAAACCCGGGACGGCCGGTGGGTGGTGGTGGCGGCCAACGCGGACGGGGTGTTCCGGCGGCTGTGCGACGCCATGGGGCGCCCGGAGTGGAAGACGGACCCGCGCTACGCCTCCCACGAAGCCCGGGCCGCGCACCAAGGAGAGCTGGACGCCGCCATCGCAGGGTGGGTGCGGCAGCTTTCTGCGGAGGAGCTGCTGGAGGTCCTGGACCGTCACGGGGTTCCCGGGGGGCCCGTGTACACCGCCCGGGACGTCCTGGAAGACCCGCACTTCCGCGCCCGGGGGTCCCTGGTGGAGGTGGAAAACCCCGGCGTGGGCCGGGTCACCATGCAGGCGCCGGTGCCGCGGTTGGGCAGCACTCCCCTTCCCCCTCCGGGCCCGGCTCCCGAGCTGGGGCAGCACACGGACCAGGTCCTGCGGGAGGTGGCAGGCCTGTCCGCGGAGGACATCCGGCGGCTGCGGGAGGCGGGGGTGGTGTGAAGCTCGCCTCGCCGCCCGGTACCTGCGCGGTGCGCCTGCGGGGCTGCCGGAGGTCCTTCCGTACCCCGGACGGCGGGGTGTACGTGGCCCTGGACGGGGTGGACCTGGAGGTGCGGGCAGGCGAGTTCGTGGCCTTGGTGGGTCCCACGGGGTGCGGGAAGTCCACCTTGCTGAACTTGGTGGCGGGCCTCTTGCAGCCGGACGCCGGCCAGGTGGAGGTCTTCGGCGCTCCCCTGGAGGGCGTCAACCGGCGCGCCGCGTACCTGTTCCAGCAGGACGTCCTCCTGCCGTGGAAGACCGCGGAGGAGAACGTGATGCTGGGCCTGGTGTTCCGGCGCCTCCCCCGGGAGGAAGCACGGCGGCAGGCGCGGGCCTGGCTGGACCGGGTGGGCCTGCGGGGCTTCGAGAACCGTTACCCCCACCAGCTGTCGGGCGGGATGCGCAAGCGGGTGGCCTTGGCCCAGAACCTCATCGTGAACCCGGAGATCCTGCTCATGGACGAGCCTTTCGCGGCCCTGGACGTCCAGACCCGACAGCTCATGGAGAACGACCTCCTGCGGATCTGGCAGGAGGAGCGGAAGACCGTGCTCTTCGTGACCCACGACCTGGAGGAGGCCATCGCCCTCAGCGACCGGGTGGTGGTGCTGTCCGCGGGGCCCGCGGCCCGCCCCGTGGGGGAGTTCCCCGTGGACCTGCCGCGGCCGCGGGACGTCACGGAGGTGCGGCTGGACCCCGCCTTCGGGGAGCTGTTCCGGAGGATCTGGGAGCTGCTGCGGGGCGAGGTGCTGCGTGCCTTCCGGATTTCCGCCTGACCGCCGGTGGGGCCTGCGGGCGGTGCAGGCCGCGGTGCTGGTGGCCTTCCTCGCCAGCTGGGAGGCCGCGAGCCGGCTGCGCTGGCTGGACCCCTTCTTCTTCAGCAGGCCTTCGAGCGTGGCGGAGCGCGTGGCGAGGTGGTTCGCCACCGGGGAGGTGTACGGGCACATCTCCGTCACGGCCCTGGAAACCCTCCTGGCCTTCCTCGCGGGATCCCTCCTGGGAGTGGTGGTGGGGTTCGCCTTCGCCATGTCCCCGGCCCTCTCCCGGGTCTTCGACCCGTACGTGAAGGTGGCCAACGCCATGCCCCGCATCGTCCTCGCCCCCATCTTCACCCTGTGGTTCGGGCTAGGCGTGCTGTCCAAGGTGGCCTTCGGGGTCACCCTGGTGTTTTTCGTGGTCTTCTTCAACACGTACCAGGGGGTGCGGGAGGTGGACCGGAACGTGCTCAACAACGCCCGCATGCTGGGAGCCAGCGACCGGGACCTGGTCCGCCACGTGTTGCTGCCCTCGGCCCTGGTGTGGATCCTGAGCAGCCTCCACACCAGCGTGGGGCTGGCCCTGGTGGGCGCGGTGGTGGGGGAGTACCTGGGGTCTGCCCGCGGGCTGGGCTACCTGATCCAGCAGGCGGAGGCCCTGTTCGACACCACGGGGGTGTTCGCGGGGCTGGTGGTGCTGGCGGGGTTCGTCCTGGCCGTGGACCTCCTGGTGAGCTTCGTGGAGCGGCGGCTGTTGAGATGGAAACCGCCCTCCCACGTCGAAGAGGTCGTCTAGGGGGTGATGCACATGCGGAGGATCGTGTGGTGGCTCTGCCTCGCGCTGGTGGCGGTGTCCGTGGCGCTGCCCGCGGGGGCCCAGGAGGGCCGTCCGGAGCGCAGCCGGCTGGTTCTGGCGGTGGGGGGCAAGGAAGCCCTGGTGTACCTGCCCCTCACGGTGGCGGAGCGGTTGGGCTACCTGCGGGAGACGGGGATTCAAATCGACATCCAGAACTTCGCGGGCGGAGGCCAGGCCCTGCGGGCCCTGGTGGGCGGCAGCGCAGACGTGGTGAGCGGCTTCTACGACCACACCATTCAGATGCAGGCCCAGGGCAGGGACATCCGGGCCTTCGTCATGCAGCAGCGCTACCCCGGGCTGGTCCTGGCGGTGACCAAGGCTGCCTACGACGCCGGGGTCCGCACCTTCCTGGACCTGCGGGGCAAGCGCATCGGGGTCACCGCGCCGGGCTCTTCCACCCACTTCTTCGTGAACTTCCTCATGACCAAGGCGGGGGCCTCCCTGGGCGACTTCTCCGTGATCGGCATCGGGGCGGGAGCGACCGCGGTGGCCGCGGTCCGCAACCGCCAGGTGGACGCCCTGGCCAACGTGGACCCCGTCATCTCCCTCCTGGAGACCGGTGGGGAGATCGTGGTGCTGGCCGACACCCGCACCACCACGGGGACCCTGCGGACCTTTGGAGGGCCGTACCCCGCTGCGTGCCTGTACGCTACGGGCGAGTTCATCGAGCGCAACCCCAACACCGTGCAGGCCCTGACCCTGGCCATGGTGAAGGCCCTGCAGTGGATCCGGTCCCGGCACTCCGTGGAGGAGATCGTCAATCTGATGCCGCCCGAGTACTACCAGGGGAACCGGGAAGTGTACACCCGGGCTGTGAAGAACATGCTGCAGTCGTACTCCCCCGACGGCCGCATGCTGGAGGCAGGCCCTCCCAACGTGCTGCGGGTGCTGTCCCAGTTCGACCCGCAGGTCAGCCGCGCCCGCATCGACCTCTCCAAGACCTACGAGACCCGGTTCGTGGAGGCGGCCCTCAAGCAGCTACGGGGGAAGTGACCGCGCCCGGGCGGCCCGCGCCGCGGCGCAGGCCGCCCGCAGGGGTTCGGGGGTCCGGTGCCGGGTGACCAGCCGCAGCACCACCAGGGCTGCCACCTCCGGGTCCGTGCGCCACGCGGCGTGGGCGCACACGGGCCGCACCCCCGCCCGGGTACGGACCCAGTACCCCACCAACTCGCCTTCCAGGAAGAGGGGGCTGCGGGCACCCCGTCGGTCCTCGGGCAGAGGGCCCGCGGCCACCAGGGGCCGGTCCGTCACCCCCACCGTGGGGATGCCGAGCACCGCTCCCAGGTGCAGGGCCAGGCCGGCTCGCCGGGGGTGGTCCCGGCCGGTGGCGTCCACCAGCAGGACCTGGGGCAGCCGCGGCAGGGCCCGGACCGCGGCTTCCAGGAGGGGGCCCTCCCGCAGGGCCAAGAACCCAGGCTCGTAGGCGGCCCCGGCGGAACCCTCCACCACGGCCTGCACCACCCACCCCGGCCTCCACAACACCGCCGCCGCCCACACCCGCTCCCCCGCCTGCCCCGCTCCCCGGCGGCCCCGCTCGCCGCAGGCGAAGCAGCCACCCGCCTCCCACGGCCCCTCGGGGTTCCAGGGGGGAGGGCGCAGGCGGCCCAGCCTCTCCTGCTCCGCCAGCAGGTCTGTCCGGCTTTCGGGCCACCGCGGGGACCCCACGGGCGGGCTGTTCGGGAAGGGCTGGGAGGTTCCTGCAGAGAAGGCCCCAAGGAAAGGATCCCGCCACGCCCGACACCGGGGCTGAGCAGGCCCTGGGAGTTCACGGATGCGGAGCCAGATCTGGGTAGGCTGCTGCGGGTTCCCCCGCAAGCTGGAGGAGTACGCGCGCCACCTGCCCGCGGTGGAGGTGCAGCAGACCTTCTACAGGCCGCCCCGGGCGAGGACCGCCCAGGGCTGGAGGAGGCGGGTGCCCGAGGAGTTCGTGTTCACCCTCAAGGCCTGGCAGCTCATCACCCACCCGCCCACGAGCCCCACGTACCGACGCCTGGGCCGGCCGATCCCCGCGGGCCTGCGGGACCGGTACGGCTCCTTCGCGCCCACGGAGGAAGTCCGGCAGGCCTGGGAGCAGACCCTGCAGGTGGCTCAAGCCCTGCGGGCTTCCGCGGTGGTGTTCCAGTGCCCCGCCAGCTTCCGCCCCACCGCGGAGAACGTGGCGAACTTGCAGCGCTTCTTCCGCACCGTGCCCCGGGGAGGCCTGGCCTTCGTGTGGGAACCCCGGGGGGACTGGCCCCCGGGGTTGGTGCACGGGCTGTGCCGGGACCTGGACCTGGTCCACGGCACCGACCCCTTCGTGGCGGAGAGCGTGTGGGGCCACTTCCGGTACTACCGGCTGCACGGCCGCGGTGGCTACCGGTACCGGTACACGGACGAAGACCTGCGGGAACTCCGTGCGCGCTGCGTCCCGCCCGCGTACGTGATGTTCAACAACGTGAGCATGTGGGAGGACGCCCTGCGTTTTCGGGAGATGCTCGGGTGACCTCCACTGCCGAGGGGCGGGGCCGCGCGGCGTCGAACTCTGCCGGGGAGGGAGCTCATGCGCTACCTGGTCGTTGCGCTGGGGTTGTGGGCGGTGGCGACCGCGGCGGTGGGGGTCCGTCCCCAACCCGTGGAGTGGGTGCGGGGCTTGGAGATCCCCTGGGCCCTGGCCTTCGCCCCGGACGGCCGGGCCTTCGTGTCGGAACGGACCGGCCGGGTACGGGTGATCCGGGAAGGCCGGCTGGAACCACAGCCCGTGCTCACCTTGCCCGTGGCGCACGTGGGCGAGGGAGGGCTGCTGGGGCTGGCCCTTCACCCGCGGTTCCCCAACCCTCCCTACGTCTACGTGTACTACACGTACGAACGGGAGGGGCTGCGCAACCGTGTGGAGCGGCTCCGGGAGCAGCAAGGGCGCCTGGTGCGGGACCGCGTGATCCTCGACGACATCCCCGGCGCCTTCGTCCACGACGGAGGCCGGATCCGGTTCGGTCCCGACGGCATGCTGTACGTGGGGACCGGGGACGCCCGCCAGCCGTCCCTGGCGCAGGACCCCCGTTCCCTGGCCGGTAAGATTTTGCGGGTGACGGCGGAGGGCACGGTGCCCGCGGACAACCCCTTCCCCGGCTCTCCCGTGTACTCCCTGGGCCACCGCAACGTGCAGGGGCTGGCGTGGCACCCCGAGACCCGGAACCTGTACGCCACCGAGCACGGGCCCTCCGGGGAGCGCGGCTTCGCCCACGACGAGGTGAACCTGGTCCGGCCGGGCGGCAACTACGGGTGGCCAGACCTCCTGTGCGGACAGGGAGGCCGCCCGGGATTCTTGGACGCGGTGGCGTGCAGCGGCGAGGACACCTGGGCTCCGTCCGGGGCGGAGTTCGTGACCCGGGGCGCGTGGCGGGGCCGCCTGCTGGTGGCCAACCTCCGCGGGGCCCACCTGCGGGCCTTCGTCCTGAGCGCAGACGGAACCCGGGTGGAGCGGCAGGAGGTGGTGCTCTCCGGTTTCGGGAGGCTGCGGGACGTGGTGGAGGGCCCGGACGGTGCCGTGTACGTCCTCACCAGCAACCGCGACGGACGGGGACGTCCCACGGAGACGGACGACCGGATCCTACGCCTGCCCCTGCCCCCGTGAGGTCCCGTCCCCGACGGATTGTTCCTTGGCCGCTACCATGGGGACGTGAGACGGTTCCCGGACGGTTTCCGGTGGGGGACGGCCACCAGCGCCCACCAGGTAGAGGGCTGCAACCGACACAACGACTGGTGGGTCTTCGAGCAGCTGCCCGGCCGGATCTACGGCGGCCACCGGTCGGGCCGGGCGTGCGACTGGTGGCGCCACGCGGAGGCGGACTTCGACCGCATGGTGGAGCTGCACCTGAACGCGCACAGGCTCTCCGTGGAGTGGAGCAGGCTGGAACCCGAACCCGGGCGGGTGGACGAGGGGGCGGTGCAGCGCTACCGGCAGATGCTGCAAGGGTTGCGCAGCCGAGGTGTGGAACCCATGGTGACCCTGCACCACTTCACCCTCCCCCTGTGGGTGGCGCGCCGGGGCGGGTGGGAGAACCCCGCGGTGGTGGGGTGGTTCCGCACCCACGCCCGCCGCTGCGCGGAGTGGTTCGGGGACCTCGTGGACCTCTGGGTGACGGTGAACGAGCCGAACCTCGTGGTGGTGCTGGGCTACCTCCAGGGGCGTCACCCGCCGGAGGTCCGCAACCCGTGGCGGGCGCGGCGGGCCGCGCGGCACCTCCTCCTGGCCCACGCCGCCGCCTACCACGCACTGCACGAGGTCCAGCCCCACGCCCGGGTGGGCGTGGCCCACCACCTGCGTCCCATGGACCCGGAGAGGGTCCGTCACCCCTTGGATCGGTGGACCGCCCGCTGGCACGGGGAGTGGTTCAACTGGATGTGGTTGGACGCCCTCCACGGGAGCACCCCCCGAGGGGGGTTCCGTCCCTGGGGCACGGAGGAGTGCGCGGGCACCTTGGACTTCGTGGGGGTCAACTACTACACCCGGGACCGGGTGCGGTTTTCGCCGTGGGCGGTGCACGCGGCCCTCGGGCTGCACCGGCCGACCCGGGGAGCGCCCGTGAGCGACTTCCAGTACGGAGAGATCTACCCGGAGGGCCTGCGGCGCGTTTTGGAGGAGGCGTGGCGCCGTTACCGCAGACCCCTGTGGGTGACGGAGAACGGCCTGCCCGACGCGGAGGACCGGTGGCGTCCCCGCTTCCTGCTGGACCACTTGGAGGCCCTGCACCGCACCCTGGCGCAGGGCGTGCCGGTCCTCGGGTACTACCATTGGTCCCTGGTGGACAACTTCGAGTGGACGGAAGGGTGGCGCATGAAGTTCGGCCTGGTGGCGGTGGACCCCGCGTCGCAGCGGCGCCAGGCGCGGCCCTCCGCGACGGTGTACGCGCAGGTGTGTGCGGCCAACGCGCTGCCGGATCCATAGAGCGCGCCCGGGTCATTCCATCGAAAGGTTCTAGGACAAGGGGGTTGACCTGCCGGCGCGGTCTGTTACCATGGAGGCGGACGCGGTGCCCGGCGGGCACGGAGCCCGCCGGGGCCGCGTCGACGTTTGACGGCGTTCGGGGCCGGCGCCTGACGAGGGGTCCGGGAGCCGGCCCGGTTGTTGGAGGGTGCGATGCTGCGCGTGCACCGCGAGGTGCTGTGGGAGGTTCGGAGGGAGACGGTGGCGTACCGGGCGGACTACCGGAGGGTCCTCGACGGGGAGCGCAGGCGTCGTGCCCGGGTGCGCCAGGAGCTGGCTCGCTACGCCTCCGCCCACACCGCGTACCGCGGGGAGCACCGGGCGGTGCTGAACGGTGCCAAGCGGATGGCCCGGGAGGGGCTGGACGCGCACCGGAAGGCCTTGCAAGAGAACGCCTGGTTGCTTAAGCTAGTAGCGCTGTACGAGCGCATCCAGCAGATGCGCGCGCAGCGTGCGCGGGCTCGGGCCGAAGGGCAAGCGGTGCGGCCCGTGGCAGCCCAGCCCGCGGTTGCCCAAACCTAGGCCACCCCACCCCTCGGCTCCCCCGGCCGAGGGTGATGCCCCACCCCCCACCAGCGGCGGCCCTCGCGGCCGCCGCTGGCTTTTTCCCCTCGCAGACGCTTCCGCCCCAACGCCCCGAAAAACCGCGCCCGTCTTTAGTCCTCCCGCCGCAGGGCCTGGATGCGCGGGTGTCGCCGGAGCCGGAGGAGGAGGTTGCGCTTGGCCAGGTACACCGCCTCCACCGTGGGGAACAGGTCCGGGTGGCGGCTTTGGAGTTGCTGGGGGCTGGTCCCGCACACGAAGGACTCGTACACCAGCACCCGCTCCCGGTGGTCCCGCACCACGGACTGCACCACCGCCCACAGCTCCTCCCGTTGCAGGTTGGCCACCGCTTCCGCCTCGGGGTCGGAGACCTCCGCCACGCGGCCCGGGTTGTCCAGGGCCTCGCGCTCCCGGTGCCGCACCGCGTCCAGGACCGCGCTGTGGGCGCACATCTTCAGGTACCGGAGGAGGCTCGCGGCGTCCGGAAACCGTGCGAACTTCTCCGCGTCCACCGCGGACAGCAAACGGTCGAAGGTGCGGTTCACCAAGTACGGTACGGACTCCCCGCTCCTGGGGAAGGCGGGGTGGCGCCGGACCCAGGCGGCCACCAGGTTTTGGTAGCGGAGGTACAGCTGCCTCCAGGCCTCCGGGTCGCGGCCTGCCAGAGCCTCGCAGAACAGGGCGTACGCCCCCTGGTCCCCTTCCATGCCCCCGTGGAAGACAGACCGCTCCCGGGCACCGCGGGAGGGGTCCAAGGAGTATTCTGGCGGAGGGTGCGGGACTCCTGGCGGAGGTGTGCATGCGGGTTCTGGTCACGGGAGGCGCGGGGTTCGTGGGGTCTCACGTGGTGGAGACCTTGCGGCGGGCGGGCCACCGGGTGGCGGTGGTGGATCTGCTGACCTCCGGCCGCGAGGAGTTCGTGCCCCAGGGGGTGCCCCTGTACCGGGTGGACGTGGCCAGCCCGGCCCTGGAGGAGGTGTTTCAGGAGGAGCGTCCCGAAGCCGTGTGTCACCACGCGGCCCAGGCTTCCGTGGCGGTGTCCGTGCGGGAGCCCCTGCGGGACGCGCAGACCAACGTCCTGGGGACCCTCAACGTCCTGGACTGCTGCGTCCGGCACGGGGTGCGGAAGGTGGTCTTCGCCAGCACGGGAGGCGCCATCTACGGGGAACCGGAACGGCTTCCGGTGTCCGAGGACCACCCCCCGCGGCCCATCAGTCCCTACGGGGTCCACAAACTCTGCGCGGAACACCACCTGGCGGTCTACGGCCGCCTCCACGGGCTTCCGTGGGTGTCCCTGCGCTACGGGAACGTGTACGGCCCCCGACAGGACCCGTACGGGGAGGCGGGGGTGGTGGCCATCTTCTGCGTGGCCATGTTGCACGGCGGCCAGCCGGTGATCTTCGGAGACGGGTTCCACACCCGGGACTACGTGTACGTCTCGGACGTGGCGGAGGCCAACCTCCTGGCCCTGGAGCGGGAGGTGGTGGGGGTGTTCAACGTGGGGACGGGGGTGGAGACCTCCACCCGGCGGATCTTCGACCTCCTGCGGGCGGCCACGGGGTACCCTGGGGAGCCGCGCTACGGGCCTGCCCGGCCCGGGGACGTCCGGCGGATCTGTCTGGATTGCACCAGGGCCGAACGGGTGCTCGGGTGGAGGGCCTCGGTGCAGTTGGAAGAGGGCATCGCCCGCACCGTGGCGTGGTTCCGGGCCCAGGCAGACGCTGGACGGGCGGCCGTACCATAGACGTGCAGGGACCAGTTTCCCAGGAGCGGACCATGCGTCCCATCTGGAAGGGTCACATCGCCTTCGGCCTGGTCAGCATCCCCGTGCGGGTGTACGTGGCGCAGGAGTCCAAGGACGTGCGGTTCCGGCAGCTGCACGCCGCGTGCAACACCCCCATCAAACACGTGCGCCGCTGCCCCCGGTGCAACCGGGACGTGGAGTGGGAGGAGGTCGTCCGCGGGTACGAATACGAAAAGGGGCGTTTCGTGCCCGTCACCGACGAGGACATCCAGGCCGTGCCCCTGCCCACGAAGGGCACGGTGAACCTGTACGGGTTCGTGCAGCTGCAGGACATCGACCCCCTGTACTTCGAGCGCGCCTACTACCTGGCGCCCGACGTGGGTGGGGCCAAGGCCTTCAAGCTCCTGCAGGAGGCCCTGGCGGCGGCGGGGCGGGTGGGCGTGGGGAAGGTGGTGCTGCGGGAGAAAGAGCACCTGGTGGCCCTGCGGCCGTACGGGGACACCCTGGTAATGGAGGTCCTGTACTACCCCGACGAGATCCGACAAGCCTCCGAGCTCCCCGAGTTCCCCCTCCAGGTGCAGGTGCACCCCAACGAGCGGAAGATGGCGGTGCAGCTGGTGGAAGGCATGAGCATGGAGTTCCACCCGGAGGAGTACCGGGACGAGTACCGGGAGGCTTTGCTGCGGGTGATCCGGGCCAAGGTGGAGGGTGCTCCGGCCCCAGAGGCGGAAGCGCCGCGGGAGGAGAAGGTGGTGGACCTCATGGAGGCCCTCCGGCGCAGCCTGGAGCTGGCCAAGCGGGAGCGGGTCCGGAAGCCTCAGCCTGCCAGCCCGCCGAAGCGGGTGGCGGCCATGCGCGAACGGCACAAGTGAGCGGTCCCCGCGTGTGGGCCGGCACCTCGGGGTTCGCGTTCCCACAGTGGCGGGGAGCCTTCTACCCGCCCGCGCTGCCCGCGGACCAGTTCCTCTCCCACTACGCCCGGGTGCTGCCCACGGTGGAGGTGAACGCCACCTTCTACCGCATGCCGTCGGAGGCCACCCTGCGCGCGTGGTCCGCTCAGACCCCGCCCGGTTTTCGGTTCGCGGTCAAGGCCCACCGGCGCATCACCCACACCAAGCGCCTGGAGGGCGTGGACGAAGACCTGCGGTGGGCCGCAGAACGGTTCCGCCTCTTGGGGGACCGACTCGGGGTGGTGCTGTTCCAGTGCCCGCCGTCCCTGCGGTGGCACCCGGGACGGCTGGAGGCCTTCCTGGCGGCCCTCCCGCCGTTTCCCGCGGTGGCGGTGGAGTTCCGCCACCCCAGCTGGTTCCAGGACGCCACCTACGAGCTCTTGCGACGTCACCGGGTGGCCCTGTGCGCCGCGGAGGACGAGGAGTCCTGCGACCCCGTGGTGTGGACCGCGCCCTTCGGGTACTGGCGGCTGCACCGACTCCGGTACCCCCGCCCCGCCCTGGAAGACTGGGCCCGCCGCGCCCGGGAGGCGCCGGTGCGGGAGCTGTTCTGCTACTTCACCCACGACAGCGGGCCGGAGGCCGTGGAGTACGCCCGGACGTTCCTGGAGCTCACCGCCTGAGGCCCGGGAAGGTCTGGCGGGTCCCGGGCGTTGCACGCAGGGGAGGGAAGCCGTGGACGGAGTGCTGGGATACCACCATATCACCTGCATTGCGGGCGACCCGCAGGAGAATGTGGACTTCTACGCAGGGGTCCTGGGGTTGCGGTTGGTCAAGCGGAGCGTGAACCAGGACGACCCCACCACCTACCACCTGTTCTACGCGGACGCCCACGGGACGCCCGGGACCGACCTCACCTTCTTCCCCTGGCCCCAGCTTCCGCCTGCCCGCCCCGGGGTGGGGCTGGCGGTGGAGGTGGCCCTGGCCGTCCCGGAGGGGAGCCTGGGCTTCTGGGCCGAGCGGCTTTCCCGCTACGGGACTGCGGTCCACGGCCTGGAGGTCTCCTTCGGCGAGGTGCGCCTGCGGTTCGAGGACCCCCACGGCCTTCCGCTGGCTCTGGTGGAGGTCCGGGGGCGCGGGTTCGCCCCGTGGGAGGACAGTCCCGTCCCGGCGGACTTCCAGGTCCGCGGTCTGCACGGCGCCCGGGTGTGGGAGGCGTCCCTGGCGCTCACCGAGTACTTCCTCGTGGAGGCCCTGGGGTTTGTGCCCGCGGGCGAGGAGGGCGGGTGGCACCGGTACGCGGCAGGAGGGGGTGGGTCCGGGTGCGTGCTGGACGTGCGGGAGAAGCCCCTCGGCCCGCCCGGCCGCTGGGGCGTGGGCGGGGTCCACCACCTGGCGTGGCGCGTGCGCGACGACGAGCACCAGGCGGAGGTCAGGCGTCGCGTCGCCTGGGCTGGAGGGAACCCCACTCCGGTGATCGACCGCTTCTGGTTCAAGTCCGTGTACTTCCGGGAGCCCGGAGGGGTGCTGTTGGAACTGGCCACGGACGGTCCCGGGTTCACCGTGGACGAGGCCCCCGAGCAGCTGGGGACCGCCCTGGTGCTGCCTCCGTGGCTGGAGCCGTCTCGGGGGCTCCTCGAGGCCCGGCTGCGGCCTCTGCGGTACCCGCCCGCGTTGGAAGCCGCGGGCCGCTGAGCCCGACCGGTACACTGAACCCGTGGGGCGCAGGGAGGGTGCAGGGAGCCTACGGGAGTACCGCGCAAGGCGCGACTTCCGCAACACCCCGGAACCCGAGGGCCGGCGGTTCGTCGTCCAGGAACACCACGCCCGGACCGTGCACTGGGACTTCCGCCTCGAGATGGAAGGGGTGCTGCGGTCCTGGGCCCTGCCCAAGGGACCTTCCCTGGACCCTGCGGTGAAGCGGCTCGCGGTCTTGGTGGAAGACCATCCCCTGGACTACGGGGAGTTCGAGGGCGTGATCCCTCCCGGCAACTACGGGGCGGGGACGGTCATGGTGTGGGACCGGGGCACCTACGAGTGCCGGGAGGGGGACCCCGCAAAGGCCTTCCGCGCGGGCAAGCTCACCCTCGTCCTGCACGGCCAGAAGCTGCAGGGCGGGTTTCACCTGGTGCGCACCCCGCGGCACGGGGGCCGCGACTGGCTGCTGTGGAAGGCCAGGGACGCGTACGCCGTGCCGGGTTACGACCCCTCCGGGACCCGCTCGGTCCTGAGCGGGCGCACGGTGGAGGAGATCCGAAGGAGCGCTCCCCCGGACCCCGAGGGCCCCGACCCGTTCCCCGAGCCTTTCCCGCCCATGCTGGCGGAAACCGCAGAGCCGTTCGACGACCCGGCCTGGTACTTCGAGCCCAAGTGGGACGGGATCCGGGCCTTGGCCTTCGTGCGCGGAGGGAAGGCGAGGCAGGTGCAACTGTTGAACCGATCCCTGCGCCCCGTGCAGGACCGCTACCCGGAGCTCCGGGAAGCCCTCCGGCGCCTACCGCCGTGTGTCCTGGACGGAGAGGTGATCGTGCCCGACGAGGAGGGGCGGCCGGACTTCGCCCGCCTGCAGCAGCGCATGCACCTTGTGGACGCAGAGCAGGTGCGGCGGGCTGCGAGGGAGATGCCGGCCCGGTACGTGGTGTTCGACGTCCTGTACTGGGACGGGCGTGACCTGCGCTCCCGTCCCTTCGAGGAACGGCGGCGGGTGCTGGAGGCCGTCCCCTTGCACCCACCTCTGTTGCGGGGAGAGGCGGTGCGGGGGGAGGGCAAGGCCCTCTTTGCCGCGGCGTGCGCCCACGGCCTGGAGGGCGTGGTGGCCAAACGCGCCGACGCTCCCTACCTCCCGGGAGTCCGCAGCCACCGCTGGCTGAAGGTGAAGGCCAAGCAGACCGAGGAGGCGGTGGTGGTGGGGTTCACCCGGGGCCGGGGCTACCGGGCGGCCAGCTTCGGGGCCTTGGTCCTGGCCCAGTGGGACCCTCAGGGCAGGCTGGTGCACGTGGGGCAGGTGGGGGGAGGGTTCCGGGAGGAGGAGGTCCACCGGCTCCGCCGTCTTCTGGAGCCCTTGGTGGTGCGGGACTGCCCGCTCTCCTCGGAGGAAGTCCCCCGGGGGGTGACGTGGGTGAAGCCACAGGTGGTGGTGGAGGTCCGGCACACGGGCCGCACCCCGGAAGGCAAGCTGCGGTTCCCCGTATTCGTGCGGGTGCGGGAGGACCGGACCGCGGAGGACGTCCAGGGCACCTCTCGGCCCCTGCCCTTCACCTTCACCCACCTGGACAAGGTGTACTTCCCGCAGGCGGGCTTGACCAAGGGGGACGTGGTGGACTACTACCGCGCGGTGGCGCGGTGGATCCTGCCCCACCTGCGGGACCGCCCCCTCACCCTGCGGCGGTACCCGGAGGGTGTCGGGGGACCTGACTTCTTCCAGAAGGACGTCCCGGACGCCCCGCCCTTCGTGCGCACCGTGAGGCTGTGGTCCGACCAAGGCGGCCGCGACCTCCACGCGGTGGTGTGCCAGGACGAGGCCACCCTGCTGTGGCTGGTGCAGATGGGCAGCATCGAGCTGCACGCGTGGTTCTCCCGCACCTCGCCGATCCCCGGCTCGGCGGCTTCCACGGAGTTCGCGGGGTCCGCGGAGGCCCTGGAAGGCAGCGTGCTGAACTACCCGGACTACGTGGTGTTCGACCTGGACCCGTTCCTGCTGCCGGAGGGGGAGGAGTTGCGGAAGCGCGGGAAGGAGTACGACCCGGACTACTCCCGCCGGGGATTCGAAGCTGCCCGTCAGGGGGCCCTGTGGCTGCGGGACGCCCTTTCGGCCCTCGGCCTACACAGCTTCGTGAAGACCTCGGGGAAGACCGGGTTGCACGTGTTCGTGCCCGTGCGGCGGGAGTACACGTTCCGGGAAACTCACGCCTTCGCCAAGACCGTGTGCGGGTGGCTGGCACGGCAGCACCCAGACCTCCTCACCGTGGCGTGGCGGGTGCGGGACCGGGTGGGCAAGGTGTTCCTGGACTACAACCAGAACGTCCGGGGCAAGACCCTGGCGGTGGCGTACAGCCTGCGGCCCACACCCCAGGCCACCGTGAGCCTTCCTCTCAGGTGGGAGGAGCTGGAGGCGGGCTTCGACCCGCTGCAGGCCAACGCCACCACCGTCCCGGCACGGCTGCGGGAGCGGGGAGACCCTTGGCAAGACATCCTCGCGCACGCTCAGACGTTGCCGTCTCCCTGACCGCTCTCTTGGCGGCCGCCTGGACGGGGCTGGCCAGACCCGCGGGGGCTGCGGTGGGATCCAGCCCGGTCTTGCAAGGCTGTGCCGACGAGCACCGGCTGGCGCAGATGGCGCCGCAGGGAGGCCCGGAGGGGCTGCGGGCCTCCCTGCGCCTCGGGTGGTGCCGGTGGCAGCAGGGCCGGACAGGGGAGGCCCTGGCCCTGTTGGACCGGGCCGCGGACCATCCCACCCTGTCCAGCTACGCGCTGTTGTGGGCAGGGCAGGCCGCTCTGGAGTCCGGGGACCCTCGCGGCGCGGTGAGGCGTCTGGCCCTGGCCCTGCAGAGGGCCGGCCCGGCTTCCGTGCGGGCCGCGTCCCACCTGCTCTTGGCGCAGGCGCGGCTGCAGCTCGCGGAGGCCACCTCCGCAGAGGCGGAGGCCCAAAAGGCCCTGCGGCACGCCCGGGGCGACGAGGAGCGCGCCGCGGCGTGGGAGTTGCTGGGCCGCGCGGCCGAGCTCGTGGGCCGGCGCGGGGAAGCCGTGCGGCGGTACGCGGTGGCGTGGTGGGGCTTTCCGGGTACCGCCTCTTCCCGGGCCGCGGAGGAGCGCCTGCGGAGCCTCCTGGGCGGGCTTCCCGTACCTCCCGTTACCGCCCGGTTGGAGCGGGCCCGCAGGCTCCTAGACCCGGCGGAGGCCTTGCGGGAGTGGAGGGCAGCCTTGCGGCAAGGCCTGGCAGGGCCCGCGGCCGCGGAGGCGTGGCTGCGCTTGGGCAGCCTGCAGCTGGGCAAGGCGGAGTCCATCACGAGCCTGCAGCGGGCCAGTGCCTTCCCCGCGTACGCCCCGGAGGCCCGGTACTGGCTGGGGGCGTCCTTGGTCCGCAGAGGCCAGGAGGCGGCCGGGGTCCAGGTCTGGGAGGACTTGGTGGCGAGGTACCCCACAAGCCCGTGGGCTGCCCGGGCCTTCTGGGCCCTCGCTAGACGCGCCCAGGCCGCTTCTGACTTTGAAGCCGCGGACAGGTGGCTGGGCCTGCTGGTGCTGCGCTTTCCCACCAGCTCCCTGGCGGACCTGGCCCGGTGGCAGCGGGGATGGCTCCGGTACCGGCAGGCCAGGTACCGGGAGGCGGAGCAGCTGTGGCTGGAACTCGCCACAAACCCCTCCAGCCCCTCCGCGCCCGCGGCCCTGTACTGGGCCGCCCGCAGCCGGGCCCGGCAGGGGCTGGATCCCACGCCTCTCCTGCGACGGCTGGCCTCCACCTCCCCTCTCTCGTACTACGGGCAGCGGGCGCGGCAGCGACTGGGACTCGGCTCTCCCCCCAGACCCGCGGAGAGTCCTCCTGTCCTCCTGCCCAAGGACCGCTTCTCCGTGCCTGCGGTGGAGCTGGCGGCCCTGGGGTTCTACCGGGAAGCTGCGGAGGAGGCGGAGGTTGCGGGTCGGTCGGCCTTCTCCCGGAGGCTGGCAGCGTGGGCGCGTGCCCGGGCAGGGGACGTGGGAGGCTCCGTAGCCGCTGCGGAGGCCGTGGTGGTCCCCACGACAGCACAGGCGCTGCGGGCGGACGTCGGCCTGTGGAAGCTGGCTTACCCCCTGGCGTACTTCCCCGTCGTGGAGCGATGGGCTCGGGTCCACGGCCTGGACCCGCTCCTCGTGCTGGCGGTGGCGCGGGAGGAGAGCCGGTTCCGGCCCGGAGCCGTGTCTCCCGCAGGGGCGGTGGGCTTGATGCAGGTCTTGCCGTCCACCGCGCAGGGTCTGGACCCCTCCGTGCGGGCGGGCCAGCTCACCGACCCGGACACCAACCTGCGGCTGGGCACCGCCTACCTGGCGGGCCGGCTCCGGGACTTCCGGGGCGACGTGGTCCTGGCCCTGGTGGCGTACAACGCGGGCCCGCACGCCGCCCGCCGCTTCCAGGCCCTCAAGGCCGAGGACGCGGACGAGTTCGTGGAGGGCATCCCCTACGAGGAGACCCGCGCGTACGTGAAGCGGGTGCTGGAGTCGTACGGGGTGTACCGCTGGCTGTACGGGAAAGGCCGGGAGCCCGGGTCCTTCAAGGACCCGACGGCCGTTCCAGGAGCACCAGGGTCTCCACGTGGTAGGTCTGGGGGAACAGGTCCACGGGCTGCACCACCCGCACCCGGTACCCAAACGGCAACAACTCCTTGAGGTCCGGGGCCAGGGTGGTGGGGTTGCACGAGACGTACAGCACCTTCCTGGGCTGCGCGCGGCCGATCCGGCGCATCACCTTCCCGCCGGCGCCCGAACGGGGCGGGTCCAGGACCAGCAGGTCCGGCGCTCCCACGCGGGACGCGAGTTCCGGCAGGGCGTGCTTGACCTCCGCCTGCACGAACTCCACGTTGCTCACGCCCGCGCGCTGGGCGTTCTCCCGCGCGGCCTCCACAGCGGCCGGCACCACCTCCACGCCCCACACGGAGCCCGCCCGCTGGGCGAAGGCCAGGGCGAACGTCCCGACCCCACAGTAAAGGTCGATCACCCGGTCTGCGGACCCCACCTCTGCCATCTCCACGGCCAGCTGCACCATGCGGTCCGCCTGCTCGGTGTTGGTCTGGAAGAACGTCTCGAGGCCGATGCGGAAGCGCAGCCCCGCCAACTCCTCCTCGATGGTGGGCTCCCCCCACAGGACCTCCATCCGGTCCACCACCACCGCGTCGGAGAGGGCGCTGGACTGCGCCCACAGGACCCCCCGCACCTGGGGATGGCGGGCGGCCAGGCTCCGGGCGAACTCCAGGCCCTCAGGGAACGGCCCGGGGGACGTCACCACCGCCACCAGGACCTGGCCGGTGCGCATGCCTTCCCGGTACACGAGGTGGCGCAGCAGTCCCCGGCGCGTCCGGTGGTCGTAGCACGGCAGTCCCCGTTCGCGGACGAAGGCCTTCACGTCCCGCAGGACGGCGCTGGCCGTGGGGGAAGGCAGCAGGCAGTTGTCGATTTCCAGGACCCGGTCGAAGTGGCCGCGCAGGTGCAGCCCGAGGGTCGCCTCGGGGTGGAAGGCGAACTCCATCTTGTTGCGGTACCCGAAGGGCTGCGGGGCGGGCACGATGGGCCGCAGGGGGAAGTCCCGCAGGCCGCCCAGGCGCTCCAGGCTCTCCCGGACGATCTGCTCCTTGGCCTGAAGCTGTGCGGGGTAGTCCAGGTGCTGCCAGGTGCAGCCCCCGCAGCGGCCGAAGTACGGGCAGGGCGGGTCCACCCGGTCCGGCGAAGGCTCCAGCACCTCGACCGGCTCCGCCTCGGCGAAGGAGCGCTTCACGCGCACCAGGCGCGCCCGCACCAGGTCCCCGGGGGCGGTGTACGGCACGAACACCACGTAGCCGTCCGCGCGCGCCACGCCCCGGCCGCCGTACGACAGCCGGTCCACCCGGAGCTGTAACTCCTGCCCTTTCTGGAACGCCGCCATCCTCCTCGCAGGGTAGGGGAGTTCCCGGGGCCTAGCAACCGGACTTGTGTGGCCGAGGCTTGTGAGAAACTGGTGGAGGCCCGAGCTGGCCAGCGAGTTCCGGGTGTGGCTCCCGGGGAGGAGGTGAACCGGTGGGGGGACAGGATCCCGCGCTTGCCTCGGCGGAAGAGCTCCAGCGGGCCCGGCAGCTCCTAGACCGCGCCCGACGGGTGGCGGTCCTCACCGGCGCGGGCATCTCCGTGGCTTCCGGCATCCCGACCTTCCGGGGACCCGAGGGACTGTGGCGCAACTTCCGGCCGGAGGAACTCGCTACCCCCGAGGCGTACGCCAGGGAACCGCAGCGGGTGTGGGCGTGGTACGCGGAGCGCTACCGGCTGGCGTGCCGGGCGCGGCCCAACCAGGCACACGAGCTTTTGGCGGACCTGGAAGGCCGAAAGGGGGACGGCTTCCTCCTGGTCACCCAGAACGTGGACGGGTTGCACCTCCGCGCGGGCTCCCGGCGGGTGGTGGAGCTCCACGGAAGCCTGCACCGGGCGCGCTGCGAGGTCTGCCACCACCGGTTCGCCCTCCCGCCCCCGGAGGAGTTCGTCCCACCGCCTTCCTGCCCCCGGTGCGGGAGCCGCGCCCGCCCGGACGTGGTGTGGTTCGGGGAACTCCTGCCCCCGGGCGCTTACGAGGCCGCCGAGGAAGCTTTCCGGCGGGCGGAGGTGGCCCTGGTGGTGGGGACCAGCGCCGTGGTGGAGCCTGCCGCGTCCCTGGGCCGGGTGGCCCGGCACAGCGGCGCGTACCTGGTGGAGGTGAACCCCGAGCCCACGCCCCTCACCGCCCTCGCGCACCTGTCCCTCCGCACAGGGGCGGTGGAGGGGCTCCGGGCGCTCCTGAGCCCGGACGTGGGCCCGCGGTTTTCCGAAGCCCCCGGAGACCCGCAGGAGCAGCCGCCCGACCCGGAAGGGGCCTGACGGCTTACGAGGAAGCCCGGGAAGCGGGTTCCCGCCTCCACTTGATGGTGCACCCCACGGGCGGCGTCTCAGAGGTCTGGGGCTCCTTGCCCGCCAGCACCGCCTCCAGGGCCTCCCGCAGGTAGTGGTGCCGGACTCCGCGTGGGTCCTCGTAGTTGTCGTCGATGGCGCCGTGGTAGCGCAGCCGCCGCTGCCGGTCGAACACGAACACTTCAGGCGTGCGCTGTGCGCCGTAGGCGCGGGCCACCTCCTGGGTCTCGTCGAACAGGTACGGGAAGTTGTACCCCTTCTCCCGGGCCCGCTCCTTCATGCGGTCGAAGCTGTCCTCGGGGTACTGGAGGGGGTCGTTGCTGCTGATGACGAGGAACTGCACCCCCCGCGGGGCGTAGTCGCGCTGGATGGCCACCATGCGGTCCTCCCACGCCCGGACGTACGGGCAGTGGTTGCAGCTGAAGATGACCACCACCGCTTCCCGGTCCCGGTAGTCCTCCAGGGCGTGTTCCCGGCCGTCCACGCCCGGCAAACGGAAAGGGATGGCGGGGTCGCCGACCTTCACGTTGGCCACGCCTGCACCTCCTTCAGCGGTTTGGCGTTTCCCGGGCCGCGCGGGCGCGCCGCACGGCCGCCCGGATCTGGTCCACGCTGGGCAGGGGTGAGATGCGCCCGTCCTCGAGGACGTACGCGCGGCACGTGAGCCGGTACGGCGCCCCGGGAGCCGGAGCCACGTCCTCTCCCTCCACGAGGATGGTGGGAGACCCCACGAACTTCCACCGGCGCGCGTCCTCCTCGGTGTCCACCCGCACCACCTCCACGGAGGGTTCCACCCCTTCCTCCTCCAGCACGCGCCGGAGGCGGGCGAGGGCCTCCTCGTGGGACGGGCAGCCTTCCCAGTACAGAAACGTCACACGCATCGCGAACGCCGTACCCGGCGGCTCCCGGGGCAGGCGGGACCAGGGCCCCACAGCTCCCGCGGGGAATGTGAAGTGGGGTCCGGCCCCCCGCCCAGTATACTGGGCCCGTGGCGGCGCGGATCAAGCGTTCCGTGGCCTTGCTGGCGCACCCACCCGGCGACCGGGAGCGGGTCCTCTTGGTGCAGAGGCCGGACGTCCCGGGCGAGGAGCTCCCCGGCGTTTGGGGCCTGCCCGCGGCGTCCCTGAGGCCCAGGGAGGGTGAGGAGGAAGCCGCCCGCCGCGTGGGGTGGCAGAAGCTGGGCTGCGGTGTGCGGCTGCTGCGGGTGCTGGGCCGCGGGGTCCAGGACCGGCCCGGCTACCGCCTGGAGATGGCGGTGTACGAGGCGGAACTGGAAGAGCAAGTTCCCCGCCTTCCCCAGACCGGCGAAGAAGAGGTGACCTACTACGTGGCCTGGCGTTTCGGACGGCCGGAGGACCTCCGGGAGGCGGCGGCCAGGGGCTCCCTGTGTGCCCGGGTGGCCCTGGGCGCTCAGAACCCGGGAGGACGGTCCCCAGGGCAGACCGCGCAGCGGTGATCGGGCCCGCGGCCGGAGCCGGCCTACCCCACGTCCTCGACCTGGAACGCGAGCACGGAGTAGTCCAAATTCTCCGCGGGGTAGCCCATCTGGCGCAGCATGAACATCACCTGCGCCCGGTGGTGCACCTCGTGGAACAGGAGCTGCGTGGCGATCCCGGCCGCGGTGGTGCGGTAACGGCGGTCCCTGCCTCCAAGAGTGGGAGATGTACGAGCACCGTCGGCAGCCCGTGCTCCCGCGCCGCCGGTTCCTGCGGCGCTGTTCGCTTCCTTCTACGCCCTGTTCTCCGGGGTCGTGTTCCTGGCGGCCGCTGCACTGCTCATGGCACCCCTGGTCCACCGCCTCCTGCACGTTCTGCACGTGGACCAGGAGAGGTGAGCGTCGGCAGGGCCTTGGGGCGCGCTCAGATCGCGCAGCGATTTTTGGGGACCCCGGTCCCCCTCCGCTGGAGGGGTTTTTCCAGGACGCGCTCCTAGCGGGGGAGCAGCTCCACCCGTACCTCAGGTTCCTCCCAGGTGATCAGGGCGCCCAGGTACCGCCCGTCGCCCATGGTGCAGTTCACCACCGTGGTGACGCCGAGATGCTCGATCCCCGGGGACTCGTGGACGTGTCCGCACACCACCACCCGCGGCCGGTGACGCTCCACGTAGTCCCGCACCGCCTGGGACCCGATGTGAGCGCCGTTCCACGCCCGGTCCAGCACGCCCCGGGGAGGCTCGTGCACCACCAGCACGTCGCACGGCTGGTCCTGGAGGCCGCCGAACCGGACCCCCCGGTGCTCTACCACCTCCCGGTGCGGGCTCCCGGCGGAGCTCCGGGCGATGGCCTCGTCCACGTCGAAGGGGTCCATGTTGCCCGGGATGGCCAGCACCAGCAGGTCGGGAAGCTCCAACAGGTCCAGGGCCTCCCGGCCGCGGCCGGAGTGGGTGAGGTCCCCGGCCAGGATCAGCACGTCGGGTCGCAGGTGGCGCACCGCCTCCTGGACCGCCTGGATGCGGTCTGGCCGCCCGTGCAGGTCCGCGGTGGCGTAGATGCGCATCCCTACTGGAGCTGCCAGAACACCCGGAGGTGCTGCCAGCGCAGGTAGCGGTCCGCCAGCAGGGACAAGGGCTTACGGGCCGCGGAGAACTCCTCCGAGAGCCGCTCGAGGACCCTGCGCAGCCCGTACTCCTCCGCGTCCCGGTGCTCCGCGGCGAGGCGGTAAAACGTGGCACCCTGCTGCTCGTACTCCTCCAGGCTCCGCCACTCCGGGCCCACCACCCGCCCGGGACGCAGGGACCGCGCGTACCGGCCCCGGGAGAGCACGTAGCCCGGGAACACCCCGGTGAGGAAGAGGGCGATGTCCGCCACCCGCCGCAGCAGGGGGAACCGGTACGGCTCGTCCACCAGGTCGAGGAGGCGGACCATGTCGTCCATGTTCAGGTCGGAGAACCGCAGGCGCTGCAGCCGGCCCCGGTGCCAGACGTGCAGCACGTAGGTCTCCGTCCGCACGAAAGAGGCCAGCATGGCGGCCAGGTAGTCCAGCACCTCCTCGTCGTCCAGCAGCTGGTTCACCCGGGGGGTGTCGAAGATGGGCACCGACTCCCGCAGGCCCACCCGCTCCATGGTGTACCGGGCGTGCCGCACGTCCCGGGCCACCTGCCGGAGCAGTACCGCGAACAGCAGCCGCGGGGAGATCTTCAACGTGATGTCGGGGTCCGTCCGGATCCGTTCCACCAGCCGGGCGTCCTCCAGGGCCACCTCCAGGAACTCCGGGCGGCGCAGCTGGGCCAGCAGGGTCGACACCTGCTCCGGCCCCTCTGCCAAGGTGGTGGCGATGAACCGTAGGTCCTGTTCCCCGTAAGGCTGTGCCATGTGCTCTCCCTCCCCTTCCAATATACGGATCGGCCCCACCTGCTGCCTCCTTGAAGGCCGGGGTCGAGAGGAACGGGCCGCGCAGCCACGAAACCACAGGGGCGGACGGTGACCCGGGAGGGGAGGATGGCGGAGGACAGGACCCCCGAGGCGCAGGAGATCGAACGGTGGCTCGCGGGGGCAGACCCGGAGTTCGGGTACCGCCGGCTGGCGGGGCCCTTTGCCGCCGTGGTGGCCGCGGTGGCGGTGGCCATGTCCCTGTTCCACTTGTACACCGCGGGTTTCGGGAGCCTCCTGGCCCTCAAGCAGCGGGCCGTGCACCTCGGGTTCGTGTTCGCCCTAGTGTTCCTCCTGTACCCGCTCCGCCGCAAGCATGCGGGACAGGCCTTCTTCGGGTGGCCGGACGTGGCCTTCGCGGGCGCAGGCCTGTTCTGCGTGGGTTACCTCCTGTGGCACCACGACCGGCTGATGCTGCAGGCCGGGCAGCTGACCCGTACCGATCTCCTGGTGGGGGCTTTGGGGGTGCTGCTGGTCCTGGAGGCGGGTCGGCGGGTGATGGGGGTCCTGCCCTACATCGCCGCCGCCCTGCTGGTGTACCCGTTCGTGGGGGAGCGCGTCCCGGGGCTGTTCGCGGTGCGCCAGTTCCCCCTGGCCCGGGTGATCGAGCACATGTGGTACACCACGGAGGGCGTCTTCGGGATCCCTCTGGGCGTTTCCGCCACGTACGTCTTCCTGTTCGTGCTCCTGGGCGCTTTCCTGGAACGCACGGGGCTGGGGCAACTGTTCGTGGAGGTGGCCATGGCCATCGCGGGCTGGATGCACGGGGGTCCCGCCAAGGTGTCGGTGTTCAGCAGCGCCCTGCTGGGGACCGTGTCCGGCTCCTCCGTGGCCAACGTGGTGGCGGACGGGGTGTTCAACATCCCCCTCATGAAGCGCCTGGGCTACCACCCACGGTTCGCCGCCGCCGCGGAGGCCGCCACCTCCGTGGGTGGGCAGATCATGCCCCCCGTGATGGGAGCCGCGGCCTTCGTCATGGCGGAGTTCTTGGGCGTGCCGTACCTCACCATCGTGCAGGCGGCCCTCGTCCCCGCCCTCCTGTACTTCACCTCCCTGTTCTTCGTGATCCACTTTGAGGCCCGGCGGCTGGACCTGCGGGGTCTGCGGCGGGAGGAGCTGCCGGACCTGCGCCGGACGGTCCTCCGGAAGTGGTACCTGGTGGTGCCCCTCCTGGTGATGGTCCTGTACCTGGTCCGGGGGTTTTCCCCGGCCCGCGCGGCGTTCATGGCCATCGCCCTGGCCGCCGCGGTGCACCTGGTGACCTGCGCGCTGGAGCGCCGGCTGCGGGACTACCCCCGGGAGGTGTGGGGGATGCTGGAGTACGGGGCCCGGAACGCCCTCCCCGTGGCCCTGGCGTGCGCGGTGGTGGGCGTGATCATCGGGGTGGTCACCCTCACGGGGATCGGCAACGCCCTGGTGACCCTCACCACGGCCCTGGGCCAGCACAACCTCTTCCTGACCCTGGTGTTGGTCATGGTGGCGTGCACCATCATCGGGTCCGGGATCCCCACCACCGCCACGTACATCATCCTGGCGGCGCTCGCGGTCCCGGCCATCGAGGCCCTGCTGCCCGCCCGGGGCCCGGAGATCGCTCCCGGGGTCACCGTGTCCCGCATCGCGGGACACCTGTTCATCTTCTACTACGGGGTCATCGCGGACCTGACCCCGCCGGACGCCCTGGCGGCGTACGCCGCCGCGGGGATCGCCCGGACCGCCCCCTTCCCCGTGAGCCTGGAAGCCACCCGGCACGCCCTGGCGGCGGTCCTGGTCCCCTTCGCCTTCATCTACTCCCCGGAGCTGCTCCTGCTCAGCGGGTCCTGGGCGGACCGGGTCGTGGCGGTGGCCTCCGCGGTGGCGGGCATCGTGTTCCTCTCCGCGGCGGTGAGCGGTTACTTCTTCGCCCCCGCAAACCTCGCGGAGCGGCTGTTGCTGGCGGGCGCTGCGGTGGCCATGGTGGTGCACAGCCCGCTCCTGGACGCTGTGGGGCTGGCTGCGGCAGGGCTCGTGGCAGCGGCCCAGGTCTGGCGGCGCCGGGCCGCGCCCCAGGTGGCGCGCCGAGGAGAGGCGGTACCCCACCGACACCACCCGTGAGCCGCGTCTCCCTCCTGGGCGTCCCCCTGGACCTGGGCTCGGGCCGGCGGGGCACCGACATGGGGCCCAGCGCCATCCGGTACGCCCAGCTCCAGGCGGAGCTGGCGGCCCTGGGCCACGAGGTACAGGACCTGGGCAACGTCAGCTTTCCCGTGGCGGAACGGCTGGAGGAGGGGGACCCCAGGGCGCGCTACGCGGACGCCATCGCGCGGGTGGCGGAGGAGGTGGACCGCCTGACCACGGCCGCCTTCCGGCAGGGAACCCTGCCCGTGGTCCTGGGGGGAGACCACAGCCTCAGCCTGGGCAGCGTGGCCGCGGCGGTCCGATGCCAGCCCGAGGTGGGGCTGCTGTGGCTGGATGCCCACGGCGACTTCAACACCCCGGAGGTGTCCCCTTCGGGCAACGTTCACGGGATGGTGTTGGCGTGCCTGGTGGGCCTGGGGCCCCCGGCCCTGGTGCGGGTAGGAGGATTCGGACCCAAGCTCCCGCCCGGCCGGTGCGCCTTGGTGGGCGTGCGGCAGCTGGACCCCGGAGAGCGGGAGCTGCTGAGGGAAAGCGGTGTCGCGGTGTTCACCATGAAGGACGTGGACCGCTACGGGTTGGCGGAGGTGGTGCAGCAGGCCCTGGAGGTGGTGACCCGCGGTGGCACCTGTCCCCTGCACGTGAGCCTCGACCTCGACGTGGTGGACCCCGTGCACGCTCCCGGGGTGGGGACGCCGTGCCCGGGCGGGCTCTCGTACCGGGAGGTCCACTTAGCCATGGAGCTGGTGGCGGACTGCGGGCGGCTGGTCTCCATGGACGTGGTGGAGGTCAACCCCATCCTGGACGAACACAACCGGACGGCCCGCCTCGCCACGGAGCTGGTGGCCTCCGCCCTGGGCAAGCGCATCCTCTAGAGGCGGTGGGTGGGCGACCCGGGGGGCCGTTGAGGGTCAGCCCGCGGAAGCCGCCTCCCGCCGGAACTGGCGCCGGACCAGGTCCACGAAGGCCTGCACCGTGCCCGAAAGCCGGCCGACCCGGCGGAGGGCCAGGAACACCTCCCGCCTTGGGGTGGGCAGGTCCCGGACCGTCCGAACCTTTACCATGCCCGCCCGCACGTAGGGCGCCACAGAGCGCTGCGGGGCAAACCCCACCCCCATGCCCCGGGAGATGAGGATCACGCCCAGGGGGATCCCGTCCACCTCGATGGCGGACCGGACGCCCACCTCCTCCTGCATCCACCGTTCGAACTCCTCGAACCCCTCGCCCCACTGCATGGAGATCAAGGTGTGGCCTACGAGGTCCCGGGGGACCAGGCGCCGGCGGGACGCCAGAGGGTGGCGGGGAGGGGTGAGGAGGACGATGTCGTCCGCCACCAGCGGTTCCACCACGATGAGGGGCTCGTGCAGGGGACGCACCACGAACCCCACGTCCGCCAGGCCGTCCCGCAGCATCTCCACCACCTCGTTGGAGTGGCCGTAGCGGACCACCACGCGGGCGCCGGGACGCTCCCGGCGGAAGGTCTCCAGCAGGTCTGGGAGGATGGCGGTGGCGGCGGACACCGTGGCGCCCACCAGGACGGTACCGCGCCCCTCCGTCTCCCGGGCCGCGGTCGCCCCCTCCTGGATCAGCTCCAGGGCCCGCTGGGCGTAGGGCAGGAAGGCCTCCCCCGCCTCCGTGAGCCGGACGGTGCGTCCCCGGCGCTCGAACAGGGGCCGGCCGATCTCCTGTTCCAGCGCCTGGATGCGGGCGGTGACGGAGGGCTGGGTCAAGAACAGGGCTGCCGCCGCCCGGGTGAAGCTCCGCTCCCGGGCCACCTGCAGGAACGCCTCGAGGTTCTGCAGCTCCACACTCCCAGGGTTCTGCGTCTCTTATAGATCTCCTCTATGACAGCCCTCCGCCTTCCGGCGGGGCGGAGGCGGCAGTAGCATAGGGGCGAGATGGGGGCCCTGGAAGAACTCCGCGCGTACTTCTCCCGCGCCCCGGAGGTGTGCGCGGTGTACCTGTACGGCCGGTATCCCCCCGGGCCCACGTACCCCGACACCGACATCGAGCTGGGGCTGGTGTTCCCTCCGGGGACCCCGGAGGACGACATCTCGGCCTTCCTGGAGCGGTTGGGGGAGGACAACCCCTTGGGTCCTGCGCAGGGCGTGTTGATGCCGTCCGTGCTGAACCAGCACGTGCTCCCCGTGGTGTACGAGATGCTGGGCTGGGGCCAGTTGTTGGTGGAGAACGACCGGGACGCCCACGTCCGCTTCTTGCGGGAGAGCCAGGCCCGCATCGAGGCAGCCCGGGAGAAACTGCTGGAGGAGGCCCGGGAGGTCCTGCAGCAGGCGCGCCGCTTGGGGGAGGGCGTACCGGAGTTCCGGCCCCGCCCGGGCCAGCCCCTGCGCATGCTGGACCCCCTGCGGGTGGGTTGGCGGCTGGGCCGGCTGCTGGCTTCCGTGGCGGTGATCGAGGTAGCCACCCGCGACGTGGAGGAGACCGCCCGGGACCCCGAGCGGGTGAACCAGGTGGTGGGATGGTTCAGCAACGGCGCGGGAGCTGCCACGGGCATCGCCAAGGCCATGCTCACCACCTACGAACTGGAACGCCCTCCGCGGCGCTGGCAGGTGTTCCTGCCCCTGGCGGACCTGGGCCTGGTGAGCACGGAGCACGCCCTCTGGCTGGGCGCGGTGGTGGAGACCCGCTGGAGCCTCATGACCGCGGACTCCCTCGGCAGCCCCGAACGTGCCCTGCTCCTGCTGCGCACCTACCTGCACGCCCTCGTCCAGTTCGCGCGGGTCGCGAGCTGGGTGACGGAGATGCCCGCCGTCGGGGAGGCGGCGCGGCTGCACTGACCGGACGTCTGTTCGCCCCCGGAGGAATCCGTTCCGCCGCGCACAGGAGTTCGGCCGTGGAGGCCGAAGATATAGACCGGAGGCAAACCACCCTCGGGACGGTGACAGCGCGTGGCACGGCGCAGGGTCCTCGTGGTGGACGACGAGGAGAACATCCGAAACCTCCTGAGCCAGATCCTGCGCCAGGAGGGCTTCGAGGTGGAGACCGCGGCGGACGGGGCGACCGCCTTGCGCCGGGCCAGCTCCGGGGAGTTCGACCTCGTCCTGTTGGACGTCCGGATCCCCGAGAAGGACGGCATGGCGGTGCTCCGGGAGATCCGCCGGGAGGACCCCGGCGCGGTGGTGATGATCATCACAGGCTACGCCACCCTGGAGATGGCCGTGGAGGCCATGCGGGAGGGCGCCTTCGACTACATCTCCAAGCCCTTCAAGAAGGACGAGCTGCTCCTCAAGGTCCGGCGGGCTCTGGAGCACGAGCAGTTGCGGGAGGAGAACCGCAAGCTTCTGGAGGAGCTGCGGGCCCGCTTCAAGTTCGAGGGCATCGTGGGCAGCTCTCCCCGGATGCAGGAGGTCCTGCGGGTGGCCGCGGCGGTGGCGCCCACGGACGCCACCGTGCTCATCTACGGGGAGACGGGGACGGGTAAGGAGATCCTGGCCCGGTCCATCCACGACCAGAGCCGCCGCGCGGAGGGCCCCTTCGTGGCCATCAACTGTGGGGCCATCCCGGAGTCCCTGCTGGAGACGGAGCTGTTCGGACACGAGAAGGGGGCCTTCACCAGCGCGGTAGGGACCCGGATCGGGAAGTTCGAGGCCGCAGACGGCGGCACCATTTTCCTGGACGAAGTGGGCGACATGAGCCCCGCCATGCAGGTGAAGCTTCTGCGGGTCCTGCAGGAGCGCACCTTCGAGCGCGTGGGGAGCAACAAGCCCATCCGGGTGGACGTGCGAGTCATCGCGGCCACCAACAAGGACCTGCGGCAGCTGGTCCGTGAGGGGCGCTTCCGGGAGGACCTGTTCTACCGGCTCAGCGTGGTTCCCATCGAGCTGCCGCCGTTGCGGGAGCGCCAGGAGGACATCCCCCTTTTGGCCCAGCACTTCCTGGAGAAGTACCGCACCAAGTACGGGAAGTCGGTGACGGGCTTCACGCCGCAGGCGATGCGCAAGATGCGGCGTTACCCGTGGCCCGGGAACGTCCGGGAGCTGGAGTACGCGGTGGAGCGGGCGGTCATCCTCACCCGGACGCCCGAGATCTGGGCGGAGGACCTGTGGCTGGGCGAGGTCGGACCCGAGCCGGCGGAGGAGCGGCTGCCCACCCTGGCGGAGGTGGAGCGGCAGCACATCGTGCACGTGCTGCAGCGGACCGAGTGGAACCTGGAGGAAGCGTCCCGGGTGTTGGGCCTGAGCCCCGTGCAGCTGCGCCGGCGCCTGGACCAGCACGGCGTGCAGCTGCCTGCATCTCCCCGGCCGGGAGGACGGTGAGGGTTCGTGGAGATCCGTCCTGGGCTGGACGTCGCCCCGCTGCCGCAGCAGCGGATGGTGCCCAAGCTCATGGCGGTGAGCGCGGTCCTGGTGCTCCCCTTGCCGCAGCTGGAGGCGCGGATCGAGGAGGAGCTGCACAGCAACCCCGCCCTGGAGCGGGAGGAAGTGTACTGCGGCCGGTGCGGGGCGGAGGTCACGGGGGCGGTGTGCGGCAACTGCGGCCACGTCCCGGGGGAGCCCCTAGGGGAGGAGCTCTTCCCCGCGCCCCGGTCCAACCCGGACGAGGAGTTCGACCCCGTGGCCCACGTGAGCGCGGAGGTTTCCCTGCAGGAGTTCCTGCTGCTGCAGCTGGCCGCCCAGAACCTGAAGGGACGCCGCCGCCAGCTGGCGGAGTACCTGGTGGGCTGCGTGGACCCCCGGGGGTATCTCACCTGCGACCTCCAGGAGGCGGCTTCCCGGTTCCGCCTGTCCCTCCGGGTGGCCGAGGAGGTCCTGGCGTTGGTGCAGAGCTTCGAACCCCCGGGGGTGGCGGCCCGCACGGTGGAGGAGTGCCTGCTCCTGCAGCTGCGGGTGCTGGACCCCACGCCCCACAACCGCCTGGCGCAGCGCCTCATCGCGGAGGGGCTGCTGGGCGAGCTGGCCCGGGGGCAGTACGGCAAGCTGGCCCAGCGGCTGGGGATCTCGCCCCAGGAGGCCCGGGAGGTCCACCAATACATCCGCAGGAACCTGTACCCGTACCCCGCGGACCGCTACGAGGCGGAACGGTTCGGGGGAGGGCGGCTGAAGCCGCAGGAGGTCCCCCGGCCGGACGCGGCCATCGTCCGCACCCCGCAGGGCTACGCGGTGGAGGTCATGGGCTCGCCGACCATGGGCCTGCGGGTGAACGAGGTGTACCGGGACCTGTACCTGCGGGCCCGTAAGCACCCCGAGGAGTTCGCGCCCAACGCGGCCCAGCACATCCACGAGTACGTCACCCGGGCGAAGCTGTTCATCGAGACCGTGAAGCGGCGCAACTGGACCCTGAAGGCCATCCTGGAGGCCATCGTGGAGGTCCAGCGGGAGTTCCTGGACTCCGGCCCCCGCCACCTGAAACCCCTGACCATGGCCACGGTGGCTGCCCGGGTGGGAGTCAGCGAGTCCACCGTGAGCCGTGCCCTGGACGGGAAGTACGTGCTGCTGCCCAACGGGCGCGTGGTCTCCTGCGAGGTGTTCTTCGACGCTTCCCTGCCCGTGAAGGAGCGCATCCGCCAGCTCATCCAGGAGGAGGACCCCGACCAGCCCCTCACGGACCGGGAGATCGCCCTGCGCCTGCGGCGGGAGGGGATCCCCATCGCACGGCGCACCGCGGCCAAGTACCGGGAGGAGGTGGGGATCCCTCCGTCCTCCGTCCGGCGGCTGCGCCGGGACGTGGCGGAGGGCGGGCGGACGGCCCTGCGGGGACTGGCCTGAGGGGAGGCAGAAGGTGCGCATCGAGGTTCAGCCCACCCCCAACGTCCACGCCCTCAAGTTCACCCTGGACCGGCGGGTCACGGAGGGGCGCAGCGAAACCTACACCTCCGTGGAGCAGGCCGCCTCCTCCCCCCTGGCCCAGCGGCTCCTGCGCATCCCCGGGGTCCGCATGGTCTTCCTCCTGAACGACTTCATCACGGTGACGCGGCACCCCGAGGCGGACTGGGACACCATCGTGCCCCTGGTCGAGTCCGCCCTGCGGGAGCACTTCGAGGGGCTTGCGGACTAGACCACCCCTGAAGTCGTCCCGAGGATCGCGGCGCGTACCGTGAGCTTGCTCCCGCGTCCCCGGGGCGTGCTACCATACCGGGGGTTTTCCGGGAGGGGAGCATGCGGATCACGCCCGAGGTGGTGGAGCGGGTGGCGCGCCTCAGCCGCCTGGAGCTCACCGCGGAGGAGATCGCCACCTTCACGGCCCAGCTCAGCAGCATCCTGGAGTACTTCGCGCGGTTGGACCGCCTGCCCACGGAGGGGGTGGAGCCCACGTCCCACGCCCTCCGCATCACCAACGTCTTCCGGGACGACCAGGTCACCCCCTCCCTCCCCGTGGAGGACGTGGTGGCCATGGCGCCCCAGGCCCACGAGGGGTTCGTGGTGGTGCCCAGGGTGCTGGAGGCCGAGGAATGAAGGAGCTGGTGGGCCGGCCGTACCACGAACTCCGTCCGCGCCTGGGCAAGGACTTTTCCGTGGGCGAGTTGGTGGAGGCCTACCTGCAAACCCTCGAAGCCCTGGAGCCCCATGTGCGGGCCTACCTCACGGTGACCGCAGAGGAAGCGCGCCAGCAGGCCCGCGCCCTGGACCGGCGCCTGGCCGCGGGGGAGAGCCTGCCGCCCCTCGCGGGGATGCCCGTGGCGTTGAAGGACAACCTGTGCACCCGGGGAGTCCGCACCACCTGCGGGTCGCGGATCCTGGAGTCCTTCGTCCCACCCTACGACGCCACCGCGGTGCGGAGGCTTCGGGAGGCCGGCGCCGTGGTCCTCGGGAAGACCAACCTGGACGAGTTCGCCATGGGCTCCTCCACGGAGAACTCGGGCTTTTTCCCCACCCGGAACCCCTGGGACCTGGACTACGTGCCCGGGGGCAGCAGCGGAGGGTCCGCGGCCGCGGTGGCCGCGGGGGAAGCCTTGGCGGCCCTGGGTTCCGACACCGGGGGTTCCATCCGGCAGCCTGCGTCCCTGTGCGGGGTGGTGGGCCTGAAGCCCACCTACGGACGGGTTTCCCGCTACGGCCTGGTGGCCTTCGCCTCCTCCCTGGACCAGATCGGCCCCCTGGCCCTGGACGTACACGACTGCGCGCTGGTGCTGCAGGTCATCAGCGGCCACGACCCCCACGACTCCACCTCCGTGGACCTGCCGGTGCCGGACTTCGCGGCCGCCTTGGAGGGCGGGGTGCGGGGAGTGCGGGTGGGGCTGCCCACGGAGTTCTTCGGGGAAGGCCTGCAGCCGGAGGTGCGGCAGGCGGTGCTGGACGCGGTCCGGGTCCTGGAAGGACTCGGCGCCCGGGTGGAGGAGGTGCACCTGCCCACCCTGGAGTACGCCCTGCCCACCTACTACCTCATCGCGTGTGCGGAGGCCAGCAGCAACCTGGCCCGGTACGACGGGGTGGCCTACGGCTACCGCAGCCCCCGCGCCCGGGACCTCTACACCCTCTACAGCCGGACCCGGGCGGAGGGGTTCGGCCCGGAGGTCAAGCGGCGCATCATGCTGGGGACCTTTGCCTTGTCCGCGGGCTACTACGAGGGCTTCTACAAGAAGGCGCAGCAGGTGCGGACCCTGGTCCGCCGCGACTTCGACCGCTGCTTCCAGGAGGTGGACGTCCTGGCCGCTCCCACGTCTCCCGTGGCGGGCTTCCGGCTGGGGGAGCGCACCGCGGACCCCTTGCAGATGTACCTGGCGGACGTGTACACCATCCCGGTGAACCTGGCAGGCCTGCCGGGCATCTCCGTACCCTGCGGGTTCGCGGGAGGGCTCCCCGTGGGGTTGCAGCTGGTGGGCCGGCCCTTCGACGAAGCTACCCTCCTCCGGGTGGCGCATGCCTACCAGCAGGCCACGGACTGGCACCGGCGGCGCTGCCCCCTGCGGAGGGGGTGAGGAAAGCCATGGAGTTCGAGACCGTCATCGGCCTGGAGATCCACGTCCAGCTCCTCACCCAGTCCAAGATGTTCTGCGGGTGCAGCACCCGGTTCGGTGCACCCCCCAACACCCAGACCTGCCCCGTGTGCCTGGGCCTGCCGGGTTCCCTCCCCGTGATCAACCGGCGGGCGGTGGAGCTGGGGCTGCGGGCGGCCTTGGTGCTCAACTGCACCGTCCACCCCACCTCCCAGTTCCACCGGAAGAACTACTACTACCCCGACCTGCCGAAGAACTACCAGATCTCCCAGTACCAGTACCTGGAGCACCCGCCCTTGGGCACGGACGGCTACCTGGACGTGGAGGTGGACGGGGTCCGGCGTAGGGTCGGCATCCGGCGGGTGCACCTGGAGGAGGACACCGGCAAGCTGGTGCACCCCGAGGACGGGACGGTGAGCTGGGTGGACTACAACCGGTCCGGAGTGCCCCTCATGGAGATCGTCACCTACCCGGACCTGCGGTCCCCCCAGGAAGCCAAAGCCTTCCTGCTGAAGCTCCGGCAGGTGCTGCAGTACGCGGAGGTGTCCACGGGCCGCATGGAGGAGGGCACCCTGCGGTGCGACGCCAACGTGTCTTTGCGGCGGCCGGGGGAACCCCTGGGCACCCGGACGGAGGTGAAGAACATGAACTCCCTCCGGTCCGTGGAGCGCGCCTTGAGCTACGAGGTGGCCCGGCAGCGGGAGGTCCTGGAGCGGGGCGGGGCCGTGGTGCAGGAGACCCGGCACTGGGACGAGCGCCGCGGGGTCACCTTCGCCTCCCGGTCCAAGGAAGAAGCGGAGGACTACCGGTACTTCCCGGAGCCGGACCTGGTCCCCGTGGAGGTGACCCCGGAGTGGCTGGAGGAGATCCGGCGGACCCTGCCGGAACTGCCCGACGCGCGGCGGGACCGGCTCATGGCGCAGTACGGCCTGAGCCGGTACGACGCAGAGCTGCTGGTCCAGACCCGGGCCACCGCGGACTTCTTCGAAGCCGCGGTGGCCGCCCACCCCAGCCCCAAGGCCATCGCCAACTGGATGCTGGGGGATTTGACCGCGTACCTCAACGAGCACAACCTCGAGATCGAGCAGCTGCGCACCACCCCGTCCCAGCTGGCGGAGCTGGTCCGCCTGGTGGAAGACGGGACCATCAGCGGCCGCATCGCCAAGGACGTCCTCGTGGAGATGCTCCAGACGGGGGAGGGTGCCCGGAGCATCGTGGACCGCCGGGGGCTGGTGCAGATCGCGGACGAGAAAGCCTTGCGGGAGACGGTGGACGCGGTGATCCGCGACCACCCCGAGCCCGTGAAGGACGTGCAGGCCGGGAAGGAGAAAGCCATCGCCTTTCTGGTAGGCCAGGTCATGCGCCGGACCCAGGGCAGGGCCAACCCCGCCCTGGTCCAGCGCCTGCTGCGGGAGCGGCTGGGCCTGCCCACGGGGTCGTAGACCGCCCCGAAAGTCGCGCGGCAGTCGCGCGCCGCGGAAACCTGGCGCAGGGGGCGGCGCAGACCGCGGGGGATTTTCGGAGGGCCGCAGGAGCAGGGCGTTGGAGGACTCGGGCGTTTCCCAGGCAGGACCCCGGAGCCGGGCGCTGCGGGAGCGGGCGGCGGCTGCGGTGGCGCGGGCCTTCACCCCGCAGCTCCCCGCCTTCGTGCACCGGGCCCGGGGTGCCGTCCTGTACGACGTGGACGGCCGCCGGTACGTGGACCTGGCCGGGGGCGTGGGGTGCCTGGCGGTGGGCCACGCCCACCCCAGGGTGGTCCAGGCGGTGCAGGAGCAGGCGGGGAGGTTCCTGCACACGGACTACGCGGTGGCCCCGTACGAGGGCTACGTGGCCGTGTGCGAGCGCCTGGTGGCGGCAAGCCCCGGCCCGGGGCCGAAGAAGGCCGCTCTCTTTAACTCCGGGGCGGAGGCGGTGGAGAACGCGGTGAAAATCGCCCGGGCCTACACCGGGCGCAGCGCGGTGGTGGCCTTCGAAGGCGCCTTCCACGGCCGCACGTACATGGCCCTGTCCCTCACCAGCCGGGTGCACCCCTACAAGGCGCGCTTCGGCCCCTTCGTCCCCGAGGTGTACCGGGTGCCGTACCCGTACCCGTACCGCAGCCCCTTCCCCGACCCTGAACAGGCCGTGGACTTCTGTCTGGACAGGCTGGAGGCCTTGTTCACCCTGCACGTGGAACCCGAGCGGGTGGCCGCGGTGGTGGTGGAGCCCGTGCTGGGCGAAGGGGGCGTGGTGGTGCCGCCTCCGTCGTTTCTGCCGCGCCTGAAGGAGGTGTGCAGGCGGTTCGGCATCCTCCTGGTGGTGGACGAGGTGCAGACGGGCATGGGCCGCACGGGCCGCATGTGGGCCACGGAGCACGTGGGCGTGCAACCCGACCTGCTGGTGGTGGGCAAGTCCCTGGCCGCGGGGCTCCCCCTCTCCGCGGTGGTGGGGAAGGCGGAGGTGGTGGACGCGGTGTGGGAGGGAGGGATCGGGGGCACGTACGTGGGCAACCCCGTGAGCTGCGCCGCGGCCCTGGCGGTGTTCCAGGTGTTGGAGGAGGAGGGGCTGCTGGAGCGGGCCCGGACCCTGGGCCGGCGCATCCTGGAAGCCTTCACCGCCCTCCAGCAGGACTGCCCCCTGGTCGGGGAAGTGCGGGGCCTGGGTGCCATGGTGGGGGTCGAGCTGGTCACCGACCGGACGTCCCGCACGCCTGCCCCCCGGCACACGGAGTTCGTCCTTCGGCGGGCCGCGGAACGGGGCGTCCTGGCCCTGCGGGCGGGGGTTCACCGCAACGTGGTCCGCCTGCTCCCGCCCCTGGTGCTGGAAGAGGCGGAGCTCCAGGAGGGCCTGGACGGGCTGGCGGCTAGCCTCCGGGAGGCCGCTTCCCTGCCCACGTGAAAGGGCCCGCGTGAAGGCGTTCTGAGGGGCCCGCAGGCCGCCCGCGGCCTTGGGAGGCGGAGGGCGACCCGGAGGGGAGGTGACGGGGTAGGAGGCGACCTGCACAATATCTGGTAGTTCCGCGGACCTGAGGCCCAAGATGTCGGAGTTCGTCCACCTGCACGTGCACACGGAGTACTCCCTCCTGGACGGCCACAGCCGGATCCGCCCCCTCCTGGAGCGGGCGGCCTCCCTGGGCATGGAGGCCCTGGCCATCACGGACCACGGGGCCCTGTACGGGGTCATCGAGTTCTACAAGGAGGCCACCTCCCTGGGCCTGCGGCCCATCCTGGGTATGGAGGCGTACCAGGCGCCCCGGCGGTACACGGACCGGGACCCCAAGGTGGACGCGTCCAGCTACCACCTGACCCTCCTGGCCCGGGACGAGGAAGGCTACCGGAACCTGGTCCGCCTCGCCACCAAGGCCCACCTGGAGGGCTTCTACTACCGGCCCCGGATCGACAAGGAGCTGTTGTGGGCCCACCGCAAGGGCCTCGTGGGCCTTTCCGGCTGCCTGAACGGCGAGCTGTGCCAGCGCATCTTGCGGGGAGACCTGCGGGGCGCGCGGGAGGTGGCCGCGGAGTTCCGGGATTTGTTCGAGCCCGGGCAGTTCTTCGTGGAGCTGCAGGACCAGGGGATGCCCGAGCAGCGGGTCCTGGTGCCCGAGCTGGTCCGCATCGCCCGGGACTTGGGGTTGCCCCTGGTGGCGACCAACGACGTGCACTACACGGACCCCGAGGACGCTCCCGCCCAGGACGTCCTCATGTGCGTCCAGATGAACAAGACGGTGCACGACCCGGACCGGCCCCGCATGGGGGACGTCCCCCACTTCTACCTGAAGAGCCCGCAGGAGATGGCGGCTTTGTTCCGCGACGTCCCCGAGGCCCTCCGCAACACCGTGGAGATCGCCCGGCGCTGTGCGGTGTACCTGGAGCTGGACCGCCCCAAGCTCCCGGACTTCCCCGTCCCGGAAGGCTTCACCGCCCAGTCCTACCTCCGGCACCTGTGCGAGGAGGGCCTGCGCCGGAAGTTCGGGCGCATCACCCCGGAGCTGCAGGAGCGCCTGGACTACGAGCTCGCGGTGATCGAGCGCATGGGGTACGCGCCGTACTTCCTCATCGTGCAGGACTTCGTGAACTTCGCCCGGTCCCGGGGCATCCTCACCACCGTCCGGGGATCTGCGGCGGGGTCTCTGGTCCTGTACGCCTGCGGGGTGACGGACGTGGACCCCATCGCGTACCGCCTGCCCTTCGACCGCTTCCTCAACCTGGAGCGCTACACGCTCCCGGACATCGACGTGGACTTCATGGACACGCGGCGGGACGAGGTCATCCGGTACGTGATGGACAAGTACGGGCACGACCGCGTGGCCCAGATCATCACCTTCGGCACCATGAAGGCCCGCCAGGCGGTGCGGGACGTGGGCCGCGTGCTGGGCATGAGCTACGGCGAGGTGGACCGCATCGCCAAACGGATCCCCCCCACCGCCACGTTGGACCAGGCCCTGGAGCAGGACGCGGAGTTGCGGCAGCAGGCGGAGGAGGACCCGCGGGTGGGACGCCTGCTGGAGCTGGCCCGCAAGCTGGAGGGGGTGGCCCGCAACGCCAGCACCCACGCCGCCGGGGTCATCATCTCCCGGGACCCCCTCACGGACCACGTGCCCCTGACCCGGGGCAAGGACGACGTGGTCATGACCCAGTACGACATGGACAGCGTGGCCAGCATCGGCCTGGTGAAGTTCGACTTTTTGGGCCTGACGAACCTCACCATCCTGGACCACGCCCTGAAGATCGTGGAGCGCAAGCGGGGGGTTCACATCGACCTGCACCAGATCCCCCTGGACGACCCCAAGACCTACGCCCTCCTGAGCAGCGGGGAGACCACCGGCGTGTTCCAGCTGGAGTCCGCGGGCATGCGCCGCTACCTCCAGGAGCTGCGGCCTTCCAGCATCCAGGACATCATGGCCATGGTGGCCCTCTTCCGCCCCGGGCCCATGGCCAACATCCCTGCCTACATCCGGCGCAAGCACGGGCTGGAGCCCGTCACGTACCTGCACCCGAGTCTGGAGCCGGTGCTCCGGGAGACCTACGGGGTCATGGTGTACCAGGAGGACATCATGACCGTGGCGCAGGCCATGGCGGGCTACACCCTGGCGGAGGCGGACGTCCTCTGCTACGCCATCCGGAAGAAGGTCAAGGACAAGCTCCTGAGCCAGCGGGAGAAGTTCGAACGGGGAGCCCTGGAGCGCGGGGTCCCCAAGGAGGTGGTGGACAAGGTCTTCGAGCAGTTCGAGCCCTTCGCCCGGTACGGGTTCAACCGGGCCCACGCGGCCTGCTACGGCCTCATCGCCTACTACACCGCCTACCTGAAGGCCAACTACCCCGCGGAGTACATGACCGCGGTGCTGTGCGCGGACAGCGGCAACCTGGAGCGCGTGGCGTTGGACGTGGAGGAGTGCCGCCGCATGGGGATTTCGGTCCTGCCCCCCGACGTGAACGAGTCGGGGTCGGAGTTCACCGTGGTGGACGACCGCACCATCCGGTTCGGGCTCGGGACCATCAAGAACGTGGGGACCTCCGCCACCGAGCAGATCGTCCGCGCCCGGGAGCAGGGCGGACCCTTCCGGTCCCTGTACGACTTCTGCGCGCGGACAGACAGCCGGGTGGTGACCAAGCGGGTGGTGGAGAGCCTCATCAAGGCGGGGGCCATGGACTCCCTGGGCGACCGGGCGGCCCTGCTGGCGGCGCTGGACGACGCCCTGGAGTACGGGGCGCGCCGGCAGCGCCAGCAAGCCGCGGCCCAGACGGGGCTGTTCGCGGAGGTGGGGGACTTGGAGCAGCCGCCCGCCCTGCCGCAGGTCCCGCCCCTGGACCGCCGGGAGCTGCTGCGCATGGAGCGGGAGATGCTGGGCCTGTACGTCACCGACCACCCGGTGCGGACGTGGGAGGCGGTCCTGCGGGACCACGTCCGGCACCGGGTGGCGGACCTGCAGGAGCTGGAGGACCGGACCCAGGTGTCCGTAGGAGGGGTCCTGACCCACGTGCGGCCCATGGTGTCCAAGAAGGACGGCAGCCGGTTCGCGGTGGCCAGCCTCGAGGATCTCTCGGGGGCCGTGGAGGTGGTGGTGTGGCCCAAGACGTACGAGCGGTGCGGGGAAGCCCTGCACGTGGACGCGGTGGTGGTGGTGCGGGGCCGGGTGGACGCCCCCGAGGGACGGGCGCGGCTCGTGGCGGACGAGGTGGTGCCCGTGGAGAGCCTGGCGGGCGGGAGCAACGGCCCTGCCAAAAACGGGCCCAGGCCCCTCCACGTGCGGGTCACCACCTCCGAGGAGCTGTACCAGCTGGCGGACTTCCTCCAGGACCGGTCCGGGCCCCGGGAGGCCTACGCGCACGTGGTCACCCTCCGGGGCGAGTCCGTCCACCGCCTCCGCAGGGGCGTCCCCTCGGACCCCAACTTCGTCCGCGAGCTGGAGATGCTCCTGGGCGAAGGGACGGTGTGGGAGGAGTAGGGGTCGGCGCCTGGCCCGCTTCTCACCTGGCTTGCGTCCGGTGCATGCCGCCTCGGCAGGCTGCACCTCGCTCTCGGAGGTATACCACTTGCACTCGTCGCTTGATCGCGTTTAAACTCGGAGCGAACACATGGTCCCCTCCAGGTTCGGTCGGCCCGCGCGGGATAACATGGGCAGCGGGGGCGTCTCTTTTGGGGTTCACGGAGGGGCAAGGGGCTGGAGTACGGCAAGACCGAGCTGGGCCGTCCAAGGCCGTAGCGTGTAGGGGCCGAGGACGGACGGGGCTGGGGGCGGGGTTCCGATGCGGCTGATTTTGCACCTGCAGCCCGATTCACGGAACGCGTGCGTTCCCGTTCACTACAACGAGTTCATCCAGGCGATGATCTACGCTCACCTGGATGCGCACCTAGCCCAGGCCCTGCACGACGAAGGGATCCCCCAAGGGAAGCGCCACCTGAAGCTGTTCACCTTCTCGCGCCTCTTGGGGCCTTGCCGGGTCAAAGGGGGGTGGAGGTCTCAAGCTGGCTGGCAAAACAAACCGAGGAGCAACCGTGAACACCTTCTGGCGTACTTGTTTAGCGTCTGGGGGTCATGGGGTGTGCCACAGCGGAGGAGGCAACAAGGGAGGAAGCCGGGCCGGGGCCGTCAGGACCGATGTCCGGCAGGTCAGCATCCCTCGGCCCTGTTGCGTCAAGGTTTGAAGAAGGCTGGTCCACGCCGCATGGGTTCGGGCGCCCCGCCGGGTCTTGTTACAGCCCCCGTCTTGCGGACCAGGACCGCCGGTCGGAGGGCCCGCTTCGCCCAGTTGTGGGGCGGCTCCACCCCCTCGACGCGGAGGAACCGCAGAAGATGCCGCCGCCTCTTGCGCAATCGCCGGGCGAAACGCGTATTGTCCCGATCCGTGAACCGTCGCTTCTCGGCGATCCGGGCATCCTCCAACTGCGCCCGGAGCCGTTCCAATTCGGCCAGGAGCTGTTGGCAATTTCGGACAGGTGGACTGGGTGGTTGCATCTTTGTATTTGTGCGATTGGCTCGGAAGTGGTAAACCGGGGGCTATGAAATCCCCTCTCTTTGTTCGCCAGTTAATAGCAGAAGAGCGGGAGGCGCTCCAAGCCGGTCTGCGGAGTAAAGATGCGGTTGTGCTGCGTCGGTGCCAGATACGGTTGGCCAGTGCCGATAAGCAGAAACCGTCGGCCATCGCCCAGAACCTGAAATGTGCCCGGCAAACCATGCGCAACGTCATCCCCGACTTTGAACAACGGGGGCTAGCCTGTCTGGAGCGCGGGTCCAATGTGCCGGTCAGCGGTGAGCCCGTGTTGAATGCCGAGAAACGTGAGCTGTTACGAGCCATCCTGCATCAAAGCCCGCGCCACTTTGGCAAGGATTCCAGTGTCTGGACGCTTAAGCGGTGGGCCGAGGTGTGCCCCGAACAAGGCTTGAGCGAGACCACCCTTTCGGCGCCAACGATCTTGGATGCTAGTGTGCGGCTGGGGGTGAGTTGGAAACGGGCGAAACGCTGGATCGTCAGTCCCGACCCGGCCTATGAGTTAAAAAAAGCACCGTGACCGCTTGATACGGCTGGCCGACAACACCCCGGAGATCGCCCTGGGCTTTGAAGATGAAGTCTGGTCACCCCCAGATGCACACCTGGAGCGACACGGAGCCATTACGCTTGGTGGAGCAACACGTACCAGCCGGTGACCCCGAGAGGAAGGCGATCGTCTGCTACGCTCTGTACCTGCCCGCGGTCAGCCACAGGCTCCTGCGTTTTGTCCAGGGGCGTCCGACGAGCGCCGTGACCTGCGCGTTTCTGGCCTGGCTCGCGGCTTACTTCACCGCGCAAGGCAAGCGCGCCCTTCTTCTCATCTGGGAGAATGCCTCCTGGCATATCAGCCCTGCGGTTCACGCCGGGCTCAAGGCCTACAATCGCCAAGCCAAGCACACGGGCGAGTGTCGCTTGATCCTCTGTCGGTTGCCCACCAAAAGCCCCTGGCTGAACCCGATTGAACCCAAGTGGGTGCAGGGCAAACGGGCGGTCGCTGAACCGGCTCGCCTCCTCTCGATGACTGAACTCATGCACCGGGTTTGCGCCTCCTACAAATGTGAACTCACTGACCCCATTGCACAAGCAGAGTGTTAAAGGTGCATTAATTTAGTGCGCGCGCGGCTGGGGAAGGCGCAGAGCGTGTGATAGACTACAAAGCGATGGCAGAGTTTGCGCACGCGAACGGTGAGGAGTGTGTGAGCGATCCGGATGATTGTGATCTATTCACGAAACCAAGTGCCCATACGGTTGACTCAGGAAAGATGGGAGCATATCCTGAGACGGCATCCTGAGATGGCGAACCAGAAGGACCGTGTCTTGGAGACCCTCAGCGACCCCGACCTCATCCAGCAAGGGGACCTGGGCACGCTTTTAGCCATCCGATTGTATGCCCAATCGCCTCTGACGCGAAAGCACCTCGTGGTTGTCTACAAAGAGCTCAACGGGACCGACGGGTTCGTGTTGACGGCTTATTATACCTCTGTGCCATCCAAAAGGAGGGCGATCGTATGGAAGCGCTCAAAATCTTAGAGGGCAAGCCTCAGCTCGACTGGGAATACGATGAGGAAGCGGATGTGCTCTACATCTCGGTGGGGAAGCCCCGACCGGCGGTGGGAGTGGACATCGGCGAAGGGGTTATCGTCCGCTGGGACGAGAAGAGGAAGGAGATAGTCGGGCTGACGATCATCGGGCTACGGGCGCGCCTGGCCGAAGGCATCACTCCTCAGCAATGAGCTTATCGCTGGACAAGTCCTGATAGCCAATCGTTACACCTTGGACGAGGCGGTGTTCGATGTGCTGGGGCTAACAGCGGGCGAGCGCGAGGCGGTCTACGAGGCGGTCGTTCATTTGGTGCGGGCACGGCTGGAGAAGGCGCAGAGCGTGTAGCAATGGGATACGAATTGAACAAACATCACCGTATTTCTGTACGGGAGCGTCTATGTTTGTTTGTGGTCAAAGCTGAGGACCCGAACTACCTGATTGTATACTTGCCGGGACGTCGAGTGCGGGGTATCGGGTTTCGGCTCA